>Ga0076124_101_pt1 | contig 438665 bp, 445 predicted proteins | sample RifGroC2_FD_67681 | JGI IMG/M metagenome (GOLD analysis project Ga0076124, IMG submission 67681) | Parcubacteria (Moranbacteria) bacterium GW2011_GWC2_40_12 | reverse complement strand
CACAGAGCAGTCGGATACGGTCAATGAAACGGCTCCCAATGAATGTTATGTTCCGCCGCCGCCCACGCCGCCCACGCCGCCCACGCCGCCGCCTCCGCCACCCCCCGAAGATGTTGTTTGCCGAATAACGACGCTCGACAAAATTGACCTCGCCAATTTTCGCTGCCTGCCAAAAACAAAAAAGAAAAAACCTTTTTTCGCGGGCACGACGAATGTTTCAGGCGCCCGGATTCAAGCTGAAATAAGCTCCCGGAGCGGAAAAAGAAAAGTCATTTCCAGTTTCACGGCCAACGAAAATGGCTATTGGTCGTGGGGAGTTCGGGGTCAACTGAAAAAAACCACCCAGATTATCAGCGTGAGATCAACCGATCCGAACGACAGCAGCCGCTTCGCGACATGCTCGCTTCTGTTCAAAATCGGCAAGGCCTACAGCCGGAAAAAAATGAAAAAATGCACCGGAGCAGCGACTCTTCAAGCATTGTCCGTTCCGCCGAATTATAAATTCTCATTGCCGCTGGCACTCCGGATAAAAAAATCCCAGAGGCCGATATTCGCGGGAGATACTATTGAATTCGAAACCGACACAGAAAATTACTTTTCCGAAGGAGGATTGGGGCAAGGAGCCGCTTTTCAGCTGATCGATTCAAAAAACAATACTGTCTATGGAGTGGAAAAAAATATAATTTTGGAAAAAGATGGAACAATCAATGAGTCCCTGAAAATTCCGCTCTATGTCGCCTCCGGCCAGTACAAAATCATTGCCCAATTTTCCGAAGGCGAAGAAATCGTCACCGCTGAAGAAGATTTAGCAGTCAGGGAAAAGCCGGCAATAGCGCTGAATTCGACTTGGGAACTTACCTATGCTGAACTTTTATCCCATTTAGGCTGGGCAGCGATTTTTCTGATAATGATATTGCTCGCTTTCTTCAGTCTTCTCGCTCTTGAATATCATCTTTCCCAATACGCCGTGCTTCAAGTGACGGAAAAAAATCTCAAAAAAGAAGGCTATATTGACTAATTTTTGATAGAAAGGAGGTGGAAATGAGTCTGAACATCAATGATTTTGAATTGGCAGCCAACTTTGTGGTTTTACTCGCCGCTCTTCTTTCCATTGTTTACGCGTTGGGTGTTGTCTGGCGGGTTGAGAAAAAACTGGATGTTTCTTACAAACTGCTTTTGTTGGCCATCGTTTCCTTCACTTTTTCGGAAATTTTGGGCTATTTTGAGATCGGAACAGCCGGCAAAATCCGGTTTTGGATGATTCTCGCCAAAGTTCTTTTCGCGCTGTTTTTTCTTCTGGGGATTCTCACTGCCCGCCGGATGATTCGGGAAGTGGACGGGGAAAAATGATCGCTTTGTGAAAAATTTTGACAATTTTCGGTTGTTTGCTAGTCTAAAGGACTTATCAGTCAACAATGACTAAAAAAATTTCCAAAATTGTTCTCCCGGCGATTCTCTTTTTGATTTTTTATCATTCTAATTTTCAGAAAATCAGCGCAGTTAATTTTTCTGTGAATAATTATCCGGAAAACGATGGATTGTTCGTCACAAGGGCTTGGGCGAAAAAGAAACCGGCGAAAAAAAGAAAGAGAAAAATAAAAAAGACATCAAAAGAAAAAAATGCGTTGGCTTTTCAAAATCCGATCGCCGTTTCGGGCGATGATATTTGCCGAAAAAACTCAAAAGAAGCCTTGAAAATTTTGCATGGAAAAGACAAAGAAAATTTTGATTTGGTCGTTTCAAATCTTGGAAAAATAGAGTGCGCCGTTTCCGGATCGGGCGTTTATCCCTGGGAAGACCCACCCCGTTTCAAGGTCGGCGTGGCAACGTCAAACGCGGAACCAGTTTGGTTTGCCAGCGTCCTTGTCCATGAATCCTGCCACATTGGGCAATTCGAAATCGCCGCTGGAAAAAATCCGGGGAGCGATGTTCCGGAAGAAGAATATTTCGGAGAAAAGGCGGAAAAAGAATGCCTGGATATCCAGCTTGGAACGCTCAAGAAGCTCGGAGCCAGCCGTTCGAAGATAGAATATATGATGAATATCGCCGACAGCCGCTACTGGCTGACGGATATAGGCCAAAGATGGTGGTAAGAATCTTCAAAAAAGGCTAAAATAAAAAAAATGATAAAATATAATTACGCCAAAACATTTTCTTTGATTGCGCTAGCGGTTTCTTTTTTCATTGCGCCGGATTTTTCTCAAGCCAAGGGCAATGGAATATTTCTTGTTCTGAGGGCAAAAAGCAAAACGAAAAATTCGGACGTGACGCTCAAAGGGCGAACCGGAAAAGATACAAGCATTTCGATTTTCGTGAACGGAGAAGATATTGGCGATATCATCCTTGACGAGCAAAATAGATACCATGTCCGTGTTCCGCTGGGGATCGGGAACAACTCTGTCCGGGTCACAGCCAGATCAGAAGGCCTGGAAAAAACTCTCGAGAAAAATATCAAAAGAAAAGCGAATACAGCTTATGAAAAACCGCTTTGGATTTCGATTGCGCATACCAAGAACCGGATAAAAAAACCCGACGTGACTGTTCGGGGGAAAGCCCATGGGGTATCCGAAGTTCAGATAAGCGTGGACGGAATTTTTCAGGGAGCGGCCGAAGTCTCGGCGATGACTGGAGAATTCAAATTCAGGGCGTCTCTCGCATCCGGAGTGAATATTATTGAAGCCCGGGCGGATAATGGTTCGGAGAACGTAATCGCTACGAAGCGAGTGAGAAGATTGTAGGAATTTTTCCGGATATGATAATTTTTTTTGAAGTGCGTATTTTTTAGATGAAGAGTATTTCGCGAAAAGTCTGCGCGCTCCTTCTCTTTTCCGGCGGGCTGGATTCGATTCTCGCCGCGAAGATTCTGGAAAAACAGGGGATCGAGGTGACGGCGCTCACATTTGTGAGTTATTTTTTTGATGCCGGTCAGGCAAGAAAATCAGCGAAAGAAAATGGCATAAAGCTGATTGAAAAAGATATTTCCAGAAAACATTTCGAAATTGTAAAGAATCCCCGTTTCGGTCGCGGGACTGGAATGAATCCCTGCATTGATTGCCATCTTTTGATGCTAAGAGAAGCAAAAAAAATTGCCCTCAAGAAGAAATATGATTTTATCGCGACTGGAGAAGTTCTCGGCCAGCGGCCAATGTCTCAAAATATCGAGGCTTTGAAACTGATCGAACGGGAAGCGGGGCTCATTGGAAAGATCATCCGTCCGCTTTCCGAAAAAATTCTCAACCCTAGAGCTGAGCTCTTGGGTAAAATGCACGGAATATCGGGTCGGGGCCGCAAAGAACAAATGGCTCTCGCAAATAAATATGGAATAAAGAATTATCCAACTCCAGCGGGCGGATGCATTCTGACTGACAAGGAATATTCAAAAAAACTCAGCGATCTTGTTTATAAAATAAAAAAAATAAAAGAAAGTGACTTAAAGCTTTTGCGTCTCGGACGGCATTTTTGGACTCGCCCCGTTAGAAAGTCTGAATCTCTGGAGAAAAAAGACGTTTTGCCGAAAGGTAAAATTTCAAAAAAATTCACAGAGCCCAAACTTTCTCGCGGGGTGAAAATTATTTTAGGCCGGAACCACAAAGAAAATCTCGCGCTCAAAAAATTGGCCGAAAGAAATGACCTTCTTGTTGAGCTCAAAGATATTCCGGGACCGCTGGCACTGGTCCGCGGAAAAGATAAAAAAGCGATAGAGGTGGCCAAAAAGAAGATTATCAAATACGCGAAAAAATTGGAAAACAAAAATCCGGATTTTGTTTTTTTTAATCAAAAATCGATTTCATAAACTTTATGACGGCATCGATATTTCTGGATGCCGTTTTTTTTGTGCCTCGGGAGAGAATCGAACTCTCATGGACGTAAGTCCACACGATTTTGAGTTCCGCCAGAGGCGGACAAGCGTGCGATAGAACAGTGCCGATGGTGGGAGTCGAACCCACAAACCTTGCGGCACACGATTTTGAGTCGTGCGTGTTTGCCAGTTTCACCACATCGGCGTCGGTAATTAGTGTCGATGCCAATTTCTTGCCTCGCCGGAGCTTGAAAAGCGGAGGCGGGCGCCACCGAGGCGTTACTAAACTTAATTTAGAAAACAATTACACAAATGTCAATTTTCGTGGTATAATCAAAATAATTAACGGATTCGTATATTCGCAAATTTTCATAGTTCAAAAAGAATTCCATGGCGAAAATCGTTTCTCTCGTCAACCAAAAGGGCGGGGTTGGAAAAACCACGACGGCAGTGAATTTATCCACATCTCTTGCGCAAGCGGGGAAATTTGTGCTGCTTGTTGACCTTGATCCGCAAGCCAACGCGACCAGCGGCCTCGGTGTTGATCCCAGGGGCCTTGAAAAAAGCCTCTATCACAGCATGATCTTGGGCGAGCATCCTTCGCCCCATATTGTTAAGCTTCAAACTTTCGGGCACAGCCTATTGCCGTCTAACCGTGACCTGGCCGGAGCAACAATTGAGCTCGTCAATCTTGAAAACCGCGAATACCGTCTCTATAATGTCCTCAGACAAATCCGGACTGACTATGATTATATAATCATCGATAGCCCTCCGAGTCTTGGTCCGCTCACAGTGAACGGCTTGGTGGCGTCTGATGAAGTGCTGATTCCCGTTCAGTGCGAATATTACGCGCTTGAGGGCCTCAGCCAGCTTCTTGAAACGATCAACCTCGTCCGTGACAATCTCCAGCCCAATCTCAAAGTGATGGGAGCCCTCCTCACCATGTTCGACCGGAGAAACCGCCTTTCCTATCAAGTTGTCCGCGAAGTGAAAGATCATTTTCCGGGAAAAGTTTTCGACAGTATTATTCCCCGAAGCGTGCGTCTCGCCGAAGCGCCAAGTTTCGGAAAATCGATTTTTGATTTTGACCTTTTTTCCCGCGGCGCCCGTGCCTACAAGAACCTCGCGCAGGAAGTTTTGCGGATGGAAAAAGAAAATGAAACTGCGTTTCATTTATAATTGGTAATTTGTAATTCGTAATTCGGATTTTTTATCCCAATTACCAGTTACTAATCACAAATTATATTTATGGCCAACAATAATAGCGGACTGGGGCGGGGGCTGGCTTCGCTCATACCCCAAAAAAACAAAGCGGGTCAAATTCCCGGCATATCCCAAAATATAAGCCAGGAAGTTGCAGTCTCGGCTGGAAAAGCGGTTCAGGATGATTTTTTGGAAGTGCCGATTGAAAAAATTGCCACCAATCCCCAGCAGCCGCGGCACAATTTCGACGAAAAAGAGCTCCAAGATTTGGCAGATTCCATCAAAGAACACGGAATCATCCAGCCTCTCGTTGTCATAAAGATTGCACCAGATCAATACGAACTCATTGCCGGAGAGCGCCGTCTCAAGGCCTCGAAGCTCGCCGGACTTGATATGGTGCCAGTCATCATCCGCGAAGAAACGGGGGAAAGGGAAAAATTGGAGCTGGCTCTCGTCGAAAATATCCAGCGTGAAGATCTCAATATCCTTGAAGAAGCCCGCGCCTACAAAAAATTGATTGAAGAATTTGACCTCACCCAGGAAGAAATCGCGGAGCGGGTCGGGAAAAGCCGGAGCGCTGTCGCGAACAAAGTGCGGCTCTTGGGGCTTCCTTTTGAGATTCAGCGGGCTCTCCAAGCGGGAAAAATAACCGAAGGCCACGCGCGTTCCATTCTTGCCATTGAAAATACGGAAAAACAAAGAGCCCTTTTCGAGCTGATTCTCAAGGATAACCTGACAGTCCGCCAAGCCGAGGACAAAGTCCGTGAAGTGACGGTTTCCACGCATAAAAGAAGGGTTGGAGCGACTGTTCAGGATCCCGTTTATAAGGAAAAAGAGGATCAAATTGCCCAATCTCTGGGGACAAAAGTCCAGATAAAAAAATCCGGCGGCGGAGGAAAAATTATAATCGATTTTTATAGCAGCGAAGAACTGGAAAGTATGACCGGAAAAATAACAAAAAACTTTTCCCAATAAGCGACATCGAAAAATCTTTTTCTTTATAAAAAGTAATATTTTCTTCTTTAAATCGCGCCTATGCTTATTCCCGCGCGCCTCAGCTGCTGGCGTATTTTTGATTTGGCGTTGGAAGTTTTCACTAGCCGGAGCCAGTCCTGGTTCGGATTTTTGGGGTCTTTTGAGGTCAGGATTTCAACGACCTGCCCATTTTTTATTTTGGAATCAAGCGAAACAAGTTTGCCGTCCACTTTGGCGCCAATCGTGCGGTTTCCGATTTCCGTATGGACCGCATAAGCGAAATCAATCGGAGTCGCGTCTTCCGGAAGATTGATGATATCGCCTTTGGGGGTAAAAGCAAAAATATGGTTTTGAAAAAAATCTATCTTAAGGCCCTGAACGAACTCAAGGTTGTCCGTGCCGAGGTCCTTTTGCCATTCCCGCAGCTGTTTGACCCAAGCCAGCTCTTGCTCCGGAATTTCTTCGGGTGTGTATCTGCGCAGGAAATAATCCCGCCAGGTTTTTGGGCCGGAATATATCCAGTGGGCGGCGATACCGAATTCGGCTTCGTCGTGCATCCGAGATGTGCGAATTTGAATTTCGAGAAATTTCCCTTTCGGGCCAAAAACTGTGGTGTGGATTGAACGATATCCATTTGGTTTTGGAAGGGAAATGTAGTCCTTTATTCTTCCGACGAGCGGGCGGTATTTCTTGTGCACGATCCCAAGGGCTTCATAACAATCGGGAATTTCAGGAACAACTATTCTGACCGCAACGACGTCATAAACCCGATTGACGTTCATCTCGTGCTTTTTGAGTTTCAGGAAGAAACGATAGATCTGCTTGGCTCTGCCATGAATGTCGATTACTTTTATGTTGCTTTTTTTTAGTTCCTCTTTGAGCTCCCGAATCGCGATTTCAAGATCCTTTTTCCTTTCTTTGAACTCTTTGTCCAGAAGCCCTTTGGCAAGATCGTAGTTTTCCGGTTCAAGATATTTGAAAGCCAAGTCCTCGAGCTCGCCCTTGATTTCCCCGATTCCGAGGCGGTTGGCAATAGGCGCGTAAATTTCCATGGTTTCTCTGGCAATCCGCTCTTTTTTTTCGGGCGGAAGGGCGTGGAGGGTGCGCATATTATGCAATCGGTCAGCCAGTTTTATCAGCACGACCCGGATATCTTCGGCCATCGCCAAAAAAATTTTGCGCAGGTTTTCCAGCTGGACTTCTTTTTTGTCGCCCCGCAATTTGAATTTTCCAAGTTTCGTGATGCCGTCGACAAGCTCTGCGATTTCGCCGCCGAATTTTTTGCGTATGTCTTCAAGAGTGAATTCCGTATCTTCCGGAACATCGTGAAGAAGGGCGGCGGCAGTAGTGCGCGATCTCATTCCGATTTCGGCAAGGATGGCCGCGGTTTGGACGGAGTGCTCGAAATAGTCTTCGCCCGTTTTTCTTTTTTGTCCCGCGTGGGCGTTTTTGGCAAATTCAAAAGCCTCGGCCACCAATTGTTTTTGTTTGGCGTTGAGGGGGTTTTTGTAATGGGTATATAGTTCGGTTAAAGTCATTGAGAGAATTTTGAATTTAGAATTGTGAATTTTGAATAGGAATATTGAATAAAGAATTCAGAATTCCATATTCTTGATTCTCATTCCCAATTCCAAATTCCCAATTCCCAATTCGAATAAAAAACTACTTGCATTCCTTATTACTGCATTTCTCTTCCCCTTTCATCTGATACACCATAAGACTCCCGCATTTTTCGCAGGTTTTCCCGGTTGGCCGGTTCCAGAGAGAAAAATCGCATTTGGGATAGGCGCTGCAGCCGTAAAAAAGCCTGCCTTTTCTCGAACGGCGTTCCAAGATTTCGCCATTCTGGCACTTGGGGCATTTCACACCGGTCGTTTTATCCGATGTGATTTTTTTGATTCCCTTGCAATCAGGATATTTTGAGCATCCCAAAAATGCGCCGTATTTTCCTCGCTTCACCACCATCGGCGCGCCGCATTCCGGGCAAACTTCACCGCTGTTTTCGTCTTCGACTTTTTTCTCTTCGGTCGTTTTCTCGGTATATTTGCATTTCGGAAAATTGTTGCAGGCGATAAATTTTCCGAACCTGCCAAAACGCACCAAAAGGTCTCCGCCGCATTCAGGGCATTTTTTGTCGAGCTTTTCGAGGATATTTTCTTTCTTGATCTCTTTCGTTTTGCCCTCGAGATTTTTGTGAAAAGGCTGATAGAACTCGCGGATGACCGGCACCCATTCCTTTCTGCCTTCGGCAATCTGGTCAAAATCTTCTTCAAGCGTGGCGGTAAATGCCATATCGACGATTTGCGGAAAATGCTCGACCAAAAGGTCATTCACCAGAAAACCGATTTCAAGAGGGAAAAGCCTGCGCTCCTCATTCTTGTCAATATATTTCCGGTCGAAAATAGTCGAGATTGTCGGCGCGTAGGTGGAAGGCCGGCCGATTCCATTTTCCTCAAGGACTTTTACGAGACTGGCTTCCGTGTAGCGGGGCGGCGGCATGGTTTCTTTTTGGCTGGCTTTCGCCTCCGCAAGATCCAAAGCTTCTTTTTCTTTGAGAGGAGGAAGAAGGTTTTCCGTAACGGGCAATTTTTCTCCGTATACTTTCAAATACCCGTCGAATTTGATTGTCGAGCCGTTGGCCTGAAAAATATAATTATTTTTCTTGTCCCTCACCTCGGATTCTGTGGTGAGGGATGAACCCTTGGCGTCGATCAAGACCCGAACCGAATTGAGGACTGCCGGCTGCATTTGGCAAGCGACCATCCGGCGCCAGATAAGCCGGTATAGTCTGTGCTGATTAGCGTCGAGAGATCCGTTGAGTTCGTCGGGCGAAATATCCGGCCGGGTCGGACGGATGGCCTCGTGAGCTTCCTGGGCTCCTTTCGAACGGGTTTTATAAAACCTTGGGCTTTCCAGGGCATAATTTTTCCCGAAAAGTTTTTCGATGGTTTTTCTCGCGGCTAGCAACGAGGGAAGCGAAAGGCTCGTGCTGTCCGTTCTCATATAGGTAATATGGCCTTGCTCATAGAGTTTCTGGGCGATCATCATGGTTTGTTTGGCCGAAAATCCCAGAGAATTGATGGCGGCTTGCTGGAGAGTGGAAGTCGTGAAAGGCGGCGGGGGAGTGCGCCTCGTTTCTTTTTTTTGAATTTCAGAAACCTTGAAAGCCGCTTTTTCGAGCTCCGATTTTATCTCCAGGGCTTCCTTTTCATTTTTGATAACGGATTTTTTGGATCTGTATTCTCCGGCAAAAAGCTTGAGCGTCGCAACCTCTTCAATTTTTTTGCCGTTTTTCTCGATTAGATTCGCTTCGAATTTGGAAACTAAGTTTCCACTTGGAAACTTAGTTTCCAAGTCCGCTGAAATTGTCCAATATTCTTCTTTTTTGAATTTTTCGATTTCCCGTTCGCGTTCGCAGATGATGCGAAGGGCGATTGACTGCACCCGTCCGGCCGAGAGCCCCCGCTTGATTTTTTTCCAAAGAAGGGGGGAAAGTTCGTATCCGACAAGACGGTCAAGGATGCGCCGCGCCTGCTGGGCGTCAATCAAATGAAAATCAAGCTGTCTCGGGTTTTCCAAAGCTTCTTCAATGGCCTTTTTGGTGATTTCATGAAAAACAATCCGGTTCTTCTCCTCGGGGTTCAGCTTCAAGATTTCCGAAAGATGCCAGGCAATGGCTTCTCCTTCGCGGTCTTCGTCAGTGGCGAGAATCACGGAGGCGGCTTTTTTCATTTCATCTTTCAGGGGATTCACTTTTTCTCGGGCTTTTTTATTCACGACGTATTTCGGCTGGAAATTATTTTCAATGTCAACGCCCATTTCCTTTTGGGGAAGGTCGCGAATATGGCCAAAGGATGATTTCACCTTGAAATTTTTGCCCAGAAATTTCGATATAGTCCGGGCTTTGGTGGGAGATTCAACGATGATTAAGTTCATAGAATTGTGAATTTAGAATCGCGAATTGTGAATGTGAATCGAGAATAATGAATCTAGAATTATAAATTCAATATTTCCATTCTGAATTCTCAATTCACAATTCTATATTCTAATATAGTTTTGCCCTCCAATATTTCTCACGACTCCTTCGATTTCAAGCGTGGCGAGCGTTGAACCGATAGTCGCTGGATTAAGTCTAGTCAATTTCACGAGTCTGTCAACATGAAGCGGATCGGAGCTCAAGGTGTTCCAAACTTTTTCTTCTTCTCTTGTTTTTGGTTCGTATATTTTTTGGAGCTTTGGCTGGTCGCGCTCCGCGAGATTGAGCTCCTGCAAGACATCGGTTGCCGATTCGACGAGTTTCGCTCCGCTTTTTATGAGAAAATTGGCTCCCGCAGACTGGGGAGAAAAAATAGAACCCGGAACGGCAAAAACTTCACGGCCCGCTTCAAGGGCGAATCCGGCCGTGATGAGCGATCCAGAGTCAAGGGCGGCCTCGATGACCAATGTTCCGAGCGTGAGCCCGGCCATTATGCGATTCCGGGCGGGAAAATTTTGTTTGAGGGATGGCGTGTGTGGCGGATATTCAGTGAGGAGCGTGCCTCCTTTCGCCAGAATATCTTTTGCCAAATTGAAATTGTCGCGGGGATAGATTGTGTCGTCGTCAATTCCGGTGCCGAGAACGGCAATCGTCGAACCCTCGGCGGCGAGGGTCGCGCGGTGGGCGATGGCGTCAATCCCCAGGGCGAGGCCGCTTACGATCGTGAGGCCGGCGCGGACCAGATCGCGGCACAGATTCTGAGTCGTTCTTTGGCCGTATTCAGTGAATTTGCGCGAGCCGACGACGGCAATGGATTTGTTTTTGAGAATTTCCAAATTTCCTCTTCCATATATAACAGCCGGAGCAGAAGGGATTTCTTTGAGCTGGGGAGGATAGAATTGGCTGCTCGGGGTGATGATGCCGACACTTTCTTTTTCAAGCTCTGAAAAAAGCTTTTCGGGCGCCATACCGACTCTTTTTTCCAGAAAATTTTTGGTGGCCGTCGGTCCGATGCCGGAAGCGAGCAAATCTTCTCGCCCGGCGCTCCAAGCCCGCTCGAGCGTTCCAAAATGCGCCAGGAGTTTTTTGAACTTCTGCGGCCCGAACCCGCCGATGCAGGAAAAAGCGTGAAAAAAAATCAATTCTCTTATATTTTCCTCCATAGTTCTAAATATACGCTAAAGCCAAAGAAGATTCAATTCCGGGACCATGTCTTGTTGCCTTTTCGAAGATACAGTATAATGGGAGTGTGAAAATTTTCGGATGCGGAACTTAAGTCGCTTAGGAAAACTTTAGAAGAATCCTCAAAAGGATTATTGAAAAAAATAAAATAAAAAAACATCCCGCCGTGGCGGGATACCAAAATTTTTCATTTTTACTTTTTAATTTTTAATTTGACCTTGCTGAAAACCACTTACTAATAAATAAAATAAAAACTATGCCAAAAACCAAAAAAAGCCTGCCCGCCGTGCGGCGGGGCTCCGCCCTTCTTCTCACCACCATTCTTCTTTTCGTGGTTCTTTCCATGGTAGTGAGCCTTTCCTACATAACCGTCATGGAGCAGAAAATGAGCGGGAAAACCAAAAGCTCTGTTGGTTCCTTCTTCAACGCCGATTCCGGAGTGGAATGGGCGCTCAATAGAATTGCCAGTGCGGAAGGCGATATCGCCATCGCCATAGCCTTTGGTGACTTGAATATAGCTGATGGCGTCACTTGTCCCTTTCCGGGTTGCAACCTCTATTTTCTCGATGAAAACGGAGAAGTGATCACAGATGGAACCGAAACTGTTGACTCGATCAAAGCCGTCCGCTCCGTCGGAACCCAGACCGTGGGCGACCCTACCCAGCGGGCGATTGAAGCGGCGGTGGCGAGCGGGGGGGGAGCATCTTTTACCTACTACTGCAATCTTTCTTCCGATGCCCTGCCTACGCCACCTAATATATGCACTGACCATGGAGGTGCGCAAGGGCATTGCCCCGACGCTAAATTTACGCAGATATATGACCTCGGTTCCTGGGGCGCCTGCAGCCACACCACCTACTTCCTGTTTCGTCCGCCAGGGGGTGGTTGCCTCAACAGTCAGTGGCTCGTCCACAATCTTGGTGAGGCGTATGTGTGTTCCGAGTAGAGTTTTAGTGCTACCGCTTCCCAACATAGAGCTTCACTAACCCTTCCTAAAGTTGAACCATTCCTAAAGTTTAACTTAAGGAAGTCAAGAAGAACGAGTGTAGTGCTCGTTCTTTGCATATCCTTAAAAAATTTGTTATCCTTAAGTTAAACTTTAGGAAAAAAAGACATGAGAAAGAAGCCTTTGGTAAATCACGAGTATTATCATATTTATAATCGCGGCGTGGATAAACGCGAAGTATTTTCAGATGATCGTGATTATTTCCGTTTTCTATTGTCGATGAATCTCCTGAACGACGAGAAAGATGGCCTGATGATTAGATGGCGCGATTATCAGAGATGCGTGAAGAGTGCAAACCTGGACGACTTCCTAAAGCTTAACTTTAGGAAGAAAGAATATCTCGTTGATATTATTAGCTATTGCTTGATGTCGAATCACTATCATTTTGTTTTGAAGCAGAATGTCGAAAAGGGGATTGAAAGATTTTTGCAAAAATTGGGAACCAGTTATACGAAATATTTCAACAAAAAGTATCAGCGGGACGGGTCATTGTTTCAGGGAACATTCAAGTCGTCGCATATTTCATCAACCGGGCTTCTGCTGCGCATGGCGGTTTATACAAGTTGCAACAGTGAAATTCATAAAGTGAGTCCTGCGAAAAATTATCCGTGGTGCAGTTTTGCGGATCATGCAGGTGTAAAGAAAAGCGATCTTGTCAAAAATAGCATTTTTTCCGAACATTTTAGAGGCGGTAAAGATTTTGAAGAATACGCAAAAGAAAACATATTGGATTTCCAGGATAGAAAGCAGGACCAAGAAATTTTCCTTGATTAAGGTGATTCCTAAAGTTTAACTTAAGGAATTAAGCTTAAGGAATTAAATCCACCGCTTTTGGGCGGTGGGTTTTTGTATGGAGCGCGGTGTTGACAAATTCCATGGTTCTGCTATAATAATCTATCGCAGTGAATAATCCTCAAACGAAAGACTTCACTCAAAAAAAGGCTGATATAAAGCAACGCTGTGTTTTCTGTCCTGCCTGAAAGTCAGGCGGTGTGACCCCTCCTTAAGCATCGTCGGTAAGTTTGGATAGCCTGCAAATGTAGGCGAATCCAGCGCTTTTGGGCGGGACAGAAAACATAAGGGGCGGTTTGTGATAATTTGAATATAAAGCTCATGGCGGGCTTTTTATTTTTGGAAAGTTTATGCCCCAAAAAATATCTAATTCCCAATATCAAATTTCTAATATAATTCCAATTCCCAAATCTCAAATTTTAGCATTGGAAATATTATTAGAAATTAGTAATTAGATATTTTATGAATTTGAGATAAGTTGTTTTATTTCTTCAGAAGATTCTGAAATTACTTTGTTAGCCAGTTTCAACTCCGCTGGCAGAAATTTCCCAAGCACGTATTTTTCGGTGGCAATCTCCTTATCCCCGCGGTTGTCAACTCCGATCCGTAATCTTGTGAAATTTTTTGTTCCGAGTATATCAATAATATTCTGCACACCCTTATGGCCAGCCGAGGAGGAATCAGCCGAAATTCTGAAACTTCCCAGGGGCAAATCAATTTCATCGTGCACGACAATCAGGCTATTCGAGGTGAAACCTCGAATAAAATATTTTTTTGCTGCGGAAAGAGCCTCGCCGGAAAGATTCATGAAAGTCTGCGGTTTTGCGAGGATAATATTATTCTCGCCATATTTTCCTGCGGAAACCAAAGATTTAATTTTTTTCTTTTCTTCCCAATCCGAAAACTTGAATTCTTCGCGAAAATTTTCAAAAAAATAGTCTGCGAACAGAAACCCGGAATTGTGGCGGGTTTTTTCATATTTTTTCCCGGGATTTCCAAGACCGGCGATCAGAATTGTCTTCATATATTTTCAAAAACAAATTAAAACCTGGCGCTGCTCCCTTTCTTCAACAGTTCGATATATTCTCTCTCATCAACAGTTTGCTTGTCATAACCCTCCTCGAGCTCTTCAATAGTATTTTCCTCGTAGCCAACATTTTCAGTGAGGTCTGACCCGGCGACAAGGCAAAGGTCAGTATTTCGGCACTGGGCGGAAAGGTCGGCGGGCGGATTTTGCGAAATTTCGGCCGAGAATTTTTTGGCGAGGTCCTCGAGGGAAAAGGGCTTGGTTTTTGAAATATCATAAATAACCGAATTGTTTGCGCTCCCAACATCAGATGTTTGGGGACGGGTGCCCATTTTTTTGCTCGAAGCGGCGGTTTGAACGGAATAACCCATTTTTTCAAGAAGACTTGATAATTTTTTTTCAAGATTGGCCAAACCGCTTCGATTTATTATCGCCACACGCGCCTCCTCGTTATTTATTTCCCTTTTTTTTCGCTCGATGAGATCCAGATTGAAAATATCTTTGGCTAGCTCCTGAATCTCATCATATTTTCCCGTGCGCGGAATGAGGATGAATGCCCTGACGTGTCCGAGAAACACATGCGAGACAGCCATCAGGCTGTCTGATTTTCCCGCGTCCAACACTTTGTTGATTGTGAGATGAGAGTCAATTTTTCTGGAAAGATCCAAGAATGTCTCCAGTTCATCAAGCGGTATGTCGGTTCGCAAGTGGTCGCCGAGAATGTTCAAAATTTTGTTTATGGCTGGAACATTGACGAGCGTCTCAATGGAAAAAGCTTTTTGCCTCGCTGCTTTCAAAATGAGCTGCTGGCGGAACGCCCGGCCAAAATCACCCTCTTCGTTGTGACGGGTGCGGGCATATTTCAGGGCTGTCTCTCCGTCAAGCACCTGGAGGCCTTGCTTGATATCAAAAATTTGGTAGCTGAAATTCGGTCCCGGATAGCGTTCATCGTGCAGATCTTTCGGAACTTGAATTTTCACTCCGCCCATCTCGTCAATCACTTTCCTGAATCCATCGAAATCAAGCGCGATGAAATAGTGAATGGGAAGCCCGGTTATTTCCGAAAGAGCTGATTTCAAATCATTGATTCCTTCCGACGCGTTTCCGCGCCTGCCCTGTCCGCGGGCGTAAAGGGCGTTGATCTTTGTATAAGAATTGGTATCCGGAATATTTACGTATAAATCCCGCGGAATAGAAAGCATAGCGGTTTGGTAGGTTTTCGGGTTGATGCTCGCTATGATGATCGAGTCAGTGAGATTTTCCCCGGGATAATTTTCGCCGGCAAGGCCGAGGAGAAGGACATTGATCCGCCCGTCTTTTTCTCCGCGCAATATTTTTTTTTGAGAGGACGCAATATCCTGGATGCTTCCCAAAAAAGACTCCGGCGCGTCCCGGGTGATAACTTTCTTGCTTGTGGAATAGAATTTAAAGGCAAACGCCACGGATGCCAAAAAAGCGACTCCAAGAAATATCAAAGCGACAACAAGCCAAAAGAAAAAACGGCCCTTTCGCCGGCGGGGAAGACTCTCGTGAAAGTTGTTTTTCTCAATTAGCATAATGATAGTATACACCAAGCTTGCCCGGTAGTGAAAATTTGACTCAGGATATGGCCAAAAAATAATATTTAAATGAACGTTATAATAATTACGCGTGTGACATATCTTGTTTAATCATTATTATCGGTCAAATTTCTGCTACCGGGCTTGCCACAGCTGAAAATTTCTGCTATTATTCCATTGAAACTGCGAAAAATCAGCAAGTTTTGTTACTTTTTGCGTAAAATTAGGATATGATTGAAGAAAAAAACAACTCACAACCGGAAGAATCCGGAGTCGGCGGAATAATCTGGGAACTCGTGAAAATGGTATTTTGGGTAATTGTAATCATCGTCCCTTTGAGGGTGTTTCTGATCCAGCCATTTTTTGTGCAGGGAGCATCTATGGAGCCGAATTTTGAAGACAAGGAATATCTCATTATCAATGAATTGGGATACAAAACAACCAATGTCGGATTCGCGTACGGCGAAAAGGGAATCAATCTTTTCACCGTGAAATCCTTTAAGGAATTCCGGCGCGGGGATGTCGTCGTTTTCCGCTATCCGAAAAATCCGTCAGTGTATTATATCAAGCGCGTCATCGGCCTTCCGGGAGAGAAAATTGAAATCAGGGATAAAAATGTGACGATATATAACTCCCAAAATCCGGAGGGATTTGTTCTCGACGAAAGCATGTATCTTCCCCCGAGCGTTGAAACTTCCGGAGATCAGTCCGTCCTGCTTTCTGGAACGGAATATTTCGTGCTGGGTGACAACCGGAACTACAGCTCTGATTCCCGTTCCTGGGGGCCGGTGCCTGAGAAGGATGTGGTCGGAAAAGTGCTTCTCCGGGCTTGGCCTTTCAAAAAAGCGCAGCTTTTTTAGAATTGTGAATTTGGAATTTGGAATTGAGAATGAGAATCTAGAATTTAGAATTCTGAGTTAAAATAATTCTACATTCTTCATTCCATATTCCCATTCACAATTCAAAATTCTCAATTCTAAATTCAAAATAATGCCTCGCCAGAAAAAAATCTCGAAAAAATCAATACGGAAGATAAAAGCTGCAAAACCGGAGAAGGAAGAGCTGCTTCTCCAGTCTCCGCGCGGGATGAGGGATATTTTGCCTGCTGACCAGATTTATTGGCAGCAAGTCCGGCGGGTGAGCGAAAAAGCGGCGGCCGATTTCGGTTATCGGCGGATTGATGTTCCATTGGTGGAATTCACCAACATTTTTTCAAGGAGCATCGGAGAGGGAACGGACATTATCGACAAAGAAATGTATTCTTTCTCGACCAAAGGGGGCGAAAAAGTGTCGCTCCGGCCCGAATTCACAGCCGGAATCGCCCGGGCCTATATACAGCATGGCATGCATGTGTCTCCCAAGCCCGTGAAACTGTACTACACTGGCCCCTGCTATCGCTACGACCGTCCGCAGGAAGGAAGATTCCGGGAATTTTTCCAGTTCGGGTGTGAAGCCTTGGGGGAACAGGATCCGGTCATAGACGCCCAAATGATCCAGATGGGCTGGCGGGTGATCTATCAGCTTGGGATAAAAAACGTCCGGGTCAATGTCAATAGCATCGGCTGTCCCTCGTGCCGAAAAAGCTACCGGAACCTTCTTATTCATTATTTTGAATCGAAAAAACAAAAACTTTGCATAGATTGCAAGCGAAGGCTGGAAACGAATCCTCTCCGGATTCTGGATTGCAAAGAGGACAAATGCGTCCAAGTGAGGGCAAGCGCGCCCCAGTCGATAGACCATCTTTGTGAAGAATGTCGGACACATTTCAAAGAGCTTCTGGAATATCTTGAGGAGCTCGAAATTCCGTTCGAACTGGATTCGAATCTCGTGAGGGGGCTTGATTATTATACGAAAACGGTTTTTGAATTCATGTCCGTTTCGGAAAGCGGTGAAGAAAAAAGAAAAAATGCTCTTGGCGGCGGCGGCAGGTATGATGGGTTAGTGAAAATGCTGGGAGGAGAAAATACTCCGGCGGTGGGTTTCAGCCTGGGTCTTGACCGGCTGGCGGCCGAAATGAAAAAACTGGGAGCCAGGATATACAAAGAGCCGAAACCGCGAGTTTTTTTGGCGCAACTTGGAGTTTTTGCGAAGAAAAAAAGCCTTAAGATGTTCGAAGGGCTGGAACGCTCGGGGATCAGGGTGGCAGAGAGTTTTGGAAGAGGCAGTCTCAAATCCCAGCTCAAAGTGGCGGATCGCCTCGGCGTTGAGATCACGCTTATCCTCGGCCAAAAGGAAGCAATTGACCAGACGGTGATTGTGAAAGACATGGCGAGCGGCAATCAGGAAATTATTGACGCCGGGAAAGTAATAGATGAGATAAAGAGGAGGCTGAAGAAATAACTTATGTGTATTTTTTGCAAAATAGTTAGCCGTGAAATTCCCACTGAATTTCTCTATGAAGACGATCTCGTCGTCGCTTTCCGCGATGCGCGTCCGATTGCTCCGGTGCATGTTTTGGTGATACCCAAAAAACATATCGAAAGCGTCGCGGATATTTCGGAAAAAGACGAAAAACTGATGGGCCGGATGATCCTGGTTGCCAAAAAAATCGCTGAGGATCTGAAAATTTCAAAAAACGGATATAAGCTGCTCTTTCGCGTCGGAGAATATGGGGGGCAGGAAGTAAGACACATTCATCTCCATCTCATCGGAGGAGCGAAGTTGAGAGAATCAATAGAACCAATTTAGAGGGGAGGTATTTTTATGATTGAAGTAAAAAAGAAGGACCGGGAAACATCCGAAGCGCTGATCAGGCGCTTTTCCCGCCGCGTTCAGCAGAGCGGCGTTTTGCTTTCGGCCAGGAAGGGAAGATTTTATGCCAAACCGAAAAGTCGGCGGCAAACAAGGGAATCTGCCCAATATCGGGCAAAAGTGAAAAAGGAAGTAGATAAGCTCAAGAAAATGGGCAAATTTGATGAGGAATCGCTCAAGAGAGTGAAGAGAAAAATGGAAGGATAAAAATAACATTACTTGCCGCGCGAAACATGACCCGAGAAAAAATATTTTTTTTCTTGCGCGTGTTACGGGTTCCATATGTTATGATTTTGCACGAACAAATCGAAGCTGATCTCAGGTCGGCACTCAAATCCGGTGAAAAGGAAAAGGCGGGAGTTTTGCGCTTCCTGATTTCAGCGATCAAAAATTTTCAGATCGAAAAAAAGGCGCAAGGCGAAAAATATCTTCCCGACGAAGATATCATTTCGGTGCTGAAACGCCAGACGAGGCAAAGAAAAGATTCAATCGGCCAATATGAAAAAGGCGGCCGAACGGAGCTCGCCGAAAAAGAAAAAAAAGAGCTGGCTGTTTTGGAAAACTACCTTCCGGCCCAAATGGGAGAAAACGAGGTGAGAAAAATTATCGAGGCGAAGGCTGGGGAGCTTGGAGTTTCTGATAAGTCCGGCTTCGGGAAGCTGATGGGCGCGGTAATGAAAGCACTTCAGGACAAAGCCGATGGCAGTCTCGTCAAAAAAATCATTGATGAAAAACTTTCTTCGCCTCAATCCTAGCTAATGGAAATCGAAATTTTCCGCAAAACAAAAAAAAGAATCGAAAAATCTTTTGTCGAAAAGGTCGTGAGAAAAACGCTGACCGCTTCCGGAAAAAAGGCAGCGGCTTTTTCTGTTTCAGTTGTTTTTTTGGACAAGGTTCAAATTCGGGAAATGAACCGAAAATACCGGAAAATTGACAAAGCGACAGACATACTTTCCTTCGATTATTCTTTAGGGTATAATAAAGGAAAGGGAGAAGGCGAATTGTTTTTGTGCCCGGAGTTGATTGAGAAATCAGCCAAGGAGAACAAAGTGTCTTTCAGGAAAGAACTCGCTTTTGTTTTGTCGCACGGCGTTTTGCATCTTTTGGGATTCCGGCATGGGAAGAAGATGTATGAGTTGCAAGACACAGTTAGTTCAAAATTCAAATATCAAAATGCAAAATGACAATGTAAAGTTCAAAATTAACAAATGCCAAAGATTATTTTGAAATTTACTAATTTTACATTTTGAATTGTCATTTTTATTTTTGATTTTTGCATTTTAAATTTTCAACGTGGATAATCTCAGAAAATTATATCGCAGTTTTCAGCACGCTTTTCGGGGACTCAAATATGTTCTCAAAAACGAGCAGAACTTTCAGCTTGAAATCCTGATTGCTATTTTCATTGTTATCTTGATGCTCATTTTCGAAATTCGGGATTGGCAAAAAGTGGCTCTCTTCCTCGTTATTTTTTCTGTCTTAGCGGTGGAACTCATCAACACCATCCTTGAGAGGGTAGTGGATATTCTGAAGCCCCGGATGCATCCCTATGCCCAGCTGATAAAGGATGTTATGGCCGCGGCGGTGCTTATTGCTTCCATCGGTGCGGTTGTCATCGGGACGATAATTTTCTACCCTTATATAAAGGACTTATTTTTGCAGTGATTTGAGTTTTCCTGTATAATTTTGGTATATTTCATGAGCAAAGGAACAACCATAATCGGTCTTGATGTCGGATCTTCGAATGTCCGGGCCGTGATTCTCCAAAAATTTGAAGAAGAGGAAAAGCTTCGCGTAATGGGAGTTGGCACAGCTTCTTCTTTTGGCATACGCCGGGGAGTAGTGGCCGATGTCGAGGAAACAGTGAAATCGATCAGCGAGGCGGTGAAAAATGCCGAACGCACGTCGGGGATTCCGGTCGGAAAAGCTATTGTGAGCATTGGCGGCAACCATATCAAATATCAGGAAAGCCAAGGGGTGGTGGCTATCGCTAAAGCGGATGGGGAGATTACCGGGGACGATATCATGCGGTCTCTTACGGCGGCGGAAACAATTTCGCTTCCTTCGAACACCGAAATAATTCACGTGATTCCGCGTTATTTTTCCGTGGATGAACAAAAAGGCATCAAGGATCCGCTTGGGATGAACGGAATCAGGCTTGAAGTGAACGCGATGCTGGTCCTCGGATCCTCTCCCGTCGTAAAAAATCTTTCCAAGTGCATCTATCAGGCCGGGGTTGAAGTCGAAGATATGGTTTTTTCGGCTTTGGCAGCTTCGAAAGCGGCTCTCAATAAGAGACAGAAAGAACTGGGGGCGATTCTGGTGGACTTGGGCGGAGGAACAACCAGTTTTGCGGTTTATGAAGAAGGAGATCTGGTTCAGATTGGAGTAGTTTCGATCGGAAGCAGCCACATCACAAACGATATCGCAATCGGCCTTCGCACTTCAATTGATGTTGCCGAAAAAGTGAAAGTGAATTATGGGTCCGCTCTTCCGGATGAAATTGGAAAAAAAGACCAGATAAGCCTGTCTGAAATCGACCAAAACGAAGAAGGGGAAATTTCGCGCCATCATGTCGCAGAGATTGTCGAAGCGCGGCTGGAAGAGATTTTCACAATGATTGACAAGGAGCTTCGGAAGACCGGCCGCTCGGGAATGCTTCCGGCGGGAGCGGTTATTGTCGGAGGCGGAGCCAAACTTCCCGGAGTGGTGGATCTTGCTAAAAAAATTCTGCGCTTGCCGGCTCAAACCGGTTTTCCCATGGAGCTAAGTGGGATAGTTGACAAAGTTGACGAGCCGGGATTTGTGACAGCCGTGGGCCTGGCTCTTTGGGGAGCCGAAGAAGCGGCAATGAGCTCGCCAAATGCCTACCGCACAAAGTTGCCGGCGATTGACGGCCTTCCGAAGATCGGCCACACGGTGGATAAAATGAGAGGATGGCTCAAAAAATTTTTACCGTGATTTTTCTTTTATTTTCAATTTTTTCGGGATAGAATAAAAACAAAATCAAAAAATAAATTTAAGCTCAAAACGAAAAGCGCCAGGCCAAAGCTACCGCTCAAAACTGAATACAAAGTCAGTTTAGTTTTTACGCCGTGGCTTTTCGCTCTCAGTTTTGAGTTTTAAGTTTGTTAAGTTCTTGACACCTAAAACAAGCCTATGCTACATTGTTTTACTAGCTTATTATGGCTTGTTTAGTCTTTATAAAATAACTTTATGGCCGAAGTAAAACCAGACGTAGAAACATTTGCCCGAATCAAAGTAGTCGGCGTTGGCGGATCAGGCACCAATGCAATCAGCCGGATGATCGAATGCAAGCTCAAGGGAGTGGAATTTGTGGCGATAAACACCGATGCCCAGGCCCTGCACCATTCGAAGGCATCGGATAAAATACATATTGGGAAAAATCTTACCAAAGGTCTTGGAGCTGGAATGAATCCGGAAATCGGTCGCCAAGCTGCTGAAGAGAACCGTGACGAGATTCACGAGGTCTTGAAAGGGGCCGACATGGTTTTTGTCACTTGCGGCTTGGGCGGAGGAACCGGAACCGGAGCCTCTCCGATTGTGGCTGAAGCGGCAAAAGAAGCTGGCGCGCTAACCATCGCCGTTGTCACGAAACCTTTCGGCTTTGAGGGAGCCCAGAGAAAAGCCATCGCTTTAGAAGGAATGGAAAATCTGAAGGACAGGGTAGACGCGCTGATTGTCATTCCCAATGATCGACTTCTTCAAATTATTGACCGGAAAACAACCTTGGTAAATGCTTTTAGGGTCGTTGATGATGTATTGCGGCAAGGCGTTCAGGGCATCTCGGATCTTATTACCAAACCTGGAATAGTGAATGTTGATTTTGCCGACGTTAGGACGGTTCTTCAAGATGCCGGAAGCGCCCTCATGGGAATCGGGACTGCCAGTGGCGAGAACAGGGCGGCTCAAGCGGCCAAAATGGCTATCAACAGCCCGCTTCTTGAATTTTCGATTGACGGTGCCAAGGGAATCCTCTTCAATGTCCATGGTGGACCGGATATGACAATGCTTGAAATAAACGAAGCGGCCAATATCATCACTGAAAGCATTGATCCAAACGCCAAAGTTATTTTCGGAGCAACGATTGATGAATCAGCGAAAAAAGGAGAGTTGAATCTCACAGTTATCGCTGCCGGCTTTGATTCGGATGCTGTGGGCGAATCTTCTGCTGCTGTCGTCACCCCAACAAGTGTGGCTGCAAGGAGCCCTATTCAAGAAACGAAAAAAACAACTCTCGGGGAAGAGGCTTTGACGGATTTTGGAATCGGAGAAGAAAAATCAAAGTATATCATTGAAGAAAAAGTCGCCCCAAAGCCGAAAAGAAAAATAAGTTTTGAATCAAAAGTGAGCTCAATTGGGGAAGATGAGGACGAAGAGCTTGAAATCCCGGCTTTTATCCGCAGAAAAATGAAAAAATAAGATAGCACCGTTGAATCAGGAATGCGATGGCTTCACAGGGTTTGGCATGTTGAATTGTGGATAACCTGGAATTTTCCCGTAAAAAAGCCTCTTGACAGGCTTTTTTAAATTGTGATAAAATTTGTACTACAAACACAAGATATAGTGTAAAAAGGGGTCCTTGCGGATATCCCTTATTAATTCTCAAAATTTAAACAAAAAAGATCGTCCTGCTTGCGGGACACAAAAATTTTGATTTTTGAATTATTTGTATGGTTTGTCCTTTCTGTTCCCATCCCGAAACAAAAGTGATTGACTCGCGGGAATCCGGCGATGGAAAAGTGATCCGGCGCCGGCGGGAATGTTTGAAATGCCGGAAGCGCTTCAGTACGTATGAACAATTGGAACTTCTCAATTTTGTCGTCGTGAAGAAAGATGGTCGGAAGGAAGATTATAAAAGGGAAAAGCTTGAAATGGGCTTCAAAAAAGCGCTTGAGAAAAGGCCGGTAGACGACAAAAAAATTGACGAAATGGTTGATGAGATTGAATATAGACTGCACCAAAAAGGGAATTGCGAAATATCCTCGAAGGAAATAGGAGGTTTGGTACTCGAAAAACTGAAAACGGCCGATGACGTAGCCTATCTGCGCTTTGCTTCGGTTTATAAATCCTTTGGCAGCGCCGAGAGCTTCAAAAAAGAAGCAGAGAAATTGTCGCAGAATTGAGAATAGAGAAATGTGAATTGTGAATGGGAATCAAGAATATAGAATTTAGAAAAATTTATCTCGAAGAACTCTGGATTCTTAATTCGATCTTCCTATTCCCAATTCAAAATTCACAATTCTAAATTCTTAATTAATTTGGGGTGAAAACAAAAAAATGATTGCGGTAAAAAAAGGCCAGAAAATGGTCAAAAAAGGGGCGGGGGAATTCAAAAACCGGGTCGACCGCGTGGTGAAGCGCGACGGGCGGGTCGTCAAATTTGAGCAGGAAAAAATCACGAAGGCTGTGCTCAAAGCTTTCGCGGAAACAGGAGAAGGAAAAGAAGCGGAAGCCAAAAAAGTTTCTTCGAAAGTCGTCCAGCTTCTCAACAAAAACTTCAAAAAGGGAAATGTTCCCGAAATCGAAGAAATTCAGGATCTCGTAGAAAGGGTTCTTATGATCCTGGATTTCGAGGAAACAGCCAAGGCCTATATCCTCTATCGCGAGCAGCACCGCAAAATCCGCGAATCAGAAGAAGCCTTGAAAGAAGCAGTCGATCTGGTGGATAAATATATTCAGGAAATCGACTGGCAGGTCAAGGAAAACGCCAATATGGCTTATTCCCTGCAGGGGCTCAATAATTATATTTCTTCCATTGTCAGCTCGAAATATTGGCTCAACCGGGTATATTCCAAGGCGATCCGCGACGCACACGACGAAGGCGACTTTCACATCCATGATCTCGACAAGATCGCTGTATATTGCTGCGGCTGGGACCTTCAGGATCTTCTCCGACGGGGTTTCACCGGTGTTCCGGGAAAAATTGCCTGCAAACCACCCAAGCATTTGAGGACGGCTATCGGACAGATGGTAAATTTTTTCTACACGCTCCAGGGAGAAGTGGCCGGCGCGGAGGCTTTTTCGAATTTCGACACGCTTCTGGCCCCGTTTGTCAGGTACGACGGACTTTCCTTCAAGGAGGTCAAACAATGCATGCAGGAATTTGTTTTCAATGTCAACGTTCCCACCCGGGTCGGGTTCCAGACTCCCTTTACGAACATAACCCTGGATATCGTCCCTCCGAAGAATATGATCGAAGAATCGGTGATTGTCGGAGGCGTGCCGCAGAAGGAAAAGTACGGAGAATTCCAGGAAGAGATGAACATGATCAACCGGGCTTTCGCGGAAGTGATGGCGGAAGGGGATGCCAGCGGACGGGTTTTCACTTTTCCCATTCCAACCTATAACATCACCCGCGATTTTGACTGGAACGACGAAAATCTGAAACCGGTCTGGGAGATGACGGCGAAATACGGCATTCCTTATTTTGCCAACTTCATCAACTCGGACATGGATCCCGACGACGCGCGCTCCATGTGCTGCCGCCTCAGGATCGATAACCGCGAGCTTCACAAGCGCGGCGGAGGGCTTTTCGGAGCCAATCCGCTTACCGGTTCAATCGGGGTAGTGACAATTAATCTGGCTCGAATCGGATATTTGTCAAAAAACCAAGCAAAAGGTCAGAAAGGCCGCGCCACAGGACGGGCAGAGAGAAAAGATTTCTTTGCCCGGCTGGACAAGATAATGGACCTTGCCAAAGAAAGTCTCGAAACGAAAAGGAAAATCATCGACAGCTTCATGAAAAAAGGGCTTTATCCTTACGCGAGATTTTATCTGGACAATATCTATAAGCGCCGGGGGAACTACTGGGCGAACCATTTCTCGACAATTGGAGTGATTGGAATGAACGAAGCCCTCAAAAATTTCATGGGCGAGACCACGGCGACGGAAAAAGGAGTCAAATTCGCCGAAGAAGTCCTGGTTTATATGAGGAATAAGCTTATAAAATACCAGGAAGAAACCGGAAATTTATACAATCTTGAGGCGACTCCTGGCGAAGGAACTTCCTATAGGCTGGCCATAAAAGACCGCAAGAAATACCCCGACATGATTTTTGCCAACGGCCAGGTCGGAGAAAATGAAAAAATTGAACCCTACTACACGAATTCCACCCAGCTTCCGGTGAATCATACCGAGGATTTTTTCGAAGCCCTTGATCTCCAGGAATCTCTTCAGACGAAATACACCGGCGGAACGGTTCTTCATGGATTTATGGGCGAGCGGATTCAGGACGCCGAAACGACGAAAAAGCTGGTGAAGACCATTTCGGAAAAATACGCTCTTCCTTATTTTACCTTATCTCCGACTTTCAGCATCTGTCCTTCGCACGGATACCTGATCGGAGAGCACCAGCTTTGCCCCAAATGCGTCGTGGAGCAAAAATGCGAGGTCTATTCCCGAATCGTCGGCTATATTCGCCCTGTGGAACAATGGAACAAGGGCAAAGCGACGGAATATGGAGACCGGAAAGAGTTTGTGGTCGGATAAAAGATACAAACTATACAAAGCCACAAAATGCCAAACAAAGCACAAATATAACAAATCACAAAAAATCAAACTTTTGTGTTTTGTAGGGTTTGAAAACTGTGTGTTTGTTTGGTATTTTGTATAGTTTGTTTCTTAGAATTTTTTAATTTATGATTCTCGGAGGATTGCAAAAACTGACTCTCATAGATTTTCCCGGCCATATCGCCGCGACGGTTTTTACTGTGGGTTGCAATTTTCGCTGTCCCTTTTGCCACAACCCTGAGTTGATAATTTCCAATTTCCAATTTCCACTTTCCAATGTCATGGAAAGAGACTTTTTTAAATTTCTAAAACAGCGCAAAGGAAAGCTAGAGGGCGTCTGTATCACAGGTGGAGAGCCGACTATTCAGCCGGACATAATCCCATTTATTAGAAAAATTAAAGACTTGGGATTCAAAGTGAAGCTTGACACAAACGGCTCCCGCCCGGATATTTTGAGGCTTTTATATGACAAAAAATTGCTTGATTTTGTGGCTATGGATATCAAGAACAGCCTCGAAGGTTATAAAAAGACAGCGAATTCGAAAATAGATCTGGAGCGTATTAGGTTGAGCGTTGATCTGATTCGAAATTCGGGAATTGACTATGAATTTCGAACTACCGTTGTTCCTGGCTTGCACAAAGAAAGCGATTTTGCGAGTATTAGGAAGTGGCTTGAAGGCGCGAAAAAATATGTTTTGCAGGCGTTTGAAGACAAAGGAAAAATTCTTGATCCGCGTCTCAAGAAAAAAACGAAAGGCAAAAGAATGGACTTGGAAAAAATAGCGAAAAATATCGAAAAGTATTTTGGGAAAGTGGAAGTGCGATAGCAATTTCCAATTTCTGATTCCCAATTTCTAAAAAATCCAATAAATAAATGTCCAATACTAAAATTTTGGAATTAGGCATTTTGCATTTTATTGGAAATTAGACATTAGGAATTAGGAATTATGTAATTCATTCAGCACATATTATAGTGTTTAAAAAACTTTTTATATTTATAATATTTGTCGCCGTATTATTCGCCTTTCTGGGCGGGATTTTTTCCGTGAACTTTTCTCCGTTTTCAATCAACATAAACAAGCCGGAAAAAGACTTTTTGAAAAAAGCGGCGCAGAAAGCAAAAAATATCATTTATCGCGAAGCGTCAAAGCACAATCCATCCGGCGACGTTCTCCCGGACCAAATTGACGACAAAATCAAACAGGAAATAAAAGACAAGATAAACTAGCCTTTACCCTAGAGCTCAGCTCTAGGGTAAAGGAATATAAGTCTATTCGCTATGAAATCCGAAGAGAAATCCAATTTTCGCGCTCTGGGAACGGATATAAATATTCGTATTGTTGCTAACGGTGAAGACGAGGCGAAAAGGGCGAGAAAAGATGTCGGCGGAATGGAAAATCTTTTTCGCACCAAGCAAAGAATTTTTTGTCGCTTCAATTCCGACAGCGAGCTTAGCCAACTGAACGAAAATCTCGGCCCGTTCCAAAAAGCCTCGCCGGATATTTTGTATTTGGCCTCGCGCGCACTGCACTACAACAAAATCAGCGGGGGACTATATGATCCCAGGATTATCGGAATCCTGGAAAAAATTGGATATGACAAATATTTTCACCAGGCCAATTTCGAAAAAGCAGATCTCCCGAAAACTTTTTCAAAAATAGGGAATGAACTTGAAAACGATTTGGAAGTGAAGGGCGATGCGATATTATTCAAAAAGAGAATGGACTTTTCCGGCATTGCGAAAGGTTATATTGTTGATCAGGCGGAGAAGTATCTGAAAAACCAAGGCTGGAAAAATTTTCTGGTTGACGCGGGCGGAGACATGTTCGCATCCGGGAAAAACAGGGAAGACGGAAAATGGCTTATCGAAATTGAAGGGGTGCCAAAAGAAAAAATGATGCTGGAAATTGCTGATCGGGGCGTTGCGACTTCCGGAATCATCCGGAAAAAATGGCAGATAAGAGGCAGAAAATTTCATCATCTGGTGAATCCCAAAAATCCAAATGAATTTTCGTATGAGCTTCGGACCGTGACTGTAATTGCTGAAAATACAGAAAATTCCGATGGCCGAGCAAAGGTTTTAGTTCTAATGGGAAAAGAAAAAGGCCTGGAATTTGCGGAGAAAAACAAAATCGCGGCGATTTTCTTGGATTACAAGGGAAATATTCATGTATCGTCAGAGGCGAAAAAATATATTTATCCCAACATTCAATGTTAGTATACCAACATTGAATGTTGGTAGGTAATTTATGAGAATCTATGTTCGGGTTACCCCGCGGGCGGGGAAAAACGAAGTCCTGAAAATTTCCGAAGGCGAATATATAGTGAAAGTGACGGCGGTGCCGGAAAAAGGAAAAGCGAACGTTGCTGTGATCAAACTCTTGGCTGATCATTTCAACGTGCCTAAAAGTTCCATAAGCATCATCGGAGGAAAATCCACCCGGGTGAAGCTTGTTGAAATCAGCTGACGAATGCTTAGCCTTCGTCAAAACCACCTGTGGATAACTCCTAACCCTCGCGTGTTTGCAGGGAATGGCTTTATATGTTAGAATATCATCATAGGTTTCTTTTGAGCAAAAAAAGAAAAAAACAAAATGCTCTATGAACCGCCCAATCATCTCAAGAAAATAATCCTTGTCGGATCCGTCGCGTTGTTTCTGGCTGTTTTGGCGATTGTGGCAGTTCCTTTGATCAACAAAAACAATCCCGCAAAGATTCCGGCCAATCTTCCTCGGACATCCCAGCAGGCAAAAATCCAAAAAGAATTCGAAAAGCTGGAAGAGATGCGAAAAAGCTCCAACTCGAAAGAACCCACTTCCGAAGAAATCCAAGCCGAATTTGAAAAATTAGAAAAACAAAAAAATGAATCCAACGCAACCCCTCCCACTCCCGAACAGATCCGGGCGGAATTTGAAAAACTCGAGCAAATGAGAAAATAATAAATATTAAGATAAAATATCATGAAGAACAAACTCAAAAAAATATTCGAAAATGCCGTCTGGTGGTCGGGAGTGGTGATGGTCGGTCTTATTCTGGGCTTAACCGTCCAGTTCGTCAGAGCCTGGACGGAGCCCTCCGATACTCCTCCCGGGGGAAACGTGGGCGCGCCGATAAATACGAGTGGATTACCCCAGATAAAGGCCGGGGTGCTAGAAGTTTTAGGACTTAAAACAAGCGGCTTGCAATTTACCCAACCAGGAGTGACTCCTGCCGTTGGCGATGTATTATCTGCCTCGACCATTGATGGCCAAGTCGCTTGGGCGGCGGGAGGAGGGGGAGGCGTATGCTATACCCAGTATTGCAATGAAAATGGAGCAGCTTCTTATGGTGAAAAATGTGATTGGGGCGGTTTGCACTGTCCCGCACCTTTCCAGGAAGAGGCTGATCTTGGAAGATGGGGTGTTTGTTCTCACATTGGTCCAATAGCTTATTTCAGTCCTCCAAGCGGCGGATGCTCTGGCAGCCATTCATACCAGTGGGTGGGTAGGGCATATTTGTGTTGCAAGTAACCTTTCCTAAAGTTTAACCTTTCCTAAAGTTTAACTTTAGGAATAACGAGAGAAAAAAAGCGGGTTGAGGCCTGCTTTTTTTGATATAATGAAGGCGTGACCAAATCCAGGATTTTTTTTATTTTATCCTTGGCATTTTTAGCGGGTATTTTTTTCGCATCTTTTTTTCAAATTGAAAAATATATTGTTTTGGCACTTGCCGCCGCGGGAATTCTCATATTCACCATAAATTACAGAAATAAAAAAATCATAGTCGCCAGCGCGGCGGTTATATTTTTGGCTCTCGGGATATGGCGGACAAATTTTTCACTTGAAAACTCTAAAAAAAGGCTGGCCAATCAAGAACTGGGTCCGGTTGAACTCACGGGAATAGTATTGAAAGAACCGGAAATAAGCGAGACAAACCAAAAAATAGTTGTCGGAATCGAAGATGAAAAACAGTACAGTAATACAGTATACTGTACTAATAATTTATGCGGCGAGAAAAAACGAATATTGATCACTGCCCCTCTTTATCCGCAGTATTCATATGGCGATGAATTAAAAATAAAATGCAGTCTGGAAGAACCCAAAAACTACGCTGATTCTAAATTTGACTACCAGATGTATCTCGCCAAAGACAGAATTTACCGGATTTGCAATAAAGCGCAAATAACTGTCGTTTCGAAAAATAAGGGAAACAAATTATATACTTTCATCCTGGCGGTTAAAAACAAATTCGAAGAAAAGCTCTCGGCGATTTTTCCTGATCCGGAGGGAGCGTATTTGAAAGGATTATTATTGGGCGGGAGCAAAAGAATGACCAAGGACCTGTCGGAAGCCTTTCAGCGGACGGGAATAACTCATACGGTGGCGGTTTCTGGCTATAACGTGACAATAGTGGCTGCGTTTTTGATGTGGCTCGGAATCTGGCTTGGCCTTTGGCGCCAGCAGGTTTTTTCTTTCGCGGTGATCGGGATAGTGTTATTCGTCCTTATGACGGGCGCGCCCAGTTCGGCCGTGAGAGCGGGGATTATGGGAGGCCTTGTCATTTGGGCGATGAAAGAGGGGAGACTGGCCAATTCAACGAACGCCATATTGCTTGCGGCCGGCGCCATGCTCGCGATCAATCCTTTGCTTTTGCGATATGATGCAGGATTCCAGCTTTCTTTTTTGGCTACCATCGGGATTGTTCAGCTCTCCCCTATTTTGGAAAAATTTTGGTGGGGGAGGCCGCCGAAACTCATTCAAGAAACAATTATCCTCACTATGTCGGCCATGGTTTTTGTTCTGCCAATCATCCTCAACTCTTTTGAAAAAATTTCTTTGGTCTCCCCCATCGCCAATTTTGTGATTTTGCCGGCGATTCCGTATATAATGGGGACGGGGTTTGCGGCGGGGATGGCCGGGTTTATATTTGTGCCGCTTGGGAAGCTGGTCGGCTTCATCCCCTATATTCTCCTCAAAGCCGAATTATTCGCGGTTGAATGGATGGCGAGTTGGTCTTGGGCTTCAATTGAGGCCAAAAATTTCGGATGGAAATATATTCTAGTTTGCTATTTGATATTGTTTTGGATATTGTATTATTTTAAAAAGAAAGATAAAAAAATTATGACACTGGCAGATGAAAAATAGAATCAGCTATATCACATTTGCCGCACTCCTGATTATCTTGGCCTATTTCTCCTACCAAATCTTTGTAGGTGTCGGACACCTACAAGTTGTTTTTCTCGATGTCGGGCAGGGGGATTCGATTCTGATCCAGAAAGGAACGCGGCAAATTCTCATCGACGGCGGGCCGAGCGGAAAAACGGAACTCGCGAAACTGGGGAAATATCTGCCCTATTTCGACGATGAGATTGAATTGGTCATTTTGACCCATCCGGACAAAGATCATCTCGCGGGGCTGGTGGAAGTAGCGCGCAGTTATAAAATCGGAAAAGTTCTCACGACCGGAGCGGAAAAAGACACCCAAGTTTACAAAGAATGGAAAGATTTGCTTGCGTATAATAAATTTGAAACAATGGAAGTATGGCGCGGGGCGGAAGTGAAGTTTGAAGACGTGAGAATGAAGGTTATCCATCCGCAGGGAAAAATTGATGCTTCGGCAGGAGACGCGAATAATGATTCGATCGTCGCTCGTCTCGATTATGGCGAAAATTCATTTCTTTTCACCGGCGACATCGAATCCCCCGCCGAAAAAGAAATTTTGGATAGCGGAGAAGATATTGACGTGGATTTCTTGAAAATCGCCCATCACGGCTCGAAATATTCATCAGGCGAAGCATTTCTCGACGCTGCCAGTCCCGAGGAAGCAATTATTTCGGTCAGCGAAAACAATTCCTACGGCCATCCAACAGAGGCGGTGCTTGGGGCGCTCAAAAAGAGGAATATAAATATTTTTAGGACGGATGAGATAGGCGATATAATATATACTTGCATTAAATCAAAATGCAAAAATCAAAATGCAAAATGACAATGTAAAATTTAAAGTTATTTTTTTATCGCTTTGCGCGTTGCTTTTGACGGGTTGCGCGCAAAATGTCGATCTGCGCCAGCCCGCTTCGACTCAGCGAGGCGAGCAAACAAAGGAAAGCAAAAGCCAAGAGCAGAAAAATATTAATGCGGATGAAAGTGCCGCAGTGCCAGAAAATGCAGGCGCTGAAAACGGCAAGCCCGTGAAAATTCTTTTCGTCGGGGATATCATGTTTGACCGTTATATTCGGGAAGCGGTTGAAAAGTACGGCAAAGGAAACTACAATTACGTTCTCGAACCGGTCAAGGACAAATTGGCTGAATATGATCTTGTTGTCGGAAATCTGGAGGGGCCGATCACGGACAACCAGTCGGTAAGCGTCGGAACGGCAATGGAGGAAAAAAACAATTTTCAATTCACCTTCGATCCGGCGGTGGCAAAAGTCCTTTTTGAAAATAATATAAAATTAGTGAACCTGGGGAACAATCATATTCTCAATCAGGGCGAAGAGGGGCTGGAACAGACAAAAAAATATCTGGACGAAGCGGGAGTGGAATATTTCGGCGATACCGGCCACTTGGAAACTAAGTTTCCAAGTGGAGAAATCAGTTTTGTGAGTTATAATTATTCTGTTCCGGATTCGGCTGAAGCGGCGGTTGAAGAGATAAAATCAGCCAAAGAGAAATCAGACATCGTCATAATCTCACCGCATTGGGGAACGGAATATAAAACGGGCGACCCGGGAAATGCTGTTCGCGCGCTCGCCCATCGTTTCATTGACGCCGGAGCCGACGCAGTCATCGGGACACATCCGCATGTTGTCCAAAATTCAGAAGAATACAAAGGCAAAAAAATATATTACTCTCTCGGCAACTTCGTTTTCGACCAGTATTTTCAAAAAGAAACAATGGAAGGGCTGGGGGTGGAAATGAGCATCAGTTCCGACCGTTCGATGGAATTCGGCGAACTGAAATCTGAGATGACGAAGAGGGGGCAAACTATTTTTAAGGTTCGGCCTTAAAAATAGTTGGAAAAGTATGGTTCTGAGAAATTCCTGTGCGTTTGTTGGGGAAGGAAAAAACCGAGCTTTGAATAGCCAACAAAATAGCTTGCTTAAGCCTTTATACTTGAATGTTTCACGCCGTATTGACTTCTGGCTTTTTTTGTGATAAAATAACTCGTTGTCACGCTGCCAACGCGCGCGGGCAATTATAAAGGAAAATAAATTAAAAAAAGAATAAAGGAAGGGATAAAATGAGAAAGAACTCATGGAGAAAGAATTGCTGGGGCGCAATTATCCTAATCAGTGTGGCGATCATTCTGGTTGACCTAATCGCAAATACTGATTGGACGGAATTATCAGCCCACCATGTTACTGTCAAACAACTTGCTGAAAAAGGCGACAATTTCAGTGATGGCTTGATAGTCATGGTAAAAGGATGGGCCGAACCCACAAGCAACGTTCTCGATATGTATAAACATAAGAAAGGAGAACTTGCTTACAATTTCTATGGCTCGAAACTCCATGATCCTGGCAGCCCATTTGTTAAAACCTTCGCCGAGAAGTCGATTTACACCCGGAAAGGTTGCGAAATTTTGGCGAGATGGCACCGTGACGCCGGCGGAAACTGGCTCGAGGTCCTGAAATTTTGGGGCGACGGACAGACCTGGAAAGCATCTGATAACTCATGAAAGGAGGTGATGCCATAAAGCACATTGACAAAAACCTCAACTCGCGGCTGATACAGCCCGGCCGGGAGGCGTCCCAAAAACAATACGCAAAAGGAGGCCCGAATGAAGCTAAAAAACTTCTATCCCTCGGGATTCAACCGAAGAAGCTCCGGTCAACCGACTGCGGGCTTTTTTCTTGCCCAAAATATATTTCTTTGCTAATATTATGCTGTTAGCGGGGTTCGCTAATATTTTTATAACTTCGTAAAAAAGAAAACGACCCATGAAATACGAAAAAGAATTCCCGCTTTTCAAGACAAAAGTGGAAGGCATCGCCAAAAAATTCAATCTCTCGGACCTTGCTGAAAGAAAAAAATACTTTGAGGCCAAAGCCGGAGGCGACATCGCCAAGCTTCAAAAATATTTCGATTCCGGAAAAACTTTCATGGTCTATCTTCTCGGCAAGAAAAACGCCGGCAAAGGCACCTATACCAAGCTTCTGATGGAAATTTTCGGCCGGGACAAAATCGCCCACCTTTCCGTCGGTGACATTGTGCGCGATCTTCACGCGGCGGTGGGAGACGAAAAATATAAAAAAGAGCTTCTCGATTATCTTCGAAAGAATTATCGCGGATACATCACTCCCGAGCAGGCGCTTGACGCCCTTCTCGGACGCGACCAAAAAACCCTGCTTCCCAATGAATTCATCATGGCGCTGGTGAAGCGCGAAATCGACAAAATCGGGAAGAAAACAATTTTCATTGACGGTTTTCCGAGGAACTTGGACCAGGTTTCCTATTCCATGTTTTTCAAGCAACTGGTTGACTATCGAGAAGATCCGGACATCTTCATCGCCATTGATATTCCCGAGGCGGTGATTGACGAGCGGATGAAATATCGCCGGGTTTGCCCAATTTGCCACACGCCGCGCAATTTGAAACTTTTCACTACGCAGGAAGTCGAATATGACGAAAAAGACGGAAAGTTTTATCTGATTTGCGACAATCCCGATCACGAGAGAGCGAGAATGTTCGGAAAAGAAGGAGACGAAATGGGAATAGAATCTATTCGTGAACGGCTGGAGCTCGATGACAAGCTGATAGAAAAAATATTTTCGCTCCATGGCATTTCAAAAGGGCTTATTCGAAACGCTGTTCCCGTTGATAAATCCAAAGACCTTGTGGACGATTATGAAATAACGCCGGCTTATGAATATGAATATGACAAAACCAGCGGCAAAGTGAAAACAATTGAAAATCCTTTTGTGGTGAAAGATGATGAGGGAGTCGAGGTATACAGCTTGCTCGCTCCGCCCGTAGCGCTTTCGCTAATTCGGCAATTGGTGGAAATTTTGGGGTTATAATTAAAAGCTTGGCTTTTGAGCTCCTAAGATCCGATCTTAGGACGCTCCTAAGATCGGATCTTAGGAAAAATGCATCCCGAATACCAATATTTGAATCTGATCAAAGACATACTGGAAAATGGCGCCGATAAGCCGCTATTTTTGACGCCGGAAGTGCAGGAGCAGTATCGAAAAAAAGGCGAGGAATTGCCTTTTATCCGCGGGGTTTTTGGGCGGGTGATCCGTTTTGATTTGTCGCAAGGATTTCCCCTGCTCACGACCAAAAAAGTTTTTTATCGCGGAATTTTTGAGGAACTCTTGTGGTTTTTGACGGGAGACTCGAACATTAAATATCTGGTTGACCGCGATGTCCACATTTGGGACGAATGGGCTTGGAAAAAATACCACAAGTGGGCGCTTGAGAACGCGCCAAGCGAGGATTTGGAACAAAAAGATTTCATCTCGCGTCTCAAGGCCGAACCGGCGGACAGCGATTTCGCGCGCAAATGGGGCGATCTCGTCACGATATACGGCCGGATGTGGCGCAAGTGGCCCGCCAGCGACGGACATCTCATTGACCAGCTCGGTTATTGCATCGCGGGTCTCAAAGACAAGCCCTATCGAAAGTCATACTGCGTTTCGGCCTGGAATCCGGATTTTATCTATTCCATGGCTTCTCCGCAAAACAAGAATGAAGTGCCGCCCTTTTGCCACACCACTTTTCAGTTCGCGGTCGTGAACGAAAAATTGAATTTGGGAATGTATCAACGCAGCGCTGACCTATTTTTAGGCGTGCCGTTTAACATTGCGAGCTATGCTCTGCTTCTCCAAATGGTTTCGCAGGTTGTCGGAATTCCGGCCGGGGAATTTGTCCACTTTTTCGGGGATGTCCACATATATTCAAACCATTTCGAGCAGGTGAAAGAACAGCTCAAGCGCGAACCAAAACCATTTCCGCGCATTATTCTTAATCCGAAGGTGAAAGATATCGACAGCTTCAAATATGAAGATTTCACGCTTGAAGGCTATGATCCTCATCCGGCTATCAAGGCGGAAATTGTGAATGTCGGCGGATCATAATTACTCGCGAATGAGGAGCGAATAAAAGGCTAATCAGAGCGAACTGTTAAGATATCAGCTCAAATTCGCAAATCATTTGTTCAAATTAGCGAGTTTTTTTATGAAAATAATATTGATGATGGCCATGACTGCTGACGGAAAGATCGCCAAGAACAGCGATCATTTTCCTAATTGGACGTCGAAGGAAGACAAAAAAATGTTCGCAGAAGTGACAAAAGAACACGGCGCCGTGATCATGGGCGACAAAACTTTCTTCACTTTTCCAAAGCCTCTGTCGGACCGGCTGAATGTCGTTTTCACTCTTCTTGAGAATCCTCCAGAAACGGAAAACGTGAAATGGGTGACGGGGGAGCCGGAGAAAGTCCTTCTGGAGCTCAAAAAAATGGGATACAAATCCGCGGTTCTGGGCGGGGGGACATACATGAATTCCCAATTTCTCGAACGAAAGCTCATTGACGAAATCTGGCTCACGATCGAACCCAAAATTTTCGGCGATGGCCTCGGAGTTTTCAGCGGCGATTTCAACATCGACTTGAAACTTTTGGGTGTGGAAAAAATAAACGAAAATTCGGTGGTGGTGAAATACAAAGTGATGAATTGATTTATGAACTTGGCAGAGAATTAATCGTAGAGGTTAAACCTCTACGCGAGGAGTATTATGTTGCCTGACATCCAAATCGCTCAAAAATCCAAAATGAAACCGATCCGGGAAATCGCGAAAAAAATCGGCATAACCGAACGAGATTTAGAATTGTACGGAGATTCCAAAGCCAAACTGAAACCGGAGCTTTGGGAAAAAATCAAAAAAAGACCGAACGGGAAGCTGATTTTGGTGACGGCGATCACTCCCACGCCCGCCGGCGAAGGAAAAACGACAACTTCAATTGGTCTCGCGCAAGCTTTGAATAAAATGGGAAAAAAAGCCGTTTTAGCACTTCGCGAACCGTCTCTCGGGCCTTCAATGGGGATGAAAGGCGGCGCGGCGGGCGGAGGATATGCGCAGGTGATGCCGATGGAGGATATCAATCTCCATTTCACGGGCGACATCCACGCGGTTGCGGCGGCGAACAATCTTTTGGCGTCGCTTATCGACAACCACATATATTTTGGAAACGAACTGAGAATCGACCCAAAAAAAATATTTTGGAAGCGCTGTCTTGATCTCAATGACCGGGCGCTTCGACAGATAACTTTGAAAATCAAAAAAAAATCTGGCGCGTATTCGCGCGAAGAGAAATTCGATATCGCAGTTGCCTCTGAAATCATGGCGATTTTGTGCCTTGCGGAGAATATTGCGGACCTCAAAAAAAGGCTTGGAAAAATTATCGTCGGCCTCAACGCGGCGGGGAAACCGGTATTTGCCCGCGAGTTGAAAGCCGAAGGCGCCATGGCGGCGCTCCTCAAAGACGCCCTCATGCCCAATTTAGTTCAGACTCTTGAGCATACGCCGGCTCTAATCCATGGCGGACCCTTTGCGAATATAGCCCACGGCTGCAACAGCCTGCTTGCAACGCGATACGCGTTGAAACTCGGGGATTATGCCATTACTGAAGCCGGGTTTGGAGCCGACCTTGGCGCGGAAAAATTTTTCGACATCAAATGCCGGCTCGCGAAACTGAAGCCCGACGCGGTGGTGGTTGTAGCGACGGTGCGGTCGCTCAAATATAACGGCGGGATTGATAAAAATAATCTAACTCAAGAAAATATTGACGCGCTTTCGAAAGGCATTGTGAACCTTGAAAAACATCTCGAAAACTTGAAAAAATTCGGTGTTCCAGAGGTTGTGGCGCTCAATATCTTTCCAAGTGACACCGAGAAAGAGATTAAACTTATAGAAAATACCGTTAAGAATATGGGAGCAAGAATTGCCCGCTCCGAAGTTTGGGGAAAAGGCGGAAAAGGAGGAAAAGAATTGGCAAAAAAAGTACTGGAAACGATAAAAAGCGAAAAAAGCAAATTTGCTCCGCTATATAGCGAAAAAAAATCTATTGATGATAAGATAAATATCATCGCGAAGGAAATATACGGCGCAAATAAAATAGTATATTCCCAAGAGGCCAAAAAGCAAATAAAAATGATTGAGCGTGAAAATCTCGAGAAAATTCCGATTTGCATCGCCAAAACGCAATATTCTCTTTCCGATGACCCCAAAAAACTGGGACGGCCGGAAAATTTCACTTTGAATGTGAGGGAAATGAAAATTTCCAACGGCGCCGGCTTCATCGTCGCCATCGCCGGCGATATCATGACTATGCCGGGTCTTCCCAAGTTCCCCGCGGCGGAAAGGATTGATGTGGACGGAAAAGGGAGGATAAAGGGGTTGTTTTAAACAACTTTTAATACATTCAAAAATTTTTTGATAAACCAGATTTCTAAAATGAAAGATATTTGAAATTTTTTATGTGAGAAACTTGACTTTCTAGCTATATGTTAATAGATTAATATATAGTCCTAACCTTCAATGAAAGGGGGTTGCCGTGGGAGAATTATTGTTCTTATCGAGCCGAAAGAGTTGTTTCCTTGCTCGCCATATCAGATTCTTTTGCCGAGTGTGTGGAAAAATTTCTTCTTCCGAAAAGGGTGTGATCAGGGGTGAAATCCAATTTTTTGTTCCAGTCTGCAGGAGTTGTCTCCTCGATGCTCCAGAGGATAAGATCCTGAAAGTCATCCGAACTGAAAACCCAACGATTTCCTCAGAAGAACTCCTCGGAGCGGCAACGGATTATTTCGGCTATATGAGAGAGTTCTCATTGCCATCGCATAGCTAAAAAAAAGTTGGTGAAATCGTTTGATTTGTTGAGCCGGACTGGGGGATCCGGCTTTTTCTTTCGGAGTAAAAATTCGTGGTAAAAATATAAAAACTCCCAACATCCGATGTCGAGAGTGATATTGCTCCATATGGTAGTGAATTTATTTTAAGGGATAACCAATCTTTTTGGAAAATTTGTCAGATTCTGGCAACTGGTTTTGGTGACAAGGACCATGTCTTCGAGTCTGATACCCCCGATGCCTGAATAATATAATCCCGGCTCGATCGTGATGACGTTCCCTGCTTCCAATATATCTTCGGAATGGGGCTTAAGACTTGGTTTTTCGTGAATGTCGAGTCCGACTCCATGGCCGAGGCCGTGAATAAATCCAGAGTCGCCAATATGATATCCGTTTTTTAAAATAACATTTGCCGAAATATCATAAATTTCTTTCGCACTCACTCCGGAGCGGATTTTTTTTATCGCCGCATTTTGCGCGCGCAAAACTGCCTCATACATTTTTTGGATTTCGGCCGAGGGTTTTCCTTTGACATAAGTCCGGGTCATATCGGAAAAATAACCGGAATTTCTATGGCGTGGAAAAATATCGCAAACAATCGGCTGATGCGGCCGGATCGGTCCGGATCCGCTGTGGTGGGGAATGGCGGTTTGCGCGCCGGTGGAAATGATCATCCCCAAAAGATCGAACATCCCTTTTTCAATCAAAGCTTTTTCGGCTTCCTGTTTCAAAAATTCGCTGGTTAGGATTTTATTCTGATAATAAATTCTATTTTTTCTTATCTTTGATCGGCGGAGGATATTTTCAATGATCCGAAAAGCCAATTTTGTGTGGGCGAGGCTTTCTTTGATATATTCAATTTCTTCTTTCGTTTTCATGGCTCTTTGCGGAAAAAAAGGAAAAGTGGGGGTGAGTTTCGCGCCATTCTTACGCAGAAAATCAGCCATATCGAGCGGAAAGTGGATGGGAACTTCGACTCTTTTTCCCATTAATCCGTATTTTTTGAAGATATAATAGGCGAGTTTGTTGCGGTCGCTAGTCTTATACCGTAATTTTTTCGCTTCCACGGAAAGAGGATTGAGCGGAACGGAGATTATTTTTGCCTTTTTGGGGATAATTCCAAAATCAACTTTATCAAGCAAGGCATATCTTTTCTCCTTGGTCTCTAAATAGAAAAAAGAGCTGGTGATCGGCGTTTTCACCGCGTATTGCATATCGGAGTCTTTCGTTGAGGCGAAAATTAATCGGGTTTTTTCCATATACAAATATTATCAGCAAAAATACATAATATGCAAATATACTTGAAAAAAATTGAAAGGTATCCTAGTATGCCGATACAAATAAAAAGGCAAGGAGGAAGCGCAGATATGGTTGATTTGCCCAAACCCGAAAGAAGAGCTCCATCTCACGATGAGATGACGGCAGTGGAGCTTCTGGAAGCGGTGAGAAGAGGTTGCATTATCCAAGGTGAGAAAAAATTCGTGAATCCCGGCAGGGAAACGTGGAGAGCCGCGGGTAATCTCCAAAAAAGAGGAGCCAAGCTGGGAACCCTGACGCGGCTCATGGAAGTTTATCGCGATATTGGGAAATACAAGAATCAGCCGACTCGTTCCCGCTTCCCGGGAGGTCTTCCGGTCAATATTCCGCTTCAGACGGCGATGCAAGGCGCTCAGGAAATCGAGGAAGAGTTGCTGGCCGATCTGGCCGCTAAGTAGAGCGAGGCTTGACGGGGCCCTCGACAAAAATTTGAGAAGCCAATGGCTTCAAAGTTTTTGCCCCGTCGCATTTCAGAACATCTTACATTCCAAGCATATTCAACTCGTAGGATTATCTGAAATGGGGAAACAGTTGACGCAAAATATAAAATGTTTATAATTGAGCCAATGAACGGATCGATAATCCGCCCCGCACCAGTTCGCTGCGGGATAAAAAACCAAAACATGAAGAAGGATGCCAAGAAGACAAACTTTTTGGCCGGTTTTGGTTTATCGAAAATTTCAGCAGCATAAAATAACTTCACATAAATTTTCTCTAAACCCGGACCGATCAAAGAATCGGTTTTTTTAAACTATTTTGTTGAAGAGGAGGGAAAACGGATGGGCAATAAGGAGGGTGTCGGCGGTAAGTTTGTTATTTTGGGAAACAGATTTTTCCCTGTTTCCGGACGGCCGGAGAAATGCTGCCTGATTTTATTGGATGGCTGGGAATTGAAGGTCAAGCCGATGACGGCTGAAATGATCTTGAGGCGCGGCTTGAGGCCCTGTTCGGAGGAGTGCGATGCAAGGTGCGAAATTGCCGTCGGCTAAAGCCCGGGGCCAGTCCAAAACGGACCGGCCCCGAATTTTTATTACGAACTAATAATACCCCGCAGCTTGCTGCGGCTGGGGAATTCAATAAAAGGCTTGACGATTTTTTTTGGCATGCTACAATCAAAATACTCAAATGAACATATCCTCGAACCAAAACCAATTTTCCTATTATTTTTTCTGGTTTACACGCCAGGCCGGTTTTGGTTTGAGTAGAATTTTAGCGAAAAAATAAATTCTTCCAAAAATTATAAGCAAACCAAAATCGGACAATGAGCCGGTTTTTTAGTTATTCCCCAAAAAGGAGGCAGGTCAATGGCTTCAGCTAGAGAAGAAATGGATGGGCTGATTAGAGAAATATTAAATCCGCCATCCGAGATCGAGGAGAAACAGCTTTTCAACCGAAATTACGAGCTGGCCCATGAGAAACTTTTGCCCCTCGTGGCAGAAGCGCCGCTGGTATATTTCAGCCTTCTCGAGGAGTATTGCCAGCAGGGAAAGATTCCCAAAGACCTCAGCAATGGGTCAGCCGGCTATTTTCCCCTAACGGTAGCTGTCCAGGGTATACCGGATTGGCGCATTGAGCAGCTTGCCCGGATGCTTCAGTGGCCTGAAGTGTATGGGCGTTTCGATTTCTCGGTTTTGTCGCCCCTGATAGACAGGATCGCGGAAATTCAAGATTCAAAGGCTGCTCCCCACCTGAAGAAGTGCATCAATCTGATCAAAACGAGCGCCCATGCAACCGATGCCGATGGAAGGTTGCGGCCGAGAGTAAAGTGGATAGTGACAAAAATCCGGCGGGCGATTGTCAGATGTGATGGCTTTAGGAAGAAGGCAGCCGAGCCCAAGCCGGATAGCTTTCTTTGGCAATCGGCTGGTCAATAGTTTCTTCTGGCGCCAACGCGCATCAAAAAATTCACGAAGCCCTCCCGACATCTACAAGACTTGGGAGGACTTTTCTTTTTGTGCTAGAATGTTTGCAGAGCGATTAATTCAAATCTATGGCAAAAAAAGCAAAAAATTTGGCATTTGCGGTGGATGTCGGCGGGACGAATCTAAGAGTGGCAATTGTCGATGATAAAGGGAAAATAATTGTAAAAAATGTTGTGAAAACGGTCCGTAAAGGAAAAAGTGGAAATGTTGTCGCGGAACAGGTCATTAGAGAAATAAAAAATATAGCTCCCAAAGCAAAGCTTTGGGAGTATATGAAGGGAATTGGAGTGAGTATAGCAGGCCCAATAGATTTGAAAAAAGGCAGGAGCGTCAATCCGCCGAATATGAATTTTAAGTTCGTGCCAATTGTTGCGCCACTGAAAAAAGAATTCAAATTACCGGTTCATCTGATAAATGATTGCAACGCGGGGGTGCTGGGAGAAAAATATTTCGGAGCGGAAAAAAAATACAATAACTTGGTTTATATTACCATATCTTCTGGAATTGGAGGTGGCGCGGTTGTAAATAATAACCTTTTGACAGGGAAGGACGGTAACGCGGCGGAAGTCGGGCATATGGCGGTTGATACGAAATATAATGTGGCCTGCACTTGCGGGAAGGGCCGGGGACATTGGGAAGCTTATGCTTCCGGGAACAATATCCCGAAATTCTTCAGAATTTTTAATGACTTGGAAACTAAGTTTCCAAGTGGGGCGAAGGATATCTTCGATGCAGCACGGAAGAAAGATAAAATCGCCCTGAAATTCATGGAAGAGTTGGGGAGAATAAACGGGCGGGGACTCTCGAATGTCATTGCGGCTTATGACCCGGAGATCGTTGTTTTAGGCGGCGCAGTGGCGCTCAACAATGGTGATTTATTGCTTAAATATGCTAAAAAAAATATCGATAAATTCTTGAAGTTGCCAAAAATAAAAATTTCTTCACTCGGAGAAAACACCCCGCTTTTGGGCGCATCGTCCATGGTTTTCGAATTGTCCTGTGGATAACTTTCTCTTGACTGATTCGGGAATATTTTATAGATTATCAAGGTATGCAATCTGCCATCGCGAAAAATTCTTTCCAGACTTTGCTCGCGCTTATGCTGCTACTCGTCGTAGTGCGTTTTTCGTTGGGCAGAGTGTTTTATAAGATCATCAACTAGAAATTTCGATAAAACACATAGAATCCTCCGCCCGGCGCAAAACATGAAGCGCCGATTTTTTATTTTAGGGAGGAGAAAGAGTCATGCCTGAAAATCCAGCGGGATTAGGACACGAAAAAGAACGGCTAGTTCATTTCAAAAAAATTTTTCCGGAATCCAAAAAATGCGGCAAATGTGGCGGCTATGAAGTCGGAGTAAAAAAGCATTGTCCACGTTGCATTGCCAAGGGAATCGTGGAGAGAATTCAAGAAACAGAGATACTATTTTATTGCATGGCATGTGGCTTTCGATGTCTTCCAGCTTCATACGAGACCTACTGGAAAACATCTCAAAGATTTGTTTGCCAATGCAATAACAGACTGGATTCCTGCGAGGTCAGCGAGTTGGCAATAACGAAAATTTTTTGATGCGCAACGGCGCAAAGGAGGCGTTCTATGGCTGATACAGCCAAAAATCCGCATCCGCAATGCTGCGGATGCAAGAACAATGCGGCTCTCGGGCTCGGATGCCGGTCCCAAACAGGGGTGGTGCCGGAAAAATGTCCGAATAACGAACAGAAAAAGCATGGCTCGTCCAGCTAATAATTTTCTGACGGCTGACCGGATCTCCATGATATTGCTGGGGGACAAGACGACTTTCATCGCTCTTGCCCCCTTTTTTTTTTGAAGCGTATTGACAGCATATTTATCATCAAGTAAAATTAGTGCAAGATGAAAAACAATTCAACGAAGAAATATATTGTGAAGATTTGGAAGAAGGCGCTGTTTATCGGCAGCTGTGATTTCTCGTTGAGTAAAGTATTCTAAACTTCAAACCACAACACTTCTCTAGAATATTTCACCCGCCGAGGAATCGATCCGAAGCGGGATTTTATTTTCAAGGAGGTAGTTCTTTATGGATGTTGCGTGTTCAGATCAGGCGGAAAAAGCCGAAGTGGTCTTTCGGCAGGTTACTGGCAAGAGGGGCATGGGAAGCGCCCTTCATCTGCCAAAGGGAAGCGACTATTCTATTGAGACTGTCAAGGGTCTCATGAGCGGCCTTGGGCTGAATCAGATTAAAATGGTTCCACCTGGTGTGCCGAGTCCCTGGCGCTTTGCCTGCAAGATCGCTCATTTTGGAGGAGATGTTCTTCAGGCAATGGAAACCCTTTCCGCTGATGCCCGTCTTTTTTACGACAAAGAGCTGTTTCCCGATAGCACAGTAATCGGAAAACAGCCACCCGGTTCAGAAAAGAATGTTTTTCAGCAGAACCCGCGCTAACCTCAAATAAATTCGGGGCCGGACGCCATCGCGTCCGCCCCGCAACCTCAAAATTGACAAATTTTTTATAATCAACAATAATATAAAATAATGAACCGAAGAACTTTTCCTCAAATTATTATTAGCATTATTATCCGGCCGCAGTTGCCCGGTGAGTTTTCGTTTTAAGAGACCAAGAACTTGAAATCGAAACTGGCCCGGCAACAAAGCCGGTTTTTTATTTTTCACATCGTGAAAACAAGGGAGGAAAAAGTGGAAGACAATAAATATTTTTATTGCGGGATGGCGGCTTTCGAGGGATGCCGGATAATTCGTGAACTGACCGAAGCGATTCTGGTTCTTCGGGGGATTGATACGGTCAATGCCATCATAGCCCAGATCGTAAGCAACAAAAAAGATCTGTCCATCGCTTTTGTTCTTCAAACGTTTGTAAAAAAACAAACAGATCGAGGCGAAAACATTCAAGGCAAAGAATTTTGCCAAATCATCAATTGTACCTTGCAAGAAAGCTGCGAGCAAAGGAAAGGAAGAAAGTTCATCGACCGAAAACCGCCAGGCATCGCGAAAGAAAGCGGAGGCATATTCGGTCCGGTATTGCCAAAAAGAATCGTCATCAATGGCAGCAATCTGCCAACGTGAGTTTTGAGAAAGAGGGGAAGGCCAGCGCGTCTTCCCCTTCTGTTTTTTTTGTGATAAGTTGGATAGGGAAATAAATAATTATTAAGCGAAAAATATGGCTTCATACAAAGATATGGCGCGTGATTTGGCAAAAAAAGCAGAAGTTCTTGGCGGCTACATAAAAGATCATGCGGTCACAACTGAAAAGCTTAGTGACCAGTTGGTTGAGTTGTCGAGAGATATCGAACGTTTTAGCGATCAGGTTGGAGAACTTGAGAAGCAAAAGCAGGACTAATTGTGTTTCGTAGACTTTGCAGACGTCCGAAGTCTGCAATGCCGCAATCGTAGGGTTAAACCGCTACGAATTGGCGGGGCGTAGTATATTGGTAGTACGCAAGGCTGGGGGTCTTGTAGGCCGGGTTCGATTCCCGGCGCCCCGAAAATGATTACATTTTATGTTATTTTTGGGGCTATTCTTCTATTCATTGCAATCTGGGTAGTTTTTTTGTACTCTTTCACAGGAGGGCTTGTGGAAACTTTTCTCCATGGAGAGGCACCCTTTGTCCCTACAAAATCAGCGCATCTGCCGGAAATTGCCAAACGCATGAGTCTTGATGAAAAATCCATTCTTTATGACCTGGGGTGCGGAGACGCAAGAATCCTTGTCGCTTGCTATCGTTGCCAGCCCAAAGCCCGCTATATCGGGTATGAAAAAGACATTGTTCCGTATTTATGGGCAAAATTTCGATTGTGGCGCATGGGACTCCTGAAAGAAATAAAAGTTTATAGAAAAGATTTTTTCGAGGCGGATCTGTCGGATGCGACTCATGTCTTTTTATATCTTTCCACGAAACAAATGGAAAGTCTTGAAAAAAAATTTGGGAATGAAATCAAAAAAAATACGCGGGTACTTTCCTTATGCTTTAAGTTGCCCAATGCAGTTCCCTCAAAGTCCATTAGTTTGAAAGAAAAAAAAGAATTATATATTTATGAATATTCTTGCCAAAAAGCCTAGTTCTTGGACGAATAAAAATTAAAGCAAAAATTTATGCTTCGCGATCCATTTTACGATCCGGGAAAATCGTATGAAGAAAATTATGGAAAAGGACCGTTCGGCGCCTTTCGAAATCCGGAAAAATATCAAAACAAAGGCGAGCCCGAGTACGATTTCCTGGGAAACAAAGTATATTTGCCCTTTGGCATTCCGGCTGGTCCGCTGCTGAATGGTCGCTTTGTGAAGGCGGCGCTTGATAGCGGCTTTGACATCGCGGTCTACAAGACCGTTCGCACTGGTGCCTATCCCTGCAACGCTTTTCCAAATGTCGTGGCAGTGGATCTTGACGGTGATTTGACTTTGGAGCAAGCAAAAAAAGGGATAATTTCGAAAGGTGATTATGAGGCTCCGCTATCAATAACAAATTCTTTCGGCGTGCCTTCGACTGATCCGGAAATTTGGCAAAAGGACCTCGAGGAGGCGGTAAAATACGCAGGTGCCGGACAAGTCGTGGTCGGCAGTTTTCAGGGGACGAAGAAAGGAGATGGGAATGTCAATGCTTTCGTGGCGGATTTTGTTTTGGGCGCGCGGCTGGTGAAAGAAACGGGAGCGAAAATTCTTGAAGTGAATTTTTCCTGTCCCAATGAAGGGACGGCCCATCTTATGTGCTTTGACATTGGGATGGTGCGAAGAGTGAGTGAAGCGATCAAAAATGAAATTGGCAACACTCCGCTAATCATCAAAATCGCCTATTATGAAGACCAGGAAGCTCTGAAAAAATTAATTTCAGACGTAGGAAGCATAATCGACGGAATTTCCGCCATCAACACGATCGGCTCGGCAGTGCGGAAAAAAAACGGGGAGCAGGCCCTTCCCGGTGAAGGGCGGCTGGTGAGCGGCGTTTGCGGGCAGGCGATCAAATGGGCGGGGCTTGAAATGACCGGACGGCTACGGAATTTGCGCGATGAGTTAGGGATGAAATTCGCCATTGTCGGAGTCGGGGGAGTGTCAGGCGCTGAAGACTTCAAAAAATACCATGAGGCCGGGGCGGACGCGGTGATGAGTGCTACGGGAGCGATGTGGAATCCAATGCTAGCGCAGGAAATAAAAAAAGAATTATAAATTACTTTTTTGTAAATAAACAGAAAGCCGGAGAGAATATCTTTTCTTCGGTTTTTTGGAATTTTTTTCGCGAAAATTTCGTATTATGAAGATAGGATCCAAAAGAGGAGGATCTTATTTTGAGATAAAAAATCCGAGATTGCGAGGAGAATTGAAATATGTCTAGAGACGCAAAAGGAAGAAAAAGAGATTGGGCTGGATTAGATCCGAGAGCAGTGAAAGAAATTTTGGCAGATCTAATCTCCCAGCCGGATATTGTTGCGGCAGAAAAGTGCGGATCGGCCTGTCTGCAGCTGAATTATCGAAGGACGCATTTTCGGATCGATAGCCTGCCTCCTTCCATCGCCCGAAAAATTCCGGCTTTGGTCATCAAAGTTCGCGAGCTATCGCAAGTTCCTTTCTAGGCTCTGACTGCAGAGCCTCTAACCAGAAGCCTGGACCACTTGGGGAAGGGCTTTCTGTTTTTTATGAGATTTTTTGTTATTCTAAATTGGGTAGTAATTGGATTAGAATTAAGATTCGTTCCGATTCGCTATTAATTCGCTCAAATTAGCGAGTATTTCTTATGGACGTATTTTCTCACGGGCTTTGGGCGGGAGCGGGCGCCAGAGCTCTCAATTTGAAAAGAAAAAAGCCGCTCCGGGTCTGGCTCGCTATTGCTTGGGGATTGTTTCCGGATGTTTTTGCCTTTGCCTTGTCATTTATATACCTCAATTATTTCCGCATTACAGCCGGCGGAACGCCTTTTGCGATCCGTCCCGGAGAAATTGAACCTCCCGTCGGCGAGCAATCGTTCATTCTGCGCCTGACTCATCATCTTTATGACGCGAGCCACAGCTTGCTTGTTTTTCTCATTGTTTTCAGTCTGGTCGCCTGGTATTTTCGCCGTCCGGTCTGGGAAATGGGAGGCTGGTTTCTTCATATTCTCATGGACATTCCGACCCATTCCTTCGCTTTTTTTCCAACGCCCTTTCTTTGGCCCCTTTCGAACTTTATGGTCGATGGAACGCGCTGGGGAACGCGGATTTTCATGCTGACCAACTATTCTTTGCTGGCTGTCGCCTATACAGTGGTCTGGCTGGTCGACAAAAGCAGAAAGAAGAAAAAATAGGCTTTGAAATTCCCCCGAATAATTTTTTGGAAAAAACATGGACAAAAAAATTTTTTTTATTGCAGCGGTGGTTGCTGCGCTTGCGGCGGTTATTATCTATAACCTCTATAGCATAGTTTCCCTCAAGCAAACGGTTGTCGTGAATAATCTGCCCGTCAAAGTGAAGGATATTGCCGAAAATCAGATAGTCCCTGAAAAAAAAGATCCGATTACCCCGGTGCCTGTTTTTGGTTTGCCGCTGGAGCAGGCGGAGGAGCGCATCACAAAAAAGAAATTCGGGCAATATATCACTTCCCAAAATTCCCCGGTTCAGCCCGAGAAATTCCGGGGGTATCACACTGGAACGGATTTTGAAATTTTTTTGGAAGAGCTGAATGCCAACGTTCCGGTGCAGGCCATTTGCGATGGAAAAATCGCGCTCAAAAAAACCGCCACCGGATATGGAGGGATTTTGGTTGAAAATTGCGAACTGGATAACCAGCTCATTACGGTTATCTATGGCCATCTGAAACTGGCGAGCATTGCAAAAAAAGCCGGCGACACATTGGCAAAGGGGGAAGAAATCGGAATTCTGGGAAAAGCTTTCAGTGCGGAAACAAGCGGCGAGCGAAAACATTTGCATCTGGGGGTTCACAAGGGATCGGCAGTCGACATCCGAGGATATGTGCAAAAAGAAGCAGAGCTTGCAAATTGGCTTGACGCTGTTAGAAATATGTTTTTGTGAACGATGAGCTTAAATAAAAATGCAGAATTTCTTAGACGTTCTTGGACGTCCGACATCTAAAGATAAAGATATATTTTATCACAAAACCGGCCGCTTGACGCCTCCCCCAACTCCTACCAACATTCGATGTTGGTAAGTTAAAAAAACCGCCAGACCGGGGCCAAAAGCTGTGAAGCCTGTGGCGGGCTGGCGGCGGAAGTGAATCTGGTTATCCCATTTTCCGGAGGGAAGAGGGTCCGGGAAACTGGCGGCGGCGGTATTTTGCCGAGTCGCTGTTCGGCGACCGCCAGCTGGGCATCTTTTCTTCCCAGTTGGAATCCGGGGCTTTTTCAATATCAATAAAATACTGGGCGGGGATTCTTATCCCGCTTGCGCTGGTAAAAAAGCAGTGCGAATATTCCGCGGGACGTCTCATTATTGGCGGGCACTCGAGTCCATTGGGAATCTCTTGCCCATCAACGGTTATATAATGTCGGGGGTCGGTTTTTAATCCACTCCTTTTTTTTGCGGGAGCGTTTTTGTAATGAACCAACTGCTCGAGACCATGAGTGCCTCCGGCCAAAATTACGACTCCTTCGTTCATAATACACATCGCATTCCTCCCCTGAAGATTGTGAAACATAATTTAGCGGATTTCCGCTTTGCTCCCTGATTTTTAAACAGCTGTCTATTATATCACTTTTTCTCCCGCGTGTCAATTGGCACGAGAAATTGACTTTATATAAGACTTTTTCTAATCATAGTAAATTTCTTCTGGCGAAGCAAGGAATTTTGTGAGATAATGAAAACGTAATTTTTAGACTTATAAATTATTTACTATGACAGCAAAAATACTTGAATATCGCGAGGGGTTTCCAGTTGAGAAATCCGTATACTATGAAGAATATTCAAAAGAAGAAATCAAAAAAAAGAATCAGCAGGAATTAGAAGAGCAGCTGGAAATAGAAAAAAGACGATACCACGCGATTCAGGAACAGATTGACACTCGGCGGAGCAGCATAGAATTTTATCAGGGTCGTCCCGAGGACTCGGGAAAAAATCTCGATGCCAGTGAGATAGCCAGGCTGGAAAAAGAAAGGGATCTGCGCGCGGAAAATATCGTAAAAATTTGCAGTCGGCTTGGAATAGACAGGATCGACCTGCGGCCGGAGGCAATAAATGAGGATATTTTTAAAAAAGCCGTCTAATTTTTCAGAATCATTTATGTCCACAAAAAAAGTTTTCACGGCTGAACAGGCGAAAGTTGTCGGCGATCAGCTGGGGATTGACTGGACAAAGTTTGACGTTGAACAATTCCTAATGGGAATGGACGTTGAGCTTGAACACGGGACAGTTGATCCGAACACGAACGTTTCAAACGACGATCCCTTGACGACCGGAAAAATCGCTCTCGCCCATCTCAACGAATTTCCAGACTACTACACCCGCCTTTATGCCATGGAAGAAGAAGCGGAAAAAATTTGGGAGGGAAAACCTCGCACCACAAGCTGAAGAAATAACTTTGTATTCTTTTTGAAATATTGTGGTACGAGGCAAATAAGCTTCGCTAAAAAATAATTCACCCCAGTTAAATAATCCGCCTTTGGCGGATTCCCGCCCGGCGGGATTTAACGGGGTAAAAAATAATGGAGGAAAATATAAAAAGTGAAGCAAATCCCAAATATATTTGGGCAGTTTTAGCAGCAGTCGCGCTTGTTGCGGGACTGATTTTCATTTTCCAACAAAACCAAAAAGAAAAGCCGATCTCGCCGGCCAGGACCAAACCGGCAGGGATTGACAAGGAAAAAGTTGCGGAAATCAAGAAATTTTCATCCGACCAAGACTTCAAGGAATACATTACCAAAGCAAAAAACGCGTCCGGATCTTATGGCGGCCGGGGAGGAGCCGGCGGGCCGGGATGGATGGAAACGCAATCCCTGAAAAGCAGCGACGGGGTTGGCGCTCCCGGGGCGGCTGTGCCTGTGCCAGCCCGGGTTTCGGAAACGAATGTCCAAGTGGCGGGCATTGACGAGCCGGACGCGGTGAAAACCGACGGAAAAGAAATATTTTTTTCCGTTCCCCGTCCAGAAATCATGCCGATGGATGACACAGTTGGAAGATCGGACGAATCGCGGGAGCTTTGGCCTCTTTGGCAGACTGGCGGAACGAAAGCTATCAAAGCATATCCTCCGAATGATTTAGCGGTGGATTATAAAATAGACAAAAGCGGGGATCTGCTTCTCGCCGGCAAGACACTCATTGTTATCCCAACGCAGCGATATTATTGGGCGAAAGATGCCAACAAGATATACGGCTTTGACGTTTCGGACCCAAAAAATCCCAAAGAACTCTGGGACATTGAAATGAAAGAAGCCGTTTCCATTGCCGGCGCGAGGCTTTATAGGGGAAAAATATACCTCGCGACAAAAACTGATATCATTGATGAAAACAAATTCTGTGCTATGGAACCGCTCGTTGTCAAAGGCCGTCCTTTCAAGATAAGATGCAGCGAAATTTATCACCCCACCGCCATTGTTCCGGCCGAGGCGACTTATACGGCCATGATCGTGAATCCCGCGACCGGTGAAATTGAAAAGGACATTTCTTTTGTCGGGTCGAGCGACTATACCTCCTCGGTCGTGTATATGTCCGAAAATTCGCTCTATGTCAGCTACTATTATCCCGGCGACCAGGTGAAAATTCTCAACCTGTTTTTTTCCGAGAACAAAAATCTTGTCCCGGACTGGTTCACTGAAAAACTGGAAAAACTCGAGAGTTATGACATTTCAAATGCCGCGAAATCGACGGAAGTCTGGAATCTCATCGAGAGGTATCGAAGTTCACTTTCGCGCGACGAGAGCCTCAAGATGGAAAATGAAATAGAAAACAAAATGGTTGATTTTCTGAAAAAACACCGGCGGGAGCTCGACAGCACCGGAATCGTGAAAATCAAGACAGAGAGTCTCGGAATTGACACAATTGGAACTGTTCCCGGAAGACTTCTCAACCAATTCTCGCTTGATGAATACAAAGGGGACTTGCGCGCGGCCACCACAGTCGGGGAAAGCTTTTTTGGCTGGGGATTCGGCTCGGGGCGAACGAGCGAAACGGCGAATGACGTGTATATACTCGGGGACAATATGAAAATAGAGGGTTCGGTGATTGATCTTGGAAAAGGGGAGAGAATTTATTCCGTGCGGTTCATTGAAGACAAGGGATATGTCGTCACTTTCAGGCAAATTGATCCTTTCTATGTCCTGGATCTTTCCGACCCAATCAATCCGGAGAAGAAAGGAGAGCTCAAGATTCCGGGATACTCTTCATATCTTCATCCGATCACAAAAGACAAGATTCTGGGAATCGGGGAGGAAGCGGGCAAGGTCAAAATTTCTCTCTTTGATGTTCGAGATCCGGCTGATCCGACGGAAATCGCGAAATACAACCTTGACGAATACTATTCCTCTGTTTCAGAGACCCACCATGCCTTTCTCCTCGACGCGAAACATGAAATTTTCTTCCTGCCGGGGTCAAGAGGCGGATATATTTTCTCTTATGCCGGCGACAGCTTGAGCCTCGCGAAAACCGTTTCTGAAACAGCGGTGAAAAGGGCGCTGTATATCAATGATTTTTTGTATGTGATCGGGGAAAACAACCTGGTCGTCTTGGACGAGCGGAATTGGGAAAAAACGGGGGAGCTTGATCTATAGGCATTCTTTTCTTATAATGAGACGGTTTAAACTCGGCAATACCGAATAGTTTTATATTATCAATGCTAGATAAAAATAACTGCAGTGAAAAAACCGACGAAGAATTGGTCGCCTTGGCTCTCAAAGACCAGGATTTTTTTGCATGTCTTGTGGAAAAATACGAGCCGAAACTGATGCGGTATGTTCGGCGCATTTCAGCCGCTACGCAGGAAGACGCGGAAGACCTTTTGCAGGAGATTTTCGTGAAAGTATACCGCAATCTCAATGATTTCGACCCGGATCTGAAGTTTTCCTCCTGGATATACCGGATTGCCCACAACCAAGTGATCAGCCACTGGCGAAAGACTAAGGTCCGCCCGCAGGTACTAAAGTTTGAAGCTGACGAAGATTTTTTGAAGTTTATCGCGACTGACGAGAATTTGGCGCGTGACACGGAAAGGAAGTTTTCAGGCGAGGAAGTGCGGAAAATGCTTGAAAATCTCGATAAAAAATACAAAGAGGTGCTGGTCCTAAAATTTCTGGAAGGCAAAGACTACAAGGAAATTTCGGACATTTTGGAAAAACCTCTTGGAACGGTGGCCACGCTCATCAACCGGGCCAAAAAGCAATTTGCGAAAATTGTCGAGGAAAAGAATATAAAGTTTTGAATTTATATCCAAAAGCCCAACTTTATTATTTTCTGAGGTTGAGCTTTAGGAAAAATATTATGAGCAAGTTTTGCGACAAAGTGCTGTGCAAAATCAAAGAGGAGAAAATCGAGCCGAAGCCTAAATGGCATTTTCTTCTCAAGGATTATTTTGTATGGTTGGCTTTTGCCGTCTCGTTGATTGTCGGGGCGTTGGCTTTTTGCGTGGCTCTCTCGATCATCCTGGACAATGACTGGGACATCTATCGCTATTTGAGCTTGAGTCCCGCAAAACATATTCTCCTTTCCCTTCCGTATATCTGGATTTTTGCAATTCTCCTTTTTCTCGGACTGGCTTTATACAATTATAAACACACAAAAAGCGGATACAGGAGCGGAACGTTTGTCGTCTTGGGTTTGAGTGTTGTCGGAAGCGTTGTTTTGGGCTCGGTTTTTCACTCGCTCGGCATGGGCAGGAAAATTGACCGGATATTTTCTCAAAATATTCCCCTTTATCAAAATGTCCATTGCTGCTGCAATCGGAAGGATATCTGGACCCAGCCGGAAAAAGGGCTCTTGGGGGGAAGGATTTTGAACATCAGAAAAGAAGACGAATTTGACATTGAGGATTTTGGAGGAATCATCTGGCAAATCGAAAAAAACAACGAGACCTTGATCAGAGGCCCGGTATTGATCATTGAAAACGAGGAAGTCAAGCTTATTGGAGAGAAAAGAACCGAGAAAAGGTTTCGGGCGCGGGAGATCCGACCATGGGCCGGAAAATAGGATGAAAGATGAATTGGAAAAGAGCGTAGTAAAAAAGGAAGCTGGCCAGCTTCCTTTTTAGTTCAAAACTGAATATCGAAAATGTCTTAAAATTTAAGGAAAAAAAATGAGCAAAAAGATTATGATTCCGATCGGGGTAATTGCCTTGGTTTCGGCTGCCGGAGTAGCTTACGCGGCCTATGCCTATCAGGGCGACCCAGCGCAAAAAGGACCGAATTTTTCCGTCGAGAGGCACGAAGCGATGCAAAAAGCGTTTGAAAATAATGACTACAACGCCTGGAAAAGCCTCATGAACGGGCGAGGCCGGGTGACTGAGGCCATCAACGAGGGAAATTTCGCGAAGTTTTCCGAAATGCACCGCTTGATGCTCGATGGGAAATATGACGAAGCCAACCAGATTCGCGAGGAGCTCGGGTTGAGAGGGCAAAATCGAAATCAAACAAGAGATGGGGATCATAATTGCCCGGGCGGGGGAAAATATCTGAAATCAGGAAACGGCATAAGGGGAAATTCCCAAAGCTAAAAAATATTCTCAAAATAGTTATTTAGGACTCAAAAAACAACCTCCCGCGCAATGAAGGCGAGGTTGTTTTTTTATGATTTGACAAAAAATTTTGAAATTGCGAAGCTTCTGGCAAGGAGGGAATAATAATGAGAAAAAATAGCAGTAACTATTGGTTAGTCAAGCTAGATCAATTTCTTAGTTTGACACTTCTTAGACAGGCCCAAGAATTGTCCAGGGGGCTCGAGGAATTGCGTCGCAAGGATCCTTTATCATCAAGAGAAGCGGAGAAAGCCAAAAAGCTTATCGAACTACTGAAAGACCTCACCGATCCGCTGGCTGAAATCAAGGCCTCTCTCATTGCCAGCCTGCCCCGGGAGCGATGGACTAATTTCGGAGACGATACCTTGCATGAAGAGCAGACCGGCTGCTGACGTTGATGGATGCTGGGTGCCATCGCGAAAAAGACAGGCTAGTCCGCGGACTAGCCTGTATTTATTTTTTTCTATGCATAAAAAAGATATCTTTCCAAAATTAAGCTACTGGCATCGCTGAGAGCCTCGCTTTTTCACTCCAAACAGCAATCAACCGCTTTCTTGACGAGCTCGCCCAGTTTTCCCAGAAATCCCCCGCCTGCATCTCTTCGAGAAGTATTGCGGGCAAGCTTTTTTTCTGTGTCATGCACATTGATGGCTCCCTCGTCGATTTTTTTGATGTCGTCGGTCTTGATCAGATCCATATTTATTCCCCAGAATAGAGAGTAGCAATCGAAAGATTTTTCAAATAACTCAAGAGCCTCTTTCTGATTTCCGGCCTTGTGCTGTTTGGTTCCCACTTCCATGAGGCGCATTGAAGCGGCAAGGAGATGTTTGGAGATGCACCATTGTTCTCCCTCGGGATTTTTTACTATTTTTCGCAAGAGGTCGCCCCGCATAGCCCGCACTTCCTGCAGCATGTCATAATATTCCGGTTTTCCGGTCTTGGCGCCGGTAAAGAAGAAATGTTCTTCGATCGAAACCAGATTCATGATGGCGATTGACAAATCCTGGTCGGACGAAAGGTCCATCTTGTCGGCTTTTTTCATCTCGTCGACTTTTTGGATAAGGTCGTTTATTTTTTTCAATTTATCATCATTTGTTGCTTTGAGCATGGAAATTTTTTACGAATTACGAATACCTGCCCGCATTGCTACGCAATGCGTTGCAGGCGGGCGCTTCGCTCTACGAATATACCAATTACGAATATTTTTTGAATTCGTATATTCGTAACAGATTCGTAATTCGTAAAGCTAGCAAGTGAAATAAAGAATTATACTTGCAATTATAATGGGTGCAACGGCAAAAACAATCTTTTGCCCCTTGAAATAAGAAACATCACCGTTTTTTTTGCGGATATAGTTGTGAAACAAGACTCCCGCGGTAAATAAAATAGTTCCGAAAATAATTCCAAAGAGCAGCTTATCAATTCCACAAAGCTTGTTATACGGATGGCCGATCAAGCCTTTTTTCCAAAGCGGCAGGATGACAATTGCGTAATATCCGAGAAAAATCAAGATCTTCCTGCCCTTGAAACGGAGATTTTTTCCGTTCAGCCAATTGATTGTCCAGATGGAGACGGAAACAACAAGCGCTCCGATCCAAAGGCCGGATATCGAGTCGTCAATTCCAAACCATTGGGCGAGTCCCAATCCGGCGCCGACAGCGACCGTGCAGACGGGACAGACGGCAAACGCTGATTTGGCGATCAGCGAGGTTAGCATGATACAGCTGGATATTATAAATTTTCTGTACGGCATAGGTTTAATTCAAAAATCAAAAATCAAAAATAATAATTCAAAATGTAAAACTTATCACATTTTTTATTTTATGAGCATTTTGAATTTTACAATGTCATTTTTCATTTTGAGATTTCCATTTTACATTTTTTATTCTATCCCATTTCTCTGATTTTTAAAAGCCCTTGACGGCTGTTGCACTGATTTTGGGGATATTGTATAATTTGGACAGGAGTAAAAACTAATATAAAAAAATGAAAATCTCAAAAAAACGGGGAGCGTTTAGCATAGGGCGAAAGCTTTTTTTGACTTTGGCTCTTTTTCTTTTGGTCTTCGCCGCGGCGAGCATTGTGAAAATCCAAGCGGCGGGGAATGTTACTGGCTGGCTTTGGGGAGGGAGTGAAGATGCGAATCTAGGTGGAACTGAAAATTGTATGGTTTATCCAGCTAATCCAAGCTGTATTGATGGGGATGAAACAGGATTTGGCTGGATAAGTATGAACTGCCTCGACAGAGAATCTGCGACAGGAAAGACATGTAAAGACAAAAATGACCCCTCGTTTGATTTCTCTTCGAATATAGTAGATTACGGAGTTAATTTTCCTGAAAGTGGAAATGCAAGTGGCTACGGATGGGGTGGTGAGAATATTGGATGGGTAGACTTTAGCGGTGTATCTGTAACAGCAATAGGATCTGAAAAGCATCTATCAGGAACTGCGCAAATAGTGTCTATTTTGCAGGCGGGTTTAAACGCTGGAGGCTGGAGCGGAAAAATAAAGATGGCAGGTGACGGGTCAAGCTGGAATGGATCATCATGTACAGGAATAAATGATTATGGGAATAACAATCGATGCAATTATGGAGTGATAATTGATTCGGATGGCAATTTCTCGGGTAAGGGATGGAATGGGGAAGAGGATGGATCTGGAGGAAATATGGCGAATGGCTTTGGCTGGATTGATTTTTCGCGGGCAGAGATCACAGAGATTTTAGGAATTAGATTAACAGATATCAATTTGAACAGCTCAAACAATCCCGGTGATCTTTATGCTCAACTTATAGACTCAGGTGGAAATGATAAAGCTATATCTGGTAAAAGAATAATATTTTCAGAAATATCTGATCCTTCGGGAAAAATTGCAATAGTAGATTCTCCGCCAGAATGCACAACTGGTGTAGGTGGAGGATGCTTAATAAGAGTACAGGCAACAAATTTTCAAACAAATACAAACGGCATCATAAAAGGAGAATGTTCCGATTCGAGCTGTGGCTCTGATGATTCGAATGTTACTGTTGAAAAGGATCTTGCTTGCACTTGCAGTGCGCCTTCAAGCTTTACGATCACGGCTGGAGATACTGACAAATTTCATGTGACAATTGACGGAGATGCTGGATGCGCTTTGAATATGTGCAGTGCGATTGGCGGTTCTATCAGCGTAAGTACCGATCAGCCGAATTCCGATTGCGTAATTGAGGCACCGTCATCATCTCGGTACGGATGCACAGAGGTTGAAACGGATACAACAGGCGGCGAAGATTGTTTGCCACCAACAAATGTCTGCATCAAGGGCCCTGGCTGGATTGAAACGAATCCGTAAGAAAGTTTAATCTCAACTGACATTTCTACCAACATTGAATGTTGGTAGAAAAATGGTTGATAGATAGATTAAAAACTTCGCTGAGGTCTAACCTTTGCGAGAAGATCTGTACTACTTCCGAAAGTTGAGCTTTCGGAATCGGTTTTCGAGAAAAAAATTAATTATTTTCCCCCCTATATATATGAACAAAAAACAAATCACCCACTGGCTCAAAGTCGCCGTCGTCGGCATCGCTCTTGGCTTTGGGCTGCAATTCGTCCGTGCCTGGACCGAGCCGACCGCGACCCCTCCCGACGGCAACGTCGGCGCGCCGATAAATACGGGCACAGTTGACCAAACAAAAGGGGATACTTCAAGCGGAAAAATCAACGCCAAAGATTTTTGCTTGAATGGCGGTGACTCGACAAAATGTCTCAGCGCCGTTGTTGGAGCCCCAGCCCCTGCTCCACCAGCTCCTGCTCCTCCAGCTCCTCCAGCTCCAACTCCAACAGCCACTCATTGCAACAGCGGGGTGTATTCGTGCGGGTCCACGTACGAGGACAATCCTTCTTGTTCATTTATTTCCGGCATTTGCGGTTGTACAAGTACAACCTATGTTTGTAGCTGCGTTTCAGGCAATTGCGGCATTAATTGTCCCTTTGTGATCCAGTCGATCTATACGGATACGGCGCATTGTCTGTATTATCCGTAACACTGTCTCTTGAGGCTTGCTTTGGGAAATTATAAAAATATAAAAACAAAAAAATGACAAAATTCGAGAAAATAATAATTATTACTGTTTGCGCATTGGCTTTGGTTGTTTTGATTTCTGGCGCGATTATTTTTCGCCAGCTAAAAGACATCAATGCCAGAACGGGAGGCGCTTCAGGCGCAATTCAGCAACCGGTCAGTCAAGATTCTATCAAGAAAAAAAATCCGCCGCTGGAGGAAATAATCAAGCAGTTCACTGGTACGATTGAAAAAATTTCTGAGAATGAATTGACTGTTGACGTGGAGCTAGCTGATTTTTCAAAGCCGAAAAACTCGGAAAAATCGACGAATGCGAACAGTCCGCAAGATCAATCGGCCAATGATTTTGAGAAATTCAACAAACAGATAACAGTGAAAATAAGCGGTGAAACCATGTTTGCTCTCAAGAGGTTTTCAGACTTGAAAACCGGAGACGCAATATCCGTTATATCTGATAAATCTCCTTATTCAGAAAGCGTCTTGACTGCTGGAAACATTATATATTTATCGCCGGCGCGATAAATAAACATTTAATGTCAGGAAAAAGGCTTTTCTGATGTTGGGAAAAAAAATAGTCCCGCTTAGCGGGACTATTTTTCTTTAGCGGCGGTTTTGAGGCACTTAGTGCATATTTTGATATTCCGACCGCCGGTTTTTTTGGTTTGGAGATTGATCGCCATAGTTCTTTTTGTGGCGATGTTGGAATGAGAGCGGCTTTGGGCGGAACGGGGTCCGCGGCCGCAGACTTGGCAGACTCTACTCATAATAATAACTCGCGAATAAGGAACGAATTATTGACGAATGAGAGCGAACTTACTAAAAAGATTCGTTCATATTCGTAATTCATCCACTCTCAATTGGCGAGCGCTTGTTGCTTAATTAACCCGTTCACGATATCATAAGAAAAGATTTTTGGCAACATCCGGGTAATATAATATATGGAATTTATAATAATTCTTCCAATCCTCATAATGTCCGCTGTCGTCCATGAAGTATCGCATGGGCTGGCGGCTTTGTGGCAGGGAGATCCAACCGCAAAATATGCGGACCGGCTCACCCTCAATCCCTTGAAGCATCTCGATCCCTTCGGTTCCGTGCTTTTGCCGCTTCTCCTTGTCTTCACTCGGTCCCCGTTTTTCATCGCTTGGGCGAAACCGGTGCCATATAATCCTTATAATCTCCGAAATCAAAAATATGGGCCGGCCATTGTTGGAGCCGCCGGGCCACTGTCGAATATCTTTATCGCTCTAATTTTTGGATTTTTTCTCAAGGTTCTCCTTATAACGGGGAATATTTCAGCGGATTTTAGCAGTCTCGCGTTCGCCGTCTTCTATTATGTCATCCTTATCAATCTGATGCTGGCTTTTTTCAATCTGATTCCTTTCCCTCCCCTGGATGGCTCCAAACTTCTTTTCGCTTTTTTTCCCATTCGGGAAGAAACAAAAATGTACCTAGAACAGTACGGATTTTTCTTCCTCATTCCCTTTATAGTTCTTTTTTCTGGTGTTATCGGAACGATCATTCATTCTATCCAAAACGCTTTTTTCAAAGTAGTCGTCGGAATTTGACCGCTTTTTTGCGAGTCGTTATAATAAAAAATAATGGAGAAAAAAAATCAACAAAAGAAAATAACCCAAGAAAATACCGTTGAAATAATTCAGCGTGGATTTTCGGGTCTAGAAAAAAAATTAAATGGTCGTATTGATAATCTCGCGGAAATGGTTCAGCGGGGGTTCGTTGATGTTGAAACGAGGTTGGGCGCGAGAATTGACGGAGTTGAGCAGAAGTTGGGCGGACGTATTGACGGAGTTGAAAACAGGCTCAATGGTGTTGAAAACAGGCTCAACGGGGTTGAAAACAGGCTCAACGGGGTTGAAACTAGGCTTGACAATGTGGTGACGGATATATCCGATATGAGAAAAGAAATAGTAAAAAAATTGGATCAGAAAATTGATCAGGCTGAATTCACGAAGCTTGAAAAAAGATTTGATGTTTTGGAAGAAGTCGCGGTGAAGCAAAAAAAGAATTGACAGAAAAATGTTTTTTATATACTATTCTTTTGCTAGCTTACTAGCGGTTTTATTTATTGACGGAAAATAAAATATTTTTTCGTGAAGCGAATACAAAAATTCAGAATTTTGATTTTTGACCATTGATTATAGCGAAGCAAATATGCCGACTATCAACCAACTCAAAAAAAGGCCCCGAAAGGTCCAGAAGAAAAAAACCAAGTCGCCCGCGATGGCGAGGATTTTCAATACGATTCAAAACCGCCCGGTTGATACCACGAGCCCCTTCAAACGCGGCGTTTGCGTGAAAGTTTCGACGACCACTCCCAAAAAACCGAATTCCGCCCTTCGGAAAATCGCGCGTGTGCGCCTCACCAACGGCATGGAAGTGACAGCCTATATTCCCGGAATTGGCCACAATTTGCAGGAACACTCGATTGTCATGATCCGCGGGGGACGAGTGCCGGATCTGCCGGGAGTGCGATATCACGTTGTCCGGGGAGTTCTCGACGCTGCAGGAGTTTCAGACAGGAAGCAAGGAAGATCTAAATACGGAGCGAAACGGCCCAAGGCCTAGAAATGCAAAATGAAAATCTCAAAATGCAAAATGACAGTGTAAAATGTAAAATGCATTGGAATATAAAATCATCTTTACATTTGCTAATTTTGAACTTTGTATTGTCATTTTACGCTTTGATTTTTGATTATTAAATTATCTATCGTGCCTAGACGCAAAAGAGTATACCGCAAAAATTGGAAGCCCGATTCGGAATATTCAAACCTTCTTGTCGGAAGGTTTGTTGGGCATCTGATGGAAAGAGGCAAAAGGAGCATTGCCGAAAAAATTATTCATGACTCTTTTGAAATTATTCACGAAAAGACCAAAAAGGGCGGACTCAACATCTTTGAGCAGGCAGTGAAAAATGTTTCTCCGATTGTGGAACTGAAATCCCGCCGGATCGGAGGGGCCAACTACCAGGTTCCCGTCCAAGTCGCCGGGGACAGAAGGGCGACTCTCGCGATGCGTTGGATTCTGACTGCCGTGAGAGCCAAAAAAGGCAAGAAAATGGCGGAAAAATTGGCTGACGAACTTCTCGATGCTTCGCAAAAACAGGGCGCGGCAATGAAAAAACGCGAGGACACTCACCGTATGGCGGAAGCGAACAAGGCGTTTGCCCATTTCGCATAAATAAATATATGGCAAGAAAATATCCTATAGAGAAGTATAGAAACATCGGAATAATCGCGCATATCGACGCCGGCAAGACAACGACCACCGAGCGCGTTTTGTTTTATACGGGAATTTCCCACAAAATCGGCGAAGTCCATGAGGGAGAAGCGACGATGGATTGGATGGAGCAGGAAAAAGAACGCGGCATCACGATCACAAGCGCCGCGACGACATGTTATTGGCAGGATTGCCAAATAAACATCATTGACACCCCGGGCCATGTGGATTTCACCGTAGAGGTGGAAAGGAGCCTCAGGGTTCTTGACGGTGGAGTGGTCGTCTTTGACGGGAAAGAAGGCGTGGAGCCTCAATCAGAAACGGTTTGGCGCCAGGCTGACAAATACAATGTGCCAAGGCTCTGTTTTATAAACAAAGTGGATAAAGAAGGAGCTGACTTTTTCTTTTCGTTGGATTCAATTGAAAATCGGCTAAATCCGCGAGTGATGGCCGTCCAGATTCCTATCGGGCAAAGAAGCGACTTCAAGGGTGTAGTTGACCTTATGAAAATGAAAGCCGTATATTTCGAAGGAGATAAGGGCGAAAAAGTGCGGGAAGACGAAATTCCCTCCGAAATGCTGGAAGAAGCAAAAAAGTGGCGGGACAAAATGGTGGAAAAAATTGCCGAAACGGACGATGCCCTCACGGAAAAGTTTTTAGCGGGAGAGGAAATTTCATTTCCGGAACTCAAAGCCGCCCTTCGAAAGGCCGTGATCGGCGTGAAATTATTTCCGGCTTATTGCGGTTCAGCCCTCAAAAACAAAGGCGTCCAACCGGTTTTGGACGGAGTGGTTGATTATCTGCCTTCACCGATCGAAATTCCTCCCGCAAAGGGAATTGATCCGAAGACCGAAAAAGAAATTGAGGTTAAGGCTCTTGACGAAGGTTCCTTTTCGGCTCTGGCCTTCAAAATCGCAACTGATCCTTTTGTCGGGCAACTGACTTTCTTCCGCGTATATTCAGGAACAGTCAAAGCCGGCTCTTACGTTCTGAATGCGACTAAGGGAGAAAAGGAGAGAGTGGGAAGAATTCTTCAGATGCATGCCAACCACCGCGAAGAAATGCAGGAAATATATGCCGGCGGGATTGGGGCGCTGGTCGGGATGAAATATACGACCACCGGCGACACGCTTTGCGATCCGGAGAAACCTGTCATTTTGGAATCCATTACTTTTCCGGAGCCGGTTATTTCGATTGCCATTGAGCCGAAAACCAAAGCTGATCAGGAGAAAATGGGAATCGCCCTCAAAAAGCTCTCCGCGGAAGATCCGACTTTTCGCGTTCGGTCAGATGAAGAAACCGGACAAACCATCATTTCCGGAATGGGGGAGCTGCATCTTGATATTATCGTCGATCGGATGAAGCGCGAATTCAAAGTGGAAGGAAATGTCGGTCGTCCGCAGGTTGCATACAGAGAAACGATCAAAAAATCGGCTGAAGCGGAAGGAAAATATATCCGTCAATCGGGAGGTCGAGGGCAATACGGCCATTGCTGGCTGAAAGTTGAACCGAACGAAAAAGGTAAAGGTTTTGAATTTCTGGATGAAATCAAGGGAGGAATTATTCCGCAAGAGTATATTCCGGCGATACAAAAGGGTGTCAAGGAAGCTTTGGACCGGGGGGTTATTGCCGGTTATCCGCTGGTGGACATAAAAGTGACGGTTTATGACGGATCATATCACGATGTTGATTCGTCGGAGGCGGCGTTTAAAATTGCCGGTTCCATGGCGCTTCAGGAAGGAGTAAGGCGGGCTGATCCGATCATTCTTGAACCGATTATGAAAGTGGAAGTAGTCACGCCCGAGCAGTTTATGGGGGATGTGGTTGGGGATATCAACGCGAAACGCGGTCAAATCCAGGAAATTGAAGACCGGGGCGAAGGAAACGCGCGGGTGAAAGTGATCAAGTCGATTGCTCCTCTGGCTTCAATGTTCGGGTATGCCACCCAGCTTCGCTCGATGAGCCAGGGAAGGGCAAATTATAACATGGAGTTTGACTATTATGAAGAAGTGCCGAAAAATATCGCAGAAGAAATAAAGAGCGGAGAAAAAAAATGATTACGAAAGAGCTCAAAGAAATACTGGATGCGGTCGGCGGAAGATATATCATCGTCGAAAACGGAAAACCGGCATACATCGTGATGAATTTCGAAGAATATAAGGAAGCGGTTATGAGCCGAAAAGAGCTTCGGGCATTGACAGAAAAAGAGCTTGTTGATAAGATAAATTCCGATATATCGCTCTGGCGCGAAAACAAGGAAAAATCGGAAGAAGCGCTCCTGGGCGAAATCGAAAAACTGGAAGACATCGAATATATCAGGTAAACGTTTTGACAAAAAATAAAACTTGATTTATAATAATTTCAAACAGAAGACATTTATAATAATAAATCTTAATAAAAGCTAATACAAAGCGAATTTGCACAAATTCGATATTATCATTTGGGCAAGTTCGGAAAGAAAAAAATGGCGGCAGTATTTGAAAGAACCAAACCTCACGTCAACGTTGGCACAATCGGACACGTTGACCATGGAAAAACTACCCTTACGGCAGCGATACTCCACGTGTTGAATCTTGCCGGTTTTTCCGCTTCAAAAAAATCTGTCGATGAAATTGACAATGCTCCGGAAGAAAGGGAGCGCGGCATCACGATCGCAACCACTCATTGCGAATATGAATCTGAAAAAAGGCACTATGCCCATGTTGACTGTCCGGGCCATGCCGATTACATAAAAAATATGATCACCGGCGCCGCCCAAATGGACGGAGCTATTTTGGTTGTTTCTGCCACCGATGGTCCCATGCCCCAGACGAGGGAGCATATATTGCTTGCTCGCCAAGTCGGCGTTCCCCAAATCGTCGTATTTCTCAATAAGGTTGACATGGTGGATGATCCGGAGCTTGTGGACCTGGTTGAAGCTGAAATTCGCGAGCTTCTCACAAAATATGAATTTGACGGGGACAAGATCCCGGTTATCCGGGGTTCGGCCCTCAAGGCTCTTGAGTCAAAAAGCAAGGACGATGAAGCGGCCAAGCCCATCCTCGATCTCATAAAAGCTCTTGATGATTCGATTCCAGAGCCGGTTCGCGATGTTGACAAGCCTTTTCTTATGCCGATTGAAGACATTTTCTCAATCGAAGGCCGCGGCACAGTCGTCACGGGAAGAATCGAAAGAGGCGTTGTAAACCTCAATGAGGAAATTGAAATTGTCGGAATCCGCCCTACCACCAAGACGATTGTCACAGGAGTGGAAATGTTCAACAAGACCCTTGACAAGGGACAAGCCGGAGACAATGCCGGAATACTTCTGCGCGGAACCAAGAAAGAAGATGTTGAGAGAGGACAAGTGCTCGCGAAACCCGGTTCAATCACGCCTCACACTGAATTTGAAGGGGAAATATACATCCTCACCAAAGAAGAAGGCGGCCGCCACACTCCGTTTTTCAAAGGATACAAACCGCAATTTTATATCCGGACTACTGATGTGACAGGAGATGTCACTCTTCCGGAAGGATCGGAAATGGTTATGCCGGGCGACACGGTCAACCTGGGTGTGAAATTGATGGCTCCGGTTGCCATGGAAGACGGAATGCGGTTTGCCATTCGAGAAGGCGGAAAAACAGTCGGAGCGGGAGTGGTAACGAAGATCATCAAGTAAAAAGCTTGGCTTTGAGAAATGACGGGATTCGAGCCCCCGTCAGGTAAAAATCTTGCTTCGTATGGATTTTAGGAAAGAGTTTTAAATATTTTTTACAATTAGTCTCCGATGGCAACCAAGAAACCTGCGGAAGAAGAAGCAAAACCGAGAATTCGGGTTAAAATAAAAGCCTACGATCATAAAGTGATTGATCGCAGCGCCCGTCAGATCGCGGAAACTGCGGAACGCACCGGCGCGGAAATCGCAGGTCCTGTTCCTTTGCCGACCCAAATTCGCAAATACACCGTGAATAAGTCAACTTTTGTGCACAAGGACAGCCGAGACCAGTATGAAATGCGGCTCCACAAAAGACTGATTGATATATTCAATCCTACGCCGAAAACGATTGACAGTTTGACTAATCTGGATTTGCCAGCTGGTGTGGATGTTGAGATAAAAATGTGATATCCTCTACGAATTACGAATCGAGTACGAATATACGAATTTTTATTTGGTTCGTAATTTGCAGAGAAATCTAGTTAAAGTCCCGATTTATCGGGATACTAAGCTAGCGAAAAAATCCTTTGGTTTTTAGCTGGTTTAATGCCAGTTTTTTTATTTGGAGTATTATGTTATGAAATTTATTCTAGGCAGAAAATTGGGGATGAGTACGATATATAGCAAGGAAAAAGGGGCACTGAATGTGACTTTGGTTGAATGCGGACCGAATGTTATTACCCAAGTTAGAAATACCGAAAAAGACGGGTATGAGGCGGTGCAGATAGGAATCGCGAACCCAAAGCGGAAAACACAAAGTGAAAAATCAAGAAAGGATTATTTAAAAATAAAGGAATTTAAGGGCGAATTGAAGGATAAAAAAACTGGTGACAAGATTGACATAAGCCAATTTGAGGTTGGAGACAAAGTGAAGGTATCCGGAATCACGAAGGGAAAAGGATTCCAAGGCGTGATGAAGCGGCACAACTTCAAAGGCTCTCCCCATTCTCACGGGCACAAGCATGATTGGCGGGCACCTGGATCAATTGGCTCCAGTTTTCCGGAGCATGTCATCAAGGGTAAAAAGATGGCGGGCCGGATGGGCGCCGAGCGATCATCTGCGCGGAATTTGGAAGTCGTTGAAATTGACAAAGAAAACAGCATATTGTATCTCCGTGGAGCAGTGCCAGGGGTGAAGGGAAGAATCGTGGAAATAATTTGCAATTCTTAATCTAAAATAAGGATGAAAGCCGCAGTTCACAATCTGGAAGGAAAAAAAATCAAAGATATTGAATTGGCTAATTTTGTTTTCGGCGTGGAGAAAAATGATGTTCTGCTCCATCAAGTTTACGTTGCCCAATATGCCAATCGCCGGCAGATTCTTGCCCACACAAAAGACCGGGCGGAAAGAGCCGGATCCGGGAAAAAACCCTGGAAGCAGAAGGGAACCGGACGGGCGAGAGTCGGATCCGTGAGAAGCCCGATCTGGAGAAAAGGGGGAGTGATTTTTGGCCCGACCAAAGACCGAAATTTCAAAAAAGATGTTTCGAAAAAAATGAATCACAAAGCATTGGCAGTCGTTCTTTCTGAAAAACTGGCGGACAAAGAGATTATAATCGTTGATAGCTTGGAAATAAAAGAATCAAAAACGAAAAAGATGGGAAAAGCTCTTGAGTCTTTGAAGATAAAAGGAAGCGTCCTTTTCGGTTTTTTGAAAAGTGAACAGGAGGCAAAAAGGGCCAGCCGAAATATTCCCAGAGTTGACAATATTGACGCAGAAAATTTGAATATTTTTGATATTTTGAACCACAAATATTTGGTGTTAAGTGAAGAAGGGGTAAAAATGATTGAGAAAAAGTATAAGAAATAATTGCGCGTTATGGCAATTTTTGACAGAATTTTGGGGAAAAAGGGCACGGAAAAAGAAACGGTTGAAAAAGGGAATAAACCGAAAGCTATTAAGGTTGCTAAAAAAGAGAAAACAAGAGAGAAGCCGGTGAATAAGGCCAAAACTGAAAAGCCGAAAAAAGAAGTTAAATCCGGAAAAGTTCTCAAAAAAGAAGAAAACATCGCCCACCGAATCCTTTCAGAACCCTTAGTAACCGAAAAATCCGCAAGCCTAGGGCAGTTCAATAAGTATGTTTTCAAAGTCGCCCAAAAGGCTGATAAACGCCAGATAAAAGGGGCGATCCAGGATTATTATGGAGTTCGGGTCACAAGTGTGAATATAATCAGGATTCACCCGAAAAAAAGAGTTCAGGGAAGGACAGTGGGATACAAAAAAGGCTATAAAAAAGCTATTGTGACTCTCGCAACCGGAGATACAATCGGAATAAACGAAAGCGTGTAGCCTTTGCGAATTGCGAATCAATTACCTGCCCGAAATGCTTTGTTGTTTATTCAAAAGCATATACGCAGGAGAACATGTGGTAAACTTAGCGATAATATGCTCACAAGAAGCATTTCAAAGCAGGCGGGCGAATATACGAAATAATGAAGATCAAGATTTATCGAAAAACTACTCCCGGGCGAAGGCAGATGTCAGTGGCAAAGCTTGAAAAAGATTCTGGAAAACCGGAAAAGAGTTTGACGTATTTTATAAAAAGGAACAAGGGACGGTCGGGCGGGAAAATTTCAGTCCGCCATAAAGGGGGAGGCCATAAGCGAAGATACAGGGAAATAGATTTCAGGATGGACAAACTTGATATTCCGGCGGTGATTGCTAGGATAGAAAGAGACCCCAACCGGAGCGCCAACATAGCCCTTCTCCAATATGCGGACGGGGAAAAACGTTATTCAGTCGCTGTTTCCGGAATGAAAGAGGGCCAAAAAATCTTGACAGCTGAAAAAACTCCCGTCAAAATCGGCAATAGGGCAATGCTCAAAAATATTCCAATCGGAACCCAAATCTGTCTTGTTGAACTTTTTCCAAAAAGAGGAGCCCAGCTCGGAAGGAGCGCCGGCTCTTCAGTGACTCTGATGTCAGTTGAAGGGAATATGGCCCAGCTCAAACTTTCATCGGGAGAACTCCGGATAGCCAGCGGCGACTGTTTCGCGACTATTGGCCAAGTCAGCAATACATTGCACAATACCGTGATGATAGGCAAAGCGGGACGCTCAAGATGGCTGGGGATAAGGCCGACTGTCCGGGGATCTGTGATGAACCCGGTTGACCATCCGCACGGCGGAGGAGAAGGAAAACAAGGAATAGGCCTTAAGCATCCAAAGACTCCCTGGGGAAAACCGGCGCTGGGAAAGAAAACAAGGAAGAAATACAAGTATAGCAATAAATTCATATTAAAAAGAAGAAAATAATGTCCCGTTCACTCAAAAAAGGTCCCTATGTGGATGAAAAATTGATCAAGAAAATTCAGGATAAAAAGCCGGGAGACAGATCGGTCATAAAAACCTGGGCGAGAAGCTCGACAGTTACTCCGGAAATGGTGGGTTTTACTTTCGGTGTCCACAACGGCAAAGATTTTATATCAGTTTTTGTGACTGAAGAAATGATTGGCCATAAGCTGGGTGAATTTTCCCCCACCAGGAAGTTTGTCCGTCACGGCGGCAGGATCCAGAAAGAAATTGAAATGGCTGCAGCGACCAAATCCTCCGAGGCGGCAAAAGCGGCGCAGACAGGAGAGAAGAAATAATCAAAGCGAAAACCATGGAAATAAAAGCCCAACTCAACAATTTGAGACGTTCGCCAAGAAAAATTCGTCTGGTCGCGAAGATGCTTAGCGGATTGGACGTAAAGGAAGCCGAAAATCAACTGAAATTTTTGATCAAAGGTTCAACGCCGAATTTCGAAAAATTGCTGAAAAGCGCTGTTTCAAACGCGGAAAATAATTTTGGACTGAGCAAAGATAATCTGTATGTCAAAAATATTGCCGTAAACGAGGGAACGAAGCTGAAAAGATGGCTTCCGCGGGCCTATGGCCGGGCCTCTCTTATCCTCAAAAGATCGAGCCATATTGAAATGATTTTGGCGGAAAGAGTCGAAGGAAAAGACAGGAAGAAACTGGAAAAAAAGCATGAAATAAAGGACGTGAAACCGGAGGAAATCAAGGAGAGGATAGAGAAAGGCAAGGAAGAGATGAAAGAAGAAAAGAAAGAAAAAGCGAAAGAGAGAGAGACGAAAGAATTTATTGATGAGAAGAAAAAGGCGGAAGGAAAACAAGGGTTTTTGAAAAGAGTATTTAGAAGAAAATCAATGTAACAACTATGGGACAGAAAGTAAACCCAAAAGGGCTTCGCATCGGAATCACGAATACCTGGAAGTCCCGCTGGATCAGTAAAAAAGAATACGCCAAACAGCTTCGCGAAGACGTTGAAATTCGCCGGATGGTTGAAAAAAAGCTTCGCAGCGCAGCTGTCGGATCGGTCGAAATCGAAAGGTCAAGCGGCGTTGTTCGGGTTGTCATCAAGACGGCAAGGCCCGGAGTTATAATTGGAAGAGGGGGGAGCGGAATTGAAGATTTGAGAAAAATAATCAAGGATGATTTTTTCAAAACTAAGAAAGTTGATCTCAAGGTTGAAGTTGAAGAAATCAAAAACAGCGAAGAAAACGCCATGGTTGTTGCCCAGAACGTCGCAGAACAGCTGGAAAAAAGACTTCCCTTCAGAAGAGTGCTGAAAGGAGTCATTGACCAGGCGATGGAAGGTCGGAAGATAAAGGGAATCAAAATGGAAGTGGCCGGAAGATTGGGCGGATCGGAAATCGCGAGGCGGGAATGGCTTTCGAAAGGAACTTTGCCTCTGCACACTCTCAGGGCAGATATCGATTATGCCAAAGCTACCGCCCAAACTACTTATGGGGTGATTGGAGTAAAAGTTTGGATCTACAGGGGAGAAAAGTTTGAATAATGTTGTTTGATGAAAATTTATGTTGATGCCAAAGAAAGTGAAATATCGGAAGCAGCAGCGCGGAGGAAAGTTGCGCCAAAGGGCCAAAAAAGGCGCCGAATTGAGTTTTGGAAGTTTTGGATTGAGGTCGCTTGAGGCGGGACTGGTTTCGGCCCGGCAGATTGAGGCTTCGAGGCGGGCCATGACCCGCTATGTCCAGCGGGGAGGGAAAATTTGGATTAGAGTTTTTCCGTCAAAACCGATGACAAAAAAAGGGGACGAAACTCCGATGGGAAAAGGCAAGGGATCCGTTGACCATTTTGTGGCAGTGGTTGAGCAAGGGAGAATTATATTTGAAATGGACGGTGTCCCTCCCGAGACTGCAAGGCGGGCGCTGAAACTGGCTTCGGCAAAGCTTTGCGTAAAAACGAGAATTGAAGAAAAGATATGAAAATCAAAGATATTCGCGAAAAAAATCAAAAAGAGCTTGAAAAAAATCTCAGTGAACTTAGGAACAAGCTCACCAAGATGAAATTTGACATTTCCGGAAAACAAGTGAAGAATCACCGGGAGATCAGGAAAATAAAGAAAGACATCGCAAAAATTTTAACGGTGCTGAATTTGAAAAAATAGCAATTAGAAAAATATATGACCACTGAAAAAGCGAAAAAATATATTGAAGGGAAGGTTGCCAGCGATAAAATGGCAAGGACTGTCGTTGTGGCCGTGAATACCATGAAAACCCATCCCAAGTATTTGAAAAGATATCTCGTGACAAAAAAGTTCAAAGCCCACGATCCGGAAAATAGGTTCAAGGTCGGTGACAAAGTCAAAATCCAGGAAACGAGGCCGACGAGCAAGGGAAAAAAATGGGAAGTAATTTATGATTAATTTGGATAGAAAATAATGATTCAAGCCGAAACAAAACTGAAAGTCGCGGACAATACCGGTGCTCGGATCATCGAATGTTTCAAGGTGCCTGGAGGAACTCGCAAAAGATACGCAAAGATCGGGGATATCATCATCGCTTCAGTGAAGCTCGCCGAGCCTCGAGGGACGATAAAGAAAAAAGCGATTGTGAAAGCGGTGATAGTTCGACAAAGAAAGCCCTTTCGCCGGAAAGACGGCTCTTATATCAGTTTTTCTGATAATGCGGCGGTTATCGTGGAAGGGATGGAACCAAAGGGCACAAGAATTTTCGGTCCGATCGCAAGAGAAATTCGGGAAAGGGGCTACGCGAAGATTGTCTCACTCGCTCCAGAAGTTTGGTAGATCCAGATGAACTACGAATCTATAATGAATATACGAATATACGGATAATGTCGATTGTCTGAAACAAAATTGATTCGCATATTCATACGAAATTCGTGATTAGAAAAGAAGGTTATGAAGATAAGAAAAGGCGACAATGTGAAAATACTATCAGGAAAAGACCGGGGAAAAAGCGGAAAAGTTTCGCGTGTATTCGGCAAAGAAAAAAAAGCCCTGGTCGAAGGGATGAATTTGGTGAAAAGGCATACCCGCCCGCGTAAGCAGGGAGAAAAAGGCCAGCGCGTTTCTGTGCCGGCGGCGATTGATTTGTCGAATCTTTCCCTTATCTGTCCGAAATGTTCTAAGCCGACCCGGGTCGGATACAAAACTGGGGGCGAGAACAAATTCCGCACCTGCAAGAAATGCAAGAGCGAAGTATAAATTTTTACGAATCACGAATCACATATGTATATACGAATTTATGAGCATCACACTCAAGGAAAAATATAATAAGGATGCGGCGAAGAAATTTCAAGAGAAATTCGGCGCCAGAAGCGTCATGGCGGTTCCAAGAATCACCAAAGTTGTTATAAATGCCGGGATTGGAAAATTTTTGAAAGAAAAAGACGCCGTTGACGAAATTATTTCCGCGATCAGAGATATCTCCGGTCAAAAGCCAGTCATGGCGAAAGCCAAAAAATCAATATCCGGATTCAAAGTCCGTGAAGGTCAAGATGTCGGAATTGTCGTGACACTTCGGGGGCGGAGGATGTGGGATTTTCTGGAACGGCTTGTGAAGTCGGCTTTTCCAAGAATTCGCGATTTTCAAGGAATTGACACGAAATTTTTTGACAAACAGGGAAATTTCAATATAGCCCTCAAGGAACACTTCGTTTTTCCGGAAATTATGGCGGAAAACGTGAAGAATATCTTTGGGTTTCAGGTGACGGTCGTGAATACGGCTAAAACAAAAGAAGAGGGGATTGGACTATTGAGATTGCTAGGATTTCCAATAAAAAGCGAATAATTATAAGAATCATGGCGAAAACATCAACTGAAGCCAGGGCAAGAAAAAAACCGAAATTTTCATCCCGTATCGTGCGGAGATGTTGGCGTTGCGGCCGTAAAAGAGGATATATGCGCGATTTCGAGTTGTGCCGAATATGCTTTCGAGAACTGGCCAGTCAGGGGGAAATTCCAGGCGTAAGAAAATCCAGCTGGTAAAAAAAACATATGATTGATCCAATAAGCGATATGCTAACCAGAATAAGAAACGCCACTCGAGCCGGGCATCCGGAAGTGGTTGTTCCTTTTTCAAAATTCAAGAAAAAAATAGCTGAAATAATGAAAAAGAAAGGTTTCGTTGAGAAAGTTTCGGAAAGCACAGAAAAAGAAAGAAATTTTTTGAAGATAGGGCTCAAATATTCTCAGGACGAAAAAGGCGGCAAGGGTTCCTATATCCAGGGGCTTCAAAGAGTCAGTCGGCAAGGGCAAAGAATATATGTCGGCAAAAATAGAATACCGGTCATAAGAAGCGGCTATGGCTTTGCCATTATCTCTACATCAAGGGGATTGATGACCGACAGCGAGGCGAGAAGAACCGGCTTGGGAGGGGAAATAATTTGTGAAGTTTGGTGATCTCTGCGAATCGCGAATCAATGCGAATATGCGAATTAAAGTCAAATAAATGAGTAGAATCGGAAAAAAATCAGTAGCTATTCCCGAAGGAGTCGAGGCAAAAATTTCGGGGCAGAATATTTCCATAAAGGGACCGAAAGGATCGCTTGATTTTGATTTCCATAATGATATCGATGTGAAATCTTCCGGAAAAGAAATTCAGGTTACGGCGAAAAGGGATACAAAGCAATCCTGGTCTCTGTGGGGTTTGACTCGGATGCTCATCGCCAATATGATTCAAGGAGTGACGAAGGGATATGAAAAGCAGCTAGAGCTCCAGGGGGTGGGATTCCGAATGGCCGTCCAGGGGAAGAAACTCAATATGGCTTTGGGATTTTCCCATCCGGTTGAAGTTGAAGTTCCTGAAGGGCTGGAAGCGAAAATTGAAAAAAATATACTCACAATTTCGGGGATCGACAAGCAGAAAGTAGGCCAGCTAGCCGCATCCGTCCGGGCTCTCAAAAAAGTGGAGCCTTATAAGGGAAAAGGTTTCCGGTATGTTGGAGAAATTGTAAGGAAGAAGGCCGGAAAAAAAGCTGTAGGAGCGGATAAATAAGTGATATTTACGAATTAGAATTACGAATTAATGATGGATATATTGCGATTAAGAAAAAAACGAGCCAGGAGAGGGAGAGCGAAGATTTTGGGCACAACCGAGCGTCCCAGGCTTTGTATTTTTCGAAGCATCAAATATATTTATGTCCAGCTGATTGATGACGAAAAAGAGAGAACAATTGCGGCTGTGGACAGCCGGAAAATAAAAGGCGGGAAAAACAATGTCGAAACGGCCCGGAAGATTGGGACGGAAATAGCAAAAATATCACTGGCAAAAAAAATAAAGGAAGTTGTTTTTGACCGGCATGGTTACAAATACCACGGAAAAGTGAAGGCTCTTGCCGAAGGAGCGAGAGAAGGGGGACTGGCATTCTAATTAAAAAATAAAAAGTCAGAGATCAAAGTGTCAGTTCAAAATGAAAAAATTTCTGAATGTCAAAATGACTTTGACATTTGTCCATTTTGAACTTTGCATTGACATTTTGCATTTTGATATTTGAATTTTGAATTATATTTATGGCCAGAAAAAAATTCTCAAGAAGAGAAAAACCAGAATATGACCAGAAGCTGTTGGAACTCGCGAGAGTAACAAGAGTGGTGAAAGGCGGGCGCCGGTTTCGTTTCCGGGCGGTTTTGATTATCGGGAACAGGAACGGGAAGGTCGGAGTTGGGGTCGCGAAGGGCGTTGATGTCAGCGAAGCGGTGCGAAAGGCTTTCAACAGCGGAAAAAAGAGCATGGTCCAGATAAAAAGGCACAATAATACGATTGCCTGTCCTATGGAGGCGAAGGTAGGGAGCGCGAAGGTTATGATCAAGCCGGCAAAACCCGGACGGGGAATCGTCGCTGGCGGAGCCGTGCGCTCGGTCATAGAATTGGCCGGCATTCGGGATATTGTTTCAAAATCAATGGGCTCATCGAACAAATTAAGCGTGGCAAGGGCGACAGTGAAAGCCCTGGAGCAAGTAAAGGCGCTCTCGAGTCGTAATTCGTAATTAATAATTTGTAATTCGGATTTCATCTTATCCAAATTACAGCGAGCGGAGCGAGCAAAATTGCGAATTACTAATTACAAAAACTATGCAGATTCATCAACTGAAAATTAAATCCAGAAAGCCGAAAAGACGCATCGGCCGGGGCGGAAAGAAAGGGACCTATTCTGGCCGCGGAGTTAAGGGACAAAAATCCCGATCGGGAGCGAATATAAACCCGATTTTTGAAGGTGGCCGGTCAACACTCATTGAACATCTGCCGAAATTGCGCGGTTTCAAGTCAATCCATCCCCAAAATCAAATTATTGGCCTTGATAAAATAAACAAAATATTTGATGAGGGCGCGGTTGTGAGTCCCCAGGCTTTGCGTGAAAAGCGAATAATCCGTAAAATAAAAGTGCCAGTCAAAATTTTAGGAAACGGAGAAATCACAAAAAAAATCACTTTTGAAAAATGCCTCGTTTCCAAAAGCGCGAAGGAAAAAATAGAAAAAGCGGGAGGAATCGTGAAGAATTGAGAATAGAGAATTCAGAATTGAGAATGGGAATTCGGAATAAAGAATTCTAAATTCGGATATTCCCATTCAAAGTTCACAATTCCAAATTCAAAATTCTATCAATATGCTTCAAAAAATAACCCAAATCTTCAAAGTAAAAGAGCTTCGCGACAAAATCCTCTTCATTTTGGGGATTCTTGTTGTTTTTCGCCTCGCGGCCAACATTCCTGTTCCGGGAGTGAACGTCGAACAGCTTCGGCAATTTTTTGAAAATAACCAGTTTTTCGGACTGCTTAATATGTTTTCCGGAGGGGGCTTGCGCAATATTTCGATCGTGATGCTCGGCGTCGGACCGTATATCACCGCTTCCATCATTATGCAGCTGCTGACAATGATTGTTCCGCGCCTTGAGCAAATCTACAAAGAAGAAGGCGAAGCCGGGCGGCAGAAATTCAATATGTGGACGCGCTGGATCACGGTTCCTCTGGCCGCGCTGCAAACTTTCGGAATGATTTCCCTTTTCCGATCGCAGGGAATCTTTGGCAGTCTCACCAGCCTCGAGCTTGGGACGATTATTCTCACGGCCACGGCCGGAACGGTCTTTTTGATGTGGCTTGGGGAACTTATCACGGAAAAAAATATCGGAAACGGCGTCTCGATCATCATTTTTGCCGGAATTGTGGCCAGCCTGCCGACGGCGATTTCCCAAACCCTGGTTGTCTGGGATCCGGCCAAGGTTTTCACTTATCTCGGATACGCGGTGTTCGCGGTGCTGGTTATTGCGGCGGTGGTTTTCATCACAGAAGGCCAGCGCAATATTCCCGTCTCCTATGCAAAAAGAGTGCGGGGGAACCGGGTATATGGCGGAACCTCCACGCACTTGCCTCTCCGGGTGAACCAGGCCGGTGTCATCCCGATAATCTTCGCCATGTCGATCATGCTTTTTCCGGGAATGATCGCCAATTTTTTCGTGCAGGCGTCGAACCCGACCGTGGCAAACGTTGCCAACTCAATCAACAACATCTTCAAAAACCAGTGGTTTTATGGGCTGGCCTATTTCATTTTAGTCGTGCTTTTCACTTATTTTTATACAGCGGTCACTTTTGACCCGAAAAATATCTCTGAAAATTTGCAAAAACAAGGCGGATACGTGCCGGGCATCCGGCCGGGTCCAGCGACAGCCGAATATTTGCACAAGGTCCTGAACCGGATCACTTTGACAGGATCTTTATTCTTGGGTTCAATCGCTGTTCTTCCTTTCGTGGTGCAGGGCCTCACCAACATCCAAACGCTCTCGATTGGTGGCACGGGGCTCCTTATTGTGGTGAGTGTCGTGATCGAAATCATGAAGCAGATCGAATCGCAGATGATTATGAGGGATTATGAAGGATTCTAATTTATGTAATTGGTAATTAGCAATTTGTAATTTGGATTTATTAAAAAAATTACGTAGTATTTATCCCAACTGCAAATTACGGATTGCGAATTACTTTATGAATATAATCATTCTTGGTCCTCAAGGTTCCGGAAAAGGGACGCAGGCGAAAATGCTGGCAGAAAAATTTGGCTTGGAGCACGTCGAAATGGGAAAGCTTCTGCGCGATGTCGCGAAGCTTGACAGCCCGCTTGGAAAAAAAGTTCACGAAACAATCAATATTCAAGGCAAATTGGTGGAGAACAGAGTGATTGAAGAAGTATTGGACGCAAAACTCGATGGATTGCCGAGTGAAAAAGGCATAATCTTTGACGGCGTGCCAAGAAGTGAAAGCCAGCGCGAGTACATTGAACGCAAAATTGCTCAAATGGGAAGAAAGATAGAATCGGTGATTGATATAAATTTACCGGAGGAAGAAACAATCGAAAGATTATCAAAAAGATGGGTATGCGAAAATGAGCACGTTCTCATCATGGGAAAGGATGTCAAAGGCGTGAACGAAAAATGCCCGATATGCGGAAGTGAAATACGCCAAAGGATTGACGACACGCCCGAGCGGATCAAAACGAGGCTGGACATATATCACAAAGACACGAAACCGGTCATTGACTATTATCGCGGACAAGGGATTTTGATCGAAATTGACGGCCGGCCGAGCATCAAAGAAGTGAGCGAAGATATTTTGAAAAAAATCAAAAGAATTTGATTTTTAAGGCCGAGCCTTAAAAATAATAAAATAAAGTTATGATCGCTATTAAGTCAAAGGAAGAAATCAAGGTGATGCGCGAAGGCGGAAAGATTTTAGCCGGGATTTTGGAAAAACTGCGCGAGAATGTGAAGCCGGGGAAAAGCGCCCAAGAACTTGATAAGCTCGCTCGCGAGCTTGTTTTTTCATCCGGAGCGCGCCCCTCTTTTTTGGGTTATGCGCCGAATGGCCGGGGAGAAGGTTATCCGGCGGCGCTTTGCGTTTCGGTGAACGATGAGATTGTCCACGGGATTCCGGAAAAAAATAAAATAATATTCGAGGGAGATTTGGTGAAGCTGGATATGGGCGTGGAGCACAAAAAGATGCACACTGACGCGACGGTTATGGTTGGAGTTGGGAAAATTCCGAAGGTGGCGGAAAAAATCATGAAAGTGACGGAAGAATGTTTGTATCTCGGGATCGGAGCCATCGCGCCCGGAAAAAAAATATCCGATTATGCCCGCGCTGTCGAGTCTCACGCGCAAATATGCGGTTTTTCGGTCGTGCGGGACCTTGTTGGCCATGGAGTGGGCTACTCTGTCCATGAACCGCCGCAAGTTCTGAATTATTTTCACAAAAAACTGGGAAATATCGTACTCAAAGTTGGAATGACGCTCGCGCTTGAGCCTATGATAAACGAAGGCGGTTACGAAATATATCTTGCCGACGACGGCTGGACATACAAAACGCTAGACGGAAAACTGAACGGCCACTGGGAGCACACGGTGGCGGTGACGAAAGACGGGTGCGAGGTGTTAACCGAAATAAGAAATTAGATGTAAGAGAGAAGAAATAAAGATAAGAAATAAAAAATTTATTCCCTTTTATTTCATATTTCTCTCATAAATAAAAAAATCCCCCGAAGCAGAGGCTAACGCAACGTATGCGAGAGCGTGCCTCAAGGGATCGATCAGGGGTAGGGAGGTTCGGGTGGAGGCGGGCGAAAGCCGCGCAGTCCCCAAAAAAGGATTTTCTTGAGAGCAATTAAAAATTGGTATAGAATCGCCAAGATAAAAAAGAAAATATATATCCCGACGATGATAGGCCATAAGAAAACAAAGAAAACGAAATATCCGATATTAAGGTTTAATTTAGTATCATCAAGATACCAAAAAAGGAAAGGATTCAAGGTTTCATCATATCGAATCAGAAGACCGTTAACAAAGAATCCAATAAACAGGTGAGCTGAAATAGCGAGAATCGGACTCCAGTTCCATAAACTTATTACTAGCGACCAAATCATTGGGACCATACCAGTTCTCCTTTGGAAATGAACTTAATTTATTTTGTGCGAACGCAGTCGCAACTGTTTATTTTATAACTTATACAGCTAAATGTCAATACTACCGTCAAATAAGCCTGATACAAGCCATATTTTAGGCATAGATTATGGAGAATCGAAAGTCGGCCTTGCAATCGGGGACAGCGAGACGCGGATGGCTTTTCAATATGGGACGCTCAAGAATGACAAAAATTTGCTCCAAAAACTGGCGGAAATTATTGAAAAAGAAAATATTTCGAAGATCATAATCGGCGTCACAAACTTGGAAACTCGGTTTCCAAGTCCTGCGCGATCACTTGGAAATTCGGTTTCCAAGTTGACGAACGTCGAAGTTGAATATCAGGATGAAATGTTTACCACGCGACAAGCCCAAAGAAACCTCATCGAAAAAGGCGCGAAAGGAATCAAAAAATTCGATGATCAGGAAGCGGCAAGACTCATTCTCCAGGGGTGGTTGGATAAAAATCTGTAATATGATAAAATAGCATCATAAGCCTTGAATTTTTTTATGCCTAAAAACAAAAACAAACCCTATCTCTCCGTCATTATTCCCGCCTATAAGGAAGGAAAAAGGCTCGGACAAAACTTGAAAGAGATAAAAAGCTATTTCAAGGACAAAAATTTGACCTATGAAGTTTTGATCGTGGTTGACGGTTCTCCCGACAACACGGCCGGCGTCGCCCGGAGCTGGAAAGACAAATTTGAAAGCTTGCGGGTGATCGACAATAAAAAAAACCATGGAAAGGGATATGTCGTCCGTCAGGGCCTCCTGGAGGCGGAGGGCGATATCCGGCTTTTTTTTGACGCGGACGGATCGACTTCAATCACACATCTCAATACTTTTTTGCCGCAATTCCGGAAGGGCTATGATGTTGTCATTGGTTCGAGAGACATCAAGGGCGCCTATGTCCAGATCCATCAAGCGAAATACAAGGAAATTATGGGAGACATGGGAAATTGGCTGATCAGAATCGTTCTTGGGCTGTGGAGTTATCCGGACACGCAGTGCGGATTCAAAATGCTCACTGCAGAGGCTGCCAAAGCCGTGGCCAGCCGGATGGTGGTGGACCGTTTTGGCTTTGATTTTGAGCTGATTATTCTTGCCAAGAAATTGGGATTCAATATCAAGCAAATGCCGGTCAGGTGGCTCAACGAAGAAGGCTCAACCGTCACCTTGACCGGACCAAATGGTTATTTTCAGGTCATAATTGATCTTTTCAAGACAAAGTGGAGAATCATGACGGGACAGTATAAAATTAAATAGAAAATTACAAAGCGACAAAATGCCAAATAAAAATACAAATATTGCAAAATATCAAAATTACATACCGTTTGCGCGGCTCGAGAATTGTGCTTAGTTTGGAATTTTGTGAGTGTTTGTTCATTTAGAATTTTTAAAATCGTGGAGGAAAACAAAAAACCTGCCCGCAATGCTTCGCTTAGCGACGCAGGCGGGGAAAATAAAAGTAAAAAAATATCCGAACTTCGCCAGGACATTATCACCGGCGACTGGGTTGTTATTGCCTTGGGGCGGGGAAAAAGGCCAGGCGAATTCGTGAAAAAACGGGAACCTTATCCCGCACTGCAGGATAAATGCCCTTTTTGCTTTCCAGAGGAAACGGGACAGGAAAAAGATTCTCTTATTTTTCGGCACAGTGATGGGGATTGGAGCCTGCGGGTCATACCGAACAAATTTCCCGCTTTTTCCAGAATCGAGCCGGCGAAAAAATTTGAGGAAGGGCCCTATTTTGGTATGACTGGTGTCGGATACCACGAAGTTATCATCACTCGGGACCACTTGCGGCAAATCGCGTTGCTTGACCCTATCGAAGTGGCGGAAATAATTGACGCCTATCAGGACCGGTATCTGAATCTTATGAACAAAAAATCCGTGAATTATATAGAAATTTTTCACAATCACGGACGGGAAGCGGGAGCTTCGATTGAACACCCCCATTCTCAACTCATGGCGATTCCCGTTATTTCACCGGGGATCGGTCTTGAAATCGATGGGGCTGAGGTCTATCACAAAGCCAACCGGAAATGCGCTTTTTGCGCTATCGTAAAGTGGGAACTCGAGAAAAAAAAGAGATTGATTTTTGAAAACGACAATTTTCTGGCCTTTTGTCCGTATTCTTCGAGAGCGGCCTTTGAGGTCTGGGTAATGCCCAAAGCCCACAAGCCCTATTTCGAGCGAATAACAAACGAAGAAAAAATTGATCTGGGCGAGGCCCTGCAAAAATCAATAGGCGCAATTTATAAAACACTGGAAGATCCCGCCTATAATTTTTATATCCATACCTCGCCCTGCGACGGAAAAGATTACCCCCATTACCACTGGCACATCGAAATTCTGCCGCACACAGCCACTTGGGCGGGATTTGAGCTTTCGACCGGAATCGAAATTTCAACCATCGAACCGGAAAAGGCGGCGGAGGCATTAAAATTAAAAATTTAAAAATCAAAGATCAAAATGACAATTAAAATGCAAAAATTATTCGCTGTCAAAGTCAGTTTGAATATTTGCTAATTTTTTCTTTGCATTGACATTTTTCATTTTGAGATTTGCATTTTGAATTATTCATGTTTCATTTCGAATATTCCACCTGGTTTCAAAATTTTCCCCCTGAGCTCGCGACATTTCTCATCGCCATGGTGCCGATTTCCGAGCTGAGGGCCTCGATACCGATCGCCATCAAAATTTATGAACTTCCGGTCTGGTCGGCCTATCTCTGGTCGGTTTTGGGGAATCTGGTGCCGATGATTCTGATTGTTCTCATCCTCGAGCCGATTGCGAATTTTTTATCCGGAAATTTCAAAATATTTCACAAATTTTTCGAGTGGCTCTTCGAGCATACTCGGAAAAGGGGAGCAAAAAAATTTGAAAAATGGGGCGAAGCGGCGGTTTTTATTCTGACAGCCACTCCCATTCCGCTTCTCGGCGGATGGACGGGTCCGCTCGCGGCGTTTGTATTTGATATAAAGATCAAAAAATCCATCCCGCTTGTAATCCTCGGCTGTATGGCGGCGGGAGTGATTGTTACGATGATAACTATATACTTTAACCATTCCTAAATTTGGGTATTTGGAATGAGAAAAACTATGCACAAAAAACTGATTGTCGGAAACCTTAAAATGAATCCAGTTTCGCCTGCGGAATTCGGGCGGTATTTGGATATGCTCGAAAAAGAAACGAAAGGGAAAAATTTTGAAAAAACGGAAATTGTGATTTGTCCGCCAGCGATATATTTCCGGCAGTTTTCCGAGAGGAAGTTTAAGAATATCAAACTCGGAGCGCAGGATGTCTATTGGGAATATCAGGGCGCTTATACCGGAGAAATTTCCGCCGGGATGGTGAAAGCCAACGGCGCGGAATATTCAATTGTGGGGCATAGCGAAAGGCGAAAATATTTTGGCGAAAATGAAGAAATAATAAATTCAAAATTGAAGGCTATTCTCAGAAGCGGACTCAAGGCAATTTTGTGCGTTGGAGAAAGCGGGGAAGAAAGAAAAAGCAACCAAACCGCTCCGGTTCTCAAAAAACAGCTTGAAAAATCATTGGCTGGAATCGGAATCGGGAAAGCGGAGTATATCACAATTGTCTATGAACCTATCTGGGCGGTCGGGACGGACAAAACTCCAAGTTCTGATGAGGTTCTGGAAGCAAAGATTGTCATAAAAAAGATCTTGACGGTTCTTTATTCAAAAAAAGCTGTTGAGAAAATGAAAATTCTCTATGGCGGTTCGGTGAAATCATTTTGCGCCGGCCAGGTTTGCGTCGATCCGGCCATGGACGGGGCGCTCATCGGGCGGGAAAGCCTCGCGCCGTATGAGTTTATAAAGATTGTGAAGATTGTTGAGGAAAAATAGTGAATTGAGAATTGTGAATTTAGAATTTGGAATGGGAATTTAGAATATAGAACAAAAGGCATCCACAAAATCCTAGATTCTATATTCAATATTCCAATTCTCAATTCACAATTCTGCATTCAAAATTCTAAAAAATATATGCTTGCAAGCGTCAAAAATATTCTTTCGGAGGCGAAAAACAAAGGCTATGCCGTTGGGGCTTTCAACGCTTTCAATATGGAAGAAGCCCAGGCGATTGTCCGGGCGGCGGTGAAAAAGCACACGCCGGTCATCATTCAAATCACCGAAAAAACAATGAATTATGCCGGAGACGGAGTGATCTATGACGTGGTGAAAACGGTCATTGAAAAAGAATCGGCCTCGATCCCCATCGGTTTCCATCTCGACCATGGCCACAGCTTTGATGTTGTCATGCGGGCGATCAACGCGGGAATGAGCTCGGTTATGATTGACGCTTCAGAATTTTCCCTTCGGGAGAATATGGCCATCACCAAAAGGGTGGTTGACTATGCCCATGCGAAAAATGTTGCAGTTCAAGCGGAGCTGGGAAATGTTCCTTATCTTGGCGGAATGGATCAGAATCCTGATTGGGACAAAATTATGACCAATCCGCCGGACGCTAAATGGCTGGTCGAAGAAACCGGGATCGACGCTTTGGCAGTGGCCATTGGAAACGCCCATGATTTCTTCAGAGAAAGACCGGAGCCGGATTGGTCGCGTCTCGAAGAAATCAACAGGTTGCTTCCGAATACGCCTCTTATTCTGCATGGCGCCAGCGATTGGGTAAACCACAAGGTGACGGAAGCTGTGAAGCGCGGAGTAGTTTGCTTCAATGTGGACACTGATCTCCGGGTCGCTTTCAACACCGTGCTTTGCCAGTTCACTCATGATAAGTGCACTATCATTGATCCGAGAACAGTTATGGCCGAGGCGCGGGAGGCCGTGCAAAGGGTGGTGGAGAAAAAAATTGAGTTGTTCCGGGAAACTAGCAAAAAATGAAAAACCAAATAAACGTTCGTCTTGCCAATCGTCTCAAAAATTTTTCCAAAGCTTTGGCGGCTTTTGTTTTTCTTCTGGGCCTTTTCTCCGTTTTGGGATGGCAGTTTGGCATTGATATTTTCAAGGAAGTGGCTCCGAGTTTGCCGGTTATCGCTCCTAATACAGCCTGCTCTTTTGTTCTTGAATAAGGCCTGTTTTTTTGTCTTTGCAGATATATAAAATTCGTATATTCCCGCCAAAGGCGGACAGGCGAACAAGATTAGTAATTTGTAAAAATTATATTTCTTTTCTTCCCTCAATGGCTCCGGTGAGGGTGGCTTCGTCCGCGTATTCGATGTCGCCGCCGGTAGGCAGGCCGCGGGCGAGTCGGGTAGTTTTTATATTCAAGGGCCTTATGAATCTCGCGAGATAAAGAGCGGTGGCTTCGCCTTCGGTTGTCGGATTGGTTGCGATGATAATCTCCTTTAAATTCCCGCTTTTCAGGCGTTTTTTTAGCTCACTGATTTTCAGATCTTTATTATTTTGAGCGGTAATCGAACCGCCGAGGACGTGATAGAGACCCTTGAACTTTCTGGTTTTTTCAAGAGCAATGATGTCGAGAGGTTCTTCGACAACGCATATTATGCTCCGGTCGCGTTTTTTGTCCGAGCAAATAACGCAAAATTCATTTTCAGCGATGTTAAAGCAATTTTTGCAGAACCTGATATTATTTTTGAGCGACATCAGCCTTTCGCCGAAATCCACCAATTTTTCTTTATCCTGCTTCCAGAGATATAAAACCAGCCGCTCGGCGAGCTTGGGGCCGATGGACGGGAGGGAAGAGAAGTGGTCGATGAGTTTTTGAAAGGATTTAGGGAACATGATATTCTTTACAAATTACGAATCCGCTTCGCTCTACAAATATACGAATTACGAATAAAAAAATTCGTATATTCGTAATTGATTCGTAATTCGTAAAGCTATTGGCTATGTTTTTTTTCCAGCGAAGAAAAGCTGGTGATCGTGTCATTGAAGTAGAGCGATGCTGTCCCGAGAGGCCCGTTTCTGTGTTTTGAGACAATGACCTGAATGACATTTTTGTTCGGAGTGTCCGGTTTTTCGCGATCCTCGCGATAGAGAAACATTACGACATCGGCGTCCTGCTCGATGGAGCCCGATTCGCGCAGATCCGATAGTTTCGGGACTTGAGGAGAGCGGCTTTCCACGGCGCGGGAAAGCTGGGAAAGAGCGAGAACGGGAATATTCAATTCGCGGGCCAAACCCTTGAGAGAACGGGAAATTTCGGAAACCTCCTGAACGCGGTTGTCGCTTGAGCGGCCTTCCATCAGCTGGAGATAGTCGATTATTATGAGTCCCAAATTGTGCTCGGCCTGGAGCCGCCGGGCCATCGTGCGCATTTCCATTACATTGGCGCGGGCTGAGTCGTCAATAAAAATCGGGGCTTCGGAGAGAATTCCCATCGCTTCTCCAATTTTGGCAAAATCATCTTCATCTTTTCCGCTCCGAAGCCGGCCAGTGCGCATTCTCCAGGCATCCACGCGCCCTTCTGCCGAGAGCATCCGGTCAACGAGCTGGTCGGAGGACATTTCGAGCGAGAATATCCCAACTGGAATTTTTTTCTTGAGAGCGACGTTGCGGGCGATGTCGAGCGCGAGCGAAGTTTTTCCGATGGAAGGGCGGGCGGCGAGAATGATAAGGTCAGATTTTTGGAAACCGGCCAGAATATTGTCGAGGTCTTGAAATCCGGTCGGCACCCCGCGCATATCTTTGTCGCCCTTGTGAAGCTCGTCGATGCGGTTGAAAGCCGATTCCAGATAAGTTTTTAGAGGTACAAAATCGGCCTTCACGAATTTTTGCGAGACCCGGAAGAGTTTTTGCTCGGCCTCGTCCAGGACTTTTTCGACGTCCTCGGCCTCTTCGTAGCCAAGTTCGATGATGTCAGACGCGGCGCTGATGAGTTTTCGGAGCAAAGATTTTTTCTGGACGACTTTGGCGTAGTGGACGACATTCGAAGCGGTCGGGACGGAATTTACGAGATCCGTGAGGTACCCCGAACCGCCGATTTTTTCGAGTTGTTTTTTTTCTTCAAGTTTATTGGAAAGGCTCAAGACGTCAATCGGTTCGCGGTCCTCATAGAGTTCGTTCATAGTCTCATAAATCAGGCGGTTGGCGTCTTTATAAAAATCATCCGGATTTACCAAATCGGCGATTTTGATGATCGCGTCTTTGTCGAGCATAAGAGAGCCCAAAACAGACATCTCCGCCTCAATATTCTGGGGCGGCACCCGCGCTTCACCAAGATTGAATTTTGTGGATTTTTTTTCGGGCATTATTCGTTGAAAATTTTCTTCATGACTTTACAATCGTGTCTGAATATAATAGGCTTTGCTGTATCTGCATCTCATTTAACTGGGAGGATAATAATGAAAACAATTGAGGAGGTTATTCTAGAGCTTAACGGGAAGGAGGGGCTTTCATTCGAGCATGTTCCTTGGCATCCGGAGGAATACAGAAGTTTTTGCAGCAACAGGGAGCAGAAATGCTTGAACGATCGCGGTGGTGTCAACCGTTGCACGGAGATATTTCGGGCAAAAACGGAACGGCATTACTGGATGAAATTTGAAGTCTGTCTCGAATGTGGCTGGAGCGAAAGCTCTAACACAGGTTTTATGCCCTGGTATTTTGGAAAAAGGGACGGATACTAGTATGCGTCCCTCATTACCAAAGGCGCAAAATTACCTTTCACCCGTAGCGGTTCGACCGCTACGGGTTTATTAATTCGATGATCCGCTGTCGTCGCTGGAGCTACTATTGTTCATCGCATTGTCAACTTCCCGGTCGAGGTCGGCCATTTTTTGCTGGTGATCTGGGTCGTCGAGCGGGCGGTCTTTGGCGTCGCCTTTCCAAGTCTGTCCGCCGGCTTTCATCACGCCTGTTTTCTTCAAAAAATCGAAGAAACCCATAGTGTTTATATTAAAAATAAAAAATAAGATAGAAAATATTTGGAAGGTCGCTTTTAATGTGTTTTCGTAGCGGTTTAACCCCTACGATTTTTTTATTTTATAATTATTTCCTAAATCCTCGATTATATATCCCAGTTTTTCGATTTCTTTTCGCAATTCGTCCGCTTTTTGAAAATCTTTGTTTTTTCGCGCTTCGAGGCGTTCGTCGGCCAACTCCTTGATATTTTCCGGGATTTTGGTTTCTTTTTTCTGGAATTTCAGCCCGAAAACTTTGTTCATTTTTTCGAAAGTGGTGAGAATTTTCGCGGTCTTTTCGGCGTTCACTTCTCCGGAAGATATCTTCTTGTTCACGTGTGTGATCATGTCATATAGCGCGGAAAGGGCAAGGGGAGTGTTCAGGTCATCATCCATTGCGTTCTCAAACATGGAAATATGCTTTTCGCAAAAATTCTTCTTGACAAGAGTCGGGCTCTTATCAGAAAGCATCCCTCTCACTTTCTGAAAAAAATCTTTGATGCGTTCGAAGTTGGCTCTGGCTTGCTCCATCGCTTTCCAAGAAAAGTCGAGGTTTTTTCGGTAGTGGGAAGACAAGTATAGCAGGCGAAGGTGCATCGGGTCAAAGCCCTTTTTCCGGATATCCTGTGGAGTATAGAAATTTCCTTTGGATTTTGACATTTTTTCGCCCTCAACGAGAAGATGCCGGGTGTGGACCCAAAAATTCACAAATTTTTTGCCGGAAAAACATTCTGACTGGGCGATTTCGGCTTCATGATGGGGGAAAATGTTGTCTTCACCTCCCGTATGGATATCGAGCGTATCTCCCAAATATTCAGTCGCCATCGCCGAGCATTCAATGTGCCAGCCGGGATAGCCGCGTGACCAGGGGCTGTCCCACTGCAAAAGGTGGTCGGGTCTTGCTTTTAGCCACAAGGCAAAATCCCACGGGTTTTTTTTGTCCGGATGCTCTTCAAGGCGGGCGCCGACTTTGAGCTCTGTAAGCGTATTTCCGGAAAGTTTTCCATAATCCTTGAAGCTTGTTACATCGAAAAATACGTTGCCATTTTTTTCGTAGGCATAGCCCTTCTTGATGAGCGTTTCAATCGTTTTGATCATTTGCGGGACATGGGCGGTGGCTTTTGGAAAAAAATGGGCGCGCAAAATGTTCATTGCGTCTTCGTCGCGGTGAAAGGCATCGGTATAAAATCTTGCTATTTCTTCTGGCGTTTTTTTCTCGGCGATGGCCTTTTTTTGGATTTTATCCTCTCCCGTGTCGGCTTGGGCTATGTCATCTTGCGTGAGATGCCCGACGTCGGTGATATTTTTGATGTGGCGGACTTCGTATCCCGAATACTCCAAATAGCGCCGCAAAATGTCGGCCGTCGTGAATGAGCGCAGATTGCCGATGTGGATATAGTCATATACTGTCGGCCCGCAGGTGTAAATGGAAACTTTGCCCTTGTGGAGAGGTTTAAACTCTTCTTTTTGCTTGGTGAGGGTGTTATAGAGTTTTAGCATGGTTATATAGTATCTTATTATTCCTTTAGTTTCAAATGATTATTTTGACAAAATTAGCTTTGTATTTTATATTATTTATCATCTCGCACAATAAGGAGCGTCTATGCAAAAATTCGTTTCCTGTCCGAGCAACATCAAGAAGTAACCTGCTCAAATCTGTCCTGGCCGGAGGGACCGGCACAAAAAGCTCACAGAGCTGATGAAAAATTTAGCAAGCATTGGCTGGGATTTATTTTGCCTTGCGCTTCATAATATCCCGGACAGAAGAGTCGATCGGTGAATCCGATTAACAACATCAACCCTTGAGTGGGAGGTCACCAATCAACGTTTGTCGGTGGCCTTTTTTATTTGAAAAGTTCCGTGCTCAAATATTTTTCTCCCCGGTCCGGGAAGATGGTGACGATGTTGGATTTTCCGCCAGAGGCGGATCCGCTTTGAGCGGATATCTTTTTGGCGACTTCAAGACTGGCGAACATGGCCGCACCGGAGGACATTCCGCAGAAGATTCCTTCATTTTTTGCGACTTGACGGGCCATATCGAAGGCGGCTTCGGTTTCGACCATGATGATATTATCGAGATGCTTCCGATCATATATTGCCGGAATAATTGCTTCTTCCATATTTTTGAGGCCCTGAATATAGTGGCCTTTTGTTGGCTCGGCGCTGACTATTTTTATCGCCGGATATTTTTTCTTGAGGTATCGGCTTATGCCCATAAGCGTCCCCGAAGTTCCGATCGCGGCGACAAAATAGTCGATTTTTCCGTCCATTTGTTTCCAGATTTCAGCGGCGGTTGTTTCATAGTGCGCCAAAATGTTGTTGTCATTCGAAAACTGGTCCGTGTGAAAATATTTTTCCGGAAACCGGGCGACGAGTTCCCGCGTTTTTTTGATAGCTCCGTCCGTTCCCAAATTTCCTTCAGTAAGCGTAATTTTCGCCCCAAAGGCGGCAATCATCTTCCGGCGCTCGACTGAAACGGATTCGCTCATCACGATCTCAACAGCATAGTCTTTCATAGCTCCTATCATGGCAAGCGCTATTCCCGTATTTCCTGACGTGGCTTCGATTATTGTTTTGCTTTTCGTTAACTTTTCTGATTTTTCGGCTTCCTCGATCATTTTGAGCGCGATTCTGTCTTTTATGCTTCCCCCGGGATTTTGCCCCTCAAGTTTCGCGAAAATATTGACGTTTGGGTTCGGATTCAGCCGATTTATCCGCACAACAGGCGTGTTGCCGATGAGTTCAAGAATGTTATTCATAATTTTTTGTTAAACATTCAATGTTAGCAGCGGCCAATATTGAATGTTATAAAATAAAAAAACTCTCGCCTTCAGAAAATACTTTTTGGGTATTTCATGAGGACGAGAGATTCCTTGGCTCCCGCGGTTCCACCTCAGTCGTCGCATAACCTGCCTGCCGGCAGGCAGGCGTATAACACAAAACGTGTAACACGACACTTATTGATTCATCTCTCACTACTTTTACGCAATCGTTTATGCGAAAGTGGCGAGGGACAAGCTATTACGGGCCTACCCGGGGAATTTTACTCATCACTTGGAAACTTAGTTTCCAAGTGAGCTTTCTTTTCCCAGCCTTCACTTGGAAACTTAGTTTCCAAGTGAGAAAACGAAGCGCACGCTTCTTCGTTTTGGCTTTTAGGATTATTAATGTGATTTATATAATAGATGCGTTTTTTTGCCATGTCAAATCCAATTCTTCCATTTGAAAATTCCTACCGTTACCAATGAAATAATCGCCATAATCCCCATCCAAATCCAGTAGGCGTGGGGATTGTGGCCAAAGGGGATATTGGCGCTCATAGCGAGGGTGTTTGAAATAACCATCATTGGCAGCATCACTCCTGAGAAAACTGTCAAAACTTTCATAGTGGTATTCAGTTTGTTGGACAGAAGGGCATCATTGGTTTCTTCAAGAGATTCGACCACTTCTTTGGCGTTTTCGAGCGCGCTCCAGACGCGGATATTTGTCCCAATCAGATCCTGATAATAGGTCTTCAAATCTGCCTCGAGCAAGGGATAGTTGTCGCGAGCCAGCGATTCAAGAACGGATTTTTGGGGCTTCAACGTTCGGCGGAAATTCAAAATATCGCGTTTGACGTATGAAATTTCATGAACCATCTCTCTTTCATGACCTTTGAAAATCTGTTCTTCAATGTTGTCCAAATTTTTGTTGATATGGTCAATCTTTGGGAAACAGGACTCCAGGAGCATCTCAATTATGTAATAGAGCAGATATCCCGGCGACTGGCTCATGTATTTTGCCTGTATTTTTTTATTCCTCTTCAGCTTTCCGAAAAATTCACGAAGCTGAAAAATATCCTGGTCATGTCCGGTGATCAGATGGCTTTTTGTCATCACAATGTCGAGTTCGCTCGGAAAAGTCCTCCGGTTCAGTTTGTCAAAGAGCGGAATGTGAAGCGTGAGGTACAGGCAATTTCCATAAAGACTCGCCTTGGGGCGGGCGGACGGCGTCGAAAATTCCTCAAGCGCCAGCGGATGAAGCTTGAGTTTTTTGAGAAACAGAATTTCATCGGCGCTGGGCTCGGTGAAGTCGATCCAGGTGATTTTTTGCGAAGAAACTTCTCGCATAGCTTTACGAATTACGAATCAAATACGAATATACGAATGTATTTTAAGGTGCTATTATTATAACATGAAATTAATAATTCTTAAAATAGTCCGCCTTTATCAGAAATATCTGTCCCTCGACACCGGATTTTTCTCATTCTTATACTCCGAAAAGATCTGTCGCTACCATCCCACCTGCAGCGAATATACCTATCAGGCGATTGAAAAATATGGGATCGTGAAAGGCGGCTGGCGCGGACTCAAGCGCATAATCCGCTGTCATCCCTGGGCAAAGGGAGGAAACGATCCTGTGAGATAAGAAAATATATTTTGTTGAAAGCCTTGACATCTTTTTTCAGTATAATATAATGAATTGGCACTCGGACTTGACGAGTGCTAACAGGGAATATATAATGACCATATGCTTACGGAAAGGCAAAAAAAGATCCTGTCGGTGGTGGTGAAGGAATATACCCAAACCGCGGTGCCGGTGGGGTCGAAAGTTTTGGCTGGGAAATATAAGTTTGAGTTGAGCTCGGCCACCATTCGGGCGGAAATGAACGAATTGGAAGAAGCGGGCTATTTGCACCAGCCCCATATCAGCGCGGGACGGATTCCAACGGACAAAGGATACCGCTATTTCGTCGAAAAGATAATGCCCGATAAAGAGCTTTCGAAGCAGGAACAAAAAAAGCTTCAGGCTGAACTTTTGAAAATGCAGGCGAAAAATACCCGTCTCACCCGGACCACGGCCAAGCTTTTGTCGGGACTTTCGGGAAATCTGGCAATTAGCGGCGTGAAACATGAATTTGATGATTTTGGCATGAAAGAGCTTCTGGATGAGCCGGAATTTCGGGAAATGGACGACCTTTGCCGGCTGGCGGAAACGCTGGATTATATCGATGAGAAATTTGACAGTCTGGTGAAAAATCTGCGCGAAAATGAAGTGAAAATTTTCATCGGCAAAGAAAATCCCATCAAGGAAATTTCCAACTGCTCGATGATGGTTTCGCCCTACAAGACCAAATCGGGAGAGAAAGGACTATTAGCACTGATTGGTCCAAAACGTATGGAATACGCAAAAAACAAGTCGCTGATTGAGTATATGAAAAAATTATTGGGAGGAGCGGCAGTTATAATATTTTTTATAGAATTGGGAATTTTGAATTGAGAATTGAGAATTGAGAATGGGAATTTAGAATTTATGAATAAAGGATTTTTATGCAAAAAGAAGAAAAAAAAGAACGGTATAAAATCAAGTTGGGACAAAAAGCAGTTTTGTACGATGAAAAGCAGAATAAGTTTCTGATTGCCAAAGTCCGAAACAGGGAAGGTTGGTATTTCAAAAATATGGGACCTTGGGAATTTGTTGGTGGAAGCTTGGAGGAAAACGAATCGTTGGTTGATTCTCTCAAGCGCGAAGTTTTTGAGGAGGCAGGCAAGATAAATATTGAAGTCAAGGATGTAATTAACACGACAATATTTAATACTGCTTCTGGTTGTACGGTTTTTTTGATTTATTTTGTGAAATATTTGGGCGGCGAACTGAAGCAAAGTGAGGAACACAGCGAATTTAAGTGGGTTTCGGCAAATGAAGTTGCAAATAACGGGAAGGAGTATAAAAGTTGGGTCTTGAGGTCTATAAAAAAGGCTCTTGAATATACTGAAAAAGAAAAACATCTCGACTCCTGGAAAAGATGCCAAGCCGATTTTGAGAATTATAAGAAGTCCCAAGCCGCGCATCAGGAAGAATTCAGGAAATACGCAAAAATGGATGTTATTGAACAAATTTTGCCGGTTCTCGACAATTTCGAAGCCTCGCTTGATCATGTTCCGGAAAAAAGCAAAGAAAACAAATGGGTCGAGGGAATTGTATATATAAAAAAGCAAGTTGAGGACATTTTGAAGAATAATAATATTGAAGAAATTGAAGTGAAAACGGGCGACAAATTCAATCCGGAAATTCACGAAGCCGTGGCGGGAAAAGGAGAGAAAGTGAAGAAGATTTTACAGAAAGGATACAGACTCAATGGAAGAATGATTCGGGCCGTTAAAGTTGAGGTGGGATAAAGCCAGTACAGTAATACAGTATACTGTACCAGAATAATTTGATTAACATTAATATAATAAACTAGGAGGAGGTGAAATAATATGAATGGACGAAATTTAATGCGATGGTCGCCGTTTCGCGATATTGACCGGATGTTTGATGAAAATTTCGCGGCGGATGTCGATTTTATGCCGGCGATGGACATATATCAGGATAAGGAAAACGTGATCGTTGAAACGGCGGTTCCGAAAGTTGATGCCGATAAAATCGATATAAACGTTGAAAATGACGTTCTGACAATCAGCGGACAGCGGGAAGAAAAAAAAGAGGTGAAACGCGAGGACTATTATCGAAAGGAGATTAGAGAGGGAAGTTTCTCTCGATCAGTGGTTCTTCCGATGGCGGTGAAGGGTGATCAGGCGGAAGCGAGTTATGAAAAAGGAATGCTCAAGATTACGCTTCCAAAGGCCGACGAAGTGAAACCAAAGAAAATCGCGGTGAAAGTGAGCGGGAAGTAGGCAGTGACTGTCGCTATTCTCCTTTCCGGATTATTCGCGGAGAGGAGAAGATGGGACAGTCATGAATTGTGAATTAAGAATTCGGAACTAAGAATGGGAATCCAGAATAAAGAATCCTGAATTCCAGATTAAATATTCCCATTCAAAATTCTCAATTCGCAATTCTAAATTCTGTGATAATTAATAATTTTTTTTAAAAAACATGAGTAAAATTCTAGGTATAGACTTGGGCACTACTAATAGCGCGATGGCGGTGGTGGAAGCCGGATCGCCAAAGATTGTTGAAAACAAAGAAGGGGCGCGGACGACGCCTTCAATGGTCGCGATGTCAAAATCAAACGAGCGATTGGTCGGGCTTCTGGCGAAGCGCCAAGCCGTGACCAATCCGGAGAATACCTTGTTCTCCATCAAAAGGCTGATCGGGCGCCGGTTTGAAGATGAAGAAGTGCAACGGGATGTGAAGCTGATGCCCTACAAAATCGTCAAGGCCAATGGCGGAGTGAAAGTGAAAATGGGCGACAAGGACTACACCCCGCAGGAAATCAGTGCGATGATTCTTCAAAAATTGAAAAGCGACGCGGAAGCGAAACTCGGCGAGACTATCACTGAAGCCGTCATCACCGTTCCGGCCTATTTCGACGATTCGCAAAGAAAGGCGACCAAAGAGGCGGGAGAAATCGCGGGTCTAACCGTGAAAAGAATCATCAACGAACCGACGGCGGCGGCTCTGGCTTATGGCTTCGACAAGAAAAAGGACGAAAAAATCGCCGTTTATGATCTGGGAGGCGGAACTTTTGATATTTCCATCTTGGAAGTTGGAAACGACACGGTGGAGGTGAAATCAACGAATGGCGATACGCACCTCGGCGGAGACGATTTTGACCAAAAAATAATCAGTTGGATTCTTGATGAATTCAAAAAAGACCAGGGAGTCGACCTTTCCAAAGATTCTTTGGCTCTTCAGCGCATCAAGGAAGCGGCGGAAAAGGCGAAAATCGAGCTTTCAACGGCAATGGAAACGGAAATCAATCAGCCCTTCATCACCTCGGGCGCTGACGGGCCCAAGCACATGGTGATGAAACTGACCCGTGCCAAAATGGAAGAACTGATCGGAGAATTGGTTGAAAAAACGCTTGAGCCATGCAAAAAGGCTCTCGCTGACGCGAAACTTTCCGCGAGCGACATAAACGAGGTGGTTATGGTTGGAGGGATGACCCGGATGCCGCTTGTCATGCAGACGGTTGAAAAATTTTTCGGCAAAAAGCCGAACGCGACGGTGAATCCGGATGAAGTCGTGGCGCTTGGAGCGGCGATTCAAGGCGGGGTTTTGAGCGGCGACGTGAAAGACGTCCTTCTTCTTGACGTAACTCCCTTGACGCTTGGAATCGAAACAATGGGCGGAGTAAGAACAGCTTTGATCAACAGAAACACAACTGTTCCAACTTCAAAATCACAGGTATTTTCCACCGCGGCGGACAATCAGCCGAGCGTGGAAATTCACGTGCTTCAGGGCGAACGCGAAATGGCGGCCGACAACAAAACTCTGGGGAGATTCATGCTGGACGGGATTCCGCCTTCTCCGCGCGGCGTTCCTCAAATTGAAGTTTCTTTTGACATTGACGCGAACGGAATTTTGAGCGTGAAGGCCAAAGACAAAGCGACCGGAAAAGAACAGTCCATCCGGATTGAAGCTTCGACGGGACTCTCAAAGGAAGAAGTGGAAAAAATGGCCAAAGACGCCGAAGCGCATGCCGAAGAGGACAAGAAGAAAAGGGAAATGGTGGAAGCGCGGAACCTGGCCGATACCCTGGTTTATACAACCGAAAAAGCGTTGCGCGACGCCGGCGAAAAAATTTCGGCCGACAAGAAAAAACCGGTTGAGGAAAAAATTGAAGCGCTAAAGAAGATAAAAGACGGCGAAGATATCGCGGCTATCAAGAAAGCGACCGAAGAACTTTCGCAGGAAGCGCAAAAAATCGGGCAGGAACTTTATCAGGCCGCGCAGGCCGCTGACAAAGCGAAAGCGGGCGAATCCGCCTCTTCGGCGGACGGAGAAAAGAAAGAAGAAGATAAAAAAAGCGATGTGAAAGAAGGGGAAGTGGTGGATGAAAAGGAAGGGGATAAAAAGTAGAAATTGATATGACGGAGGGGATAGGCTTATTTCCTATCCCCTTCGATTCGTAGTAATATAAAAATATAAATAAATATTTTCAATTGAAGTGCGAAATAAAATTTTTGCCTGTTCCGTTCTGATTTTGAATGCAATCGCTGCTTGGATCAGCTGGTGGGTTTTGGCCGGCGCGATTTCCGGCGAGATTCAGCGCGTCTGGCTTTATCCGATTCTGGCCTTTAGTTTTTGGGGAATTGTTTTCACGCTGTCAGCAATTTTCGTCCGAAACAGAAAATATGCATACGCGAGTTATGTTGCCGGCGCAGCCGGGTACCTGCTATTTTTCGGAATAAGCTTTTCAGCTCTGGGAGCTGGATTTGCGGTCCTTCTTTTCATCTTTACCGAATACCAGACAAAAAAGGAAATTGACCGCGGAATAAAAATAGATTTCTTTCACATTGTCAGCCATACTCTCAAGTATTTTGTGACCACTGTATGCCTTGTGATTGCAATTTCCTACTACTTTTCCATCACGGAAAGGTCCGCGGCACCTTCCCCGACATTTATTGAAACAAAAACGCTTGAAATGGAGATGGATTGGGGCCTCAAAGCGGCAAGCATATTTCTTCCGGAAGACAAAAAAGTCCTGGCCAACGAAATTACGAATAATGTGACAGTAGACGAATTCCTTTCGAAAAATTTTGTGGATCCGAAAATCGATGAGAATATGGCCGCGGCGAAAAATATAATCCCGGGCGGCCCGACGGAAGCGACGATGCAAATCGGCGAAGCTACGGCTTTTCAAATCCGAGAAGAAATGCTGGAAAAATCAAAAAAAGACCTTGCTAAACAGCTCGGAGTGAACGTGGTAGGAGAGCAGCCGATGAAGGAAGTATTGATGGCATATATCGACAAGACGGAAAGAAGCTTTTTTGAATATTCGGGTTCGGAAAAATTTTATATTCCCGTGATTCTGGCGTTTGGACTGTTTCTCACGGCGCGGATTCTTGGGACGGCGGTGGATATATTTTTGGGACTCCTTATTCTGCTCATCATCAAATTGCTCCGGACGGGCGGGATTGTCGAAGTGAACCAGGAGAAAAAAGAAGTGGCTGTGATTGAATACTCGATTTAATTCAAAATGAAAATATCAAAATGCAAAATTAAGGTGTCGCTTCGCGACTATAGTTTTTTAAAATAGTTTACGAGCGAAGCGAGTTCCAAAATTTTTCATTTTGATTTTTTAATTTTACATTAATTACGGTGCCCAAAGATTACTACAACATTCTCGGCGTTGGCAAAGGCGCAACTGACGATGAAATAAAAAAGGCCTATCGGAAACTGGCGCATCAGCACCATCCGGACAAATCCGGAGGGGATGAGGCGAAGTTCAAAGAAGTGAATGAGGCCTATCAGGTGCTTTCAGACAAGGAAAAGCGCACTCAATATGACCAATACGGCCAGACTTTTGAGCAAGCCCAATCGCAGGGCGGATTTTCTGGTTTTGAGGGTTTTCGTGATTTTTCCTCTTATGCGGAAGGTTTTGATTTCAATTTTGGCGGAGGCCAGCAAGGCGGATTTTCGGATATTTTTGGGGATATTTTTGAGCAGGCCGGATTCGGAAGGGGCGCGCGAGGCGGACGAAGCAGACGGCGTTATCGCGGTGAAGATATCCAAGTTGACGCAGAAATAACTTTCAAGGAAATGGCGGAGGGTGTTGAAAAAGAGATTGAACTTTATAAAAGGGTGAAATGCCCGCGTTGTGCAGGTGAAGGTGTGGAACCGGGAAGTAAAAAAGTGGAATGTCCGAAATGCCAGGGCGAAGGTGAAATTCGGACGGCGAGAAGGACAATTTTGGGAACTTTTCAGCAAACGAGTGTTTGTCCCGAGTGCCAGGGCGAGGGAAAAATTCCGGAAAAAAAATGCAAAAAATGCGGCGGGGATGGACGGACGCGTGAATACGAAAAAATCAAAATCAAAATCCCGGCCGGAATCAAGGATGGCCAGACGATCCGGCTTGAAAACATGGGAGAGGCGGGAGAAAAAGGCGGGGAAGCCGGGGACTTGTATGTCAATGTCCATGTTATTTCTGATAAAAGGTTTGAACGTGATGGCGATGATATCCATTCTGAAACCGAAATTTCTTTTTCCCAAGCGGCACTTGGGGATAAAATTTCCGTTGAAACAATCGGTGGCGAAGTGAAGCTCAAAATACCCGCCGGGACGCAGTCGGGAGAAATTTTTCGCCTCAAAGGGCACGGGGTGAAGCACTTGTCGCGTTTTGGGCATGGCGACCAATATGTTAGAATACAAGTTGTCACACCCAGAAACCTTACGAGAGAGGAGAAAGAAATTTTTGAAAAATTAAAAAGTTAACTTTTACGAATTACGAATCTCTTACGAATATACGAATGTAAAAATATTCGTAATTGGTATATTCGTAGAGCGAAGCGTATTCGTAATTCGTAAAGAAACACATGAATCTCAACAATCTACTTAGCAGCCTGGGGATAAAAAGCAATTTGGCGGGCGACGTATCTTTTTTGATTATTTTTCTGCTGGTTAGTTTTGTCGCTTCATTTGCGCTCGGCAAGCATCGGGTTCTGGTTTCGCTTCTTGGGGTTTATGTTGCCTACGTCGTGGTGAATTTCGCCGATTTTGATTTCCTGAAAGAACCGAGCGCCAAAGTACTGATTTTTTTGGCTATTTTAGCGGGATTTGTGCTGTTTTTCTCGAAAATAATCAGAGGAAGTGTTTCCGGACATGGCCCGATGCTGATGGTCAAGTTGGTGCTTGGCACGGCCATTGTGATCGGGCTCTCGCTTTCGGTCATATTGAACTGGTACACACCCAAGGAACTGGCTGACATCATCACTCCCGCCACGCGGAAATTTTTCACAGATGATATCTGGAGATTTGCCTGGGCTGTCGCTCCGCTCATTTATTTGGGTGCGGTGCGGAAAAGAATTGACTAAATTTATTTTTATAGTATAATTTTATCGTTGCCTAGATATAGGCCGTTTTTATGTGTTTTCGGGTCGTTAGCTCAGTTCCCTCCAGAGGCGGGCAAGGTCCGAGCAACAGACTTTTGCAAAATAGAAATTAAAGTGAATAATCACGGGTCGTTAGCTCAGTTGGTAGAGCAGCAGCCTTTTAAGCTGATGGTCGCAGGTTCGATCCCTGCACGACCCACATTTACTTACCTCGTTACGTAACAAACTACGTAGCAAGAAACAAACTTTGGGCGATTAGCTCAGTTGGTTAGAGCGCGTCACTGATAATGACGAGGTCCGAGGTTCGAATCCTCGATCGCCCACATAATAAATTGAAAATTCAAAATTAAAAGTGCAAAATTAATGTATCGCTTCGCGATGATTATTTTTTAAAAATAAGTGAGCGAAGCGAACACCAAAATTTTTCATTTTGATTTTTGCATCTTGAACTAGGTTTGCGGGCCCGTAGCTCATTTTCCGCCAAAGGCGGACAGGGTCCGAGCGCCTTTTTTGTTTTACAGCCTTACAAGATAAACTGTATATTTGGGCCCGTAGCTCATTTGGTAGAGCGCCTCGTTTGCACCGAGGAGGCGAGGGGTTCGAATCCCCTCGGGTCCACTATTGTCCTTGACTCGAATATATAAAACGCTATAATACATATATCTTTCGAAAATTGAATAAAGCCCCGACGCATTAAGGTCGGGGCGAGTATCAAGAGCGCAGCGAGGGAACTAGCCCTGCGACCTGCCAGCAACCAATCTAATTTTTATTAGACGTGGTGCTACCTCTAGCCCGCAAGGGAAAGATATAAATTTCTTATCTTCCTATGCGGAAGATTTTATTTTTAATGAAATAGAAATGATCTACAAACCAAAGATCTACACAGTCGAAAGCGTGACAGCCGGGCATCCGGACAAAATTTGCGACCAGATTTCGGACGCGATTTTGGACGCGTGTCTCGAGCAGGATCCGATGAGCCGGGTGGCAATGGAAGCCTTCGGTGGCCACGGCCTTTTGATTGTCGGAGGAGAAGTGACTACCAAAGCAAAAGTGGACTTTGAAAAAGTCGCGCGGGATGTTTATAAAGAAATTGGCTATATGAAGGACATAAAAGTCATCACGAACGTCGTGAAGCAATCGCCGGACATTGCCCAAGGCGTGGACACTGGCGGAGCGGGCGATCAGGGAATTATGTATGGCTACGCGACGGATGAGACGCCGGAACTTCTTCCGCACGGTGTAGTTTTGGTGAACAAGCTGACAAAAGGCCTTGAAAATTTGCGAACCAGCGGGGAAATTGCATGGCTCGGTCCGGACGGGAAGGCTCAGGTGACAATAGATGAAACGAGGGGAGGAAAAGTTCGGTCAATTCTCATCAGCACCCAGCACGACGAAAATATCATCCAGGAAGAAATTCGAAAAGCTCTCATTGAAAAATTGGTCAAACCCATTTCCGGCGATATTTCCGGCATTGAAATTCTGGTGAATCCCACCGGCAAATTTGCCATTGGCGGATTCGAGGGCGATACGGGACTTACCGGCAGAAAAATTATGGTCGATACTTACGGCGGACTCATTCCGCATGGCGGAGGATGTTTTTCGGGAAAAGATCCGACAAAAGTGGATCGCAGCGCCGCGTATATGGCCCGCTACGTGGCGAAAACTCTCGTTTCTGAGGGGAAGGCCAGGGAATGCCTGGTTTCTGTCGCATACGCGATTGGAAGAGCGGAGCCTCTCATGGTTGAGGCCCTCAATGAAAAAGGCGAGAGTATTCGCGAAGCGGTTGAAGAAAGATTCGATTTCAAACCGAATGCTATTATCAAAAAACTTGATTTGCGCCGGCCGATATACAAAAAAACAGCCGCTTACGGCCATTTCGGGCGAGACGAGTTCCCGTGGGAGAAAGTCGGCTAATTTTTCACACAAATATAAACAAAAGCCGGCGGTATGTTGAGGAAAACAAAGTTGACGCCAATTTTTGGGAATAGCATCCGCAGATAGCGGCGCCCCAGAAGTGAATATTGCACCTGGATATATTTTCCTCCGCCTCGAAGGTACTGGAAGGATAATTTCAAAATTTCTTTCATTTTGCGATAAGGAATAGTTGTTAGCGGAACAGTTGAAATGACATAATCCACCCGTTCTATATTTGATTGGAGCAGATATTTTCCAATATTTTCAGCACTGTCTGAAATTATTCTCACCCGATTATCTTGGATTTTCTCCGCAAGATGCTTCGCTAAAATTGGATCAATCTCAAAGCAAAATAAAATGCATTCCGGATGCATTTTATTTATTATTTTTTTAGTGATATTGCCCATTCCGCCTCCTAACTCGACCAGACAGCGAGCTTTCTCGAAATCTATTGACTTAACAATTTCCTTGATTACAAAATTTGAAGTTTGCTTCAAAGCGCCAACTTGGCGAGGATTTTTGATAAAAGCTTTAAAAAACAAATTATTATTTTTCATTTTAGTTATCCACAATCAAAGTGTCTTTGTTAGTATTGATATGATACAATATAGCCAAAAGGATTATAACACAAAAATTAACATGAAGGGAGGTGATTAAATGGAATCAGTGCAAACTTGGGGAGAGGCGATCACTTTGTCGCTTTTGAATCTCTGGGCGAAGTTCGTGAATTTTGTGCCGTCTCTTGTTGGCGCAATTTTGGTTTTTGTAGCCGGTTGGATTGTTGCGGCAGCACTTGGGAAAGTTGTTGAGCATATTTTCAAGATGATAAAGGTGGATGACGTAATGGAAAAAGCCGGGACAAAAGCCAGGTTTAAGAAAGTCGGAGTGGAGCTCAATGTCGCCAAATTTATGGGTGGTTTGGTCAAATGGTTTTTGATTCTGGTGTTTCTTATGGCGGCAACAGACATACTGAGGCTGACGCAGGTTACCAATTTCCTCAACAGTATCATTCTTTATCTCCCGAACGTAGTTGTAGCGGCCGTTATTTTAGCTGTCGCTTTTTTAGTCGCCAATTTTGTTTTCGCGGTTGTGAAAGGAAGCACGAAAGTGGCTGGAATCGTTTCCGCGACTCTTCTCGCGACGGTGGCCAAATGGGCTATTGTGATTTTTGGTTTTTTGGCGGCGCTTATCCAGCTAGGAATTGCGGCTTCGCTTATCAATACGCTCTTTATCGGCTTTGTGGCGATGCTGGCCTTGGCCGGCGGCCTTGCCTTTGGATTGGGCGGAAAAGATGAAGCGGCTTTGATCCTAAAAAAGATCAGGCAGGAAATTACCGAAAAACACGACTAGGATCTACGTATTATTATGTATAAAGGGGTTTTTAGGCAGTTCACGTTTGTCATTGGTGAGCTGTCTTCATTTTTTGTTATTCTACGGTCATTGAAGTTTACTTTCTTGAGTAAATCAGTTAATATTGGAAAGTATAAAAAACCACGATTATGATTCTAAAACGCTTATTTGGCGGAGCCGAACGGCAAGTGAAAAAGCTCCAGCCTTTGGTCGAAAAGATAAACGAACTCGAAGCGGCGGTCAGCAAGCTGTCCGACGAAGAGCTGAAAGCAAAAACGAATGAATTCAAAAAGAGGCTGAATCCGCCGTCTGGCGGAGGCGAAAAAACGGATGATATACTTCCGGAATCTTTTTCCGTAGTGCGCGAAGCGATAAAGAGAGTGGATGAAAAAAGGCTTTTCGATGTCCAGCTCCTGGGCGGAATCACTCTTCATGAAGGAAAAATTGCCGAAATGAAAACAGGAGAAGGAAAGACGCATACAGCCACTACCGCAGTATATCTCAACGCGCTTTCAGGAAAAGGAGTTCATGTGGTGACAGTCAATGATTATCTCGCCAAGCGGGATATGAATTGGATGGGACCGATTTATCATTTCCTCGGTCTCACTTGTGCGAGCATCCAGCATGATGCGTCTTTTATGTACGAACCAAAAATTCATGATTCTGACGAAGTTAGCATTGAAACGGAAAATCTGAGACCCGTTTCGCGACGCGAGGCCTACGCGGCTGACATCACCTATGGCACAAACAACGAATTCGGGTTCGATTATCTCCGGGACAATATGGTGCAAAGTCTTGACCAAATGGTGCAGCGAGAACTGAATTATGCCATTGTGGACGAAGTAGACAGCATTTTGATTGATGAGGCCAGGACGCCTCTTATCATCAGCGCGCCGGATTCGGAATCAACCAAACTTTATAAACGATTTGCCCAAATCGTCCCGCGGCTCAAAGAAGATGAAGATTTCACAGTTGATCAGAAGATGAGGGCAGTGTCGCTCACAGAAAAAGGAATCGGAAGAGTCGAAGAAATGCTCGGCATCGGAAATATTTATGACATATCGAAAATTTCCTATGTCCACCAGCTCGAGCAGGCCTTGAAAGCCAACATTTTATTCAAGCTTGATCGCGATTATGTCGTTCGGGACGGGCAAGTCATCATAGTTGACGATTTCACTGGTCGCTTGATGCCGGGGCGAAGATATTCCGAAGGACTTCATCAGGCCATAGAAGCCAAAGAAAACGTCGAAGTGCAGAAAGAATCAAGGACTCTGGCAACGATTACTTTCCAAAATTATTTCCGCATCTACAAAAAATTATCCGGGATGACCGGGACGGCACTCACCAGTGCCGAAGAATTCGCCAAAGTTTATAATCTCGATGTGGTTCCGATACCGACCAATGTGCCGATGATCCGTGAAGACCACCCGGATATGGTATACAAAACCGAAGACGGAAAATTCAGGGCGGTGATCGAGGAAATAAAGCGCCTCAGCGGAAAGGGACAGCCGGTGCTGGTGGGTACAGTCGCGATTGAGAAGTCGGAAGTCCTTTCGGACATGCTTGCCAAAACCGGTGTCGAGCACGAAGTTTTGAATGCCAAAAATCACGAACGGGAAGCGCTTATCATCGCCAAAGCCGGGCAGCGCGGCGCGGTGACCATTGCCACGAATATGGCCGGGCGGGGAACTGACATCAAGCTCGGCGAGGGTGTGGCAGGTCTGGGCGGCCTTCGCATCATCGGAACCGAACGGCACGAAGCGCGGAGGATCGACAATCAGCTGCGCGGTCGCGCCGGCCGGCAGGGCGATCCGGGAGCTTCGCAATTTTATGTTTCACTTGAGGATGAGCTGATGAGACGTTTCGGCGGCGACCGGGTGAAAAATATCATGGACCGCTTCGGCCTTCCTGAAGACCAGCCGATTGAGAACAAAATTATTTCAAAATCGATCGAGTCCGCCCAAGCCAAGATTGAAGGTTTCAATTTTGATATCAGAAAACATGTCTTGGAATACGACGACGTGATGAACAAGCAAAGGGAAGTGATATACAAGAAACGCAAAGAAATTCTCACAAAGGAAACATTGAAGAGTGAAATCATCGGGATGGTTGAAGAAGAAATCGAGCAGATTGTGGGTCTTCACACGGCTGGACACGCGGAGGATTGGAATGTGGGAGAGATAAAAGATGCTTTGGGACAAATTTTTCGGGTTGATGAGGACTCTTTCAAGAGACTTTTGGAACTCAAGCGCTCCAAGGATCACATGAATGATGTTCAAAAAGTTTCTGCCATTATCGAATTTTTAAAAGGATTGGCCAAAGAAGCTTATGGGAAGAAAGAGCAGGAAATCAAGCCGGAAATTATGCGCCAGATTGAAAAAGCTATGTATCTGCGCGCCATCGATACTTTTTGGATGAACCATTTGGACGATGTTGATTATCTTCGGGAAGGAATCGGGCTTCGGGGATACGGACAGAGGGATCCGCTGGTGGAATATAAAAAAGAAGCCTACCTTCTTTTCCAGAATTTGATGGCAGCCATCCGAATCGCGGTCATCACAAATATTTTCAAAGTCGGCTTATTGAAAGAAGAGCCGGCTCCGCAAAAAAATATCCTTGAAGAGGCGAAATATCAGGGGGCGGAGGAACAGCCGGCGCAATTCGCTTCAGATTCGACCCTAGAGCTGAGCTCTAGGGTAAGCGGCCAGACTATCCGCAATAAAACCGAAATCGGCCGCAATGACCCATGCCCATGCGGATCGGGGAAAAAGTATAAAAAATGTTGCGGGGCGTAAGAATTTATGGATTTGAAAGATACCTATAATAAAATTGCGAAAGACTGGCACAAGGACCATCAAAAAGACGAGTGGTGGGTTGTCGGGACTGACAAATTTGTTTCGCTTCTTGCGGAAAATGATCTGGTTCTCGACGTTGGTTGCGGAGCTGGAACAAAATCAAAATATTTGATTGGAAAAGGATTAGAGGTTGTCGGGATTGATTTTTCCAAAGAGATGATAAAAATCGCCAAAAAAGAAGTTCCCGCCGGCCGGTTCATGGTTTTGGACTTGGATGATATTGAAAATTTGAAAGAAACTTTCGACGGTATTTTTATGCAAGCGGTACTGCTTCATATACCCAAAAAAAAGATTATTCCTGTTTTGGAAAAGGTAGCCAAAAAACTGAAAAAAGGCGGATATTTATATATCGCGGTCAAAGAAAAAAGAAAAAACGGTCAGGAAGAAGAAGTAGTATTAGAAAATGACTATGGATACGAATATGAAAGATTTTTCAGCTATTTTTCAAAAGACGAAATTATCGGCTATATGAAAGAAATCGGGCTGAAGATTGTGCATGAGGCTGTCACTGATCTGGGGAATACAAATTGGATACAAGTAATAGGAAAAAAATAATGTTTTGGAAAAAGAAAAAATTCAGCGATGAGAATAATGACGCCCCGAAAATGGGCATACTTCAGCGGCTGGCGATGAAAAAGCTTGAAAAAATGGATCCGAAAGAGCGCGAAAAGCTGATGCAAAAGGCTCTCGCGCCGGAAAATATCGCCAAAAACAAAGATAAAATCATCGCCGCAATGGAGCAGATGAAAAAATCAGGGCAATTGACGGATGAGCAGATGAAAATGGCGAAAGAAAAATTGGGACTGTGATTATAATGCAAAATAATCAGAAGAATAGAGAAAAACTTCTTGATTTCTTCGAAATTGCCGGAAAACTCAAGCAGGCAATCCGGTTTTCGGCGGCGAAAAAAATCAAAGGGGATTCTTCGGCGGATCATTCCTGGAGATTGGCGCTCTTGGTTTTCACGGTTGCCGGGGAATTGAAACTGAAAATAAACATTGAGCGGGCGATGAAGATCGCGCTGGTCCACGATATTGCCGAAGGGCTCACGGGCGAAATTGACTATCGGCTGATTTTTTTTGGCAAAATGTCAAAAAAAGAAAAAAACGCGCGGGAGCGGAAAGCTATGCTGAAAATTCGAAAAACGCTTCCTCAAAAACTTGGAAAAGAAATATTTGATTTGTGGCAAGATTATGAGAACAGCCGCACGAGGGAAGCAAAGTTCGTGAAAGCGCTCGACAAAATCGAAACGACAATTCATCTCATTGAAGCGGGACATGAAAAATACGATTTTCCCGAGCTGATCGCGACATATCCGGACGAGGCAGTCGCCGATTTTTCGGAATTAAAAAAATTTCTGAAAGCCGTGAAAGGAAGGCTGAAAAAAGAATTCCAGAAAGGGAGATTTCTTTGGAAGAAGGAATATGATAATATAAAAAAATGAAATTCAAGAAACTCACAATAATTTTTGTTTTGTTGGCACTTCTTTCTCCTCTTTTTTCACACGCCGAGAAAATTGGCTGGATAACCGACATTCATGCCGGATCAGCCAAGAAAAAAAAGAAAAGCCCGGTGAATATTTTTTATCCAAGGGAATATAAAAAATATCTCTCTCAAGTTCTGAGGGAAATGAAAAACGAAGGGATTCAAACTGTCATAATTTCCGGTGATTTAACGGATAAAAGCAGGCAAACAAAATATGCGAAAAGAATAAGATCAATGATCAGGGAAAAGGGCATGGAGATGGTTTGGGCGAGGGGAAACCATGATAGCGAGGGGGCGGTGGAAAAATATATGAAACAAAAAAAGAGTTATTATTTCATTGACCGCTATGGCTGGAGAATAGTCGCCCTCGACAATTCCCAACGGCTTTCAGTCAAAGAAGGCGGGATGAGAAATGCCGAGCAGAAATGGCTGGAGAATCTTTTGGAGGAAACAGACAAGCCCGTCCTTGCCCTGATGCATTATCCATTCTTTGACAGGCGCGACGATTCGATCTATAAGGCATATCGGGAGGCGGAAAAATGGTTCAGTGATGGCGGAAAAGTAAAGCTGGCGCTTGCGGGTCATTGGCACGCGCAATATTTCAACACGCATAACGGCGTGAAATACACAGTTGGAAATCCTCTCACGCTTGAGAGCAATATGGGCAGTTATTATATCGTGGACCTTGATACCCTGTGGGTTGATCCCCGGAAGGCGCAAGTTTCTCAATGATTGAAAAAAAAGACGGGAAGTGGTATGATCTGAAAAGAGAAAAAGGAAAATTATGAGCAGCGAAAAAATCAGGAAGCTTCTTTCGGAAGGCGGCGTGGCGGAAATTATTGGCCGAAAAGAGCTCGAAAAAAAGCTCACATCCGGAAAAAAATTGATAGTGAAATTCGGAGCCGATCCCACGAGGCCGGATTTGCATTTGGGGCATGCCGTGGCGCTCCGCAAAATGCGCGAATTTCAGGATTTGGGGCACAAAGTCATGTTTTTGATCGGGGATGCCACCTCGAAAATCGGAGATCCGACGGGACAGGACAAAACCCGTCCGGTAATGACCGACGCGGAAATCAAAAATAACGCAAAAACTTATGTAAAACAGGCGTCAAAAATCTTAAAAACGGAAAAAAGCCTTCTCGAAATAAAATATAATTCCGAGTGGTTTTCAAAAATGAGTTTTTATGAATTTCTGATGCTGATGACTATGACTACGGCGGCGAGGATTTTAGAAAGAGACATGTTTCAGAAGCGGATGAAATCAGGACGAGATGTCGGGCTCCATGAGCTGGTTTATCCGATTATGCAGGGATATGACAGCGCTGAACTATGCGCGGATGTGGTTCTTCTCGGGAACGATCAAAAATTCAACGAACTTTTCGGACGGCACTATCAGCAAAAATTCGGGCAGGATCCCCAAGCGCTGATCATATTGAAAATTCTGGTCGGAACGGACGGGAAAGAAAAAATGAGCAAGTCACTCGACAATTATATTGGAATTGCCGAATCAGCGGTTCAAATGTACGGGAAAACCATGTCTATTCCGGACTCGGCGATGAAGGAATATTTTGAGCTGGCAACGGATTTGGAAAAAAATGAAATTGATAAGATAATGGCAGAGAAGTCAAATCCTCGAGACACAAAAATGAAGCTGGCCTTTGAAATAGCAAAGAAATATCACGGGGAAAGAGCTGCGCAGAAGGCGCAGAAAGAATTTATAACGGTATTTCAGGAAAGAAAATCTCCGAACGCCATTGACGTTATCGAGATTTTTAGGCCAAAAACCAAACTGATTGATTTAATGGTATATTTTGGTTATGCAAAAAGTTTGTCCGATGCAAGGAGAAAAATTGAACAGGGAGGGGTGAAAATTGACGGTGATAGAATAACGGATTTCAATTATGAATTGAACAAAAAAAATCATAGTGGCAAAGATATAAAGATCGGTAAGTTGCATTTTTGCAGACTGGTTTTCAAATGATTTGCCGTTGAAATTTGACAAGTTGAAGATTTTTTTGAATATTGAATATTCCAAGTTGAAAAATTTCTAATTTTATGGCTAATCGCCACCTACTCCGAAGCATCGCCATGCAGTCCCTCTACGAATGGGATTTCAAGGGAAAGAAAAAGGAAACGGCTCCTGAAATCATGGCGCGCAATGTACAGGAATTCGGTCCGGGAGCCGAAGATATTTCTTTCGTGCACTATCTGGTGAACGGCGTTCTCAAAAATCAGCCAAAGATAGATAAACTCATCGAAAAATGCGCGCCTGAATGGCCGCTCGAGCAAGTGACGGTCGTGGACCGCAATGTCCTGCGTTTGGGGATCTTTGAGCTGGTTTTTGGAAATTACGAAGAAGTTCCGCCAAAGGTGGCCATCAATGAAGCGATTGAACTTGCCAAAACCTACGGCGGGGAATCGTCAGGCCGGTTTGTGAACGGTGTCCTTGGGACAATATATCGTGAGATGGGAGAACCGATGAAGGAGGATAAAGCGGAAAAGGAAGAAAAAGAAAGGGATAAATCTGAAAATAATAAATAATTTTTTTAAGTAATTAGTAATTCGTAATTAGTAATTCGTAATTAGGATATTTTTAAAATCCCCAATTACCGATTACAAATTACCAATTACAGTCATGCTATGACTGTCAAAAATATCGAAGAACTCGAGAAGAAAATAAAAATAAAACTCAAAAATATCGATCTTTTGCGAACCGCTGTGACTCACCGCTCGTACATCAACGAGCACCGCAGCTATAAGCTTGACCACAATGAACGGCTCGAATTTTTAGGCGACGCAGTTTTGGAATTGGTGGTGACGGATTATCTCTATCTCAATTTTCCCAATCCCGAGGGCGAACTTACCAACTGGCGGGCGGCGCTCGTGAACAAGGATATGCTCTCGAAGGTTTCGCGCGAATTGGGCGTCGAGGGATATTTGCAAATGAGCCGCGGTGAAGCCAAAGATACAGGCCGGGCGCGGGAATATCTTCTCGCCAACGCGTTTGAAGCGATCATCGGAGCGATTTATCTCGATCGAGGATACGACGCGGCCAAAAAATTCATATCAGAAAATATCCTGTCCCGACTCGAAGAAGTCATAAAAAGGAAATTATATATTGATCCCAAATCCAATTTTCAAGAAGAATCCCAGGCCCGGGCTGGAATAACCCCGAATTATCGAGTGATTTCCGAATCCGGACCGGACCATGACAAAAAATTCATTGTTGGAGTTTATCTTGAAGACGAAGAAGTGGCCCGAGGCGAAGGAAATTCAAAGCAGCAGGCGCAAAGAGAAGCAGCGAGAGCCGGTCTCGAGGCGAAAGGATGGTAAAAATAGAATTGAGAATTGTGAATTTAGAATTGAGAATATAAATATAGGATTTGGAATTCTAAATTCACAATTCTCTATTCCCATTCGCAATTCCAAATTCTAAATTCTCTAAAACAAAAATTTGTACCTAAAGCGTATTGAACTCACTGGTTTTAAATCATTTGCGACCAAGACAGTCTTGGATTTTTTGCCGTCGTGCAATATTGCGGAAAACGGAAAAGCTTGCGGAGTTACAGCCATTGTTGGCCCAAATGGAAGCGGAAAGTCAAATGTGGCCGATGCCGTAAAATGGGCGATGGGCGAACAATCACTCAAAAATATCCGCGGAAAGAAATCGGAAGACGTGATTTTTGCCGGCAGCGGAAAAAAAGCCCAGCTTGGAAGCGCCAAAGTTTCTCTTTTTTTTGACAATTCCGATAAGCAAATTCCGATTGAGTTTGAAGAGGTAATTATCTCGAGAAAAGTATACCGGAGCGGCGAAGGGGAATATTTCATCAACAACTCGAAAGTGCGTCTTATTGACATTGCCGACCTTTTAGCAAAAGCCGGCATTGGGCAGAGAAGCTATTGCATTATCAATCAAGGTATGGCCGATTCTGTATTGAACGCCTCGCCTGTCGAGCGGAGAGTTATTCTTGAAGAGGCAGCCGGAGTGAAACCATACCAGCTCAAAAAAGATCGTTCTGCCCGGAAACTTGAATCGACCCGCCAGAATCTTGCGAGAGTTGCCGACCTCATAAAAGAAATCGCCCCTCATCTTCGGGTGCTAAAGCGCCAGTCGGAAAAAGCCAAAAGAGGCGAAGGCGTGTCGCGGGAACTCAAGGAAAAACAAAATTTTTACTTTGGATTCTTGTGGCATGAGCTTCAAAGAAATAAACTCAGAATATTGTCCGAAAGGGAGGAAGTGAGCCGCGAAGAGATGAAAATTCAGCGCCTTCTTGACGATTTGGAAATAAAAATAAAAAAAGAAGCGAAAAATGATACGGCGTTTGACGAAAAACGCGCGAGGCTTGAGAATAGACGGAATGAAATTTTTGAAAATATAAACAATATCAGGCAAGAGGCGGCGATGCTAGGCGCAAAAATAGAAATTGAAAAAGAGAAAGCCAAAAATTTCGAGATGATCCGGGAAATTCCAGTCGATATGCCGTATTTCAGGGACGAATTCAAGAAATTCAAGGATAACTACGGACAATTGGAAAAAAAGCTGGCGGAAGTCAAGGAAATGGCAGAACTTCAGGAAATAAGAAATGGATTTAGGGTTCTCGGCAATGAAATAAGCCGGCTATATCAGGAAATCAATGAAGGAAAGAAAAAAGCGGGAAAAGACTTGCCGAAAAAAGAAAACGTCATCAATTTGAAAACAATTGGCGAACTTGAAGAAAAAAAGAAAGCCGCGAACCAAAAAATAGAGGAGCTGGGCCGGGCTATTGAAGAAAATCGCCGCGAGATCGACAATATGATTAAGGCGGACCGGGAGGCCCGCGAATCGTATTTTCGAATGGAGTCGGAACTTCGCGAAAAGCAGTTTGAAATTTCACGCATCCGGGAGAAATTGAACGAAATTCGAGTAGAAATGGCAAAAATCGAAGTGCGCGAAGAAGATATGGCCAAACGAATGCGGGAAGATCTGAATATAAGCGATCCCAATCTAATTGAAAAGCCGAAAGAATCTGAAATATTTTCCGATTCTGACGCGCTTGAAAGGGAGATAAACCGGCTCAAAATCCAGGCCGAACAAATCGGCGCGATCGACCCGATGATAATCGAAGAATTTGAAGAAACACAAAAAAGATATGATTTTCTCACTAGCCAGTCAGAAGATCTTGAAAAATCAATGCTGACTCTCAAGGAAGTTATCAAAGAAATGGACGACAGGATCAAGGAATCTTTTGAAGAAGCCTTCAAAAAAGTAAACTCTGAATTTTCGAAGTATTTCAAAATTATCTTCGGCGGCGGCGGCGCGGAGCTCGTGAAAACAAAAATAGAAGCGAGAAGAAATATCGGGGATATTGAAGCGGACAAGACGGAAGATGAAAATGGCAAAGATGAGGCCGATGAAAAGGAGGCGGAAGTCGAGGAAGATCAGCCAAAAGAGCTGGGTATTGAAATCAAGGCCTGCCCCCCGGGGAAAAGAATTTCCACGCTCAATATGCTTTCCGGAGGAGAAAGGGCGCTGACCTCCCTCGCCTTGCTTTTTGCCATTATCTCCAACAGCCCCCCTCCGTTTACGGTCCTCGACGAGGTTGAAGCGGCGCTCGACGAAGCCAACTCCAAAAGGTTCAGCCGGATTCTCAATGAGCTTTCGAGTGAAACGCAGTTCATCCTTATCACGCATAACCGGGAAACTATGCGGCAGGCGTCGGTTCTTTATGGCGTGACTATGAGTGCAGACGGAGTTTCCAAGGTTCTTTCGGTGAAACTGGATCAGGTGGATGAAAAAGGGGAAATAAAATGATCTTTACGAATTACGAATCTTTACGAATGTACGAATAATGTGTAATGTAGAGCGTATTATCATTGTGTAAGCATTCTTCATTTAAAATTCGTATATTCGTATTTAATTCGTAATTAGTAAAGAATTCATGAATATCAGATTTCTTTTCAAGGAGGTCAAAATTGACGGGAGGACAGAAAGTTATGTCAGGGAAAAAGTCGAGAAACTTGGAAAATTCTTCGAGTCTTTTCGCAAAGACGCTGAAATTTCGGCCGAAGTGGAAATAAATCTCGACAAAAAAGGAAAATTCCGTGTGGAAGTGATGCTTCAAACGCCTTATCAAAAATATCGGGGGGAAGATACAACTGTGTCAGTCGAGGGTTCAATAGACAGTGTCTATGAAAGCCTGGAATCGCAAATTGAAAGGGACAAGGACAAAATCACGACCCTCCGCCGCCGCGGCGGCCGCTCGCTCAAGAAAAAAATGGTAGTTGATGAAAACGCGAGATTCTAATCAATATAAGAAATGAGAAATAAAATAGAAAAAATAAATAGAAGAAATAAAAAATTTCCAATTTTTCTTATTTCTTGTTTCTTATTTCTTATATTTTCCTTAAATTCATCTTTTGCACAAAGTTATCCTAGCACCGAGAAAATCATAAATTTCATCGGCGATATCCGAATAAACTCAGACAGCACGATTGATGTAAAAGAGACTATCGCTTATGACTTTGGCGACCAGCAGAAGCACGGAATTTTCCGGTTCATTCCGGTGAAATACAAAGCGCGGGGAGGGAATTATAATTTGCGGGTTTCGAACATGAAAATCACGGACGAAAACGGCGCGCCGTATAATTTCACCACGGATTACGAGGGCGAGAATATAAAATTTCAAATCGGCGACGCGGACAAATACGTCAGCGGGACGAAGAATTACGTAATTAGTTACGTAATTCGTCGGGCGGTGAATTTTTTCCCAGATCACGATGAGCTTTATTGGAACTTCACGGGCGACAAATGGCCAGTCCCCATTGAGAGCGCAGCGCTCAAAATTATTCTTCCAGAAAACGCCATAGAAAATTTGCAGTACAAATGCTTTGAAGGAGTTTTTGGGACCACGAATGAATGCGTGGCAAGCGCGAGCGGAAATATTTTAGAATATAAATCAACGGGAATAATCAATCCCGGCGAAGGGATGACGATTGTCGCCGGCTGGCCGAAAGGAATTACCCTAGAGCTGAGCTCTAGGGTAAAAATTATGGATATCGCGCGCGATAACTGGACGCTATTTTTTCCAATCATTGTTTTTGTCTTTATGTATCGCCTTTGGAGCAAAAAGGGCCGTGACCCGAAAGGGCGGGGGACAATCATCGCGCAATATGAACCGCCGGACAAGCTCGCGCCGGCGGAAATCGGAACAATGATGGATGGTTCGGCGGACAACAAGGATGTTTCTTCGACAATCATTGATCTGGCTGTCAACAAATTCTTGAAAATCAAACGCACGGAGGAAAAGGGATTTTTCGGGACGAAAAGCAAGGATTATACGTTTATTAAAATCAAGGATGAAGAGCCGACGCGGGATTTTGAAAAAGAAGTGATGAAGGGAATCTTCAATGGGGATAAAGAAAAGAAATTATCGGATCTCAAAAACAAATTTTTCAAAACCCTCGCGGCGGTAAAAGACCAGCTTTATAAGGGCATCACAGAAAAAGGATATTATGTTTCAAATCCGAATAGTACGAGAGCTGGTTGGCTTATTGGCGGGATAATCGGCGGAGTATTCCTCACAGTGATTTTCGGCAATCTTCAGGGAGGATGGGGAGTGTTTAGCGGGATTGTCTCGACGATAATCATAGCAATCTTTGGCTGGCTGATGCCGGCGGTGACCAAAAAAGGCGCCGGGATCAAGGAAAATATTCTGGGATTCAAGGATTTTCTCTCTGTCACGGAAACGGATCGGTTGAAATTTCATAACGCGCCCGAGAAAAATCCCCAGATGTTCGAAAGATTTCTACCCTACGCGATGGTTCTTGGGGTTGAAAAAGAATGGGCGAAGCAATTTGAAGGAATATACAACCAGCAGCCGGACTGGTACGAGGATTCGTCTGGGCGGGCTTTCAATGCTATAATTTTATCAAGCCTGATAAATGATTTTTCGAATACAGCCGGGACGGCCATGGCCAGCCAGCCATCTTCAGCATCCGGCGGCGGTTCCGGTTTTTCCGGAGGGGGAGGTGGCGGTGGATTCGGTGGCGGAGGCGGAGGAAGCTGGTGAAATAAGAAATGAGATATAAAAAAGAAGAAATAAAAATGAAAGATGAGAAAGAAGTATTAAGAAATGATTTTAAAAAGAGGCTTTATATTTTTACATTGAAACTTATCGAATTTATTGATAAACTCCCAAATGACAATGTTTCGAAAAGAATTGGTGATCAATTATTAAGAAGTGGCACGAGTATTATTGCAAATTTTGTGGAGGGGCAATGTGCCAGTAGTAAAAAAGACTTCACTAATTTTTTCAATCATTCCTATAAGTCGAATAATGAAAGTAAATTGTGGTTTGCGCTTTTGCGGGACAGTAAAAGAGTGAAACCCGAAAGTGTCGAATGGTTTCTGAAGGAATTAGATGAGTATTCTAAGATATTTGGGTCAAGCTTGTTAACGTTAAGAGGAAAAAAATAATTTATTATTTCTAATATTTATTTCTTCTATCTTATTTTTAATATCTTATATCAAAATGAAAATTATTAATCATCTCATCAAACTCAAAACCGCGACGACGCTGGATTTCATCGACATAACCGACAAAATCAAGACGAAACTCAAAAAAGCGGGCATAAAAAGAGGTGTTGTGAACATCCAGAGCCTTCACACAACGATGGCGATTCTGGTGCAAGAGGCAGAACCGCTTATGATATCAGATCTCAGAAAAGTTTTGGATAAAATTGCTCCGCGGACTGTGAAATATATGCACGACAACTTTGACATCCGGACGGTGAATATGAATCCCAATGAGCCGAAAAACGGACATTCTCATTGCAAGGCGGCATTTCTGCCAACAAGCTGTTATTTGAATATAATGAAAGGCGATCTTCAACTGGGTCAATGGCAGCGGATTTTCGCCGTGGAGCTCGACAACGCCCGCCCGCGCCAAATTGCTTTGCAGATAATCGGGGAATAAAGGGATGTAAGAAATAAGAGAGAAGATATAAAATATCAACGATATTGACAAAGCTTTTCTTTATGCTAAGCTTTTATGATTTCAAATCAAAAGGAGGTGAATCTCATGGTCGGATCTGGTTGTGCCAGTATCCCAAGAGAAAGTGAACTCACGGATTTGGAAGAAATCAAGAAACTTGATTTCTTCGGAGGCACGTGGGAAGGCAAGAGGCTTCATAGCGGCGGGAGATCAACAAGAGAACTTTCGCCAGAAGAAGTAAATGCCATTCAGCTGGGGCAAGCTCGCTGCACGGGGGCATGCTGCACGGCTTTCGGCGATCCTTTTCCGAAAACCACCAATTAGAAGGGAGATAGATGCAAAATCAAGATAAAGGATGGAGCACTTCACTTCCCGCCCGGAAGAGCTCTGGCGGAGTTGATCAATCGATTTATGCTTCGCCCGAGGCTGCCAAAAAGCACATTTCGCATGATTTGCCGCCAATGAAATGCGACACGGAGGGATGTGAAACAACCCTGGCGTGGACGAAAATCGAACGCATTCTATCGGGAAAAGCAACTTGGCGTGATTATCACTGCTTCGCGTGTTGCGAAAGCGACCGCAACACTACGCCGAAGAACCCCATTCCTCCAATTCCTCCAAGGAATTGGAAAACAAACAGGCCTCCAAATATGAAGTGAAATTAGTCAGAATAGCAACATGGAGAGAGCCCTCCGCAGCCTATTGGGATGCGGAGGGTAAAATTTTGCCAAAATATTGAAATCCTCATTTTAGTTGCGCCGTCGTGCCGGAAAAGTGGTTTTTGCGCCATTGCGTAGTAAGAGATGAATCTGCTATTATTAAGTCCGTGCGATATGAATCTTCCCAAAACGAAAATTATCGGCCAAAATCTTTTTTCTGGAAAGGTTTTGTTTTTTTGGCTGTTTTATCAGTCGCCGGATACTGGTTTCACCGGCAAGTCTACTATTCTCACGGAACGGGAAATATCATGCAAACTTTTGAAATAAAGTCTGGAGAGGGAGTGAAAGATATCGCGAACAATCTGGAAAACGGACAATATATAAAAAAAGATTTATATTTCAACTATTTTATTTGGAAAACAAATAGTAGGGGAAAAATACAAGCCGGAAAATACGAACTGCGCGGGTCGATGACTATCCCGGAAATTGTCCAGGTTTTGAGCATGGGCGAAGTGGTTCCGAATGAAGTGAAAATCACTTTTCCCGAGGGGACGAGTCTCAAGGATATGGCGGATGTTCTCAAGAATAAGGGTTTTGACGGCGAAAATTTTTTGAATGCCGCGAAATCCGGCGCGGGAGCAAAAAAGGATTATGAATTCCTGAAAAGCAAGCCGGAAAAAATGAATCTCGAAGGATTTTTATTCCCTGACACGTATATTTTCTTCAAAGACACAAATGAGGCGAACATCGTGAGCCGGATGCTGCTCAATTTTGACGAGAAATTGACGCCCCAGATGCGAAACGAAATACAAGAACAAAACCGCACGGTTTTTGAAATTGTGACAATGGCGAGCATCTTGGAAAAAGAAGTGAAAACACCCGAAGATATGAAAACAGCAAGCGGGATATTCTGGGATCGGATAGGATATGGCATGCCGCTTCAAAGCTGCGCGACTATCGCCTATGTCCTTGGAAAAGAAAAAAAACAGTATTCCTATGAGGACACAAGGACTCCCTCGCCCTATAATACCTATATGAACAAAGGCCTTCCGCCCGGTCCGATCAATAACCCGGGAATGAATGCGATAAAAGCGGCCATTTATCCGACGAAAACGGATTATACCTATTTTCTTTCAGACCCGGAAACAGGAAAAACAATTTTTTCCAAGACGATCGAAGAGCATGATGCCAACAAGATAAAATATGGATTATAATTTTTTTACAAATATATGAAAATCGATCCCCATGTTCATTGCCGCGACGGCAAGCAGTCATATAAAGAAACAATCGCGCACGTGTTCGCCGTAGCTGACGCGCAGGGTGTGCAAAAAATATTTGATATGCCCAACACCGATCCGCCGATAACTGCGGAAAAGGATATTGACGAGCGGTTGAAGCTCGTGCCTAGTGAGAGAATCAATGATTATTATGTCTGGATTGGCGTCACTTCTGATGCCGGACAGCTTGAAGGAGCGGTGAAATGCTATGAAAACCGGAAAAATGTCATCGGTCTCAAGATGTTTGCCGGAAAATCAGTCGGCGATCTCACGGTTCTGGAAAAAGAAGACCAAAAAAAAGTGTATAAAACTTTGGCAAATCTCGGCTATAAAGGAGTGATAGCTGTCCACTGCGAGAAAGAAAGTCTGATCAAAGGAGAAATTTGGGATCCGAAAAATCCGTTGACGCACTCGAAAAGCCGTCCCAAAAGAGCCGAGATAAAATCGGTGAAAGATCAGATCGAGCTCGCGAAAAAGGCTGGTTTTCTCGGGACGCTTCACATCTGCCACATCACTTGTCCCGAGTCAGTCGAATTGGTTGATCTGGCCAGGAAGGAAATTTCTGTCACTTGCGGCGTTACGCCTCATCACGCGCTTTGGGACCAGAAAATGCAAAAAAGGCCCGATGGACTTCTCTACAAAATGAACCCTCCGCTTCGGGATAAAAAGACCGTTGCCGGACTTCTCGAATGCGTGAAGAACGGGAAAATAGACTGGATCGAAACTGATTACGCGCCGCATCAGGTGGGTGAAAAAATGTTCCCGCCGTATATGTCCGGTTATCCCTCCCTTTGCCTTTATAAGGATTTTGTGGAAAATTTTTTGCCGAGCTTGGGGGTTAGCCAGGAATTGATTGAAAAAATGACATATGGAAATATTGCGAGGGTTTTTGAGAGTAAATTAAAGTAATTTATTAAACATACATTTTAATTCGCTAAAGTACTAGAATATCTGATCGAATATGGAGGGTGGCCTTGACATATTATTTGGGCCATATATAATGTATTTTGTCAGTTAAATAATCATTTTCCGCAGAAATTGGGCTCCGCCAGCTAGCGGATTAAGTCCCAACGAGGAAATTACAGTTTTTATTGTTTTTTTCTGGGCCTGTGGATATAGCGGGCTTTTTATTTTTTATAAAAATTCGTATATTCGTAACTGATTCGTAATTCGTAAAGAATATCATGCTTACGCGACCCCAAAAAGAGGAATTAGTGAAAAAATTATCCGAAAAAGTGAAAGCCGGAAAAGTCATGGTTTTTTCAGATTATGCGGGAACGACGGTCGGCAAAATGAAAGAATTGCGCGATGAACTGAGGAAAACAGGATCAAGTTACAAAATCTCCAAAAAGAAATTGCTGGAGCTGGCTTTCAAAAATTCTGGAATCGAAGTGGACGTGAAGAATATGAAAGGCCAGATTGGCGTCGCGATTGGTGAAGAAGATGAAGTTTCGGCGGCGAAAATACTGGCAAAATTTTCAAAAGAGAACAAAAATTTCAAAATATTGCAGGGGATTCTGGAAGGAAAAGTCATTTCTGAAAAAGAAGTCGCGGCTTTGGCGGCGCTTCCTTCGCGTGAGGAGCTGCTTGCGAAGCTTGTCGGCACAATCAACGCTCCGGTTTCCGGATTTGTGAATGTGCTGGCGGGAAATTTGAGGAATTTGGTGGGAGTTTTGAAGGCGATTGGAGACGCAAAATGATTAGGCCAGTGAAAATATAGTTTTTTTCGAGCCCGCCCGCTTCGAGTCGCGAAGCGAGTTGGGCGGATAGGCTAACTCATAATTCATAAATTGTAATTTATAATCCTAACATTATGTCAGAAGAAAAAACAACGGAAGAAAAAATAGAAGTCGAGGTTCCGGAAAAATTCAAAGCTCTTGTTGAGCAGATCGAAAAAATGTCTGTTCTTGAGCTTTCCGAGCTCGTGAAAATACTCGAAGAGAAATTCGGGGTAAGCGCGGCAGCTCCAATGATGATGGCTGGAATGCCGGCGGCCGGCGGAGAGGCGGGCGCGGCGGCTGAAGAAAAGAGTGAATTCGACATCGAACTGGTAGCGCCCGGGGATGCCAAGATCAATGTGATCAAGGTTGTTCGTGAAATCACCGGAAAAGGTTTGAAAGACGCCAAAGACCTGGTTGACGCGGCTCCAAAGGTGATCAAAGAGAAAGCTCCGAAAGCCGAGGCGGATGAACTGAAAAAGAAGCTCGAAGAAGCGGGCGCGACTGTGAATCTGAAATAATCAATTTCCTAATCTCGGAGATTAGGAAACGACAGGCTTGAAATAAATTTCAGAATATGATAGAAGAAAGAAGGGCTATCCAGCTCTTTTTTCATTCGTAAAATTCCTCAATAGGAGACTGTCAGATGAGCAAGGGAGAAGATAGTATTTCTTTCAAATGCACGGCAAAGTGCGGAAATAAGAATCAGCTTGGTTTCTGCAAGATTGCCCTAGAAGGAAAAGTATTGGAAATAGTCGGTAAGGGAAAATGCAATTGCTACAGTGTTCCCAAAGACGAACTTGCCCACGATGGCCGGGCGAAATATTAGGGAGGATGGTATGAGAAGAAATGAAAGGATAATACCGAAAAATACTCTTCCCGTGAACTGCCTTTTCTCAAAATGCTACTTGTTTAGTTGGGCAGTCGGCTGTACGGCGGGGCAAGCGAGTTACTGCAGTTTGGCGAATTTCATCAAGGGGTATAACTTTCATCCCAAAAACTGCGCGGGGTCAGCCTGCAAAAGCCTCAACGTTGAAAAGGGCTGCCTGGCTCTGCAGACCACCTATTGCTCCCGGGCGCAGCTCCTGGGCGCATAAAACGGCCGGGAGGTGAAAGAGTCATGCGAAATCCAAGGCGGGAGCTTCATCCCCGCCTTTTCTTTTTGCCTGAACACTGAAAATAAAGACACACCCGTAAACCAGTTTACGGGTGTGATGACAAAATTTGAATAATTATGATATAGCAATTATATTCAAATAATTTATTCAAAAGAGAATTTTTTTACAGAAGTTCCTTTGAGCAGATAAATGACTTTGTTTTTTTCGTCCACCAAAAAATCCTTGATAGAAACAATATCGGCGCTGAAATACTGATTGAAAATTTTTCCTTCTTTTGAATATTTCACTATTCGATGGTTTTTATTGTCGAGAACATAAATTCCTTCCATTTCCGGTTCGGAAAATATTTTGTCGATGGCAAGCGGAACATCTGGCTTTTCGAAATTGATGCTGCTGTCCGTTTTTCCCTGCAGATATGCCGTGATGTCGCCTGAACCTGCGGCGAAGATATCATCATTGATCGCGAAACCTTTCGCGCTTTTGATTTCCGATCCGCTTCGGAGCCAGTTTTGCATTTCACCAAAGCCTCCTTCGGCGCGGGGATAGCGATAAATTTGATTCGCCTCTGGGTCAAGTATATATAAATAAGTTAGAAAAGTTTTCATATCAGCTGCCTTAAGATTGCCGGGAAGTGAAATGCCGTTCTCCTGGAAATTTTTGTTTATCGGAGTGAAGGAAACGATTTTATTGTTCTCCGTGAGGAAAAACAGGCTTTCGAGATGGGGCATAGCCGCCGCAAGCTTGAAATTTCCAACGGCAAGGCTAGTTTTTGTTTCCTCAACACTTTTGGATCCAAGATCGACTTTCAAAACTGACTGGCTTTCTTCCGGAATGATATAGAGATAATTTCCAAGAATTGTCATTTGATCGGCTGGCTGACCAAGGCTCACGATCTCCTCAATCGTTTCAATTTTTTTGACATTCACGTCTTCAAGGTTTTGAAGAGCCGTTTCTGGCTCAGTGGGTGGGGCAGTCGTTTCTTCCGCCAACTTTCTTTGTTCACTCCTATCTCTCATGATTGCCACTGAAACAAACGATGCGATCGCCAGGATCGCTATTGCGGCAACTATTTTTGCCTGCATCCCTTTTTCTTTCCATTCTATTTTCTTTATATTATGAAAAAAAGACACAAAAAATGGCTTTATTTTCAAAAGCAAGAGCTTTGCCCAAGCGGAAATTTTGGTGAAATAATGCTTGAAATTGATCTTTTTTGCATTGGCTGAGATAGATAATAAAATGCTTTTGACTTTAACAAAAAAGTTGAAAAACACCATATTTCCAGGGATCTCGCGGAAAATCGGAGTTTCTTTCGGGAAAGCAGTTTTCGCGTCGCGGCTTTGCGCCTCTTTCTCGAATATGTCTTTTGCTCCCGCAAACGAATCTATTTTCTTCACCTTTTCTTCGCCGATGACCGGAGCTTCGACAATCATCGGTTTCGCTTCATTTGAATCGGAAAGGTCGATGACAATCGTGCCGGCCAGCTCGCTGTTTGCCCTTAGGGAAATTTCCAAAAATCCCGGGTATTCTTCGCGTGAAAAATGCGAAGCGTTCTGGCGAAGCTCTTCTCGGGAAAAAATATCCATAAGCTCGTGCGTCGTGAAAATGAGTTTGTCGCCGATTTCGAGTTTGCCGCTTGAAGTATTGGAAAAAGTTTTGAGCGGATGAGATTCAGCGACTTTTTCTTCATCAAGTTCCGCACTTATTTCAGCGATTTCACCTTCGCGAATCAGAAAAATTGACGCGTTTCCCAAGCAAGCAAAATGAAGGTTGTTTCTTTCAATGGCGCCTGCGGCAAAGTTGATTTTTCCGGCCCAGGCTGTGGCGCCATGGCGGACCAGTTCCGCCAGAGCAAGGTTGGCTTTTCGAAGACTGGCTTCGAAGCTCTCTTCTGCGCTGCGCTGCGGTTTTCCGAAGTATTCTTTCTTGATCACGGAAGTCAGGAGATTTGCGATATATGAAGAATCCTCCGAATGGTCATCCACTTTGATAATCCCAAAAATTGTTCCGAATCGCTGCTGTTCGAAATTTTCAGGGGGAAAGGAAAAAACAGTCGCAAAAGGCGTAAGCTCGTTTTTTGAACAAATCAAAATATCGCGAATTGCCGCGTGATATTCCTTTTCCCTTCTTTTCCTGGAAGAAGTGGTCATTTTCTTCGTTTTTTCATTTTTCAAAATTTGAGCCCATTATAGGGGAAAAGCAGAAAAATATCAATTTTTCGCATAACTGATGACGCACAATCCATGACGCGACAACATTTATCATTCTTTTCCCAATTGCGTTTCGCGCCATGCGAAAATTGGACTTTTTTCTGATCGATCGCTATAATAGGGGCAGTTTTTTTCACTAAGAATTAAGAATATCTAAAATATGTCCGAGATATTTTCGCAGCTTTTTGATACGCGTGCCCGGTCGAGGCTGGTGAAATTTTTCATGCTAAATGACAAAGAAAGCTATTCGCTCAAGGATATCATCAGGAAGAGCCAGCTTTCTTCCCAGCAGGCCAATCGGGAACTTGCGCGGATGGAAAGGATGAAAATGATTGTTTCGCGTTCCAAAAAAGGCCATAAGATTTTCGAAACCAACCGGGATTTCATTTTCTATCCGGAACTCAGGAATCTTGTCATCAAATCGAACACGCTTCCTGAATGCCGAAGCCTCCATCGGATCAAAGGTCTTGGAAAAGTGAAGTTGGCTCTCATGTCCGGAGTATTTCTCAATTATCCCAAAGGCCGGGCCGACCTTTTGGTCGTCGGAGATGAATTGAGCCGGGCAAAACTGAAGCATCTGCTCGAAAGTTTGGAGGCGGAAGTGGGAAAGGAAATCAACTATTCAATTATGGGCTCGGACGAATTCAAATACCGCACGGATATGCTGGACAAGTTCGTCATGGAATTTCTGGAAGGCCCCTATGAGGAGATTATCTGCAGGATTCCTAATTTGAAAGAGATAGCGAACCGGAGGAAATAAACTCGACTAACAAATCAAAGTCATGTCCTTGTATATCATTTTTTTTGTGTTGGTTCTGGTTATCCTGGCTCTGGCTGGGTTTATTTTATCATTACGTAGAAAATTAGATAACTCGGAAAAGCAAGAGTTAGATCAAAAAAATATCGATATTATTTCGAATATTACCAATCAAATTCAGCAACTTTCAGGGACCATTGGCACCATCCAAAAAAGTGTAGATCTTAGGCTGGGAGAGAATACGAATCGGCTCGACAATGCCAGCCGTTCTTATGGGGAAGTGCAAAAACAACTGGTGCAAGTCCATGAAAGCGTAAAGCAGATGCATGAGGTTGGGAAAAACATCTCAAGTCTCCAGGATATCCTGAGGGCTCCAAAACTGCGGGGGGTGATGGGAGAATTTCTGCTCGAAAACCTTTTGGCGCAGATATTCAGCGGAGACCATTATGAAATCCAGCACACATTCAAGAGCGGCGAAAAGGTGGACGCAATTGTAAAGTTGAAAGATTATCTGGTGCCGATCGATTCCAAATTTCCGCTTGAGAATTTTCAAAAAGCATCTGATGCGGACGAAGACAATCGCGAACAATATTCCCGGATATTTTATACCGATGTGAAGAAGCATATAGATTCAATCGCCAAAAAATATATTTTGCCGGATGAGGGGACAGTTGATTTTGCCTTGATGTATATTCCGGCTGAAAATGTATACCATGAAATCGTCAGCCATAATTTTGGTGAAATAAAATTATTTGATTATTCAACAGGAAAAAGGGTCATTCCGGTTTCGCCAAACACCCTTTATGCCTATCTTTCAACTATAGTTATGGGACTCAAAGGTATGAAAATAGAAGAAAACGCCAAGGATATTTTGAAAAATCTCAAGAGACTGGAAATAGAGTTCGAGAAAATTAGGAGTGACTTTGTTTTGCTGGGGACGCATCTTAATAATGCCGCCAAGAAATACGGAGATACCGAAAAAAGGCTGGACAGATTTGAAAATCGCCTCGAAAAATCAAAAACGAGAGAATTCGAGGAGGTTGAAAGCGTCCCATTGCTGGCTGAGGACAAATCAAATGATGCAAAAACTGAAGGAAAAATTTAAAAGGTTTTTTTGGCACAGCTATTGGACCGATCCAGTGATATTTTTTTCACTGGTTCTGGCGATTCTTTTGAATCTTGGCATGTGGATAGCGGTTTGGCAGATAGTGGAACCCGCCAGCCGGCCGATAATTCTTCACTACAATGTCTATTTTGGCGTTGACTCGATAGGGGATTGGAGAAATGTTTTTCTGATGCCTGCGCTGGCGGCGGTTATTTTTTTGGTTAACGCGGTTCTTTCGCGTTTTTTCTATTATAAAGAGCGGCTGGCTTCGTATCTTTTTGCAGCAATGGCGCTTCTCGTTCAGCTTCTTATGGCGGTGGGGCTGGGGAGCGTGATACTGATAAACTTTTAAATAAGATATAAGAAATAAGAGAAAAGAAATTATTTTTATTAGCTTTCCTCTTTTCAACTTTCTTATTTCTTATTTTTTATATCTCATATGTTTTCCTATCCCGATCCCCGCACAACCGATCCTCGTGAACGTCGCTTACAAAGAATATTTGAAATTATTCCCGGGTCGCTGGCCTGGTTCACGATTCTTGGCATGTTTGTTTTTTCTTTCTGGCTTCCTGTTTGGGTAGCGGTTTTTATAATAGCCTTCGACATATACTGGCTTTTCCGCACCCTTTATATCTCGACATATTCAATCGTCGCTTTCCGGAAAATGCAGTGCCACAAAGCGATTGACTGGATGCAGGCATGCCGGAAAATGTCTGATATAGACGACTTTCTCAAAGAAACGGAAGAAAACTATCGGCGGGCGAAAGAGGATTTTTCCAAGAAACGCTGGAAATTGTTTTCAGCAGAAAAAAAGTCATCCAAAAAGAAATTGTGCGCTGTGAAGGAGATCAAAAAGGAAATTCTGGAAATCTCAAGGCGCGACAGGTCAAAATTTTTGCGTTGGGAAGATATCTATCACGTAGTAATGCTTCCGACTGCTAACGAAGGACCGGAAATCATCGAGCCGGCCATTCAGGCTGTCGCTGAATCTGACTATCCTAACGAAAAATTTATCATTCTTCTCGCGACCGAAGAGCGGGAGGACAAAAAGAAAAGGGAGCACAAAATTAACTATCTAAGAAATAAATTCGGTAAAACATTTTTTGATTTTTTGGTGACGGTTCACGAAGTGGCTCCGGGAGAGATGAGAGCCAAAGCGTCCAACACCACCTTTGCCGCAAAAAAGCTTAAAGAATATCTGGAAGAAAAAAATATTCCGCTCGAACGCGTCGTTCTTTCCAATTTTGATTGTGATACCTGCGCCCATCCCCAATATTTTGCGGCTCTCACCCTGAAATACGCCACTGAACCGAGGCGGCTCAATTTTGCCTACCAGCCTCTGCCGATGTATCACAACAATATTTGGGACACAAACGCCTTTGTGAGAATCATCGTCACCGGTTCAAGCTTTTGGCACATGGTGGAGGCGATGCGGCCGGAGCATATGGTGACGTTTTCTTCGCATTCGGAGGCTTTTAAAACGATCGTTGACGTTGATTATTGGCCGGTGAACATGATTTCCGAGGACAGCGTCATTTTTTGGAAGTGCTATACGTTTTTTAGCGGAGATTATGAAGTAAAGCCAATTTACCTCCCGGTGTCACTCGACGCGGTTTTGGCGAACACTTATTGGAAAACAATTGTCAACCAGTATAAGCAAAAACGGCGCTGGGCCTACGGAATTGAGAATTTTCCTCTGCTCGCCCGCGCTTTTTGGAGAAACAAAAAAATCCGGCCGATGAAAAAAGCAAAACATCTTTTCACGATGCTTGAAGGCCATTGGTCTTGGGCAACCAACTCTTTCATTATCGCGCTCCTTGGTTGGCTGCCGGTTATCATTGGCGGTCCGGAATTTAACCGAAGCGTTCTGGCCCATAACCTGCCTTATTTCACGAGATACCTGATGAACGCGGCACTTATCGGCCTGGTCATCTCGATGTTTTTGAGCCTGATGCTTCTTCCGCCGCGTCCCGCCCGGTACGGCCGAAAACGCTATATATATATGTTTCTTCAGTGGTTTTTGGTCCCCATCACCGCGCCATTCCTCGGGGCCGCTCCGGCTGTCGATTCCCAGACCCGGATCCTTCTCGGCAAATACTTCGGTGAATTCTGGGTGACGGAGAAGGTGAGAAAAAAAGATTAGTATATAGTATCTCGTATTTTTTTTCGCGAATAAAAACTCACTACGATATATCGTAGTGGGCAATTCGTAAAATAACCAAAAAGTCAAGTGGCGGCAAAATTTCTTCTCCCATTTCTATTTTCTTTTTTATTATCGATCATCGCGATATTTTTTTTGCTGCGGACGCCATTTTTAAGGCCGAACCTTAAAAAGAGGTTGGGAGGTTTAGTTGTGATTGTAATTTTCATTTTATTCGTACTATACGATAAAGACTTGGTCATCACGAAACCGATTGCGGGGATTATTACCGGTGGACTGTTGATTCTGATTTTTGGGTTGTGGGATGATATAAAAAATCTAAATTGGAAATGGCAGTTGGCATTTCAAGTTATAATAGCGATCACAGCGATATTATTTGGTGTGCGGAGCGGATATACGGCAAATCCTTTCGGTGGAACCATAAATCTCGAAAATCCTGCCGTATACATTTTTATTTACACGTTATACTTTTTGCTCTTTATTAATGCATTGAATTGGCTTGACGGAATTGACGGTCTTTCGGGAAGCGTGACATTCGTGGCACTGGCCGAGATATTTTTTTTGAGCCTCTTGCCGCATGTCAATCAGCCGGCGGCGGCAATTTTGTGCGCAACCGCTGCTGGGGCAGTTTTGGCTTTCTTGGTTTTCAACTGGCATCCGGCAAAAATCATAGCCGGGACATCTGGCGCCTGGTTTTTTGGGTTTCTCCTTGCCAGCCTGTCCATATTTGCGGGAGCAAAAATAGCGACAGTTTTCATGGTAACACTTATACCAGTTTTGGATCTGGTGAGTGTGATATGGGAAAGGCATCATGCCGGCGGATCCATATTTTCAGGCGGGGACAGTCGACATCTTCATCACAAACTGCTAAAATTGGGACTAGGCGAAAAGCAGATCGTGGTATTGGTATGTGTTTTTGGCATGATTGTTGGGCTTGCGGCACTGAATTTAAACGCGATCGGAAAGATGGTTTTTATCGCAATCTTTTCTGCTGCATATTTCATTCTACAGAGAATAAAATTCAAAATTTAACATGAATTTATTTTTAAACTAGCGCCATGTCCTCAATATCAAAAAAAATAATCTTCGTTGCATTGATTTTATCGATAATAATGATGATTTTACTCAACTATGTCTCCAGTGAATTTTATTCGCTGCAATACGGGAATCCTATCAAAAGGGTGTATCTCAAAAATGCTTTCGTGAAGGCGGAAGCCGTGGCAACGGCGGAAAAAATCAAATTGGGGCTCGCCGGAAGGGAAAATATCGGCGAGGGAAGGGGCATGCTTTTTCTGATGCCGCAAGATGATTTCCAGCGCTTCTGGATGAAGGGAATGCAGTTTCCAATCGACATTATCTGGATCGAAAACGGTCGGGTGGTCGGCTGTGAGGGAAGAATTTCGCAGGATGACCAGCGGATTTTCACGTCTCCCGAGAAATCCAGCGTAGTCCTTGAAGTAAATGCCGGTTTTTGCGAGCAGAACGATGTTCAACTGAATGATCCGGTTCGAATTGAATAGCTGAATTTTATAAAGGACCGGTTCCCACAAACATATAATTTCATCCCTTTGTCAATATTGCTTCGAATAAACTCTTTTGCTAGACTGTCAAATGGAATAACTCTTAGGGCAATCAAACATGAAAGAAAAAATATCTGGATTGGCAAAAAAGATCAAAATAAACGAAAAGACGATAAACTATCTTCTTATTCTAATTCTGGGTTTTCTCGTGGGAGTGGCGGTGAAAACGGAAGCCAAGAAAAGGGTTACGATAGGATTCGGAGATTATCTCGTTTCGGAAATGAAACAGGATTTTGATTTGTCCAAGCAGGAAACGTTAACAGCGCCGTCAGATCAGGCGGCTCCAGGCGGGGAGGCAAATCAGGAAGCGCCGAATGTGCCAGGCGGTGCAGAACAGCAATAACTCTCGCAGAATAAAAATATAGCTTAATTAAATAACTTCATCCTCCCACCTCTTTCCGAGATTATTCAAAAGTGCTACTAAAAAAATCCATTCAGCAAAGGTTTTTTAGAGCCTTTGAACTATCAAAAAAAGTGGTGTGGGATAAATATCCAATGGAAGAAAAAAAAGAAGAAAACTCGGCGGGAGAAGCGCCGATGGAAAAACGGGAGGGAGAAAAATATTCTCAATGTTCCGATGAGTCTTGTCGCCGAAAAATGAAAAACTATGTCTCAGTGGTTATTCTGATGGCCGGGCTCCTGATTGGCAGCATTTTCGTGGATGTGGCCCAATTCTTTGGCCAGCAGGGCGTTTCGCCGAGGGTTCTGAAGAATGTGGATGTATTTCCTTTTGATGGAAAAACCTGGGTTGCCTATAGCGAGCCGGTCATCACTCTTCAAGTCTTGACCGACAGCAAATGTGAAGCGTGCGATCCAACCGAGTATCTTAAATGGCTGAAAAGGGTTATTCCGACGACGCTGGCCAAGAAAGTTGAAATGGACTCTGAAGAAGGAAAGGCTATAGTTGAGAAATTAAACGTGAAAAGCATTCCCGCGTTCATTTTTGACGAAAATGTGGCAAAAACGGATGTTTATGCCCAAGCCCAGGGAATTTTTGAAAAGAAAGACAACAAGTATCTCATGAACACGGAACAGGTTGGGTTCAAGGCCGGAAAATATCTTGAAACTCCCAGTGTCTCAAAAGATAATCCGCAAATCGGCCCCGAAGACGCGAAAGTGAAAGTGGTTCTTTTCAGCGATTTTCAATGCCCCTATTGCAAATCATTTCACGAAACTTATCGAAAGGCCATCAGTGAATACAAGGATAGGGTCTTGTTTGCCTACAAATATCTTCCACTCGACTTTCATAAGCAGGCAATGAACGCGGCCGTGGCAGCCAGTTGCGCCGGCGACCAGGGAAAATTTTGGGAAATGTCGGACAGGCTTTATGGATCGCAAGCCGATTGGCAAAGCACGGAAGGAGTCGCGAAATTTAAGTCGTATGCCGCGGCTCTCGGATTGAACGCGGCGAATTTCAGCGAATGTGTTGACCAAAATAAGCCGAAAGACAAAATCGCAGCTGACCAGGAGGAAGCAGCCAACTTTGGAATTTCCGGAACTCCCGCCTTTTTCGTGAATGACCAGTTCATCGGCGGCGTTGTTTCATACGAAGAAATGAAAAAAATGCTGGATGAGGAATTGGCGAAATAACCAAAAAGCTTCAGAATTTCATGTTTCTTTGGAAACTCAGCTTCTTGTTTGAAGCTGAGTTTTTTTATGGTATAATGACTGGGATGAAACTCGAAAAGAAAATTTTTGAAATTGTTTTTCATGCGCGGGGTGGTCAGGGGGCGAAAACGGCCGCGGAGCTTTTGGCGCAGGCGGCGCTCGCGGAAGGGAAGTTTGTCCAGGCTTTTCCCGATTTCGGTCCCGAGCGGACAGGAGCGCCGATGAAAACATTCGTGCGGGTTTCGGCCGAGCCGATACTCACGCACGAGCCGGTGGTTGATCCGGACATGGTGGTGATTTTGGACGAAACGCTTCTCGGAACTATTGAAGTTACCAAAAATCTTGATGAAAACGAAGCTATGATCGTGAACACTACCTCGGATCGTGAAGCAGTCAGGCAAAAAACGGGCTATGCGGGAAATGTCTATCCTATTGACGCGACGGGGCTTTCTCTTGAAATTGTCGGGGAGCCTCGTCCGAATACGGCAATTTTAGGAAAAATGGTAAAGATATCTGAAATTGTGAAACTCGAAAATCTGGTTGATGTTTTTCGGGAAAAATACACGGGAAAAATAGGTTCCGAAAAAACAGAAAAAAATATCCGGGCGATTGAGGAGGCGTATGATTCATTATAATTGAAAATTAATAAATCAAAATGGAAAATGACAGTTTAAAATGTAAAGTTTATTGTCATATTTGTTTTAGGGGTATTTAAACATTTTGAAATGTCATTTGTAATTTTGAGATTTGCATTTTGCATTAATTTATGGATTGGGAAAACATAGAAGAAGGAGCAATTATTGAGCACGATCTAAAAAAGTCACCGCGTACGGGAGATTGGCGATATATGAAGCCACAAGTGGACAAGAAAACCTGTCTTGGTTGCGGGAATTGTTTTGATGTGTGCCCGGAAGCGGCGATTGACTACGACAGCGAGCGCAAAGCGGATATTGACTACGACGTTTGCAAGGGCTGTGGCGTTTGCGCGACAGTTTGCCCGAAAAAAGCGATAACGATGATGAAGAATACATAATCATAAGGGATCGATTTCTGTAAAATAACGATGATTAATAAAAATAAAAACCTGGCCCTGACTGGCGGAGCCGCGGCCGCTGAAGCCTTGAAGCAAATCAATCCGGATGTGATGCCGGTTTATCCGATCACGCCGCAGACGCCGATCATTGAAACCTTTGCGAAGTTTGTTGCTGACGGTGAAGCGGACACGGAAATGATTGAAGTCGAGTCGGAACACAGCGCGATGAGCGCGGCAGTGGGAGCCCAAGCGGCGGGAGTGCGGGCGATGACGGCTTCGAGCTCGCAGGGAATTTTGCTCATGGCAGAAATATTGCCGATCGCCGCGGGAATGCGGCTGCCGATTTTGATGCTGGTTAGCGCGCGGGCAATTTCCGCGCCGATAAATATCCATTGCGATCATCAGGACGTGATGTTTGTCCGGGATTCCGGGTGGATTCAAATATTTTCCGAAAATGCGCAGGAAGTGTATGACAATGTTTTTATCTCCTTGCGATTGGCTGAAAAAGTAAGATTGCCGGCGATGGTGATCATGGACGGCTTTACGACCTCGCATAGCGTGGAAAATATTGAAATTCTCGAAAATTCAGCCGCGCGAAGCTTCGTCTCTGAATACCAGATGAAAAACTCTTTGCTTGATTTTGAAAATCCAAAAACATTCGGGCCAGTTTCACTGCCTAATTCATACTTTGAATTTAAAAGACAGCAAATTGAGGCGATGGATGGGGTAATCGGTGAAATCGGGGGAATATTTGAGGAATTCAGAAATATTAGCGAAAGAACTTATGATATTTTTGAAGAATATAAAATCGATGACGCCGAACGAGTGATCGTGGTGGCCGGCTCAACCGCCGGAACGGCGAAGTCCGCAGTTGACGAATTGCGAGAGCAAGGCGAAAAAGTTGGACTTCTTAAAATAAAATTATTTCGGCCGTTTCCGCATAAGCAGATCGCTGAAGCCTTGAAAAACGTGAAAAAAATCGCGGTTCTGGACCGGACGGTTTCTTTTGGTTCGCAGGCGCCACTGTACATGGAAATACTAAACAGCTTATCCAAATTACACATTACAAATTATAAATTACAGTCATTCATATACGGCTTGGGCGGAAGAGAAATTCTCAAAGAGGACATAAAAAAGGTTTTTGTGGGTTTGGAAAAAGACGAAGCCGAAGGAATAAGATATATTGGTTTGAAATAAAATGAATGAAAAATTAACCAAACACTTGGCCCCCGGGCATTCCACTTGCGCCGGATGCGGCATTCCGGCCATCGTGCGAACGGTTTTGGGGGCGACGGATGATCCCGTGATCGTCGTGAGCGTGACGGGGTGCCTGGAAGTGACTTCAACGCTTTATCCCTATTCGGCCTGGAAAGTGCCGTATATCCACAGCGCATTTGAAAATGGCGGAGCGACGGCGGCGGGAATTGACGGGGCAATCAAAGCTTTGCGAAAAAGGAATAAGATTCCGGCCGGCAAAAAAATTCAAGTGGTCGTTTTTGCGGGCGACGGGGGAACATATGACATCGGCCTTCAGAGCTTGTCCGGTGCGCTCGAACGCCAGCACGATTTCCTTTATGTCTGCTACGATAACGAAGCCTATATGAACACCGGCGGGCAAAGGAGCGGTGCGACCCCGCGAGGAGCGGACACGGAAACGACTCCGGCGGGGAAGAAGAGTTTTGGGAAGCTGGAAAAAAGAAAAGATTTGATGTCAATTGTGATTGCGCATCACCTGAAATACGCTGCGCAGACGAATGTTGCGTATTTAGCCGACCTCAAAATGAAAGCCAAAAAAGCCTTTGCGCTCGATGGTCCGAGATTTTTGCTTGTGCTTCAGCCTTGCACGAATTTGTGGAAATATCCGACTTCCGAATATGTCCGTATTGGAAAAATGGCGACCGAAACCAATTTCTGGCCTCTTTGGGAATATTTTGACGGCAAGTATAAAATAAACTGGGCGACTGAAAATCCCAAACCGATCGAAGATTTTTTGAAAACGCAGGGAAGGTTCAAACATTTATTTCGTCCCAGTGGGGAAAAAGTGATTGCCGAAATGCAAAAAGAGGTGAATGAAGAATGGAAGAGGCTGGTAAATTTGGTCCAAATTTGAATGCTTATCTTTGAAAATAAATTTATAGTATAAGCGTAATAAATAAGCGAAAAATATGTCAAAACCCAAAGTAAACACAGAATTGTGTATCGGATGCGGGACGTGCGAGGCACTGTGCCCGAAAACCTTTAAGGTTGAGAACGGAAAATCGAGTGTGATTGCGGATTCTTGCCAAGATTGTGATTGCAGTGAAGTGGTGTCCAGCTGCCCGGTGAACGCGATATCACTAGAGAAATAAGACATAAGATATGAGAGAGAAGAAATAAATAGCAGAAATTAGAAATGCTTTTTTGTGTTTCTTGAAATTTTCCTCTTTCTGATATTTATTTCTTCTATTTTATTTTTAATTTATTATTTCTCATTATGCTCAATCGAGAAAACAAAGAATTGGTAAAAACTTATAAAAAAATTCTGATCGGTTTTTTTGTTATCACATTTCTCATTTCCTCATTTTTCGGGGCTCTTTTTGGTTTTATGGCTGGGAATCTGGGGCAGGGAAAATTCAGCCTTGATTTTTTGAAGAAAAATCAAAATCAGGTCGGGCAAAAGAATTCTGGCAGTGCGGGGAGCACCATCAATTTTCCCGATGAAGAATCGGCCGTGACGGCGTCAGTCGAAAAAGCTTCGCCGGCTGTGGTGAGTATCATTGTTTCCAAAGACATTCCAAAAATGCAGGACTTTTTTTCCGATCCCTTCGGTTTTGATCCTTTTTTCAATCCTTTCGGATCGAGCCAGAGGCAACAGCAAAATCAGGGAGAGACGGAAAAACAGGAAATTGGCGGAGGTTCGGGATTTATCGTTTCAAAAGATGGGCTGATTGTGACCAATAAGCATGTTGTTTCCGACCAGGAGGCGGAATATACCGTGATGACAAATGACGAAAAAAAACACGCGGCTAAGGTGATGGCAATCGATCCGGTGAACGACGTTGCCATTCTCAAGATCGAAGCCGGAAACAATTTGCCGGTTTTGGAATTGGCCGATTCAGGCAATTTGAAAATTGGGCAGACGGTCATTGCGATCGGAAATTCGCTCGGGGAATTTCGAAACACGGTCAGCAAAGGAATCATTTCCGGCCTCAAACGCAATGTGACGGCCGGAGATGGATTCGGGCAGGCGGAAACTTTGAGCGAGGTGATTCAGACAGACGCGGCCATCAATCCGGGGAATTCCGGCGGGCCTCTTCTCAATATCAGCGGACAGGTGATAGGCGTGAATGTTGCAATGGCGCAAGGGGCTGAAAACATCGGTTTTGCGCTTCCCATAAATATCGTGAAAAAGGGCATCGAAAGCGTGAAATCGAAAGGAAAAATAGTCCAGCCTTACATTGGCGTGCGATACATACCAATAACGGAAGAAATAAAGAAAGCAAATAATTTGCCATATGGCTATGGCGCGCTGGTGCTTCGCGGGCAAAAAGTGACTGACTTCGCGGTTGTTCCGGGAAGTCCGGCGGACAAAGCGGGACTCACGGAAAATGACATTATTCTTGAAATAAACGGCGTGAAGATTGATGAAAAAAATCTATTGAGCGACCAAATCGCGAAATCGAACGTCGGCGACACAATCAACCTGAAAATCTGGCACAAAGGCGAGGAAAAAACAGTTCAAGTGAAACTGGAGGAGAGGAAATGAAACTCATAGGTGTGTCGGACACCTACAAAAACTAAACCGCTTTTTTTCTTACCAACATCTTACCAACATTCAATGTTGGTAAGGGTTACAAAAGAATCCGCAAAAGAAAAACCCACCGCTCGAAAGCGGTGAGTTTTCTATTTTCTAACATCGGATGTTAGGAAGCCTTAGGATAACAAATTTTTGGATAATATTCAAAGAACGAGCTGTGGACTCGTTCTTTTTGACTTCCTTAAGTTAAACTTTAGGAATGGTTACTCACCGGCGCAATTGAGGGAAGGAAGGAAATATAAAAAAATTTCCAATTCCTGCCTTTGCTAAGGTCGAACCTTAGCAAAACTCTAAAATTTTTCGATTCCTTTTTTAGCTTTTTGTTTTACTATCGTATGATAGTGATTTGACATCAATCAATAACTGACAATATCCACGAGATATCCTCTCTTCCTAAAGTTCAACTTTAGGAATGGTTAATGTTGGGTCGAGTTATGTTATAAAATAAAGAAAAAGAGCGGAAATATCCGCTCTTTCTATTCTCGCTAAGGTTCAACTTTAGCGAAGCTCTAATTACCAAGGCTTATTGCCAAATGTAATCCAAGGATTCGGGTGATCGGGAGTCATCTTGCATTCGGTCGATCCCGTTTCTGTATCCACTCTGCAGCACATAGTTAGAGCACCAGATAATGAGCAAGATATTTGATATTTTCCGATGCCCGTCTCCGCCACCGCCGCTTCAATAGCCCGCTGGGTGGGATCACCGGTCTCGTTGGTCCCGACGGAGCGGACTGCTTTGATGTCGGAAACACGGAAGGTATTGCCGTCAGAGATCACTTTTCCATTTTCATCGAGAAAATAGAGGTTGCAACCCGGAAAGGGACAAGTGACGCCATCAGCTATATCCGAGTCGCCAAAAGCTGTGGCGATGGTGATATCGCTGTCTGCATTGGCAATTCTGTTGAGCGCCCATTCCACTCCAGAATCGGCGTTGAAGAAGGAACCGACGGAGCTTTTGGTTTTCCCGCTCATCTTCTGCTCCATTACGGTTATATAGGTAAGACTGATTACCATAGAAAGCACCACGAAAAGAAGAATGGTGGTGAGAAGAAGGGCGGAACCTTTTTTGTTTTCGCGCATATGTTTTTGTTTTAGAAGGTTAAGCTATATCCATTATCTCTTTTTTTTGGGGGGGGCGTCAAGCGGCCGGTTTTGTGGTAAAATGATTTTGTAGGTGTTCGACACCTAAGGTTTATGAGAAAACAACCCCTAGATGTCAATGAATATTACCACATTTATAACCGTGGCGTTGAAAAACGGAAAGTTTTTTTATCCAACAGAGACTATAATCGATTTTTAACGTCCATGAAAGAATTTAACCAAATTGATCCTATCCATAGCTTGTATAGGCACAGTCAGCAAGAAAGAAAGCAAGACGTAGGTGTCGGACACCTACGAATGGAAAAATTAGTTGAAATCATATGTTATTGTCTTAATCCGAATCATTTTCACTTGATCTTAAAACAATCAACAGAACATGGAATTTCTGAATATATGAAAAGGCTCGGAGGCGGTTATACAAATTATTTCAACTATCATTACAAAAGATCCGGAGTATTGTTTCAGGGGAAATTTAAATCGATCCGTATAAGGACAAACGCACATCTTCTTTATTTATCAGCCTATGTTAACAAAAACTATTTTATTCATGGATACGGTGACGATTTTGACTGGCCATATTCCAGTTTTTTAGATTATACTGGGAAAAGAAACGGGGGGATTTGTGACACAGGTGTTATTCTTAATGAATTTAAAAATAAGAATGAATATCGAGAATTTATAAAAGAAAATTCTTTGTATATGAAAGAGAAAAAGGAAAGGGAGAAATATTTACTAGAATAAATCGTAGGTGTCCGACACCTACGAAGGGCTATGGAAAAACAAATATACAATTTGAGCGCGGAAGAGGTTTTGGGGAAGTTTGGGACGAATTTGGGCGGGCTTTCGGATGAGGAAGCCGGGAATCGATTGAGAGAATACGGTTCGAACAAAATTGAAAAACGTGAGAGATGGCGATGGGCAAAGCTGGTTTTGCACCAATTCAATGACGCATTGGTATGGATCTTGCTGATAGCGGCTGTTTTGGCTTTGGCGTTTGGAGAAATGAAGGACGTGACAATCATTCTGATCATTATCCTTATTAACTCGATAATCGGTTTTTCTCAGGAATGGAAAGCAGAGCGGATTATGGATCGGATCCAAAAACTGGCATCTGACAAAGCGACGGTTATCCGCAATGGCCGAAAAAAAGAAATTGATGCCAGTGAAATTGTGCCGGGAGACATAATTTTTATGGCTTCAGGCGACAATGTCCCGGCGGACGGACATATTCTCGAAAGCTACAATCTCCACACGAACAGTTTTGTTTTCACGGGAGAGTCAAAACCGGAGCGAAAGGAAGCGAAACTGATCGCTGAAGAAAGTCTTCCAATAGCGGACATTGAAAATATGGTTTTTACTGGAGAACAGGTGACGAAGGGCGAGGCAAAAGCGGTTGTCGTTGCAACGGGGATAAAAACAGAGCTCGGAAAAATCGCCGAGCTCGCAACAGAAGTGGCGGATGAATTGACCCCGCTTCAGAAAAAAATGCGCACCCTTGGGAGGGATATTTCGATTTTGGCGATGGTGATCGCGGTTCTGGTACTTGTTGCCGGAGGATTTCAGCATCTTTCCTGGTATCAGAATTTCCTTTTCGCGCTTGCGGTTGCGGTCTCGGTGGTTCCGGAAGGACTGCCGGCGGCCATGTCAGTCGCTCTTTCACTTGGGATGCGAAGGCTCATGAAGGAAAATGTGCTAGTAAAAAAATTGATTGCGGTCGAAACACTCGGATCGATAAATATCATTTGCACGGACAAAACGGGAACAATCACCAAAAATGAGCTGATGGTGACCAAAATTGTTTTGGATGAGAAAGAAATCGAGGTGAGCGGGGAGGGATACAGGCCGGCTGGAAAATTTCTTGTGAATGGCAAGCCGATCGATCCGAAAAAGATTCAGAACCTGGGCCTAATTCTCAAAATCGGCGCGCTTTGCAATGACGCGAGCCTGGAGAAAGAAGGCGAAGATTATAAAATTATTGGCGATCCGACAGAGGGGGCGCTGATTGTCGCGGCGAGGAAATATAATCCGGATGAGAAATATTTCGGGGCAGGGGAGCGAAAAGTTGACGAAAATCCGTTCGAATCGGAACGGATGCGCATGAGCGTTATTTATGAAAAAAACAATGGAAATCAAGGAAGTAAGGATGGAATATTTTCGTATATTAAGGGTTCGCCGGATGTTCTCTTGAGCCTCTCCCCCAAAAAATTGACCAGGGAGGGGATAGTCCCCTTTTCAGATGAAGAAAAGAAGAAGACAAAAGAAATTTATGACCGGATGTCTTCACAAGCGCTTCGGGTCTTGGCTTTCGCCTATTGCCCACTCGAAAACTATAATAAAAACGATTGCAAAAAAGAATCCGAAAAAAATTTGATTTGGGTCGGAATGATGGCGATGATTGACCCGCCGAGAGCCGATGTTGCCAAAGCCATTGAAGAATGCCAGCAATTGGGAATAAAAGTGATTATGATAACAGGTGACTATGAGGTGACAGCGAGAGCGATAGCGCAAAAGGTGAATCTTTTGCGCAGTAATTCGAAATTCGCAATTGATAATTCGGATAATTTTGTGATTAATGGCAAGATATTGAATACTTTGCCAGACAATGAAATTGTTAAGCGAATTAAAAATGGCGCTTCGGTTTTTGCCCGCATCACTCCCGAGCAAAAACTGCGCATAGCATCGGTTCTCAAAAAATCGGGAGCGGTTATAGCGATGACAGGAGACGGAGTGAATGACGCGCCAGCTCTCAAGAAGGCGGATGTCGGAGTGGCAATGGGAATAATCGGCACAGATGTTTCCAAGGAAGCCTCGGACATGATTCTCCTTGACGATAATTTCTCTTCAATTGTTGCCGGAATCAAAGAAGGGAGGACAATTTATCAAAATATTCGCAAATTCATCTATTATGTCCTTTCTTCGAACGCCAGCGAATTTTTGACGGTCATTTTCGGAACCCTGTTTATGATTCCGGCTCCCATCACGGCAGTGCAAATTCTTGCGATCGATCTTGGAACAGACGTATTTCCTTCGCTGGCGCTTGGCGTCGAGCCGGCCGAAACCTTGCCAACGGGCAGGCAGGCGGGAAATACGAAAAGAAAAACATTTGATCCCAACGAGCGGCTAATTGGGAGTTTTGGTTTCGGGCGGCTCTTTTATATCGGGTTCATCATGGCGACAGGAGCTATTGTAGCCTTTCTCTGGTCTATGAAAAGAGGCGGATGGAATTTCGGAGAAAAAATAGATTTCAGTTCAGCGCTCTATATCAAATCGACGGCGGTGACATATGCGGTGCTCTCGATGACCCAGATGGCCAATTTGATGCAAGCGAGAAGCGAAAAACTCTCTGTTTTCAAAATCGGATTTTTCAAGAACAGGTGGCTTATCGGTTCAATTTTCATTTCAGTGGGAATGCTTCTGGCGTTTATGTATATTCCATTTTTTCAAAAATATCTTCATATGTCGCCAATTGATTTTTGGGACTGGCTGGTGGTGATCGGAGCGACTCTGGCCGTATTCATATTCGAGGAAGCAAGAAAAGCGGAAAGTAAAAATAAATCTCAATCCTAAAATGTCCATAGACAATAATTATGCTATAGCATAATTATTGTTGATATATTCATTAAAAAATATGTCGTAGTTTGACTTTTAGGGTGAAAATATGATATGAAATTGGCAGGAAAATACAAAATTAATCGTAAATATCCAAATGTTTATGATTACATTATAAGGAGGAACTTTGAAAACTCTGACTGAGAAATGTTGTGTTTGCGGGAGGAATCTCTCCTGTGAAGACGAGTCCGGACTCAGTGAATGCGCCGAATGCGATCTTGATCCAAAGACATGCGGCGCGGAGGAAAACGATCGGACAAGAAAAACTATCTGTGACAAGTGCAAAAAGAGACAGCCACCATTATTTTGAGGAGGGAAACATGGCAGAATCATTATGGTTTCGTTGTATTTTTACGGGAACTGAATATTGCTATCGCAGGAAAGGGTATACGGAGTGTAATAACTGTGATAGGACTAAGAGGTGTGAAAAAAAGGAGAACTCCAAGAATCCCAAAGACGGCGTCAGCCAGGGCTATGTGGCAAAGATACGTCAGCCCGCAAGAAGCAAGGTTAGAGAAAAATAATTTAGATTCCCCGGGGCGGCCATGGAGGGCTGCCCTTTTCTTTTTTCCGGATTTGTATAATATTAAGTGTATGATCAAACGCCGAAAAACCAAAAAAATAAAAGTCGGGAAAATTTTCATCGGTGGCGACGCGCCGGTGGCGGTGCAGTCGATGGCGAACACAAAAACAGAGGATGTCGCCGGGACAATCGCGCAGATAAAAAAACTAGAAAAAGCGGGGTGTGAAATCATTCGCGTGGCTGTGCCGGATATGGCGGCGGCGAAAGTATTGGGAAAAATAAAGAAAAGGATAAACATTCCGCTCGTGGCGGACATTCATTTTTCGCACGAGTTGGCGCTGGAAGCCGTGAAGCAGGGAGTGGACAAATTGCGGATTAATCCCGGGAATATTGGTTCGGTTGAAAAAGTGGGTCTTGTCGTCGCGGCCTGCCGGAAGAAAAAAATTCCCATCCGGATCGGGGTGAACGCGGGTTCGCTTGAAAAAGATATTCTCGCGAAGCACAAAAATAAAGTGACGGCTGAAGGGATGGTTGAATCGGCGATGCGGCATATAAAAATATTAGAAAAACTAAAATTTAGGGATATTGTAATCTCACTCAAAGCGTCAGATATTGAGCGGACGGTCGAGAGCTATAAATTTTTGAGCCGAAAAGTGGATTATCCTTTGCATCTCGGAATCACCGAAGCGGGAACCATTTTCCGTGGTACGATAATGTCGTCTATTGGGATCGGCCACTTGCTCTACGAAGGCATTGGTGATACAATCCGCGTATCTTTGACGGCCGATCCAGTCGAGGAAGTGAAGGTATCATGGGAAATTTTGCGATCATTGGGGCTTCGAAAACGCGGAATCACAGTGACAAGCTGCCCGACTTGCGGGCGGACAAAAATTGATTTGATAAGTTTGGCGGAAAAAGTGGAAAAAATGGTCGAAGGCGTGGATAAAAATATCCACGTGGCCGTGATGGGGTGCGTGGTGAACGGACCGGGCGAAGCGCGCGAAGCGGATCTCGCGGTCATCGGCGGCGAAGGCGTCGGGCTCATTTGCAAAAAGGGAAAAATTTTGAGAAAAGTCGAGGAGAAAAATCTGCTCAAAGAGTTTATGAAGGAGTTGAAAAAGTTTTGACAAGAGCCGGGCTCTTGTCACTTGTCAGGATATTTTTAATATATCTATTCAAAAATCCATTTGACTAAGGAGGTCAGTCGATGGCAAAAAGAAGAAATATTTTGGGAAGACCGCTAACGTTGGGCTTTTGCGCGTTGGCAAGGTGTGGATTTTCTCTAGTCGGTTGCGATTTCAATAAGGAAGGTGAAATTGCTTCCTGTGATAAATGTCAGCGCCGGCAGCAATGCAAGATCAAACGTCTTTACCCAACACGCGGCTCTCTCTTGTCCATGCTGTATTTCAGCGGGCAGGGAAATCTGCGGCATAATTATCAACAGCGGGATAATCTCTGCAAGCTATGCGGTGCTACGGCCAGTTCTCCGCGTCTTAAAAAGCGCAATAAATACTGTCCTGCAGGCAGGAATCTATGAACCTTTCAACAAGGTTTAACCGGGCAGAAATGGAGGTCTGCCCTTTTTTTATTTTTGAAAATAGTGGTATGATTATTTTACGAATTACGAATCTATTACGAATATACGAATACAATAAATTCGTAAAGAAATATTATGCTCAATCTCAAAATCGCGAAAGTTTTCTCTCAAATGGCGGAACTATATACGATGAAAGACGACCGATTCCGGCCGAGAGCCTATGAAAAGGCGGCGCGGCTTATTGAATCAATGGAAGACGACCTCGAGGATATATACAAAAAATCGGGCGTGAAAGGGCTCATGGAAATCGAGGGGATCGGAAAAGGAATGGCCGAGCATATTGAAGAATATGTGAAGACAGGGAAGATTAAAAATTTCGAAAAGCTCAAAAAAGATGCCCCTATTGATCTTGACAGCTTCTCCTCGGTTGGAGGCGTCGGGCCGAAAATGCTCCTCGCTTTATACAAAAATCTCGGAGTGAAGAATATCAGCGACCTTGAAAAAGCGGCGCGGGCGGGGAAAGTGCGCCGACTCCCCCGTTTCGGGCAAAAAACAGAAAAGAACATTTTGCGCTCGATCGCGCTTTCCCGCGAGCATCGGGGCCGTTTTTTGCTTGGCTTTGTCTCCCCTATCGTTTCGAAAATGGAAAAAGATCTCGCTTCCGCGCCTGGCGTCCAAAAAATTTTGGCCTGCGGGTCGTTCCGGCGGCGGAGAGAAACGATCGGGGATATTGATATTCTTGCCAGTGCCAGGGATTCCCGTGCAATCATGGAATATTTCGTTTCTTTGCCGAATGTGGAGAAAATAATCGCGCGGGGCGAAACGAAATCGATGGTGCGTCTTGACATCGGGATTGACGCGGATCTCCGGGTCGTTCCGGAAAAATCTTTTGGCGCGGCGCTCCAGTATTTCACCGGCAGCAAGGATCACAACATTGAGCTTCGAAAAATCGCCATCAAGAAGGGTTGGAAACTCAATGAATACGGACTCTTTGATAAAAATAATCGGCAAATTGCCGGCCGGACGGAAGAGGAAATTTATAAAAAAATGGGCCTCGACTGGATGAGTCCTGAAATGCGCGAAAACCGGGGAGAGATCGAGCTGGCGCTCGCGCATAAGCTCCCGAAAATTGTTGAATACGAAGATGTAATATGCGATCTGCAAATGCACACGACCTATTCTGACGGGGCGCAGGGAGTTGAAGAAATGGCTGAAGCGGCCAAAAAATTGGGAAGAAAATATATTGCCATCACCGACCATGTGGGGCATCTCAAAATAGCAGGGGCAATGGACGTGAAAACAATCGAACGACAGTGGAGGGAAATCGATGGTTTAAATAGGAAAATTAGGAATTTTAGGATACTTAAGGGCTGTGAGGCTGATATAAATCCCGACGGGACAATCGCGCTCGAAGACAAATACCTCTTGAAGTTTGATATTGTCTTGGGATCGATTCATTCGAATTTCAAAATGTCTCGCTCCGAGATGACAAAAAGATTGATTCGGGCGATGGAAAATCCGCGCGTGGATATCATTTCCCACCCGACGGGGCGGGTGATCCACAAAAGATCGGGATACGAACTTGATATGGAAGAAATTTTCCGCGCGGCGGCTCGGACAAAAACCATTCTCGAAATAAATTCCTATCCGGACAGACTGGATTTGAACGACCTGAATATCCGGCGGGCGATCGAACACGGCGTGAAGCTTTCTCTTGGCACTGATTCGCACAGCAAAAATCAATTGCATAATCTTGATCTCGGCATCGCACAGGCGCGCAGGGGCTGGGCAAAGAAAGGGGATATAGTGAATTGTTTAACGGCGGATCAAATTGTTGCTTTTCTGGAAAACAGAAAACGAAATGTCAAATAATTTTGCTGCAGCAATATCAATTGACATTTGGCGAAAATAGAACTTATGCAAAAAAAACACGGAGCCGGTGAGGGCCCCGTTCCTGTCTCTTGGTCGTCAGATTCGGCCTAGAGAATGTTGGCAATGGCAGCGGCGATTTTTTCCGCCAGCAGATTTTTTATTTGGTCAGCCGGCGTGGAAGATTCCACTACATGCTTGACCTCGAAAGTCGCCTGATGAGGAACAAAATCAGCCACCCGGCGATCAGTGACTACTGTGGTAGCACCAGCGCCGGATTGAGCCGCAGCAACGGTGGATTTCACCGGAGTTTCAGCGTCTTCGGTTTCAGTGATGTCCTCTGTCACCCATACTTTTTTTCCGGACTTCAGAGTTTTTTTCACTTTCCGGACTTTTTGGATAGGTTGGGGCAGTTTGGCTTGTCTTTCGCTCAAAAAATTGATCCGTTCATCAATCCGGATGTTTACCGAAGCAATGACAATTCCCGGCGCAGCGTGGGCTTCCGCAGTTCCTCCAATAGCTGCTCCCGCGGCTGCTCCGCCGATGGCAGCAGCGGTTGCAAGGCCGGCATTTCCCGTAAATCCCCCAACAAGTCCTCCGGCCAAAGCACCCAGCATAAGCGCTCCAATAGCTTGTCCCCCGCCGGTCGTCCGAGAACGGTCTTGCTGATAACTGATGGAATTAGGACCGCCAGTGAGCTGGTAGTCAGCCAACTTCGGGTCGCTGACGGAAATATATCCCCGCGAGCGAATCAAGGAAATGACTCGATTCTGGATGTCGAGATTATTGCCCGTCCCGTCGCGGCAGTTAACGTAGACATACTTTCCTCCCGGCCGAGCAGAGATAGGAGCTGCGGTTTGAAGCTGGACTAATCCGCTTTTTTCCATCTCATGGATGGGTCCGACGCAGCCTGCCGAAAAGGCAATTGTCACCAAAATAATTGCCAGTAAAAAAAGTTCGCTTTCGCGCTTCATTGAGCGCACCTCCTTAGATTTTATTGAGAAAAATTTCCTTTATTCTATTCTACGCTTAGGATATCCTTTTTGTCCATCGGAATATAAGAAAAATCTTTTAAGTAAACATTTTTTACAGAGTGTCAATTTTGTTTTTTGATAAATTTTCCCCATTGACAGGATTTTTGCAGATGTTAATTTTTATCCATAGCAGCATTATTTGAAAATTGTTTGGCCCCTCTCATCGAGAGGGAATTTTCTGCCGAAAGGCAAAAAGGGAGGAAGTGGCTATGAAACGGTACTTGGGGTTTATGATGGTAATGATGATGGCAATGGTCTTTCTGTGCGCCGGGACGGTCGGAGCGGGGATGTTCCCCGAGCTGGACGCCAAGATGGCGGCGGCCAGGGCGAAGAGTCTGGCGGCTGACCAGCGGGCCGCGGCGGAAAAAACCGTGATCGATTTGAGGTACTCCCTAAGACGGCAGGATCTGGAGCGGCGGGCTGAGGCCCAGTCTGCGGCGATTCCAGTGGCGAGTGCAGATCGCGGGTTGCCCAGTCCGATCAAAACCCTCATCCTCGCACCTTTTATGACTGTTGGCACCGGCCTCATGGCCCTGGGAGAAGGGTTTAATTATGTCACAAAATCAAAGTTCGAGACTCCCATATCCCAGGCGTGTCGGGCAGTCAACACGGCCAAGAGTCAGCTGCTCTATCATCCCGTGGGTGTGATCACCGAATTCCTGACCGGTTTTACTGGTAAAACGGAATACTACGATCCCACCAAGCTTAACTGGCTGGGAGAACGGGCCAAACAGCGCGGCCCCATTGCCCAAATGGCAGAAATGGCGGGCACCATGATTCCGCCCGTTGCCGCGTCAACCGGTATTGTGGCACCGGTCCTGGGCATGACAGTTCCGGAAATGGCGGTTGCCGTTGGCGCCGTCAGCGCGGTGGGTAGCATCGGTGTGGGCGAGGCCTTCGACTCCGGCGAAAAAAAACTGCTTAAGTAACGCATTACCTGTGTACCATCAAGGCTCGTTGAGTGATTCTTTTCTCCGGAGGGGGAAGAGAGCTCGACGGGCCTGTTTTTTTTATCTTATTTGACTTGGAAACTTAGTTTCCAAGTGGATTGTTTTGTGCTATAATCCAGCTATGAGAAAAATACAATTGGCTGAAGGCGAATATTACCACATTTTCAATCGCGGAGTGGACAAGCGGGAAATTTTCAGTGATCAATTGGATATGCGGAGATTTCTTCAGAGTATGGATGAATTCAATACGCTTGATCCGATCGGAAGCATATATGAAAATTTTTTTCGCGACAGAAAAGAAAAGAACAAATCCAAAAAGAAATTGGTCGGTTTCGTGTGTTTTTGCCTGAATCCTAACCACTATCATTTCATTCTCAAACAGACAGCCGAGCAGGGCATTGAGAAATTCATGCACCGTCTCGGAATAGGTTATACAAAATATTTCAACAAGAGGCACGAGCGCTCTGGTTCTCTTTTCCAGGGAACATTCAAAGCAGTCCATATAAAAACAAACAGCTATCTGTTGCACTTAAGCGCCTACGTGAATCTCAATGACCGTGTCCATTCACTTGGAAACTTAGTTTCCAAGTCGATTTCAAGTTGGAGGGAATATACGGATAATTTTTCAGAAAAGACGTTTTGCGGAGAAAAACGCGTGATTTTGGATGATTTCAAAAATGGGGAAGATTATCGAAAATTTGCGGAAGAATCGCTGGTTTCTATAAAAGACAAAAAGGAGATGGAAAAATTAATAATCGAATAACGACTTGGAAACTAAGTTTCCAAGTGGAGAGTATGCCATTTGAAAAATCAGTCGGAGCAGTGGTGTTCCGGAGGGAAAAAAATAAAATATTGTATTTACTAATCCAGCATCCGAAAAGCGATGGCTTTCAGGGTCATTGGGATTTCCCCAAAGGACATATTGAAAAAGGAGAAACATGGGAAGATGCATTGCGCCGTGAAGTCAAAGAAGAAACAGGGATTACAAAATTTGAAATAATTCCGGGATTTTATACTTGGTATAAATATTTTTACCGCGCAAAAGGTAATGAGAAAAAAGAACGAAAGGCGTCAAATAGAGGAATAAACATTTTTAAAATAGTTACAGCCTATTTAGCAAAAACAGAAGAAAAAGAGGTGAGATTGTCATTTGAACACGTCAACTTTTCCTGGCTGGAATACAAAGAATCCCTCAAGCGTATTACATACAAGAATTCACGCAATGCTTTCAAGGAAGCAAATAGATTTTTGCTAAATTATCTTAAGAAATAAAAACATATTGTGGAAAATGTGATTGAACCATCGCCTGAAAATCTTCTGCTTGAACTCAAAAAAAAGGCCAAGGAAGAGCTGGTGACAGACGAAGCCGCATTTGAGGAACTCGTCGATGATTTGCTCGCGGAAAAAATTGAGTGGGGCGAATTGGATGATAATGAGGATAATATTGCTTTGCGAGAAGATCTGGTTCAGCGCTGGGAAGAGGTGGAGGAGTATATGAGAAGAAAAGAAGTGTCAAATCCTTGATTTTGATTTTCAACTAAAGATGATTGAGTTTTTTGGAATTGCGGCAGGAGTTTTGAATACTATTCGGCTGGTTCCGCAGGTTTACAAAAGCTGGACGACGAAACAAACTGAAGATCTGTCGGGTTATTTTTTGTTGATTTTATTTCTCCAGTCTGTATGCCTTATTTCTTATGGTCTCTTGAAGACAGACAACTATATCGTCTATATGAACGTTAGTCCGCTTCTTTGCTCACTGATTTTGGCAAAGTTGAAAATGAAATACGGATGAACTTTATTATTTCTTCCATCCGTGCTATAATGAAGTCAAATAAAGCGGTTCGGCCGCAGAATTAGATATGTCCATCCGACGAAAAATCTGGGTAAAATTTTTTCTTGTCGCGTTGCTTTTTGCCGTGGCGGCGCTAATTGCTTCCCCGAAACCGATTTCGAAACCGGCCTGGCTTGGAAATTTTTTGGCGAAGATGAAAATCAATCTCGGCCTTGACCTTCAAGGCGGGATTCACCTTATCTATAAAGTCGACACGAGCGCAGTGGATTCGGAGAAAATACCGGATGCTCTCACTGGCCTTCAGGATGTCATTGAGAGGCGGGTGAATGCGTTTGGAGTGGCGGAGCCCTTGATCGAAACTTCAAAATCAGGCGGGGAACAAAGGCTTATTGTCGAGCTCGCTGGCGTGAAAGACATCGAAAAAGCGAAAGAAATGATCAAAGAGACTCCATTCTTGGAGTTCAAGAAAATGGAAGCGCCCCCCGAGCAGCCTCCTCAAGAAATCTCCGCCGAAGACAAAAAATATAACGAGGATCAAAAGAAAAAAGCCGAAGATTTGCTCGCGCAAACAAAAGGCGGCGCTGATTTTGCGGAGCTCGCAAAACAAAATTCAGAAGATCCGGGATCAAAAGACCAGGGCGGTGACTTGGGTTTTGTGAAAAAAGGAACTTTTGTTCCGGAATTTGACAAGGTTTTGTTTGACAGCGACCTCCCGCCGGGGCAAATTTATCCGCAAATTGTTGAATCTCAATTCGGATATCATATAATAAAATTGCTTGAAGTGAAAGGCGATGGTGAAGCAAAAGAGGTTCAGGCCCAGCATATTCTCTTAGCCATAAAAACTCCGCCTCCTGTTCAGCAGCAGCCGATATTTGTTGACACGGGACTTACCGGGAAAAATCTGAAAAGGTCGGACGTCCAGTTTATGTCGCAAACCGGAAAGCCTGAAGTGGGAATCGAATTTGACAGCGAAGGCGCAAAAATATTCGCCCAGCTGACAAAAGAAAATATCGGAAAGCAAATCGCCATATTTCTTGACGGGCAAGTCATCAGCGCGCCAACGGTGCAGTCTGAAATCAGCGACGGAAAAGCGGTCATCACCGGAGACTTCACACTTGAAGAATGCAAAAAACTGGCTCAGAGGCTCAATGAAGGCGCTCTCCCGCTGCCAATCACGCTCATTGGCCAGCAAAGCGTCGAAGCCTCGCTTGGGAAAGTCTCGCTTGAAAAAAGCCTCAAAGCTGGGGCAATCGGCATCGTTGTCGTCATGATTTTCATGATTTTCTATTACCGGTTCCTCGGCCTTGTCGCTTCAGCGGCTCTTGTCTTATATACCTCCATCATGGTCGCGCTTTTCAAGATGTCCACCGGAACGCCGTGGTCAATCACTCTGACTCTTGCCGGAATTGCCGGGTTTATTCTTTCCGTCGGAATGGCGGTGGACGCGAATATTTTGATATTTGAGCGGACCAAAGAAGAAATTCGAAAAGGCCGGAGCCTCAAAGGGGCAATTGACGAAGGATTTCACCGGGCCTGGCCGAGCATTCGGGACAGCAATATTTCTTCGATCATTACTTCTCTTATTTTGATTTGGTTCGGAACGGGATTCGTGAAAGGCTTTGCGGTGACACTTCTTTTGGGAGTGTTGGTTTCCATGTTCACGGCAATCATTTTAGTGCGGACGATTCTCACGGCGGTTGTCGGAGATTGGGCGGAAGAGCGAAAGAGCTGGATAATAGCTGATAAAAAGATTCTCGAAAAGGAAGAGTTTTGATTTGCAATAAATTATACTTTTTTATGTATAACATCATCGGCCAGCGCAAATATTTCTATATTTTATCCGGTGCTTTGATAGTCTCCTCGATTATTAGTCTTTCGGCGTGGGGACTCCGGTACGGATTGGATTTCACTGGAGGAACACTGATGGAGATAAGAAATGAGAAATTAGACATAGAAAATGACGAGATAAAAGCTTCTCTAAAGGAGATTGGCATAGAAGACGCGGTTGTGACTCCTGCGCAAAATGGAGCTTTTTTGATTCGTTATGGAAATTCTGACGACGAAAAAAACAAAGCGGTTCTTGGAAAGCTCAAAGAAAAATTTCCGGATGTTCAAAATACCCGCCTTGATTATATCGGTCCCTCGATTTCTTCGGAGCTCAAAAAGAAAGCCATTTGGGCGCTACTTGTGGCGGTGATCGGCATAGCGCTGTATATCTCTTACGCCTTTCGGAAAGTGTCGCGCCCGGTTGAGTCGTGGAAATACGGAGTCGGAGCGGTGGCGGCGCTGGTGCATGATGTTCTCATCACGGTCGGAATTTTTTCTATCCTCGGCCATTATTGGAACATCGAGATTGACACCACATTCATCGCGGCCCTTCTCACAATCCTCGGTTTTTCGGTTCATGACACGATTGTTGTCTATGACCGGACGCGGGAAAATCTTTTGCGGGGAAGCGCGAGAGAAACATTTGATGAAACGGTCAATCAAAGCCTCAATGAAACGATGGCCAGGTCAATCAACACCTCTCTTACCGTTGTCATCACTCTTCTGGCCATTCTTATTTTTGGCGGAGAATCCATAAAAAACTTCACGTTAGCGCTGCTCATCGGAATCACTTTCGGCACTTATTCTTCAATATTTGTTGCGTCGGCTTTGATGGTGGATTGGTGGAAATTTCAGGCCAATAAGCAAAATTAAAAAAATGTTCTGGCATCGCGCCGCGGGCGATATATTTTGTAAAAAGTTCGTTAAAAAATCTGAATTTTTACCAGTTTCTTGACAATCTGACAACCCTGTGTTATGATTGCATACCGAGATTAATCGCGCTATAATAATCAATAGCAAAACAATAATGTTTGCTTCAAGAAATATGGTAAATTCAAGGGAAAATTCGGATTTATCCCAAAAAATCCCAGTAAAAACAGCAGATTTGAAGTCTGTCGTTGAAAGCCTTTTGGACAGTCTTAGCGCCAAGCAGAAACTGGTTCTTTCCAGCCGTTTCGGGATTGGAAACGGACAGCCAAAAACACTCGAGGCTATCGGAAAAAATCTGAATATCACAAGGGAAAGAGTGAGGCAAATCGAAGGAGATGCCGTGAAGGCCCTGAAAAAAACGGAAAAAGTCAGTAACCTCGATAACCTTTCAGCTTGCGTAAACGATATAATCAAAGAAAACGGGGGAATCATCAAAGCAGAAAAACTGGCGAGCGGCGTTTTCTTGAGATACACGGGAAATGAAAAACTTTCACTGCAGGAAGCCAAATTGCTTGAAGTAATTTTTCTCATGACCGGGATCAAAAAAGCGAGATCAAATCGGGAAATGGAAGATACATGGATTCACCCAGATTTCGACAAAAAATATTTCAAGGCAGCAGTTGATGAATTGGAGATGATCTTCGACACGGGGAAAAAAATATTGACCCTCGAGGAAGTTCTCAAGAAACTGGATCATAGCGAGTTTTCCCAAAAATATTCCGAAATGAAGCCGGAGCATATACTGAGTTTTCTCGAAATTTCCAAAAAGTTCGGACAAAATGTTTTCGGAGACTGGGGAAAAGCCCGGTGGCCGCTCATCCGGCCGCGAGGAGTGCGCGAAAAAGCCACACTGGTTCTGATGAAGAAAGGAAAACCGCTCCATTTCCGCGAAATAAGCCAACTGATTGAAGAATTGAAGTTGAGCGGAAAAAAAGTCCATCCTCAAACTGTTCACAATGAACTGATCCGCGACAAAAGATTCGTCCTGGTTGGCCGGGGAACCTATGCCTTGCGCGAGTGGGGCTTCGAAGAGGGAACAGTGAAGGATGTCATCGTCAATCTTTTGAATTCGGCTGGCGGTTTTCTGAAGAGAGAAAAACTTTATGAGGAAGTTCTTGGGAAAAGAAAAGTAAAAAGGGCGACTATCGCCGTCAATCTGGCCAACAGGAAAGTCTTTGAAAAAAAAGCGGACGGATACAAATTAAGATAACTTTTACGGATTATGAATCTTTTACGAATATACAAATGTAAAAAATATTCGTAATTGGCATATTTGTAGAGCGAAGCGTATTCGTAATTCGCAAATAATTTAAAAACAAAAACTGGCAATGGGAAGCATTTTTCAGCCCATAATCGAATATTATCTTCAGATAAAAATGGCCGTTTCAGCCACCTGGTGGTTTGTTTTTCCCGTGGCGCTGTATTTCACTTTTTTCGAGCTTTATTGGCGGCAGCTCTGGAGGGACTATTCTTCAACCATCAAATGGACGCTTCTTGAAATCAAGCCTCCCCGAAATATCGAGCGAAGCCCCAGAACAATGGAGCAGATTTTTATTGTCCTGCACGGGATTTGGTCAACGCCCAACTATTTCGACAAATATTTTCAAGGGAGATTTTTCCAGTCGATTTTTGCTTTCGAAATCCAGGGAGTGAATGGCGAAATGCATTTTTATATCCGGACCGAATCCCGCTATCGCAATTTGATCGAATCGGCGGTATATTCGCAGTATCCGGAAGCCGAAATCGAGGAAGCGGAAGACTATGTCAATTCGGTGCCTTCCAATGCTCCCAATCCGGAGTGGAATTTGTGGGGAACGGATTATAAGCTGGCGAAAGACGATGCTTTTCCTATCCGGACGTATCACAAATTCCAGGAAGAGGTAACCAAGGGGATGATCGAGCCTTTGGCGCCCCTGGCGGACATGATCACGACTCTGCCGCCAGGCCACCAAATTTGGCTCCAGATACTCGTAAGGCCCGTCAAGGATAAAGAGTGGGCGCCGGAGGTCAAAAAAGTGGTGGCAAAACTGGCCAACCGGGAAATAAAAAAAGAATCATGGGCTATCGTGTATTTCTTTTCGGAGGTTCTCGACATTTTGGCCTCTTCAATAAAAAATATTTTTGGGCCGATCGAGGAAAAAAAAGCTGAAAAAAAAGAGGAACAGCCTTTGCAGTTTCGGCTGACTCCGGTGGAAAAGGATGTCCTTCAGGCGGTTGAGGAGAGCCTCAACAAAAAGGCCTTTAGGACGAAATTGAGGCTGCTTTATATTGCGCCGCGGGAAAGCTTCAAGAAGGTTTTTTATCAGGCGCCGGACGGATTTACCCATCAGTTTGGCGATCCCAACTTGAATTCCTTTGCCAAGGATAATGAAACAAAAACATTCGCCAACTATTGGTTCAGGCCTTATCGCATGAAATGGGCTCAGAGAAAAATTTTCCGCCGGTATCTGACTCGAGACAATGACGGGCCCAATATGTATCTGAATACGGAAGAACTGGCGACAATCTGGCATTTGCCGGACATGTCAGCCATGTCTCCGGCGATTGCCCACATTGAAGCCAAGAAAAGCGGCGCGCCATTGAATTTACCCGTCGAATAAGATTCATAAGAAGCTTAGGCTCCTTGCAATAAAATGAACGAGATCACAACATTCGCTAAAACAAATTTCCGCGGGCAGGACAGGGTTTTTGGAATCAAAACCGACGATCGGCGCCGGCACTTTTATGTTGTCGGGAAAACCGGAACCGGAAAAACCACCATGATCCAAAATATGGCAATACAGGATATCCACAGCGGCCGGGGCGTGGCAATCGTTGATCCGCACGGCGAGTTTGCCGAAACCGTCATCAAATCGATTCCCTCCAACCGGATAAACGACATCATTTATTTCAATCCGGCCGATCAGGAATATCCCATCGCATTCAACGTGATGGAAAAAGTTGACACGGAATACCGGCATCTCATTGCATCGGGACTGGTCGGAGTGTTCAAAAAAATTTGGGCGGATTCATGGGGGCCAAGACTCGAATACATTCTTCGCAATGCTATTTTGGCACTTCTGGAATATCCGGGCAGCACACTCTTGGGAGTTACCCGCATTCTGGTTGATAAACATTACCGGGCGCGCGTTGTCGAAAAAATTTCCGATCCCGTTGTCAGGTCGTTCTGGGTGGATGAATTCACCCAATGGAATGAGCGGGTCCTTCAAGAAGTGATTTCGCCGATTCAAAACAAAGTCGGTCAATTCCTTTCGAGCGCCCTTATCCGGAACATTGTCGGGCAAACAAAATCGGCTTTCAACATCCGCGAGCTGATGGACCAGGGAAAAGTTCTCGTCATGAACCTTTCCAAAGGCCGGATAGGCGAAGATAACAGCGCTCTCCTCGGGGCGATGATGATCACCAAAATTCAGCTGGCCGCCATGGCCCGGGTGGATGTTCCGGAAGAAGAGCGAAAAGATTTCTATTTGTATGTTGATGAATTCCAAAATTTCGCGACTGATTCGTTTGCCAATATTCTGTCTGAAGCGAGAAAATATCACCTTAATTTGATTATTGCCCATCAGTATATCGGCCAGCTGGTGACGGATACGTCAACGAGGGTTCGAGACGCGGTTTTTGGGAACGTCGGGACACTTTGCGTTTTCAGGGTCGGGGCAGAAGATGCCGAATTCCTGGAGAAGGAATTTGAGCCGGTATTTGTCATCCAGGATCTCGTGAATCTTCCAAACCGGCAAATTTATATAAAGCTGATGATTGACGGAATAGCCGGAAACGCTTTTTCAGCCTCGACACTTCCGCCGTTTGACCTTTCGAAAACGCTGGAAAATGAAGAAAAAGTGATTCGCATCACGCGGGAGCGGTATGGGACGGATCGGGAAATTGTTGAAGACAAAATCGCCCGCTGGAGCGGGATGGTAACTGAAAAAGATTTGGCCAGCCAGAAAAATATCATCAGAGAGCTAAGGACGAAAGACAAGCAAACAAATTCAATCCCTAAAAACATGAAAAATGACATCGTCGGGAAAAAAATAAAACCGCCGGCCAAAGCGGAAGACGCAAGACGAATCAAAAGTTCCGGCGAAAATCAAAAAGCGGTCGTTGCGGGCGTCAATCGTCCCGCCGGCAAAGCTTCACCTGCCCGAAATGCTTCGCGAGTCGAAGCAGGCGGGCGAAACGACTCCGGCAGGCAAATGTATGCGGCCAAGTGCGCGAGCTGCGACATAGACATAGAAGTACCCTTCAAGCCGGACGGATCCCGGCCCACTTTTTGCAAAGACTGCCTCAAGGATTATCAGCGCCAGCAGGCCAAGATCCAGCAGTCGCAAGGCAGCCGAGCCGCAAACGATCAAAGAGAGCCGCGAAATGAAAGATTTCAGCCGCAAAGAACTGTTACTCTTCGTGAAGCGTCAAAAATGCCGCCACGGCAATTCAAGCGGGAAAGAAACGAGCGGCCAAGAAAGCAGGTGAATCTTGCGGAAGTGCGGAGCCTGATTAAAGAGAGCCTAAGCAGCCGCTGAAATTTTTTGTCGCCAAAAGATGAAATACGGCTGGGGGAAGCGCCTTGAAAATGCAATTTATTTTGTAGCGTTATACACTTCATGGGGTAAAAAAGCTTTAAATATAACAATTTATTGCTTTCTTTAGTGCGCTATTGACAGATGTTCAAAAAAATGCTTCAATACTATGTCGAGAACGTTCGGCAGCGTGATTGAAGTTTTTTATTGGCAATATAAATTTCAAGGAGGTCGGCGATGAAGTTGAGACTCGAATTGTTTTTTGAAATAGTGCGCGGCTTGCGTTTGCTTTTACCCCACAATTATCCGCCTCAGCTCGTTTTGGGGGCGGCAATTCACGAGTTCATTCGCGAGCTCAAACTAAATTTCTGGCCCACGGGACTCGTGCGTGAACCTGGAAAGTGGGGAATCGTCAATTTGATCTTCTGCTCCGACACCGCTTTCTGGGGAAGACAAATGTCGGCCGACATCATCCGGGTGGATTTTTTAACCGAGACCCAGTGTGAATTCGTATTTCGCCACGAGGTGTTGGATCTCGGAGAAGGATGGATATTCACAAAGTCGTTAAGGGAGGTTGCTGGAAATTCCGGTTTGCAACTCCTGGGGGGCTCGCTCGGGTCTTTTCTGAGTCAGGTTCGGCCGGAGCAAATCCTCCGATCAATGGATCAGCTTACCGTATGGAGCAGCAGCCCCAAGTCGCAAGCTTCACCGCGGCTTTTCCCGGTCCTGCCTTTTCAAGGGCTGTAATATCACCCTCAACGAGTTGAGCCTAGGGCGAATGATTGTGCTCTAGGCTCATTTTTATCCCTTGTAAAAGGGATTTTCTTCTTATCGCGGAATTGACAGCAGCCATTAAATAACCTATCATGTAAAGCTAGATGATGAACAAGCGACCAAAAGATAATCATAAAAAAATCGTTGTCGCCCTTTCCGGCGGGGTGGATTCGGCAGTGGCGGCGGCGCTGCTCAAAAAGCAGGGATACGAAGTTATTGGTGCTTATTTTGTCTTCACCAAACAAACTTGGAAACTAAGTTTCCAAGTGAAAAAAATCGCGAATAAATTGGGAATTCCGCTGAAAATAATTGACGCGCGGAAAGAATTCAAAAAGCGGGTGATTGATTATTTTCTCAACGCGTACAAAAAAGGCCAGACCCCCAATCCCTGCGTCGTATGCAACAAGGAGATGAAATTTTGCCTGCTTTTCGATTTGATGAAGAAAGAAAAGGCGGATTATGCGGCAACCGGTCATTACGCCAAAATAAGCGGGCGTATTTTAGCCGGTGAATCAAAGTCCGGCCTTTGCCTTTCAGCCAGCAAGCCGCCGAAATTTTTCAAAGCCGGACTTTTTGAAGCTGAAGACAAAACAAAAGACCAATCGTATTTTCTATATAAATTGGCTCAAAAAGATCTGTCGAAAATTATTTTTCCGCTGGGAGGATATAAAAAATCAGAAGTAAAAAAAATGGCGAAAGAAATGAAATTGCCGGTTGCCACGAATGAGTCGCAAGATATCTGCTTTATGCCGGATAATGACGCCATGAAATATTTTTCAAAGAATATTGAATCAGAAACCGGAAACATCATTGATGAAGCGGGAAAAGTTTTGGGAAGACATAGAGGTTTGCCCATTTTTACGATCGGACAGCGAAAAGGGATCGAAATCGGAGGAACCGGACCGTATTGGGTAATCGGAAAAAATATTCGAAAAAATGAACTGATTGTCACAAACGACTCGAAAAAGCTGCACAAAGAGAAATTTTGGGTGAGCAAAGTCAATTGGACAAATGAAAAGAAAAAATCGCCGTTCCGGGCTGACGTTCAAATTCGCTACCATTCAACGAGAATATCTGCTAAAATAATACCAGGCAAGTCGGGAAGGCTTCTTGTCGAGACTAAAAGGCCATTTCGGGCGGTGACAGCGGGCCAGTCAGCGGTTTTTTATAAAAATGGAGAAGTTTTGGGGGGAGGCACAATAATTTGAATTCTTATGGGATTACTCGACGATTATTCACAAAACAGTGACGATAGCGGCGGCGCTTCTGATCCGGGCGATATCCGCCGGCAAAAAATGGAGCTCGAGAGCCAGATTGTGATTTCCGAATCCAATCTAAAAAAAATTCTCCGCGAAAGAGAAATTCTTGAAATTGAGCAGAGAAGGCTGAAAAAAAGCGAAGAGCGCATCCGGGTCGAACGTGACGCCCTTGACAGGAAGCTGAAAAAAATTCAGGAAAACCAGAGGTATTCGGAAGAAGAGATCAGGGGCCTAAAAAAGAAAATGAAAATTATACAGTAGTCAATTCGCGGATCCAGCTGAATGCCTTGCGCCCGAAGAAGTCATCGGGCTTTTTCTTTACAATTATAATAAAATAAGCTACTTTTGTAATCACTGGAATTCAAGCGTTCCGATCGCAGACGAAGGGGTGAGCGGTCGGACCGCCTCAAATAAGATATGACAGCCAACCAACTCCGACCCGCCGACGCCAAGGCTTTGGCGGGCAAGACTCGGATAATTCATAGTTTAGATATTGAAAAAGGTTGGCCAAGAAATTTATGACCTCTCGAGAATTAAGACAAAAATATCTCGATTTTTTCAAGGAAAAAGAACACGCCATCATTCCGTCTGCTCCGGTTGTTCCGGAAAACGACCCGACGGTGCTTTTCACGACCGCCGGAATGCATCCCCTCGTGCCTTTTCTCATGGGCGAAAAACATCCCAAAGGAAAGCGCCTCGCGAACGTCCAAAAATGCGTCCGCACTGTTGATATTGACGAAGTGGGCGACAACCGCCATCTCACTTTCTTTGAAATGCTCGGAAATTGGTCGCTCGGAGATTACTTCAAACGCGAAGCGATTGAGTGGAGCTTTGAATTTATAACAAGCGAAAAATGGCTGGGGCTCGACCCGCGCCGGCTCTATGTGACGGTGTTTGAAGGCGATGAGGACGCGGTGCGTGACGAAGAATCCATCCGGATCTGGCAGGAGCAATTTGCCAAAGTCGGCATCAAAGCCGAAGCAGCCGGCGAAGATAGGATTGTGAATTATGAGAAAAGAATTATTCCGCTTGGAAAAGACGACAACTGGTGGGGACCGGCAGGAAAAACGGGGCCTTGCGGGCCTTGCACCGAAATGTTTTATGATGTTTCGCCGGAACTCGGAAAAGTGAACGATACTTTCGGAAGCCTTGTCAAGAATTTTCGTCTGATGGAAATCTGGAATGATGTTTTCATGGAATTCAACAAAAAAGCGGACGCGACTTTTGAAAAAATGAAACAGCAAAATGTTGACACGGGCATGGGGCTGGAGAGAACGCTTGTCGTTTTGACCGGAAAAGACAATGTTTTTGACACGGAATTTTTTCAGCCCATTATCAGAAGGATCGAGGAGTTGTCCGCAAAAAACTATAGCGAAGATGAATCAAAAATTTCCATGAGAATAGTTTCCGACCACTTGAAGGCGGCCACTTTCATGATCGCGGACGGCGTTTTGCCTTCGAATGTCGAGCGGGGCTATGTCCTTCGCCGGCTCATCCGGCGGGCGGTCCGCCAGGGAAAAATTCTGGGAATCGAAGGCAATTTCACTTCGAAAATCGCGGAAGTCGTGATTTCCGAATATAAGGAAGTTTATCCCGAGCTTGGACGCGAAACGGAAAAAATCATCGAAGCTCTCAATCAGGAAGAAATGAAATTCCGGCAAACACTTGAAAAAGGCCTCAAAAAAATAAAAGAAATCATCGCTGAAAGCCGGAGCGCGGAAAAAATTTCCGGCGAGAAAGCCTTTCATCTTTTTTCAACATATGGCTTTCCGCTTGAACTCACCAAAGAAATCGCACGTGAACATGGCATCGCAGTAGATGAAGAATCTTATCACGAACATTTCAAAAAGCATCAGGAGCTGTCGAGGACGGTCAGCGCGGGAATGTTCAAGGGAGGACTGGCGGATGCGGGCGAAAGCGCGGCCAGGCTTCACACAGCCACGCATCTTCTTCTGGCGGCTCTCCGAAAAGTATTGGGTGACCATGTCATCCAAAAAGGATCAAACATCACAGGCGAGAGATTGCGGCTTGATTTTTCCCACGAAAAGAAAATGACTCCAGAAGAAATTCAAAAAACCGAAGGATTAGTCAACGAAGCCATTTCAAAAGATATTCCCGTGAAATGCGAGGAAATGACGCTTGAAGACGCGCAAAAAATGGGTGCCATGGGGGTATTCGGGGAAAAATACGGGGACAAAGTCAAGGTATACAGCATTTTTGATTTTTCTTCCGAAATCTGCGGCGGTCCGCACGCGGACGCGACAGGTGCGCTTGGAAATTTTCGTATAAAAAAAGAAGAAGCCTCCAGTGCGGGAGTGCGCAGAATCAAGGCAGTATTGGAATAAGCTTCCATCGGAAAATATCGACGCATCCTTTGAAATATCGTCAAAGGGAGGATAAAAGCCCGGGGGATAATAAGGCCAGGCTTTTTTTATTATCTTCGACATTGCTGACTTGTCGATATGGAGAAACAATAAATAAAAAAAATACGTATTAGCAAACAGCTAACTGGAAACAAAGCGATAGGGCAATGAACGGCATACAGACAAAAACTTCCGAAAATATTTTTTCCCAATTTTCTTTCCGAGGAGCCCTTTTTCAACTCCTTCTGATTTTTTTGGGGATCGCTTTTTTATTTTTCATCACTTTGATGAAAGCCGAAGTGGCGGAATCTTTCGGGTTCGAACCGCTTCTTTATGTTTATACGATTTTTGTGACAACATTCCAGCTTTCGAGGCTGATCGCCGCCATGTTTTATGAAAATTCATATCGGGGCAGTGTTTTGGCGACGAGCGCAAACGGGTGGGATGCGGGCAAAAATCCGGCAACTTCGGGAAAAAACGGGGAATTTGAACCGAATGTGACTTTTGTGATTCCATGCAAGAACGAAGAAAAAGAAATCGCTGAGGCCATCACCAATTGTTTCCGGGCGGACTATCCAAAGGAAAAAATCGAGGTGATTGCCGTCAACGACGGCAGCACTGACGGAACGGGGGAGATAATGAAGGGGATGCTGAAAAAACATGAAAACCTTCTGGTCATCGACTGGTCGGAAAACAAGGGAAAAAAACATGCCATGAATGAGGGATTTCGCCTTGCCAAGGGAGAAATAGTGGTTCAGCTGGACAGCGACAGTTTTATCGACCCTGCGACATTCAAAAAAATCATCGAGCCGTTCCGCAATCCGGTCATAGGCGCGGTATCCGCCCACACCGACCCGAGGAATGCCGACCGGAATTTTCTCACAAAAATGCAGGCCGCCTACTATTTCATGTCATTTCGGGTCCTCAAGGCGGCAGAGTCATCATTTCTCACGGTTTTTTGTTGCAGCGGCTGCGCATCAGCCTACAGAAAAAGCCTGGTACTTCCTCTTCTGGATGAATGGATGGAAGAAACATTTCTGGGGAATCCTGTTCCGTGGGGAGATGACAGGGCGCTCACGAGCCGAGTGCTGAAAGCCGGATATCGCACCATTTATTCAAACAAGGTGAAAGCAGAAACCATTGTTCCGGAGAATCTTCGACAGCTTATAAATCAGCAAATACGCTGGAAAAAATCTTGGCTGGTGAATGCCTTTTACAATGCCCGATTCATTTGGAAGACGCAGCCCTTCGTGGCGTTCACCTATTTTTTTCCGCTGGTAGGCGTGACCTATCTTTCTCCAATAATGGCGGGGCGGGCTCTTTTCTATTTGCCGATCCTAAAAGGAATATTCCCATATTTTCATGTGGCGGGAGTATTGCTTCTCGCGGCTATTTTTCTGGCATACTACCGTTCGGTTGCGCCGGAGAACAAATACTGGATATATTATTTCCCTTGGGCGCTGTTCAATTTGTTTTTTTTGTCATTTCTTACCATCTACGCGCTTCTTCGCATAAACGATCGCGGATGGGGAACAAGATAACATGGCCGAATTCAACTTGAAAATGATAAAAATATTTTTCGTCCTGGTTATCGCCATGTTTATTTTGGCCATGGTCAGCGGAATGGACATTTTGCGGAGGGAAAAAATAAAGGGCTGGAAAAAAATTGGCATGGAAGTGGATTTTTTTCGGCATAAACAAGCCTTGGCCGCCCGAAAATCGGAGAATTTAGCCCCGCCGCCAAATGATTCGAATACGGCCGGGTCAATTCCAGTTCTTCTCTATCACGGCATTTTGACTGGCAAAAATTGGGAAGAAGACGGGACAAACATCAGCCTTGAAGAATTCAGGGAACAGATGTTCGCTCTCAAAGAGGCTGGATACCAGACAGTCACTCTGGCGGAATTTTTCGAATACATGAAAAAAGGCAAGGCCCTTCCCGAAAAATCATTCATGCTGACTTTCGATGACGGGAGAAAGGACAGCTACTACGAGGGTGATCCGGTATTGAAATCCGTCGGCTATAGCGCGGTCATGTTTCTCATCACGGGAAGATCGCTCGGCGATCAGCATCGAGGAGACAATTTTTATCTGGGAAAGAGCGAGCTCCAAGATATGATAAAAAGCAAAAGATGGGAAATCCAGTCGCATGGCGATTTTGACCATAACTGGGAACAGGTGGACTCATCCGGAAGCAAGGGGCATTTCATGAGCAATCTTCTTTGGCTGGCTTCCGAAAATCGGATGGAAACTCCCGGCGAGGCAAAAAACAGGATTCTCAAGGATCTCGCCAGCTCAAAAATAAAAATAGAAAAGGAACTCGGACAGAAAACTTTCGCCTATGCTTATCCGTTCAACGATCTCGGCCAGGAATCGGTCAACTTTCCGGAATCTCAGCAATTTATCCGTGACAATATCGGAAGCATATATCCGCTGACTTTCATGCAAGTCGACCCGGGTGAACCAGCCGGAAACCAGCCGGACGCCAATGCGCTTCATGCGAAAAGGATCGATGTCAGCTCTGAAATTTCTCCAGCGGACCTTTTGAAAATATTGGAACGGAACGAAGAAAAAAAATTGCCATACGAGGATTTTTTCTGGGACAATCGGGGATGGAAGGCCAGCTGGGGAGAAATGAAAATTTGGGGGGACTTGACGCTTTATAAAACAGAGGAAAAAGGCGGCAATCTGTCCACACTTTTGGGCGCGTCTTCCTGGAAAAACTATTCCGTTACGAGCCTCGCCGAGATATCGGGAGGAAACTCGATATCCCAAATCGTCCGCTATAAAAATGATGAAAATTATGCCCGCTGCAATTTCGGCAAAAACGGAATTTATGTTTTCCAGAGGGTTGGCGGAAATGAGACTCTGTTAGCTGAAAAAGCGGGCGGCTTCAGCATTCTGGATGGTCTGGAAAATCGCTTGAGCACTGGAATCATCGGAGACCGGATCATGTGCTATTTGAACGGTAATTTGCTGCTTGAGACCCAAATAAGCCAGGCGCTTTCTTCGGGAGGGATAGGATTTTATTTCTGGGACGAATCGCCGGAAAAAGTGATGATCCGGGTAAAAAAAGTGAACGTTTCCGCTTTGTGAAAACATTTAGCGATATTTATGGTATAATTGATTGAGAGGTCAATTATGCATCCGGATACAGAAATTAACAAAAAAAAAGCCCGGTTGGCCGGAAAAACGTTTTTCAAGGCGAGCAGCGTCGTGATTTTTTTGGCGTTGATCGCCATTGCGGCGGTCATTTTCCTGGAAAAGGCCAAAAAGCAGCCATTGCCTTCGGGGAGCCGGATATTTTCTGAAGAAAAAACATTTAGAGAAGATTTTCAGAAAGACGCAACGCTGAATGAAACCGCAAAAATTTCAGAAAGCAAGAACCCGGATTGGTGGTTGAATTCCGGCGGACTCATGACGAGCGGAAACGGAATCGGAAAAACCGTTCAGGGAGACCTCTCCTCTGATTCCGAATGGTTCGGAAAATACAAAAAAAACAATTCCCGCGACACGGATGGGGGACGGCATCCGCAAAATATTTTCCGGCTGGTGACTCGAGGCAAGTGGAACAATTTAGTCCAGGAATCGTATTTTCGCATCAACAAAATAAACCTTTCTGAAAGCGAAAACCGGAACGAATCGAACGGGATACTCCTCATGAGCCGCTATGAGGATGGGGATAATCTCTATTACACCGGAATTCGGGTGGATGGTTCGGCCATAATAAAAAAAAAGTACGAGGGCGACTACTTCACTTTGAACGAAAAAAGAATTTTCCAGGGCGAGGAATACGATCGTGATGAAAACCCCAACTTGCTTCCAATCGGCAAATGGATCGGGCTTCGGTGCGAGCTTCGGAACACCCCTGATGGCGATGTTGATATAAAGCTCTTCATTGACGAGGAAGGGGACGGAAACTGGAAGTTGGCGGCAAGCGCGTTGGACAACGGGAAAAAAGAATTCGGAACAAACATCATATCAGACGAAGGCCATGCCGGCATCCGGACGGATTTCATGGACGTCGAGTTTTCAGGCTACAAGATTGCGGAAGTGAAATAATACGAGAAAATGCCATGAGGGATCGCGAAAATAAAAAAATAGGAAATATTTTCATTTCGAAAGCGATTGTCCTTTTTGCTTTGGCAATTTTGTTCGTGCCGGAAGCGAAGTCGAGCAGCGGCGCCTTCTTTGAAAAATTCGGCGTGAAATGTTCAATTGACGAGTCCGAAAGCATGGAAAGAAGCAAAGACTCTGATTGGTGGGTCAATTCCGGCGGAAAAATGCTCTGCCGGAAAGGCACAGGGCGGACTTTGCAAAAAAATATACCTCCGAATTCAAAATGGAGAAAAGAGTACAAAAAAACGAACCCAAAAGATACGGATGGAGGAAAACATCCCCAGAATATTTTCCGGCTGATTTCCAAGTCTGAATGGCAAAACTTCAGCCAGGAAGCCAGTTTCAGAATCAACAAGTTCAATTTGAGCAAAAGTCCGAATCGGAACGAATCAAACGGGATTCTCTTTTTGGGAAGATACCAGGACAGCGAAAATCTCTACTATGCCGGCATCAGAGTGGACGGATATGCGGTGATAAAAAAGAAAATAAACGGAGAATATTTTGAAATGGCCCACAATCGCCTATTCAGCACAAAAAAATACAATCGCCAGAGCGCGAGCCGGTCGCATCTTTTGCCAAAAAAAAAGTGGATCAGCCTGAAATCAGAAATTCGGGATACCGACAGCGGGAATGTTGAAATGAAGCTTTATATCAAGAAAAAGAAAGAATGGATTTTAGCGGCCGAAGCGCACGACGAGCCAGGAAAATACGGGGGAAATGTGATTTCGGGGAATGGCCATGCCGGCATCCGGACGGATTTCATGGACGTCGAGTTTGATAAATACAGAATGACGGAGATCTAGATTATTTTTTTGGAAATACAGAGCGAGCCTGTGATTCAGGGCTCACTTTTGAAACCGGAAAGAATTCAGAAGCTTTCCTCCGGGTTTGAACAGGCTGGTCGTGATTTGCGTCCCATCAACGCTGACGACTAAATAACTTTTCTGCCCGAAAAAATATTCAACATTCTGGACAGGTTTGGAATGGGGATTAGCGTCTGTGTTTCCTTCGCCAATTTGATAAATGCTGTTTTGGGCGCCGGGAAAAACGGAAGAATCAATCAGTCTTCGCGAAAAAATGTGTTCATGCCCTGAAAATACGGCGGTGACATTGTTGCTGTCAATAATCTGCCAAAAAGCGTCGCGCTCTTCGGGATTTGCATCAAGGCTGTTTTTGATTTTCCCGCCCACCGGGAAGGCCGGCGCGTGGAAAAAAACAAAAACATTTTCTTTTGTATTGGCTGACAAATCTGCTTCCAGCCAGGATCTTTGTGCGGCGTCAATGGCGTGCCATATAGGATAGGAGCTGCTCAAGACCACGAAATGAGAATTCTCGAAATCAAAGGAATAGCTGATTCCAGTGAATCCGGCAGGGCCGTTTTGGGGAGGGCCGAAACAGGAATTCCAGAATCCAAGCGAAACAAAATCATGGTTTCCCATCACGGGGTAAATCGGAACATTCAGCGGGTCAACGATTTTTTTCCATTTCTTCAATTTTTTCTCGCACTTTTTTCCCGAGCACATATCCCCGAGAGAAACCAAAAAATCAATATCTTGATATTTTTTCAGGCTTTTGACTGATTTTCCCAGTCCGCTTTTTTGGCCACTGAATTTTTGCGTGTCGCCGAGGACTGCAAAGGAAAAAGCCCAAACCCTCTGGGAGGAGAAAACAAAAAACAAGGCCGCCGCAAAAACAAAAACACACAATTTTCTCATGGAAAGAAAATGCATTAGTGCCAGCATTATATCACAAAAATAATTTTGGGAAAAAAGTTGAAAATTTCTTTGACTATTTTTGACTGAAAAGTTGAAATATAGTATATTGAAACAAGTAAATGCTAAATTAATGAAATGAAAAAAAAGAAAGTTTTGTCTTCAGTAGCGCTACTTTTTGTTTTTGGGGCGGCGGGTTTTGTTTTTGCGAAATCGGAATCAGCCCAAAACGAAAATCCGAGCCGCAACGTGAGCATACAGGGAAATAGAGATGAGGCACCGGGATCTGGCGCCGGCAATTCCGGTCAAAGCCAGAATCAAAACAAGAACCGGGAAAAGATTGAGGAAAAGAACAAAAATGCCGGTCCCGCTCAATCGAATCAAGAGAAGAGCAACGAACAGTCAGCAAGGGCCGCGAATGCCGGACAGGCAAACGCCGATACGCACCGGAGCGCTGTGGTCAGTTTCGTGAAAAACCTGCTTGAAGCGGCAAAAAATGAAGACGGCAAAAACAAAAATGGAATCGGCGGTGAAGTCCGGAATGTGGCTATGCAGCAAAACCAGGGCGAAGCGGTGACAGTTACGGCCATGGAACAAGTTCAAGCCCGCGGTAAAATACAAACTTTTCTAATCGGTTCGGATTATAAGAGTCTTGGCGCTCTTAGGAGCGAAATGGTGCAGACGCGAAACCGGATTCGCCAACTGGAAGGGCTTGCAAGCAGAACCGAAAACGAAGAAACAAGGCAAAAGCTTGAGGAACAGATACGGGAATTTGAGCAGGAGCAGGCGAGAATAAACCAGTTTATCAGTGAAAACGATTCCAGGATAAGCCTTTTTGGCTGGCTTGCCAAAATTTTCCAGTGAAAAATTGAAGAAGATTCAAATCCGAAATCCCTGAAATAAAAGGGATTTTTTTGGTATTTTTTTTCTGCTCTTGACAAAATATATATTTAGTGATTTAATGCTTTGACGCTTTGTGAAGGACAGCGGTTCTTCCTCTGCGCATGATTTTGACAAAAATTTCGAAAAAACGGAGTGGAATATGCTGAAAAAAGGTTTTTTGACAATTTTTCTGGCCGCTGCTTTTCTGGCGGTAGCGATGCCCAGCCAGGCCAGAAGTCTCAGTAAGGCCATTTTGGTCATAACCTGCGATGACGGCCATTGGACCCAGTGGGAATACCTCGCTCCGATCATGCGGAATCATGGCATCGTCGGAACCTGTTATCCCGTCACCAGCTGGATCAGAAACGATTATGACTTTATGTACGTTTCTGACCTCCAGACGCTGAAAGGCCGGGGTTGGGAAATGGGGAACCACACCCAAAACCATACTGATGCTTTGGCAGTTGCTGACCAGACATTTCTGGCTGACCTTGAGGCCGCCAAGCAGGATCTTGTTGGTTGGGGACTTGGTCCCGTTTCCGCTTTCGCTCCGCCATATGGCGAGTTCAACAGCCACACGGTGGAGCTGATAAAGCCGCGAGGATATACTTCGCTTCGGAGGGCTTGCGGCGAATACAACGACACGAATTATGTGTCAAACTTTGATGCCTTTGGCATCGAGGTGATCAGCCTCAAGGCAGCCACCGATATGGCCAAAGTAAAAACTTGGCTGAATGACCTTGTCGATCAAAAGGCCGCTGGGGTGCTGGTCGTTCATCAAGTGAACGTAGCGGGTGATCCCGATTCGATCACCTCGGCCATGGCAGAAGAGATTCTGGGTCACGCGGCCGGTCTCATCGCCGAGGGACAATTGGAAACTCTCACTGTCTCTCAAATGGTGAAGAAAATGCGGCCGGCGGATATCTCGGCCGTGATCAGCCTGCTTCTTCTTGATGAATAAGCGGCTGCCGGGGGGGGAAAATAAATAGTCACGAATGATTCACGGGGTGGTGCTCGCAAGGCGCCGCCCCTTTTTCTTGGCCAAAAAAGAGGAGTGAAAAATAAATTAGACCACAAAAACAAAATGTCTGCTCAGTTATCCACATTTTTTGTTTGCAAAAATGAAAATAGAAATTATAATGACACTAGGAAAAAAAACGATAAAAAAATAAGAAAAATACAATCAGCAAAAAGGAGGAGGTGCCCCACGGGCATTACTTTTTTTTTGTTTATCCAATTTTTAGGGTTTTACAACATGAAAACCAAAGGGCTAAAAAATGGAACCAGAATCAAGAAAGCCGATCCAAGCGAATTCTTTGCGGAATAATTTGGATTGGCTTTTTTTTGTGAAATATCCGCCCGGAAAGATTGTAGTAGTTTCATAAGAAGCAGGAGGAAAAATTGAAAAAAGAAAAACAAAAGGAGATTCACAACTGATTGTTTTGGAAGGAGGAAGTCTTCTTTTTATTTTGAAAAACAATTCGGATTTTTCGGCCCGGCTTTTGAAAGAAAGACTGGCTGAAAAGGTCGAAGCTTCTCTTCTCGTTCTCGCCTAGGCGAAACATTAAGAAAATAAGAAGGGATGTAAATCTTATCGCTAAACTAGAAAGAGAGGTGAAAAGAAATGAAAAAGAAAATGATAATCGCAGTCGTCTTCGTAGCGGCTCTCGCAATCACAACTTCAGCTGTTTTCGCGCGATATGATCATCGCAACGGCTCTTCATGCGGATGTGATCAAAGACACCGACACAGCGATGATTGCTGCCCAAAGGTGGAAGTCGATGCTGATACAAATACTACTGTAAGAAACTATGTTGACGTGAAAGCGGACACCGGAGACAACAGCATATACGGATCAAGCAAAAACTACGTGAGAGCTCGATACATGCCTTTCGGATATAATTCCAAGGAAGAAGCTGAAATCGAGACTGGAAATGCGGACGCGAAAAACGTTCTCATTACAGAGGTCGAAGGTGCTCTTGTCACCGTTGACGCTCCTCGAAGAGGAACCGTTGACATCGATGCTGACACTGACACATACGTCAAAAACGATGTCGAGGTGAAAGCTGACACTGGCGACAACAGAATAAGAGTGTCACGAAGCGAAGCTGAAATTGAAACAGGCGATGCCTATGCAGACAACTACACAAAAACAAGTGTGCTTGGCTCAACAGTCGAGGTTAAATAGTTGTCTCTCTCAAGACAGGAGGGCGGCGAATTTCTTCACTAACTTTGTTTAGCGGGGGAATAACAACCGCCCTCCGGAGTCTTGGAAAACTCAACGAATTACGAATCAAGTACGAATATACGAATTTATAATTTTCAAGATATGGAGGGAATTACAAACAATAAATATTTCGTTAGCTATGTCTGTCTGGCGCTGTTGACTCTGTCTTTTCGAGTATCATTGGCGGATGCCAGTTCGGTGATTATTCAGGAAAACGCGAGCGCCACGGCTGATACGGGCGGAAATGTGGTTGAAGGAGCCGGGGAAATCAAAACCGGAAACGCGAGCGCGTCGAGCTCTTCCAGCACGACTGTCAGCGGCAACAGCGGCGGGGAAACGAAAGTTGAAGTGAAAACAAAGGCCGAAGCCAACGGCAAAAAAGTCGAAGCCGAAGTGAAGGAAGAAAATTTGAAAGAAAACGTCAGCATCAAAAAAGAAGTCAAAGAAGGCGGCAGCGAGGCGAAAGTGGAAATCGACGTCACGCCGGTCGAAAGCGATCCGGCCATCGCCGAGAAAGAAGACCAAGAAGAAGTGAACAGCCCCGAGATGGGCGAGCCAGTGGCTGATGAGAAAAATATATTTGCCCGGACAGCCGAAAGCATTTCAGAAACCGCCCGGAGCATTTTCGAGAGAGTAGTTTCACTTTTCAGCTAAAAAATCCAAAATAAGCAACGCGGAGGAGGGCGAGTGGGAAGCAAATGAAAATCAGGCAGAAAAAATTTTTCAAAATAATATTCCATTTCGCGCTGGCAGCCCAACTGGCTTTTTTTCAGTGCGGCTTGCCAGTCTTGGTTGCAAAAGCTGAAACCGTCCCGAATGAACAGGTGGAACAAGCCTCGCCGGAGCAAGAGGAAGAGCCTGCCGTGGAGGAGTCCATCGAAGAAGAAGCCATTGAAACCGAGAAATTGGCCGATACAAGCGTTCCGGATGAAAAAAAAGGCGCCGCTGAAGAAGAAACTGCGGCCGAGGCGGAGGAAAGTCCGGAAGAATTTTGGAAAACGTGCCAGCTGGACGACCTTTTTGATGATTTTCAGGACGAAAGTGAATGCGGAGAATGCAAAAAAATGACGACCTGCGGGGAAATTGAAATTTGTCTTACCGAGAAAATTGAAATCGAGAATGACGCTGATATTAATAACGATATTGAAACAGCCGCGAATACCGGCCAAAATGAAACAGATCTCAAAGAACCGGGGCCGGTTCGTGATGTGCCATTGTTTGATGCAAGCGATCTTTCTCTTGTTCAGGAAGAAGCAGGTTCGGACGCCGCTTCAACTGTCCTGCCGGAAGCCGCTCCGGAGGAGCAATTGACTCCCGATGAGGCTGCGACACCGGAAAATGACAGAGATGATCGAGAAGACAATTCAAGCAGGCGGGAAAAGGATGAAAATATTGAAGAAGAAGCGCTGTCGGAGGATGCTTTGGCCGAAATCTCCACTGGTGACGCGGTGGCCGCGACGAATGTCGTCAATGAAGTGAATACAAACGTTGTCGGTGACAACGGAATTGAAACTGTCGAGAATATTTATGGCAACGTCGAGGGAGACATAAATCTTCTCGAAACATTCAATTCGCTTCTGGAAAATGCCGAAAACACGAATAACAGCAATCTTTCCGCTTTCGACGCGGTAGAAATTTCGATCGAAAACGAAGCGGATATCGATAACGACGTGGTCACCGAAGCCAGTTCCGGCCAAAATGAAATTTCGAACGAAACAGAGAATGGCGATTCTCTCATCACAACCGGCGACGCGATCGCGGTCGCAAATGTCGCGAATATCGTCAACAATAACATTGTTGGGAATAATTTTCTTTTTGCCGTAATCAATATTTTCGGAAACTGGATCGGGGATCTCATTGTGCCGGGCGAAGGACTGCTTTCGGTCCCGGCGAGTGGCCAGCCCGACAATTTCATCGTCGATGTCGAAAACGATACGGACATTGAGAACAACGTCCAAACTTCCGCAACAACCGGCCTAAATGAAATCGAAACTGAGGGCGGGAGCTCTGCAATCGACACCGGAAGCGCCTATTCCGAGAACGGCGTCATAAACCAAGTCGGATCAACGGTTGTCGGGAGCAACTGGTTTTTTCTTGCTATCAACAATATGGGTAACTGGGTGGGAAATGTTCTCAACTGGAACAGTGAAAAAAACGGCTATGAAACGGTTTTCAGTTTTGATTTCGAAGAAGATGAAAATTCAGAGGACGGCGGACTCGCCAGCTGGCTGACAAAAATATTCATCCGCAACGAAGCGGATGTTGAAAACAACGTGACGACGACCGCGAACACCGGCGGAAATGAAATCGAAAGCGAAGGCGGCGGCGCGAATATCACCACCGGAAACGCCTATGCTTTTTCAAAAATATACAATCTTGTCAACAACAATTTCATCGGCTCGAACTGGATGTTTGCGGTCGTGAATATTTTCGGCAGCTGGCAAGGCGATGTCGAATTTGCCTATCCGGACCTTTCCGTATCACTGGCCGACAATGTCTCTAAAGTGAAAAAAGGCGATTCCTATGCTTATAAGATTACCTACAAAAACGACGGGCGGGCTGATTGCGAAAATTTGAACGCGGGTTTGCATCTTCCGGACGGGGTGGATTTCCAGTCTGATTCGAGCGGCACCGGTCCGTGGCGCGAAGGAAATGATCTTTCCTGGACTCTTGAGGGACTCAAAGCCGGGGAAGAAGGATCTTTTTTCGTGAATGTGGTTGTGAGCGATGATTTGCCTGAAAGTACAGCATTTCTTGAAAGCGAGGCGGCGGTCGCGACCGGGACCAAAGAAGTCGAGCTCGCGAACAATGTCGCGGCGGATCAGACCGAAGTCTGGAGCCTGGCGAAAAGCGGCGCGAACCAGGAAAACAGCCAAAACGGAGAAAGCGGACAAACCGGTTCCGAATTTGGCGAAAGCGAAACGTCCCGGATAAATTCGGCCCTTTTTATAACCCGCAGTTCTTCGAAGAAAAAAATGGAAGTGGGCCAGATTGCCAAGCACACGATCATTGTGACGAACACGGGAAACTCAACCATAAGCGATATTGTTGTCAGCGACAAAATCATGAATAAAAATGGCGGCGCCGGAGATTATTCCTGGAAGGTGGAAAAGCTGGAAGCCGGGAAAAAAGCCATTGTGACCTATAAATTGATGGTGAATTTAGGGGCGCCGACCGGAGACTACAGGAATACCGCTGTCGCGAGCGGATTTGACGAAACAGGAAGCGAAGTTTGGGGCAATGAGGCGAAAATATTGGTTGACGTGAACGGCAGAAAAAATCAGGAGGAAAACTATTATTACTATTATTATACATCTGCCGACAATCCTCCGGTCAGCCTCGTCGGCGCCGGAGAAACAGCCTTTGTCGAAACCGCGGAGGCTGCTGAAGCGCTTGCTGGGGACGGAAAGGTTCTGGGCGCGTGGACCAACGGCATTTGCCGCACTCTTCCCTGGTGGGGCTGGGCGGCGGCGGCATTCCTCTATTTCGCGGCGGTTCACTGGGCTCTTCTGCGCCAGAAAGAAATAATAAGGCGATAGAAAGGCATCAACTTATGAAAACCCGGCTGGAAAAATTTTTGCGGACTTATGTCATTCCCCTCGGAGCCAGTGCTTTGGCTTTTCTTTGGTGGCAGCAATACGAGTGCCAGCAGGTCTGGTGGTGGCTGGCGCTTGTCGGCGGGATACTCCTGATCCATTATTATTTCTATTTCCGAACCGAAAAAGAAAAAATATAGGATTTCCGATTCCAAAAGAGCATGTTTCGTGAAATGCGAAATAGTAAAATTATTAATTACGACACAAAAAAAGAATTCTTGCTGAGTTATCCACTTTTTGCCTTTGCTAGCTTTCGCGAAAGAATGTAAAATAAATTAACAATAAAAAATAAAAAACAAAACTAAAGAAGTCAAAAAAACAACGCTTCTTTTTTTTTGTGAGAAAAGGAAAAACATATGAAGGGTGATCATATGGAAAAAAACCGATCCGAAATCGTCATGGTCTGGCGTTTTTAGGTCGGTGTTTTTTTGTTTTCCAAACAGTGCCAAGAAATAGCCAAAACAAACCAAAAGCCAGCACTAGTTCGTTATCGTGGGGATAGCGGCTTTGTGCTGGCTTTTTTATTTACGAATTAGGGAAAATAAACTTTCATCCAAAAATGCTGAAATATTTTTTCTCAAAAGCAACTCTCGTTTTCGTCTCAGCCGCTTTGACTTGCGGAGCTGCCTACTATTCCTTCGCCAAGCCGGGGAATTTTTTTCTTCCGAAGTCCAAACCTGAGCCGCAACACCGCAAATTGGATCTCAAGGTTTCGAGCGTCTGCCAGTTCAACGGCGCGCTTTGCCAAGGCTTTGGCAATTGGGAGGAGGCGGATCTCAACTGCCGGCACAAATTCTTCAATTTTCCGGACTTGAAGCCCGGAGACTATGGCGAAGTCACGATTGATCTCACGGTGACGGGCGGCGATGCCTGCGGGGAAATGACCATCAAAGACATTCTTGATCGAGGCAACAAGTGCGTGGAACCGGAGACAAAAACGAGAATTGACCGCGACTGCCGGGGGAAAAACCCTGGGAGCAAAGAAAAAAACGGAGAAATGCGCGAATCCATTGAATTTCAGATTTGGCTTGATCAGGGAAGAATCCTTGGTTTTCAGGGAAAAACTGATCCGGGAGAAGGAGATAATATATACAACGAAAAAGATGCGCTGATGATGGACTGGACAAGTCTTCGGAAATGTCCCAAAACTTTTGAACTGCGCAAATTTCTGCGAACCAACCGGCAAAAATATTGGAACGATTGCCAAAACGCGGATGGCGACGGCGATGGAAAAAAATGCAAAAAAAATGTCTGCCACGGAGTGGCGCGCGACGGGCGGCTCATCGAGGGAGTGACATACTATATCGGTTTTGCCTGGAGATTGCCGGAAACAGTCGGCAACGAAGCCCAGACTGACAGCCTGAAATTTGATCTCCGCTTCACCGCCAAAGGCAGCGAATCCTGCCAACCGTGCCAGAATACCTGTCATCATTGTGAAGATCGGTGTAGGGATTGATTGCCAATTTCAAAAATAACAAAATTTAAATAATAGAAAAAAAGTCGACGCGGGTACTGCGAAAATGCCAAAAAAATCGTGATGATTCAAGACTCTCCCTCATAGGGGGAGGGTGAAAACTCTCAATTTATACTTTAGGGAGACAAAGAATTATCGCAAAATTAAATTATAAGAGAAAATAAAATGAAAAAAATATTTCGAAGTTCGGCGCTGGTTCTCGTGGTGGCGGCCATCGCCGGATACGCGACGTATTCGTTCTTCTCTGACACGGAGACTTCGACGGGGAACACATTCACCGCGGGAGCGATTGATTTGACTGTCACTCATACCGATAAAGCGACAAATGGAGCTTGCCAATTTAGTAATACAGTCGGTGGTCCGATCTTCAATTGTACCGATGTTAAGCCCGGGGACAGTGGTGAAAGCACTTTGAAGTTTAATCTCACCAGCAATCCTGCTTGGGCATGCGTGCAAGTGAATAACGTTGTCGACAGTGATAATGAGTGCAACGATCCTGAATTGGCTGCCGAATCAGTTTGCACACAAAACGGAAATGGTGAGTTGGACCAACACTTAAATCTTACAATCTGGATAGATGACGGAGCTGGAGCTGGAGAAAGTTGCGATAATGACCAAAGCGGAACCGAGCAAGTGCTCGCAAATAATGTTCCGTTAAGCACATTTATGACGCAAGTGGGCAATCAAACATCGTTCGTGCTTCCAGTCGCGGATACAACAGATCAATCAATGCTTGGGAAAAACCATGCCCTCCCTGTTGGGGAGCAATGTCTCGGGATTGCGTGGTCTGTTCCTACAACCACAGGCAATGAAGTGCAAACAGACAAACTGGGTGGCGATTTGGTTTTCTATGTCGAGCAAGAAAGGAATAATTCTGACTTCTCATGCGCAACACATTTCGCACCCCTGCAAGGAACACAGACACTCACTCTGGAAAACGAAACGCAAAATGCGACAGGTCCTTGGACACCCATCACCAATGATGCGAAATCCGCAACATTGACTTGGCAGGGAGATGGTCCGACATTCAATTACACCCTAACTGCACAAAGTCTCCCAATCAATACTCCCTATAGCTTGATATATTATGCCGATCCTTTTCCAGGAAATAATCCCGGAAAGCTTATCGGGACATATACTACCGATGGAAGCGGGGGGATTAATTCGGGAGCTCAAGTAATAGATCTCGGAATGGATTTGCCAGCTCCTGCGGACGCTAATTTCGGAACCGGCGCCAAAATCTGGCTGATACCAAGTGCCAACTATACCGGCACCAGCGTTAGTCCCTGGGCACCAGATGACAATTGGCTGTTCGAAGGTAATGTTTACATCCACTACAACGACACGGATAACTAAACAGGATGAAGCCTTTCTCTCTCGCTCAATAGGCTTTGGGCGGGAGGATTGAGGTTTTAAGTGTGAATTAATATCTGATCTGTTGATTTCGTTTGAGGCGGGAAGAGAAATTTGCAGAAATACAAATGTATGAGAAAAATAATCAAAAGTTTCGCGGTGGTGATCGGAGTTGCCGCTATTGCGGGATACTCAACGTATTCGTTTTTTTCGGATACGGAAACCGCGGCGGGAAACATATTTAGAGCGGGAGAGATTGATTTGAAAATAGACAGTCATTGCTCCTACAACGGCCAATCCTCAAGCCAATGCGGAGAGTGGGAGTTGAAGGATTTGATCCCGACTTCGGACAAGTTTTTCAATTTTTCGGACATTAAGCCGGGTGATTTTGGCGAAAATACCATAAGTTTGCATATTGACGACAATGATGCGTGGGCATGTCTCACGATCGACAATTTGAAAAATGATGAGAATGATTGCAATGATCCAGAAGAAAAAGCAAATGACGAAACTTGCGGAACAGCTGCGGATCAGGGAGAGCTGGCGCAAAATTTGTTTTTTACCGCCTGGGCCGATAACGGAGACAAAGTTTGGGAAAGTGGCGAGCCATTGTTATTCTCAAATAAATTCGGTCCGGCGAGCGATATCCTCAATGGGAAAACCTACGCTTTGGCTGATTCGACCACTGGTGGCAATCCGATCATGGGTGGACAGACGAAAAATATCGGCCTCAAATGGTGCTTCGGAACAATGGTAGTTGATGAAACAAGCCACACAATTTCCTGCGACAAATTGGGCGAGCATAATGACACTCAAACTGATTCCATATCCGCCGATGTGAAATTTTATGTCGAGCAGTCAAGGCATAACGAAAATTTCAAATGTTCAGAAATAAACGGTGGTAATGAAGAACCGGCTTGCACGCCGGTTGCGGAGATTTGTGGTGATGCGATAGATAATGATTGTGACGGTTTTGCTGATTGCGGAGATAGTGATTGCAATGCGGACACCGCCTGCCAAGCGGCGGGCAATGGACATGAAACAGTGAGGCTGGAAAACAAATTTGTTACCGACGATTGGCATGTTATAGATGACGGAACATATGGTGATTTAACTTTTAATGAATCTGGTCCGACTTTTGATTATAGTTTTAGCGGTCACGGACTAATATCAGGCACAGCATACAGTTTGATTTATTATGCTGATCCTTGGGCCGGAAACGGCATGAATCACCTCACCGGTAAATTAATTGGAAGTGGATCTACCAACGGAAGCGGTGATCTAACATTATCGGGAAGTCCTGACCTAGACACTGACTTGCCCAATTCTGACGATAAGAATTATCCGGGAAATGGGGGTACCGAAATTGGTGCAAAAATTATTATGGTTCTTTCGGCTGATTATGATGCTACGAACCACATTTTAAATACATGGAATCCTTCACCATATCTCTGGGAGACCTCGGTCATCTTTTACGATGACACGGATGTGGTCAGTACCGAAACTATCACTCTAAATGACTTAGGCGCGGCTTCTCAATATGGCTATATCCATAATTACAGCACCGCAAATGTGAGCTTTGCTTATGACACACCCGCGAATGACAAATTGTCCGGCACAGTCACGGCAACAGGACTGAAACCATATGCGACTTATCAGTTGAAATTCGATGGCAAACCAACTTGCAAATATGGAGCCAGCGGAGATGATCTGGCCAATGAATACATCGGCAATAAAGGACGATGGTGGGATAATACAACAAACGCTAATACTAATGATGCGGGTTATGCCAGCAATTCAATTTACAAAGGCGGAACCCATTGCATCAGCGGTTATCTGGTCTGGGGCTATATTACGGCCGATGCCAGCGGCAATGCTACAAAGTCAGTGACAACTGATTCCAGTTATCACGTGCTGTGGTGCAGTGGCGGTACGTGCGGCCAGAGCAATAACAACCTGTTGGCGTTTCTTGATCCGCTTCATCCAGCATTGAATCTTTGTGCTGCTGGAAATGTTAATGGCCAAATCGAAAGAGGCTCTTGCGGCGGCATGATACTTGCTTCGGGAACTTATAACTTGGGAATGATTTTGAACGAAGAATCATTCCATCAGGGTCCCGGAACATGGACTGCGGTTATGGGAAACGAGATTAGTTTTGATATTGATTAGATAGGCAAGGATGTTTTAAAAGGTTTTAAAAATTGGTTATAATTTTTTTTAAGGTTCGGCCTTAAAAATGAAAAAAGTTTTCAAAATAGGCTACAATCTGATACTGGCGGTTTTGTTCCTGTTTCTCCTGGTGGTCGCGGGGACTTTTTTGCCGATTCCTGGGAATTATAAGATTTTCACCGTGCAATCGGGTTCGATGGAGCCGAAAGTGCCAATGGGAAGTTTGATTTTCGTGAAATCCGCTCCGGAATACGGCGTGGGGGATGTGATCACGATAAAAGCCGGGAGAAATACCGTGACTCACCGGGTGGTGGAAAAAAAAGGCAGCGGCGGGGAAGCAACCTATCGCACAAAGGGAGATGCGAACGAGGAAGCGGATCCGGAGGAAACCAGCGGGCAAAATGTGGTCGGAAAAACTATTTTCAATTTGCCCTATGTCGGCTACCCGATTGGATACGCTCGCACGAAAACCGGATTCATTCTGCTCGTGATCATTCCGGCGACCATCATCATCTATGAAGAGCTGTATAAGATAAAAGAGGAAATAACGAAAAAGTGGCGGAGCCGGCGGGAAAAGAAAGAAAAACAAGCCGCGCCGGAAAATGTCGAGGACCGGATCCGCATTATCGAAGAGGAATCTCTGGGCGCTGGATTGCACGCGGAAGCTCCCGGGACAAAAGATCATCCTCAAGCGCCTTCAGAACAATTTGTCAGGAGAAGTCCGGGGAGAGATGACCAAAATCAAATAAAACGCAGAAAAATAATTTAGGGATAAAGAAATTCGCCCCTTTTAAACTGCAAAGCAGCAATCATACTTCGTGAAATTATTTAACAGGGTAAAAAAATAGTTTAAGAAAAATCAAAATGCCGGGACGCATCCGAAAAAAATTTGTCCGACCGCTATATCTTTTGAGCTTCGCGATTTTGACGCTGTCTTTCGCTTTCCGCTTCGGGGAAGTCAGCGGCACGGTGGCGATTTCCTCAGACTCGGAAAAAAGCGAGGGTAATGAATTTCAGGCGGGGGAGTGGGGGGAGGAAGAGGCAGACGATAAATTCTATCTTATGATCAGTGAAGTTTATTATAATCCTAGCGACGGAGACAATTTCGAATTTATTAAGCTGTATAATCCAACTTCAGATGATATCGATTTATTCAAGGAAGCATATAAGCTGGGAGATGAGGAGAAAGAAGGAGATGGCGAGGGAATGTATGAGTTTCCCTCAGGCGCGATAATAAAGGCAACCAATTATTTGATAATCGCGAGAAAAGCGGCCGCATTCAAGGATGCTTTCGAAATTTCGCCTGATTTCGAGTGGGTGGAATCTGACACAGCCGTTCCGAATATGAAAAAATATACTTCATGGGCGGGGGGATATATGGATCTTGCAAATTCAGGTGACGAAGTCTTGCTCTTGGATAAAGAAAACAAAACTATTGACGTCGTCACATATGGGAGTGGAAGCTACAGCGGAGTTATTTCGCATACAAATCCCTCTGGTCCTGGAAACTCCCTGCTAAGAATTCCAAAGGATGAGGATACAAATGATTGTTCCGTTGATTTTTTCGCCGGGAATCCGACGCCGGGAATTTGACCGGCAGATTTGAAGCAGGAATGATCGCATTGATGCGGGAAAAAAGGTAGCGCGGCTCTCAAGGCGGGATTGGGCGTGATTCTGGGGAGCATCGCGGTGATTGCCGCTCAGGTGGCCTATTCAGTGGCGGCGGCGGTGTATTTTTTTTCGAAATTGGTCTAGCCGGTCCGCTCCCAAACTGGCTTGCGAAAAAAACCGCTTTTCGAAAGGTTGTTTCGTTTTTTTGTCGGGTGTATAATGATATAAATGACGCTAAATAATAATTCAACAAAAAAATGAAGAAAAAAATTCTGGTCTTTGTTCTCGCGCTGGCAATAGCGCTGCCCTCATTCGCAGGCGCGAAAAACAATAAAAAGAAGAGCTCAAACAACGCGAACAACGAAAACAATTCATCTTTCACGGTTTCTTCCGTCACTCCGACAGAAATGAATAATGATGTGGCAACCGGGCTGACGATCACCGGATCCGGTTTTTCAAATATTACAACAATTGGCGTGAAGCTCGGTTCGTGGGAGGACGATTCAAAAGACACAACTGACGATTCTGTCTTGCTAAGCAATATCTCGGTTCCCGATGATTCGACGATCCTGGCGACCATTCCCGCCGGAACGCACGCCCAGGACAGCCAGGATCTGACTGTTTTCGACAGCGGCGTCACGCCGAACGCGCATTATACTCTCAAAGATGCGATAACAATCCATCCTTCGTTCCAGGTGAACGACGCAGACGGCGATAATGACGGAATTGTGGAAGTTTTTCAATCAACTCGAAGCAGCTCGAAAACCACTTTCAGCCTGACTGTCTTGGGAAAATCCTTCAAAAACAAAAAATGGCTGAAGCTCAAAGTGGGGAATAAAAAGGCCGTGATCACCCGGGTTGCCAGATCCGGGGAAGATACGATCATAAGGGCCAAATTCAAATATGGAAAATTGGCGGCTGGCAGCTACAATATCAGCCTGACCTACAAGAATCGGCTGAAATACAGCGTGACCAACAGAAATAAAGTGAGATATCGAAATATGTGGGAAAGGGGAACGATGACGGTGAACAGCGGGTTTAGCGTAGTGGCCGCGCAGCAAAGCTCAGGTTCAACCTGCACCAAGGAAAATTCCTGCAAATTCCGGACACCGGGTTCGGAATTCAGATGCAATGCCGATACAACTTATAACGGGGATAATGGGGCATTTATGTGCGCATGCAATGAAAGTTGCGATGTCGCAATTCTCTAGCTTGGCATTGGCTGACCTTTTGCCAGAAATGAAGATATGCATAAAAAAACAGCCTCGAAGAAACATCGGGGTTGTTTAAATACAAAAAAAGATTATTTTTTTTCGGCTTCTTCTTTCGGCTTGATGAATTTTATATAACCTAAAACGAGAGCGATGAGAAGCCCGATTGTCACGATCAAAAAGCGAAATTTCGTGTCTTCGCTCATGACTCCGCGGATGATGCTATAAACGGTCGTGAAAACTCCGCCGAGCAGGATCCCATCGGCGATCATCCTTATCTTGGAAAGAAGTGTGAGGCTGACGATAAGAATCAAAATGGCGGCGCTGATGGAAATTATCGATACATTCCGGCTGTATAATTTGAATTTTTCCGTGAAATCGCGCTGGGAACGGTTGAATTCTTCCCGCATGCTTCTGAGCTCCACAGTTTCTTCACAGCCCGGCTTTTCGCCTTCGAGTTCCACAGGATACAAGGGTTCCTTCGGACCGGAATAAAAAGCGCTGATCCCAAGCCCCACAAAAAGAGCGATGAGCAGAGCGAGAAAAATTGTATACACAAATTTGATGACCATGACAAAATTATAGCAATAAATTGCCTAACGCGCCATATTGTTGAATTTTTTTTCCCGTGCTAATATATTTTTGCGTTGAAGCGCCTGTGCGGTTCCCGTCTCCACTGAAACTGCGGCTAGGCACGGCACTTGGCTAAAAAAACAGCATGCCCGTGCTGCTCACTTGGCAGAGCAGCTCCCCGCCTGCCTTCGCATAATGCCGATGTAGCTCAGCTGGTAGAGCAACTCCATGGTAAGGAGTAGGTCACCGGTTCAAATCCGGTCATCGGCTCAGGCTTTGCGGGCAGGCATGGCAGGGAGCAGGTAAGCAGTTCGAATCTGCTCGTGGGCTCAAATGCTGGAGGCATTTGAAAAAAAACAAATATGCTTTATACTTCATATATAATATGTAAAACTAAAACACATGAACAAATCAAAACTCATCTGGGGAGGGATTGTCGCAGTCGCTCTCATCTTTGCCGGATTTCTTTGGTACCAAAGCTTCGGCAACCGGGGGAAAAATCTCCCGAATGGACCTCAAGCTAAAGACGGAGAAAATGCCGCTGACAGCCTCGAAAGCATTCTTTCGGGCGATGGGGCAGACGATGAAATCTTCAGCGAAGAGGACGAAACTGACTACAACGCCATTTGCGAAAAAGGAGAATGGCTCAAAATTGCGGATCAGTCGGGCGATACGTCAAATGTTTCCGGAAAACTTCGGAAAGTTTATCCGGACGACACGCCTTCCCAATTCAAAAGCTACCGGTATTATATCGAAGGGACAGAAAGTTCCGGACTGACCGGAAGCGACCTTTTCAAGCTAGATTATTTCGAGGATCGCGAGGTGGAGGTGCAGGGCCTCAAAAACGCGGCCAAAAATGAAATTGCCGTATCTCAGGTGAAATGCGCGGGAGCGGAAACGGATAAAGACCTTATTGAGAGCAGAAAAACGCTTATGAACTGGCTGGCGACCAATATCAATTCCGTCGTGCCCCAAAAAGCGAAATATGAAAAGTGGGTTGTCCTCACAGTGGATTTTGTTGACGAGCGCAATGTTTATGTGGAATACTATGATTCTATCGAAGATGACGAGAATTCTGAGATAGAAGAAGATACTGCCAAAAAAGTTCTGCTCGAAACTGCCGCGAAATCCGGAGGCGGATATGACATCAAGTCATTGGCATACTGGGAAATGGGAGAAGACGATTTTGAACTCAAAACAGGGACAGACAAATACGAAAACGTGGATGATTTCATAGCTTCATTCGAATATGATCCGGAGCTAAATACGTGGGAAAGAATAGACTGACAGTTTATGTAAAATGCAAATATCAAAATTCAAAATGACAATGTAAAGTGTTAAATTCTCGAATATCAAAATCACTTTATCATTTTCCCATTTTGGATTTTCAATTGTCATTCTCCATTTTGATTTTTTAATTTTGAATTTTTTATGTCTCAAGACAATCTCGTGACACTCAGGTGCGAAGTTTGCAAGAAAGTGAACTATCACACTTTTCGCAACAAGAAAAAAATCAAAGAAAAGCTTGGTCTCAAAAAGTTTTGCAAAAAATGCCGGAAGCACACCCCGCACAAAGAGGGGAAGGTGTAGGTTTTTTAGATTTAGGATTTATAAATTAGGAATAAATTTGTTCCAAATTGTTTTTGGCGTTCATAACCCATATTCATAAAACGCGGGCGTAGTGAAATGGCTATCACAACAGTCTCCAAAACTGTTATTTCAGGTTCGAATCCTGGCGCCCGTGCAATTTTCATCATCAAGCCCTTCTTGCTTTTTCTTTTTTCCTGAAGCATAATTATATCAATGAGAAAATTCATTCTTTATTTTCTTTTGGTGTTTCTTTTTGCCGCTGTGGCGACTTTTTCCTACGGCTTTTTAAACGGGGAAAAAATCCGGAGTTTTGCCGGGCAAGTCTCCCAGATCCAGGCAAAGCACAACCTCGCTTTGCAAATTGAAAAAATCGAAGCGAGCTTCCGGAACAACAGCAAAAAAGAGATATCCCAGATCCGCGATGAATCAAAACAATTTTCTGCTGAACTCGAGGCCATAATCAATGAAGCCGAAGCGGCAAAGAAAGAAGTCGCGAGTCTCAACGCCCCAAGAATGGCAGAGGACACGAAGGAGCTGGCGGAAAATTACTATTCAAAACTGGCATGGGAAGCAACTGATCTCAAAGGAATTATCGATTATAAGAATCAAATTTTTGAAGTTTCGGCGGTTTTTGGGGAGGTAGAGGAGAATGTTTCGCTTGACGAAATGAAAAATATTATCGCACAAGCCAGAGAAACGGGTAGCAAAGTGAACGTTGATGTCTTGCCGCAGAGCCTCCAGCTGGAAGCCCAAGCCCTTAAAGAATCCATGAATTCTTTTCTCATAAAAATAGAAGACGTTGCGGCAATGAAAACGGAAAACATGTCTGATCTGGATGCGGCGCATGAGGATTTTGCGGCAAAAGAGGGCCAATATTTTGCAGCCGAAAAAAAATACATCTTCGGAATGGAAAACCTGGATACCATCGAAAACATGATATTCAGCGATTTAGAAAGACTAAGCAGAGTGAAATTCAGCATAAAATAAAAATTGGAATTATTATAAATTATGTTTCAGCGCAAAACTATAATTTGGACCTTGCTCGCAGTTGCTTTTCTCGGCGGGGCTGTTTATTTCTCCGTCCTTCGCCAGCCGACGGTGGAGTATGCCGCTTCTGAAGCAGTATTTGGCGATCTCAAAGAAACCGTTTCAGTTTCCGGGACGCTCAAAGCCAACGACACAATCGCGCTCAATTTTGAGACAACGGGGCGAGTAAGCTCGGTTGACGTCAGAGTCGGGCAAAAAGTTGGGAAAGGGGACATCATCGGGTCCATTGACAACACGGGCCTGCAGCTGGCAGTTGACCAGGCCAGGGCTAATCTTGAAAAAGCCCGGGCCGATGCCGGAATGAACTTTGACAGCATCCACAGCGCCAAAGTTGAAGTCGAGAACGCCGAAAAGTTCCTGGATGACACGAAAAGCCTCAACAAGAAAAATATCGCTTCCGCCGAGCAAAAAGTCTCCGACACGAAAAATTATTACGATGACGCCCAGACTTTTTATAACAAAGTAAAAGATGAAAACGGGTCGGACAGCTCGGTTACAAAATCGGCCAAGCTTACCCTTGACACTGCCGAAGCAAACTACGAGCAGGCCAAGGACGCGCTGGATGTTGCCGACCAGACAGCCGACTTGGCTGAAACTTCGGCCGAAAACAAATTGGACACGGCCGAAGCCGCCTTGGATGCCAATCAGTCCGACTATGTCAGAGCCGGAAAAGACGCCAATGTGGCAAGTTTTGCAGCGGCCTATGAAACCGCCGTAAATAATCTTGGAAAAGCGGCTCTTCGCGCTCCAGCCAATGGAATGATAAAGGAAGTGAACTTCAAAACCGGTGAAGTGATCGGCGCCACTTCGACTGACTCGTTCGCCAAAATGATTTCCTATGATTTCATCCTGGAAGCGAAAGTCCCCGAATCCGATATCGCAAAAGTGAAAGTCGGCCAAAAAGGGAGCGTCTCTTTCGATGCATTTTCTGCGGATGAAACATTCCAAGCGGCCGTTGTCTCCATTGATCCTTCGGCGACCGTGGTCCAGGATGTTGTTGATTATATCGTGAAATTCGCAATGGACAGCGATGATTCAAGATTCAAGGACGGGATGAGCGCTGATATAGACATTTTATTGGCGGAAAAAAAGAGTGTCCTCCAAATTCCGGAGCGGGCGTTGAAAGACGTTGAAGGAAAAAAGTTCGTCCAGATTCTTGAAAACAAAAAGGCGTCCGAGCGGGAAGTGAAAACCGGAATGAAAGGGGACGGGGGGATGATAGAAGTAGTGAGCGGGCTTAGGGAAGGAGAGCAGGTGATTACTTCGACAAAATAATGTTTGTGCATGTAATTCGTAATTAGCAATTCGTAATTCGGATATTTGCTTTCCGATTTTTTCCCAATTACTAGTTACAAATTACCAATTACTTTTGTTAATTTCAGTCAAAAATCTTTGCAAAGAATACGACAATGAAGGCATTGTCACCCGCGCCCTTTGCGGGGTTACTTTTGACATAGCCGACGGGGAATTCGTATCAATCATGGGTCCGAGCGGCAGCGGAAAATCGACTCTGATGCAGCTTCTCGGATTTTTGGACCGGCCGACGGACGGTGAGTATTTTTTTCAGGGAAAAGATACAAAAAATTTTTCGGACGACGATTTGGCCTTTCTCCGAAACCAGAAAATCGGCTTTGTTTTCCAGTCTTTCAATCTTCTTCCCCGGACAACAGTTTTTGAGAACGTGGAATTGCCGCTTCTTTATGACGAGAGGAAGGAATCCCGCGGCCTTCTGAACAGAAAAGTTCACGATGCGCTTCGGTCGGTGAATCTTGAAAACAGGATCAGCAATTTTTCCAATCAGCTGTCGGGCGGAGAGCAGCAGCGCGTGGCGATTGCCCGGGCTCTGGTCAATGACCCCGCGCTGATTCTCGCGGACGAACCGACGGGAAATTTGGATTCAAAAAACGGCCTCCAGATAATGCGGATTCTCCAGCGCCTCAACAACGACGGCCATACGATCGTCATGGTTACCCATGAAACCTATACCTCCGAACACGCCAAAAGAATCATACAGATGCTTGACGGAAAGGTGGAAAATGATTATCTGGTGAAAAAAAGAAGAATCGCCGACGGGGAGGAAGAATTATTGAAATAGAATTGAGAATTGGGAATTTAGAATTGTGAATGGGAATCCGGAATATCGAATCTAGAATTCTATATTCCGTATTCTTGTTCTAAATTCACAATTCTTTTTTGATATTTATTGAATCGTTGTGAGATTATCGGATCCGATAAAAATAGCATATAAGAATTTAATGGCTGCCAAATTCCGCTCTTTTTTGACGATTCTCGGAATCGTGATCGGGATTGCTTCTGTGATAATCATAATGGCTATCGGAACGAGCGCCCAGGAGCTTATTTTGGACCAGGTGCGCGGAGTCGGCTCAAACCTCATCGGTGTTTTGCCGGGAGCCTCGGAAGAATCAGGCCCGCCGGCAAGCGCTCTTGGAGTAGTCATCACGACCCTCAAATACGACGATATGAAAGCGCTTCTTCAAAAAAACAATGTACCCAATGTTGTGGATGGAACTGCGTATATTAGCGGAAACGATACGGTTCAATACGAAGGAATAGATAAAAATTATACTTTTCAAGGAACAACAGCCAGTTATATAAATGTCGAAAACGCTGAAATAGAAAGCGGCCGTTTTTTCACCAAGGAAGAGGAAACCAGCCTCGCGCGCCTCGCGGTTCTGGGATCTGAAGTGGCCGCGGATCTTTTTGGAGAAGGCGATGCTGTCGGAAAAAAAATAAAAATCAGCGACCAGAGCTTTGAAGTGATCGGAATTTTCAAAAAAAGAGGCTCAACCGCTTTTTCCAATCAGGATACGACTGTCTTTATGCCGCTTTTCACGGCCCAGAAAATAATGCTCGGAGTGGATTATCTCAACTTCATTCGCCTCAAAGTTGACAGTGAAGACAATATTGACCGGGCAAAAGCGGATGTCACCATCACTCTCCGCGATCAGCATGGCATCAAAAAAGAGGCTGATGATGACTTTTCCGTCAGGGATCAAAAAGCGGGACTTGATGCCATCGAGAATGTGACTGGAGCGATAAAATATTTTTTGGTAGCCATCGCGGCGATTTCTCTCATGGTCGGCGGAGTGGGGATTATGAATACGATGCTCATTTCGGTCAACCAGCGGATCCGCGAGGTGGGGCTTCGCAAAGCCATAGGAGCGAAAAATTCAGCCATATTGTTCCAGTTTCTCATCGAATCTGTGGTGGTCACACTGATTGGCGGGGCGGTTGGAATTTTGGGGGGCGTGGCGATTTCAGCTCTTGCGGCGCTGATTATCCAAAAACTTGGCTATCATTGGCCGTTTATCGTCACTTTTTCGTCGATTTTTTTGGCTGTCTTCATTTCGGCGGGTATTGGGATTTTTTTCGGGATATACCCGGCCCGCAAAGCCGCAAAACTGAATATCACGGAAGCGCTGCGTTATGAATAGTGATTTGGAATCAGTAATTCATAATTTGGATTTTCTGCAATCCTATCCGAATTGCAGCGACTTGCCTGCCGGCAGGCAGAGCGAGCGAAATTGCCAATTGCAAATTACGAGAACATATTTATGGCGAAAAGTTTATCTCGCATAAAAAATATTTTCCACTCCCTTCTCCATCTCACTATCCGTTCTCCCCACGAGTGGACAGTGGTGTTTCGTTTGGCGTTTCGCAACTTGCGCGCCAACATGCTTCGCACGGCGCTCACGGTGCTGGGAATCGTGATCGGGATCACTTCCGTCATCATTGTGATGGCAGGCGGGGCGGGGCTCAAAAACTATGTCCTGGGGCAAATCGAGGTTTTCGGAACGGATTATGTCCAAGTTGAGGTGAAAGTGCCGGGAGTCTCGGAAACATCATCAGAAAATATTGCCGGGCGGGGGACGGGCCTCGCAATCACAACGCTCAAAGAGAAAGACGCGGAAGCAGTGGCCAGAATCCCGAATATAAAGCTTTGGAGCGCTGGAAATATTGACCAGGAGCTGGTGAGCTATTCCAACGTGAATAAACGGGTGATTCTTTTCGGAGTGAATCCCAGCTACACTGAAATTGACCGCCAGATCCAGCTCGAGGATGGGGCTTTTTTTTCGGAGGGCGACGAATCTGGCGCGGCTCAAGTGGCGGTTATCGGCGCGGGCGTCAAAAAAAGTTTTTTTGGGGAAGGGGACGCGGTCGGAAAAAATATCAAAATCAAAAGCCAAAGCTATCGCGTCATCGGAGTTGTTCGCGAGCGGGGAGCGGCCGGATTTTTCAATTTTGACGACGCGATTTATATTCCTCTCAAAACACTCAACAAGAAATTGATGGGCATTGACTATGTCCAGTTTATCACTTTCAAAGTGAAAGACACTTCGCGCATCGAAGAAACGGCCGTGGATATCCGCGACGTGATGCGCGAGGAGCATGATATCACCGATCCGGACAAGGAAGATTTTGTCGTCATGTCGGCGGCAGAGGGAAAAGCGATGATCGACAAAGTTTTCGGGACGATAAACTATCTTCTTCTCGCGCTCACATCGATTTCCTTGATTGTTGGCGGAGTGGGAATAATGAACGTCATGTATGTGGCGGTCACTGAACGAACGCGCGAAATCGGCCTTCGCAAGGCAGTGGGCGCTTCAAGTTCGGGGATTTTGCGCCAGTTTCTCTTTGAGGCCGTCATTGTCACGCTTTTGGGGGGGGCCGTGGGAATCATTTTAGGCATCGCGGCGACGTATCTTCTCAACAGTTTTTTGGTCCGGCTTGGTTTTTTTCTCCAGTTCTCTGTTCCAGTGAGCACAATTTTGGTGGCGGTCAGCTTTTCAGCTGTCACGGGCATCATTTTTGGAATTTATCCGGCCTGGAAAGCGTCAAAACTCTCGCCTATCGAAGCCCTGCGTAAATAATTGCCATCCCAAGATCGGATCTTAGGATAAAATAAATCTATGCGAAAAGTGCAATTTATTAAAGATCAATACTACCACATTTTCAATAGAGGAATCGATAAAAGAAAAATATTTCTAGATGATTTTGATTATCGTCGCTTTTTGCTTTCAATGCGCCTTATGAACGACGAGCAAGACGGTCTCATGATACGCTGGCGCGATCACAAAAAAACCTATCCAAAAGCGACAGTAGAAACCTTCCTAAGATCGGATCTTAGGAAAAGAAATCCGCTGGTTAAAATTGTTTGTTTTTCTCTGCTTCCGAATCATTATCACTTTGTCCTGGAACAACTTGCAAAAAATGGTATTGAAAGATTTATGCAAAGAGTAGGGATAGGATTCACAATGTATTTCAACAAAAAATATAATCGCAGTGGAGTCTTGTTTCAGGGGAAGTGCAAGTCTAGCCTCATCAAATCGACTCATCATCTTCTTTATCTTTCTGCCTACGTAAATTGCAACGCCGAAGTGCACAATATTTCGGACGCGAAAAAATACCCCTGGAGCAGTCTGTCGAACTTCTTAAGAAAGAGTAAAAGCGATATATGTAACGGAGAAGTGATTTGGAGCCAATTTAAAAACAATAAAGAATATGAAAATTTTGCAAAAGAGAATGTTGAGGCGGCGAAGTTAAAAAAGGAAGACGAAAAGCTAATTCTTGAAAATCTATCCTAAGATCTCTATCCCAAGATCGGATCTTAGGATAAAAATTACCCCGTGGCATGAGCCCCGGGGTGCTTTTGTTTCAGTTATATTTTTTGAAGATTAACGCGCCAGTTATCTCAGTTGTGCTTTTCCTCATAGGCGTCCTCCTTAGTTCTTCCGCAAAAATTGCCGGGAAGTCCATTGGTCACCTCTTCCCCGAGTTGCGGGGCCCTTTAGTGGTTTTGGCGTTTTTCGCTCGACCGATTTTTCTCCCCCGGGAGCAAAAAACGCCAGGGATCTGCAAACTTTTTGAAAGGGTTCGTGAAGAGCCTCTCACCGCCTTTGCCGGGGGGAACCAGCTTTGAAGCGTTGGCGGGTGTGGATCAGGCCCGGGTTTTTCCGCGGAAGGGGTATGCCGCGGATCGCCTGGAGGCTCCTCACGAAGAGCTGGCGGGCTGCCGGAAAAAAGGAAGAAGCACCGAAAACTTGAAAGGAGTATGGGTATCAACCTTGTTTTCCCCGGCAAAGCCCGTATATTTCTCAAGAACTGAAAAAGTTTGCGCCGCCGGAGTAAGTCGTTGAATTCTTGAATGATATCCACGATTCTTCCAGCGGCGGCTGGGTGAAGTTTCGTGTTGCTCGTCGTTAGACGAAGCCTTTCCTTACCAAAGCGTTCCTCATCATCACCTCCCTCAAACACTGATGTTCATAATCTACCACGGCAACAAAAAAACCGCAAAAGAAAATTTTCGAGAAATAAAAAACCTTACAGATTGTAAGGAAGGGGAGGCTGGCGGCCGTTTTATAATTGCTAGATTTGATTCTAGAAATTGAAACTGAACGAACGCCAGCCCTGGATAATATTATCCGATTGAGAATTTTTTGCCGAGAATTTTCTCGGTTCTAATAAAGAACTGAAACTTTTGAAATAAGGCGGAGTCGCGGACAAGAGAGATTCTAGTTGTCGCTTAACGGGGAGGTTGACTTCCAGCTCCAATATCCGCGCTCCGCAAGCACCACCAAAGAAAGGGAGTTCTCTGGTAGTTCTGATTTTAGCAGTTTTTTGGCTCTTGTCAACAAAGAAGGTGGAAAAATGAAGCAAGAAAAATTTTAAAAGATTAATTTTCAAAAAAAACCAGCAGAAATCCGGTTCTGCTGGGGTGATACTGGAAGCTCCTAAATGATTGATAATTTGCCTCGTTATCCGGAGAGGCGATAAAAAAAGAACAAAATCACTTTTCGTAAAAAAGGGCGGCGCGGCGCCGGGAGGGGTTGGAGTGTCTCCCAGCAGCCGCACCGCTTTTGCTACACAACCCGCGAGGACGTTGGCCCGGCCTTCCGCGGAAAGGTCAGGCTGATGGGCCGGAATGTGGGAGGGCTCTGCTGGCGTTCTTTGGGCCGCGGGCGCCAGATCTCCGTGGATCGGCACCGACACCAGCTGCCGCCAGGCCTATTCCCAGAGTGGGATTGAGCCGCCGGTCTTTTAGTCACCCCGCGGGGCACTACACGCAATCTCGTCAGCCGCCTCACGCGGGCCGCTGCCGAAGATTGTCTGCGCCTAGCCAGGAACCTCTGTCCTGTGGCACCGGGTGATGGTCATGGGGCACCTCCGAAACCACCGCTTTAGCGGCGGGCCGGTCAGGCGGCCGCAATGGCCGGGGTTAATAAACTCTCCTTTCACGATGGCAGGGCCGGCGGAAAGGCCGCCAGCCCGCGCCGGGGGCTCACCTGGGTCAGGTGATGGGGCCCTGGGCGCCGATATTGGCGTTGCATTCGAAAAAGTGGCACTGGCCGCAGGTACTCAAAAAAACGTCGGGCATGGCGAATCTCCTTCTCTTTTGGTTGGTAATAATACTTTTCCTATCGCACATTGCGATTTTGTGTGTCTAGCATAGCAGGCTGGTACGTCTTTGTCAAGTCGAAATAAACAAAAAAGGCTTAAGAAAGCCATTTTTAGTACAGTATATTTAGTATTGAGTATTGTGTTTATCTTTTATGCCGGCTTGATGCCAACTTTAAGCTCCAAAGCCCGCAAGCGCCTCGAGTGCTGGACTCTCAATTCTTCCAATTCAAAGCGATAAGCGAGGCCGTCAAGCTTTGTTTTGATTTCTTCCTGATTATCCTCCAAAACATTCATTCGTTTGTGCAGGTTTTTCATTCCGACTTTCAATTCTCCCATGCCACCCTCCAGCCCATCCATTCTGCCATCCAACCCATCCATTCTGCCATCGAGTTTATCCATTCTTCCACCCACTTCCAGAAATCCTTTTTGGGTCATTGTGGCCAGTTTATCGATTTCTTCTCCGACATATCCTTTCAGCTCTTTCACTGTTTCATCTTTCGTTTTTCTATTTTCTTTTTTTATTGCTTCTAGAAGCTTTTGAGTGTCCATAAGCTTAAAATTATTTGAGCGTGACATAATTATAATCTATCCCCAAAAAGTTGACAAGCGCCTTGAATCTGCTAAATTAAGCTGTTATGAATCATCCGAAAATTCGTCGAAAATATACCTGGAAATTCTGGATTATTTTCTGGCTCGTGGCCGCGCTGGCGCTTTTTGGCTGGTATATTTTTCTCCAAATCCAAAACCGGAACATCGAAAACCTGAAACCCCTCACGAATATTTTGCCTGTTGGACCCGAACGGAAAAATGAACTTGCGGTTTTGGCGAATATATACGATAAAATGGGAGGATTTTCCGGCGAGAAAACTTTTCTCGTCCTTTTTCAAAATGACATGGAACTTCGCCCGGGAGGCGGTTTCATAGGCTCTTTCGGAATCGTGAAAACAAAAAATGGCAAAATTTCCGGCCTTGACGTTCACGATACAGGAATTTTTGACCAGCGCATTCCGTTGACAGAAACTCCGCCGGTTCCTTTTTCTGATATACTCGGCATCAAAGCCTGGAAAATGCGCGATTCGAACTGGTCGCCGGATTTCAAAGTGAACGCCGAAAAAGCGGAGTATTTCTATAAGTTCGGCGAGGGAGGGGAAAATTTTGACGGCGTTATCGCGGTGAATACTGATATTTTGAATTCCATTCTGGCGATCACCGGGCCGGTGAAAATCAACGATTATCCGGGGCAATATAGCGACCAGACGGCTATTCTTCAGCTTGAATATCAGGTGGAAAAGGGATTCTTGGAACAGGGAATTGCCAAAGGAGAGCGAAAAAACATACTTGGCGAGCTGGCTGATGTTCTCATTGAAAAAGTCCACAAATTTTCGATTTCCGAGAATCTGGAACTTGGAAAAAGAATGGAAAGCCATCTCAAAAGAAAAGATATCCAGTTTTTTTTCAAAGACGAACAGCTGCAGAAAGAAATTGATGAAATGAACTGGGGCGGAAGAGTGAAGGAATTTGACGGAGATTATCTTATGGTCGTTGACGCGAACATGAATGCGCTCAAAAGCGATATTTGCATGCGGCGAAAAATTGATTATAGCGCTGATATGGGAGGTGAAAATCCCCAGGCGGTACTCAATATAACCTATGAACATACATGCCGGTCCAAAGATTGGATGACGGCTGACTATCGCGACTGGCTCCGCGTCTATGTCCCCAAAAATTCTTTTCTTGAGGAATCATCCGGGCCGGAGGGTGATGTTGTTTTTTCCCAGGAATTCGGGAAAAAGGTTTTCGGAATGAAGGTGTTCGTTCCGGTGGGCGGGACGAAAACGATTACTTTGAAATATAATCTTCCTGAAGATATCTCACGTGAAGACTACAAACTGCTTGTCCAGAAGCAATCCGGATCGGGCGAAGTTGATTTTTCTGCCAAAGTCCGCAGAGCAGATGGAACGAGCGGCGAAACAGGCGGAAAATTGACAAGCGATATGATTTTTTAGCCTCGAAAGGCCCTACCTCAACTGCACTTGACAAAGTATTATTATAGGTGTATACTAACCTGTTAATATTTTAATTCAAAAATATAGAAGAAGATAGCCAAAATTATTGCATTTATAAAGCAAATAATCTTGACGATATCTCACGGGAAACAACCTGAAATATTGATTTCCCCTATCGAATTTGTTGCCGAAAGTTGATTTTTTCAAAACTGCTTTGGAAAAACCAACCCTTGGAAACAGGGGAAAGCTCCTTGACAATTGAGTCAAGAGAAAACATGGCGCGCCGCAAGGTGTTCGCCTCAAATAATCTATAGAGCAAAGCAAAAGCATCGGCAGAGGCGCCAGTGTTGATGAAGTCTATCCCCGGCAGAACTGGAAAAAAAATGCTTCGCTTTGCTAAGGAAAGATAAAAAATACGGAGGAAAAAAATGGCCAGAAAGTCATTTTTCTTGCTGGCTTTGGCAGTTGTCGCGATAATTTCCATTTTTGCGAACAGCGCGGATGCCAAGGTCCGGAAGCACATGATAGGGGGTATACCCTATCTGACTACCGGTACTGACGGACAGGTAATTGACTCCGTCGGTTGGGTTAAAAAGGGAGAAGGTGTTTCCCTGACCTGGGCCACCCCGGCAAAAAAGGCCGTTGTGGCAAAAAAAGTCCGTTTGCCGAAAGCGAGCGCTTCGGCGAAGGAAAAAAAGCTTTCAAAAAAGCAGCCAAGCAAAAGCAAAAAAGCCACCAAAATTATTATTTCAGCTGCGGCCAAAGCGCCCATGACGGGTACGGCCTTCAAGCCGGTTCAGTCTCCATCTTTTTGGACGAGACTAGGTCAAGGCGCCAGGTGGATCTTTACGGGTGAGTGGAATTACACCAAACCCGTGGTCATACCCAATCTCGCGGCAATTTCGCCGCCTCCGGCACCCGCGCAAGCGACCCAGCCGGCCAAACCGACAAAGTTAAAAAAACGAGTCAAAAAACGCTTCAAAAAACGCGTCTCACTCCAAAATGATTATGAGCTGTTTGACAAGTCTATGCAGACCCCGACTTTCCCCAAAATCCCGCCGGCGGCATCGAAGCCACCGGCTCCAGATATGGCAAGGGTCATTCCTTTCCCGCCGGCTCCACCCATGCCGCCAGAGCCTCGGGCGTTACCACAACTGCCTAAGCTTCCTGAACCTAGGGCTATGCCAAGAGCTTTGACAACTCCAGCGCCTCCGGCGGCAAACGCCTCAGACAGAGAGTTTAAATCCGCCTATCAGGTGGAAAGAGGATACTACCAATATCCGCAGAAATCTCCGTGCGGCCAATGGGTCGATACGGGGACGCAATTAACCAGGGTTGACCCGCACACTGGTAATATCGAGTATGCGGAGAAACCTGTTCAAGAGATCTTGTTTTTTGGCCGGAGCAAATCAGGGCGGATGTTCGTTCACCCTGTGTTTGGCTCTTTGGGATCCTGTCCCGAGGGCATGAAAGAATTTATCCCCACTAAGGTGGAAAAGAGAGGTGTATCATGAAAAGTTTGATTTCTCTGCTTTGCGCGATTATGATCCTATTTACCCCCTTGTTTTCCTATGGGGAGGAAAAAGGCATTTCCATTGAGACCATCGACCTGGCTCCCGGAGTGTATGTTAAGTCGGCTATTCACATCTATAGCCCTACTTGGCATGATGGGGCTGTCCAGGGCTTCCAGGCGTTGATCCAGCTGAAGCCCTCCACCGAACAGGTGGAAAAAATCATCAAGCTCGAGTGGTATAATCAGACAGGAAAATGTCCCCTGCCCGAGCAAGTTGAGCAAGTAAAGCAGGGCTGGGAGCAGTTCCTGATTTGGGCTCCGGGCAAGGTGAGGTTCGAGTACGTAGTAGAAATTTTTCACAAGTTCGATCACAAGACTTCGGCGCCTGGGCCGAAGATTATGGCCGAGGTGATCCGACTGGTTCGGGATTGGGGGTCAGCGGCTATCTACGGCTTCTCCTGGTTCAAGGCCTTCGGAGCGTTGAGGCCTGATGTCTTCAACGAAACTACGCAGGTCACAGCTTCTGGCGCCGGCAGCGGCCCAGTTAGTGCCACCGGAACTGGAACTGGGTATGGAGGTGATTCCAGATCCAATGCCGAAATCAACAATTCGGCAAACCCCGTGGTTAAGGACTTCGGGGTCACATTCAACAAAGGGCCCGAAAAAGGGCACAAAGACCATGGTGGCCATGGCGGCGGCGGAGGATGCTCCCCCGGCGGAAAAGGCAGAGACAGGTACTAGCCACCTGCGGCCCTTGAGACCCCAGTCTAAATAAATTCTATCCAAAAAGGAGGAAGGGGATAGATAAGAGACTCAGGGGTCTCTTTTTTTTGCCAAACTTTTTCGAAATACGAAATATCAGAAAAATAGTCCCGCAAAATGAGGAATCGTGGCTTTGAATATATTTGCTTTATATAAAGCAATAAAACAAAAAAGGGCCTGATTATGCAAAAAAAGCATTTGTCTTGACAAAAAACTCAAGTTTTGCTATGCTGTTATGTTCGTTTATTTCATCAGTAAGCTGAAAAAGCGGATGAAGTTTGGGAAGAAGTCAAATTATAAGTTTCGTATATATTCTAAAAATTAATTTAAGAATAATGAACGCGACAAGAAACGTATTATTTGTAGGAATCATGCTGATTTTGGGATCGGTTTTTTTCGGAAACCCGGAAAGGGCTGTCGCCTCCCAGAAAGGAATGGTCAGCTTCACCATTGACGACGGAGAGGACACAACATATGACATTGTTTATCCGATTATAGACCGCTTTCGATATCGGGCGACGCTCTATATCACGACCGACTGGATGAACATCAGAAATCATCTGACTTGGTCGGAGTTGCGGACACTTGAACGCGAAGGGTGGGAAATTGGAAATCACACGGCGAATCATGACTATCTGACCCTGAAGAAATTCAGCAAGAAGAAGATTCGAAAGGATTTCAGGCGTTCGATGGCGGCTTTTGCCAAAAATGGAATAAACACGGAAAAGATCAAGTCTTTCGCGCCTCCCTACGGGAAAATGAACAAAAAATTATTGGCTGTCGTGAAAGAATTCGGCTTCACATCCGTCAGATGGGCCTGGCCGAAAAAAGATCATCTGAACAGCAGGGAAGATTTCGATACTTTTGGCATTGAAGCAATAAACCTCAAAAGGCCGATCAAGCTGGAGGATGTCAAGAGCCACATTGATCGCGCGGCGGAAGAAAACAAATGGCTGGTGTTCCTCACGCACCGGGTCGTGAACGGCAAGCCGAAGAAAGGGCAGTTCAACTCGGCGCAACTCAATGAAATTTTGGAGTACGTGGACGAATATGTGCGGAAAGGGGATCTCGAGGTTGTTACGGTAGGTGAAGGGGTGTCGGCCATGAACAGCGCGAGATAATTTCTGCTTGAGCTAAATCCAAAAATTAAACAATCGCAATGAACAGAATTCTTAGAGGCACGGCTCTGAACAACTTCGGAAAGACCTCCCAATGGTTTGCTTTTGGCATTCTGAAATTCAGGGAAAAATTTGGCCAGATACTCATTGTTGCCGCTGGAATTGTTTTTCTCTTTCTCCTGACACTGGTAAAATCCAAAACCTCTCCAGATTTTCGTATCGAGCCAACGCTCTTCATCTATACAATTTTTGTCAGTTCTTTCGCCCTGTCGCGGCTCGTCGGAGCGATATTTTATGAAGCTTCGTTTTCCCGCGTTGCAAGCCGGGAAAATATCGACGCCGTCCTGAAAGGCATTTATCAGCCCTTTGTCACCTTTGTCATTCCTTGCAAGAATGAGGAAAAGGATATCGCCAATACCGTTCGAAAATGCTTCGAGGCTGATTATCCCCGCGAAAAAACGGAAATCATTGTCATAAACGACGGCAGCACAGACAAGACCATAGACGTGCTGCGGGGCCTTGAGGCAAGCATTCCGAGCATGAAAATAATTGACTGGAAAATCAATCGCGGAAAGCGGCACGCAATGGCTGAGGGTTTCCGTCAGGCGAAAGGAGAAATTGTCGTTCAGCTCGACAGCGACAGTTTCATCGATCCCGGGTCATTTTATCACCTTCTGGTTCCTTTCGCGGAGCCGGAGATAGGAGCGGTTTGCGCTCACGCCGATCCGCAGAACTCCGAAAAAAATATTCTTACGAAAATGCAGGCGGCCTACTACTTCATGTCTTTTCGGATTCTGAAAGCGGCCGAGTCCACCTTTCTCTCCGTTTTTTGCTGCAGCGGCTGTTCCTCGGCATATCGGAAGGATTTGGTGCTTCCCATCCTTGACAGATGGACCAACGAAAAATTTCTGGGTTTGCCGGCCACTTGGGGCGATGACCGGTCGCTGACAAGCTGGATCCTGAAAAGCGGTTCGAAAACCATCTATACGGATGAGGTTCAGGCCTACACGATTGTTCCGGAGAAGGTGAAGCAACTGATGAAACAGCAGCTGCGCTGGAAAAAATCCTGGATAGTGAACGCGATCATCACAAGCCGGTTTATATTCAAAAAACAGCCTTTTGTGGCCCTCTTTTATTTTCTCCCTTTGATAATTATATCTCTCGTCACCCCCTTTATGGCTTTGCGGGCCCTCATCTATCTGCCTGTTTTTCAGTCAGAAATGCCATATTTTTATATTCTGGGCGTTCTGCTGGTGACCTCCCTCTTCGCCCTATATTGCCTTATTTTGGAAAAAAGGAAAACTTATTGGCCATATCTTTTTCTTTGGTCGCTGCTCAATTTTTTTGTGCTGGCGCCCCTTCTTATTTACGCGGCGATAAGAATTCAAGACCGCGGCTGGGGAACCCGGTAGCATTGAACCACCGATATGCTGAATTTTCGCTTGAGAAAAATTAAAATTCTATTTTTGTCAGTCGTTGGACTTGTCGTTTTCTTGATGGTAATCGGAATTTTTGTGCTGAAAAACAATTATTATTTCCGCCAGAATTATCTTTTGATGCAAATTTATAATTTGCAGGGCAATTTGGCGCTTTCTTCCGAAAAAATTTCCAATGAAGGCCAGACAATGACCAGAATATCCAGGGAAAGCGCCGTATCTGTTCCAATTTTGCTATACCACGGCGTGATTGATGATTCGGAATGGAAGCCGGATGAGGTAAACGTGAAAATGACGGATTTCCGGGATCAGATGTTCGCAGTCAAAAAAGCGGGATTTCAAACAGTTACGCTGGACGATCTTTCCGCGTTTATGCGCGGTGAAAAAAAATTGCCGAAGAAATCATTCCTGCTCACTTTTGACGACGCGCGCAAAGACAGCTATTATCCGGTCGATCCCATTTTGAATGTTTTGGATTATAACGCGGTGATGTTTGTCATAGCGGGGAGATCGCTTGAAGCCGATGAAGGAACGGAAAATTTTCATCTGACAAAAAAGGAGCTTGAAAAGATGATGGCGACCGGCCGCTGGGAAATAGGATCGCACACGAAATACGGGCATGACTTGCAAAAAATTTCCGCCGAAGGAGCCAAGGGGCATTTCTTGAGCGATAGGATTTGGCTTGACTCTGAAAATAGGCTGGAGAACGCGGAAGAATACAAAGCGAGGGTCAGCAAGGACCTGGAGGAATCAAGAAATGATTTGGAAAAAGAGCTGGATATAGAGGTGTCGGGTTTTGCCTATCCGTTCGGCGACTATGGCCACAATTCGAAAAATTTTCCCGAGAGCCGGAAAATACTCGCTGATATTGCGCGAAAAAATTTTGCTTTTTCCTTCCGCCAGGCCGGTGAGAGCGAATTCATCGGCAATTTTCCGGGAAGGGATTTCACCTTGCTGAAAAGGGCCGACATCAATTCCGCTGTTTCGCCCAGTCAGCTGGTTTCACTCTTATCCGGCACGATGGGAAAATCAATTCCCTATTATGATAATTTTTTCAAAAATCAGGGTTGGAAAAAAGCCTGGGGGGATCTTTTGCTCAAGGACGGGCGCTTAGTCACGCTTTCCTCCCCTTCGGAAAATGGCAGTTTGGTTTTTTTGGACGGAACATTTCAATGGCAGGATTATGAATTTAAGGCGAAAGTCAGCGTACTTCGAGGCCGACACTTTGCCATTGTTGCCCGATACCAGGATGGAAATAAATATGTCTCCTGCGATTTTTTGGAAGATGAAGCGATTCTTGTTCAGAAATTGAACGGACAGGAAAGCGAAATCAGAAAGTCCGATACGAACGAAAGTTTAGCCAATGGAAGAGAAGTTGACATCGGAATCAGCGTGTCCGGCGACGAAGCCGCCTGCTTGATTGAAGGAAAAGCGGTCCTCACTGGAAAGATAGACCAGGAGTTGAATCACGGGGGTATCGGCTTCAAAACCTGGGACGAGAAGGAAAACAACAGCTACTTGGCGGTAAAAGACGTAAGGGTGGAGAATATTGAAAAATAATCATCCGATCCTGAAAAACAATTATTTGCAGCGCATTGCTTGACAAAAAAAGATTGGCCGCCTATTATGCAATGATTGCTTTTTTGTCCATAACAAGATTGGAAAGCATTGCCGAGTAATCAGGCAGGCATCATTAACCGATAAGAGAAATAAATGCATCCAGTAAAGAAATTCATCAACAATATTTTTTTCACAGGCGCTTTGGGGGCGGCATTATTTTTCGCGTTGTCTTTTCTTATGACTCCGCAATGGCTGGTTTCTGCCAGGATTGTGGTTTTTCCGGCGGGGCTTCCGACTGTTCAGAAAAACCTTGCTCAAGAAGTGGGAAACACGGCGGAAATACTTCGCAGCGCCCGCTTTCAGGAAGAAAATTTGCAAAATTTCAGAAATAATCTTTTGGATATAAGGCAAATCGAAAACTCCTCAACTATTGCAGTCGATTTCTTGGCGGCCAAAGATGACGTGACGGCCATTGAGGATATAGCTGTTCTGATCCCGAATGAAATTTCGGAATATTCGCGGGATCTGTATGGCGGAACGCCTTTCAAATATGAACTGCTTAGCGATCCGGAAGTATCGGCGAAAAACGTCCGGCCCGACCTGACGAAAAACTCCCTTTGGGGTTTTCTTGCCGGGATCATCATATATCTTCTTTTTTGGAATTTTTTCGATTCAACCCGGAAGAAACCGATGGAAACGGAAGAAATATTTCAGGAAGAAAAGTTTATCATGCCGGATTTGCGGCCGATGGTTTCTCCGAATATGGATATGGAACGGAAAACAGAAAAGATTCCGGCCAAGGAAATTTTTTCTGCGCCCGAAAGAAAGGAAGAGCCGACTGCAATCATCACGCCGCGCGACATGCAAAACATCGCTCCGTCGAACTTGCCAATAGCGGAGGACACCTGGGAGAAGGACAAATCACCTGCCGATGAAACAGGGGAGCCGAGCGACGAGGAAGTGAAAGACCGGCTGAACAAGTTGATGAGAGGGGAGTTATAGAAAGTTTTCGTGTCGTTTTGCGATTTTCAAAATATTTTTTCAAAAAAAAGGAGGATGGGCGATTATGCTTTTTCAAATTCCGAAAGAGGAAAATTTCAAGTGGGCGCCGGTGAGAAAGTCGCTGGCGGAGATTCTTGCCGACCTGAAGGCGGTCAGGGCCTATATGGAAGAGCACGCCTACAAGAATCCCAAATTGCGCTTTGCGCTTGAGCAGTGCTCTTCGAATCTGGAAAGCGCCGCCAGCAGCGTCAATCACGTGATTTCCTGCTATCAGGGAATGGCGAAAGTAGGCCAGGACTTGGAATAACTCATTCGAGGTCTCATCTCGAATGGTCAAAGGGCGCGGGATGGCCGGGCCCTTTTTTCTTCGCCTGATTTTGATTTTTTTGGCGGTTTGGAGTAAGATATTATCATGGAATTTATAGAAACAACACTTCCAGGCGCATATCTTATCAAGCCCAAAGTTTTTCGGGACGAGAGAGGTTTTTTTGTCGAATCCTGGAATGAAAAAGTTTTCGCTGAAAACGGGATTGACGCGAAATTTGTGCAGGACAACCATTCGCTTTCAGTGAAAAAGGGAGTCCTGCGCGGGCTTCATTTTCAAAAGCCTCCGAACGCGCAGGCAAAGCTGGTGCGGGTCACGCGGGGGAAAGTATATGATGTGATTGTGGATCTTCGCAAACATTCGCCGACTTTTGGAAAATGGGAAGGTTTTGAGCTCTCCGGGGAAAATTTCCAGATGCTTTTCATCCCTCGCGGATTTGCCCACGCTTATTGCACGCTGGAAGACAACACGGAATTTATGTATAAAGTGGATGGATTCTACGCGCCCGAATCCGATTCCGGGATCATCTGGAACGACCCAACATTGAATATCAATTGGCCAATTAAAGAACCGACACTCTCCGAAAAAGACAGCAAGCTCCAATATTTCAAGGATTTTAATTCTCCTTTTTAGTCCACTACAACTAGTTGTAGTAATATTTTCTATGAAACTATTAGTCACTGGAGGAGCGGGGTTCATTGGAAGCAATTTCATCCGCTATATCCTCAAAAAATATTCCTCCTCCGCCAAGGCTTCAGCGGACATGCCCGACTATCAAGTCGTAAACCTTGACCTTTTGACTTACGCCGGAAATCTGGAAAATCTGAAAGACGTTCAAGAAAATCCGAACTACCGCTTCGTGAAAGGGGATATCGCCGACAAAGATTTAGTGAGTGATCTTGTTAAAGATACAGATATTATTGTCAACTTTGCGGCCGAATCACATGTGGACCGTTCCATTCTCGACAGCGCGGCGTTCATCCACACCAATATCGTCGGAACGCATAATCTTCTCGAAGCGGCAAAAAATAAAGGCGGGAAAAGATTCCACCACGTCTCGACCGATGAAGTTTTCGGCCATTTGGGCCCGCAAGATCCGGCGTTCAACGAAAAGACTCCATTCGCGCCGAGAAGCCCGTATTCCGCTTCGAAAGCGGCAGCCGACCATCTGGTGATGGCCTATTTTCATACCCACGATCTTCCGGTGACCATTTCCAACTGCTCCAACAACTACGGTCCGTTCCAGTTTCCCGAAAAACTGCACGGGCTGTTCATCACGAATCTGATCGAAGAAAAAAAAGTCCCTGTCTATGGAGACGGGATGCAAGTGCGGGATTGGCTTTTTGTCGAAGACCACTGCGAGGCGATTGACGCCATAATTCACAAGGGAAAAATCGGGCAGACTTATTGCGTCGGGGGAAACACCGAAAAACCGAACATCGAAATCACCAAAAAAATTCTGGAACTTCTCGGAAAAGGCGAAGAGATGATAGAATACGTGAAGGACCGGCCCGGCCATGACCGAAGATACGCCATCGATTTTTCGAAAATAAAATCGGAACTCGGCTGGGAACCGAAAACAAATTTCGACGAAGGGATGAAAAAAACGGTTGAGTGGTACCAAAATAACCAGAACTGGTGGAAGGAGATAAAGAGCGGCGAATATTTGAAATATTACGAAAAACAATATGGCTAAACGCATCCTCATCATTGGATCTCACGGAATGCTCGGCCAGGATCTGGTCAAGGTTTTTGAAGCCGACCAGGATTGGCACGTTTTTGCCTTTGACCGGGATCAGATTGATATCGGCTCTGAAGAAAGTTTGCGAAAAAAGATCGAAGAAGTTGATCCGCAAGCGGTGGTGAACGCGACCGGGTACAACGCGGTTGACAAGTGCGAGTCGGATGAAATCGAATACGAACTGGCAAAAAAAATCAACGGATATGGGCCTGGAATCCTCGCCAAAATCGGAAAAGAAAAAGGAATTCCCATTGTCCACTATTCAACTGATTATGTCTTTGACGGCGAAAAAGAAGAATACGACGAAAACACAAAACCTGCCCCGATCTCGAATTACGGCCGTTCGAAATTTCTTGGCGAAGAAGAAATCCAAAAGCACGCGGAAAAGTTCTGGCTTATCCGGACATCAAAACTTTTCGGACAGCCGGGAAAATCCGCCATGTCCAAAAAAAGTTTTTTTGACACTATGATCCTTCTCGCGAAAGACAACCAAATTCTCAAAGTGGTGGACGAGGAAAAAAGCTGTTTCACATACACTCCCGACCTTGCTCTCGAAACGAAGAAAATTATCGAAGAAAAAATTCCTTTCGGAATATATCATGTCGTGAACGAGGGCCCGTGTACTTGGTTTGAAGCGGCCGTGGAACTTTTCAAAATCGCTAAAATGGATGTGGAAGTTTTTCCAGTGGCTTCTTCCGAATTTCCCCGACCCGCAAAGAGGCCGAAATCATCCGTGCTAGTAAACACGAAGCTGAAGCCGCTCCGGCATTATACCAAAGCTCTCAAGGAGTATCTGGATAATAATTATAATTTCTAAATATATGCGAAAAGCGAAGATGAAAGGAATTATCCTCGCCGGAGGGACGGCCACAAGGCTGTTTCCATTGACGCACACCACTTCAAAGCAGCTGCTTCCGGTATATGACAAGCAGATGATTTTTTATCCGCTGAATACGCTTGTTAAAGCCGGTATCAAGGAAATTCTCATTATCATCGCGCCTCGGGATGCCGGCCAGTTTTTGAATCTTTTGGGGCCTATTTTTGACCGCCACGAAGTCCGTCTTGAATTCAAAGTGCAAAGCGCGCCAAGAGGGCTTGCCGAAGCATTCATTTTGGGGGAAAACTTCATTGACAGTGACAACGTGACGATGATTCTCGGGGACAATATTTTTGAAGACGATTTCTCAGATGTCATAAAAAATTTCAAGTCTGGAGGATATGTTTTTGCCAAAAAAGTTCCCGATCCGGAAAGATACGGGGTAGTGAAATTTGACGAATCGGGAAAAGCTGTCCAAATTGTTGAAAAGCCGAAGGATTGGATCAGTGATTTTGCCATTCCCGGCCTTTACGTTTTTGACAATCGAGTCATTTCTGCCGCTAAGGAGTCAAGACCCTCTGATCGCGGGGAAATTGAAATCACTGATCTGATGAATTTTTATCTGGAAAAAGGCGAGCTTCAAGTGAGCCAGGTGAAAGGCGATTGGCTTGATGCGGGAACGTTTGATACACTTCTCGAAGCCAGTCAAATCGTGAAAGAAAAAAATATTTCCAAAAATTTCGATCCGCAGGTTCAGGAAGCGATTTTGGAATTCAATGAAGAGCAAAAAGCACTGGCAAAGAAACAGCTCCAATAATATTTCACCCTAGAGCTCAGCTCTAGGGTATTATGAAAATATGGGCACGAAACCAAAAATTCACATCGATTGTTTTGAGGAATACCGGATTTCCGTCCTGAGGCGAATCGAGTGGATGCTGCATCGCCATTTTAGGGACGCGAAAAAAATCGCGATGCGGGATATAAAAAAAGCGCAGCTCGAGTTGAATGCATACGAAAACTTCGCTTATCTTGATCCTGCCAGGGAGAAACAGATTGTTGTCCTTGATGACGACAAAATCGGAACATCAAAAGCTGAAAAATCCATTCTGGAGGGAAAGTTTTTTTGGGAACACGCTGCGGCCGGTGAAGCGACTCGGCTGGGGCTGGGCACGAAATATCTGCTGGAGCTTGGAAAATATTCTCTCGAGGAAATCGCTGTTCATATTCGCGAAGAAGCCTTTCAAGAGCTTGAAAAAAATGGCGTAAAAGGCAAAGAACTGGCGAAAGAAAAAAAGAAAATAAAGAAAGAAATAACCAGAAAGAAAATACTTGATATATCCGGCGATGATCCAAAAAAACTCTTGACTATTTCTCTCGGGAACCGCCATATGCTCCAGATGGCGTATGATGTTTGCCGCATCGCCAAGGAAAACAAAAAAAATCCCAAAGCAGTTCTTGCAAAACAAAGCGCGCTTATCATTCTCAATGAGCAGACAGCCGAAGAGATCCTTGACGAATTCCGGAATTTCAATTTTTTTGGGCTCAATCCCAGAAAAGTATTTTTCATGGTTCAGCGCAGTTTTCATGGAATGTATATCAAGCAAGGTTGCCTTTTTTATGATCAGACGACGGAAAAAAATAAGCGTCTTCACAATCACGGACAAATGGTCATGCAGAAAGCTCACGACAACGTTATTTTTCGAATTGACCCGAAAAATATCGGCCAAAAAACATATCTTCGAAGCGAAGAATTTGAAAAAATATTGTCCGAACATGACGATTTGCTGTCCTATAACGTCGAGGATTTGGGATATCTCACGTGCGCCGTGGATCTTCCGAGTCTTGCTCTCGCGCTCAATCTTGGAAAAAAAAGATACAATATGGTGATGGAAATTGTTGCCCAAAATTCCTTGAAACCCCAAAAAGGCGGTGCCTGCTTTTTTGACCGGAAGCTCAAGCGCCTTGTTATGGTTGAAACGAATCATCTGAAAAACATAAAAAACGCGGATATAAAACATCTCAACAAGAATTTTAATCATTATCCTAATCCAGTCGAAGCCTATCGGGCGATAAAAAAACACGGACTGCCAATTTCTTTCGAGGTGAAGGGCGGCTTCAACCAAAGCGGAGATCCGGAGGATTACCTTTATGCCTGTCCGGTGCAGGGCGACACCAATTTTTTGGTGAAAACCGCTTATATTATGCGAAAAAACTTGAAGCCGATCTACAATTGGAAGTCTCCGGCTACCACTCCGCTCGCGGTGAGGGCGATGTTCGAGCAAGAGGCGCAGGAGGGGTTCAGGGAGTTTATAAGGGATATCAAGAAAGGAAAATATAGAAACTATTGAATTACCAAATGCGAAATTTGAGAATAGTTTTTTGAAAATGGAAATTAGCAATTGAAATTTTAAAATTGAAAATAGCGCAGACAAATTTCCAGTTTCTGTTCACTATTACTACTTTCCAACCTCCATCAGCAAGTTTCTTTTTTCGTAATTCGCAAAGATATGCGGATCGCTGTCAACGCGTCCGACCTTGATCATTCCCGGATCGACGGTACGCGGATATATATCCAGAATATGCTCAAAAATTTTGGTCCCGATGCTGACGATCGGGATCAATTTTTGATTTATCACAAATCGGAATTCAATCCCGAATTGGCCTTCCCCGTGTTTAGGAATTATAAAATCAAAAAATTATCTTTTCCTTTATGGTGGACGCAGACGCGGTTCGGCTGGGAAATATTTCGAGAGAAACCGGATGTTCTCTGGATGCCGATGCATTCGCTTCCGTATCTTCGCTCAAAAAAAACAAAAACCGTTGTGACGATCCATGATCTGGCTTTCAAGTTTTTTCCGCAATTTTTTCCAAAAAAAGATTTGCGGCGGCTGAACTGGTTCACTGATTATGCCGCGCGCCACGCTGACAAACTGATCGCGATTTCGCGTTCGACCAAAAAAGACTTGCTGGAATTTTATCCGCATCTCCGCGAAGAAAAAATAAAAGTGATCTACCATGGCTACGACAAGGAATTGTTTAACGAAAATATATCCACAGAGCGAATAAGAAATACGCTTTCAAAATTCAAAATTCAAAATTCAAAATTCATAATCTATGTCGGCGCCATCCAGCCGCGGAAAAATATTGAAACGCTGATTGAAGCCTATGAAATTATAAAAAAAAATTTTTCGGATTTGAAACTGGCAATCGCGGGCGATCTTGGCTGGCAATACGGGCCAATTCTCGAGAAAATAAAATCCACCGAAGGCGTAATATATCTGGGTAAGTTCAGGACGAAAGATCTTCCGGCCCTCCTCCGGGGCGCGGAAGCGTTTGTTTTGCCTTCGCTCTACGAAGGATTCGGCCTTCCCGCTGTTGAAGCCATGGCCTGCGGAGTACCAGTCATTGCGGCGAATAATTCAAGTTTGGGCGAAATCTTGCGGGAAAGCGGCCTTCTATATAAGCCAAATAATCCGATTGAGCTGGCAAAATCATTGCGGGAAGTTCTGGAAAACGCTACACTCAAAAACCAGCTGAAAGAAAGGGGACTTGAACGAGTGAAAGACTTTTCCTGGGATAAATGCGCCCGTGAAACGCTCGATTGGCTAAAAAGCTAATTTCCCAACATCGGATGTTGGGAAGAGAAAAAGTGGTCATTTTCCTCCACGTGGATAAATTTGACTACCTTGAGAATTTTCGGCAGAACATGGAAAAAAGCGATGAAAAAATAATTGAAGAATACTTAAGCGGCAATGAAGCCGCTTTTTCGGAGCTGGTGAAAAAACATCTGAAGCCGGCCTATAATTTTATTTTCAGACTGGTCAATAATCGCGACACGGCCGAAGACTTGACTCAAGAGACTTTTGTGAAAGTATGGAAAAATTTTAAGAAATATGATCCGGATAAAAAATTCAGAACGTGGCTTTTCACCATCGCCAAAAATACGACTTTTGACTGGCTCAAAAAGAAAAAAGAGATTTTGTTTTCAAAATTCGAGGATGATGAAGGAAATAATGCTCTTGAAAATATATCCGGCGATGAAATCCTGCCGGACGAAATTCTGGAGCGAAAAAATATCACAGAAGATCTGGAAAAAATATTATCAAAAATTCCGCCGCGTTACCGCGCGATTTTACTTTTGCACTATAAAGAAGACTTTTCCCTCCACGAAATCGCCGAAATTCTGGGCGAACCCTACAACACAGTTAAGAGCCGGCATCAAAGGGGGTTGGGGAAGCTAAAAGAAACCCTCAAATAGCTGATAGCTATGAGAGCTTCTTGGGTATTCTTTGGAAGGGCACTTATTGATTATGCCCGATTTCTTGGCATCCAGGAGAATGGCATGTTTTGCGACACAATTCAAATAGATGCTTATACAAGAAATAATAATAAGATTCTATTGGTGTTTTGCGCCCGATATATTATCTAAGTCGTATTAAAGCCATGACCCAAAATATCGAAAAACTGTTCAAAAAACTCGAAAATATCGAACCTTCGCGGGAGCTCGAAGGGAATATATTAAAGTCGATAGCTTTGGAAAAAAGCTGGCAGGCGAAGAAAGGGCTGATTTTCGCGGATACGCTGACACTGGGATCGCTGGGGGCTTTTGTTTTCGTTATCGTGAATTTCTGGAATGGGATTGCCGAATCGGAATTCTGGAGCTTATTGAAGCTAATATTCTCTGATACATCAGCCGTCGCTTCCTTCTGGAAGGATTTTGCTTTTTCGCTTCTTGAAACTTTTCCGGCGGCGCACTTGGCTGCCATTCTCGCGCCGGTGTTTTTGCTGTTGGTGGCGATGAAAATATATTTTAGATCAAACGAGATTAAATATTATAAACATATAAGTTAGCTCATTCTTTACGAATTACAAATCTCTTGCGAATATACGAATGAAAAATATTCGTAATTAGCGAAGAATTAATATTCAATGAACATCCAGGAAAAAATAAAATCAAAAGGTTTCCAGATTGCCGTGCTTTTTGTCGGCGTTATTTTCGTTGCTCTGGTGAGTTTTGCCGGAGGGGTGGCGGTTGGACTCAAAAAGGCGCGATTCTCCTATAAATTCGGGGAAAATTATGAACGCAATTTCGGCGGGCCGTTTCGCGGACCGGCGGGGATGAGGGGGCCGGGAAGAGATCCGGGCGAAATGATGCGCGATTTCGAAGGCCGCGGGTTCCGGAACGCCCACGGAATCGCGGGGGAGATTATATCTATTACCGACAATAAAATCGTTTTGAAAGACCGCGACGGGCAGGAGAACTCAATCGCAGTGGATGACAAAACTCTCATCAAGCGGGGCCGAGACACTATCAGCGTGAATGAACTCAAAAATGACGACCGGATTGTTGTGATGGGAAAACCGGGAGACGACGGGACTGTGAGCGCCGACCTTATTCGAGTGTTTGCGAGCAATAATTGAAAATAAAGACCAATGTTTCTTATGACCGAATATTCATAATATGAACTACCTAAAGTCCAGGAAAGCGTATATCGGGATTGCAATCATCGTGATAGCCGGGGGAAGCTATTGGTGGTATAGCAATTCCAAATCAACCGCAAGCCAGGTCAAATATGTCACGGCGACAGCCCAAACGGGGACACTGACTTCCTCGATTTCGGCGAGCGGAAACGTGATTGTCGACCAAAGCTCGAATATTGATCCAACAATCACCGGAACAGTCGCGAATCTCGCAGTGAATATTGGAGACAAAGTGACAAGAGGGCAGTTTCTTTTCAGCATTGACAATGATGATCTTTCTGTCAGCGTTTCTAAATCTCAAACTTCCTATGCGCAAGCTTTGAGTTCGCTCGAATCAGCGAAAGCCTCAAAAAAACAGGCCAGAGCCGATCTTGACGCGACAACTTCAAAAAACAAAGCGGCTCTCAAGCAAAAATTTGAAGCAGCCGAAGCTTCAGTCGCATCTGCCGAGCAAGCGCTTGTTTCTTCAGGGGCCGATCTTGCCAATCAAAAATCAAACGCAGCCGAGAGGCGGGTCGTTTCTCCGATTGATGGAACGGTCAACGCGGTGAACATAAAAAACGGGGATGACCTAAGCAAGGTTTCTTCGGGAAGCACGCGGCAAGTTCCGATTATCATCGGAGATCTCGGGACGATGAAAAATCAGGTGCAAGTGAACGAAGTGGATATTGCCAATGTTTCGATCGGCCAAAAGGCGATGATCAAATTTGACGCAGTTGAAGGACTGAAAACTTCAGGAATAGTCGAAAAAATTGATTCGCTGGGAACGCAGGATCAAGGAGTGGTTACCTATGACGTTACCATTTGTTTTGATTCTCTTGACAGCCGCGTGAAGCCCGAGATGAGTGTTTCGGCGTCAATCATCACCGATGTGAAACAAAATGTCTTGATTGTTCCTTCAAGCGCGGTCAAAAATGACGGGGATGGCGATTATGTTGAAGTGTTGGCAAGAAATGCTCCCGAAAAGAAAAGCGTGCAGGCCGGAATTTCAAACAGCACGGAAACAGAGATTATTAGCGGCATCAAGGCGGGAGACAAAGTTGTGATACAAACAATAAACTCCACCGCGGCCGCAAGTGCCAGCGCTTCAAGTTCAAATAGAACCGGCAGCAGCGGAATCCGACTTCCGGGCTTGGGCGGCGGCGGAAGACAGGACTAAGAAAGTTAAAAATGTAAAAATCAAAAATCAAAATTACAGTTCAAAATTCAAAAATGATCAAAGGTCAAAAAGTCTTTGAAATAAAAACATTTTTCATTTTACATTGTCATTTTTCACTTTGATATTTGATTTTTTAATTTGATATGATTGTTTGCAATAATTTATGCAAAACGTATATAAACGGCGATGTTGAAACCCAGGCGGTCTGCGGCATTTCTTTTAGGATCGAAAAGGGGGAGTTTGTTGCCATTGTCGGGCCTTCGGGATCTGGAAAATCAACGCTTATGCATATTCTTGGGGCGCTTGATACTCCGACCGGCGGCCAATATTTTTTAGAAGGAAAAGAAGTTTCGCGTCTGACTGACAACGAACTTTCGGATCTCCGGCGGGGGAAAATAGGCTTTGTTTTTCAGTCTTTCAATCTTCTTCCCCGGACAACCGTTCTTCAGAATGTCATGCTCCCGCTTGTTTTTTCGGATATGCCGATGAAGAAAAGAAAAGCTAAGGCTCGTGAAACCCTGAAGTATGTCGGCCTTGAGGAAAGCAAATTTTTCAATTTATCCAACCAGCTGTCCGGCGGACAGATGCAGCGCGTGGCTGTGGCCCGGGCTCTCATCAACGACCCTTCTATCATTCTTGCGGATGAGCCGACTGGAAATCTCGACACAAGAACAAGCCGTGTGGTGATGAAAACTTTTCAGGAGCTCAACAGCAAAGGACATACTATTATAATAATCACTCACGAAATGGAAATCGCCCAGTTCGCGCGGCGTGTCATTTCCGTTCGCGACGGATTGATCGAGAAAGACGAAAAAAATTGATATCTTTGTGCCACATGATCCAGGACCTGTTTCGAGAAACAATACGTTCACTTTCCGGAAATAAGGCCCGTTCGGGCCTGACGATTTTGGGTATTGTCATCGGGATAGCTTCAGTGATCACGATGGTGGCTATCGGACAGGGAGCGAAAAGCACCATCGAAAGCGATATCGAATCAATCGGTTCAAACTTGATTGTGGTGATGCCGGGGGCACAGCGAGTAGGCGGAATCAGCCAGGGAGCCGGCAGTTCTCAAACTTTGGTTATTGAAGACGCCGACGCGATAAAAAGCCAGGTGCAAAATGTGAAGGCGGTTGCTCCCGAAGCCTCAAAGCGCTACCAAATAACCGCCAAAGGCACAAATACCAACGCCGAAGTAGTTGGAACAGTGAAGGACTATCTTGTTGTCCGGAACGTGAAAATGAATATCGGCTCTTTTTTTAGCGACCAGCAGCAAAAAACCTCAGCCAAAGTGGCCATTCTTGGTCCAACAACGAGGAATGATTTGTTCGGCGTGAATGCCAATCCGGTCGGCCAATCAGTCAAAATAAGAAACGTTGATTTTCAGGTGGTCGGAGTCACAGAATCCAAGGGCGGATCCGGTTTCAATAACCCCGACAGCAATATTTTTGTTCCTCTGTCCTCCGCCCAACACTTTTTGTCCGGGAACGATTATCTGTCCGACATTGGTGTCGCCGCCGCGGATCAGGCATCCATGACTTCAGTTCAGGAACAAATTTCAGCTCTTCTTCTGGACCGCCACAAAATATCCGATCCGACGCAGGCCGACTTTCGCATCATGAATCAAAATGACATCATCGCCACGGCAACGAGCATAACCAGTACGTTTACCATCCTTCTCTCGTCCATTGCGGGAATATCACTTCTTGTGGGAGGGATCGGGATCATGAATATGATGCTGACTAATGTCACCGAAAGAACGCGTGAAATTGGACTGCGCAAAGCGGTGGGGCTAAGGAAAAAGTATATCAATCTTCAATTTCTGGCCGAGGCGGTCGTGCTGACATTTTTAGGCGGGGCGATCGGCATTGTGCTTGGCTGGGGGGCGTCACTTTTGGTGAATAATTTTGTCAGCCTCAACACCAGAATTTCTCTTTCTTCAGTCTTCTATGCTTTTGGCGTTTCGGCGGTTGTCGGAATTGTTTTTGGATTTTACCCGGCGCGAAGAGCGGCAAACTTGAATCCGATAGAAGCTCTTCGTTATGAATAACGTATTTTGAAAGAATTGTGCATCTTTTCGGTCATTGTGATATAATGCAAACAGAAACACTGGGATTTAAATAATAAGAAAAAAAGGTGTTTCGAAAAATGCCAAATAAATGGAAAATATTTTTGGTTTTGATTGCTATTTTTGGAATAGCTTCTTTTTCGCATGCGGCTAAAAAATCAAAATGGCAGAAACTCCTTGAAAAAAACAGCGTTCCAGAAAGTTATTGGCAGAAATATCTTCCCAAAGTCAGCCGGAGCGAATACCGGAAAGCGGTGAAAAAATACCAAGGCGCGCAAAACGATGCGTATAGCGGCGTTTCGGGCGAAGGCGTGAAAATAATTGAAGGAAAATATCCTCTGCCCGCGGAATCCGGAAAAATCGCCCGGGAACAGCATCTTTGGCTCAAAAAAAGCCAGTCCGCTTCAAACCACTATTCAATGACAGACACGCCTTCTTCCTGCCGAAACGGAATGGCTGGCGGATACGGCGCCTTTGGCCCGCTTGGCAAGAGCGACAAGGAAGAGGAAGTGTATTACGTGAACATGCGCTGGGGGTATGCCGATTGGATCGAGCCGGAATCAGAACTGAATGAAAATGTTTCGAAAGACGAGAAATCCATAACGTTGAAATCCGGCGATAATTTTGCTAAGTCTGGCTACGTAAAAATAGGAAACGAGTATATCCGCTACTCTTCAAAAAGCGGAGATAAATTAAAAGGACTGAAGAGAGGCTACAAAAGCTCCAAATTATCGCACGAAAAAAACGACAGCGTGAAACAAGAATACAGGTATAAAGGCGGAAACTGGGAAAGAATAACGCGCGCTCTGCATCTTGATTCCGACAAGAAAAACTGGTTCAAGAAGAAAAAAGTATTGGTTACCAATGAAAAAAATGGCAAAAAAGTCGTCGCTTCAATTTTGGAAGCCGGTCCGGCCATCTGGACCAACCGCGTCGGAGGGCTTTCACCGGAGGCTTTCGACGCAATTGACGCAAAAAACAACGAAACCTGCACATTTCAATATGTGGACGAGCACACGAAATTGGGGAAAGTGGATTGAATTATTTTCTTTGCAGCAAGATCAAGTAAGTGAAATATATGAAACAACAAAAAATAAAATTTACATCTACTCTTTTTTTGCTGCTGATTTTTTGTTTTTCCTTTCCGGGCGCGGGGATGATTTTCGCGAAAACGGGAGTTGAAAAAAAGCAGGTTGCATCTTCTGTTCCGACAATCTACCCGCGTTCCTCGTGGTCAAGCGCGACTTATGAAAAACGCACGAAAAAAGTCTGGCCGGCGGAATACGAGGATCCGGAAGTGATCATAATCCATCATACGGCGACGAATTATAAAAGCTCGACCTCAAAGCAGATTAAAAAAATATACAGGTACCATTCCTATACCCGAAAATGGGGTGATATCGGATATAACTATATCATCGGAAAGGATGGCGCCATTTTTGAGGGTCGATACGGAGGGAACGGAGTCATTGGCGGACACTCGTATTATAAAGGGACAAATTATAACAAAGGTTCGATCGGTATCGCGGTTCTCGGAAATTATGAAAATGAACATCTGTCTTCTGAGGCGAAAGACTCGCTGCAGAAATTGATCGGCTGGCTGTCTTCGAACAATAATATATCCGTGAAATCAAGCCTAAAATTTTTCAGCAAATCGCTCGATAATGCTGTCATTGGACACCGCAACGTTGCCAGCACGGCCTGTCCGGGCAAGAATATATACAAACTGATGGCTGACATTCGGAACTCTTCGGACAGTTTAGCCTCAACCTATGGCAATTATGCTTATCAAATTTCGGGAGACGGCGCAACATATGAAATAAGGGACGGAAAAAAAATCTCCGGCAGCGCTAAGCAGCCCGTGATTGAAATTTCGGCCACCCAGTTGGCCGCGTATGCCCTTGAAGGAGGGACACGAGCCGGCAGTTTTTCTGGAAATTATCCTTCGGGGACGATCTTCGGGGTGTCTGGCAGCGATCAAAAAGGGATTTTAGAAAACGGAATTCTCCGGCCAATTTCCATCGGGGCGGTTTTGGCGGCAAATTATAACGGGGCGAATATCGTCGAAATCAGCGCGGAAAAGTGGGCGAGCTATGCCGCGGGAGCAGAAGCTGGATTTCGGAGCGGCGCTTTTGTGAAAGATTCCGGCGGGAACTATTATATTATTTCCGGCGATCAAAAAAGAAAATTGAATCTTTCGAGCGCGGAGCTGGAGTCGGTTGATCTTGGATCGGCGCACGAAATTTCTGAAAGCGAAAGTGCGCACTATGCGGAAGGCGAGACAATTGACAGCGCGGGTGTTTTCCCGGAAGGGACGATTATCACGAAAAACTTCAAAACTTATTTTTATGTGTTAGCCGGAGGCAAAAAGAAAAAAATCACAAAAAATGTATTCCGGGCAACATTTTCGAGGGAAATGGCCGTGAATGTTTCCATAAAGCTCCTCAAAAAATACAAAACGAAAGGGAATCTTTCCTTCCGGGACGGGGCGGCCGTGAATTATGGAAAGAAATACTATTTCATAGAGAACGGTTTGCGCCGCCAGCTCTCATCCAAAAACTTTGCCGTTTCAATCGGATATGAAAACATAACGAAAGCTAAGAGGAAAGAAATGGCCGGAATCGGAAAAGGGGCAAAGGTTGAATAAATTTTTGAAATAAATCGAAAAACCCCGGGGCGAACCTCGGGATTTTTTTTATTTGAAAAATAGGCTGTTTAGTGTTAGGATGTTGCAAATTCAAACGAGAAGGAGGAAAGGGCAATGTCCCCGACGAAATATTCATACGGGAAGGATTACGGCTCTATTTTCGGATATAATAACAACTGGTGGCTGCAATTCAAGGCCGTAAAACTAGTCCTTAGCCAGATCGAAGATGTGAAACACCACATGGCCGATATTATGGCTCAGTTCATTCATAATTATATAGAGCTAGACATATCAGCCGATGCTCGTCAGGACACCGAATGGTATCTGGCGGTAAACGTGATATCACTTGAATTCGGCCATGATGGCATGAATCTTTTGAACTGGATCATCAAATGCGTGCTGGCCAAAGCCTGCTTTCTGATGATCCAGACTGGCGCGGATTTTCCTTCTCCTGGCAGCGCTCTTGTCAGTATAGATGGAGATAAATACGAAGTAAAAAAGAGCTTTATCCATTATCTTCACGAATTGGGTAAAATGCAAGTCGACATCATTCGGTTGCTAATTTTTGCGACTAGCGATCGAAATCCCGTCAAAATCGGCCTCCAGGATGTCGAAGCATGTCTTGGAGAAGAGCTTCGTGAAATTTTCGAACGCAGAAAAAATGGCATAACAATCTCTAGCCTAAACCAAACATAGGGAGGAATAGATGAGGCACTGTATATCTGCCACGACGAAAAAATTTATCTGGAGAAATTAGCTCAACTCCCGGTGGAATTATCAAATAAGACGCATAGCGCCAAAGCGCATTTTGCATAAGGCAGGGAACCGCATCCTGCCTTTTTTGAAAGACCGGGACTTTCGCCCCGGTTTTTTACTTTCGAAGAATTTCATGTTTCTTCCCTGATAAGCATATTTTCTGTCGCGATCATCAGTCCCAGAGAGAAAACCGCGGTTACGGCTATTTCCCAAATTCCCATCTTGTAAAGGCTCAAAATAAGCATAGCCGCAATGACAAAAAGAATGGCATTCAAAAGATTTCTCGAGATTGCCTGGAAGCGGACATTTTCCGGAGGAGCCGGGTTTTTCTTTCCCAGCCAGACATGGAGCCAGGCAACGGCCAGGAGAAGCACCAGAAAATATTTCGGGCTGAAGTGGGAACTGACAATACCCGGCAGGACAATTTCAGGAATAAGCAGAAAAAAATATGTGACGAGGAGCGAAACGAGAAGATCTTTGGTTATTTTTTGGAAAAAGCTGTTCCAGATCATTGTTTTAGGAAATAACGGTTTACAATTGATGCGAAAATCTTTCGGAAAGAATCTTTGACTGTTGCAAATGATTTTCCTGAAACTAGCCGAACTCCGGCCTTCTCAATATTGACATCGGTTTGGCGGCATTCATCCGGATATTTCACAGTAAAGTGATAATATCCCCCCAAGCTTGATGGCATCAGCTGGCGGTCAAAGCGGCAGGCAATTTTTCCATCTCCCAACTCTTCAAAATCAGGAGAACAAGTGAGCTGGTTGCCTTCCGTTGCGTCGTTCACGGGTACAGTGAAATATTCATGCCAGAGTTCGCTTAGGTCGCCTGTATCTTTGACTTCGTGCTTCTTTCCGTCCGCGACGATGAAGATCCTATGCGAAGGATAGGCTTGGAACAAAGTGCCGTCGGGATGGGGGCGGGTCCATAGAAAAACGCGGTTGTCCGCGTCGGGAAACTGGTCCAGCGCTGATTTTTCAACCTCCGCCAGATTGTCAAAATTATATCCGAAAGCGCGGAATATTTCCGGGCCGGGAAAAATAATTTTTTTGCCGCCAGAGAGAAGATATACTTCATCCGTCGGCTTGAGGTGGAGAAGCGAGCCGTTGGGATATTTGGATTTGTTATCGCGGAAAAGATATTCTCGCAGCGATTGTTTGTCTCCTATCGGCTCTCCGTCCGGAAAGAGGAAAGCCTGATAGGTTTTTTCAATTGTAATCTCGAAAGGTTTTTCCGCGCAACTGGTCCCAATTTTTTCAAAATTAACCGATAAATCAATATACTGATGGTTGAGAGTTGGAAAAACTCCGAAAGAAATTTCATGTTTGGCATCATTTTTTGAAATTTCGAATTTGGAATTTTCCGGCTGGCCGGAAGAGTAGCCAAAACTTTCGATAGGAAATAAAATAAGATACATTCCTGTCAATATGGTGAAAACAGGAACCGCAAAGATGACAATCCTGGTCCATTTGTATATTTTTTTAATAGAAGACGGCTGCATATGCTAATCTTAGCTGATACGCAGGCCGACTGTCAAAAAAGCCTTTGCAATAATCGGTATTTTTTAGTATAATAAGGTTGAAGAAAAAACATTGGTTTATGGGAATATTTTCCAAAATATTGAGGCGCCGGGGAGCAGGATATGCGCTGGCTTTGGATATTGGGACGGAAGTCGTGAAAGCCCTTGTTTTTCAAATTGACGAAGAAACAGAAAAGGGAATCGTAACCGGAGTGGGGCGTGCCCGACAGCGGCTGGGAGATATGCAATCCGGGGCAGTGAGTGATATTTCCGGAGTGATCCGATCATGCGAGGAAGCGATTGGCCGGGCAGAGGAGATGGCCAATGTGCGGCGGGTTGAGCAGTCCATTGTCGGAATTGCAGGCGAGCTTGTCAAAGGATCGACGACCACGGTTCACTACGAGCGGCTTAAGCCGGAACTTAGAATTGACCTTCCGGAGCTCAAAAATATTGTCCAAAAAGTGCAGTGGAAAGCGTTCGACAAGATCCGCCAGCAGCTGGCATGGGAAACGGGCCACAGCGAAATTGACGTGAAACTCATCAACGCGGCAATTGTCGACGTCCGGATTGACGGCTATCGGGTTACCAACCCCCTTGGTTTTCAGGGACGGGATGTTTCGATTGGAATCTTCAATGCTTACGCACCGATGGTCCATTTGGGTGCTTTGCAGAAAATCGCCGAGGAACTTGATCTGGATCTTCTGAGCATAGCGGCGGAGCCGTATGCCGTTGCCCGATCTATGGGACTTGAAAATACAATTGATTTTAGCGCTATTTTTATCGACATTGGCGGGGGAACGACCGACATTGCCGTAGTACGCAACGGCGGCTTGGAAGGAACGAAAATGTTTGCTTTGGGCGGGCGCGCTTTTACCAAAAGATTAGCGCAGGAGATGAACATAAATTTCGTTGAGGCGGAAAATTTGAAAATCAGATACGGCCGGGGAGAGTTGGGCAACGACGCGGCAAAAAGAATTGAAAAATTGCTTGACGAGGACTGTCAGGTTTGGCTGGACGGTATTGAGCTGTCGCTCCAAGAATTTTCCGAAGCCGATCTTCTGCCGACAAAAATTCTTCTTTGCGGAGGCGGTTCGGCCCTTCCTGGAATAAAGAAGAGTCTTTCCGGTTCCAATTGGAATAAAAATTTGCCATTCTCGAAAAATCCTTCGGTGAATTTCCTCCAGCCGAAAGATGTCGTGAATGTCATTGACAAGACGGGTCTCCTTCGCGATCCTCAGGACGTGACGCCTATGGGGCTGGCTAATTTAGCCCTCGACTTGGTGGGTGAAGAAAAAGTTCTTTCGAGTATGCTCCGAAGAGCTGTCAAAATGATGCAAAACTAATATGTCACACAAAACAATATACATAGACATAGATGAAGAAATTACTTCGATCGTCGACCGGGTACGCAAGGCAACCGCTAACGAAGTGATTATTGTCGTACCGAAAAGGGCCCTGCTAATCCAAAGCCTGGTAAATTTAAAGCTGCTCAAAAAGGAAACCAATCGTCGCAGAAAACGGCTGATGATTGTGACCCAGGACCGAATCGGAAAAAAACTTATTGAAAAAGCCGGAATCCAAGTGCAAGGGAAAATGGATGATTCTTTAGCTGATGATGAAATTTTTGAAGATAGTTCCCGAAAAATTCATTCAGAAATTCCCACTGAAATTTTTGTGGAAGAGAAAAGTGCCGTGGGATCAAACGACTATTTCGATGAGCCGCTTCCCGCGCCAGTTTCTTCTTTGGAAATGCAGAAGAATGAAAACATCGGGAATATTATTTATGGAAAAAAAGAGGAAAAGCATGGTCCGAAATCCGGCCCGGAAGTCATCAAAAAAACGAAGAAAGAAATAAAGCCGAAGAGCCGAAAGGAAAAAAAAGAAAACAGGGTGAAGCTCTCGGACATCATCGCCGGTCCGATAAATGACAGCGGGAGAAAGACGAAAATTGAAGAATCAGATGCAACGAAAAGAAAAGAGACTCCGGCGCCGCGTGATTTTTTTCAAAAAAGAGAAGCAGAAAGACAGAAGGGACTGGAGCCTGAGAAATTTTTTAGAGCATCAAATTTTTCTCCTCCCACATTTTCATCCTCCCGCAAGAAGGAAAAAGCGCTTAAGACAGCTCGAGTGAAGGGGCGATCGGGGAAATATTTTGTCATCTTTTTTGTTGTTTTCCTCATTTTCGGAGCAGCAGCCAGTGCGTACTTTTTTCTTCCCCGGGCGGCAATCGTCCTGAACTTGAAAACGGAGGAAAAAAGCGTGTCATTGGCCATTGAAGCGAGCACCCAAACGAATGGAGCGGATGAAGAAAACAAAAGCATTCCCGCCGCGCTTGAGCAGATCACAAAGGAGAGAAGCGGCGAGTTCGAAGCGACGGGGAGCCATTCCGGCGCGGGCAAGGCCGCTGGAAAGGTTACAATATACAACGAATTCAGTTCTGACAATCAGCCCTTAGTGGCAACCACTCGGCTCGAAACGGATGATGGCAAGATTTTCCGGATCACAAAAGGCGTCGTAGTTCCCGGTTTTGCTCAAGTTGGCGGAGAAACAAAACCCGGAGCGGTTGAAGTCGAAGTGGCAGCTGACAAACCAGGCGAGTCATATAACATCGGGCCGACCACCTTCAAAATTCCGGGATTCAAGGGCGGTCCGAAATACGAGAAATTTCATGCCGAATCCGCGAAGGCCATGGAAGGCGGATCAGAGGGGGAAGCCATGACTGTCACTTCCCAGGATTTGGCCCTGGCAAAAGAAAAACTAGTCGCTGAGGCCAAAAAAGAGGCACTTCAAGATCTCAAAAGCAAAATTGGAGGGGGGCGGTATTTTTTTGAAAATACCGCGCTCTTTGATATCGCGAGCTCGTCATCATCAGAAAGCGCAGGTTCCCAAGCTCAAAAATTTATTTATACCGTCAGCATCAAGGGGCGAATTCTTTCATTTCAGGAAGAGGATGTCAAAGAGCTGATAAAAAGAAATGAAAATGCGAACGGCGGCGATTTGGCCCGGATTGATTTTGGAAAAGGCATAAGCTATGTTCTTTCCGAAGCGGACACTGAAAAAGGAATCTTGAAGTTTGAAGCAAAAACTGATTTTGGTTCCGCGGCTGCCCTGGATATTTCTAATTTCAAAAAAGGGGCGCTGGGGAAAAACAGCGCTGAGCTTGAAAGTTTCATCAAAAACTACCCTGCTGTCAAAAGCGCCGACGTGAACTTCTGGCCCTTTTTCGCCAGCCGCGTGCCCATGAGCGAGAGTAGGGTGAAAATTGAAGTGCAATAATCCAGTCGAGGTCGGTCCTTGACTAGCGGTATATGCGATCTTGACAAAAAAACTGCGATAAACTAAAATGAACTTAGATAAATATACATTTCAGATATTCAAGCATTTGGATTGAATTGCCCCTTGTATAAAGGCTGAAAGGCTCTGGGGCATTGCCCTTGTTTTTTTATCTTTACGAATTACGAATCTTTACGAATATACGAATAATTTATTTGGTATTTTGCAAGGAATGTCTAAAGATAAAGAAATTATAAAGTTAAATGGCGTAGTGAAGGAGACGCTTCCCAGCACGACATTCAAAGTCGAGCTTGAAAACGGGCATGAAATATTGGCCCATATTTCGGGAAGAATGCGGGTGCACTATATCCGGCTTTTGCCGGGCGACCGGGTACTGGTTGAAATGAGCCCGTATGATCTCACAAAGGGAAGGATAGTTCAGAGAATGTAAGAACTCGCGAATCGGGAGCGAATTTAAAACGAATAAGAGCGAAAATTCTTCGTTCTCATTCGCTATTTGTTCGCTCATAATTAGTGAGTGGTTATTATGAAAGTTCGAGCATCAGTCAAAAAAATCTGCCAAAAATGCAAAATTGTGAGGCGAAAAGGGAAAGTTTTTGTTATTTGTTCTAATCCGAAGCATAAGCAGCGCCAAGGCTAATGGCAAGAATTGCTGGGGTGAATATCCCCGACGAAAAAAGAATAGAAATCGCTCTCACTTATATCCATGGAATCGGGCACCCAAGAAGCAAGAAGATACTTGCGGATTTGGGAATGAATCCGGACGCGAGGACAAAAACGCTTGGTGAAAATGGGATAAGCAAATTGAAAGATTATATTGAGAAAAATTTCACGATTGAAGGAGAACTCAAACACCAAAGGCAGATGAACATAAGGCGGCTTAAGGATATTGGCTGCTATAGAGGAAGCCGACATGCCAAGGGACTTCCGGTTCGCGGCCAAAAGACGAAGACAAATACTCGTACCGTTCGAGGAAATGTCCGAAAAACAATGGGTAGCGGCCGAAAACCATCAGCGGAAAAAACGTAATCTCTACGAATTAATCGGAGCACGCCCGCCTTTGCTAAAACTACGGCGGGTAAAAATATACGAATTAATTTTCCATAATGACAGAGGAAACGAAGAAAACCGAAGAAAAGAAGGAAAAGCCTGATCAAAAATCAGAAGTTTTTGTTGATGAAAAAAAAGCGGAAAAACTCGAAACTAAGGTAGCAGATGTGAAAAAAGACGATAAAAAAGCAGAAAAGAGCGAGGAAAAGCCGGTTGTCAAGAAAAAGAAGAAAAAGATTCGCCGTCAGGTTTTGCGGGGGCAGGCTCATGTTCAATGCACCTATAACAATACACTGGTTGCTTTTTCAGATTTGGGCGGAAAGATTCTGGCCTGGTCGAGCGCCGGATCTCTCGGCTTCAAAGGAGCGAAAAAAGCGACTCCTTACGCGGCGACGCAAATCGTGAATGCCGCAACTGAAAAAGTTTCAAAATACGGTCTCAGGGAAATCGAAGTTTACGTCAAAGGCGTCGGATCAGGGAGAGAAGCCTCGATCCGGGCTCTCGCTAACAACGATTTTGAGATAATCCTAATCAAAGACATAACGCCGATACCTCACAACGGATGCCGTCCGCGAAAACCTCGAAGAGTATAAATTTATGGGACGAGATTTATCAAACAAATGCAAATTATGCCGAAGAGCGACAGAAAAGCTCTTTTTGAAAGGCGACCGCTGCGGGACGCCGAAGTGCGCAATGGTCAGAAAACCATACGTGCCGGGTGTTCACGGAAAAAAAGGAAGAAGGCCGCAGGGAGAATTTGGCCAGCAAATGGCAATGAAACAGCGGGTAAAAAGAATTTATGGCGTGATGGAAAGGCAATTCAAGAAGTATTTCCATGATGTAAAGGATAAGCCCGGTGTTACCGGAGACCTTCTGATGCAAAAGCTTGAGATGCGCCTCGATAACGTGATTTTCAGGGCTGGTTTTGCTCCCAGCCGGCAGTCAGCCAGGCAGCTTGTGGGACATTCGCAGTTCTTGATCAACGGTAAAAAAATAAACATTCCTTCGCGCGAAGTGAAAATTGGGGATGTTATTTCTGCAAAGCCAAATAAAACAAAAGGGGAATATTTCAAGCAACTTGCGGCGAGACTGAAAGAAAAAAAAGGGGGGACTCCTCCTTCTGGATGGCTTGAGACGGTTCCCAATGAGATCGTCGTGAAAATAAAATCAAAACCGACCAGGAATGATCTTGATCTTCATGTGGATGCGCAAGTGATTGTTGAATTTTATTCTAGATAGATTTTTAATATTAATCAGTCTTCATTCGCCGGTTCAATGGCGCAAGAAGGCACAAAAAAATGCTAAAAGTAAGTTTGCCAAAAAAACCAAAGTATTCTATATTGGGCGAAAATTTGGGAAAAATTGAAATCGAAGCTTGCCATCCTGGTTTTGGAACAACAATCGGCAACACGCTTCGAAGAATACTTTTGTCTTCTCTTACTGGTGCAGCGGCCACTTCCATAAAAATCAAAGGAATTTCCCACGAATTTTCAACAATGCCCGGCGTCAAGGAAGACTTAATCCAGATTATTCTCAACTTGAAAAAAGTGCGGTTCAAGGTCCACAAAGATGAGCCCGTGAAACTTACACTTAAAGAAAAAGGGGCGAAAAAAATATCGGCTGCGCAAATTCAGTGCCCAGCCGATGTCGAGGTTGTGAACAAGGATATGCCCATTGCCGAGATTACTGACAAAAAAGCGCAAATGGAAATGGAAATAGAAGTCCAGAAGGGGCTGGGCTATGTTCCAGTTGAACAGCAGGAAAGAGAAAAAAAAGAAATCGGACTTATCGCAATTGATGCGATTTTCACTCCCGTAAAAAGGGTGAATTATGTCATTGAAAATATGCGCGTCGGAAAAAGAACGGATTTTGATAAGATCACTTTTGAAATCGAGACGGACGGCTCAATCACGCCGGAAGAGGCCTTTCAGGAAGCAGTGAAAATTGCCATTGATCAGTTTGGGGCGACAAAAGAGATGGATACGGGAGAGAAGGCGGATGAAACAGAGAATGTGGACGCTGTCTTGGATGAAAAAAAAGAACAAGAAATTTCCGAAGTGAAGAAAGGGGATAGTATGGATCTCGAAGTAGCATCGATTCCTTTTTCAACCAGAACCCAGAATGTTTTGGAAAAAAGCAATATCAAAACTATCGCCGATTTAGTGTCTCTGAAGGAAAACGAACTGATGAATCTCGAAGGGATGGGAGAAAAAGGGATCAAGGAAATAAGAAAAGCCATTGGTAATCTGGGGCTGACGCTGAGAGCATAGAAATTTATGAAACATCTCAAAAAAGGACGAAAATTTGGGCGGGAGAAAAAGCAAAGGGAAGCCCTGTTCAAGATATTGATGGGAGAGCTGTTTTTGAGAGGTAAAATAAAGACAACTGAAGCGAAAGCCAAGGAACTCAAAATTCTCGCTGAAAAAGCTTGCGGAAAAATGAAGGATTCCTTGTCTGGCGGAAAAAAGAATAAGACAGATGCTTTGTCCGCTTTGAGGCAAATGAAAACTGTTTTTCCCAAGAACATCGGGTCGAAGTTCCTTTTTGAGCTCACTGGCAGTTTACCTCCGAGGAAGAGCGGGTTCGTGAGGGTTATCAAAACCGGAAACCGCCGTTCCGACAGCGCGAAAATGGCCCTCATTGAAATAATCAAGAAAGAAGAGGTCAAAAAATAATGAAAATGGATAATTCAGCAAAAAGAGAATATCATCTGTTTGATTGCGAGAAAGAAAATCTCGGGAGACTTGCCACCCGAGCCGCGTATGTGCTCCAAGGAAAACAGAAGGCCGATTTTGTTTCGCATATCGACAACGGAGATTTTGCGGTATTCGTGAATGCAGCCAAGCTTCGGCTATCTGGAAAAAAAATGGAAAATAAAATATACCATACATTTTCTGGTTATCCCGGAGGCATAAGATCAAGGACAGCGGCCGACATCCTGAAAGTCAGCCCCGAAAAAATAGTCCAGGGAGCGATTTATGGCATGCTGCCCAAAAACAAGCTGCGGGCAAAAAGAATGAAAAGACTGCTGGTTTTTTCGGACGCTAACCACAATTTGACTGTTGATTTTGTAAATTGAATTCTATGGCCAAAAAAGAACCGGTGAAAAAAAAGAAGGTCCAGGAAGAGAAAAAAGTTGAAAAGGCCGCCAAGCGGCGGTATTTTCACGGTTTGGGACGGCGGAAATCGGCCATAACCAGCGTGAAGATTATTGTTTCCAAGGAAAAATTCAAAATTCCCGATAGCATCAAGATAAATAACAGGACGTTTCTGAACTATTTTCCCTTTCCCGAACTTCAAAGATCCATTGCTTCGCCGTTTTTAGCGGTTGGCTTTGAAGGCGATTTTGAAGTGAACGCCGTTGCGAAAGGTGGTGGCCCTCGCGGCCAGGCCGAAGCGATGCGCCTCGCTATCTCTAAAGCGCTCGTGAATTATAACGAGGCTAACAAAAAAACGTTGCGGGATCTCGGATATCTCACCCGCGACGCGCGAAAAGTGGAGCGCAAAAAAGCCGGGTTGAGAAAGGCAAGGCGCGCCCCGCAATTTTCGAAGCGCTAATTTTCTGATAATTTTAGCAAAAAAACACTTCACAGAGGCGTCTTTTTCCGAAAAAATATCTATTCGAAAAACCCTGTCTTTTCCGGAAGAGCGAAGTAGGAGATTTTCTTTTCTCCGTTCGAATCTTTCACAAAATAGTAGTATCCGTTTCCGCTGTCGTAGACGGCTGGAAATTCCGCAAGGTTGTTTTCAAAAATGTCAAGGATGGTCCGGTGGTCGCGGGAATCAAGCTCAACAAGCTTGATTTTATTTTTCACGGAAAAGAAAATATGCTCATAGTCACGGAACCAAAAAACATTGTCGACAGGCGTGGATAGCCGCATGATGGTCTGAATTTCATTCTCAGCGCGATAAGGCTGGACTTCCCACTTGCGAAGAAAAATCACTGATATTTCGTTTTCACTCCAAAATAAGAGTTTTTTTCCATCGTCAGAAAATTGGGCGCCCAAAATGCCGTCTCCGATTTTTTTGAGGAGATCCTCGCCTCCGTTGTTTCGGACATAAAGTTCGCCGTTCTCAGAAATAAGTACCTGCCGATCTTCGTCATAGACAATCAGCCGGCCATTTTCTCCAATTTCCGAATTCGTGAAAGGACGGTCGTTTATCTGGATCAAATTGCCGCCATCCAAATCGCTTTTAAAGGGAATATTGTTTTTTTGCAGAAAAAATATCGAACTTCGAGAAAGATCATACACTGATATTTCCGGAATGAGAAGTTCAAGAGTGCTGTCGTCAAGGCTGAAAGAATAAAGATTGCTTACCTTTTCGCTGTCTTGGGCTATAAAATAAACAACATTTTTTTCTTTCGGGCTCCACCGCGCTTTCAGCATGCCTTTCATTTTTGCTAAATCCGAAAGATAGGAAGGCTCGATATTTCCTTCAGAACTGGCAACGAGATAATCTCTCTGGCCGTTGCGGACTACAGGGGCAAGGATCAGATCCTCTTTAAAGTTCCATTCCAGATTTTCATGTTTGTCTTTTGAAAAAAAAGCGTCGTTTCCGGTGAAGATCGGGCGAGTATTGTTCTCTTTGAAATTAGTCATCCAAAGGGAAATATTTTCATCAATATTTTCAAGGTAAGCTGTTTTTTTGCCAAACGGGGAAGGGAAAAATCGGTTAACGTTGCGGCTTTCGAGTTCGCTGACGGCCATTTTTTGCGGTGCGAGAACGACGTTCCAGAATTCCGTCGAGAGCCCGCTGTGAACCTCGACATTTTTCGCCCAACGGCTGTACCCATCCAAACTTGCCTCGACGTGATAATTTCCGGGTCTCAAGCCACCAACAGTCATTGAACTATTGATGATATCGAGATTTTTTCCCGATTGAAGCTTCCCGTCCAGAAAAATGTTTACGCTGGCAGGCAAAGATTTCAAAGTGATGGCCCCGCTGTGAACGAATATCATTTTGTTCTGGTCAAAACGATAGCCTTGGGAAAAAAGGATGGCAACTGGCGCGGTGACCAAAAAAAGAAGGACTAGCAGCCAAAAAAGAATTCGACGAAAGGTTTTTCTCATAAGGGAATCTTATCGCGAAATATCTTTTTTGTAAACAAAAAACCGGTCATTGCCGGTTTTTTGCCATAAACCCCATTCCATAACTGCATGTTATATTTCATCGCGCTCTGTAATCAGTCTCAGGAAAAGTGCGGGGTGAAAATGTACAATTTTTATTTGAGTTATCCTAGAAAAGATTTTTTACATTAGTTCAGGCACTCTGCTTGAGTATTTTTCCAGATTCTTGAGCTGGTTCTCGGTCAGTGCCTTTGATTTTTCGACAGCATTTGCAATGTTATCTTTGCTGAATTCCCTGGATTCTCCGACATTCAACCTGCCGTTTTCGACTTGCCGACGCAAATAATCCTCAATATAGATCTTGTGTTCGGCGGTGAGGCTTGTGTCGGGTGTCTTTTCCAGGTAGTTAGCCAGAGCTCTCCGGGCCAACTTGGTTGTGCTGTCACCTTTCTGAGCAGTTTCTACGAACGAGTTCGCAGTTTCCTGGCTTGCCTCGGTTGGAGGCGCTTGCGGCTGCGTACCCGGCTGAGCCTGAGACACAGTCTCACCTTCCTCCTTTTCATCAGCAATCTGCTTTTCGCTGTCCGTATCATCGCCTATAACGCTGATTTTGCCTTCAGCATCTTCGGTCGATTCAATCGCTTCATCTTGCGCAATTTGCGGCTGGGTTCTTTTCGAGTAGGCATAAATACCTCCAGCAATAGCGACAACGATTACGATACTCACCAGCATTCTCATGTTTTCCTGAAGCCAGATTTTCATATTCTCCCCTCCTTCTTCCGAAGTTTCTTTATTTTCTTCGGAATTTTTGGGATTCTTTTCCACTTTGTACACCTGCCTTTCTAGTATGGTTAATTTTAATGATCTATTATTGAGTGAAATATATCAGCTTTCGCATATTTTTGTCAATTAGAAGCGCGATTTATTTTAATTTTCACAACTCTATTTCTTCCTGACAAGTCTTTAACAAAATTTGTTTTAGCTTCGGGCAGTTCGTCTTTCATAATTTTAGCCAGTCCATTTTTTTGTTCGGGACTTATTTCCGCGAAACATATAATCCGTAATGCGTAATCCGACTTAATCTCGGCAATTTGCCTCAAAAGCCGCCGATAATGTCCCAGGCCCTTTTCGGCGCTTATTAATGCCAATTCTGGCTCATATCTGAGATTACGTATATTTTTCTTGTATATACTGGCAGAAACATAGGGAAGATTGGCAACGATTAATAAATTTTCAAACTTTGTCTTTTTTTTGAGAAAATATTCCAAAAGATCAGACCGGATAAACTTTATATATTGGGCCACTTTATGTTTTTGAGCATTATTTTTTGTTTTAAATAAGGCCTTTTTTGATACATCAGTGGCATAAAAATCAATTTTTTTTCGGATATTAGCCGGAAGGTTTTCAACAACGGAAATAATAATATTTCCACTGCCCGTGCCAACGTCGATAACAGTCAAAGGTTCAACCTCGGGAACGAGATCCAGTGCTTTTTCTACCAGCAATTCCGTTTCGGGGCGGGGGATCAGAACGTTTCTGTTCACCTCGAATTCCAAGCCATAAAATTCCTTTTTGCCGGTCATATAGGCAATTGGCTCGCCTTTTTTGCGCCTTATTAGAAAAGAGTTGAATTTATCAAGCTCTTTGAGGCTCAATTTTTGCTCCGGATGAGCGAAGAGATATTCCCTGGGTCTATTCGTGGCCAAAGACAAAATAAGCTCCAAGTCTAGAGGAGCTATGCAGCTAAGTATCTTTTTGTCACGCAAAATATGTCGAACAGTCACAATAACTTGATCTCAAAATATGGAACTTCGAGAAAAAATATAGCGAAAATGCTGAATTATATAACTCGTATCTTTTCCGACGTGTTTTTGCATAGGATTTGAGTTTCAAGCTGTTGAGGCAATTTTTCGTCTCAAATCCTCTTCTCGCAATTTATCAATTACTTCGTCCAGATTTCCACCCAAAATGTTTCCAATGTTGCTCCAATTTTCCTTGATTCTGTGGTCAGTTATGCGGTCTTGGGGAAAATTATAAGTTCTGATTTTCTCGCTGCGGTCTCCGGTTCCAATTTGGCCGCGCCTTGCTTCTCCGAGTTCTTTGGCTCTTTTTTCCTCTTCGGACGCGAGAATGCGGGATCGCAGGACCTTCATGGCTCGTTCCTTGTTTTTTTGCTGGGATTTTTCATCTTGGCAGGTGACAACGGTGCCGCTTGGTATATGTGTGATGCGGACGGCGCTATATGTTGTGTTGACGCTTTGTCCGCCGGGTCCGGAGGAGCAATATGTGTCAATCCGGAGGTCAGCGGGATTTATCTCAATATCAACCTCTTCGGCTTCCGGAAGGACAGCCACGGTTACAGTCGATGTGTGGATACGGCCGGTTTTTTCAGTTTCAGGAACCCTTTGCACCCTGTGAACTCCGGATTCATATTTCATTTTTTCAAAAGCTCCACTTCCCTCGATACTGAAAATAACCTCCTTGAATCCGCCAATCGGCGTTCGATTTGAACTAAGGATGGATATTTTCCATCCGTTCTTTTCGGCAAAGTGCGAATACATCCGAAGAAGCTCGGCGGCGAAAAGAGCCGATTCGTCCCCGCCGGCGCCAGCCCTGATTTCCATAATTACACTTTTAGCATCATTTGGATCTTTGGGGATAAAAAGAGACTGCAGTTCTTTTTCAGTTTTTTCTTTATTCCTGGCAAGACTCACGTTTTCCGCCATTGCCATATCTTTGAGTTCCGGATCTTTTTCCGCGTTTACAATCTGGGCGTTTTCGCGCATATTCTTTTCTATGCCCTCGAGTTCGTCGATTTTTGCCTTGATTTCCTCAAGCTCTGACATTCTTTTGCCAATTTCTTTCATTTTTTTTCCATCAGAAACAACGCCGGGCTTTTCGAGCTCGCTTTTCAGCGCGTCGTATTCTTTTTTCACGGCGTCAATTTGGCTTTTCATGAAATGTATATTATCATTGAATAATCCAATTTCTGATTAAAAATAGCATATATTTGAATATTTTACAATATTTAGCAAATAAAAATGGACACAATTCAACTCACAGGCTATGCGGCGGGGTCTTTGCTGGCGATTGCGCTTATTCCGCAAGTCCGGAAATCCTGGAAAACAAAATCAACAGCTGATGTTTCTTTGCTTTGGAGTCTGATTTATACTTTCGGACTAGTTTTGTTTCTTATTTACGGAATTGGCATCAGGCAAATGCCGGTCATTGTGATGAATACCCTCGAACTTCTTCTCGCCATATCGCTCGTTACGGCTAAACTTGTCTATAAGTAAAACCCGCCTGGGGCGGGTTTTGTCGAATATATAATTGAAGGTTATTTCTTTTTGGTAGTTTTCGTTTCGGCAACTTTTTTAGCGGTTTTTTTCTTGGAAACTTTTTTTGTTATCACCAGCTTGGTTTTTCTCTTTTTCTCCTTCGAGGCCAGTTTTTTGGCGATGCCCGCCTTGATTTCCGCTGATTTTTCAAAGCGTTTCTTGAAGCGGTCTAGGCGTCCGGCGGAGTCAACCAGGCGTTTCTTGCCAGTGTAAAAGGGATGGCAGGCAGAGCATACCTCAACTTTCATTTCCGGCTTCGTGGATCCGGTGGTAATAACGTTTCCGCAAGCGCAAATAATTTTGGCTTCTGGATAGTATTTTGGATGAATATCTTTTTTCATGACTAGTTTTACGAATTACGAATACGCTTCGCTCAACGAATATACGAATTACGAATTCAAAGCATAGGTATATTCGTAAGAGATTCGTAATTCGTGAAAAAGCTGCGTAGCTCCTAGAAATACTAACATTATTCTTTCAAATTGACAAGTCTCTCGTCAAATGCTAAACTAAAACCTGTAAAAATTCATACTTCCGGAGCGATTCTTCCTTGTCCTATATAAGGCAATAATATAGGTTAAAGAGTCACAAAGAAGGAAGTAGGTGCTAACTAATAAAAGGGAAATAATGGAAAATAGCAAACAGGCCCAAACTGAGCCACAAAAAGAGATTACCCCTCAAAACAGCCAGGCAATAGCGGCTGGTTTTAAGTATGAGGAGCTGAAGCTTTCTATCGAGCAGATGCTGAAATTCGGTGTCCATTTCGGACACAAAAAATCCCGCTGGAATCCGAAAATGAAACCGTACATTTTTTCGGAAAAAGGCCAAATCTACATAATCGACCTCGAAAAAACGCTGGTTCTTTTTGAAAAAGCTCTTGAGTTCGTGCGGCATGTCGCGACCAATGGAGGAAAGATTATCTTTGTGGGAACAAAACCGCAAGCGAGGCATGTCATTGAGGAATGCGCCCAATATGCGGGAATGCCTTTCGTGAACAACCGGTGGCTTGGAGGAACTTTTACGAATTATCGGGAGGTGAAAAAAAGAATCAAATATCTCAATGATCAGGAAGATAAGATGGAAAAAGGGGACCTCCAAAAATATACAAAATATGAGCGTCTCCGATTCAAAAAAGAGATAGACCGGATGAACGAAAAGATGGGAGGAATAAAGAAAATGGATTCTCTCCCCCAGGCAATTTTTGTCGCTGACTCGAAAGAAAATGACTTGGCAGTGAAAGAGGCGAAAAAAATGAGAATACCGGTAATTGGCATCGTAGACACCAATACTGATCCCGATCCCATAGACTATTTGATTCCAGCCAATGATGATGCTCTTTCTTCGCTCAGGTTTGTTGTCGGCTTAATCGCGAAGACCATAAAGGAATCAAAAAACGAAATCAAGACCGTTCCAAAAACTGAAAAATCAGTTTTGAAAAATAAGAACAATCGAAAAAATGACCCCCTGAAGAAATCGGATGAAATGGCAGGCATGGGGGAAAATAGCCCTAAATAAGAAAAAATTGTATGAAAAAAGAAATTTCAAACGGGACACCCAAAATTTCAGCGGATAAAGTGAAAAATCTCAGAGAACTGACAGGCGCGAGTGTTATGGAGTGCCGGAATGCGCTTGAAAATTCGAAAGGAGACATAGAAATGGCACGGGAATATCTCAGAAAAATAGGTAAAGAAAAAGCCCAGAAAAAGTCGGGGCGGGAAACAAAGGAGGGCCTTGTCTCCGCCTATATCCATAGCAACAAAAAGATCGGCTCATTGATCGAAATTCGCTGCGAAACAGATTTTGCGGCAAAAAATTCTGAAATTCAGGAACTTGCTCATGATCTGGCCATGCATGTGGCGGCAATGGATCCGAAATACGTTTCACTTGACGATGTTTCTCCGCAAGAAAAAAAGGAATATGAAATATTGGCGAAAAATGAGCTTGCAGGTGAAAAAAAGCCGGCTGCTGTCATTGAAAAAATCATTTCGGGAAAAACAGCAAAACATTTTTCGGAGCAGTGCCTGCTTTCCCAGAAGTTTATAAAAAACCCCGACATCGTTGTGGAAGATTTAATCAAAGAAAAGATTTCAAAAATAGGAGAAAATATTAAAATCGAAAGAATTGTCCGGTTTGAAATCTGATCAGTTTAGTATAATGAAAAAGTTTTTCGTTAAAACGAACCGCTGGAGCAACCCTTTTGTGGTCCAAACAGATCAGTCTCTCGAAAGAGGAGATGTAATAGTGATCGAGGTTGAAAGCGGAATATCACAGGCAATTGTTGAGGGGAGGGCTCCGGATTCCGAAAGTGAAAAATCGGACAAGATCGAAGAAGCCGCCAAGTATGTTAGAAAGGCAACGTTGATTGACTTAAAAAATATTCGTGATTTTCGGAAAAAAGGAAAAGAAGCCCTCAAAATATGCCAGAGCGAAGTGAAGAAATCGGGACTCCCGATGAAAATCGTAGATGCGAATTATTCTTTTGACGGGGGTGGAATCACTTTTGCTTTTACATCTGACGGACGGGTTGATTTCCGTGATCTTGTCAAAAAATTATCGAAAAAAATGCAGAGGTCGATCAGACTGCATCAGATTGGAGCTCGGGATGAAAGCCGTCAGAGCGGGGGATTCGGAATTTGCGGTCGCGAGCTTTGCTGTGTTAGATTTAAGAGCAACCTGCCCAGCATAACCTCGGAAATGGCGAAAGTACAGCAAATTGCCCATCGCGGTTCAGAAAGAATATCAGGTGTTTGCGGAAGGCTGATGTGCTGCCTGGCCTTTGAAGAGGAGCAATACCGAAAGATGGCAGAGCAATTGCCTAAATTCGGAGAAAAAGTGAAATATAAAGGAAAACAAGCTATTGTCAAGGAAGTGAACCTAATGAGTGGAAAAATAGAGATTGAGCTGGAAGACAAATCATTAATTTTTGTCGATAAAAATGAACTAGAATAATATGCTTTGGATTTATGTGCCACCGATAATTTTTGTTTCCGCTTTGATTTTTTTGGTTGTCCTGCTTGGAAAAAAAACAGCTTTTTTGAAAAAAAGAGGAGAAATTTTCGTTTCCCGCACTGAAAAATTGCCTGAAAATGAAAAAAAGGGGGAAACATGGAAAAAAATCTGGACTTCAATTTTGAGATTCCTTGAGAGAGTGATGTTTCTGGCTAAAATCGGAATAAAAAAATCAGAGGGATCTGTGTCAAACGTTCTCAATAGAATGAAAGAAAAAAGACTGGGGAAAAAATCATCGGACTCATCCAATAAAAGAAGCGATGAGAAGTTGTATTTTGAAAGCGAAAATGTTGGTCATAATTTCGATGTGATGATAGAGAAAAAAACACAAGAGAATCGCAGCATATTAAAAAAAGCGGGTTTTTTCAATAAAGAAATAATTGTGAAAAAAAAGGAAGAGCCGGCACCGCAAAGGATTATGCCGGAACTGGCAACCGAAGATAAAGCAAGAGAAGAAGCACTTATCCATCGCATAGCTGAAAATCCAAAAGACAACGAAGCCTACCGAGAGCTCGGAGATTATTATCTTTCCATCGGAAATATAAAAGACGCGAAAGATTCTTTCAAAATGGTTTTGAAGCTTCGCCCGCGGGATCTCAAGGCCAAAAGCAGCTTGCGGGAAATTGAAATGAAAATGAGGCTGGGAAGCTAAAATAAAAAATATGCCAGCGTAGCTCAGTGGCCAGAGCGACTGTTTTGTAAACAGTGGGTCGTGGGTTCGACTCCCTCCGCTGGCTCAACGAGCCCAATAGCAGAGTCCCAACAGGTTGTGGGCCAGCCCCGCCTCTCGCGAGCAGCGGGGTGAAAATCCGACGGGCGGCTCAAAATTGAATATGGGCAGGTGACAGAGCGGCCAATTGTACCAGACTGCCACCGCCTAGCCCCGCTGAAAGCGGGGCAAGCGGGGTGCCGCCAAAGGCGGCATAAATAAGGAGGTTTACTGCTATGTTTGAAGTTTATATTTTAGAATCTTTGCCAAAACCCAGTAAATATTATATTGGTCATACGAAAGATCTAAAAAATAGATTAAACAAACATAATCGGGGATTGGTAAAATCAACTAAAAATGCCCGTCCCTGGAAAGTTATTTACTCAGAAATATTTAATACGAAGAATATTGCTTATAGAAGGGAATTGAAGATAAAGTCATATAAAGGCGGTGAGGCCTTTAAAAGATTGATCAAAACGGGTGCGTCGCATAGCGGCAATTGCTCCAGACTGTAAATCTGGCGTCTCCGGACTTCGCAGGTTCGAGTCCTGCCGCACCCACAAAATTAATTCAGATTGCCATCGCCACGGGCGAGATACTGCCCTTGTCGGCATAAATCTGGCGTCTTCGGACTATGGGGGTTCGAATCCCTCTCCACCCAAAAGATTGGTGCGGGGTGAAAATCCCTCCCTGCCCACAATGAAAATTTACTTAATCATGCAAAGTGATTAAATCTTTAGAAAAACCCGGCGAAATCGAGACATGCGCTGAATCAAAGCCAGGAAGCGAAAATAAAAAAGAAAGTCTCGAAAGCAAAGAGCATATTTCGGTGGATGTCTTCCGTCACAGCGGTCCGCCTTTTTATCAATTGAACGAGTGGTTGGTCCGTTCGAATAGCCCTGAAGCAGCGCCTGATGCCTTTGAACAATGGTTTAATTCTGACCTGCCGCCAGAGGGTTTAGAATTGGCCAGAACAAAAGCAGAAGAATATTTTGACAAATTAAATCCGGAAACTGACACTTTATTTTTTGTTTCTAGTGATTTGGTGCGCGCCGCGGAAACGGCTCGCATTTTCTTAGACGTAGCACGTGAAAGAGGATTCGAAATCATAAAGCCGAGAAGCAATGAAGGGGATCAGAAGTATAAAAATCACGCAGAAGAGCATGGAGAAGGCTGGATAAGAAAAATAGATTGCCTGACGCTCGATCACCTGGAAAATATGTTGAGGGAATTTGTCTTCGCCCAAAAAGATTATCTGAAAGAAGGAATTGTTAACCCTGACGCGGTTTCAAAGGAGACAAGAGGAATGTGGATGAGAGCCAGGAAAATAATGGAAGAAGGCGGCATTGAAGATACTTGGGGGAAAAATTATGCCAAATTTGCCGAAAAACTTGAGAAAGCAGGAATTTTTCTAGATGTTTTGTCAGCTGAACAGGTTTATAAGTCGAAATTTTTCAATATGGCGCGACTGGTAAAATTTGCGGAAAAGAAAATGCGAGAACAAAAACCAAAAAAGAACGTGCGAGTTTTGGGATTTAGCCACGAAAATTCATTTTTGCATTTCCTTAATGAGAATTTCGGCGAGCATATGCGCTTTTGCGAGAATATTAGTTTTGAGCCCGAGGGAAGTGAACCAGAAGATAATATGCTAGTCACTGCCAAGGGCAGAACCAAGAAAATGAAGATATCGCGCGGATTTGAGCGAGGGAACACCGCGTCTTCTCGGGACGAGGCAAGAGAAAATTATAAGAAAATGCTAAAAAAGAGAAATATTGAAATCGGCGAATAAACCTATGAAAGTTGCTGTTCTCGGGCCAATTGCCAAGGATTATATCACGATTGACGACAGAGAATTCGTCCATATCGGAAGCCCGGTATATTACATTTGCACGGCTTTGAAAAATTTGGGCGTGGAAGAAGTTGACGCATACGCGAATTATGGAAAAGAAGATCGGGATTGGGTTGAAGAAAATTTGAAAGGAATAAGCATTCACCATTTTTTTGCCGAAAAAACTCTGCACGGGAATTTGGGATATTCGAGTGATAATCCCGATGTCAGAACCCACACATTATTTGATTATAATAACGCCATTCAGCCAACGGATGAATTGCTAGCGAAGCTCGAAAAATTTGATTATATTATTTTCGGGCCTCTTCTTTCTCATCATATTCCTTTTGAATTTTATGAGAAATTGAAACATAAGAATCTGGTATACGGAAATTTTGGCGCTTTCGCTTATCTTGAGGACGGGAAAAAAATATACAAGAATCCGGAGAACCTGATAAAAGTTTTGCCTTATATAAATTTTCTGTATTTGGATAATAGCGAGGCAATGTTTGTTTCTGGAAAAAATACAGTGAAAGAAGCGGGAAAATGTCTTATCGGTCATGGTTTGAAAAATGCTGCAATCACTGAAGCTTCGAAAGGCTCCCATTTATTCATAGGCAAAGATTACTATAAAATTCCGGCTTTTCCGCCAAAGAAAATTATTGATGCAACTGGTGCGGGCGACACTTATCTAGCTGCCTATATTCGCGCACTCGAAATTTTTGATAATCCGGAACAGTGCGGCCGTTTTGCCGCCATGGTTGCCTCAATGTCCTTGGAGCAAAAAGGGGCCTTTGATGGAAATCTGGATGATGTCATGGAAAGATTAAGATTGGAAAAATAACTTTGCGCTAACTTTCGTTTGGTGATAAAATATCGAAAAGAATAAAACGCCTCGAGGGGTGGTTTTATTATATTTTTAATAAACGCGAATTCGGTGAATACCAAAAGAATAAAACGAAAATAAGAAGAAAAAATTTATAGTATTTTCAATGCACAAGAAAATTATCTCAAAAATAAAAAAATCCCTTTATGCCATTCCTTTCCAGGATGACATCCAGCACACGCGGCACAAAGCCAACGGAGGAAAAAAACAAAAGGATATTTTGATCCACAACATTCCTTTTCTTTTCACCTGCGACGAGACGGAAAAACTGCAATGCCTGCAAAATCACTCGATTATTATTTCAAAAGGAATTATTCAAGAAGTTATTCCCGCAAAAAAAGCGGTTCCAAGCAGCTACAACCTAGTTTATGAAGCCGGAATGCGGGGAGGAATCGTGGTCACGCCGGGGCTCATCAATGCCCATGCCCATCCGCCGATGTATCTGATGCGTTCGGCTATGATGCTCGACGAAGGTGAATCGATTGACGAAACTATCGCCGCAATGCCCAAATGGGAACGGTCAATGACGGACGAAGACTATACTTTTTCGGCGATTGGGGACATCACCGAACAGCAAAAAGCCGGCATCACGACGACCCTCAGCCATTTTGCGGTTTATTGGCCCATTGAAATGGCCGCGCAAGCGACAAAACACAATATGATCAACGCGATCAGCGTGGCCTCAAACACCCACCCAGAAAATTCTCCCGCGCTTATCCGCGATATATTGAAAAAACAGGAGGCGCCGGCCCAGTCACAACTTGCCATCGCCCTTCACTACGTCCATCGCGCAAATTCCAAGATTCTCAAAGAAATCAAAAGATTGCAAACAGAGCACAACCTGCTTTTTACCTGCCATATGGCCGAGAGCGAAAAGGTGGCCAAAAAGTGCTTATCTCTGCACGGGAAGAGAGAAGTCGAAATGTTGGGATCCTGCGGCCTTCTCACGCATAAGACCGTTGCTTCACACTCAATATATGTGACCGACAGCGAAATAAAAAGGCTTGTGAAAAGCAAAGTTGGCATTGTTCATCTCCCGACATCAAATGCGATTCACAAAAGCGGCACTTTCCCCCTCTGGAAATTCGTCGATGCCGCCGGAAATTCATATGTTTCTCTCGGAACGGACGGCGTGGTCTCGAAAAGCCGTCTGGATTTGCTTTCAGAAGCCTACCAAACCAGAATAACGCATCTCTACTCCCGGACAGTGAAATTCGGGTCGCTCTTCAAGATGATGACAACCAATGCCGCACGGACAATCAATATGCCCGACCGGGGAAAAATCTTGCCGGGAATGAAAGCAGACCTTGCGTTTTGGAAACTCAAAGATCGCGGTTTTATCCCCTTCGACCAGAAGAATCCAATGACACTGCTTGGAAATCTGATCACTCATGGCGGACGAGCCGTGAGAGATCTCATGATAAATGGCGAATTTGTCGTGAAAAGCCGCCGGCATGCCAAAATCAACGAAAGCAGGCTCCTGGCTGTTCTTCAGAAGAAACATATGGCCATGAGAAGGCGCATGAGAACATGAACGTGCCACGAACTGCAAAAAATATTCCATTTGTGATATAATAGAAACACCAAAGACTCGAAAAAATCATAAAGAAATGGGATATCCTTTTTGGCACTACAGCATCGGCTTATCTAAATATATTTCCGTCTGGAAAGATTTTTTGGTTTTTCTGCCAAGACACTTCGCAATTGGCTGGCATCTCAGGACACTTTTTTCTCCCTGGAAAAGGGATGTTTCGCGTATGGTGCAGGTCGGAATCCATCCGGCGATCTGGGCGCAAAATTTTGTCATAAATTGCCTGACGCGACTTATCGGGGCCATAGTCAGGAGCGGCCTTATCACAGTCGGGATTTTTGTCGAATTAGCGGCGTTAGCGTTTGGAATAATATTTTTGATTGAGTGGCTTTTCCTTCCGCTTTTTTTGGCTTTGACATTGATACTGATGCCGCAGGCGTTTGCCAAATCTCTCATTTGGGGATTGTCCGACGTGTTTCTTCTTCTTTCAACTGTTTGGATTCTCTCTTTTTCATATCGGCTGTATCGGGAAAATAAATTTGATTATTCCTCGATGGGTATCAATGATCTTGCCGCTCAGGAATGGTTCGGACGTGTTTGGATGAGAATCGGCGGCCCGCCTGGCCAATCGACAGCGGAAGCGCTAGACAAGCCTGATCTTCTTGGAAGATTTTTGGAGAACCGTTCGATCACAAAGGATGATTTTCAGAGCATCATTGGCCATGAGCTTTTATATCAGATTGAAAAAGAAAACAAGAAAAAATTCTGGCTAAAGAGAAATCTTTACTCTAAAATGCCGATTGGAAAAAGCTGGACATACGCCTATACTGTCAATTTGGACAAATATTCGACTGACCTTTCTGAGAGCGATTCAAGCGAATACAGAAATGAAAAACTGATTGGGCGGGATGAAAATCTTCATATGCTGGAATTGATACTTTCGCGACCAAAGCAAAACAATGTGTTCATTGTGGGCGAAGTCGGCATCGGAAGACACGCTTTGATCCATGAACTAGCAAAGAGAGTCCGGGAAAATACCGTCTCAGATTCCCTTTTGAATAAAAGGATTCTTGAAGTGAAATTGGGAGAAATATTGGCTGGGGGGCAAAATATTTCGATTTTGCGGAAAATGTTCTTCGAGGCGGCCTATGCTGGAAACATAATTTTGGTAATTGACGATATCGACCGCCATTTGAAATCATCGCCGCACGAAGCAAGTGAAGATATATCGGGCGTTCTGCTTGAATTTTTGAATTATCCGACTTTTCAAGTTGTTGGCATAACGACTCCCGACAAATATCACATGGACGTTGAAAAAAATGAGGGTGTAACCAAATATTTTGAAAAAATTCAGATCGCCGAGCCAGGCAAGGATATGACTATGGAAGTCCTGCTTGACAAGCTCAGGGATCTTGAAAAAGACCGGATTATATTTTCCTATCAGGCTCTCAGAGAAATCATCAAGCTGTCCGATCGGTATCTTGTCGATGCCCCTTTTCCAGAAAAAGCAGTTGACCTTATGGAAGAGGTTTTGCTCTATTGGCGCGATCGTCGCAAAGGAGAAATTATAATGCCGGAAGTTGTCGATGAAGTGGTTTCGCGAAGAGTTCATGTCTCGATCGGAGACATTGGCAAAAGCGAAAAAGAAAAATTGCTCAACTTGGAGGAGATTTTGCACGGTCGCATTGTCGGTCAGGATCTGGCTGTCAAGCAAATTGCGGAAACCGTTCGCAGAGCCAGAATTGGAATGACCAGTGAGAGCAAACCAATGGGAAGTTTTTTATTCCTGGGTCCGACAGGCGTGGGAAAAACCGAAACAGCCAAAGCGCTGGCGGAGGCCTACTTCGGTGATGAAAATAGGATGATCCGGATGGATATGAGTGAATACCAAAAAATTGATTCAATTGATCGTCTGATTGGCGATGCAGCAACCGGAAAACCGGGAATTTTGGAAAATAAGGTGAAAGAAAATCCATACGCGCTTCTCTTGCTGGACGAAATCGAAAAATCTCATCCCGATATCTTGAATCTTTTCCTTCAGATTCTTGATGAAGGTTGGCTAACTGACGCTTTCGGAAAAAAAATAAATTTCAAAAACCAGATAATTATCGCGACTTCAAACGCGGGATCGGAAATTATCACTGAAGCGGTAGAGTCAAAAATAAGTGCCGATGAAATTCAAAAAAAAGTCATCAATTTCGTCATGAAAGAAGGAATATTTCGGCCGGAACTTCTGAATCGATTTGAGGGAGTCATATTTTTCCGTTCACTAACTCTCGCGGATTTGGCCAAAGTTACGTCTCTTATACTGAATAAATACGCCCTGCGGCTAGAAAAAGAAAAAAATATTCGCATCATATTTGATCCTGCTATAGTTGAAAAAATTGTTTCAGAGGGAAATAATCCGTTATTCGGAGCCCGCGCGATAAACCGCTATGTGGAAGATAAAATCGGAGATAAAGTTGTGAAGAAAATAATCGCCGGTGACATAAAAGAAGCCACTGAATTCACCTTCGGACCGGCGGATATCGATTCATGAATTTGGCTGGACTTTTCGTCCTATTTGTTTTAGTCTAGAAAATATGCCGGAAAAAGAAATCAAGGATATTGGGAATTCTTTTTTTGAGGAAATATCAAAACTTTCTGATGAAAGAGCTCTTTACGCTGTCAAAGTGAAATACGTCGGCCGGAACGGCATACTCACAAAAATACTCAAAAATCTCAAAAATATTTCATCCGAACAAAGAAAGCTGATCGGGCCGCTAGCAAACAATCTGCGGCAGGAGATTGAAAATGCCTTTGAAAAAAGGAAAAAAGAGTTGAGCGAGCAAATTGACTGGGAAAAAGAAAAGCTGGATGTCACATTGCCGGGAAAAAAAGTTGAGATTGGCAGATTGCATCCCATCACTTCAGTCTATCGGGAAATTGAGAAAATTTTTTCTTCGATGGGCTTCGAAATCGTCGAGGGCCCGGAACTTGAAACGGACTGGTACAATTTCACTTCCCTCAATTTTCCGTTTGACCATCCAGCGCGGGATATGCAGGATACTTTTTGGGTGAAGTCTCCAAAAGAAAAAATGGTCCTTCGGACGCACACTTCTCCGGTTCAAGTCAGATATATGGAAAAAAGAAAACCGCCCTTTCGGATTATCGTTCCTGGCCGGGTTTATCGAAACGAAGCCACAGACGCGGCCCACGAGCATACTTTGCACCAATTTGAGGCTCTGGTTGTGGGGAATGATATAAATGTCGGAAATTTCAAACACATTGCAAAACAGTTTTTCAGCGCTTTTTTTGGAAAAAATATCGACATTCGATTGCGGCCAAGCTTTTTTCCGTTCACAGAACCCAGTTTTGAGTTTGACATCAGCTGCACGGTTTGCGGCGGAAAAAAATGTCCTTCGTGCAAAAATGCGGGATGGCTCGAGATCGGCGGCGCGGGAATGGTGAACCAAAATGTTTTTGTGTCCGCTGGCTATCCTCGCAACAAATATCAGGGTTTTGCCTGGGGATTTGGAATTGAACGCCTCGCGATGATGAAATATAAGATCGACGACATTCGCTGGTTTGAAAGCGGGGATTTAAGGTTCATAAAACAATTTTAATTTTTAAGGTTCGACCTTAAAAAATAAAAAAATCAGACTTTTGATATTATGAAATATAGTTATAACTGGCTCAAAAAATTATCCGGAACAAAGAAATCGCCTAGGGAATTGGCTGATCTTTTGACCATGCGCGCGTTTGAGTTTGAAGATATGAAGACTGAAGGGAAAGAAACGCAAATGGAATTTTCCATTCTGCCCAACCGCGGACATGACGCGCTGTCGCACATCGGAATGGCGAGGGAAATATGCGCTTGCGAAGGCCGAAAATTCCCACCAACATTGAATGTTGGTAGCGTCCCACCAAGATTAAATGTTGGTAAAATAAAAGTTGAAATCAGAGACACAAAAATTTGCCCCAGATATAGCGGTGCGGTTTTGGAGAATATTAGGGTCGGTGCGTCGCCAAAATGGATGCAGAATAGATTATTAGCTTGTGGCGTCAAACCGATCAACAACATTGTTGATATCACAAACTATGTCATGCTTGAAACTGGTCAGCCGCTTCATGCGTTTGATGAATCGAAAACCACCGGCAATATTATTGTCCGCAAAGCTAAAAAGGGCGAAAAAATAAAATTACTGGATGAAAAAATATATGAGCTCAAAGAAAATAATCTTGTCATTGCCGATTCCGAGAAAGCGCTGGCGCTGGCCGGAGTTATGGGCGGGTTTGATTCGTCGATAACCAGCAAAACTACGTCAATCATCCTCGAATCGGCCAATTTCAATTCGACCAGCATTCGTAAGGCGCGGGCAGCACATAATATCATTACAGAATCGTCTCACCGCTTTGAGCGCGAGATTGATCCGAATCTGGCCGAAACGGGAATGAACCGGGCAATCGAACTCCTGAAAGAATTCTGCGGCAAAAGCGTTGAGGTGACCGCTTTTGCGGATACTTATCCAAAAAAAGTGAAGCCGTGGCGGATAAAACTGGATATAAATTATGCAAATAGCCTGCTCGGAGAAAATATTCCGATTTCAAAAATAAAAAATATTCTAATTAATTTAGGAATAAAACCACTTGGAAACTTAGTTTCCAAGTGGGATGTTGAAATCCCGACCCGTCGAATTGACCTCAAGTCGCAGGAAGATCTCGTCGAAGAAATCGGCCGCGTCTACGGATATGAAAATATCAAAGAACAATCGCCGATGGTAGAAGTGAAAACGCCTCCCCAAAACGTGAAAAGAGATTTTGAAAATAAATTGCGCGATATTCTCATTGGCCTTGGATTTTCGGAAGTGATGAATTATTCTTTCTACGGCGCGGACGACATCGCCAAATGCAATCTGAAAATCGAAGATCACATTGAAGTTTCTAATGCGTTAAGCTTGGACCAACAGTATTTGCGGAGAAATCTGGTAACTAATCTGCTAAAAAATATTAATCTAAATCTGAAGAATTTTCCCAAAGTTCAAATTTTCGAAATTGGGAAAAAATTCCGGAACAACAAAGGGAATTTTGCGGAATACGACCATCTGGCGGGAGCGCTAGTCGACAGTTTAACAAAAGAAACTCCGTTCTTTGAGCTGAAAGGAAAAATTGAGGCGCTGCTCCTTAATCTTGGATATCAAAATGTGAAGTTTGAGGCTCTGACGAATTCCGAAATAAAATTCTGGCACCAAAACCGAACAGCCAAATTGCTGATTGATAATCAGGAATTTGGAAAAGTTGGTGAGATTAATCCTCGAATTCTTGAGAATTATGGCATTAAAAAACGAGTGGCGGTTTTCGGTATCAAAATTTCTATTCTGTTGGAAATGAAATTACCCGAAAAACAATACCATCTAATTAGCAAATTTCCAGTTGTGGAACGTGATCTATCCATGTTTATAGGAAAAAACACAAAATATGCTGATATAGTTTCAAATATTCAAAAAAACGGTGGGAATCTCGTGAAAGATGTCGGACTTTTTGATATTTTTGAAAAAGAAGGCGAGAAAAGCCTGGCTCTGCGCCTCAAAATCGGATCCAACGCAAAAACATTGACCTCCGAAGAAATCGACGCCGTGATGAAAAAAATAATCTTCGCTCTTGAAAAAGATTTGAAAGTGCGAGTAAGGAAATAGTTTTAGTGCAGTATTACAGTATACTGTACTGATGTTTTTCGATGAAAGAAATATCCAAACATTACGATCCTTCCGAAACGGAGCCGAAGTGGCTGAAGTTTTGGGAGAAAAATAACGTCTACAAATTCAACCCCAAAAAAGATGGGGAAATTTTTTCAATTGACACTCCGCCGCCGACGGTGAGCGGAAAAATGCACATTGGGCACGCCTATTCCTATACCCATGAAGATTTCATTGCGAGATATCAAAAAATGCGCGGAAAAAATGTCCTTTTTCCTTTTGGAACCGATGACAACGGGCTTCCAACGGAAAGGCTTGTCGAAAAACTCAAAAAAGTCCGGGCGAGCAGAATGAAGCGGCAGGATTTTATCGATCTTTGCAATATCACTCTCAAAGAAATCACTCCCGATTTCATCGAGGACTGGAAAAAAATCGGGATGTCCTGCGATTTTTCAAAAATATATTCGACGATCGACGACAATTGCCGGCGCATCAGCCAGAAATTTTTCATTGATTTATATAGAAAGCAAAAAGTGTACCGCCAAGAGGCTCCCGTTGTCTGGTGTCCGCACTGCCAGACTGCCATTGCCCAAGCCGAGCTTGAGGACAAAGAAGCTGAAACATTTTTCAATGATATTGTTTTCAAATTGCCTAACAAAAAAAATCTTACTATTTCCACTACTCGTCCCGAACTTCTTTCCAGTTGCGTGGCTGTTTTTGTCCATCCCGATGACAAAAGGTATAAAAATATTGTCGGAAAGAAAGCCCAAGTTCCAATTTTCGGAAACCGCGTTGAAATCATGGCCGACAAAAAAGTGGACATGAAAAAAGGGAGCGGGGCAGTGATGTGCTGCACCTTCGGGGATAAAACGGACGTTGAATGGTTTAAGGAATATAAGCTGCCGCTCGCGGTGTCGCTCGACAAAGCCGGGATGATGACTGAAAAAGCCAAAAAGTTCGCGGGTCTTCTCGCGAAAGACGCCCGGACAAGAATCATCGAAGATCTCAAGAGAAAAAAGCTTCTGCTTGAGCAGAAAAAAATAACTCACTCGCTAAATATCCACGAGCGCTGCAAAACGGAAGTGGAAATTCTCAATTCTGAGCAGTGGTATGTCAAGATTTTGGACCAGAAGAAAAAAATTATCGAACTGGGCGAAGAAATCAAATGGCATCCCGAGTTTATGCGGACGCGTTTTGAAAACTGGATAAGAGGTCTCAACTGGGACTGGTGTATTTCACGCCAGCGCTTCTTTGGGATTCCTTTTCCGGTCTGGTACTGCGCGAAATGCGGCGCCGTGTTGCTGGCGGATGAAAAAGATTTGCCGATTGATCCGCTTTCCGCGAAACCCAAAGAAGAATGCAAAAAATGCGGCGGTTCGAAATTTATTCCCGAGCGTGACGTGATGGATACCTGGGCGACGAGTTCTATTTCTCCCGAGCTCGCGTTGCAATTATTTTATAAAGATTCGGAGGTCAAAAAAATGATTCCAATGAATCTGCGTCCCCAAGCGCATGATATCATTTCCACCTGGCTTTTTTATACTGTTGTCCGGTCGCAATATCATTTCGAAAATATACCCTGGAGCGAAGTGATGATTTCGGGACATGTGCTTGACTCGCAAGGCCGCAAAATGTCCAAAAGCCTCGGAAATACGATCGCTCCGCAATCAATCTTTGAAAAATTCGGGGCCGACGCGCTTCGTTTTTGGGCGGCGGGACGAACTCTCGGACAAAACATCAATTTTTCCGAAGAGGAAATCCAGGCCGGGAAGAAATTTCTGACGAAACTCTGGAACGCGACAAGGTTTGTGATGATGAATTTGCCAAAATCTTACGATTATAGAAAATTAGACACGAAAAAGATATATCCAACGGACAAGTGGATTTTGGCGGAACTTCAGGCTCTGATTGAAACAGCTACAAAAAGCTTCGAAAAATACGATTATTCTTCGGCAAAAATGGCAATTGAAAAATTTTTCTGGCTGAAGCTCACCGACAATTATATCGAAATCGTGAAAAACCGGCTCTATGAAGAAATTCCGAAAAATAAGAAAGGCCGGGAATCTGCCCAATTCACGCTCTATTCGGTATTGTTTGCGCTCTTGCGGCTCCTGGCCCCGTTTGTCCCATTCGCGACGGAAGAAATATATCAGACATTTTTCAAAAGCGCTAAGGATGCAAAGTCAATCCACCTTTGCGGCTGGCCGGAAGTTGATGAAAGATTATTCGATAAAGAGAAAATAAAAAACGGAAAGATATTGATTGAAATCGTCGCCGCGATGCGAAAACACAAAGCCGAACGGGGACTTTCAATGAAAACGGAACTTGAAAAAGTGGAAATATCCTGCGACAACGCTACAAAAAAAATAATAAAAGAAATGGAAAGCGATCTGAAGGCGGTGGGAAATATTAAAATACTGAAATTTGCCAATTCAAAAAAGTTTTCGGTGAAAATCGCCTAATTGCTTGATATGAGTTACTGCTATATATAGCAGTGAGATTATTTATGAAAAATAATAAGCTGAGAATAACTGTCGGCCGCCATTCCGGTTTTTGTTTTGGGGTGAAAAGAGCCTATGATTTGGCGAGCATGAATTCTTTTGATTGCGAAAAATTGTATATGCTTGGAAAACTGGTTCATAATGACGATGTCTGCTCCGAACTCAAAAAAAAAGGGATCAAGGAAATCAAGCGACTGTCAGACATAAAGGATGGGGCGATAATTTTCACTGCGCATGGAGTCGGACCGGATCTTTATGAAAAGGCAAACCGGAATGGCTTGAGAATAATAGACACGACTTGTCCCAAAGTCATGAAAGCCCAGAGATTGGCCCAAAACTTCGCCGAAAAAGGCTTTCAGGTGATAATATTCGGCGATAAGAAGCATAAAGAAGTGAAAGGCATCAAGAAATGGTCTCGCGATAAAGCGGTGATTGTCAAAAACATTGAAGAGGCAAAAAAAATAATGCTGAATAAATTGAAAAAATATTGCCTAATTGCCCAAACAACTCAAAATGTTGCCGAATTTAAGAAAGTAAAGGATTATCTGGCTCGCGAATTAAACAAAATAATTCGCGAATCTGGAGCGAATGCGAAGCGAATGAGAGTGAATAATTTTGCTTGTTTCAACACAATCTGTGATTCAACCGACAACCGCCAAAAGGAAATTCGGAAGCTTGCCAAAACGTGCGACGCGGTGACTGTGATTGGCGGACGTGACAGCGCCAATACCAGAAGGCTTTTTGAAATCGCGAAATCCTTGAATCCAAGATCATATCTTATCGAAAACGCCAACCAGTTGAAAAAAAGCTGGTTTAATGATATAGGGAAATTGGCCATCACCGCCGGAGCATCGACCCCGGACTGGGTGATAGAGGAAGTTCAGAAATATATTTCAAAAAAATAATGGCGCAGGAGGGTGTTGCCGATGAAAAAAAGAATTGTTTTTTTGTGTTTGGCGCTGCTTCTCTTCTCAAGCATTGCTGAAGCAATGAGTGAAACAGATGCCGAAAAATTCGAACGTCTTGCGAAGGAGGTCGGACTTGTCCGGTTTATCAACATCAAGACGGAGGAAATTATCGCGAAAACATACACGCTTCCTTCCGGAAAACTGTTTCTGGTCATGGCAGTGTTCGGATCCAAGGGCGACTTCAGAGGTTTCACGACGGAATTTGCCGTCGATTACCAGCCCAAAGGAGAAATTGTCAAAATCATCTCTGAAATCATCGAGGGAATGTGGAGCTTGTCTCGAAATGACGATTCAGTTCAAGACCTGGTAGCGCATCTAGTCGTGGCAAAAAAAATCAGGGAGGGCAAATTTGTAAGCGGAAATATCCAGGGATTCACGCAGCCGGGAAAAATTCTCTTGCGTGATTCATGCTTCATTGATTTTCGCCCAGGCAGGTGAAGTATGGAAGGATTGAATGATACAAAAAAAGCCTCGCTATGAAAAGGCGGGGCTTATTTCTTTGACACAAATGCGCAAATTTTCTATTCTATGAATATATGAGACAATCCCAACTTTTCACCAAGACCCAAAAAAGCGCGCCGAAGGATGAGGTGAGCGCCAATGCCCGACTTTTGACGCGCGGCGGTTTTATCGATAAATTGATGGCGGGAGTGTATACTGTTTTGCCGCTGGGGCTCCGCGTCATGAAAAAAATTGAAAACATTATCCGTGAGGAAATGAACGCCATCGGCGGGCAGGAATTTGAAATGCCGGCCCTTCATCCTAAAGAAAATTGGGAAAAAACCGGCCGCTGGAGCGCAATGGACGATCTCTATAAGGTGAAAGACGCGAGCGGGCGGGAATTCGCGCTCGGGCCAACTCATGAAGAGGTGATTGCTCCTCTCATGAAAAAATTCGTGAGCTCCTACAAAAATTTGCCGTTTGCCGCCTATCAATTCCAGACCAAATTTCGGATGGAACTTAGGGCCAAATCCGGAATTTTGCGCGGGCGGGAATTTTTGATGAAGGATCTTTATTCTTTTCATCTCACAGAAAAAGATCTGGATGAATACTACGAAAAAGCAAAAGAGGCCTACTGGAAAATTTTGAAACGGGTCGGTCTCAAAGAAAAGACTCATCTGACTTTTGCGTCGGGCGGAACATTTTCAAAATATTCGCATGAATTCCAAACTTTGAGCGATGCAGGAGAAGACACGATATATATATGCGAAAAATGCCAAAATGCGATCAATAGGGAAATAAAATCCAAAACTCCAGCCTGCCCTGCCTGCAAAGGGAAAAAATTCAAAGAAGCTAAAGCGATTGAAGCGGGGAATATTTTCAAATTGATGGACAAATTCACGAAACCGTTTGACCTCAAAGTCAGGGACGTTGACGGAAAAGAAAAAATGCTTGTTATGGGCTGTTACGGCATTGGCCTTTCACGGATTATGGGAACCATTGTCGAAGTCTACCACAACGAAAATGGGATTATCTGGCCGGAAAACGTCGCGCCGTTCAAGGTTCATTTGATCAGCCTTGGAAAAGACAAGGAAGCGGAAAAAATTTATAACGATCTTCAAAAAAATAATATTGAAGTTTTTTTCGACGACCGCGACGTATCAGCCGGCGAAAAATTCGCCGATGCGGATCTCATCGGGATTCCGTGGCGCGCGGTTGTGAGCAAAAAATCTCTCGCAGCCGGAGGAGCGGAAGTGAAAAAAAGGAGCGAGAAAAAAGGGAAAATACTTTCAGCTGATGTTTTGGTGAAAAATTTGAGATAAGAAATTAATTTTTCAAAACAATATGGACGCGAACAAGAATTGGCGGATTCTCCAAGAAAATGATCCGAAAGTATATGACGCTTTGATCGGTGAAGAAAAAAGAGAGCAAAAAGGAGTGGAGCTCATCCCTTCGGAAAACTATACCTATCCTGAAGTTTTTGCCGCGAACGGTTCGATTCTGACCAACAAATACGCTGAAGGTTATCCCGGTAAAAGATATTATGGCGGACAGGAATACACGGATATCGTCGAAAATCTGGCGAGAGACCGGGCAAAAAAACTGTTTCGCTGCGAACACGCCAATGTCCAGCCGCTGTCCGGCTCGCCCATGAATCAAGCGGTCTATTTTGCGTTCCTGGAGCCCGGCGACACGGTTCTAGCCATGGAGCTTTCGCATGGGGGGCACCTCACGCACGGCGCGCCGGTTTCGCATATGGGAAAAGTTTTCAATTTTGTCCGCTACAAAACCCATCCGGACGAAAAAGGCAGAATTGATTTCAAAGAACTCTTGAAAGTAGCGAAAGATTGCCGGCCGAAGATTGTGATGTGCGGGTATACTTCTTATCCGCGCGATTATGACTACGCGGATTTCAAAAAAGTGGCGGATGAAGTCGGAGCCATGACGTTTGCGGATGTGGCTCATATCGGGGGACTCATCGCGGCGGGAGTAATGAGAAATCCATTTGATTACGGTTTTGACGTGGTTTCAACGACGACTCACAAGTCGCTCCGTGGCCCGAGAGCGGGGATGATTATGTGCAAAAAAGAGCACGCGGACGCGATTGACAAGTCCGTTTTTCCCGGGCTTCAAGGCGGGCCTCATATGCAAACCGTTGCCGCCATAGCCGCGGCGCTTGGAAAAGCGCTCGAGCCGGAATTCAAGGAATACGGAAAACAGGTGCTCGCCAACTCAAAAACTCTGGCCGAGGCCCTGATGGAGAGCGGCGTGAAGCTTGTCACGGATGGAACGGACAACCATATGATGGTCGCGAACACAATGCAAAGTTTCGGCATTGATGGAAAATTGGCGGAGCAGACTCTTGATAAAATATCAATCACAGTCAACAAGCAGATTATTCCCGACGATCCAAATCCGCCGCTTCGTCCCAGCGGAATCAGGCTCGGAACACCAGCGGCGACCACGCGGGGGATGAAGGAGGATGATATGAAAAAGCTGGGAATTTGGATCGTTGGGGCGCTCAAGAATGATCAAAACGAAAGCAAACTGAAAGAAATCAAAAAAGAAGTCGAATCTTTTTGCGCGAAATTCCCTGTGCCGGGACTGTGACCCGTCCCAAAGTTAATGGCCGGTATAGAATCGAAACATAATCTCCAAAAAGAGTTTAAAAGCCGCTGAAGCGGTTTGTTTAACTTGACAAAAGTTCAAAAATAGCTTATTTTAAGCGCATAAAAAAGGAGTTCATATCATTGATTACTGGAGGTTTATCGTGAAAAGATTTGGAATTGATCTGTTTTTGATGCTGGTCATCATGGGATTTATGGTTGCTTTTCCGCAAACTGCAACGGCCGAAAACTGGGGAACGAAAGAGTTTGTGGCCGACGGCAATACTTTCACGGTGGGCTGGGGGGAATCGCGTCGGTTTAAGCTGGGTCCCACTAAATACGCGGTGCACATATATGGCCACGGAAAAATGCCGGATGGAAGAACTGCTGAGATCCGGTTTGCCTCGATCCCTCTTGACGATGATGAAATCGAAGTCACCATCGCGAGGAACATCGTCGGATCGTCCGATGCGTTGATTATCTCTGGTGTTTCCGGCAGCGGGGGATTTCTGAACTATCAGGTATTCACCGTGAAACAGGGGGTCCTCAAATGCATTCTTGATCGCAGCCGGATCGAATTGCATAATGGCAAGGTAAAAGTCAGGGGGAAAAGTATCGAGGAATACAGGGACGGGCGCCTGGTAAAAATCTGGAGATTTAATTAGGCGGGCTCCAATGGCCCACCTGCGTTTCACGGTGTAGGAGCATGGCAAGCTATCGCCATCTCCTACACCGTTTTTTTATTGATATGAAGGTTCTCGAGTAGAATAGTTTTTTATTTGGAAGGTGTACTGAAAAAAAATATAGAAAAAAATTCATTGATGCGCATGTTTTTGGGAAAGTAGCTTAAATAATTATATTTGTTACAGCGGATAAATTAAATAGCTTTAGCTCTTTTTTGCTTTATATAAGCCTTTTTAATTCTTGACAAATAAATATTTAGTATATATAATACAATGTTTTGATAATAAGGCGGGATTATCAATCCTGTTCCTTAAATAAATTTACAAGAAAAAGGGGATAAAATGAAGAAAATAACTGCTTTGGCTGTTATTCTGGCGGCAGTTTTGGCTGTTGCCAATGTATGTCCCGCTGCGGAATTTGGAATAGCGCTGTCGATTATGACAGCCAATGTTCCGCCTGGTGCGGATGTCGCCGGCATGGGAAATTGCTGGGTGGCGCTTCCGAATTTCAGCACCAATAATCCAGCAAACATTGCCTCTGGCGACCAAATTCGGTTTGGGGCTTCGTATTCCTACAGCTTCATTATGTTCAAGCGGGGTCCGAATTTAAATGTCCATATCGGCAGCGCTTCGGTCGCTTTACCAAAAGGAGTTCTGCAAATAAACTTTTCCGGCGCGAACTCCGGTTCAGCCGGAACGGCGATGGACTTGGACGCGAAATTTGCTTACACTCCGACAATTGAGCTGATGTATGGCCTGCGGGCATTTGAAAATTTGCTCCGTGACGGCGACAAGCTCTTTCTCGGTGCGGGCGGATCGCTGTCTATGTCCAAACTGAATTTCTCATCGGCCGGAGAAAATGTTTTCATTTCCCGGTCAAGGGGTTTTCAGGTGAAAACCGGTTTTCTCTATCAGCCGGTCAGTGGCCTCAATTTCGGGGGAATGTATGCCTACAGCCGGGAGCGGAACGATGATCGCGAGCTTCTCGTCAATGAAGATGACGGTTCCCTGTCGTGGGCCGGAAAGCGGTCGAACAGCGATATGCACCAGATTCGCCTGGGCGCGAGCTACCAAATCCTGCCCCGACTGCTCCTCGCGGCCGATTATCAGCATCTGAACATTGGCCACGTGAAGCGTGACAAATATTTCATCGGCGCGGAACTGCAGGTCGTGAAGGATGTCCTTTGCGTCTATGGGGGCTGGGCCAACAGCGGGCCAACGGCCGGCATTGGAGCCTATTGGAAATGGGGCGGGGTAAATGTCGCTTACGCGAACAACATTTTCAAAGACATGAACCCTCATCTCGGCCGGAGCCAGATGGTTTCGGCAATGGCTTGGATAAATTACTAAGGAGGACTTTATCATGAAGTTATCGAAAGGAATGAAATTGGTAGTGGTTGTAGTTCTGGTTTTGGCGGGAGTTGGTTTCGCTAGACTCGCAGAAGCAGGTGAAACGAAGGTGGCATTCTTTGGAGTGGCTCCCCCCGATGTCGCTAAGAGCTTACAAAAATGTGTTGACCAGTGGCTTGAAAATAATCCCGGATATCAACCGATCCGGATCTCAATTTCTGTAACTCCTGGTTGGAACCCAACGGTCGCTGCTGTTATCTTCGAAAAAGCAAAATAGTTGACATGGGCCTCGGAGCGCAGCGCGTTCCGGGGCCACCCATTTTTCAAATTAATTTGCGACATAAAAGCGCTTAAGTGGAATTGAACGCTTTTATGTGGTAATATAAGCGCCACAAATAAAAAAAGGAGGTGCAGAACCTTGACAACTGAATCAATCGCGGCAAATAAATTGCACTTTCTTTTAGTTTGGTGCAAGAAAATTCGCAATTTAATCGTTCTATCAATTCTTTTTCCTGTTTATCATCTTTACGACGGCCTTTGCTACATAGTTGCCAATACCTTCGGATTTTTCAAAGGAACGGCGATTATGTTCGCAATCCTTTTTTTGGTCTCTGTGGGAGCGGTATATCTCCATTCGTTTTGTGAAAGAAAATATGATTGGGATATGCTTTCCATGGGCAAAATTAACAATTTCATAAATCGTGAAAACAGAATTACCCGGCATAAAATCTTCAAAAGATTCATTGCCTGGATTCTTCAAAAGGGAGGTTTTTGGGCGGTTTATTTGGTGGTGCCCATTATTTTCGGCCCTTTTGTTTCCACGATTATCCTGAGGAAGAAAAACAACCTGCTGCAAAATCTGGCCTATATAATTCCCGGAGCTGTCTTGTCGGCCTTATTCTGGGTTTCTGTCTGGACAGGCGTAGGACTTTTCACCTGGGATAAATATGTGAAACCATTCTTGTCAAATCTATCGGCCTGCGGGCTGATTATGGGAGGCTGAAAATGCAAATCGTGAGAAAAACCAAGAAAACAGAAAAGAATTCCCTGAGCATTCTCCTCGGAGAGGCTGATGAATTTGCCCGCGAAGGGACACGGATCAACATCGCTAATCCGCAATCAATGGCCGACGGAATATTTGGAGGAAAATATCTGACCATCTGCGGGCAAAGAATGCTAGATTGCTCGAGACTCGATTACCTCGGACTGGGCTCCAACATTGAAATTAAGAAAATCATGAAGCGGAGCATCGATCAAAACGATCTCGGATGCCCCGCGTCTCAAATTGTCATGAAAACGGAGTCCACGGTTTCGCTCGAGAAAAAAGTTGCCGGGCTCCACGGAATGGATAACAGTATTATTTTCACTGCTGGTTATCCGGCTAACGAAAACATTATCCAGGCCTTGGGTCTTCGCATGAATACTCCCCACCTTGTTCCGTATGTCCGGGACACGAAAATGGGGCTTCTTTCCAGGGAAACTCCCACCCTGTTCTACGTGAACACGGAAAGCCACTTCTCCATTCAGCATGGAGTCAGGCTGGCAAAAGCCCAAGCGCCTGACAGGTGCTATGGGTGGATTTACAAAGACACGGAGCAATTGCGCAATATGCTCCAAAAGTCAAAGTCCAAATTTAATGGCTCGCCAGCCGTCCGGGTGATCGCCACGGACACCTTGTCCTCGGCGACTGGAAGAATTTTTGACATCCAAGAGCTTTGCCAGATAGCGGAGGAATATGATTGCCTCTTATATCTGGATGAGGCTCATGCCATGGGTGTTGTGGGACAATCCGGGTGTGGCGTTGCCTCGGCATTACCGGATTTCGGCAACTATGCGGATCGGTGCATCGTCATGGGGACGCTGACAAAGGCGTTTTCACACCTGGGAGGTTATGTTGCGCTCAGCAATGCAAAGCTTTCCTGGTTCCTCAGATTCTGCTCGCCGCAATACATCTTTTCCGCTCCGATTCCGCCGTGGATGGCCGAATCGCTGGTCAGGACGATTGATTTCGTCTGCGGCGAAGAAGGGGCAAAAGCGAGACGTAATCTGATCCTACTGTCGGAAGTTCTAAAGACAGCACTCGAGGCTCATGGTTTTGACCTTATGGGATCAAGCAGTCATATCGTTCCCGTGAGAATCGGCAACGAGCAAAAAGCCGACGAAGTCAAAAAGTACCTCGAGAGCAGGGGCATTATTGCCTCGCTGTTCAAACACCCCGCCGTACCAAGGGGGGAAGCACTGATTCGGTTTTCGGTTTGCACTGACATGACCTTTGAGGAGATGGAGGAAATCACCTCGAAGCTGGTGGAAGCTCGTGAAACAATTCAATTCTAGGCTAGCCACCCAAAAAACCCCGGTATTTTTCCATAACCGCAGAAATGTGGTACTATGGGAATGCTGGGGTTTTATTTTTTATATTTTATCATGCTGGAAATAATTATTCTCATTTCAGGCATAATTAATCTGATTTTAGGGCTGGTTGTTTTGTTTGGCAGCGAGCAAAAAAGGGGAAGGGTGGCGTTTGCCTTTTTTTCAGCAATGACTTTTTTGTGGGCTTTGTGCAATTTTTTCCTTTATAGTTCTGATTTTCCAATTTTTGTCAGGCTGGCGTATTCGGCAGGAGCGCTTGTGCTGACGTCCATCATTTTTTGGGTTCTTATTTTTACTTCTCGAAGTAAGGTCAAAAAATACAAGTCGATATCAGTTTTCGCGATTGGAATAATTATAGCCGTGTTGCCCCTGGCGACTGATCTTGTTGTAAACAATATCAAAAAGAATATAGAGCGCGGTTTCGACCAGGATACAGGCGTTTTATTTTCTGTCTATGTAATTTTCTTTCTATTTTCCTATTTTTTCGTAATCTTCAAGCTCGGGCGTTATCTTCGACAATCTTCGGGACAGGAAAGGAGTCAAACCCGTCTTATCCTTTTAGGTTTTTCGCTATATGTGGGCTGCAGTATTTTATTGAGTTTTATATTGCCCTTATTTAACTATCTTAAGCTGACAGATTTTGACGTCCCTAGTTCCCTAATATTCGTAGCTTTTACAACCTACGCAATCGTTCAATATCGATGGATGAACATTAAAGTAATAGCATTTGAATTTTTGGCAGTGTTAATAATGGGTGCTTCATTGTTTGAGGTTTTTATTGCTGAAGATCTTTATCAAAGAATTTACAAAACAGCATTATTTTTAATTTTGTCTACTCTTTCGTTTTTTATGATAAGAAGTGTATTAAATGAAATAAAGCGTAAGGACGAGCTCCAAGAGATGTCAAACCAACTGGCTGTTGCCAATTCGAAGCTCCGCCAGCTTGACAAAGCCAAATCCGAATTTATTTCCATTGCGTCGCATCAGCTGCGCACGCCGCTCACTTCCATCAAGGGCTTTGGTTCATTGCTTCTTGAGGGGACATACGGCCCGCTTCCCGACACGCAAAGAAACGCGCTGGAGAAAATATATATTTCCAACGAAAGGCTCATTCAACTCGTGGAAGATCTCTTGAATATCTCACGAATGGAAGCTGGGAGAATGGAATTTGACTTTCAGGAAGCCCAGATTGAAGATCTGGTCCAGGAAGCCGCGGACACGCTTGAACTTTCCGCCAAGGCCAAAAAACTCTATCTCCATTGGCAAAAACCTTCCGTCGCATTGCCAAAACTGAAAATTGACATCACGAAAATCAAAGAAGTTATATCAAACATGGTTGATAACGCCATTAAATATACCCAGAAGGGCGGAGTGACGGTGCGAGCAGAAAGAGGGAGTTTCTTTGACCATGAAACAAGGGAACAAAAAAATGTCATCAGGGTATCCGTCTCTGACACCGGGATCGGAATGGACAAGGACGAACTCGAGAATATCTTCAACAAATTTGAACGAGGAAAAGATGTATCGCACTACCACACCGACGGAACGGGACTTGGGATGTATGTTGGCAAAAAAATGGTCGAAGCCCACCACGGCAAAATCTGGGCGGAATCTCCCGGGAAGGGGAAAGGAAGCCGATTTGTTTTGGAATTGCCGGTTGGATAGTATTTTGTATAAAGTAAGCATGAAAGAATTTGAGTGGTTGAAAGGAAAAGTTCTGGAAATCGAGGACCGATTGGAAAAATATAAAAAACAACAAACATCACTTGCCGCAAAGCCGTAATGTTTTCTTGCAAATTCTTGATAGTTGGGCTATTATTAGATAAGCTTTAGTAGCTTATTTTTTATATATGAAAGGAAAAAATAATCAAAAAGTCTGCGTAATCGGCCTTGGATATGTCGGCTTTCCGCTGGCTGTTTTGTGCGCGGCAAAAGGATACGAGGTTTTCGGTTATGACAAGGATGAAGAAAAGCTCAAGCGAATCGAAAAAGGGGAAAATATCGTCGGGGAGGAATATCTGAATGAAATGATTCCAAAAGTGAAAATAAACGTCATCCGCGATGAATCTGAAATAAGAAATTGCGACATAAATATTATTGCCGTTCCGACCCCAGTTGACAAAAAATATTTTCCGGATTTGAGGTTCGTCGCTTCAGCATCGGAAACGGTTGCCAAAAATTTGAAACCGGGAGCATTGGTCATTGTCGAATCAACCATCAATCCTGGCGTTTGTGACGAGGTTGTGAAACCAATTTTTGAAAAAGCGGGATATTCAGTTGGGAAAAATGTTTTCATCGCTCATTGTCCCGAACGGATCAATCCCGGAGATCCGCAATGGAATGTGACGAATATTCCCCGTGTCGTTGGTTCGTTTGAGGAAAAAGGTTTGGCACGGGCGCTCGAATTTTATCGAAGCATTATCTTTGCCGAAATTATGCCCATGAAAAGTATTTTTGAAGCTGAGGCCACGAAAATAATGGAAAATTCTTTTCGGGACATTAACATTGCTTTTGTGAACGAACTGGCAAAGTCTTTCAATCTCATGGGTATAGATGTGACCAATGTAATCAGGGGCGCGGCAACGAAACCATTTGCTTTCATGGCCCATTGGCCTTCCTGCGGAGTCGGCGGCCATTGTATTCCGGTCGATCCATATTATCTCATCGAGAAGGCCAAGGAGCTCAACTTCGACCACAAATTTTTGCGTGTAGCGCGGGAAATAAACAACAGTATGCCGCTTTATACCGTAGAATTGCTTCAGGATGCCCTGAATCTTGTCGGAAAAGCTTATAAGGGCAGTGTCATTGGAGTTTTGGGCGTTTCTTATAAAGCTAATGTCGGAGATCTGCGGGAAAGTCCGGCGCTGAAAATTATCGAACTTCTCGAAGAGCGAAAGGCGCTTCTTCATATTTTTGATCCATATGTTCCAGGCAAATCCACGCTGAAGAGCGTTGATGAACTTCTTGAAAAATCAGAAGCACTGATTATCGCGACGAATCACAAGGAATTTAGCGATATTCCGCCGGAAAAATTCAAGGAGCGGGGCATAAAAGTCATTATTGACGGAAAAAATTGCCTCGATAAAGAAAAGATTCTGGAGCAGGGGATAATTTATAGAGGAATCGGCCGATAAAAATTCAGATCACAAAATTGGAGAATAGTTCAAAATCTGATAAAATCAAGAATATGAAACTGATAGTCAATCTGCCCGCCTATAACGAGGACATAAAAATCGGATCGACAATCAAAAAAATACCGCGAATGATACAAGGCGTGAGTGAAGTTTTTATTCAGGTGATAGACGACGGATCAATGGATAAAACGGTCCAAACGGCGCGAGACGCCGGAGCCGATTTTGTTTTTTCGCACCAAGTGAATCGTGGAATCGGTGTCACTTTTCGGACTGCTATTGAAAAGTCTCTGGAAAACGGAGCCGATATAATGGTGAACATGGATGCAGACGGCCAGTTCAATCCCAGTGACATTGAAAAAATCATAGAACCGATAATCAAAGGCGAAGCGGAACTCGTGAGCGCCAGTCGCTTTGGCGGCAAAAAAGCCAAAAATATGCCAAGGAGCAAGAAATGGCTGAATTATATTGCCGCCTGGATAATCGGAAAATTCATGAATTGCAGGATTGAGGATTTAACCTGCGGATTCAGAGGTTATAGCCGCGAAGCCCTGCTCCGGCTCAATCCGGTCGGAGGATTTACCTATACCCAGGAGACAATCATTGACGCCATAGGAAAAAATCTGAAGATTAGCTGGATTCCCGTGGAAGTGACATATTTCGAAGGCAGAAAATCACGAGTCGTGAAAAGTATTTTCAGCTATGTGAACAACAGTATTCGCCTGATTCTGAAAGCGGTTCGTGATGTGCGCCCCATGAGATTTTTTGGGGGACCGGGAGTCGCTCTGATTCTGGTTTCTTTCCTCTTATTTGGATATTTCACGATTTTGTATTTTCAGGATTTCAAGATTACGCCTTTTAGAAACATTCTTCTGCTGGCCGCTTTCCTTTTGATTGTCGGAATCCAGTTTATGGTATTCGCCTTCATCGCTGACATGATCAAATCGACCCGCAAAATCATTGAAGACCAGATATATCTTGCAAAAAAAGAAAAATACAAAAAATAAGGGAAATAAATTTTTATTTCAAAATAAATGGGAAAAATATTAATTGTGGAAGATGATCCGATGCTTGTCGAAATATATGAAAAGAAAATGACGGATGCCGGTTTTGAAGTCAAAGTTTGCACGAATGGCACAGCGGTCAAGGATGAGATGATCGCGTGGAAGCCGGATCTGGTTCTGTTGGACGTAGTCCTTCCGGACATGGATGGTTTTGAAATTCTTGAAGTCATCAAAAAAGAGCCGGGTATCAAAGACATTCCTGTTTATGTTTTCAGCAACTTATCCGCTAAAGAAGACATAGAAAGGGCGACGGGTTTGGGCGCAGCCGGGTTTTTGACAAAATCCAATTTTACTCCTTCGCAGCTGGCCGAGGAAGTAAAAAAAATTCTTGGCCACACGGCGGTTCAATTATCGGCGCCTGAACCTGTTTCTGGAGCTCCTGAAGCGGCGCCAGAGCTAAAGGCGGAATCAAACGGACATAAAGTGCTCATCATCGAGGATGAAGACGTGTTTATTGAGATGTTTGGCGACAAGCTAAAACAGGAGGGATTTGAAGTTGTGGCCGCAAAAAATGGAAAATGGGGACTCAATGAGGCAGAGAAAGGCGGTTTCGATTGCATTTTGCTTGACATGATGATGCCGGCTATGAACGGATTTGAGGCTATTCAGGAATTGAGGGCAAATGAAAACACGAAAAATATTCCTATAATCATTCTATCCAACTCCGCTCTTGACAGTGAAGTGCAAAAGGCCCTTAAACTAGGCGCGAACGCATATTATATCAAAACTCAAATCACTCCCGGAGAAGTGGCGAAAGAAGTGAAGGAATTAATAAAAGCTAAGCTTTGAGGAATTTCCCGACGAATAGTCGGGAAAGGAAAAAGCTTAGCTTTGGAAGAAATATGCAACGCACTCTTATTTCCAAAACAATCAATAAAATAGGCGAGACCGTGAAGGTGAGCGGCTGGGTACACGTCCGCCGCGACCACGGAAAAATAATTTTCATCGACCTTCGCGACCGAAGCGGGGTTTTGCAGTGCATTATCGCTCCGCAGACGAAAAATTATGAAGAAGCCAAAAAAATCCGTCCGGAGTGGGTGGTCAGTTTCTCCGGAAAAATCAGCAAGCGCCCGGAAAAACTGGTGAATCCAAATCTCAAGACGGGAAAAATCGAACTTTCTGTTGAGGATATTGAAATTTTGAACGAAGCAAAAACGCCGCCTTTCGAGATTACGGAAAATACTATCAATATTCATGAGGAGATAAGACTGAAATACCGCTATTTGGACCTGCGCTCCGAGAGAATGCTGAAAAATATTGAAATGCGGGCAAAAATCGTGAAGTTTATTCGGGATTTTTACACAGAAAAAGGATTCCTTGAAATTGAAACGCCGATTCTCACCAAAGGAACGCCGGAAGGCGCGCGCGAATTCGTTGTGCCGTCCCGGCTCCACAAGGGGAAATTTTATGTCCTTCCCCAGTCTCCCCAGCAATTCAAACAGCTTCTTATGGTGGCGGGCTTGGAAAAATATTTTCAAATCGCCAAATGTTTCCGCGATGAGGACCAAAGAGGCGACCGCCAGCCGGAGTTTACCCAGCTCGATGTTGAGATGAGTTTCCCGGACGAGAAAGAAATCAGGCAAATATACGAAGATTGTTTGATTGAAATCGTAAAAAAATATTTTCCGGAGAAAAAAATTGCGAAAATCCCATTCCCGGAATTGAGCTACGAAGAAGTGATGGATAAATACGGAACAGATAAACCGGATCTTCGTGAGGACAAAAAAAATTCCAACGAACTGGCTTTTTGCTGGATTTTGAACTTTCCGCTTTTTGAAAAAGAAAAAAACGGGCAATTGGCTTCTTCCCATCATCCCTTTACGGCTCCCGTTGACGAAGATACGGAACTTCTGGACAGCAGTCCCGACAAAGTGCGGGCCCAAGCCTATGACATAGTTCTCAACGGCATTGAAATCGGCGGAGGCAGCATCCGAATTCACAAAAGAGACTTGCAGAAAAAAATATTTGAAATTTTGGGGCTTGATGAAAAAACAATCCAGGAAAGATTCGGGCATATACTCGAAGCATTCGAATATGGCGCTCCGCCGCACGGCGGAATTGCTCCTGGCATTGACCGGCTCGTTATGCTCCTTCAGGGTGAGCCGAATATCCGTGAAGTGATGGCTTTTCCAAAAACGGGAGAAGCGGAAGATTTGATGATGGGCGCGCCGAGCGAATTGGCTGACAAATCCCTGAAAGAAGTCCATATAAAAAGAATATTCTAGGCTATAAAATTCTTTAAGCGCTAAATAAAAGCGGCTTAATTGTAGAGGTTAAACCTCTACGATTGTAATATTTTTGAGAGCGGACCTTCCTAAAGGAAGATATGAAACAAACACACAAAGAAAGATTCGACAAAAATCTTCTAAAATACCTTTATTTCTGCACTTTTCTCCTGGGCATCGCCTCGGCTTTTATTTTGTATCTGGAGTCGGACTATTTCAAGGTGGCCTTGAGGAGCGAAAATATCACCCCGTTTTATGTCATTTCTTACGGACTTTCTCTCGTTCTGATGCTCAATTGGCATCAATTGGTCCGTCTGGTTGGAAAAAAAAGAGTTTTCCAGCTTTCTCTTGGCATAAAATTGACGCTTTGCTTTCTGTTGATGCTTCTCCCGGCCTCCTTGTGGACGGTCTGGCTGCTTGTTTTTTACATCACATTTACCGTTATCAGCTGGTTGGATATGGACATTCTTCTCGAAACTTGCTCGGTTGACAAAAAGACAGGAAAAATTCGGGGGCTTTATCTCACCATCGAAAACGCCGGTTATCTTGTCGCCCCGTTTTTTTCAGGCCTTCTGGTCAGCCGTTTTGGTTTCCAATCGGCCTTTGCTGTTTCTTTCGTTATTCTCTTTTCAGTTTTTCTTGTCGTTTCAACGCGGGTCGGAAATGTCGACCATTGCCCGATCAAAAAAACGCAACTGGTCCCGATGCTCAAGAGGATTTTCGCCCGCAAAAATATAATGAAAGCCTATTACGTTTCGTTTCTGCTGGAATTTTTTTATGCCCTTATGGTTATCTACACGCCGCTTTATCTTTTGAATCTTGGCTTCGATTGGTTTCAAATCGGAAAAATATTCACGGTGATGCTTTTGCCATTTGTGATGTTTCAATACGCCGCTGGATATCTGGCTGACACGAAATACGAGGAAAGCGATATGATGGCGGGGGCGCTTCTTGTCATGGGTTTTTCCACGCTTGCCTTGTATTTCATCGACTCGACGAGCGCGGCTGTTTGGGCGGCAATGCTGTTTTCAACCCGGATCGGAGCAAGCGTCATTGAGATTCTTCGGGATTCCTATTTCTATAAGCGCATTGATCAGTCGGATGTCGATGTCACCGATTTTTTCCGAACTGTCCGTCCCATGGCCTATATAATCGGGGCTCTTATTGCCACCCCGATCGTCTATATTTTCCATATAAAAATAATGTTCATGATAACGGGGATAGCGGTGCTGACAGGAATACCGGTCAGCTTATCTCTTGCTTCCAGCCGGATTCCTCCGGTGAAAATAAAGCGGTAGGAAAAAGAACGGGCCAATCAGAGATATGATCACTTCGAATGTGATTTTTCGCAAAGGTAATTCCAATAAAATGAAAACAAACAATAGCCATTCCTAAAGCTTAACTTAAGGAATAAAATACGTATTTAACTCCCCGCTAACACTTTATATTAGGAAAACAGCCTGGGATTCAAAAAACAACCGCTTTCGGGTTTGAAATTTCGGGGATAAAATGATTACGTAGCAAGCTACGTAACACCGGCAGGGGAAATAAATACTAATCGATATATTATGAAAATTGAAGTCCGAAAACCGACGGAGGAAGAAAAGAAACTGGCCGAAAGTTGGCCAATTTGGGAAAAAGAAGTCTCCGAATTTCCCTGGAAATACGACGCGCAGGAAACTTGCTTCATTCTCGAGGGCGAGGCGACTGTCAGCGTAAATGACGGGAGCGAATCAGCGGCATTTTCCGCCGGCGACTGGGTTGTTTTCTCGCCAGGCCCTGAATGCACCTGGCGCGTCACTGCTCCTATCAAAAAGAAATATAAATTCGGCTGAATAATACACCCTGACATTCAATTAGGGTAGTGTTAGCATTTTGATACGGCCGTGGGAAAATGCTGAAATATATTTATGTATAAAATAGGGTCGGTAAAAAGAAAGATTCTTCTGGCGCTTTTGGGAGGCGTCGCCCTGGGGCATTCCCGGGATCCCCGCCAATACTACAAAAACCCCCGCCTTATCAAAAGCGAATGGAGAAAAATCAACCAGCAGGCCTTCACCCGGTCAATGCGGCGTCTGGCAAAAGAAAAACTGCTCGAAGAAAAGAGTCTCCCGGACGGATCATTCAAGCTGATTCTCACTGCGAGAGGAAAGCGCGAAGCAAGAATCCTTGATCTTTTGGGAAATTCGATAAATTTCAAAAAACCAAAGCGCTGGGACGGCAAATAGAGAGTCGTCCTTTTTGATATTCCGGAAAAAGACCGCCTTTTCCGCGATATTTTGCGCGAGCATTTGCGCAAACTCAAATTCCTGAAGCTCCAGCACAGCGTTTTCATTTCTCCATATCCTTTCGAAAAGCCGATTTCGGAACTGGTTGAAATATATTCGGCCCAAGCGTATGTGCGGATTATCACAGCCGAAAAGGTGGACAACGAATCCTCTCTCAAAAACCATTTCCTAAAAAGCCAAAATTAGCATTTTCCAACGGCCGTATTATTTTTCTGAATGATAGCAACAGCAGGAAAGTGAAAAAAAGGGGGATCTGGGATGATGGAAATACGCGCCTTTGTTTTTGGGGCTTTTTTTGTTTCCAAAGACGGGAAAAAGTGCTATTATGAATGAGGATTTCTCTTTGAATCATGAAATAGCGAGGATGTGTGAAAGAGTTTATTGTTATTATGTATAACGTGAAAATTCCAAAATTTGAAGGTCCTTTGGATTTGCTCCTCGAGCTCATCGAGGAACAGAAACTTGATATCGCGCAGATTTCCATAGCCAAAGTCGCCGATGATTATCTTCAATATGTCCGGGACGAGCAAGGTATCAGTCTTGAGAACTTGGCAGAATTCGTGAATATCGCTTCAAAGATAATTCTCATCAAGTCGAGAAGCATCCTGCCGACGCTAGAAGTGACACCCGAAGAAGAAAATGAAATAAAGGATCTTGAGGAGCAGCTCAAAGAATACAAAAAGTATAAAGAAGCTTCGGCGAAATTAAGCCTGCTCTTTGGAAAAAAAATTATGTTTTCCAGGGATTATCTCTTGGGATCAGCGATTGTGTTTGCTCCGCCAAAAAATCTCAACTCTTTTGATCTCAAAAAACAATTCCAAAAAATAATTGACCAAATTGTCCTTCCGGAAAAGGTTCCTGAAGAGGCAATTCGTGATATAATAACTCTGGAAGAAAAAATCAGCGAACTTCAAAAAAATCTCGAAACGAGAGTTGAGATGGGTTTTTCACAGCTCAAAAGTTCCGCAAAGAACAATATAGAAGTGATTGTGAGTTTTTTGGCGCTACTCGAGCTTGTGAAACAAAGAATTGTTTCCGTTGAGCAAAGCGAATTATTCGAAGAAATAAGGATAAGAAAGCATGAGATTCCTGATTCTTGAGATCTGGAAGAATAATTAAATAAAAAAAATGGAAGAAAATAAGCTAAAATCAATCCTTGAGAGCCTTCTTTTCGTCTCCGGCGAACCGATTGGAGCTCAAAAACTTGCCAAAATCTGCGGAATTCCTAAGAATGAGGTTAAGGAGGCCATGGCGAAGCTTGAAAACGAATACCGGGATGCTCGCGGCCTAAGAATTCTTTCCGGAAATGATTCGTACCAATTGGCAAGCAATCCTGAAAATTCAAAGTTCGTGAACCAACTTGTCAGCGGGGAGCTAAGCGCTGATATTTCAAAATCGGCCATGGAAACACTGTCCATCATCGCTTACCGAGGACCGATTACGAGAATCCAAATTGACGCGATCAGGGGTGCCAATTCGAGTTATGTCTTGCGAAGCCTTTTGATGCGCGGGTTGGTTGGGAGGAGGGAGACTTCGGATATTCGCGGATATCTTTATGAAATATCCTTTGATTTTCTGAAATATCTTGGAATTCAAAAAATAAGTGAGCTTCCCGACTGGGAAACCCTTTCCAAAAATGATAAAGTAGCAACGCTTCTTACGCTGGATGAGGAAGCCCAATAAAATATGACTACCATTTCAATTCTATTATTAATATTTTTTCTGCCTTTCCAGTATTTTTTTCTTCCCGCTGCCAGCCCTCAGAAAAAGGGTTCCAGCAGCCAGGTTGTCGAAGGAGTCACCGATCACAAAGGAGATATGCCGTCTTCTTCTGCGGAAGGTGACAGCCTGAAGGGCAGCTTGAAAAGCTCTGATATTGCCAAAAATGAAAATTATGGCGGATCAGGGCTGGTTCCGCAAAGAAAAAAAGAATTCCGGAACACAAAAATATTCGCCACTTCTTCTGTTGTAATTGATGTTGATAGCGGGACAATTCTTCATTATGACAATGGGCGCGGAAAAATACCAATCGCTTCGCTTACAAAAATGATGACTGCCATAATTGTGATGGAAGAAGTAAAAAATCTGGATGAGCCTGTGACGATTGACGAGGAAGCCCTCCTGACTGAAGGAACAAAGGTCGGCTGTCCCCGGAGCGGATATTGCGTGAATGAAAGGCTCCATGAGGGAGAAAAAGTGACCGCAAAAGACCTGCTAATGGCGATGCTTCTCAACAGCGCGAACGATGCCGCCGTTGCCCTGGGAAAACATATTTCCGGATCACAGAAGAATTTCGCCGAGCTTATGAATAAGAAAGCAAAAGATTTGAATCTCGGAGATTCGAAATTCTGCAATCCATCCGGGCTTGATGAGGATGATTGTTATTCTTCTGCCTATGACCTTGCCCGAATCACGGCTTATTCAATGCAATATGACCTGATCTGGAAGATAATGAAAATGCCCGAAGCCGAAATCGGCTCCTGTGATGGAAAATATTTCCATATTTTGAAGAATACGGACCTTCTGATTGGCCAAATGCCAAACTGCATTGGAGGCAAGACAGGCTTCACCTACAATGCGGGAAAATCGCTTATGATGGCGGCAGTCGATCCGCAAACAGGAAAACACAAGATTATTGCCGTGATCCTGAATGACAACAACCGTTGGGAAGATATGGCGGGACTTATCAGCTGGACATTTGATAATTTTGAATGGAAATAATATGAAATTTGCCGATGTAACAACCATCCCCGCCGCAATGGCCGTCCTCAAAATATGGATTTTGGGAACGGCGGCTTTCGTATTGGCGATGCTTTGGACTCCGCTTCTCACCAAATTTCTTTACAAGTATAAAATCGGCGTGAAAATAAAGGAAACTTCCGTCGATGGAAAAAAGGCCCCGATTTATCACAATCTTCACAAAAACAAAAGTGGCACTCCGTCCATGGGGGGAGCGCTTGTTTGGATCACAGTGCTGTTCCTGGCTGTTTTCATGTATGTTGTCACTCCGTTTTTCAGTGCCAAACTCATCACGCGCCTTGATTTTTTTAGTCGTTCTCAGACATGGCTTCCTTTTTTTGTATTAATATCCGCGGCAATAGTGGGGGCATTTGATGACGTATTCAGCGTCCGCGGATGGGGAACAAATAAGGGAGGCGGCATTCGATTCCTCTATCGATTCGGATGGCTGGTAATTATCGCCGTCGCAGGATCACTCTGGTTCTATTACAAGCTCGATTTCCATTCTATTCATGTTTCCGGACTTGGAGATTTTGAAATAGGCTGGTGGTATATACCATTTTTTACATTTGTGGTGCTGGCAACAGCTTTTTCGTCAAATATCACCGACGGATTGGATGGATTGAACGGAGGGATTCTTCTGATAGCCTTCGCATCCTTCGGTGTTATCGCCTTTGCGCAAAACAAGATAAACCTGGCTGCGTTTTGCGCCGCGATCTGCGGCGCGCTCCTGGCATTTTTGTGGTTCAATATCTATCCGGCCAGATTTTTTATGGGCGATACCGGCGCCGTATCGCTGGGAGCCACTTTGGCGGTGATCGCCATGCTGACCAATTCAGTGCTGATTCTTCCGCTGGTTTGCTTGGTTTTCGTGATTGAAGCGGGATCTGTTATCATTCAGTTATCATCCAAAAGATTTTTTCATCGCAAGGTTTTTTTATCTACGCCGATACACCACCATTTTGAAGCAATTGGATGGCCAGAAACAAAAGTTACGATGCGGGCCTGGATTTTGACGGGAGTAGCCGCTGGAATCGGCCTGATTATCGGGATTTTAGGAATGGGGTGACGATAATTCAAAATTCAAACATCAAAATGCAAAATGACAGTTAAAAATGTTAAATTAATCGAATTATAAAATTATTTTAGGATTAAATAAGTCTTGAATTTTACACTTTGTATTATTTATGAAACATTTAAAAGACCTCGATTTCAAATATAAGCGCGTCCTTGTCAGAGCCGACTTCAACGTGCCTATTGAAAACGGGGATATCAAGGATGATTTTCGAATAAGGCTCGCGCTTCCAACGCTTGAATATATCCTAAATCAATCCAGGTCAAAGATTGTCGTAATTTCGCATCTGGGCCGTCCGGACGGAAAAATTGCTCCAGAATTCTCATTGAAACCAGTTTCAGAAATGCTTTCAACACTTCTAAAGAAAGAGGTGAAGTTTATCGCAGACATAAAAAGCTCCGAAGGAGACACAGCTATCAGGAATCTTTCTGACGGTGAAATCGCTCTCGCGGAAAATATCCGTTTTTATCCGGAGGAAGAGGCGAACGATGAAAAGTTTTCTATTGATATTTGCCATCACTTCGGCGCGTATGTAAACGACGCCTTCAGCGCTTCTCATCGCGCTCACGCGACGATTGCCCAAATCCCGCGCTGGAAGCCGTCGTGCGCCGGTTTTTTGATGCAAAAAGAGATAGAAGAGCTTTCAAAGGCGCTGAAACCTGCCAAGAGGCCATCGATGGCTATTATCGGAGGAGCAAAGCTTGAAACAAAATTGCCGGTCATTGAAAATCTTGCAAAAATATATGACGTGGTTCTCTTAGGCGGAAGAATTTCGGTTGAAGCAAAAGAAAAAAACATGAAATTTCCTCAAAATGTTGTTTTGCCGGAAGATTTTGCCGATGATAATTTTGATATCGGACCAAAAACAATTCAAAAATACATTCTGGCGATTTCGGCTGCCTCGTTCGTTGTTTGGAACGGACCGATGGGCAAATTTGAAGATGAGACCTATCGGGAGGGAACTGATAGGGTATATGAAGCGATAGTTTCCTCGGATGCGTGGAAAATTGCCGGCGGCGGCGAATCGGCTGAATATATCAATTCCAAAAAGGGCGCCGGGAAGTTCGACTTTATTTCTTCAGGCGGCGGCGCCATGCTTGAATTCCTGTCTGGAAAAGTTTTGCCTGGAATAAAAGCCCTCGAAGACAGCCAATAATTTTATTTTTTGTAATAAGAATTGAGAATTGTGAATTTAGAATTGAGAATAGGAATCAAGAATATTGAATTTTGAATTCTTTATTCCGCATTCCCATTCACAATTCAATTCCGAATTCAACATTCTTCATAATTTATGCCAAAAATAACAAAAATATCCGCCCTTGAAATTCTCGATTCACGCGGGAATCCAACAGTGAAAGCAACCGTGAAACTGGAAAACGGAGTATCCGGTTCGGCCGCCGTTCCATCAGGCGCCTCGACGGGAAAATACGAAGCGCTGGAATTGCGAGATGGCGATGCGCGCTACAATGGAATGGGGGTTTTGAATGCCTGCAAAAATATCAACGAGACTATTTCTAAAAAGATCGTTGGATTTGATATTGCCGACCAGAAAAAAATTGATGAAACTCTCATTGCGCTCGACGGAACGGAAAACAAGGCAAACTTGGGGGCCAATGCCATTTTGGCTGTTTCTCTTGCCTCGGCAAGATGCGCGGCAAAATCTCAAAATATTTCGCTCTATAAATATCTTGCTAATATATTTCATTTTATAAAGCCGAAAAAAATACCTACGGCGTTTTTCAATATCCTGAATGGGGGAGCCCATTCAGATTCGGGACTGTCCATCCAGGAATTTCAGGTGATTCCTCGTGAGTTCAAGAATTTTGCTGAAAAAGTTCGTGTGGCAAGCGAAATTTATCATAAACTGAAAGAAATGCTGGCTGGCGCTGGATTTCCAGCTGGCATAGGCGATGAAGGCGGCTTTGCTCCGAAATTTGAGAGCAATATTGAAGCCCTTGATTATATTGAGAAAGCAATCGAAGAGTCAGGTTATAATTTCAGTGGAATGGTTTCGATCGGCATTGACGCGGCTGCGGCGAATTTTTTTGACAGCGAACAGTCGATTTACACCTTGAAACCCGAAAATACATCGCTTGAGCCGGAACGCCTTGTTGCGATGTATCAGGAATGGAAGAAGACATATAAATTATTTTCCATCGAAGACGGCCTTGCGGAAGATGATTTTGCAAACTGGAAGGCAATGAACGAAAAAATGGGGGACCGCATTCTAAATATTGGAGATGACCTGCTCGCAACAAACCTAGGCCGGCTCGAAAAGGCCCTTTCTTTTTCGGCTGTGAATGCCGCAATCGTAAAACCAAATCAGATTGGGACACTTTCAGAAACAGTCAAATTTATAAAAAAATGCCAGGAAAACAACCTCAAAATAGTTGTTTCTCACCGGAGCGGTGAAACCGAGGATGATTTCATCGCTGATCTCGCTGTCGCTGCCGGCGCGGAATTCGTCAAATTCGGCGCCCCCTGCCGCGGAGAAAGAACCGCGAAATATAACCGGCTTTTGGAAATTGAAAATGAAATTGAATAACCCCACAATTCTCGCCATTCTCGACGGCTGGGGAATCGGCCCCAAAGACGAAACCAACGCGATTTGGCTTGCCAAAACGCCGGTTTTCGACACTCTCACAAAAAAATACCCTTTCACAGAACTCGCGGCGTACGGAAAAGCCGTGGGCCTTGACAGTCATCAGGTGAGCGGATCAGAGACGGGGCACATGAATATCGGGGCGGGGCGGATCATTGAGCAAGATTCAAGAAAAATTTCCGAGAGCATCAATTCCGGAACATTTTTTCATAATCCAGCCTTCCTTGGCGCGATTTCGCACGCCAAAAAAAACAAATCCGATCTTCATTTGATGGGCCTTTTGGGAAATATCGACAGCCCTCACATGAATCCATATCATTTGGAAGCCCTTTTTATTCTCGCCAAAAAAAACAATATTTCGAATGTTTATGTGCATTTTTTTACCGATGGAAGAGATTCTTATCCAAAAAGCGCTCTTGAGCACATAAAAGAATGGAAAAAGAAAATTTATGACATTGGAGTCGGAAAAATTGCGACAATTGTTGGAAGGTTCTACGCAATGGACCGAGCCAAAAACTGGAGCCGGCTCAAAATTGCCTTTGATCTTCTCGCCAATGGAAAAGGAAAAAAATTCAAAAATTCAGAAGACGCGATCCGGGAAAATTATAAAAATAATATTACCGACGAATATATCAAGCCCTCAGTGATAACTGAAAATGGAAAGCCAATCGCCAAAATAAAAGACAATGATTCTGTGATATTTTTCAATCTGCGATCGGATCGCGCTCGCCAATTCGCGAAGCTGTTCGTGCTTGAAAAATCAAAAGAGACAAAGTTGCCTTCTCCGCGCCTCAAAAATCTGTACTTTGTCGCGATGACTAATTTCGGCCCGGATCTTCCGGTGCACACCGCATTTCAGGACCACCCCCTGAACGGAACATTGCCCGTGGCGCTTTCCGAATTTTCGCAATTATACATAGCTGAAAAAGAGAAATTCGCCCATATCACCTATTTCTTGAACGGCGGTTACGCAGACGCGCTCAATGGTGAGGATCGCTTGATGGTTCCGTCGCCGGTGACAGATAATTACGCCAAGATCCCCCAAATGTCGGCTAATGAAATCACGCAGAAAGTTCTGGACGGGTTGAAGAAAGGAAAATATGATTTCACCGCGCTCAATTTCGCGAACGCCGATATGGTCGGCCACACGGGAAACATAAAGGCAACAATAAAAGCGGTTGAAACCATTGACAAGTCCCTCGCAAAAATCTATAAGGAGCTCGCAAAGCTCGGCGGAAATCTGGTTATCACGGCTGACCACGGGAACGCCGACTGCATGTGGGACGCGAAAGCCAGGCTCCCGATGACTTTCCACACCAAAAATCCGGTCCCTTTCGCACTCTGCTCCGACCGGTTTCGGGGGAAGAAGCTCTCGCCTGGCGGAGTGCTCGGAAATATCGCTCCGACGATTTGTGATATAATGGAGACGAACAAGCTAAAGGAGATGAAATTGAAGAGTTTATTGTAATAAAAAAATATTAGCGTGAATCGTGATTTGTAATTTCGCGCGCCGCGCCCGCCGGCGGGCAGGCACGCCGTAAATCGGATAAGAAATCCAAATTACCAGTTACAAATTACCAGTTACATATCATATGATATACGATTTAATCTCTATCGGTTCAATCACCCAAGATTTCTTTCTTCTCACTGACCGGGGGAAAATTTTCAAGACTCCCAAAGATAAGCTTGCTCCCGAATGGCTCGGCTTTGAATTGGGAGAAAAAATATCTGTTCAAAAAATTGTGGAAAGCGGCGGCGGAGTGGCGACAAATTTGTCGCTGGGAACAAAAAAGCTGGGCTTGAATTCTTTTCCGCTGGGGCCGGCCAAACCGGCCACCTCTGTGATTATAGTCGACAAAAAAACGGGTGAACGGGTGATATTCTACCAAAAATCATCAGGCGATGTGAATCTCAAGCCGCTTCGAAACAAAAAAACAAAATATCTCTCCGTTTCTTCGCTCACCGGAAACTGGAGCGGGCAGGCAAACGAAATTCTGGCTTATATAAAGAAAAATAACGCGAAGCTGATTGTCGCTCCAAGCACAAGTATGATTCGAGACGGGTATAAAAATTTGATAAGAATATTGAAAAACGCAGAAATTATTTTTCTGAACCGCAACGAAGCGGTTGAAATTATGTCAAAATTGACAGACGGATCGCCAGAAAACAATTATTCGGTTAAATACGTATTCAAATACTTACACGGCTTCGGCCCCAAAATCATTTGCCTCACGGACGGAAGAAAAGGCGCTTACTGCTCCGACGGCCAGAAAATATTCTATTCGCCGATAAAAAAAGTTAAAACTGTTGATGTCACCGGCGCCGGGGACGCTTTCGCGAGTGGATTTTTGGGAATGTATATTCGAGGCGCTTCAATTGAAAAAAGCTTGAAAATGGGAATCCTGAACAGCGCTAATGTCGTGCGCTATGTTGGAACGACAAAAGGATTACTAGCAAAATGAAAGATCTCAATTTATTCTTTAATCCAAAATCCATCGCCATCGTTGGCGCTTCCCCCAAAAATGAAAAATTGGGAAATATTTTGGCGCGCAATATTTTGGACGGAGGATGGAGAGGAAAATTATATTTTGTCAATCCAAAACACAAAAATATCGGGGCAAGAAGATGCTTCGCGAGCTTGAACGAGATAAAAAAACCGGTCGACCTCGTCCTGGTCGCCATTCCGGCGCCGCGGGTGAATGCGGTTCTTGAAGAAGGCGCCATATCGAAGCCAAAAATTGAAAATTTTGTTGTTATTTCCGCCGGCTTCAAAGAAACGGGAAGAAGCGGGAAAAGATTTGAAGATGAGTTGAAAAATATAGCCATGAGGCACAAGCTCAATATCCTCGGCCCCAATTGCCTGGGTTTCATCAACACTTCGGAAAGTTTGAACGCGACATTCACCGATGCGAGGATCAAAGAAGGAAAAATAGCTGTTGTTTCGCAGTCCGGAGCGCTCGAAGTTGCTCTTCTTGACTGGGCGGAGGAAAATAAAGCCGGTTTTTCAAAAGCGATTTCCATCGGAAATAAGGCAGTTCTTGGCGAAAGCGATATATTGAGATATCTTTTTCGGGATAAGGACACAAACGCAATTGCGCTTTATCTCGAGGATGTAAAAAACGGCGCGGATTTTGTTTCCGCCATTGCCGGTTTCAATTGCAAAAAACCGATCGCGGTCATAAAGGCCGGCAAAAGCAAAGCGGGACAGAAAGCCATTACATCGCACACGGGATCTCTCGCCCAGGATGAAAGCATCATTAAAGCGGTTTTTGAAAAATATGGCATCATCCAGCCCCATTCGGTAGAAGAATTTCAAGATATAATTTCATATCTTGAATTCAACAAAATTCCGAAGAGCAATGAAATTATCATTATTACAAATGCCGGCGGATTAGGCGTTCTTTCGGCGGACTTTGTCGGCGCTGACAAAAAACTGAAACTCCTGTCATTTTCCAGAAACCTGAAAAAATCCTTGCGAAGCGTCCTTCCTCCTGGTGCTTCTGCCGAAAATCCCATTGATATCCTAGGGGATGCGCCTCCAGAACGCTATAAAGCGGTTCTTGAAATTCTGTCACAAAATTTGAAAAATTATTCGTTTCTTATTCTCCTTACGCCGCAAAACCAGTCAAATCCCACTGTGGTCGCGAAAATACTAGGACGTTATCGAAAAAAAATAGGTTCGATGTCTACTTCCTTCGTTGGCGGAACAAAAATAAAGCCGGCCCTTCAAGAGTTAGAGAGGCTAAAGATACCAAATTTCGAAAGTCCTGAAAGGGCGCTGATGGCGCTTCAGGAGGCAATGGGGCAAAATTCTTGCCGCAGGGTTGTTTTTTCCACGGCTGGGAAGCAATCCGCTCGCTCGAAACCCAAAGGAAGCCAAATTATAAAAAAAGCTATTGCTGAAAAAAGAAAAATGCTTTTTTGGCAAGAGACAGAAAATATTTTCCGGGAATACGGCATTTCTTTGGCAAAGTCCGTTTGCGCGAAAAGCCTGAAAGAAGCTTGTCTAAAAAAACTGAAATTTCCCTGCGTGCTAAAAACAGACGATCCTCAAATTGCCCACCGCTGGGAGAAAAAAGCCGTCGCCTTGGATATTAAAAATAGCCGGGAGCTGAAAAATGCCTGGAACAAGATCAAAAAAACCACCGGCGCCGGAAATTTCCTTATTCAGCCGATGGCCGAATCCGGTCTTGAAATAATAGTCGGCATGAAAAGGGACCCGACCTTCGGACCGGTTGTCCTTGTCGGCAGCGGCGGAACATTTACGGAAATAGACAAGGACCGCGTCATACTCATCCCCCCTTTTTTTGAAAAAGACGTCATCGAAAGCATGTTTAATTTGAGGATATTTCCTATTCTTAAGGGATTTCGAGGCGAGAAAGGGTACAAATTTGGAGAAATAGCGAAAATTGCCTCTGCTGTCAAGGACATCGCCGTCGAAAACCCTGAAATATCGCAGATTGATATTAATCCGGCGATGATTTATAATGATGGCAAAAGCTACCAAATATTGGACGCTAAAATTTATCTCTAAAGATAAGCTTTGAAAAATATGGCTGAAGAAAAAAAACCAAAAATTCTTATAGTCGACGATAGCGATGTTGTCAGGGAAACATATGCACAGATTTTCAAGCAAAAGGGGTTTGATGTCCTCACTGCGGTTGACGGAATTGAAGGGGCTGATTTCGCCACCAAGGAGATCCCAAATGTTATATTAACTGGCATTGTTATGCCTCGTATGGATGGATTTCAACTTATCAAAACTCTTCAGGATAACGTCCAGACGAAAAACATCCCGGTTGCCATTCTTTCGCATCTGGGACGGGAAGAGGACCGAGTAAAATCCCAGGAGCTGGGCATAAGCGAGTTTATTGTGCAAGGATCATCATCAATCAATGAGATTGTCGAAAAAATAAAAAGCCTGATGAAGGCTGGCGTGAGTTTTCGGTTGAGTTTCGATCCCTACGCCTGGGATGCGCCAAGACTGGCCAAAACCCTGGAAAGCAAAAATTTCAGCTGTCCCAGCTGTCAGCAAAAAATGATACTGGAAGTGATTCCAAAGCAAGAGGGCAGCGGATATGACGCGGTTTTGAAATGTCCGAAGTGCGACTTAGTTATATGAAACATAAAGAAAATAATAAGCGTGCGCAAAACATAAATTTATTGGCATGAAGTGGTCTCTTAAAAAAAATCCGGAAATTCCGGACGAACTAAAATCCGAACCATTGAATCCAATTACTCTCCGATTACTTCTTCAGAGAGGTTTTTTTTCTAAAGAGCAGATAGAAAAATTCCTTTCTGCCCGATATGAAGATCTTTATTGCCCGGATAATCTTTCGGGGATCGGCGAAGCGGTGGAAAGAATCGGCAAAGCCAAGGATAAAAAAGAAACTGTGACAGTTTACGGAGACTATGACGCTGATGGTATAACCTCAACCGTCCTTCTTAAGGAATCTTTGGAGGAAATTGGCATTTTTCCGTCAACATACATTCCGGATCGCAACAAGGAAGGTTACGGATTGAATGAAGCGGCTATCGACTATATAAAAAAAGAATATGAAACAAAGCTGCTTGTCACTGTTGATTGCGGAATATCAAATAGTGAGGAAATCAAATATGCCCGAAAGCAAGGAATGGACATCGTCGTTGTAGACCACCATTCCCTTCCAAGGCATCTCCCGAAAGGATGTATTCTGATCAATCCGAAACTGCCGGATCAAAAATACCCGTTTGAGGATTTAGCCGGAGTTGGCGTAACCTTCAAACTTTGTCAGGCTCTCTGGGAAAAATTCATTCCGAAAAAAATTGGGCAGCTAAAATGGCTTTTGGATCTGGTCGCAATCGGAACGATCGCTGATTGCGTTCCGCTGATTGAAGAGAATAGGATTTTTGCCAAATATGGCCTGGTCGTTCTCCAAAAAACTAAACGAACCGGCATTCAGGAGATTATAAAAACCGCCCGGCTGAATATCAGTGAAGCAAATCCGCCGAGCGCAGAAAATATCGCTTTTCAAATTGGACCCCGTTTCAACGCCGCCGGGAGAATGGATCACGCCGATCTCACGCTTATGCTGCTTCTCGAAAAAGACACCGCCAAAGCCCGCGTGGCCGCCCTTGAACTTGAAGCAAAAAACAGCGAACGCCAGAAAATGACACAAGTGATTTTCGATGAGATAAAGTCCACTTTGAAAGATGATGTTTGCCACAAATTGATAATTCGCAAAGGAAAAAATTGGCCGCTCGGAATTTTGGGAATCGTGGCCGGAAAGATATCCGATGAATATCATTGCCCGACGTTTATTCTGCGCGAAAACAAGGAGATTGTCGAAGGTTCGGGAAGAAGCATTGATGTTTTCAATCTCATCGAAGCGGTTTCACGTTTAGACAGCCTGGTCGAAAAGTACGGGGGGCATTCTCAAGCCATGGGAATCAAGGTGAAGCCGAAGAACCTGGCGCGATTCGAAAAAGATTTGCTGAAAATAATTGAAAAGAGTTATGATGAAAATACCTGGGGAAAGCGGATCCAAATTGACGCTGAAATAAGGCCTCAAGAGGTTGATTGGGACATTATTTCCGAAATCAAAAGATTTGAGCCTTTTGGAGAAGGAAACCGCGAACCCGTCTTCTTGGCGCGGGAACTGATTATTCAGGATATTCGTCAGGTCGGAAACGGGCAAAAGCACTTGAAATTTGTTTTTAGCTCCAATGATTCAGAAAAAAAATATTTTGAGGGGATATTTTTCAAAGGGGGAAAACTTTTTCCTGATTTTCGGGTGGGAAACAAAGTTTCCGTTGTTTGCAGCCTGCGGTCAAACGAATGGAACGGAAACCACAAAATCGAAATGAATATTGTCGATATCAGAAATGATAGCCGCATTAATTGAAATTTTATATGAACAAAATAAAAATTTTCTCTGACGGCGCCGCGCGAGGCAATCCCGGGCCTTCGGCAGTGGGCATTGTCATTGAAACAAGTGGCAGCAGGAAAACGTATCGGGAATTTATCGGATATGCAACCAACAATGAAGCTGAGTATAAGGCGCTCATTTTTGCCCTGCAAAAGGTGAAGCTCATCTTCGGAAAGTCCAAAAGCAAAAAAATGGCCCTCGAATGTTTTTTGGACAGCGAGCTGGTCGTGAAACAGCTCAATCATGAATATAAAGTGCTTGAAGAAAATATCCAAAAATTTTTTCTTTTGGTCTGGAATCTTTCTATTGAATTCAAAGAAGTAAAATATTTTCATATTCCGAGATCAAAAAATTCGGAAGCAGATAGGCTGGCTAATTTAGCGCTTGATGAAGCGACAAGAGCTCAAAGCAGGATGTTTTAGGGTGTAATAGGCTTATAAAAGCCTCTTTTGTTTTCTTTAAATTGACAAATGTCTGAATATGCTATAATATAGTAAGTTAGTCGAGGCCGGATAATCGCCCGCTCAAGTTTTTGGGCTTGCACCTATGGCGCAAATTGAAAGAAGTGCATCTAAAAACTTGGGCAGGAGGAAAGTCCGGACACCCCCGCTCAAATTTTTGTTTTCAAGATGTCAGACCGCGCGATTGAAAAGGAATGCGGACGGACATCATCAAAAATTTGAGCGGGAAATGGGCAATGGATAACACCCATCGGAGGCGTTGAAAGACGTATTTAGGGAAAGTGCCACAGAGACTATACGATCCCGGCGCCAAAGTCGGGAAAAAGGTGAAAAGCCGATTGATGTTGTCTGTTCAGGCTTTTGCTTGAAGGGGTCGCACCGCCTCCTTGGGCGAGTTTGGACCCGACCCCAGTGAAAGCCTGAACGGCAGCTGCAATTGGAATCGATTGGTGACGATCGAAGCTTGGCAAACCCTGCCTGGTGCAAGTCTGAACTCCGGCGTTGTGTCGGAGGAGACGCTCGATCCCAATGGCAACATTGGGACCAGATAAATGATTATCTCATCCCTCACCACTTTTTGTGACTTTATTCCCCGCGAATTACTGAAAGTTACACCAATTATTTTTGGTGAAAGTGGCGAGGGATAAGACAGAATCCGGCTTATAGGCCTCGAACTAACAATTTGCAATGTTTGATTCCTGGAGATTTGTAATTGCTATTGAACTTCATGAAGAAGTCTGAACTATTTTTTGCTATTCTCCTTGTTCCGGTTGATTTTATAATGATAATAGCGGCGGCTGTTCTCGCATATTGGTTTCGCTTTACACCTAGTGTAATCGAAATAAAACCGGTTCTCTTTGATTTCCCCTTTCAATCCTATTTGAAGGTGGCTTTTTTTGTAGCGCCGTTTTTTCTGTTGATTTTTGCCTTAGAAGGACTTTATTCCCTCAAATCAACACGTGTTTTTTGGAAAGAATTCTTCCAAATTATTTTTTCAGTAACAGTGGGAGTCACTCTTGTTGTCCTTTTGATATTTCTTCAAAGGGAATGGTTTTCTTCTCGTTTTGTCATCCTTACCGGATGGTTTCTGGCGGTCGTCCTCATCACAATTTCCCGATATGTAATCAATTTCATCCAAAAGCTCCTACTTGTTTATAAGGGCATCGGCATCCATCGCCTGGTGCTGATTGGGGAGGGAAGCTATTGCGATACGATTTGCCATGAATTCAAGAACAAGCCCGATTTCGGATACAAGATCATATCAAGGGAGAAAAATATCAACCTCGATTCCCTGAGAATCCTCCAGAAAACAAAGGGGATTGATGAAATCCTTATCTGTGATCCCAATCTCACAATGAGAGACCTTCGGCATGTCAGCGACTTTTGCCACAGAAAAAGAATTGAATTCAAATTTGTTCCAGCCATTCTTCAATCCATCAGCACAAATTTCGAAGTCAGGGTGTTATTCGAGGAACCTCTCATCGTCATAAAAAACACTCCCTTGGAGGGATGGGGGAAAATAGCGAAAAGAATATTTGATATTGCCGGTTCTGCGCTCGGGATTATAATTTCATTGCCCATCACGATTCTCACTGCAATCGCGATCAAGCTCGATTCCAGAGGCCCGATTATTTTCAAAAACGAGCGAGTTGGCCACGAAGGATATTTTAATGTATATAAATTTCGTTATATGAAGATGGAGCATTGCACCGGCGCGCAGAATCCCGAATTCAAAAAGGCATTGGAGCTCGAAAACGAGCTTATCGAAAAACAAAGTGTCCGTCGAGGGCCGCTTTATAAAATCAAAAACGACCCCCGAAAAACCCGCGTTGGGAGAATTATCGAAGCGTTTTCGATTGACGAGCTTCCCCAACTTTGGAATGTCTTCAAGGGCGATATGAGTTTGGTCGGACCGCGTCCTCACCAGCCGCGTGAAGTCGAAAAATACGAAACCTGGCAAAAAAGAACTCTGTCCGTGAAGCCAGGCATCACGGGCCTCGCCCAAATATCCGGCCGATCAGACTTGAGCTTCACGGACGAGGCGCGGCTCGATATTTATTATATTGAAAACTGGTCTCTTTGGATGGATATTGAAATACTTTTCAAGACTTTTTTTGTTCTGCTCAAGAAAAGAAAAAACTTGTAACATATTACGAATTACGAATCCCTTACGAATTTACGAATGCAAAGAATTCGTAATTAGTATATTCGTAGAGCGAAGCGTATTCGTAATTCGTAAAAAATGCCATGTTCCAGCATCCTTCCCAGGAACTGATTCATATTTTGTCTCTTTGGGGATATCCAACCATGTTGCTTCTCATGACTCTCGAGGGACCGATAGTGACCATAGTCGCGGCTTTTTTGTCTTCACTTGGGTATTTCAATATCTTTGTGGTTTTTGGTTTAAGTGCGGCAGGCGACGTCCTCGGCGACATCGTGCTCTACTCTATTGGATATTTCGGCGGACAAAAGATTCTCCCAAGAGTTGAAAGTTTTTTGAAAATCAGCCAATCAACCAGCCAAAAACTGCGGAAACAATTCAATGAAAACAGCGGAAGAATAATTTTCTATGTGAAATCCACGACTGGCTTGAGCTATATCACCTTCATCACGGCTGGAACGCTCAAAATGCGGCTTTCAAAATTCGTCAAATTTTCAATTCTCGGCGGACTTGTTTGGAGTTCTTTATTAGTCATCATCGGTTATTTTTTCGGCTACGCGGCCGAAAAAATCAGCGAATACATCAAATACGCGGGATATATTATTTTTGCCGCCGCAGTGATTCTTTTCTTCGGAATAAGTCTATACAAAAAAAAGCAGTCGAAGGAGATTTTGAAATAATTTAAGCCGGTAATTTCGATTATTATCACTACAACTAATTGTAGTGAGTATGTTTCTAACAACATGCAAATTTCACATTTTGTCGCAAACTGCAATTATTTTCTTAAAAAATTTCTCCGCAACGAGGAGCAAGGGTTATACCAACACTACGTTGGGTTACATCAAGGTCACGCTCTGGTTTTGTGTCGGGGCAGCCATTTCCGCCTTTCCAAGTGAAGCTCGATATATCTTAAAAGAAGTTCAACTCCCGTCAAGCATATAGGCGGTCATCCGACTGCCTTTTATTATTGTCATTTTTATGCATATGCATAAAAATTTAGACGCTACATTTCAAGAATATTATTTTGCCAAAAACCCATAAAAAGGCTACAATTTATTCACTGTCAGCTTCAATTTGTATATTCATACAGATTATTAATTCTTAGAGAATTTCATGAAAATCGCTCTAGTCCACGATTATCTCGTCCAATACGGCGGCGCGGAAAGAGTGCTGGAATGTTTCACGGAAATTTGGCCATATGCGCCTATTTATACGCTGATTTATGACGAGAAAAAAACACACGGAATATTCAAGGAAAAAAGGATTTATACCTCTTTTCTCCAGAAATTTCCCTACTCCCGCGCCAATCATCGCGTTTTTCCTCCGCTTATGCCACCCGCCATCGAACAATTTGATTTCTCGAGGTATGACATCGTCCTCTCAGATTCATCGAGTTACGCAAAGGGTGCCATCACAAAACCCGAAACGCTCCATATTTGCTATTGCCACACTCCGATGAGATATGCGTGGGATGATTGCCAAAAATATATTGATGAGTTCGGATTTCCGGGAATCGTCAAAAAAATAGTTCCGTTTTTTATGAATTATATAAGGATTTGGGACAGGGTGAGTGCCGAAAGACCGGACAAATATATTGCAAATTCAAAATTTGTCGCTAGCCGAATTCACAAATATTATAATAAAGATTCGGATATAATCAATCCGCCGGTCGATGTCAATAAGTTCCGTATCGGTGAAAAGACGGGCGACTATTTTTTGATGGTGGGACGCCTGATGACTTATAAGCGCTTTGACATCGTTGTAGAGGCTTTTAACGAGCTCGGCTGGCCCTTGAGGATCATTGGCCGGGGTCCGGACATGAAGCGTCTCACAAAAATGGCAAAGCCGAATATAACATTTACCGGAAGATTGAGTGACGAGGAACTCGCTAAGACATATTCAGAAGCTAAAGCTTTTATTTTTCCCCAGGAGGAGGATTTTGGCATTGTAGCCATTGAAGCGATGGCTGCCGGAAGGCCGATAGTCGCTTTTCGGGGAGGCGATATCGTGGAGCATGTGGAAGAAGGGAAAGAGGGAATATTTTTTGAAAAGCAGACATCTGGTTGCCTGATTGCGGCCCTGAGAAAATTCGATCCCGGAAAATTTGACTCCCAACAAATTCGCGAAAAAGCTCTTCCATTTGACAGGGAAATATTTAAGAGTAGAATAAAAGACTACATCGAAAATAGTATAAACAAGCTCTAAATTTATGGAACTGAAAGAATACTATAAGATCTGGAGGGAAAATATATCAGTTGTTATTTATGCGGCGCTCATTGCTGTCGTGGCCGCCTATATCTGGTCAGTCCGGCAATCAGAGACTTATTCGGCTTCATTTATCCTGAATATTAGCCGGCTGGCCAGTCAGAATACAGGCGATTACCGCTATGACCAGTTCTATCGTTTTCAAGCTGACGAAAAATTTGCGGAAACAGCGGTGGAATGGCTTTCTGCACCCGGCGTTGCGAAAGATATACTGGCAAACGCCGGAGTAGAATCAGAAAAAAAGACAATCCGCCAGCTTGGGAAGAGTTTTCAGGCGGAAAAACTTTCGAGCAGTTTGGTTGAAGTCCGCTATTCGGCCCGGTCAAAAGAAGAGGGGGAAAAACTGGCCGCCGCCGCGTCTTCTTTCGTGTCGGACAAAACAAAAAAAATGAATTCGGAGGCAAAGGATCCAAATTGGTTCTTGGTTGATATGACAAATTTGGTTGTTGCCAGAAACATCCAGGACTTGAGAATAAACCTGGGAATTGCGGCCCTTTTTGGATTTTTTGCGGGAACGCTAATAGCTTTTGGAAAACATTATTTTTCTGAAGAATAATGAAGATCGGAATCGATTTGAGATGTCTTGAGGAGGAAAAAATATCTGGAGTTGGAGAATACGCGCTGGAAATTGTTCGCAATATCCTGGAAGCTGACACGGAAAATCAATACATCATTTTTTCAAATTCATACAAGCAAAAAAGCCAAAATTTCAATTTTCTCAAAAGATATCCCCGCGCCCAGCTAAAAAGATTCCGATACCCCAACAAGGTTTTGAATTTATTGCTCTGGTATTTCGGATGGCCGAAGCTGGACAGGCTTGTTGGAGGTGCGGATATTTTTTTTGCGCCAAACATCAACTTTCTTTCGGTCGGCCGAATCTGCAAACTTGTTACAACTTTTCACGATCTTTCCTTTGAGCGATTTCCGGAATTCTTCTCATTGAAAACCCGCCTCTGGCACTACTTTTTTGTAAATCCTCGCCGAATTGCAAAAAAAGCGAACCGGATTATTGCCGTTTCCCGCTCGACCCGAAATGACTTGAAAGAATTATACAAAACAAAATCAGAGGCAATAAGTATAATTCATCATGGAATAAGCGAAAATTATACAGTTATCAGCCGGAATAATCCAAAACTTCTGGATGTCCAAAAAAAATACAGTCTCCCGTACAAATTCATCTTATATCTCGGCAACATTGAACCGAGGAAGAATATCCAATCAATTATTGAAGCATATAAAAAAGTTAGAAGAGAGCATCCTGATCTTGAAAAACACAAATTGGTTCTGGCTGGAAACATCAGTCCGCTTTGTTACAATATCGTGGAAAAGGAAAAAGAAAATATTATTGCTGCCGGGTATGTTGACCAAGAAGATAAGCCTTTTATCTATAATCTCGCCTCGCTATTTGTTTATCTTTCCTTGTTTGAAGGTTTTGGTCTGCCGGTTTTGGAGGCGATGGCATGCGGCACTCCGGCAATCACTTCAAATAATTCTTCGATTCCGGAAGTGGCCGGAAACGCAGCAATTCTTGTTGATCCAAGCCGTCCGCAGGAAATTTCCGAGGCGATATATAGCGTCTTGAGCGGCGATAAATTGTATAATGAGATGCGCAAAAGAGGAATCAGGCAAGCCAAAAAATTCAGCTGGCCAAAATGCGCCGAGGAAACTTCAGGCATTTTCAGAAAAATTATCAGATCATAACCCCACATTTCAAAATCATTTTTATGAAGATTGGCATAGATGCCCGCTTTTTCGGATCAATCGGGAAAGGCCTTGGGCGATATACCCAAAAACTCATCGAAAATCTCGAGCGGATTGACAGGGACAATCAATACTATATTTTTTTGCGCAAGGAAAATTGGCATGAATACCGGCCTCGAAGCGCGAATTTCATCAAGGTCATGGCGGATATTCCTTGGTACGGTTTCCGGGAACAGCTCCAGTTTCCAAAATTGCTGAAAAAATTTGAGCTTGACCTTGTTCATTTTCCCCATTTCAATGTTCCTTATTTTTTCCGGGGTAAATTCGTAGTAACAATCCATGATCTCATTCTTTTCCACTATCCAACCAAGAGAGCGTCTTCTTTGTCTCCTTTTTTTTATTTCTTCAAAAAAATCGCCCATCGGCTGGTAATCAGAAATGCTATTGTTAAATCAGAAATTATTATTGCTGTTTCGCGATATACAAAGACCGACATATGCAAATATTTTGATATTCCCGCTGAAAAAATCGTGGTTACTTATGAAGCCATTGACCGAACCCGAAAAACAACCACTGAGTCAAACGGGAAAATTATTGAAAAATATGGTATAATCAAACCATACCTCTTATATGTGGGGAACGCCTATCCCCATAAAAATCTTGAGAGGCTTGTTTTGGTTTTTCGTGAGATGGCAAAAAAACATCCCCATCTCCAGATGGTTTTTGTCGGGAAAGAGGACTATTTCTATAAAAAGATAAGGAAATACGTCTCTCAAAATTTTGTGAAAAATGTTAGATTTGCCGATTATGTTCTTGATGAACATTTGCCCGTCGTCTATCGCGAAGCCCTGCTTTATGTTTTCCCCTCACTCTATGAAGGATTCGGCCTCCCGCCCCTTGAAGCCATGGCAGAAAATATTCCTGTCGCCAGTTCCAATGCCGCCTGCCTTCCGGAAATTCTGGGCAATGCAGCCGTATATTTTGATCCTAGCGCGATGTCTGAGATGGCCGAAACTATCGAAAAGGCCATATCCGACGGAGAACTCCGGCAAAAACTTATTCAAAAAGGTCAGGAGCAGATAAAAAAATTCAGCTGGGAAAAAATGGCAGCCGAAACTTTGGAAATTTATTCAAAAAGCGGGCTTCACCAAAAATAAATGCAAAAACAGAAACGGATATTAAAGAAGCTTTATGACGTAAAGCCCGTAAAAACGGACGGTTCTTTGGATATGGAAAAAATTGGAGGATTTGACAGGATTGTGAGGGTGGAAAAAAAATATTTGCCGAAAAAGAATGTTTCGTTTCAAAAAATGGGCGATATCAGAAAACCCGCCAGTCCATGGCACGCTGTTCGTCCTTCCTCAAAAATAGGGCCGGATAAAAAGCGTCCTCTTGAAAAACCGGAAACGCGCCGGGCTAATATCATCCATCTGGGAAAAAGAGTTCCGAATGAAATTCTGTCCGTCTCCAAAATCTATACCGCGACGGTTTTATTTGATAAAAAAGCGGAACGAAGGGAAATTTCAGATGAATGCGTCGAGCGTGATCCCGGCGGATTTTTTGAAAATGAAATCCAGGAGAAAAAGGCTGAATTTGAAAAGTGCGTCATATTTTCCGATTCTGATATTTCGAAATCCACTGAAAAAATACTTGTATCTCTTGAAAGCGGACAAAACAAAAAGAAGAAAAAGCGCCGGAACAGGAATTCAAAATCCAGGCTGGCGGATTTTTTTCCAAAATATGATTCTCTGCAAATCCGTTTTTCATCCTCGTTTTCTTTTATCGCCGCAATTTTTTTGTTTTCACTGATCCTTCCCGCCTTCGCTTTTATCCAGAGGGGAATTGAGGTGAAAAAACTCTTATCCGGTTCGGGCGATAATGTCATGGGGGTGATTGCTGAAGCTCAAAGCAATCTATCGTCCGGCCAATTTGAAAAAGCTTCATCAAATTTCGAACAGTCATATGAAATTTTGAAAAGTGCCAACGATGAAGTTTCGAAAATTGGGGGCGATTTCAGCGAAATATTGAGATTCATCCCGGGAGTTTCAAAAATTGCGACCGCCAACTACCTCTTGAGTGCCGGAGAAAATATTTCGCTTGCCGGGAAAATTATGGTCAATTCCATGAAACCTCTTGCAAAAATTGAAAATCCCCTGGAAGCGGAAATGAATTTTTCGCTGGCGGAATTATTTTTAAACCTGCGCGAGGGAGTTCGGGACACCGCCGAAAAGCTCAAAGCGGCCAACGAAGACATACAAAAAACCAATTTTGAGGATCTTCCTCCGGAAATTCAGCCGCAATTTTCCAGCCTGAAGAAGAAATTGCCCCTTGTCGTTTCCAGTCTTGATTCTTTTTCTGACAATTCAAATATTATCCTGGACGTCCTTGGATACAACGGCCCCCGAAAATTTCTCTTTTTGTTTCAAAATAACCAGGAAATGAGGGCTACCGGCGGATTCATCGGAAGCTACGGCATTCTTGACATGTCCGACGGAAGAATCAAAAAACTATTTGTTGATGATATTTATAACCCGGACGGGCAGCTGACGGCCAAGATTATTCCGCCTGAACCCATCCAAAAAATGAGTGCCGTCTGGACAATGCACGATGCAAATTGGTTTCCGAATTTTCCGACCTCGGCTGAAAAAGTCGCCTGGTTTTATGAAAAAACGGGCGGGCCGACAGTGGACGGAGTGATTGCCATGTCCCCCAACGTGATCGAAAAAATGCTATCCATCACCGGACCAATCGACATGCCTGAATACGGCGCTACCGTAGACAAAGATAATTTCAGAGAGATTGCTCAATATGAGGTGGAGGTCGACTATGACAAAGAGCAAAACCAGCCAAAGAAATTTATCGCCGACCTCACCCCAAAAATTCTGAATGAATTGCTGAGCACAAAAAATCCGAAAATGATGTTAATGGCTCTCGATATTGTTGGTTCCGCTCTCAAGGAAAAACACATTCTGGTTTATTCAAAAAATTATAATATCCAAAAAATGATTTCCGGACAGGGATGGTCCGGAGAAATGCTGAGCGCAAGCAAAGATTATTTAAGCGTCATCAATTCCAATATAAACGGCTACAAAACCGACGGTGTGATTGATGAAACCATTGAACACAACGCCCAAATTGGGGCGGACGGCAACATTGTCGATGAAGTGACGGTCACCCGAAAACACAACGGAGGAAACGAAAAGTATGACTGGTGGAATAGGGTAAACGGAAACTATGTGCGCGTTTATGTCCCAAAAGGATCGAAACTCCTTGAAGCCAGCGGACAAACCAGGGAATTTGTCAGCCCTCCGCTTGACTACCAATCCCTTCAGTTCAAAAAAGACCCCCAAGTCAGTCAAATCGAAGAAGCAACAACAATAGACGAGGCCTCCGGGACGAGAATCTATACGGAAGACGGAAAAACAGTTTTTGCCAATTGGGTCTATGTGAGCCCGGGAGAAACAGTGACGCTCAAATATAAATACCAGTTGCCATTCAAACTTTTTTTTGACGACCTTCATCATCCCGCTGAATCGTTCTCAATCCTCTATCAAAAGCAATCCGGCAGTGTCGGAAGCAGTTTATTTTCCAGCGTCCGATTTCCAAGCAGCTATAAGGTGATTTGGAAATATCCGGATCTTTCGGAAGTTGGCGGCAATGAGGTGACCCTGAAAACAAAACTGGAAACGGATAAATTTATTGGCTTTGCCGCTGAAAAAGGACAATGATACGAAAAATTGCTGACAAATTGAAAAACTCACGCCCGTCGGATTCAATCAATTCAGCGGCTTTGATCATTGCCACAGCCGGAATCTTGAGTCGGGCCTTGGGGCTTGTCCGAGACAGGATTTTGGCGGCAAAATTCGGAGCCGGGGACACGCTCGACGTCTATTATTCCGCTTTTCGCGTCCCTGACCTTATCTATAACCTGCTCATCCTCGGAGCTTTGAGCGCCGCTTTTATTCCCGTATTCACAAGCCTCCTGGCCCACGAAAAGAAAGAAGAAGCCTGGAGGCTCGCCAACAGCCTTCTCGCAATGGCGGTTCTGGTTCTGCTTGTGATCTGCGGCGCCTTTGCAATTTTCACGCCATTTTTCATGAAATTTATTACACCCGGATTTTCAGGGGAAAAGCTGGGCGAAGTAATAACCTTGACAAGAATAATGTTTTTGAGCCCGATATTTCTCGGCATAAGCGGTATTTTCGGGGGAATCCTCAATTCTTTCAAGAGATTTCTCGTTTATTCTCTTGCTCCGCTCGTTTATAATCTGGGAATAATCCTGGGAGCGGTCTTTCTTGTCCCTTCTTTCGGGATATCCGGTCTCGCCTGGGGGGTAGCCGGAGGAGCTTTTTTCCATATGCTTATCCAATATCCGGCTGTCAAATTCAGCGGCTTTCAGTTTTCTCCCGCGCTGAGCTTCAGCGACGGACACTTGCGAAAAGTTTTGACGCTGATGATTCCCCGGACTATGGGTCTGGCCGTCACGCAAGTCAATCTTCTCGTCGTGACGATTATCGCATCAACCTTATCCGCCGGAAGCCTGACAATATTCAATCTGGCCAACAATCTTCAAAGTTTTCCGCTAGGTGTTTTCGCTATTCCTTTTGCCTTGGCTGTTTTTCCAACCCTTTCTTATTTTTCAGCCAAGGAAGAAATAGAGAATTTTATCGTTTCCTTTTCTCAAACTTTCCGACAAATTCTTTTTTTCGTGATTCCGGCAAGCATCTTCATGCTTGTCTTTCGGGCCCAAATCGTGAGGGTAGTTCTTGGAAGCGGGAAATTTGACTGGGAGGACACAACGCTTACGTTCCAGGCACTGGGAATTTTTGCCGTGAGTCTTTTCGCCCAATGCCTTGTGCCGCTTCTGGCAAGATCGTTTTACGCCCTTCACAATACAAAGATACCTTTTCTGATCGGCATATTTAGCGAGCTTGTCAATCTGGCATTGGCGCTCCTTCTCTCTCGGATGTACGGCATCCTGGGATTGGTCTGGGCATTCTCTATTTCAAGCATGGTGAATATGTTTTTGCTCTTTTTCATCCTCCGATCAAAAACGGGCGATCTTGACGACAAAAAGATTGTTTCCGTTATAGCTAAAATCGCCCTGTTTTCCCTTGTCGCCGGCGGAGCGGCCCAGCTGACAAAATACATAGTCGGCCCTTATATCGATCTTGACACCTTTTTGGGCGTCTTTTCGCAGCTTTCGGCCAGCGGCGCGGTGGGTATAACGATATTTTTCTCCCTGGCTTTTATTTTCCGGCTTGAAGAATTCGAGGCTGTTAAAAAGCTTCTCTCAGGGAAATTTTTTGGAATGCGCCAGTCCATACCGGATGACCCGACCCAAGCCAGCGGGATGTAATCAGGTTAGAGATATTTCTTCTAAACTCTATTCAAAAAATCGCGAATGTCAATCGAATACCCATCGTTTCGAAAAAAAATCACGGGCACCGAGCGAAATGAGCCCAATCCGGCTTTGAAATTTCTGAAAAAAAGCGCCGGCATCATGGCGGCCGTCGGGATCATGACTCTGAATCCGAACCAGGGCTTCCTCGGAAAAAATAGCAGCATCGAAAACGGCCCGGAATTTTACATTGAGCATGCCTTGAAAAATAATCCGCTTCTCCGAAGGGAGACCCAAAAGAAAATTGATTTTTTGGTCGAGGCCTTTTCAAAAGATGCTCTGGATCTCATGGCTGCTGCTGATCTTCAGGCTCGGGAAGCCAGAAAAAATCACAATTTTCATCCAAGCGTCAACGGTTTTGAAAAACTGGGAATTGATCCGAAATACCTTCTCAAGATCTTCAGTGAAGAAGAAGGATGCTATCCAAAAGGCACAATCAATGGAAACGTGGCCAATATTTCATATGTCAATGAAGTGCGATATATGCAGGCCCAGTATGGGACAGACGGAAGATTTCTGGCAGCAGGCGTTGCCAGCTACGCAAAAGATGACATTACTTTTTTTCAAATACCGGTCAGGTCCTTTCCAAAAGGAAAAGAGCCCACCAATGCGCTCCGCGCCCAGTCGGTCGTCCGTTTTTTCGGACACGAGTTGGGACATATGTGCCAGGGCACTTTCAGCAATTTTCTTTCGCCGGAAGAAAGAATTGATTTCTTGTGCGATGTCACAAGCGCTTTTCCCAATTCTGGACTGGTCGGGCGGGAAAGATTTGAAGACTATGTGGGCCAAATAAAGAACAAAGATCAAAAAAAAGAATATTACCACGTCATCAGTGAGTATTGGGCGATCCTTTGCGAGACCTATTTGAACGAGCCTGAGAAATTTTTCTCCATCACTTCTCCCGAGGAACAGGCTCTCGTCAAGAGATGGCTGCTTCGGGACAAGGGCAAGGATTTCGATCCGGTGGCGGCGCGAGACAAAAGACACCTTCTAACCGAGCGGATGGTAGCTGATCAGAACGTGAGAACAAAACAAAGAGAGGCGAAAAAAATAAAGATGGCGGCACCAAAAAAACAGTCTCCGGCAAAGAAGCAATCATTTTCCCGAAAAAGACTTCTCAAATAGCGTCTATCATGCCCCGACTTTTCCCAGCGGGGTTTTTCATTTCCGCTCCTGAATGCGGTTTTCTTGAAAAAAAGGCGGCTTTGCGGTAGGATGAGAATAACATGGACACGCAAAACTGGTATCAAAGCCTTCTGAAACCTTTTTGGGCGCCGCCGAGCTGGCTTTTCGGCCCGGTGTGGACGGTTTTATACGCGATCATCGCCGTGACTTTCGGGGCGGCCGGCTATTTGTTCTGGAAAGGCCGCATTTCCTTTCTCGTCCTTTTGCCGTTCATTCTCAATCTGATTTTCAATTTCGCTTTCACTCCTATACAGTTCGGACTGAAAAATAATTTCTTAGCCGCTCTCGATATCATCTTTGTTCTCGCGACGCTCATCTGGGCGCTTGTTGCCATCTGGCCCCACGTACGCTGGATCGCGCTGGCGAATATCCCGTATCTTTTGTGGGTCATCTTTGCGGCAATTCTCCAGCTGACGATTACATATTTGAATTGGAAATAAGTTTATGATTAGACTGGTATTGATTGCGGCCATAATAATATTCTACGCAATCCGATGGCGATTTAGTGTCCTCAAGCGCGCCTCGAAAAACAAAATCAGCCGTCCGCTGGCCGTCGGAGAACTCTTGATTCTTGCCATCGCCATTTCCCAGCTTGCCGGTTTCGACCCCTTGAAACTCAACGCACCTCCGATTTTGAGCTACATCGGACTGGCCGTGGCGCTCGCCGGAGCAATTTTTGCCAGTATCGCCAGACTAACGCTCAAGCAAAATTATGTCCCCGCATCGGCTGCCGGCGTGCCCGAAAATTTGGTCACCGGCGGAATATACAGGACTGTCAGGCACCCAGCCTATCTCGGAACGCTCCTTGCTTTTATCGGCTTTGAGTTGGCGCTCGGCAGTTATCTGATTTTTATTTCGCTCATCCTTCTGGTTATAATCGTAAAGCAGATCGGAAAAGAAGAGAAAACAACAGCCTTATCTTTCAAGGATGAATGGAAAGATTACACCAAAAAAACGCCGCACAAACTGATTCCACTTATATTCTAGACCTTCCCAACATGCAATGTTAGTAAAATGATAATGAAGAAGCAAAAAACAAAAAGGAAAGGAGAATTTGAAATGCCCGGCTGGATGGAATGCTTTTGGAAAAGAAAGTCCTGCGGAAAAAAAGGCTGCCCCGTTTGCGGACGGATTGAAAAGGATCATGAGAAGAATATCGAGCGGGGAGAAAATCCCGACGAAATGAAATTTGCCCTAGATGATCTTGGAAAACATTTCAAAGAGACTCTGGATCTCGTCAAAAAAGACGCCGAAAAGATGGGAATTGATATTACAAATATTGATGATATTCAAGCGCCGCCCGAGCCGGAAAAATATCCTTTGTGCAATGAAGTTGTCAAATGGAGGGATTCCGTTTATTCGCTTATTGAAAACAAAGAATTGCCTCTTTGGGCATATACGGAGGCCGCGGATGATCTTTTCTGGTATTCCAATACGATTTGCGCAAAAACCTACCGCCAATTTTGCAACAAATGGCAAATTGAAAAAGGAGACAAATTTGGTGATTTCGATTATGAATACACGAAATATGTTTTGAGTGAATGTTTTGACATCATCCAGAAATCAATTTCGGAATTGATCCCGACTTGCACGGAGGACAAAATGAAATTGATGTTTGTCTCCGACAGCGCCCTGAAGTTGAAAGCGAAAGTTTTGAAAATATGACTCCCACAGCCACATTCTCACATTCTTGAGAATGTGAGAATGTCGTATTTCACGAGCATATTATCAAGTTTAAATTATATCTATGGGCATAAAGATCTGGCGCTGCGGGACATCTCGGAGCACAAGAAAGTAAAACGAAAAATTGAAGAATGCATTCCCGAATCCCTTGAGGCGGGCAAAATATACGATTTTCTCAAAAAAGACCAGCGAAACTATTGGCTGCGCGGCGGAATCCCCTTGATCGAGACACGCGGCGGAGAAAAACTTTCCCGTCCTCGGGCCAGCATCCAAATTCTGGAAGCGACACATTTCTTGGAAAAAGGGGAAATATGGACAAAGGGTAAATACAAAGTTATTGAAGTATTCCAGGACGACGGGATAAAATTCGAAGGATTGCGGAGAGTTGGCGAACTGGATTTTTGATTACGTATTTCCGGCGGGGGTAAATTATGATGTGAGAAAGCAATTTATGAATAGAAGAAGATTCAAGATTGTTCCGGCTTCATATTTGGTCTTGGAAAAGAATGGTAAAATTCTGCTGTTAAGGCGATTCAACACCGGATTTCAAGACGGAAAATATGGATTGGTATCCGGTCACCTCGATGGCAATGAAACCTTCAAGCAATGCATGATTCGGGAGACAAGAGAAGAAGCAGGGATAACTGTAAAAAAAGAGGACATGGAAATTGTTCACGCTATGCACCGCTGTGAGATGTTTAATGAAATCGGCTTGCGGGAACGGATAGACATTTTCATAAGAGTGACAAAATGGGAGGGCGAGCCAAAAAACATGGAACCAGATAAGTGTGATGATTTAAGTTGGTTTTCTCTTGGTAATCTGCCCGAAAATACAATTCCATATATAAGATTTGCATTGGGGTGCATCAACAAAAATATTTTTTATAGCGAATTTGGGTGGAGGTGACGTAATCATCCCGGTCTTCGCTAAGGTTCGACAAGCAAGATCTGCTGCCCAAGTTCGGCAGGGAAATATCTCAAATTCTTCATGAATTATGAAAAAAGTGATTTTCATTACCGGGAATCAGGGCAAGGCCGATTATCTGGCAAAATATCTTGGTTTTCCGGTTGAGCATAGGAAACTGGACCTGGAAGAGATCCAATCTCTTGACCTCAAAAAAATCGTGGAACAAAAAGTCCGGCAGGCTTATGGCATAGTGAAGAAACCAGTGATTGTGGAGGATGTTTCCTTGGAGTTTTCCGCGCTTGGGAAGCTGCCGGGGCCTTTCATCCGGTTCTTTGTTGACACTGTGCCCTTCGCAACGATTTGTTCTCTCGTAAACGGGAAAACGAGAAAAGCGACCGCGCGCTGCGTTTTTGGATATTTCGACGGAAAAGAATTGAATCTTTTTGAGGGAAAACTCGAAGGAGAAATCGCCAAAAAACCGGCGGGAAAGAAAGGCTACGGATGGGATCGGATATTCATTCCTGCGGGATATTCCGTGACTCGGGCATCGCTCGGCGAAGATGATGACCGGAAAACCTATCTTAAAGCGAAGCCTTTCGCAAAACTGAAAAGGCATCTGCTCAATTCCAGAGTTCCAAAAAAATAAATTCCATGGAGAAATCAACATTCGAGAAAACAACTGCAAACCCGGAAATGAAAAAAGCTATTTCTTTCGGTTCGATTATTTCGGGAATCAGAGCCCCGTTCGAAAAATATTATGCGACTCTTGCGGAAAAGGAACAGCACATCAGGGGTCTTTTGCCAGAAAATTGGATGGATCCGGATTTTGACATTGAAGAAAAATTGAAAAACGTCAAGGGTCTGCTGATAGAGAAAGCCGGCCCGACTGAAAGCGGGTATTCCATGGTCGACACGCAGGGTCTAGGAAAAAAGATTTATACTTCCAACATATATGAGGGTTGCCCAATTCTTGAGGATGGCAAGACGGTGAACTTTTTCGGGAAAGTTGATTTTCAGGCTGACGCGAAAAAACTTCCGTTTCGGAACGGAACAATCGGAGCTGTTTTTTGCTCCTGTTTAGGAAAAGTGTGTACGGACGACGAAGATTTTTTCAGGAACAGGATGAAGAATGTCATACTTAGGGAAGAGGCCATAAAAGAGGCTCTGCGCGTCTTGGAGCCGGGGGGATTACTGATTTTGCAGGATTTCTGGATGGAAGACATGAAAATGGCGGAGCATCTCGGTTTCAAGATTAAGCAAAAGGCAGTTGATGCAAGCTTTCCAAAGCATGTCAGATGCTCATTTATCGCTGAAAAGCCAATTCTTTCTGGCGATGAAAACGGCGATAAATTCCGTCCGCCGGTTGCGAGAGGGATCGAAAAACATATTTTTGAAGCTTGAAAATATGCGGTATCCTTTGAAAAACTGGAAAAGGCTCAAGCGGGGATACAGTTTCGGCGCGAAGACCTTTTATTCTGATTTTCATCTGGGGACTGATTATCTTGTTCCGGACGGGACTCCCGTTTTCGCTCCGCTAAAATGCGAAATCGTAAAAGTCGGAAATTTTCCTGAAGGCGGGAATACGATCCACGTGAAAATGATGGAAAAAGAGTACGGCCTGCTCGTCATGCGCCTTATGCATCTTTCCAAAGTGTTTCCGCTCGGGAAATATAAGGCGGGCGAAATTCTGGGCCGCACCGGGAACACGGGAAGCCTCACCCGAGGTCCGCATCTCCACATTGACTTGAGCCGCGGCAAAGTCAAGACAGGGGTCTGCAAAAATTTCATCGACCCGGACAAATTTTTCAGCTTGAGGCCGAGCAGGCGGCGAAATTGACTGCCGAAATGCCTGCCCTCAATCGAGTTCACTTGTTTTAGAGGCTGAATTGTCTATACTAGAGGAAAGCCCATAACTATTTTTTTGCGATTTATGGATGCCACGAGCGCCGCTCAACCTGGCTGCAAAGCCACTTTTCGCCAAATGTTTCGGAAAACGCTGGACGGCTTTGCCGCGAGATCCATCGGCTATTTTTGTACCAGCGGCATGATGAAAAAAATCCTTTCCGGGCTGGAAAAGAAAATGCGACAGGAGATGATGCGCAACGAAAGGTATCCTAAAAAAGTGCAGGAAGACAAATATATCATGTACCGGAACTTGATTTTTGCAATTCTAAAAGCAATTGAAAACGCAAAGAAGTCCCCAAACGTCCAAAGGGCAATTATCCGGGCAGTGAAAAACGTGTCTCTCGACAAAATGAAAAGGACCGCGAAATTCATCAAAAAGCACGGGCGCAAGCCTCCGGCATTCCTGGTCATTGGACCGGGAAAACAATGCAATCTGAAATGCGCCGGCTGTTACGCCGGCAGTTCCGCTGCTGATTCCGAAAAAATCGAATGGGATACGCTGGACCGAATCATGGATGAAAAAGAAAAATTATGGGGCTCTTATCTCACCGTGATCACCGGAGGAGAACCTTTGCTATATAATAGCCAAGGCAAAACGGTGCTCGATCTGGCGAAAAAATACTCCGACAATTATTTCGTCATGTTCACAAATGCTACATTGATCGACAGGCCGATGGCGAAAAAAATTCAGTCAGCGGGAAACATATCCTTGGCGATATCAGTTGAAGGCTTGGAAGAAGAAACGGACGCGCGTCGCGGAAAAGGGACCCACAAAAAAATTATGTCCGCCATGGAGAATTTGAGAGAAGTCGGGATTCCGTTTGGCATTTCACTCACGGCCACGCGTAAAAATGCCGATGCTATTACCCGCGACGATGTGATCGACTTTTATTTCAAGAAAAAAAGCGCTATGTATGGCTGGATTTTTCAGCTGATGCCAATCGGCAGGGCATCGGACATTGATCAAATGGTCGATGCGGAGCAGCGGATCAGACTGTTGAGACAGACCCAGCGACTGGCGCGCGAACGCAAAATTTTCTTGGTTGATTTTTGGAATAACGGCTGTTTGAGCGACGGATGCATTTCCGCCGGCCGGCCGGAGGGATACTTGTATATAGATTGGAATGGCAATGTCGCTCCTTGCGTTTTCAACCCTTATTCCCCGGTCAATATAAATGATGTCTACCGGAAGGGCGGAAACCTAAACGATGTTTTGGAGGCGCCTTTTTTTGAATCCATTCGGAAGTGGCAAAGAGAATACGCGCTCGACAAAAAGCCAAAGGAACTGGGAAACTGGCTGATTCCCTGTCCCATAAAAGACCACTACAAAGATATGAAAAAAATCTTCGACCGGCACCATCCCAAGCCGATAAACGAAGCCAGCCGGCTGGCCCTGGAGGACAGAGAATACGAAAAAGGTCTTTGCGATTATGGCGAGAAAGTTGCAGCCGCGGCCGATCCCATTTGGAAGAAAGAATATCTGGAAGAAAAATAGAAAATCAGACGGGTGTCCTCAGACTGAATTTCGGCGGGGGAAAATAAATTATAACATGTTAAATATAATTTTATGAAACCAATAGCGGAACTTGCCGCGGAGCATGGGCCAATCAAATTGATGCTTCGCGTGCTTGAAAAAATATGCAAAAAGATCGAAGCCGGCGAAGCCGTTCCGGTCGAGCATCTTGAGCGGGCAGTCGTTTTCATTCGGGAGTTTGCCGACAAATGCCATCACGGAAAAGAGGAAAATCTGCTGTTCCCGGCAATGAAGGAAAAACAAATTGCCGATGAAATTTCACTCATCGAAGAATTGATCGAGGAACACAAAGCCGCAAGAAATTTTGCGCGCGGTATGGCAGAGGGGATCGAAGCCAAAAACTTGGGGCGTTTTTCCGAAAACGCGAGAGGCTATATTTCGCTTCTTGACCGGCATATCGACAAGGAAAACAATGTCCTTTTCCCAATGGCCGACACATCCCTTTCGGAGGAAAAGAAAAACGAACTCGAGGCGGGATTCGAAAACGTCGAAAAAAATGTGGTGGGAGTTGGACGGCACAAAGAGCTTCAAGGATTGATCCATCAGCTGAAAGAAATATACAAATAATTTTTCAAAAATTCATGAAAATCAACAAAGCCTGGCATTTGAAGAATAAGGTGCCGAAAAACGCGACGCTCAAGGACAAAATCAAGTGGCACGAAGGCCATGCGAAAAACTGCAGCTGCCGCGATTCCGCCACGCACCTCAAAAAAATGAAGGCTAAGCAAAAAGAAAACCGTTCATAGTTTCACCGAGTTAAATTTTGAAAAAATATCATGACTCCAAAATTCTTGAGAATTTGAAAATGTTATGTTTTTGGGTCATATTTATTTTTAGTCTCCATCCCCGCGAGGAATAATTAAACATTAAATTTATATATATGGCGGAAAAAATCAAAGTCGAAAACCACAGCTTCACGGCTTTTTCCTGGTTCGCCGGCTGGCTTTTCACAATCGGATTTTTGAATCTTTCTTTCGGGCAAGGAGTGCTGGCCATCCTGCTCTGGCCTTACTATATCGGCGTCTATGTCAGCGCGCTAATCAAATAACATATTATATGGAAACGTGATACAGACAGAGAGATCCATTGACGATGGGACGGCACGGATCCGGGAAGAATATAAGCTGACACAAGATCATTTCGAGCAGCTCAAAAAATTCAAATAAAAATGAAAAAGAAAGATAAAAAGAACAAAACCCATACTCTTATAATTTCTGATTTTCATCTGGGATCAAGAGTCAGCCGTTCAAAGGAGGCGGCGGAACTTCTCAACAATTTTCAGTTCAAGAAGCTGATTCTCCTTGGAGATATTTTCGAGGACCTCAATTTCAACCGTCTAAGCGATGACGACTGGAACTTGATATCGGTCATCAGCAAACTGTCCAAAACGACAAAAGTCAGATGGGTAGAGGGAAATCATGACAAAGGGCTCGCAAATATATTTTCGGCGCTGACCGGAGCCCGTCTTCACAGAGTATATCGATGGCAGCACAATAACCGGAAATATCTCGCCATTCATGGCCATCAATTTGACAATTTTCTCATAGACAACGCTTTTCTCAGTATCTTAGCAAGCCAGTTATACAATCTTGTGCAGCTTTTTGATTTCAAGGACAAAAGGATCAGCCATTTTCTGAAAAGCAAAAGCAAGGGATGGCTTCGCCTCTCGGAAAAGGTTGCCAGCCGCGCGATTCTTTATGCCAAACTTCGCGGCGTGAATTATATTTTTTGCGGCCATACCCACAAGGCAATGTTTGAAAAAAGGGGAAATATTCGCTATTACAACAGCGGCTGTTGGACGGATGTGCCATCAACATATATCACGCTGGACGGAAATAGAATAAAAATCAATGAATATTGAAGCAAAGTATCCTCATTTTTTATTTGCAAAAAGGCGAAAATAGGCTAGAATATGCAGCATGAATGACCAACAAAACACCCGCAATTTTTGCATAATCGCCCATATCGACCACGGCAAGTCCACCCTTGCCGACAGGATGCTTGAGATCACCAACACCATCGAACAGCGGAAAATGAAGGAACAGCTTCTGGACACGATGGATCTTGAGCGGGAAAGGGGAATCACCATCAAGCTTCAGCCTGTGAGAATGAATTTCAAAGAATACACCTTGAACCTAATAGACACTCCCGGACACGTGGATTTCGCTTATGAGGTCTCCCGGTCCCTTGCCGCGGTTGAGGGCGCAGTTCTTCTCGTAGACGCTTCAAAGGGCGTTCAGGCTCAAACCGTCGCCAATTTATACCAAGCAATCGAGCAAAATCTTGAAATAATTCCCGTTGTCAATAAAATTGATCTTCCCAACGCTGAAATAGAAAAAACAAAAAAAGAAATCGTGCATCTTCTTGGATGCAAAAAAGAAGATATTCTCGAAGCCAGCGGAAAAACAGGAAAAGGAGTCTTTGAAATTCTCGAAAAAATCGTCGAAAATATTCATCCGCCAAAAGGAGAAGGGGGGAAACCTCTTCGGGCGCTTATTTTTGATTCAAAATATGATACCTTCAAGGGAGTTCTTGCTTACGTGAGAATTATCGACGGAGAAGTCAGAGCCGAGAATAAAATAATAGCGATGGCGACCAAACAGGAAAGCCTGGTCATTGAAGTCGGACATTTTTCTCCCGATTTGGCAAAGACTGAAATTTTATCCCCCGGCGATATCGGCTATATTGCCACCGGCTTCAAAACCGTCGAAGATTGCCGAGTGGGTGATACGATAACCGTCACAAGCCGCAATCCTGAAATCGAAAGGCTGCCTGGATATAAGGAGATAAAACCGGTAGTATACGCCAGCTTTTATCCGAAAGAAGGAAACGATTATAATTTCATGCGGGACGCGCTTGGCAAACTGAAACTCAATGATGCCGCGTTCGCTTTCGAACCAGAATCCAATCTGGCCTTGGGAAGGGGTTTCCGGTGCGGATTTCTTGGTCTTCTTCATATGGAAATCATCCAGGAAAGACTGAAACGCGAGTTTGAGATTGACCCGGTCATTACGACCCCAAGCGTCGTATATGAGGTGAAGGTGAAAGGCCAGGACGAAAAAATGAAAATTTTTTCACCTCTTGAGATGCCTGACCCTTCCTTGATAGAATCTATCGAAGAGCCTTATGTGAAACTTGATATCATATCTCCATCGAAATACCTCGGACCAATCATGGAGCTCATGAGAAATACGCGGGCGGAATACAAGAACACGGAATATCTCGACGCCGAAAGGCTCATTCTCACTTTCAATTCTCCTCTCACTGATGTAATCATTGATCTCCATGACAAGCTGAAAAGCGCTTCCAGCGGATTTGCTTCGATGAACTATGACTTCACCGGATACCGATCAAACGACCTGATAAAACTTGACGTTATTGTCGCCGGAGAGAATGTGGACGCATTTTCGCGCGTTATTCCCCGTCAAAATTCATTCTCCGAAGGAAAAGCGGTCGTTGAAAAATTGAAAAATTCAATTCCCCGCCAGAATTTTCAGGTCGCCATTCAGGCAGCCATTGGCGGAAAAATAATTGCCCGTGAAACCCTCAAAGCTTTTCGGAAAGACGTGACTGCCAAGCTTTATGGCGGCGATGTCACCAGAAAGAGAAAACTCCTGGAAAAGCAGAAGAGAGGCAAGAAGAAAATGACCCAGGCTGGAAAAGTCGAGATTCCCAGTTCTGCCTTTTTGGCGGTTTTGAGAAAATAGCCTTTTATGGTAATATAAGCATATGAAAGGAAGACACCGAAAAAAAATAAGGATCGCCTGGATCGTGATTACGCTTCTTGCCGTGCTGTCGATGGTCGCTTTTACGGTTGCTCCGCTTATCAATAATTTTTAGGATGGCTAAAAATAGAAAAAACCCGGGACAAAATAGAAGAGGCATCAGTTTTTTTTCCGGTCTCTTTTTTCTGGCAGGACTTGCGGTTTTGGTGATGATAGGTATTTCACTAGGAAAAGAAACCTACCGAAAAAGGCAAATACAAAAAGAGATCGAAAATCTCCAAGCTGAAATCCAGAAAATTAATCAGGAAAACAGCGATTTAGACAATCTGATTTCCTATTTATCCAGCCGGGAATTTCAGGAAAAGGAAGCAAGGGAAAAACTGAATCTGCAAAAAGAGAACGAAAAAATGATTGTTTTGCGGAAAGATGTCGGGCCGAAAAATACCGCGCCGGGAAATGGAGATGCGAAGAATGGGGAAGCACCGGAAGACAATACTCCGAATTGGAAAAAATGGCTTGAATTATTTTTTTCCAAAAAAAATTAAACTTCTATAAATCATAAAAAGCCATGGCAAAAACAAATCTGCGAAAAAAATCAAAAAATTTGGCGATTTGGATATTCCTCGCCGCACTCCTTATTTTTTTGACCTTAGCCGCTCTTATTTTTGGGGTATACCGCTCTGATTGGGATAATCGTCTCCTAAAAACCGCGGAAAACGCCATTCCTTTCCCAGCCTTATATATAAAGGGAGCTGGCTTTATAAATATTGATGAAATCAAGGAAGATAATCAGGCGATAAGGAAATTCTATGAATCTCAAGACTTTGACAAAGTCGGAATGCGCGTTGATTTCAGCACCGAACAGGGCGAAAAAAGGCTTAAGGTGACGGAAAAGGGAATTATCAATAAGCTGGTAGAAAACAAGATTGTTATTGCTTTGGCGGAAAAAAGGGACATTAGTATAACAGATGCGATCGTAGATCAGCAGGTAAACTCAAGCATAGATGAATTCGGCAACCGCCAGAACCTGATGAGTGATTTGGCCCGTCTTTATGGCTGGAGCTTAGATGATTTCAAGAAAAAAGTCGTGAAGCCGGAACTATATGCCGGCAAGCTGTCCGAAATTTATAAAAATGAAATAGATATTGCCGAACAAGAGGCGAAGGCAAATTCGCTCCGCGAAAGAGTTGCCTCGAAAAAAGAAGATTTTGCCAAAGTCGCAACGGAAACTTCAGAGGGAGAAAGCGCGAAAAACGGCGGGGATCTTGGTTGGTCGACTGAGAGCCAGCTTGTTCCCGAAATTTCCGAGAAAGCTTTTTCTATGCAAGTCGGTGAGATTAGTCCGGTAATAAGAAGTTCTCTCGGATTTCACATTATAAAACTGGAAGAAAAGAAAATTGAAGAAGGAGAAAATCTCGTCCGCATACGCCAAATTTTCGTGAAAACAGTCACTTTCGGTGATTGGCTTCTGGATCAGATGAAAAAATACGACGTGGCGGTTTTTTTGAAGGACTATCAATGGAACGCGGAAAAGGCCAGAATTGAATTCAAAAACAAAGATATGATTGATTTTGAAAGCAATTTGGATGTCAATTCGCAAGGGGATCCGTCCGTTTTCTTCTAATCACTTGGTGAAAATAAGTCAAAAAAACTCGGTTTTTGCGCGACCGAGTTTTTTAGAGCCGATGCGCGGGATCGCCCTCCTCCGCTAAAGCTTCGGCAGGCAAAAAACGCGGACCAGAGTTTACCCCCCACATCATTTGAGCCGGAAGCGAGAGTCGAACTCGCGACCTTCGCTTTACGAAAGCGCTGCTCTACCACTGAGCTATTCCGGCTTATTTTATTTTTCCGCCAACTGCCTTGCCCGCCAAAGCTTTAGCGTCGGCGGGAGCTACATCGGCTTGTATAAAATATTAAGCGGGTGATGGGAATCGAACCCACAACTCAACCTTGGGAAGGTCGTGTATTACCACTATACTACACCCGCGCGCACAAACAAATTATACCAACTATTGTGAATCTGGCAACATAATATCAATTGTGTTAAAATAACTTCAATGAAAGAAATTATTGCGATAATCGAAGATTTGAAAAATAAAATCATCCTCGCGGGTGACCGTCTTTGACTTGCTGGAAAAGAACAAAAGAATTCAAGAGCTTGAAAAACAAACAAAGCGGAAAAATTTCTGGCAGGATGCCGAAACAGCCAAAAAAATAATGCAGGAACTCGAAACTCTGCGAAATGAATCCCGCGAGGCAAATGAACTGGAAGCGGAAATAACCAATCTTTGGGAAATGGCCCAAATCGCCGGCGATGATGACGAGCTTAAGGAAGAAATATTGAAAAAACTGCCGGAAATCAAAAATAAAGTTGAAAAAATCGAAATTAGAAAGCTGTTTCAAGGCAAATATGATCGCCGCAATGCCATACTATTTATCCACAGCGGAACAGGAGGGACAGACGCTCAGGACTGGGCAGAGATGCTTCTTCGGATGTATCTCCGTTACGCCGAAAGAAAAAAATGGAAAGCAAAGATTGTTTCCTCAACGCGAGGCCAGGAAGCGGGAATAAAAAGCGCGACAATAGAGATTGACGGCATATCGGCCTACGGACACCTCAAGGCAGAAGCGGGCGTGCACCGATTGGTGCGTTTGTCGCCATTTAATTCCAATAATCTCCGGCAAACTTCGTTTGCGCTAGTTGAAATTTTGCCCGAAATTGATAAAATAGAAAATGTCGAAATCAATCCCGCTGATTTGAGAATCGACACATTCAGAGCGGGAGGAGCCGGTGGCCAGCATGTGAACAAAACTTCAAGCGCGGTTCGCATTACCCATATTCCAACTGGCCTCTCTTCCAGTTCTCAAAGCGAACGCAGCCAGCTGCAAAACAGAGAGCAGGCGATGAAAATACTCAAGGCCAAGCTGAATCAAAAAAATCTCAAAGAGCAAGAAGACAAAGAAAAAAAACTGAAAGGAAAACACGCCGAAGTCCAGTGGGGAAGTCAGATTCGTTCCTATATTCTGCATCCCTACAAGCTCGTCAAAGACCACCGCACAAAATTCGAATCAAAAAATCCAAACGAGGTGCTTGAGGGGAAAATTGAAGATTTCATTGAAGCATACCTGAAAAATGTCAATGATTGAATTTAAAAGCGTAAAAAAAATATACACAGGCGGCATAATGAACACTTGCGCTCTTGATGATGTCAGTTTTTCCATTGATGAGAAAGAGTTTGTTTCTTTTGTCGGCCACAGCGGAGCGGGAAAGTCAACAATATTGAAAATGATATATGCCGAAGAAAAACCTTCGTCGGGAGAAGTATTGTTCAACGGGGAGGACATAACACACATAAAACCGAAAGGGATGCCTCTCCATCGCCGCCGTATCGGAACGGTATTTCAGGATTATAAGCTCCTCCAAAAAAAGACAGTCTTTGAAAATGTTGCTTTTGCACTCGAAGTTTCGGGTTATCCAAACAGCGAAATCCGGAAAAGCGTTCCCCAAATTCTTGAAATTGTGGGATTATCAAACAAGGCGGAAAACTATCCCCATGAAATTTCCGGCGGTGAGAAGCAACGGGTGGCGATCGCCCGGGCGCTTGTTCACCGTCCGGCCCTCATTATCGCCGATGAGCCGACTGGAAATCTTGACCCGATCAGCGCTTGGGGAATTATCCAGCTGCTTATGAAAATTAATAAACTGGGAACAACAGTGGTTCTAGCCACTCATGACAAGGAAGTCGTCAATAATATCAAAAGACGCGTCATTACCCTTGATCAAGGAAGAATAATCAGGGATCATAGCAAAGGACGCTACGCCATATGATAATTTTGACTCTCACCAGAACTTTCAAGTCCGGTTTTCAAAATTTCTTTCGAAATGGGTCTTTGACTGTGGCGGCGGTCAGTATTCTGACGCTGGCGCTTCTCATCATCAGCGTTATCCTGGTTATTTCTATCAGTGCTAATATGGGACTCAAGTATGTCCAGGATAAGATTGATATTCGAGTTTATTTCAAAGGCAATGTTGAGGAGCAGGACATAATGGCTTTTCGTTCCGAAATTCAAAAATACAAGGAAGTCAAGGCCGCCGAATATATTTCGAAGAACAAAGCCCTCGATGATTTCAAGGCTGCCAATGCCGGAAAACCCGACATCCTGAAAGCTGTCGAGGCCGTCGAAGAAAATCCGCTTCTTGCCTCCGTGAACATCAAAGCCGCAAACCCGGAGCAATATGATATTATTGCCAAATCGGTTGAGAATTCAAGCTATCGGGACAATATAGCCAGCATCAACTACCAGCAATATAAGCTTGTTATTGACCGCTTCAATACGACCATCAAAACGATCCGAAAGACCGGGGCGTTTCTTTTCGTTTTATTTTCCCTTATCGCGATTCTCATCACTTTCAACGTCATCCGGATGACAATTTTCAACCACGGAACGGAAATTGAAATAATGCGGCTCGTCGGGGCTTCAAACAATTTCATTCGCCTGCCCTTTGTTTTCGAGGGCGTAATTTATGGAATTTTCGCGGCTGTTATTTCGATTATTCTTCTTTATCCGATCATGAAAGTTGTCACTCCCTACGTCGTCGGTTCGGCGTATGTTCAGATCATTCAGGCTGATTTCATCAGATATTTCGTTTTGATCTTCATTGCCCAGCTTTTTGTGGGTGTTTTTTTGGGTATCATCAGCAGTATCCTCGCGATCAGGAGATATTTGAAGGTGTAAATAAATTATCTTGCCGTGCAGCACCAATTACGTAACTAGTTACGTAATTTTTTTATTCTGGGGCTGTGAGGAAAACTTCGAACATATATATTTCTTTTCGAATACCACCTTTTCAAATCCCGAAGCATTTGCTTCCCATTTTTGAATGCAATATTTTTAGGATATTTTCCAATACTGAACCATCGCAGTTCTGAAATATCGTCGCCCGGTTTCATTTTGCCGCTCCTAATTTTCACAATGTATGTAATATTAAGAGTTGATTCTTTTTCTGCTCCGTAGGTATCCATTATAAAATCAAGTCTGTCGATAACACGGACTCTGAGACCGCTTTCCTCCAGGACTTCTCTTTTCATTCCAGCTTCGGGATGTTCTCCATCTTCCAAAAATCCGCCGATAATATCCCATTTTCCCTTTGAAGGATTGATCCTTCTTTTTCCAAGCAACACTTTATCTCCATCGATTATTAAGGCGCTTGCTGTTGGTTTCGAATTTTGGTAGAAAACAAATTCGCAATCCAAACACCAAAACCTTGGAAAAGCAGCTTTCTTTATTTTCAATCTTCCTCCACATTTTGGGCAGAATTTATATTTCATAAATTTGGCTCCGAACGCTGAACGAAATCCGAACTTTTTTTAGCGAAAATCCGAACGCTGAATTTTGAAAAACTTTTACGCTCGGGCGGGCAAAAAGAAAAGGGGTTGGGGGAAGGAATTTTTGCCTGCTTTCGCTTTTCCGCCGTCGCCGAATTTCGTGCCAGCGGAGCTGGCGCGCCGTCTGAATTTTTAATCAATTTCCAAAAAGTATCCTTACGGAAAATTGTTTAAATTTAAACATTCTTAAAAAAATCAAACAATTTTCCGAGATTGCTTTTCCTTTTCGAGCGAATAAGTTCTTTGAGAGAAGGTATTTCTTTTTTCATCATTTTTTCACCGGCCAGAATTTTATTTTGTCCGTTCACAAAATCATACCATTTGTTGGATCCCAAATCTAAATTTATGACGATATCCGCTTCTTTTGATTGATAAAAGGATAAATAATGGCGCATGATATTCATCGAATCATGGGCGATGTCCAACAGGCCGGATCGCCAATTATCATCCACATAGTGTTTGTCTAAATTGACGGCAATAACAATATCCGCGCCCATTTTTCGCACAATTTCAACCGGAACCGGCGCTCCCACTCCTCCATCAACCAATGTTTTTCCGTCCTTTTCCACCGGTTGAAAAACCAATGGCATGGAAATGCTGGCTCGAATGGCATCGGCTATATTCCCGCTGCGAAGAACCACGATTTCGCCTGTTTTTATGTCAGTCGCGGTGGCCGCAAACGGCACCCGGCAATCCTCGAAGTTTTTGGCCACCAAGTTGCTTTCAATGAAAGATTTTATCCTTTCTCCCTTTATAAATCCTTTCCCCATGCGAGGATCGACCAAAGAGAACACATCCCGATTGGTCATATCCAAAACAATTTTTTCAATTTCTGCTATGCCCAGCCCTGACGCCCAAAGGCCGCCAATCACGGCGCCGATACTGGAGCCGGCAACGCAGTCGATTGGAATGTTATTCTCTTCCAAGACTTTTATCACGCCAATGTGGGCGAGACCCCTCGCCGCTCCGCTACCCAAAGCCAGACCGATTTTTGGTTGTTTTGTTTTTTTCATAAATCGAATGTTACGGTGGTTTACCTGCAATACTCACTCTTCGCGCCTGACCGTTCATCGCTGGCAGGTAATGATTTTACTCTCTGCGCGTCTGAAGCGGGCAGCAGGTCAAACCAACAGATGCCATGTCTCGCCAACGAATTTTTTTCATCAATGGTTATGCCATTTTTTTGGCGCAGATCATACACGCCGAAATCGACAAATACATTACCCTCCCGATTGACGCTGGTTGCGATGACATCGCCCGTCGTGACGTACACATCATCGGGAAACAGGGTCGTTCGTGAATCATTCACTTTCGCTTCAGGCAATTGCCGGGCATACGCCTCAAATCGCGGAGTTAGGGTTGCCAGATGATCAAATCGGTACATGATGCCGCAGTCATGGATAAAATCAAATAAATATTGAACCTGCCCATCCTCAATATACCGGCTCGCGTCTTGCAGCCGGGCATCCAGAGGCACTGTGACGGTTATGGCGTCGCTCCGATACCCATCAAACCTAAATCCGCCGTGCGCCTTAAAATCATCACCGCGGTATTGGCCCGGATACAGGATCGAAGACGCTTTTGAAACATCAACGGGCGATTCGATCTCAAGCGGATCAGGGCATGCCCGGGGCGTCCCGGAAGGAGCATACTCTTCGCCATCAAAGTTCCACCTGACTTTTTTTGCAGGTGCAGTGACATTGTCGGCAGGCGCGGTTGAATAGTCGGAAAGCGTTGGCTGATTGTTTTTTTGCGAGCCAGTTCTTTCGTCTTCAGTGGCAGTGAAGTGCCACCATGCAAAAGCAATGAAAATAACCAAAACAAGGACAATGAGAATGTTTTTTTTCATATATATGAGTATACCAGAATATTGTTCTACAGTCTTGGGACTTATTCCAAATTTTCGAACCAAAAAAACCCAACTGATGGGTTTCTTACTTCAGAATTTTTCTTTACAAGTCAATAACCTTTTATTTGAGGTTAAACACTCTTTAATGGCATAGTGGAAAACGCTGAACATACAATGTGGCTCCGGGACTTGGATTCGAACCAAGATTACCTGATCCAGAGTCAGGCGTCCTACCATTAGACGATCCCGGAATATGTTAACCAACAATTTTTTTAAATAAATCTCTCAACTGTTGTTTTAAAAATCTTCTGCCTTCAGTAGTTTTTAAATATTTCTCCCGCCGTATACAATCACTCTTTACAACGTAGCATTCAAAGTGAATTAATCTGGCTGGAAGTTTATATTTGGTTGCTTCCACTTTCCCGGCCTGATGCTCTGATACTCTCCTTTTAATATTATCAGTCCTGCCTTTATACAAGCTATTATTTCCTAGTGAAAGAATATAAATGTAATGCATTCATGTTTGAGGGATTCGGCCGGTCATACGACCGGCCGCCCGATCGGATGATCGGGCGAACCCCAATTACCTGATCCAGAGTCAGGCGTCCTACCATTAGACGATCCCGGAATATATCAACCTTCATATTCTACTGAAATTCGCCCAATTTTTCAAGGGTTGAAAAAAAAATGAAAGTTTGCTAGTATTAGGAATACGTTAACCACAAAAATATGGCCGATCAAGAAATCGGAAAAGTGGTTCATTATTTTGACAAGGCGATGGTAGCTGTCGTGAAACTGTCGAAAGTCGTCAAGGCGGGGGATCCGCTCAAATTCGTGAAAGGAGACAATGAATTTGAGCTCAAAGCTGATTCGATCCAGCTCAACCATGAGCCCGTCAGCAAAGGAAAAAAGGGCGAAGAGATTGCGATCAAGGTGCCAAGTCCGACAAAAGAAGGAGCCACTGTTTTTAAAGTCAAAGAAGCCTAAAGTGAATCCAAAAAGTACTCTAATGGGGTGCAATAGATATAACCCTCGTGTTTAATTTTTTTCTGTGGATCTAACATCGCTGCTCAACAATTATTTGATTCTGATTCCGCTCATCATCTGGACCCTTGTCTGGAAAGGAATTGCACTGTGGAAATCGGCCAGACAAGGCGAAATGATTTGGTTTATAGCACTTTTGCTCCTAAACACCCTCGGAATCCTTGAAATAATATATATATTCATTATTGAGAGAAAAAAAACAGTTGGTATCCAGCCCGACGCGAAAATTGAAGAATTCACGAAAAAAAGAATGGTTTAAATAATTTTTCCAAAACAGCTAATCATAATTTTTCAAAGCCATGGCAAAAAAACCCAATATTGAACCTCTAGGCGAGAACGTCCTGATTGAACCCGCGAAATCAAACTCGAAAACCGCTTCCGGCATCGTCCTTCCCGACACAAGTGAAGAAAAGCCGCAGGAAGGTGTTGTTATCGCCGTCGGAATGGATAAAAAAATCAAAGTGAAGGCCGGACAAAAGGTGATCTATTCGAAATATTCCGGAAATGAAATCAAGATCGGGGAAGCTGAATATCTTTTGGTCAAGAACGAGGACATTTTGGCAATAGTAAAATAGAGACAACAAAAGCCAAGCATTTTGAAATCCCGCTTTCCGCGGGATTTTTTTTAAGGCTCGGCTTTAAACTGTCAGTCGCTCACTATTTTTCCGTTATTGTTTTTCCAGGATGCCAATCCGCCGTCAAGAACATAGACATTGAAAAAATTCAGGTCGAATAGAATCACTGCCGCCTTGCTCGCTTCTTCCTCGTTTTCACCATAAACAACTGCTTTTTTTACGGGAGAAATGGCTTTCTGGTTTGATTCAAGATGGGGAAGCGGAAGATTGATTGACCTTGGTATGTGGCCTTGATTGAATTTTTCTTTGTCTCTTATATCAATAAATTGGACAAGTTCGTCTCCGCCTGAAAGTTCACTGGCTAATTTTTCAACTGTTATTTTTTTTATTTTGCTTTGATCGCCTGGAGAATTTCCTCCTGAAACCAAAGTATAACCTTCATTGCGCCAGTCCGTTATTCCCCCGCGAAGATATTTCGCATTCACGAAACCCGCGGCAATGATATCATTAGCCGCTTCGGCAGCCTCAAAAACATTTTCGCCTTTATTCACGATAACAATGTTGGTCGTATTTTCAGCACCGGCCTTTTTGATTTGATCTGCCAGGCCTGTTCCGGGCAGAAAATTTATTGCACCGGCTATATGCCCCGCGGAAAAATCACCGGCGTTTCGGAGATCGACGATGAACAGTTTTTCGTTGTCCCTAATTTTTTCGGAAAATTCTTTCAAAGTAATCAATGGAGCTTTGAGAATCTCTTCATTTATTTTTGAATCTTTTTCTTCTTTTTGGGTATTTTTGAAGATAATCGGCCGGACTAAAGACCAGCTGATCACGGCTAAAATCAGGACAAACCCCAGAATAAAAATTTTGTTTTGATTTTTCCGATAAAATTCCGGATTTTCTTTTTGCATTTTTTTGTTTTATTAAACCAAGACATTGCCTAAAAAATCTTTGTGTCCTTTCAAAAACTCCTCGACTGTCATTTCTTTTTTCCCCTCGAGTTGGACTCTCTCCAGCACTATTAATCCTTTTTTTGCTTGAACGGCTATCTTGTCTTTATATTTTATCACTTTTCCGGGCAATTCTCCAATATCCTCCTTTTCTTCCATCTCTATCTCCGCCAGCTTCAGCCTTTTTTTCCCCATTCTTAAGGTAAAATAAGCAAATATTCCCGGCCAAACTTTATATGCTCTCCATTTCCTAAAAATTGTTTCCGCCGGATCATTCCAATCGATTTTTCCATCTTCTTTTTTTACTGTTCGGCAAAAAGTGGCTTCTTTTTCATTTTGCAAAGTTGGCTTGATTGATCCGCTAATCCAAAGGGGAATGGTTTCGAGCAAAGCTCTTCCTCCGACGTCAGCCAATTTTTCGCTCAAACTGTGAGTGGTGTCTTTTTTTTTGATTGAAATCGATTCCTGGTTTATGATCTCTCCGGCATCTAATTTTTCGTTCATCAGCATCAAAGTGATCCCCGTTTTATTTTCCCCTGAAAGTATGGCCTCTTGAACGGGGGAGGCGCCGCGGAATTTTGGAAGAAGCGAAGCATGAATATTTATTGCCCCGTATTTCGGAATTTCAAGAATTGATTTGGGAAGAATCTTTCCATACGCGGCGACGACGATAAGATCCGGGCGCAGTTTCATAATTTCCTTGACTGCCTTTTCTTGCCTGAGATTCTGCGACTCAAAAACGGGAATGGTTTTTTTTTCGGCCAGTTCTTTGACAGCTGATTTTTTCATCATCCGCGACCTCCCAAATTTTTTATCCGGCTGGGTGAAGACGGCCACGACACTATAGCCAGCCGTGATTATTTCCTTGAGAATTTTTTCCGCAAAATGCGGAGTTCCAAAAAAAATAATCTTGATATTCTCTTTCCTCAAACTTTCCCAAGATCGGATCTTGGGAGAAATCCCAATCATCATTTTACAATTCTGTCAATTATCAAAACTCCGTCAAGATGATCTATTTCATGCTGAAGCACGCGCGCCAAAAGCCCTTCAGCTTTGATCTTTATTTTCCTGCCATCAAGATCTTTTGCTTTTATTTTCACCTTTACCGGCCGTTCAACCGGAAAAAACTTTCCCGGAAAGCTCAGGCACCCCTCTTCGAAAACTTCTTTTTTTCGGGAAAAAGATTTTATTTTTGGATTGATTAATATATGCGCTGTGTTGTCAACCCGGACGACGCAAATTCGAAGGCTGGAATTGACCTGCGGCGCGGCAAGTCCAATTCCTTTTTCCGCTTCCATTGTTTTCAACATATCTGAAACCAGCTTCGCGATCTGCGGGTCTTTGAAATCTTTCACTTCTTCCGACTTTTTGCGGAGAAAATCATCAGGATATTTTATAATCTTCAGCATAACATTACGAATTACTAATTCGCGACGTTGCATGCTTATACGAATTTCGAACTTCATTTTTTCGGATTCGAGAGAGATTCGTACAGCTAAAGCGTGCTTATCGGATCAACATCAACCACCCAGCCCTTTCGCAGGCCGCTAATCACGGAAAAAAAAGGTAATTTGCGCATTTCGGTTCCTGGCACGGCTTTGATCAGTATATTTTTATGATAGTATCCTCTTCTTTTGGCCGCAAAGGGATCGTATGGTTCGCCTATATCAATATTACTATCCGCAAGCGCTTCGAGCAAGCCATATACCTTGTTAGCCTCATTTTTCGCTTTTATTTTGTTTTTATCTCTAAAAATAATTTTGATTATCCTTGAAAACGGGGGATTCATGGTTTTTTTTCTTTCCTTCAGCTCTTTTTCGAAAAACTCAGCCCAATTTCGGTTTTTGAACGAGCCCAGCAAAAAACTGTCGGGATAAACCGTTTGAACGATCAAAATGCCGCTTTTTTTCAGAAGGCCCTCAGCTTGGCCAAGAATCGCAAAGACCATTTCTCTCGAGTTGAAATCGGGAATGCTTCCCAAATCGTCAAAGCTGGGAAAAGCAACTAGGTTGAATTTGCAAAGTCTGCCAATTTTCAAGGCGACTTGCGTGCCGATGAGAATGTCGAAATTTTCATCCGACAAATCTTTCAACATTTTTTCGCTTTTCTTTTTCGATTTCGAAGCGTCAGCTTCAAGACGCAGTATTCGCGCTGACGGGAAAAGCCTTCTGATTTTTTTCTCGACCAGCTGGATACCTATTCCCTGATGTGAAAATTGGCATGCCCCGCAAGAAGGACAGGCGCAAAAAAGATCCATTTTATGGCTGCAATGAAGGCATCTGTATTTTTCTTTTTCTTCAAAATAGACCAGCGCCCGGTTGCATTCTGGACAGCGCAAAACTGTTTTGCAGCTTCGGCAAATCGAATAACTTGAAAATCCTTTTCGGTTCACGACCAGCAGCGCCTTTTCTTTTCTGTCTATTATGCTTGAGAGCGACTTGTAAAGCTCCTTTGCAATCGGAAAGTCAGCGCTCTTTTTTTCTCTGAAGATGTTCGATATTCTGATTTCGCTCCGGTTTGAATTATCTTCACCCAAATCCGATGCTTGAACAAACTTCTCTTTTTTTCTTTTCCACATTTCAACAGTTGGAACGGAATTTGAATATATTATTTTCGCACCATGGATATCGGCCAGCAACTTGGCGGCTCGAGCCGCGTTGTATCTCGGGTTCATGTCCCATTGCTTGTGTGAAATTTCACCGGATTCCTCGACCGCGATCGTCCCAAGCCCGCAAAAGGGGAGAAATAGGCCCGTTTTCGTAGCGACGACTATCTTGATTTCTCCATTTTTGATTTTTTCCCAAACGTCAAAGAAATTTCCTTTTGAGACCGATCCGTGAATCAGGGCAATTTCTTCTGTTTGAAAATGTTTTTTGAGATTTTCAAAAAAAGCAGCTGCAGGAAATATCTCAGAAATAAGATACAATAATTGCTTATTTTCTGCAATTGCCTGCTTCATGGCTGAAAATATATCCTTATCTCTTTCATCTTCGGGACCGACCAAGACGACTTCTTTGCTTTTTGCGCCTGTTATTTCCTTCGTCCGACCGCTTTTTTTTATTATCTCAATCTTCGCCGCATTCATTCGTTTTTTTTTCTTCATTTCCGAGATTTTCGGAACCATCATCTTCAAAATTATCCCAAGCGGAGAAAGATAGAAATCCGCCATTTTTTTTGCAAATTTGATTTGTTTTTCGGTAAGCATTTCTTCTTCCACGATGTTTTTCACATTCTTCAGTTCAAAATTTCCTTTTCGGGGAAAATCCTCTCGGCTGTCCAATGCGATCCCTGAAATGACGCGATTATAGAAAGGTATTTCCACCAGGCTCCCGCTTTTTATCGGCTTCCGGAATAAATACGAGAAAACCTGCGTTCTCGCGATTGGCAAGCGAATGAGCGGAGCGATTTTTATTATATAATTGCCTTTCATTTTTTTTCGGGGAAAGAATAGTGATTAATTGCGAAGCGATACTAATGATTTTCGTTCCTCGCTTTGCGTTTTTTGATTATCTAATTATTTGATATTAAGGCTCGCCACCATGTATCCCACTCCGAAAGGAGCTTCATAACTCAAATTCTTCACTTCCCATCTCGTGTTCTTGAGAGCACCCAAGAGCATGATAATCGAACGCAAACCGCATTCTCCGGATTCTTCAATGAGATATGGGTCGATATTCAGAACGCCTTTGGTGTTTTTTTGCTGGATTAAATCAATGAGCATCCTGTCAAACACTCTTCCTTGGGGGGAGTATCCGGCCGGAGCATCAAGCGAAACCCGGTGCGACAAATCTCCACTCGCAATGAAAGAGATCAGTTTTGGGCTGCCTTGCAAGACACTCCCCAAAATTTCTCCAAATCGGAAATGATAATCCAAAGGCAGCATTGAATATGACATATGGATCAGCCGCGGATTATAGCCCAAATCCTTTTCATTCATCAAATAATAAAGAGGCACCAGGGCTCCATGATCAAGTTCGAGTTCCCTCGCTAGGCCAATCGGCAATCGGGCCATCCGGCTACTTTCCATAATCTCGTCAATGAGTTCGCGGTCATTTTCGAAAATAAACCGGCGATGATCGCCGAAAGAGGACAAATCTCCGCGAAGAGTGGGAGAATAGTTGATAATGAATTTATCGTATTGCACCGGACCATGGGGTGAAATCAGAACAATCGTATTCGCTTTTACGGAACGGAATTTTTCTCCAGCCGCCTTCATCGCATTCACGGTTTTTCTGCTCAAATTCAAATTACTCCGACCGATAGTCGGAATAATAATTGGCGGATGAGGAGTAATCGCGGCAAAGCGTATCATAGTTGCCTTTCGCTCAATTCTCTATTACAATTCTAGCATAAGAAATCATTCCGAAGAAATGCAGCTCCTCGACGGAAAAAAATTGTCCGGAAAAATTATTCTTGACCTGAAGAAACAGGTTTCTCGCCGGAAAAAGAAGCCTGTTTTGGCGATGATCCTGGTCGGCAATGATCCGGCTTCAAAGATATACGTGGACCGAAAAAAAATATTTTGCGCGAAAGCGGGAATCGGGTCACGAGTATTCACTTTTCCTGAAAAAACTTCGGAGAGAGAAATTCTTGAAATCATTTCTAGTCTAAATGCAAACGGGAATATTTCGGCGATAATGGTCCAACTGCCTCTGCCGAAGCATATGGATAAGAATAAGATTATTGAAGCGATTGATCCCCAAAAAGACGCTGATTGCCTTCACCCGCTAAATTTTGGAAGGTTCGTCCAGAACGGCGAAGAATATTCCATTGTCGCGCCCGCTACACCTCTGGGAATAATCAAATTGCTGAAGGAAAATAAAATAAAAATCGAAGGCAAAAACGCGGTTGTTGTCGGCCGCTCGAATATCGTGGGAAAACCGATGGCCCAGTTTCTTTTGAATCGAGGTGCGACGGTCACAGTCTGCCATCGGCATACTAAAAACCTCAAAAGCTATACCCAGAAGGCCGACATTCTGGTCGTGGCTGTTGGAAAAATGAATTTGATCAAGGCTGATATGGTGCAAAAGGGGGTTGTCGTGATTGACGTCGGAGTGAACCGCAAAGGTAAAAGAATATTTGGTGATGTGGATTTCGCGTCAGTTTCCAAAAAAGCCTCCTTCATCACCCCCGTCCCCGGCGGCGTCGGCCCGATCACGATTGCGATGTTGCTTTGGAACACAGTGAGATTGGCGCAGAAATAATCAAAAATGTTTTGATATAGCAACTCCTCTTCGGATAGTTTTTTGTGTTTTCTATAAAACCTCTTCTTCCACGTCGGATGCGGTTTTCAGCTTCTTTTTGGCGATAAGCTGCTTCAGAATCTCGAGATCTGACGCGCCGAATTCGCGAAAGATATATAAAATAAAGATATAGACGGCGAACAAAATCGCCGACCAGAGAATGAAAACGTATTTCCCTTCCGGGAAAAATATTGAGGCAAAATACATGATCGCCGAAGCAAGCAAGATTTTCAAAAAACTCGAAAACTTGAACAGATAGCCGAAAAATCGGTAAGAATATGCAAGAACCAACGCCATTGAAACAAAAGAGGTGATTGATGTGGCTACGGCCGCGCCCGTGATGCCGTACTGATGGATAAAAAAATAGCTAAGGGCTATATTTGTCGCAAGTCCCGCAAAAGCAATCATCATCGGCGCTTTCACTTTCCCCGCGCCGTTCAAGGCAAAGGCCATGACATAGAAAATAGTCAGAAAAGTGACACCGCTCATGAGAATCGACATCGGTCCGGCCGCTCCCAGAAATTTTTGGCCGTAGAAAATCTCGAGAATCGGCTCGGAATAGACGGACATCAAAATCGCGATAGGGAGAAGAAACATCGTCATCAAGCGCAAAGACTGGCTGATCAACTTCTTTGTTTCACTGTGATTTTCGCTTGACGTGGATTTCGAAACTGCGGGGAGGATAATAATTGTCAGGGCATAAAACAAGAAATAGGGGATCCGTCCGACAGTGATCGCGCCGTTGTATAGCCCCGTCAAAGCGTCGTCGCGCAAGATCCCTTTCACGAGATAGAGATCGATCGTAATCAAAAATTCATAGGCGATGAGAAAAAGCGTCATCGGCCAGGCGTAATGCAAGAGTTTTCGCCAGTCGAAAGATCCTTCGGGCTTGAGTTTTCTATACGGATCAAAAAGTGTCGCCGCGAGAAACACGAAAAAAGGAGCAAAGACATAGCCGACAATCGCTCCTTCAAGAGCCAGGCCTTTGGATTTCAAATAATAGGCCAGCCCCAATATAAAACCAAGCCGTGCCACCGACCGGATAGTCTTGAGCCAGGCTTGAGTGCTGAACTCGTGAAGACCGGTGTAATAGTAGAAATAAAAAGACGCGAGCGCAAAGGCGGGGATCACGAGCGAAGATAGCCTGAATAAGTTCGTTAGCGACGGATCGCCTAAAATGTTGGAAATGACCGGGGATAACAAAAAAAATATAACCGTGACGCTGCCGATGAGCGCAAATTGAATTTTCGCCGTTTGCCGCTTGATGGTCGGAATCAGACCCAGATTCGTGTCGTATATTTCCCCCAAATATTTTGCCATGGCCGTCGGCACTCCCTGTCCGATGAGGACCACAATCATTGTCGTGAGAGTGACAACAATTCCAAAACGCCCGTATTCCGCCGGTCCCAAAATCCGCCCCATCCCGGAATGAATGACGTATGCGGAGAGATTGTAAATCACCTCGCTAAGAGCGACCCAAAAAAAAGATTTTACGAGAAATTTTGACATTTTTGTAATTTGTAACTAGCAATTAGTAATTGGGATAAAAAAATAAAATCCTAATTACCAATTACAAATTACTAATTACTTGCTGATGGATTTCTTCTTTATCTTTCTCCCCGTTGATTACAATCAAATTCCAGTCTTTGATTTTATCAGCAAATATTTTCTCTTTCGCTACCAAATATTCAATTCCCTGATCCGGTTTTCGCTCGCGCTGCATGATCGCTTCCGGTTTAACCTCGATATAGAAAGCGAAATCGGGTTTGGGAATATATTTTTCCGCGCATAAATTCTTAGACGTCGGATGTCTACGCTTTTCTAAAAACAGAATATTCACTACGCTGTCAAAAAAATACCGGTCGGAAATGATATAATCAACCCTGAGTATCTTAAGCAACCTAAAAAACCTAAACATATCAATCAAAAGCGCGATTTTGCGCAACTGAATTTGCAGCCAATTGGCCTTTATCACACTTTTATTTTTTGTCGAGGTGAAACCTCGACAGGTTACTTTGCCGATTGAAAACTCCACCGCGTGGAAATAGAAAAAAGTCTTGCCTTGTTCTTCAAGATATTTCTTCAAAAGTTCAATTTGGGTCGATTTCCCGGAGCCGTCAAGTCCGGAGAAGGTGATGAATTTTGGCATTGACAAATAAAATAAATTATTTTATTCTTGTTAATCAAAGATAACATCAAATAATTCAGGAGGGACATCAAGTGAAAATTGTTGAATGTCTGAGTGAGAATATCAATCGGTTTATCGAGGGTGCCATACAACATGAGGATAATATGGCAAGACTTGCCATTCTCAGGCAAATCAAGGAAGCCGTCGACCATCCAAGCATCTGCAAGCTGAAAGCAGCGGCTAAATTAGCCCGAAGGCTTGAATATCATCCGGATCTGCACAAGAGTCTGACGCGTGCAGCCCACAAACAGACACAATTATTTTAATGTCATCTTTCGCCTAGAAGCCATGCCACGCGCATAAATCCGTCTGCATGGCTCTTTTTTTAAAAATACTAAAACCGGATACAAGACATTTTTCAATACATCAACACCGCCACCGGCTCCATCTTCGCCACTTTTTTCACGATTTTGTTTTCTTCCATGCCGGCGATCACTTCCTCAACATCCTTATAATAACTTGCGTCCTGGAAAACCACACCTTTTGATTTTGCGTTATACAATTTCACTTTTCTCTTCTGCATTTTCGCAAACAATTCTTCTTTTGTGCCAGCCTTGTCGTTTTCGGGATTCTTGCGCCGTCCGGTGCCGTGACCCGCGGAAAAAAAAGTTGATTCGTTCTCGTTTGTGCCGACGCCAAGATACATCGGCGTACTCATTGAGGAAGGGATGAAAACGGGCTCACCGGCGATTGCCCGAACAGCACCGTTGCGATGGACCCTGACATCTTTTCCAAAATGATTTTCCCGGTTTATAAAAATATGAGGGGAATCATAAAGGAGTTCGAATTCTGGATTTTTCCCCAAAACTTTTTCAATGGTTTGGTCAAGATTGTGGGTAAGAATGCTGCGATTTGCAAATCCCTGATTTCCCGCCGCTTGATGCGCCGTCAAAAACATTTTTCCTTCGGGAGTTTCCGCATCATAGGCGAAAAATTCATCCTTATTTTTGTAAGCAGAGATTTTTTTCGCAATCTCGCGATATATTTTTTTCTTCTCCGAACGCCAAAATAATTTTCCAAGTTCAAGAATAATTCGCTGGCTCAGATGTTCCTTTTTTTTGGGAGTATAGAGATATGAGGCATATTGCCCGAGAAGACCCGAACCCGTGTGCATCATGAAAATATATTGTCCATTTTGAAGCCCGAATCTTCTCGCCACGTCACTATCGATAATGTCTGTTATTTTCATGAGATCCAAAAAATGGTTTCCCGCCGCTCCCAAAATTCCAAGACGAAATTTCCCAATCCACAAAAATAGCTCCGGAATCGCGTCGGTTATTTCTTTTTTGCTTATTTCCTGGTCGAAAAAATTTCCGTTTTTGAACGTATTTTCAATTTCATTTTTTGTTCGTGTTTTGAAATATTTTGTGACTGACCTAAGCCCGTTTCGGCAAATGTCGACCACAAGGGAATAGGGAACTGGAGTACCGACATACGCCTTTGTCGGGATTGTTTTTATTAAGCCATTAAACAACTTATCAATATTTTCGGGCGAAAGATCCGAGTCTGTAAGATTGGTTTTCAGAAGCCTCATACCGCAATTGGGCGCCGTATCGTTGATTTGCGGTAAAAGGTATTTTTCGCTGGCTACGACTGTCCCGGTCGGATTTTTGCGTCCTTTTTTATCGTGCACGTCGGAAAGGGCCGCGACATGGTGAAAAACATATTCTTGAGAAGCTGTATTCTCAAGCTGCCGCAAAGTTTTTTCATTTGGCAAAAGGTCGTCTGAACAATGCAAAATCGCCGGGACCTTCATTTTGTCCGTCTGGAATTTTTTCTTGTGTTTTGATAGCGATTCGATACCCTGCATAAAGCAATTAACAATTATAAGTCTGTGACCAAGACAACGCAAATATCCGCATTTCAAATTACGAATTACTAATTACATTTTCATAAACTTCTTCGTATTCTTTCACTATTTTTTTTATGTCAAAATTTTCCCTTGCAAATTCCATTCCCTTGTCGCCCAGCTCGCGGCGCGCTTCAGGACTTGAATGAAGGTACAAGATATTGTCTTTGAGCGCTCTTCGGTCGCCCGGTTCAATCAAAAGGCTGTTTTCATCATTCAAAAAATATCGGAGCCTTGGGATATTGCTGGTGATCACCGGTTTCCCGCATGCCATCGCCTCCGGAACAACCAGAGGAATGTCAAATTTTCCGGCCATCGTCCGGGCGGGAAAAATTGAAATGTCGCAGAGATTATATATTTGCTCCATCGTGTATCCGCCGTCATCCAGAAAAGCCACCCTGTCCAGCACGCCTTCTTTTTTGAATTCTTTTTTCACCTCTTCCTTTTTTTCCGCGTCAGCCTGATTCTTCACCCGGACAGCCAGATGCAGTTTGAAATTTTTGTTTTCTTTCGACAACTCTGAAAAAACGGGAGCGATGTCGTCCATATCCCCGAGCCGCAAGTATTCTCCCGTGTAGTTTATCACAAAATCGCTTTCACTTGTCTCATATTTTTTCATCAGTTCCGGATTTTTCGGAGCGGGGGAAAATAAATTGATGTCAATTCCCGGATAGATTCGCTTCACATTTCCGAATCCCATTTTTTCCAGCTTTTCTTTGGCGTAGTCGGAGTAGGCGATGATAAGATCGGCGTGGATAATTTTCTTTATTTGCTCGTCGCTATAAATATCGTCTCGAAGCGTGGCCAGAGTCTGGATGGTTTTCAATTTTTTATTCCGAAGGCATAGTTTCAGCGCGAAAACATTCAGTTTTGTCGGCGTGAAAAAAGAATGGAGAATATCATAGTCCTTTCCGCCCTTGATCAGAAATTCCCTGACAAGAAACAGGTACGCCCGCACTTTTTGCCCAAAATCCCACTTCGGTGACGTATAAATCGAATGTTGGACCACACTTTCTGGAAGATCCGCTACTTTCCCAAAAGTCAAAAGGTGCACTTCAAAATCACGGGCGTGCTTCGCCAGAGTGTAGGCAAAATCTTTGGAGCCCTCGTCCCACGGCGGGCAAATCGGGCGGGTGAGGAGTAGAATTCGTTTCATTGAATATTCTTATATATCCTATACTTCAAATCATCCGCGGTTACTTCGATTGTGACTCTAGCGGATTTTTCTAAATCTATAATCGGATAGATTTTCTGCACGGCGCCCTTTTCAATTTCAATTTTGTTGTCGGATATTTTTTTTTCGTCAATCGATATTTCATAGTTATATTCTGATTTTTCGCCTTCGTGGTTTTCAATCGTGAAATCAAGCGAATTATCCCGCGGATTTTCGAAATAAACCACGCTCCACGATTTTTTGTAATCATAGTCGTGATTTTTCGTTTCGATGACAAAAAGCACCGAGAAACTGACGATGAGAAATATAATTGTGGCGATGATGATTATTTTGCTGGACATTATAATAAATGCAAAAATCAAAAATCAAAAATCAAAAATCAAAAATTTGGTATTCGCTTCGCTCATTGAATATTTCTTTTGAATATAGATAAATAATTTGAACTGTATATTTTCGAAAAATCCGGATATTTTTCAAAACTGTTTCCTTCAAGCTGGGCGTTGAGGGCGACATAGTTCACTCCGGTTTCGGAAAAACAAGCCTGGCCTTCCAGGGAGTCTGGTTCGGAAATCATATCCCGCGTACAGGTTTCCCTAGGCTTCGTTGGATCAGCATAGCGTGACAAATTCCCGCGGCTCAAGGGGTATTTATAATCTTTCATAAAGAATAATTTATACCACGAATCGCCGTATATGTTCACATGATCCTTGAGCAATATATCCTGCGAAGAATCTAATTTTTCGGCGAGATAGTCGGCCGAATGAAAAGTCTGCATCGCTTCCTGAAATTGAGGCCGCGACTTGAAAGCCTCAGCGCTGTCTGAGAGCCCGTCAGTAATTGCGAAAAACAGCAAAATAAAGAGCAAGGCGGTTGAGAAAAAATTTGTCGATGATTTTCTGAAGAGCTTCATCAGCTCGACTATGCCAAAAGCCGCAAGCAGGGAGAAAGGAAGGAAAAGATAGTTTCCGATCCGGTCGCTCGGAATATTTACATAAAGCCACCCCGGCTTCCAGCTCATAAGAAGCAACACAATGGCCCAAGACAGAGCGAAGCTAAATTTGTATTCTTTTCTCCTGGCCGCCAGAAAAAAAAGTGCGAAGCCAAATGTCCCGAGAATCAGCCTTGCGCTTCCAGCGTTGGTTTCCAATTGGTCGAGTCCGAGACCGAATCTCGTGATTTTTGTCGGCTCGCCGGTTGCTTGAGCAACTGCCTCCGGGTTGAAATAAGAAGGGGTAAAAACAAACAGGAAATAAAAAATAACCAGCAGAAAAACCGCTATGGGAAAAGGTTTCAGGAATATCCTGAACCAGCCGCCAACAATTTTGAAAGATTTGGTGAAATTGAGCGCGAGATATGCCAAAACAATCGCGGCAACCGAATAAATCAGGATAAAAGCGGACAAATGATGGGTGAAAAGAAGCCCGGCCGCCGAAAAAAGAAATAGTCCGGCAAAGACGGAATCTTTCTCGGAAAGCGCCCGATATAAAAAATACAAAGCAACCGGAATCAGCATATTGCCGATAATGTTCCCAACCACGCCGCCGCTCACGTATTTCCCTTGGGGAGCATTGATTGCGTAGAGAACGCCCGTGACAAAGAAAATCATCGCCGCCGTTTTCGGGTTTCGAAAAACTCTTCCGGCCAATATTGACAAAGTGAAAATTCCAATGATGTTCAAAAGCAGAAGAACAATGGCGGGCATGGCTCCCATCGGGCTCGCGCCGCTCAAGAGATTTATCACCGCGAAAATAATATGCTCACCAATAATAAAGTCGGGCATCCCGTAGTCGGGAAGGCTTCCCGCGTCAACAATTTTCTGGACCCAAAACATATGATGGCCAAGGTCAGTCGACGACGGAACAATCGTGTCGGAGAGATAAGTCGTCCGCATGAATATTGCCAAAAAAAGAGAAAGAAGGATGAATATGGCTTGCCAATAAGAAAAATCAAAAAAATTCTGGGCCGCATCTTCTTCCTTTTTATCCTTTGCTTTTGCTTTTTTCCCGAATCGCCATTGGAAAACAATATAACAAAGAAGCGAAAAAGCAATGATAGCCCCAATCAGCACCGGCCCGTTCAAAAAAATACGCAGCCTGTTGAGCGCCAGAACCAGAAAATCAACCGCGATCACGCTCATTGGGACTGCCAAAGCGGCTTTTTCGAAGAAGGAAATTTTTGATCCGCCAGAGGCTGACTTCCAGCCAAAAATCGCCAGCAAAAGGAAAAAGCCGGGCAGAACGAAGACAAACGGCAAAGTCAGAACAAGTTTTGTCAAGTCTAAAATCATACGTTGGCGATTCCTAATCTCGAAGATTAGGAAAAAGTATTTTCAATAACCTCCAGATATTTTTTAGCAATTTTGTTCCAGCTATAATTTTCAATCGTGAATTGGCTGGCTTTTTTCCCAAAATCATTGCGAAAATCATCATCTGCTAGAATATCTTTTATTTTATCCGCCCACATATCGGCCTTCCCGGATTCGAGAAGAAATCCGTTTTGCTCATTTTTTATGGCGTCTTTGAGTCCCTCAAGATCAGCCGCCAATACGACTCTTCCGCAAGCAGCCGCTTCAATGGCGGTAATGCCAAAGCCTTCGAGAGATCCCGGGACTTTTATATTCGGGGAAATATACAAATCGCACGCGTTAAAAAGAATTTTTATTTGCGGCCTTGGCAGATTAAGCATCAGTTTCACCCGATTTTCCAGTCCCAGATCCTGAACGGCTTTTTCGCATTTTGGAAAATAATTTTCATCGCCCGCGGTTTTTTTCGCGATTCCGCCGCCCGCTGCGACAAAAAGACAATTTTCCGGCAATTTCGGCATTACATTCCGGATAAACCATTCCACGCCTTTATGTTTCGTGAATCTTCCGCCGCGAAATATTACTTTTTTCCCGCTGAGATTCATCCCAAGCAATCTCTCCAAATCTTCTTTGGTTTTTTTTGCGATTATTTCATCCGCATCGAATCCATTCGGAATAAACTTGCATTTTTCCTCTGGGATTCCCAATTTCTGCGCTTCAGCAATCGTTTCCTGGCCGACCATGATTAGCCTATCGAGTTTCTTGAGCGCGGGGATATTGACCGCCCTGTATATTCTTCCGAGAATCGATTTTTTGTGCGCAAAAGTGATATCAAGCCCGTGCACAATCGAAATATATTTTTTTTTTCGGTGAAACATTTTCCAAAAAACTGCCAGCGGCGAAAGAACTCCGTCTCCGAGAAGAACAACCTCGTGCCCCGGAAGAATGAAAAGGACTTTCAAAGCCACCCAAGGCAAAAAAAACGGCAGGTTCTTTTTGCCTGATTTATTGGCAATTGTCCTGGTTGTCGCAATTTCGGAAAGCGCTTTGCCGATTCCAAAATTCTGGTTTTCTATCCCGCCTAGAATTGGGGGATAGGCCCGGGAAATAAAGAGTATTTTCATAAAAAAACCACAAAATCACTATACCACAGCCGGCCGAAAAAATCGAGCTTTTAGTTTGCCTTGATGCCATATTTGTCGTATGATAATTATGGTATGAAAATTGGGATAAACGCCTCATTTTTGAGAAAAATTGATACCGGTATTGGTCAAGTGACCGATGGATTTATCCAAGAACTTTTGAAATCCCGCTCGAAAAAAAACGAGTATTTTTTGTATCTCGAAAAGGATATTGATTTGAAGCTTCCAAAAAATTTCCATAAGCGGGTTTTTCTGCCGATGCTTTGGCGGCGTGACGATCTGTTCCGAAAAATATGGTGGGAAAAATTTCTTCTGCCTCGGAAGGCCAAAAAAGACGGATGTGATGTCTTCATTTCGCTTTATCAATGCCCAACGAATTTCTCGAAAAATATCCGCCACAAAATGCTGGTTCACGATCTCATTTTGAAAGTCTTCCCGGAATATCTCAACAACTGGCGCAAGAAATTATATTTTTATCTTTCAAACCAATCTATTCGGCACGCCGATGAAGTACTTACTGTTTCTGAGTGGTCGAAGAAAGATATTCACAAATATCTTGAAGTTCCGGAGAAAAAGATAAAAGTAGCACACCCAAGCGTCAATGAAGAATTTTTCCAGACTGGAAACCATGACGAAGACAACAAAATTCTTGAAAAATACGGAATTTTCGGCCGCTATATTTTCTATGTCGGCGGATTTGATTTTCGGAAAAATGTTTCCGGACTTTTGAAAGCATATAAAAGGCTGACAGAAAGATATGAAATAAACGACGTGAAAATGGTGCTGGGAGGAGAAGATAAATCAAAATACAGCCCCCTTTTCACAAACGTCAAAAAAGAAATCGAGGATCTGGGGCTTGAAAATGACGCGGTATTGACCGGTTTTTGCGAGCAAAAAGATCTGCCGGCGCTGTATCGCCAAAGCGAATTGTTCGTCCTGCCGTCCCTTTATGAAGGCTTCGGCCTTATGGCGCTTGAAGCGATGGCTTCGGGCACACCGGCAGCCGTTTCCAAAACGTCATCACTTCCGGAAGTGGGAGGCGACGCCGTTCTCTATTTCAATCCGTATGACGAAGAAGAGATGGCCCGGGTGATGGGAAAAATCCTCCAAAATCCCAAACTCAAGCACCATCTTTCGGAAAAAGGAAAAAAGCGGTCCAAAAAATTCAGCTGGAAAAAATTTATGAATATAATTTTGAAATGATTTAGAAATTTATGGAACTTAATGATCTTATTCAAAAAGCTGTCGAAGTTCGAGAAAAATACGGAGAATTAGAAATGAAAAAATACGGCAAGAAATGGACAAATGCCCAGATAGCCCAAGGATTCGTGGGCGACATTGGCGATCTCATGAAATTAGTTATGGCTAAAGAGGGGATTCGAGATATTAAAAATATAAACGAAAAATTAGAACACGAGTTAGCTGATTGTTTGTGGAGTATTCTTGTTCTAGCTAATAATTATGGTATTGACTTGGAGAAATCATTTCTGAAGAATATGGAAGGATTAGAAATGAGAATTTCAAAAAATGATGGTTAACACGAAAAATACAGTAAAAATTTTAAAAAATATATTCAAAAGAGAACTCGCCTGGGTTTGGGTTTTTGGTTTTGTCTTGAGCCTGGTTGCCGCAGCCCTTTCGGCAGGAAACAAATTGCCGCTCGGAAAAGGGGACTTTGTTTTTTTGTCTCTGGTGGCTCTCCTAATCGCGCTCTACCGCCCCCGCTGGATATTTTTTCTTTTCGTGGGCAGCATTTCTCTTGAAAATGTGATCCTGACCGGAAACTATATTCCGTTTCAACTGCGGCCATATCAATTTTTGGCAGGAATATTGATTTTGGCAATGATAATCCTTTTTATCTCCAAACGGATAGGTTTCAAATTCTTGAAGCCAAACTGGATCGATTGGCTGATTTTGACATTGGTTCCTCTCAGTTTTTTGGCGCTGATAGGCGCTTCGAACAAATCTATTTCCCTCAAAAATAATCTTATTTTGATTTCTTTTATCGCTTTATATTTTTTGGTCCGCAATTTCTTGAGAAACTGCGAAGACCTCGCGAAAACATCCGCTTTTTTGATGATCTCATTCCTGACGACAATATTATTCGGATTTTATCAGGTTTTTTCCGACAAATTGGGCGCGAAATCTTTCGAGATAATGTTCGGACGGCCAAATTCCACATTTGCCGAACCAGACTGGCTGGGAATATATCTTGTTTTCGCGCTGGCGGTTTTTCTCGCGTTGATATTTTATTTCCTCCGGTCAAAGAGGATGCTGCTTATTTCGAGACAATACATTGTTTTGTTTTTGGATGTTTTTATTTTTTTCGATATAACGCTGCTCATATTGACCCTTTCGCGTTCAGCTTGGATCGGAGCGGCCGTTGTCATAACTTTTTATTTTCTCGCGCTAGCGCCGTCGCGCAAGACAGGCGCCGTCAGCAAATATGTCGGCGGCTGGAAAGGATTCTTGAGGGAATCGGCGATAATATTTTCGATTATAATTGCATCCTTATTGGCGGTTCATTTCGGCAAACTTTCAAAATTCGATATTTTTGACCGGGCGCGCTCAACCGCCACCAGCGAGCAGAAAATCACGATTGCTTGCGAAAACAGCGCGGATATTCCCGATTCAATTGAAGATATTGGCGAACTTCCAAAATATAATTGCCGGCATATCAATCTGGAAGAAATAAATTTCTATAAATTGCGGGGAAAAATTGTCGCCGAAACTTTCCGAAAAGACCCGAACGTGAGAACTCGAAGCGAAATTTATCGAGAGTCATGGAATATCCTCAAAAAATCGCCGCTCTTGGGCATAGGATACGGAACGATTACCGAAAAAATAGGCGTTGACCAGCGGGGAGCCGGCCTCAACGAAAGCAACGTTTTTCTTCAGATTTGGGCGGGAAGCGGGATTTTGGGATTGATGGCGTTTATAGCTGTTTTTGGCTACCTTTTTATTTATGCTTTCCGGCGCATCTCGCCGATTTGTCCGATGAACCGGTTTTTCGGCTGTCCAGTAGTGAAAGATGATTTCGAAAAAGCGATGAGTGTCTTCACGGTTTTAGGAATCACTTCTTTGATCGTCCCGAATTTATTTAACGCGGGACTTTTTATGGGAATATTTTGGTTTGGACTGGCAATAATTGTAAGCACAAGAAACATCCGTTCTGATTCGTTTTAATTCGTTCTAAATTCGCGAGTTTATGAAAATTGGCATAGATATACGGACAATAGGCAAAAAACGCACTGGTGATGAAGTATATTTTTTAAATTTGGTGAAAAATCTCGCGAAAATCAATCGTAGCGGTTCGACCGCTGCGGATAACAAGTATGTTCTTTTCACTGATCGCGATCCGGAAAAAGACAGTACTCTGAAAATAGAGATTGATAAACTAAAATTGGATGATAGTTTCAGAGTTATCTTCATAAACTCGCTAAATCGCTTTTGGTGGAATTTTTGGGATCTGCCGAATTATCTCAAAAAAAATCCGGTGGATATTTTTCATACCCAATATATCGCGCCCTTTTGGCTGCCGAAAAATATAAAATTAGTCCTTACGATTCACGATATTTCATTCAATTTTTTCCCGCAGCATATCAAAAAATCCGATTTGTTTTTCCTAAAAACGCTCCTCCCGCGAAGCATTCAACGGGCGGACAAAATAATCACTGTTTCCGAAAGTGAGAAAAAAAATATCATTGATTTTTATAAAATCCCTCTGGAAAAAATGGAATTTACGCATAACGGCGTTGATTTTGAAAAATTCAGCCAAAAATTTTCTCTTGGAGAAATTGATGGCGTAAAGGCCAAATATCAGATACCTGGCGCTAAATTCATCCTCCATATCGGCACTTTGCAGCCAAGAAAAAATATTCCGGTTCTTATTGAATCGATAAAAAATCTTGACATAAAATTGATCCTGGCCGGAAACAGGGAAGCCCATAATTTCGACAAAAAAATTGATGAGTCAATTGACAAAAATAACCTTAAAGATAAAGTGATTTTCCCGGGCTGGATTGAAGAAGAAGACAAGCCCGCCTTGATTCAAACGGCCGAGTGCCTCGTTTTTCCTTCACTTTATGAAGGCTTTGGAATTCCAGCTATCGAATCCATGGCCGCCGGCACGCCGGTTGTCTGCTCGGACATTCCAGTTTTTCGTGAAATAGGTGAAGATTCAGCACTTTTTTGCGACCCGAAAAACAGCGCCGCATTCGCTGAAAATATTCAAAAAATATTGGATAATGCAAACCTAAGGAACAATTTGATCGAAAAAGGACGAAATACCGCCCAAAAATTCACCTGGCAAAAAACCGCGCAAAAAACGCTTCACATATACTCATCTTTACTGGGTTGAACGGTCATTGACTTATCAATTGGAGTGTGCTAAAGTTTCATGATTTCAATATTTTTTGGGAGGAGGGAAACCATGTCAAGGAGCGGAAAAAATTACGTCCACGAAAAACACCATCCGTTCGGTCGTCCTCAAGTCAAAAAAGTCGGCCCGCCTGTGATTAGCGAACAGGCGCTTAAGGAAGCCAAGGACTTTTTGAACGGAATAAGACCGACCGCTACCGCCGATTGTTCCTCGACCGGGAAACAATCCCCGTGTTAATCAATTTTATCCCGGACTCGGGCGGCCTACTGGCCGCCTTTTTTATTTTCAGCCGTAAATTTGCCAAAAAACGCATAATATTTTAGTTTATACAAAGGAGCAGGAGGGCTCTGTTTTTTAAACAGGCAACTGCCCTTTGACAAAAAAATATCCCGAAAGGGAAAGGAGGTGATCCCGAATGTCTTACGACGACGATTCTGTCACGGATATTATGATTGACCAACTGTCAAACGGAGAACCCGTAGAAGACTTCGGGACGCTTTCATCATCTTATGAATCGGATCTTGCCGACGAAACAAACGAGGAAGGGGAGATTAACGAACGTCCGCTACTTCAAGAAAAAGACGCTGAAACAGAAGCTTCGATGAAATTCGACGATCCTGTTCGCCTGTATCTCAAAGATATGTGTGAAATTCCTCTTCTTCTTACCCGCGAGCAGGAAGTCGCGATTGCCAAACGGATTGAAGCTGGCGAGAGAGAATTTTTTTCGACCCTCTTTGAGATTCCTTACTCATTGAGAAATGTCGCCGACTTCGTCAAAGGCTTGAAACACGGAACGAATTATAAAATGTCGAAGGCTGAAGAAAAAATCGACGACTTCGGCGAAGAAGACCTGAACACGGATCCGGCAGATCGAAAATCCAGGAATTCTTGGATTATTTCCGGATTTTTGGCGGAATATCAAAAAATTAACCTGCTGGGCGAAAGATTGGCAGTCCTTCCGCCGGACAGCGATGAAGTTGATCAAATTCAGCGGTCCATTGTCGCGGCCCGTCGGCGTCTGGCTGATCGCTTCGAAGCACTGCGTCTCGAGCCGATTTATTTTCAGGCAATCGCCGAGGATTTGCGCGTGATCGCCTCCGCGGCGCGCGATCTCATCCGCAAGAAAAATGCGGCGTTCGCCTGTGCCAAAATATCTGAAACAAAGCTCAGGGACATTGTCCGGAAGTCCAAACAGGAAGCAGAAATTCTGCTGCCGGCCGGCTTAGCACCGGAGAGATTCGAAGAGCTGAAATACCTGCAAAATAAAACCCGCAACGAACTGCGAAGATACGAACAGATTATCGGTCTCCCTTCTGGCCAGTTGCTGGCCACTGTGGAAAAACTGGAAAAATGCGAGTATAAAGCTCACAAGGCCAAACGGGAAATGGTAGAAGCCAATCTGCGGCTGGTGGTGAGCATCGCCAAGAAATACGCCAACCGCGGGCTTCAATTCCTGGATCTCATCCAGGAAGGCAATGTCGGTCTCATGAAAGCCGTGGAAAAGTTCGAATACGAGCGCGGCTACAAATTCAGCACATATGCCACCTGGTGGATCAGGCAGGCCATTACCCGCGCCATCGCCGATCAAGCTCGCACCATCCGCATACCGGTCCATATGATCGAAACCATCAATAAGCTTATCCGGACCTCGCGGTATCTGGTCCAGGAAATGGGGCGAGAGCCAACTGCCGAAGAAATCGCCGACAAGATGGAATTTCCTTTGGAGAAAGTGCTGAAAGTCCTCAAAATCGCGAAGGAACCAATATCCTTCGAAACTCCTGTCGGTGAAGATGAGAATGATTTTCTGGGCGATTTCATAAAAGATGAGAAAGTTTCCACTCCATTTGAGGCAGTCGCCAGTCTCAATCTGGCAGACCAAACCCGCAAGATGCTGACCACATTGACGCCGCGCGAGGAAAAAGTCCTTCGCAAGCGCTTCGGCATCGGGGAAGCAAAAGATATGACTTTGGAGGAGGTCGGGCATGATAAAGATTTCGAAGTCACGCGCGAACGCATCCGGCAGATTGAAGCCAAAGCCCTGCGCAAACTTCGGCATCCGTCCCGTGTCACAAGATTGAAATCCTTTTATGATGAGGGTTCGGCTAACGGAAATCGCAGGAAAAAGGGCTCAAATCCGTACTATCCCGCGTTTCCTGACCGTCAACATTTCGAAATAATTTTTAACGCCAAACACTGGCGTTCGGGAAAAGTGGAGGATGTTGTAATTCCGCTCTGCGAGCATCCGCAGGATCATCGTCCGAGGCCGCGGCGCCCGCCGGCTTGCTATCCAAGGTATTACCCACCCTTTGAGGATAAGGAAGTCGTTTCGGAGAATGCCATATCCAAAAAGCCTAAATCTCCTGATACGGAAATTATCGGAGAAAAAAGGTTTGTCTTCGGTGATCCTCCAAGAATAACCGAGATGCTTTTTTCGGAGATCGGCACGCCGATTTTTCCGATTGAGCCTCCGGTTATCCTGAAAGACAAAATACGTGTTCCGCGCGTTCCGCCGCTTCGCACCTCATACACAAGGAATGACGGCGAAAGGAGGTTTATTTTTGGCCAACCGCCTCAAGTGATTGTGATGCTTTTTTCGGAGATCGGCACGCCGATTTTCCCGATTGAGCCTCCGGTTATTCCGGCAGCCGAAATGCCGATTCCTCGCGTCCCACCGGAAAGGTCGCCGAGCATTAACAAGAAGTGGCAACCTATGTTGCTCGCAGACGACAATACTTTAATCCTTGATCCCGAGTTTTCTGGAGCTGTTCAATTTAGGCTTGAAAAAAAAGACCCGAAAAAGAACGGCGTCAGACCGGAAATCGCTGGAGTGATCAAGCGTCTAAAGCCATCTGAGATAAGACTGCTTGCAATACTCGGATTTGAAAAATTAAAAATTGGCATAGCAGCGGCCAAAAGATTGAACACAACGCCTGCCGTGCTTCTTAGCGAAATTCAGGACTTAATCCAAAAAATCAACAGCCTGCAAGCCAGGCCGTAACCGCGCCCAAGGACATCTCCCTGGGCGCGTATTATTTTATGTCTCGATTTGTTTTGCCATAAATATTTTTTTATAGTATACTCGTGAATGATGCCTCCAAGGCTAATTATTTTTATTTTGTGCGCAAATTAACCAGCATTAAAAACATATGGGAATTTTCGGATCAAGACACGAAGACGGAATCACGAAGCCAAGAAAAAAAAGATTCTGGAAAAAAAGATGGTTTAGGATTTTGGCGGTCATTCTTCTTCTTTTGATCGCGACTGGCGGATATGCGATGTATCGGACCGGAACGACCCTAAGCAAAATTTCAACCAGGGACGGGTTTATAAAATCGCTTTGGAAATCAATTCCGGGCATTGGTTCTGACCAGCTTCAGGGAGAAGAAGAGGGCCAAATCAATATCCTTCTGCTTGGCATGCGAGGAAACAACATGCTCGGCGGAGGACTTTTGGCTGATTCCATCATGGTAGTGATGGCAAGGCCGAAAGAAAACAAAGTTGCGATTGTGTCCATTCCCCGCGATATTTGGGTAAACTATCCCGGAACCTCAAATCAAGGAAAAATCAACTCTGTCCATGCCCTTTATGAGGAAAAAGGAGAGGGAAAAGGCATGGAGGCCATGAAGCAAATTGTCGGCGACATAACGGGCATTCCTATCCATTACGCTGTCCGGATAGATTTTAACGGCTTTAAGGAGTTGGTTGACACGGTCGGAGGAGTTGATATCTACCTTGACAGCCCTTTTTCCGAGCCGACTCAATTTGAAGGAGAAAACGCACTCAATTTCACATTACCATCCGGAAAAAACCACATCGACGGTTCAAAGGCCCTGTTTTTTGTCCGTGCCCGATACGCTTCTTCGGACTTTGAACGGGCTCGGCGGCAGCAGCAGGTTTTGCTTGCCCTCAAGGATAAGCTGATGAGCCTCGGAACACTTGCCGATTTCGGAAAAGTGAACAATATCCTCAATGTTCTCGGAGAAGACGTCCGCACTGATATGGATATTTCGGAAATGAAAAAGTTTTTCAATCTGGCAAATACGACGCAGAACCCGCAAATAAGCCAAAAAGTATTCGACACATCAGATGAAGGATTGCTTTATTCGACCCGCGCCGATACGCCAGAAGGAAAAACCTACGTGCTTTTGCCAACCGGAGGAAATTATGAGAAGATTCGAGAAGTATGCCGAAATATTTTCCAGTAGAAGAAATCGGTTAATCTGGCTAAACGCGCTGGAAGCTGAAAATGGGAAATTAATATGTGAGAGATGAAAAAAGAGTTATCCATTATCGTTTCAAGCTACAAAAACCCCTCGGTTCTTCGGCTTTGCCTGGAATCACTTAGAAAGAATATACTCAATGAAAACCGCGAAATCCTTGTTTTTGACAGCGCCACAGAAGAAGAGACAGAAATGATGATGCGGGAAGATTTCCCGGATATCCGTTTCTTTCCGCATAAGGACAATTTGGGTTTTGCCAGGCTAGTGAACAACGGGCTAAGAAAATCAAAAGGTAATTTTATTCTCATACTAAACGCGGATATAATAATCGAAAAAAAATCCGCTGACATACTGCTTCAGGAACTGAAAAAAGATCCTCAAATAGGAATTATCGGGCCAAAACTCATGAATTTTGACGGAAAGGTGCAACCTTCCTGTTTCCGGTTTTATACGCCGCCTATTATCGTCTATCGACGGACTTTTCTTGGGAAATTCCGTTTCGCCAAAAGAAAAATTGACAAATTCTTGTATAAAGACAAGGACCTCGGAAAACCGCAAGATGTTGACTGGGTAATGGGATCCGCCATGATGACCACCCGAAGAGCTTTCGAAAAAGTCGGTTTGATGGAAGAAAATTTTGGCTTTATGTATTTTGAAGACGTAGATTGGTGCCGCCGGTTTTGGGAGAAAAGACTCAGAGTCGTTTACTATCCTCACGCGAAAATGTTCCATTATCACGGAAAAGGATCAGCAAGCCAAAGCGCGCTCAGGGCCGTTTTCTTGAACAAACTGACTCGGGAACACATCAGAAGCGCTCTCAAATATTTTTGGAAGTACATCGGAATGCCAAACCCGCACATAGATAAATAAAAAACCAATGAACGAAACAAACTCGTCTGAAGAAGCAAATATCCAGCCGCCCAGGAATTCTTTCCGAAAACATTTCCGTTTTTTCCTGATCATCGTGCTTGTATGCGCCAGTTTTTATGGCGGAGTTTTTTATTCCCAATACAAATCCGCAAAAGCCAACAAGACTGACTTGATTCAAAATCTTCTTCTTGAAAACCACGACAAAAGCCAGCCGCAGGATGTGGATTCTGATCTCTTTTGGGAGGCCTGGAACCTTATCAATGAGAAATATGTTGATCCCTCAAAGATTGACAAAAATAAGATGCTTTATGGCGCTATTTCCGGAATGGTCAAATCGCTTGGCGACCCGTTTTCAAGCTTCATGAATCCGGATGAAAGCCAGCAATTTTCAAACGATATGCAGGGAACATTTGAAGGAATTGGAACGGAAATCGGCCTAAAAAATGATATACTGACCGTTATTGCCCCAATTGATGGGACTCCGGCCGATCAGGCGGGACTCAAAGCCGGAGATATGATCTTGAAAATTGGCGACACGGTGACAACTGAAATGTCCGTTGACGAGGCAGTATCAAAAATTCGCGGCCCGAAAGGCACGGAGGTGAAACTGACGGTCCTTCGGGATAAAAACGGAAGTCCGATAGAAATAACCATCACCCGCGACACCATAAACGTCAAGAGCGTTAAGGTAGAATTCAAAGAAAACAATATCGCGGTCATCAAAATTTCAAAATTCGGGGACGACACAAGTTTTGAATTCAGCAAAGCCGCGAATGAAGTCATCGGCCGAGGGTCTTCGGGCATTATACTCGACTTGCGAAATAATCCCGGGGGATACCTGGAGACAGCTGTCAAGACTGCTTCCAAATTCATTCCAAAGGACGTTTTGGTGGTTTCTGAAGAGGATCGGGGCGGGAAACGGAATGAGTATAAAGCCGAGGGAGGCGATATTCTCAGAGGAATCCCCGTGACCGTCCTCGTAAACAGCGGCAGCGCCAGCGCTTCAGAAATATTGGCCGGAGCTTTGAGAGATGATCTCGGAGCCAAGCTGGTCGGCAATAAGACGTTTGGAAAAGGTTCTGTCCAGCAACTCGAAAAAATGACAGGCGGATCAAATCTGCGAATCACCATTGCCCGCTGGCTTACTCCAAAGGGAGATTATATAATGGAAAAAGGCATTGAACCGGATGTTATAATCGATATCAGCGATGATGACTACAACAACAGCCGCGATCCGCAGATGGACAAGGCGCTCGAAATTTTGAAAGGAGAAATTTAATCGATTTCGGCTATTGGCAGTTGTCAAAATTTTCTATATAATCATCGCAAGGGGGCAGAAATAATATGAAAGTCATACTAACAAGAAATGTCGATAATCTCGGCAAGGAGGGAGAAGTAAAAGAAGTGGCAGACGGATTTGCGAGAAATTTTTTGTTTCCCAAAAAGATGGCCGAACCGGCAACAGACGCAGCGATAAAAAATGCCGAGGATAAAACGAAGAAAAAAGCTGAAAGTGCGAAACTCGAGCTTGAAGAAGCCCAGAAACTGGCTGAACAACTCGAAGGACGCGAACTCTATGTCAAAGTGAAAGAAACGGAAGGAAAACTTTTCGGATCCGTCAACGAAAAAACTATCGCAAAGACCTTCAAAGACGAGGGGATTGAGATTAATTCAGAAAATATTAAACTGCTTGAACCGATAAAGGAAATGGGAGAATATGACGCGCAGATCAGCCTGAACCACGGTCTCGAGGCAAATATAAGGATAATTTTGGTCGGAGAAGAGAAGACGAAATAATGTTTCGTTTCGCTTTTTTAATAATTTTTGGCAGGGGTGAATTTATCACCCTTATTTTCTTGAAATAATTTCTTTTTTATAGACATTGTCGCATTCGTAATTAATTCGTAGTTCGTAAAGAAAACATGAAACCAAAATACATCTTTGTCGTTGGAGGAGTGATGAGCGGAGTCGGAAAGGGGATTGCTACTGCTTCAATCGGGAACATTTTGCAATCAAAAGGCTTTCGCGTGACCGTCATGAAAATTGACCCGTATCTCAATGTTGACGCGGGAACTATGAACCCGACCGAGCATGGAGAAGTGTTTGTTTTGGACGATGGACTCGAGACAGACCAGGACATGGGCCATTATGAGAGATTTTTGAATCTGAAGCTCTCGAGAGAAAACTATATGACCAACGGCATGGTATATAAAACGATCATCGACCGTGAGCGCTCGATGGGCTATGGCGGCCGCTGCGTCGACGTCGTGCCGGATGTTCCGAAAGAAATCATCCGCCGCATCCAAAAGGCGCAAAAAAAATCGAAAGCCGATATTATGCTCATTGAAATCGGCGGAACGCTTGGCGAATATCAGGGGCTTTTGTTTCTCGAGGCAGGCAGAATGCTCCGGCTTGCCAGCCGCGGCGATGTGCTTTTTGTCCTTGTCAGCTATCTTCCCGTACCGAACAAAATCGGAGAGATGAAAACGAAACCGACCCAATATGCCGTCCGGTCCTTGAATGCCGCCGGCATCCAGCCCGACATTATCATTGCCCGCTCCGAAATATCTCTCGACAAGAAAAGAAAAGAAAAATTAGCCGATCATTGCAATCTTCGGGAAGAGGATGTTATTAGCGCGCCGGACATTGATTCTGTATATGAGGTTCCGGTCAATTTTGAAAATGACGGCCTGAGCCGGACAATTCTCAAAAAAATGGGGCTCCGGCCCAAGAAAAAGGATTTGGTTAAGTGGCGGGCCATGGCGAGAAACATCCGCATTTCAAAAAAGCCGCTTAGGATCGGCATTGTCGGAAAATATTTCGGGACAGGTGATTTTGTGCTTTCTGATGCATATATTTCTGTCATCGAAGCAATAAAACACGCTTGCTATTCATTTAAAAGAAAACCGGTAATCGACTGGCTCAACTCGGAAGAATATCAAAGAAATCCAGCCAAAGTCCGTGAACTAAAAAAATACGCGGGAATAATCGTCCCCGGTGGATTCGGAGAGCGGGGAGTGGAAGGAAAAATAAAAGCGATCGAATTTTGCCGCAAAAACCGGATACCTTATTTTGGCCTTTGCTATGGCATGCAGCTTCTTGTGATTGAATTCGCGAGAAATGTCCTTGGCCTCAAGGGCGCGAATACCACAGAAATAAACCGCGATACAAAATATCCTGTGATTGATATTATGCCCGAGCAAAAAAAGAATCTCGCCGACAAAAATTTTGGCGCGACCATGCGGCTCGGAGCTTATCCGGCAACGCTCAAGAAAAATACCATCGCTTTTGGAGCTTACAAAAGCCAAACTATTTCCGAACGCCACCGCCACCGCTGGGAGGTGAATCCGGAATACATCGCGCGGCTCGAAAAATCCGGCCTCGCATTTTCCGGCACTTCGCCCAACGGCCGCCTCATGGAAATCGCCGAACTTCCCAAAAAATCGCATCCTTTCCACCTCGGAACCCAATTCCACCCCGAATTCAAATCTTCTCCGCTTCACCCGCATCCGCTTTTCAAAGAATTTATCAAAAGCGCGATAAACAAAAAATGGAAGCGCTAGCGCCTCCATTTTTTTATATTTCTGAAAATATATTATTCCACGTTCACAAACTGAACTCTTTCAAGCTTTCCTGTGAATTTTCGGATTTTTTTGGCGGTGAATTTGACGGCGCCGTCAGCCATTGCGAAAAGAGTATCGTCCGAGCCGCGCTTCACGTTTTTTCCGGCCCGGAATTTTGTTCCGCGCTGGCGGATGATGATATTTCCGGTCCGGACTTTTTCTCCGCCGAATTTTTTGACGCCCAGGCGCTTTGAAATTGAGTCTCGGCCCAATTGAGTGCTTCCTCCGGCTTTACGATGTGCCATAAAGTTAGATAACGAATAAAATATAAGATACGAGATATTTTGAAGACTATTGGATTTTATATTATAATATGGCAAATGTCAACATTTGAACACCTAAGCCAAAGCCAAAACCCGGGGAAACCGTCTTTTCTCCAGAAAATGAGGCATTTTTGGCTAAAGTATGGGGAAAAAGTCATTCTTGCCGTCGCCATTGTCTTGATCGCGCTGTTTTCTTTCGAAGCAGGATTCCTGAAAGGGCAGAAAAATCAAAAAACACCGGTTGAGGTGAACCAGCTTGCCTGCGCGCCATGCCCAAGAGGCGAAAGCAGCACTACCGGCGCAAATCAGAATCTCGAGCAAAATAATCAGTATAAAACCGCTACCGACCAGCCAAATTTGGAAAATCAAAAATGCGCGTTCGTCGCGAGCAAAAACTCAAACAAATACCACCTCTCAACTTGCCAGTTGGCAGCGAAAATAAAACCGGAAAACAAAATTTGCTTTTCTTCCGCCGAAGAGGCGCTTGGCAGGGGATACCAAGCCGCCAAATGCTGTGTAAAGTAGTTCTCTGACAAATTGAAACATCAATCACCCAAATCTTCCTTGTGCAGCAAATGAATCTTCTTTTTTCCCTTTTTGAAATTGAGGAGCAACAGCAAAATGAAATAAATGGCGGATGAGATTATTCCGGCTGTAATAAAAAAACCAGCAAAAATAGGCAGCGTAACATCGAAGAAAAATATTTTGCTGAAAAACATTTTTGAATAGCCAGCGCCAGCTCCATGAAATTGAGTGACCAAATCGGCATAATTCTTTTCGAAAATAAGAGCGCCGGCGGCAGCCGCGAGCGGCAAAACCAAAAAAGTAGTCCACATATTGACGGCCAGAACACCCGCCAATGCCGCCAAGCGATTGAAGCGAAAAAGAGAAGAAAGAAAAAGCGTCGCGAGAACTCCTTCTCCCGGAACAATTCCAAGAAAAATTCCCATCGCCGCCCCTGCCGCGACTTTGTGCGGCGTATCGTCAATCAAAAAGAATCGTTTTATATAGTTTTTTATTTTACGTCTCATAAAAAAATAGATGGAATCAATTCCTGTATTCATTGAGATTCGCAATCCGCATAGGCTACCCTTTTTTGACAATATAGCTTTTTGATTCTTTATCCAAAACTTTGGCTTTTTCAACTTCATTTTTTGTCTCGAAGGGCAGGACGCCGAGAATATTTCTCAGTGAGACACCGTCAACTTTGAGAACTTCTTCCCATTTATCAAGCGGTTCCAATATCGCGCGCAATTTCTCTTTGTCGTATTTATACGTCTTCCGAAGCGTCCGCAAAATTCGCCCGGCGTCCGAAAAAACTTGGTCGATGTTTTCCTGGTCCATATAACCGGATAATATTTCCTGCAGCTCGCCGATTCGGTCCGTTTTTGATTTCACTTCGTCTTTGAGAGAGATATATTCTTCAATAATCTTTGCCGTATCAATATCCTTTTGTCCTTTTTCTTTGAACTTATGCTTCCACATCGGACAGATGTTCTGGTATCCGCACCAGTCGCACAGCCCAGAGATTGTCGGCTCGAATTTTGACCGACTTATCTGATCGATGAGGTCGAGCATCAATTCTTCGCTTTGTTTCACTTGATCAAGCGTCCTGCGAGAAGAAAGTTTCACTCCGTGCTTGAGGTAATAAAGACTCACTTTTATCTTGTCTAGATTTTCCTTTTCCTTGGGATAACGCTTCAAGAATCCGGCGAGGTATATCGAAAGCTGAAGGTCATTGTCCACTTTTTCCTGGCTCGGAAGCTTTCGGGTGGTTTTGTAGTCAATAATTTCATATCCGTCTTCGGTTTTGTCAATTCGATCGATAATTCCGCTTACTATATGTTTCTCCGCATTTTCCCCAATTTCAACCTGAAAGCGGGATTCGAGATCAATGATGTTTGTTTTCGCCGGGTCGTTTTTTTTGTAATAGTCTTGAAGCATTGCCACTCCCTGGGCAAAAGCCGCCCGCTCCTCCGTTTCGTCCGCAAAAACTTCCGCGTTCCAGTTTTTTGAATAAAAATCCAGCGCCTGCTCAAGAGTAGGGGAAAGTATTCCCGGGGTATGAACAATCTTCAAAGTGCTGTGAAGCAAAGTTCCGAAAAACTGCTCTTTTGATTTGGGAGTTTTGATTCGATCAATCTGGGAATATTTGTATTTCCGCGGACACGTAAGAAACGTATCGAGAGCGGAATAAGATGTGTTCATCAGAAATGATTATGAATAATTATTCATGATTCACGGGTTTGAACAATTGAATCATAGTTCAAAATTCGCAAATCGTAAACAAAGCTGCCTTTCTTGCAAGAAAATGCCACAAGATATAGTATAATATTGCATGACAAAGAAAAAAGTTTATCTTGACTACGCTTCGACCACTCCGCTTGATCCGCGGGTTTTTTCTGCGATGAAACCGTATTTTTCGCAAAAATTTGGAAATCCGATGTCTCTTCACTCTTTTGGAAAAGAAGCCAAAGAGGCGGTTGAAAAGTCGCGGAAAATCGCGGGTGATTTTTTTGGGTGTGATTCCGGCGAAATAATTTTTACGTCCGGAGCAACAGAAAGCAATAATTTCGCCATCAAAGGAGTTGCCCTCGCCTCGCGTTCGGGAAGAAAAACCAAGCCCCACATCATTACTACGCAATTTGAGCATTCCTGCGTTCTTGAGGCTTCAAAAAAATTGGAAGAGCGGGGGATGGCCGATGTTTCCTATGTCCCTGTTTCCAAAGAAGGGATTGTTTCGGCAGCGGATGTTTTGAAAGAAATAAGGAACAACACAATTCTTGTTTCGGTGATGTATGTGAATAATGAAATCGGAACAATCCAGCCCATAAAAGAAATCGGGAAGCTTGTTGGGACAGTCAATGCTGCCAGGGAAAGGAAAAATCTTCCAAAAATTTTATTCCATACTGACGCCGTGCAGGCTGTGAATTATCTTGACTGCAATGTGCAAAATCTCGGAATTGACCTCCTCACGGCCTCGGGCCACAAGATATACGGCCCCAAGGGCATTGGATGCCTCTACATTCGCAAAAATACGCCTATTCTTAGCATTCAGGACGGGGGCAGCCATGAATTTGGCTTTCGGGCGGGAACATTGAACGTTCCTGGCATTGTGGGATTCGGAACCGCCCTCGAGATCGCCGAAAAAGAGAGGAAGAGAAATTATAAAATAGTCGAAAAGATGCGTGATTATCTGATCGCAAGGATACTAAAAGAGATTCAAGGAGTGAAACTCAACGGATCGAAAATTAAAAGAGTTCCAAACAACACAAATCTCACTGTCAAGGACGTTGAGGGAGAGGGAATGCTTCTGGAGCTTGACATGAAAGGGATAGCTGTTTCCACTGGAAGCGCATGTTCCGCCGGTGATCTTCGCCCGTCGCATGTCCTCACGGCGATTGGCATCAGCGAGGAAGAAAGCCACGGCAGCCTTCGAGTTACACTCGGCAAATTTACTACGAAACAGGAAATTGATTATTTTTTCAACTCTTTCAAAGAAGCGATAGCCAGGCTTCGAAAAATAGCGGGGAAATAATTCTTTCTTGTCGGAATCTTTTCAATTGCACCAGGAAAATCTATTAATAATTAAATTTTTTTCATATGCAATATTCAAAACTGGTTTTGAAACATTTCACGAACCCGAAAAACCAAGGACGGCTCAAAAATCCGGACGGTGTCGGCATGGTCGGAAATCCGGCTTGCGGTGATATTATGACGGTTTATATAAAAGTGAAGCGTTCAAGAAATAAAGATGTCATTTCCGACATCAAATTCGAGACCTTGGGATGCGCCGCCGCGATCGCGACATCGTCCATGGTGACACAATTAGCCAAGGGAAAGATTTTGAATGACGCGTTCAAAATCACGCGCGGCGATATCGCCGACAACCTTTCTGGCCTGCCGCCGGCAAAAATGCATTGCTCTAATCTGGCCGCCGACGCCTTGAGGCGGGCTATTGAAGATTATATATCCAAATCAGGGAAGCAGACAGAAAAGAAGAATCTGCCGCCGCGAAAGCTTCGGCGGACCAGAAGAAAGAAATGATTTTTTCCTTATATAGTGACTTAAAAAAGATAAGCCCCCGCATTTGAAGATCGGGGGCTTTGCTATAAGAAAAAATGTTATATTCTTAAATGTATTTTTTTCAATAAAACAGCGGGGAAGTGGCAGCCGGGATTGGTATACTATGTCGCACAATGTAGCTTATGCGACATCTTACATTCTTTCGCCTGATTCTGAGTGCGCGTGTTTTGCTTGTGACAGTAACTCATTAAACCTCCGCTGCTTCGGTGATAGATCGTCATTGTTACCCTCAAAATACTTTGTCGGCGGTCCTGCTTCTCCGCTTACTTCCTTTGCCAGCTCGCACAGCTCCTTTCTTAGATCTTCCGGCAAAGAATTGCACAATTCATCAAAGGTTGAATCCTTTATTGTCGATGCTTCTTCAGCTATCATTTTTCCTCCGAAAATTTTTTCTATAAAATTCGCCATAATATTTGGGGTTAATGTTTAATATAAATAAAATTAATGATAAATTATCATCTGGTCGACAACCGTCCCGCTTCCGTACAGCGCGCCTACATAGGCTTTCGTCGAACTCAAGAAAATATTGCTTCCCCAATAAGGATCATGCACAACGTACTCTCCCTTTTTATCCTTTCCATGTATAACCACATAATGCCCCGCTCCCCTCTTGGCTGATTTCACGAAAACGATGACCGGGTTTTCATCTTTCAATTCTTTATCGATAACATCCCAATCTATGTTGCCGTGCCCGGTCGAAGAAACCAGATTCACGCCTTTCCAAGATTGCGGCCAAACAATTAGGTCATGATAAAAAATTGGCTGCTGGGCAAGAGAGCCTGGATTGATGTCTATTCCATGAAAACGGAAAACCATCGACACTGCCGTAACCGCGCATCCGTAGCTCTTCATAAGCGTATTTGAAAAACCAATGTGCTGGTCACCCCAGCGCGAGTCTCTCTGCGAAAAATACCAGCTTGTCGAGGCGAGCCCCGATTTCGGTTTTTCAAGAGTCGCTTCAACAGCAGCCAGCTCCGAGCTTCTCTCCTGCGACAGCTCCGAAATGTCTCCCAAAAGTTCCTGCTTTTGCTCCTCTACCCTCACCAGAAGATCCTGGTATTTCTGTTCCTCTCCCTGCGTTTGGCTCAAGAGATCTTCCTTTGAAACTTGCTCATTGTCAAGGCTGCGCTTCTTTTCCATTATCTTGCCTTGCCTTTCCCTTTGCTCGTCATTCTTTTTTTGAAGATCCTTCCTGTCACTGCTGAGTTCATCCCTCGCTATGATCACTGTGGTGAGAACTTCATCAACTTTCGCGCTTGTTTGTGCCGCGTAGTCCGACTGGCTTAGGAAATCGGAAAGGTTGGTGTTTCGAAGGAAAAATTCCACCAAGGAATCATGGTTTGTTTCATAATAAGACTGGATAACGCCAGCCAGTATTTTCTTTTTGTTTTCAATATCTTTTTCTTTTCCTTCGATTTGAAGCGAAAGGCTGCCAATTTCACCGCCTGTTTTGTCAATATCCCGCTGAAGCAGAGCTATATCACCCGAAAGGCTAGCGATTTGGCTCTCCATAAGGGTAATCTGATTTTGGAGTGTCTGAGCCTTGCTCTGCTTCATTTCAATCATCTGGCGGTAGCTCTCAGCCTTTTTTTGGAGATCCTCGATTTGTTGCTGTTTATCCTCAATAAGTTCCTGGTTTTCGCTGTTCGTGCTGTTTATCGTGTTTTGGGCAATTATCTTATTGGCCATTCCAACAGCAAAAAATAATCCCAGAGAAAAAAGAAATATTTTTGCATTTTGAATTGTTATTTTTAATTTTGATTTTTGCATTTTGAATTATATGAACGTAAGGATCTAATTTTTTATCAGCTTTATGGCTGCGTGAATCCTCTCCATGCTCTCACCGCGTCCTATCACCCACGCCACTTCCCAAGGTGACGGGCTTTTTTCTTTTCCGGTCAGCGCCACCCGGAGCGGCCAGAAAAGTATTCCCCTGTTCTTCGGATCCGCTTCTCCCAGCAATTTATTTTTCAAATTCCCCAGTTCCCATTTTTTTTCTTCTATCTCCCCCACTATCTCAAGAGATTTTTGAAGCGAATCCAGAATTTCTTTTTCGAGCATTTTTTTCCAGGCCAGCAGTTGTTTTTTGTATTCGGGCCTCTCAAAATATATTTCCGACCCGTCCGCGATGTCCGAGAGTTTACACATTCTCTCCCTCTCAACTGTAACGATTTTTTCAAGATATTCATCTGATAATATTTGGTTTCCGCCTTTTCGGCGGATCGCCGATGAGACGATTTCGAGATAAGGCCGGCACAGTTGGGCCAAGTCCTTGATATTTTTCTGGCGAATATACATCCCGTTCATCCAGTCGAGTTTTTCCGTGTCTAAAATCGCTCCAGCCCGGTTCAGTTTTGCCACATCAAATTCTTTTGCGAGATCGGAAAGCGAAAATATTTCCTGCTCCGTTTTCGGATTCCATCCCAAAAGCGCGATGAAATTCACGACTGCTTCGGGAAGATACCCTTTTTTCATAAAGTCTTCGACACTTGCGTCTCCGTCCCTCTTTGACAGTTTCTTTTTCGTATTTTTGTTGAGAATGACGCACAGATGTGCGTATTCCGGCGCCTCCCATCCAAAAGCCCGGAACATCAAAATATGTTTTGGGGTGCTCGGCAGCCACTCCTCTCCCCTGAAAACAAGTGTTGTTTTCATAAGATGGTCGTCCACGACGTGTGCCAGATGGTATGTCGGATATCCGTCCGATTTCAAAATAACAAAGTCGTCAAGATTTTTGTTCACGAATTTTATTTTCCCGCGCACCGCGTCGTGAAATTCGGTCTCCCCTGTTTCGGGAACATCGAAGCGGATGACATATTTCTCCCCGGACGCGATTCTTTTTTTTGCGTCTTCCATCGAAAGCTCCTTGAGACACAATTTATCATACGCGGGAGCCAGTTTCGCTTTTTCTTGGACGGCCCGCAATGTGTCAAGCCGCTCGGGAGTGCAGAAGCAATAATAGGCTTTCCCCTTCTCGACAAGTTCGTGGGCGTATTTTTGGTATATATCGAGTCTCCTTGACTGGACATACGGCCCGTATTTCCCTCTCTCGATGATTTCGCCCTCTTCGCCCAAATATACACCTTCGCTGTGCATTATATTTGCCCATTCAAGCGATTCTATTAATTTTCCGATAGCGTCTGATACAATTCTTTTTTGGTCCGTATCCTCAATCCGCAAAAAATAATCACCCTTGTATTTTTTGGCATAAAGAAAATTATAGAGAGCCGTCCGCAGGCCTCCGATATGCAAATATCCGGTTGGACTGGGCGCAAACCGCACCCGGGGTTTTTTACTCATATATAATTCAGACTGTTATAATTAGGAAAGGATTTTTCCAATACAGGAAAACCGCCATCAAAACAGCTGCCAGCCAGAGATTGCGAAGGACGAAATAGGCTGTTGGATTGTTGAAAAATTTCCAGCCGGAGAGGAATCCGGTGCTCGAAAAACTGCTCGCCGCCGCCGCCGCTATAACAAATATGAAAGCGAAAAAAAGAAACAGGAAAAGCGCCAGGGTGTCGGAAAAAAAAGCCGCCTTATGGATCATATTTCCAAAAAAATATCGGGCCATCGGAGCATATATCATCTGGAAAAAAAAAGTGAAAGAAACGAGCGCCGAGCTGAAAATCCTTTCGATTTTGGCCATTGTATCTTCCTCATACTGCTGATTAGAGATGAGAACCGCCAAAAAATATACAAATAAGGCGGTATGCAAAAAATAAGCCAGTTTTTCATCCCAATCGACGCCTCCTCTCATCACAAAAAAACCCAAAATTATGCAAAGGAACGTGGAAATGGATAATGAAAATATTCTCTGTCTCGTCATTTATTTTTTTTATTTATTAGAACAACCCAAGGAAACACAACGACTGCATTTATAATGCGCTTTAGTCTCTTGGGCTCCTGGAGCATTCGCCAAAACCATTCCAGACCCGCCTTTCTCATCCACTGTGGAGCCCGCCTGATTTTTCCTGTGAGAAAATCAAACGTCCCTCCCACTCCCGCCAAAAATTTTGCTTTCGGAAAATTCCTTTTATTTTCAAAAATGAATTTTTCCTGATGGGGAGCGCCAAAATTCACAAAAACTATTTCTGCTTTCTTCGCGTCTTCGCATTCAAAAAACCTTTCGTCATCCCAATATTTTGCCCGCGCCCCGAAATCATATTTGTCTCTTATCCCCTTCTCTATCTCTTCGGGACTGCTCAGACTGTTTTTCGAAACAACAACCAGCGCGCTGATATTGTTTTCTTTTGCCAATTTCAGAGAGCGTTCGACCAGATCAACTCCGGTGTACCTTGTTTTAATTTTTTCGCCCTTGAGCCAAGCCGCGCACTTCACTCCGAATCCGTCGCAAAGCGCCAAATCGGCGCTGCTTAGTATTTTTTTATAACCTTCGTCGCAATGCCCCTTCAGAATGATTTCCGGATTGAGCGAAACCACGAATCGCTGTTCAGGCGGATTACTCAGGATAATTTTTATCCAATCGTTTATTTCAGCCGCTGAAAGATTGCTAATCTTCATGCCTAATAATTTTGCTGTCGCGCTCATTCTTTTTTGCATTCGGGATAATTCGCATTTTCACCTTAGCGAAAACGATTCCAATTTATAATAAACTCTTTTTCCCTTTTCAAATCTGCTTTCAAAAATTTCAACCGATGAAACCGGAATTGAAAACCTGAAGTTCCTGTCCACCGAAGGCTCGGGATGGATTTTTTTCCACTCCTTTTTCCGGACTCTTCCAATCGTAATATGAGGCTTGAAATCTTTCATTTCTCTCTCGAAAAATCCCAATGACTTGTCCAATTCATTTTTGAGCTTCGAAAGTTCTCTGCTTTTCTCTCCCGTTACCCAGATCATTTTTTTTGACTTGCTGTTTGGCCCCAATTCTGCGCCAGTAAATCGCATCTCAAAAGAGTTGATATTTTCAGCGGCATTTTGAACGGACTGGCAGATATCCAAGACATTTTCATCCAGGATGTATCCCAAAAAGTTCAGCGTCAGATGAATATTTTCCTGCCGGATCCACTTTACGGGCAAGTTTTTGTATTCTTTTTCGGCAAACCGAAACAGGCGCTTTCTTATATCCTCGGGAAGGCTTATTGCAACAAACAAGCGCTTTTGCATGAATAAAGTATAGCATTTTCTCACCCAATTTTCAAGCTATTTCTTCGCTTCCACTTCCACGTCATATATCGTCGCTACGTCTGACTTTTTTTCAGAGCGAATTTCCAAACCGTTTGCGGCGCGGACTTCAAAAATAATTTCATTTTCTCCGGACTTTATGCCGGAAATATCAACCGATACGTATGTTTTTTCAGAAAATTGAGTGATATATTTGTCGAAAACAGGCGCGCCGTTCAGAAGCGCAATCACCCGTATCGGCTTATATAGTTTTACTTTAAAATTAAATTTTCCCTCTTGGGGCTCCGGCGACATGTTCACAATTTTCACTCCCGCACCGGACTCGGCCCAGCGCCGGATTCCGTCTTTTCCTTTGTCTTTTCCAACCCAATGCTTGTTGGAATAGTCCATTGCCACAAACATATGCCTTGGTGCGGCGTCCCGGCTCACCTCGCAAGCGAATAAAAAGTCATCCTCGAATTCACTTTTGCATTTCAAGACATTTTGCGCGTATGCCCTTGCGGAATAAAACTGGTCCGCGTCTCCCTTTTCCGGATTTCCCTTGAGGCCCTCTTTGTCCAAGACAACGTATCGGATATTATAATAATTCAAGATTTCATTTGAAATTTTGTAATATGAATCCTTCATGATGTCACGGTCATTTTGTTTCTCGTTCCCTTCCGGAATATCATAAAGCAGCGTCCGAATGACAGGGGTTCCGCGTTGAAATGTGTAGTGATCGTCAATCACCCGGGCAAAATCATAACCATTGATAGTGTTTTTTCGATGGATGCTCTTCCAAACCAAATCGCGCGAGGCAAAGTCATAATCCGTGCTCCCGGGAACCTCCAGAATGTTATAATCTTCTTTTTCCTGGCCGAGTTTTTCATAAAATGAGGAGTGCAAGAGTGAGTTTGTTTTGACAGGAATTGCGAGAAATTCAAGAATGATAACTGCGCTGACCGCAAAAAATAAAATTTTTTGCCCGCGATTAGATCCAAAAATATCGACTTGTTCGCTTTTTGAGATATCGCCGTTTAATAATTCATTTTTTATTTCTTCCCTTTTATTTCTTATTTTTAATATCACATACGCGCTTCCCCACGCCGCCAAAACCGAAAATGCCACTGCCGAAAACACAAACAATCTGCCAACTGTCCGAATGTTGTTGAAAAACGGCAGATATTCATAGGCGAGAAGATATGGCATTTTGACTGGCGGGTCTAGTTCTCCTTTGAAATGCAGATGCGGACCGAGCGAAAGGACATAAAAACCGATTGCCACCGCCAGCCAAAACCATTTCTTGGATACTCTGTCCCTGAAAAATGCGGCGGCAGACAAGAGAAGAACCAGAAATCCGACATAAGCCGAAAATGAGCTGTCTGTCCGCCGCTCGAATGTTTCCCGCAAGCCCGAAAAGGCTCCGGGCCAAAAGGAATGGAAATTCGGCGGAACGAAAACACTCAGGGCGTCATTTGAATATTTCACGGCCGCTTTGAATCCGGGATCAAGATAGTTATTGCCCGAAAAAGCGATCTCAAAAAGTGAACGGAACATAAAAAGAGAAACAGCCGAAAGGACCACGAAACTGACAACTGCATACAGCCAGAATTTTCTTTTGAGAAATATCCTCGGCTGGGTGAAAATTTTGAATACGACAAAAAAAGACACAAAAATAAGTGTGAAAGCAAAAAGTTGGTGTTCGGTAAAGGCAATCAGTCCCAGAAAAAGACCGGCCAATAGAAAGTTTTTCGCCTTGAGATTATCGAAAAACCGGAAAAGATACAACGCAAAAAACGGCAGCCACTCCTGATGCATTGTTCCAACATTGGTGCTCAAAGAATTGTGGACATGGAACGGCAAAAAAGCGAAAATAATTCCGGCAATGAGCGAGGCCGGCTTGCTTTTGGTGAAATAATAGGCAAGAAGATACATTCCAAAACCAGAAAGGACAAACGATGCGAAAAATAGTAGATTATATCCGGCAATCCGGCCGAAAATGAGCTGAAAAAAGGCATAAAGAGTGACTATATTGAATTCCGATCGCTTCATAAGCTCAACAGATCCTTTGAAAACACCCAGATCTTTGAGAACATTCATTCTTTCCCCGGCTACACCGATCACCTGCATCGTATCAGATCCAAGACTCGGAACAGAAGAGAAAAAATTCCAGGCAAAGGGCCAGGTTAAAATTACCGTCAAAAGCGCGTAGAAGAAAATAATTCTGATTTTTTCGTTGCTCCAGAGTTTTTTCATTTGATTTTTTCCCTTCGTCATTTATTTGTATTTTCCCCTCCAGGCATTCAAGCGGATTTTGAGCAGGTCCAGCGCCATATTCAGGGGATCGCGAAAAAGTCTGATATGGCTGTTAGGCGGATTTTGAAGCGAAATAGGAAGCTCTTTGATTTTATATTTCAATTTATTGGCAATGAAGATTACCTCTGCGTCAAAAGCAAACCTTCCGACCGTCACTCGGGAAAAAATATCCATAGCTGCCTTCCTCTGAAAAACCTTGAATCCGCACTGCGTATCCTTGACGTTCCGGTCACATATTATCGCCAACCGGAGCAAACGAAAAATTTTTTCCATGGTCTGCCGGTGCCAAAGAACCGGCCTTATGACGCGAAGACCGGGAACAAATCTTGAGGCAATAATGATATCATATCCGCGATCAAATTCAGGCACAAACTTTTGAAGCTCTTCTATGGGAATTCCCAGATCAGCATCCAAAAACATAACAAGATCACAGGAACTCTCCAAAATCCCCTGCTTGACAACTTTGCCTTTTCCTTTATTTTCCTGATTATCAATTATGCGAAGATGCAGATCGTCCTCCATTTTTTTTATTTCCTTGAGCGTCCCGTCATTGCTGCCATCGTTTACGACAATTATCTCGAAAACCCCAAAACGGTCCTTGAGATAATTGTGAACCTTCAACAAATTTTTTTGGATTGTCTTTTCCTCGTTGTAACAGGGAATGACAACTGAAATTGCTTTATTTTTCATAAAAAACAAGAATTCAAAATTTCCAGACTTGAATCCAGGCTGATTAATTTTACATCAAAATCCGTTTTATTTCCACAAATCTTTCCAAAAAATACGATTCGATTTCTCATTCTCTTCCGCACCTGCTTTGTAAGACGGCAAGGTTTGGCCTGAAATATTTTCTTTGAGGGAAAGCTTATAGACACTCAGCGCGCCGATTTTTTGCTGTTCGCCAACATCGAATTCGGCTTCCAGTTTCTCTCTCGTGGACAATTTTTTCGCCCGAGTTAATCCCAAAGAGAAAACACACTGTTTTTGTTCTCCTGTTTTGAGATTCTCAATCGAAGCGGCTTCTGTTCCCCGCAGATTCAACAAATATTTTACCGGCCTTTTATATTCGGAAGGGGCGTCAAAATATATTATCTTCGCCTGGCAATTTTCTTTCATATAATTTGCCGCCTTCTCCAAGTGCCAAAGCACAACTCCGTCCTTGGCCTTTAGAATGATTGTCCGCCAAGGGTAAGTCCCCTTTTTTTGGGCTGATCTTATTTCCTCAAACCAAAAATAGGTCCCGGTCAAATTCCCCAAAAAAATCAAAAGAATGGCCGCAGAGACGCAAATTTTCCAAAATTTATGCTTTTTTTCCCAAAAAAACACCGCCAAATATCCGATGAAAATAAAAGGCAGCACCAGAAGCGGCAGGAAAAATCTTGGCCGGATTTGATAGGCAATCGGGATATAAGCGAGAAAATATATAGAAAACCAGAGAAGCGAAATCAGCACAAAATTCTTCTTTACGGCGTTTTCCTCCCGTCGAAAAGATTTGTATCCGAGATAAATGGCCGGAAAAATCGCGCCGAGCCATGACAAAATCGCGCCGTTTATTCCGCCCTTGCGGCTGATCCAACTGGTGAGAATCAAAAACCAATTCTGACCCCAATAGCGGATATCTCGTTTTATGTTTTTCCAAAAACTGTGCTCCGACGGCTTTTCTTTGAGCGCCAACATGAATTGATGGGTATTTTCCCCCTTGGAAACAATTTCATTCAGAATCACCGGCAGATATATAAGAAGAATGATAGCCAAAAAAAAGAGTACGTATCTCCAATTTAGCGCCTTTCTCGACTCTTTCCAATTGAATATTATAAATATCGCCGCAATCACCGGCAAAGTAAGAAAAGAAAGGAAGTGAAGCTGGGTCGAAACTGCAAAGGAAATCCCGGCGAGAATCACCCAGCGAAGATGGTATTTTATATTTTTATCAAATACATTTAGAAGCGACAGAAAAAACAGAAGATTGAAAAATACGAGCCCGTTTGGATTCCAGGAAAAACGCGAATATTGGATTCCCAGAAAGGAAACGGCAAAAAGGCTTGCCAGAATCATTGACCAGTTTCGGGAAAAATATTTTTTGGCAAATATGAAGAAAAGCGGTATGGAAAGTATTCCGAATAAGAGGTCAGGAAAAGCCAGCACTGCCGGATGGACGCTTTGGAAAAGCGATGCCGCCAAATATTGGAAATAGTAAAAGGCCGGCCCGAGGTTCAGGTCCGTTCCGCCGGCTTTGGGACCGAGAAGCGGAAGCCAGCCAGGGCCCAGCTCAAAGGCCTGTTTTATAATTGACGCATCCCGCGCCTGGTCCATTTTGAAAAAAAGCCAGTCCGAAAAATGCCAAACGCGAAGAAAAATTGCGAGGGCGATGACAAGCGAAAACAAAACTATTTTCCAGTCAAATTTGATTTTCATGAATCTTTTTTCTGATAAACATTCTTTTTCTCATCATTCTCGATAAATTGCATAAGACGCTCCCCCATGCCTTGAGAATCACAAGGGCGACTTCAGCTTTGCTCCGCCCTTTTACGAATTCCGTCTCCCGTTTCTTTTTATTGAATATATTCGCGACCAGCTTCAGATAGCTGAAAAATCGCCAAAAAAACGTTTTTGCCATTTTTCCAAAAGGATAATTTTTTATGACAGTGAAGAAATAGTTTCGGTGGAGATAATATGCTTTCATCAGCGAACCTTTTCCGGCAGTTCCGCTGTGGACGTGATATACGACCGCCTGCGGGCAAAAATACGACTTAAATCCCGCGTTTTTCATCCGCCAGGCCAGATCCACGTCTTCATAGAAAACAAAATGGTCATTGTCGAAATAATTATGCTCCAGAAGGGCTGTTTTCTCAAGCGCCTCCCGGGTAAAAAGCGAGGCTGTCCCGTTCGCGCCGAAAATTTCTTTTTCTTCACTATATCTTCTTGCATCTCTTCCGTATCCCCTGTTATGGGCCGTCCCGTCGCGAGTGATATAAATTCCGGCGCAATCAATTTTTTCCCTTTCAAAAAAATTCAAAACTTTCGGCTGGACGGAACCTGTACCCGGATATTTTTTCGCGCATCTTGCCAATTCTTCGACGTATTTTTCATCCAGTCTGGTGTCATTATTGAGAACAATTACGTATTTTATCTTAGGATCTTCAAGCGCCGACTTGATGCCCACGTTATATCCAAAACAGAAACCGGTATTCCTTTCTAATCGAACTATTTTTACACTTGGAAACTTAGTTTCCAAGTAGTTATTTTTTACAAAATTGACTGAATCGTCTGTTGACCCGTTGTCCACAAAAATAACCCTGAAATTTTCATAGGTTTGTTTTTGGAGCGAATCGAAGCAGTCCTTGAGATACTTCTTTCCGTTCCAGTTGACAATGACAATGGCGGTATTTTCCATAAATCTGATCTGAAAAGTGTAAGGCGATTAAGCAGGTATCGCGTTTGTCCGCACATTCGTGCGAAGACAGACTATTCGAAAAATAACAATTTTTACTTTTGCATTTTCAATTTCAGCCGCAGATAATCATAATATTCGCTGCTGTGGCTATTTTTTGTCGTATATTCGCGGATAGTTTTTTCTCTCGCTTCTTTTCCCATATTTTTTCGAAGATCTCCGTCAACTATCAGCCTTTCAATTTTTTCTTCCCACTCATTTTCACTCCCGGCCAAAAAGCTGTCAACGCCATCATCAATCGCGTCTCGATAAGTCTGATTGTCTACCGCCACCGAGGGCACTCCCAAAATCCCAGCTTCAAAAAATTTGAGTTCCGATTTCGCCTCACAAAAATCATTGTTTTTTTCCAGAGGAATAATGTTGATATCAACTCCAGAGATATTTTTGAAGTGCTCCTCGCGCAACGCAAATGGAAATTTTTCGATCCGGCTTTGAAACTTCCCGAATTTTTCACTGATGTTGAGCGGACCGGCTAAAAATAATTTTATATCGGGGTATTTTTCGAGAATCCTGACCAGGGCATTTTCTATCGTCGCAAAATTCTTATCATGCCCTTTGGTTCCGGAAAAATATCCTATTCTCAAGCCAATATTATCTGACGAAGGCTTAGCCTTCGTCAAGAGATTTTCTGCGATTTCAAGATCTTTGAGCGACAGCTTATTTTTCGAGATGAAGACTTTTTTGCCGTATTTTTCCAAAATTTTCGCGAGAAAGCTTGTTGTTGTCGCGCAGGCCTTGACATACGTATCCCTCAGGATCTCCTCTCCTGCTCCCTTTTCATATTGCTTACGCTCAAAAATATTCATTTTTTTGTAATGCTCCGTCGCCTGAACATGTTTCGGGTCGAAAACCAGGTCGTCTGTTTCGAAAATAATTTCCTTTCCAAGTTTTTTGGCGTTTTCAAAAAGTTTTGCGACATTTTTCGTCCAAACCGGCCGATGGAAAATGAAAATTTTGAATTTATCCGCGTAGCGCGGCAAAAAAGGATTATCCTGAATCGTCACACTGCATTTGAACTCATGAAGGCGCATCTCTTCAGCCTGGTTATGCGCTCGAAACATCGCGCTGTCTCCCACTCCCGGCGTCACAAACAAAATATCCCCCGGCCGCACCCGGCCAAATTGCGCTATAAAAGATTTTGCCACCCTTTTTCCGCCGCGGACCAGCCCTTCTTGCTTCAAGGCGTTCAGCGCTTTTCCGGTTTTTATGAGAAGTGTTTTCATTTGACAAGTAATAGGAAAATTTCAAGCAATTTCCGAGCTTCTTTTTCCTCGCTAAAATTTTCAATGTCATATTCTATTTTTCCCGTATCCTGAAAAGTATTCATTTTTTCGGCCAATTCATTCATATTTTTCAAATAAATTCCCTTTTCGCCCAATCTCGCCCGATTAAATTTGGTGCCGAAGCAAATTATTGGCAGTCCCGCCGCCATAAGATTGGCTATCTTTCCGCTCGATTCGGTCGAACCGCTCTTGGGATCGATTCCAGCGTCCGCCAATGCCAGATAGCGCGCCAAAGAAAAATACGGAATTTTTCCGGCAAAATACACGGATTTTTCCAGTTTTTTTTCAGTAATATATTTTTTGTATTTTTCCTCGTCACTTCCAAATCCGCCCAATAGAAGTTTCCAATTATTCTTTTCCCAAAGCTCGGCTTTTTCCTTCCCCGACTTTTCGTCGGGGAATTTCTCAAAGCCAAGTTTTCCAAAAACTTCCAAAAGCTCCCCGACTCCCTTATTATCGCTCAAACCTCCGATATAGACCAGCAATTTACTATCTCCAGCCCACTTTTTAATTTTATCGATTTTATCCGATTCTACTTTAGATAAGTCTTGCAGATTTTGAAATAAATCCAAATCAATCCCATCCCGCACGATCGTAGCGATTAAACCGCTACGATGAAGTTTGACATTCTCACTGCTGACAACAATTTTATCGGCCCAATTGATAACTCTCTTTGAAAACCAAACAAAGAATTTCCGCGCGATTGATTTTTTTCGGCTGTAACTTTGAAATTCCTCATCGATATTCCCCTGCAAATCAAATACTATCGGAATTTTTCCGCAAAAAGCCAATTTTTTCGCCAAATATCCGATAGCCAGTCCCTCCCAAAGATGCGCGTGGATCGCGTCGGGTTGAAATGTTTTAATTTCCCGCCGAACCAAAAAAAGGAGTTTCCAGTCCAGCCATATTTTTCCCCAGGAAAAACCGGGAGATGTTTTTTTGTAGCTATTCGGGCCCTTGATACGCTCGATATCAAGTCCCGGCACATTTTCCCCAATATGATAAGCGCAAAGGCGCACCTCGGCGCCCAATTTTTTGAGATATTTCGCTTCGTTAAGTATCCGCATATGAGCGCCCCGGTCAGAAAAAAAAGGCGTCGCGGCGATGGTGAGAATTTTCATTAATTCTCGATAATCTCTCTTATTTTATAATTCATCTTCCCCTGCGTTTTATAATAATTCTTGACCGCGATATCAGCCAGAAGACCGAAAATGAAGAGTTGGATTCCCATCAGGACCAGGAAAACAGCGATGAGCGGCCAGATTTTGTTCGACATCGGGACGGCATAGAAAACGCGCGCCGTGACCAGCGCCGCTCCCGACAAAATTCCCAGGAAAAATATCCCAAGACCCCCCGCTCCAAAAAGATGCAAAGGCCGATTGGCGTATTTTTTCCAGAACCAGACCGAGATCATATCAACGATTCCCTTTACTCCCCGCTTCCAGTTGTATTTCGTCACCCCGCTCTTGCGCGAATGATGGCTGACTGGAACTTCCGCCACTTTGAACCCCTGCACCTTGAGGAGTGCCGGGATAAAGCGGTGCATCTCGCCATACAAATCCAGATCGTCAAAACATTCCCTTTTGAAAGCCTTGAGACTGCACCCGCTGTCATGAATTCCGTCGTTGATGAGAAATTTTCGGGCAATATTGGCCGCGCGCGAGGCAAGATTCTTCATAAAGGAATCCTGCCTATTTTTCCGCCAGCCGGCAACAACGTCGTATCCTTCGCTTAATTTATCCAATAGCAGCTTGATGTCCGCCGGATCATTCTGAAGATCGCCGTCCATTGTGATAATGATTTCGCCCGAAGAATTTTTGATCCCCGCGTCAAAGGCGGCTGTCTGCCCGAAATTTTTTCGAAAGGTGATGAGCTTCAGGGGGCTCAATGCGCGGCAAATTTCATTCGTCTTGTCCGTGCTTCCATCGTCGATGAAAATAATTTCGAGAGTCTTGCCAAGTCCCCGGCAGGCTTCGACTATTTTCTGGTGCAATTCTCTCACATTCCCCTCTTCGTCATAAAGCGGAACAATCACGGATATATATGGTTTCTGACTGGATTCATTCATGTATTTATGTTAACGTAAAGTCAGGATTATAGCAAAAAATGTTGATTGAAAATTGGGGGGCAAAGACGCCAATGGCGCTCCGCCCCGCTCCCTATTCATGCCGTGCCTCAATTTCCTGGCGCTTGAGAATAGTTGCCAGCAATGCGCCAAGAAGCAGGGCGTCCGTGCTCAAAGCTCTGGCGATTTCCCGGGGATTAATTGGCAGGGAATAGCGCCTCAAAAGGATTTTTTCCTTGAAATCGGGGACCTGGCTCACCAATTCGAGCTGGTCATCCTCCTCGAAGAAGAGAAGCGCCTGCAGCTCCCACGCGGAAGTGAAGGGAATATAGACATTGACCTGAACCGATGGGTAGATGTCCAAACTGCCCCGAATCCCCATCCCGGAAACGTCCTCATACCTCTCAACCGCGAAATTTCTCCGGGTGAGCTCGCAATGGACATCCTCGAGGATTTTTTCCGGATTTCCCCCGGAAAAAGCGTTGGCCAGAAACTTTTTCAAACTTTTCATTGAATATTTTATTTTCATTGACCGGCCTGCCTCCCTTTTCATTTATTGTTTTTTTGTTAATTTTGAAACTATATTCTATAACATTACTATACTTTTGTCAATAAGAAATACAATGGAACACCAATCTCCCAAAAAAAAGGGAAACAGGAATTATTTTCTCGTAGTCATCGCAATTTCTCTTGCTATTTCTTTCACGACTTGCTATTTCGCGACTCCAACTGTTTTCGGGGGGCGAGATCAGGGCGCCATCGCAACCGCCGCGATCGATCTCGTAAAACACAAATCATTTGTTTTCTCCGCTCCCTCATCAAACGACTTATTTCAAAAATACGGGCAAGGCAGAGCCCTCAACTTCCCCGGTTTTGACTATACCAAGGATGGAAAGCTGATAACCCGCTTCCCAAAAGCTTTTATCGCCTATCTGGCCGTTTTTTATGCCGCGTTGGGATTGAAGGGAATCCAGTATGCCAACTTCCTCCACCTGGCTTTGTTTCTGGTATTATTTTGGCTCGCACTTCGCCAGTTTTTTTCCGAGAAAGTTTCCCTTCTCGGGTTTCTCATCGCCGCGACTTTTTTTCCTTTCCCTTGGTTTGCCAAATACGCGCTCACGGAAATCTTCATGCTTTTTCTCGTCTGGGCGGGAATTTATTTTCTGCTTTCTTTTAGACGTCCAACGTCTAAAAATATGGATAACCGCTTTCTGCAAATTTCTTTGCTCTTTTTCGCTCTTTCGGCGCTCACCAGAATCGAGGGAATAGTTTTTTATCTCCTTGCCGCCGGCTATATTTATTTCCTTAACAGAAAAAATACAATCCCGCTTTCAAAAAATTTCATAAAATATCTGCTAATTTCCACATTGTTGCTCTCTGCCCTCTATATTTTTCTGAATTATCATGATCTGACTGACAGCGCCAAAAATTTCACAAAAGCTTTTCTGCCCGACTCAACCAAAGATTCCGCACCCTCATCTGGCCTGTATTCGCATCTCGCGACTGTGTTTTTGAGCTATAACATTTTGGCTTATCTCATTCTTGGTCTCGCTGGAATCGGCTGGCTCGCAAAAAAAGTGAAAAAAAACTGGCTAAAGCCGGAATATATTCCAATACTCCTCACTTTTCCGGCTTTTTTCTATCTTATTTCACCGATGATTTCTCTTGATGACCCGTGGATGCTGCGCCGGTTCGTTTTTGCCGTTTTTCCAATCCTGATTTTTTACTCGATATATTTTCTCAACCGGTTTTTCTATCACAAAATATTTCTCTATATCACCCTTGCGGCCCTTATCACGGCAAACGTCGTCGTGAGCTGGCGCTTTCTCACTCTTTCGGAAAATAGAGATCTTTTGCCCCAAATTGAAAAAATAGCCGAAAAATTCGGCCCGAATGATCTGATTTTGGTCGATCGAATGGCCACTGGCAGCGGATTCTCGCTTCTTAGCGATCCCATGACATCTCTTTTTGGCAAAAAAGCCGTCTATTTTTTTAACGCAGATGACCTGAAATACATCGACCAGAATGGCTATGAGAACATCTTTATCCTGGGACCCGTCGCTGAAGAAAAAACTTGGTATACCGATCTGGTCAAAAGCAGGACTTTCGATGTAATTGAAATAGATAACAATTTTCTGGAACCGTCTGAAAAAAAATGGGGTCTCGCGCAAAATATCGAGTCGAAAACCATTTCAATCATTTGGAAGATAAAATAAAAAAAGCTGAGCTTTAGGAAAATCCGAAAGCTTAGCTTTGGAAAAAACACTATGAAAATCTTGGTCACGGGAGGCGCGGGATTCATTGGTTCGCATCTGGTCGATGCTCTTGTTGAAAAGAAGCATCGGGTTTTGGTGATTGATAATCTTTCCACCGGATTTGAGAAAAATATCAATCCCGAGGCAAAATTTTTCAAAGCTGACCTCACCAATCACAAAAAAACTGAAGCTACCGTCAAAAAAGAAAAACCGGAGGTCATTTTCCATCTCGCGGCGCAAATAGACCTTCGAAAATCCGTCGCCGATCCCCTTTTCGAAGGGAATAATAATATTTTGGCAAGCATGAATCTTATTGAACTCGCCTGCCGATACAAAGTCAAAAAATTCATATTTTCGTCAACCGGCGGTGCCCTCTACGGCGACACGCGCGTCCTCCCCACTCCGGAAACCGTCGAGCCTTGGCCCGTCTCTCCCTACGGAGTTGGAAAGCTTTCCGTTGAAAAATTCTTGCATTATGCCAACAAGGTCCACGGGCTGAAATTTGCCGCTCTTCGCTATCCGAATGTGTATGGACCGCGGCAAAACCCCCATGGAGAAGTAAATGTAATTGCGATTTTTCTCCACATGATGATGAATGGAAAGCAACCCGTAATCAACGGAAGTGGAAAACAAACGAGGGACTTCATTTTCATTGACGATATAACTTCGGCAAATCTGCAGGCGCTTGAAAAATTCGACAAAGTAGGAATATATAATGCCAGCACCGGCAAAGAAACGAGTGTAAACGGCATATTCCGAGAAATAAACAAGTATTTCGGAAAAAAATTCAAAGAAGTTCACGGACCAGCCAAAATCGGCGAGCAAAAAACCAGCTGCCTTTCCTACGCGAAAATAAAAGAGAATTTTAGATGGACGCCAAAAACCGACTTCAAAACGGGAATTAGGAAAACATACGAGTGGTTTCAGAAAAACAATAACAAATAGTCAAAAAAGACCCGATAAAGCATCGGGCCTTTTTTATTTTGAATAACCAAGCCAATTCCAATCGAATTAAATCAAACAAATCAAGGGCCGCTTACTCTCACCCATGCATAGGTATCGGGACCGGATCGCTGGCAAATCCACAGCCATCCAGCGGGACTGTCCGTGTCATCCACAAATTCATAAGTTCCCCAATTATTACTATTGCATGTTTCATCGGTTGGCGTAGTTGCTGAATCTGCGTCACCTGTTGACGCATCAGAAGGATTTATTTGAAGTCCGTTAGCGGTAAGCTCGTCATCGACATACAGTCCGCCACCTGTTCCAGCAAGGGTATCTCCGACTGTTACTCTTAAGAAATTACCGGCACCGTTTGTCGCGTTAACATCTTCCGTTGTTGTCACATCCTGGCTTCCAAAATTTGGCGAAATTTTCGTTCCGGCGATGGCCGCCGAGGAATTTATATCCGTGTTGACAATAGCTCCGTCCGAAATTTTTGCCGAAGTCACCGAGCTATCAGCCAAATCCCCTGCCGCGATCGTCCCATCCGAAATTTTTCCTGTTGTTACCGCATTATTCGCGAGATCGTCCGTGCTGACCTCTCCATCCGCTATTTTCCCGGTTGTGACGGAATTGTCGGAATAATCGGCGTTCGAAACTGTCCCATCCTGGATTTTGGCGGAATTCACCGCACCGTCGGCAATATAGGGATTCGTGATGCTTCCCGCCTTTATTTTCTTCAGCGTCTTGATTTTCGAGCTCGCGACTGAAGCTCCGATGAAAGTGATCGCCAGCGCGACAATAATCACGCTGCTGATTTGTCTTTTGTCCATTTTTTTGTTTTAATAAAGCTATGTTTGGCTGATATAATTATACAGTAAATATGAAATCAATGCAAAATAAGCTCAAGCAATCGGCCGAATTGCAAAATTTGCTGGCAAAAGACAAAGTTTTTCTGGATTCTCTCGAATCTGCGCGCAATACTATTGTCAAATCGCTAGAAAACAGAGGAAAGTTGATGACCTGCGGGAACGGAGGAAGCGCAACACAAGCCTCGCATATGGTCGGAGAATTTGTCGGACGCTTTGCTTTTGACCGGCCGGCTTTGCCCGCGATATCTTTGTACGATCTGGCAACGACGACCGCCGTCGGAAATGATTACGGCTACGAGGGCATATTTTTCCGCTTCGTCGAAAGTTTGGGAGGGGAAAATGATGTCCTGTTTTCTATCAGCACCAGCGGAAATTCAGGCAATTGCCTAAAAGCCATGGAATCTGCTAAAAAGAAAGGGGTCAAGAACATAGCCCTCCTTGGAAATGACGGGGGGAAAATGAAAAATTTGGCTGATGCCGCGATTATTATTCCGTCAAGGGATATACCCCTTATTCAGGAAATCCACTTGATGGCAATCCACTGGATCTGCGAAGAAGTTGAGAAATATTTCTTCAGTAAATCCTAAATAACTCCAAATGCCAGAATCTAAGTTTTCAATACTCTTTTGAATTTCGTCCGTTTTAATTTTGAAATTGTTTAGAATTTTGAGCTTGGGGTTTAGAATTTTCGTTCCATTTTTATGCTAACAATAGAAAGAGCCAAAAAAATCCTGAAAAATGCTAAAGACGCGCCAGTATTGGCCTGCGGCGACGTGATGCTTGACGCTTATCTCACCGGCCCCGTCGAAAGATTTTCCCAGGAAGCTCCTGTTCCCGTGATCGCGGTGGAGGATGAGCAATTTTTTCCGGGGGGCGCCGGAAACGCGGCGAATTGCATGGCAGCGATTGGCCTCACGCCGCACCTCGTTGGTGTCATTGGTGAAAAAGGAAGAATAAGATATACAGAAGTGATGGAAGAAGAATACAAAAAATGCGGAATAATCACCCATTTCAGCCTTGATGCGGACCGCAAAACAACCCTCAAATTGAGGGTGAAGGCGATAAAAACCACTACCCAGCATGTTGCCCGGGTAGATATGGAGGATACCCGCCCCTTGAACAAGGAAAAAGAAAATGAGATATCGGCATATCTCGAAAGCCTTGCCAAAGAAATGAACCCGGCTGTTATTTCCGTCCATGATTACGCAAAGGGATTTCTCACGGAAAAAGTTTTCAAGAAAATTATTGACATTTCAAGCGAAAAAAATATTCCAATTTTCGCCGATCTCAAACAAAACACCTTCGTGAAATTCAAAAGCTTCATCAAAAATCCCGAACTGTTCTTCCTGAAACCCAACCGGGTGGAATCAGTTGAAACGGCCAAAATAATGAGTGGTTTTGACAAAGACGGAACCACGGACAGCGAAATCATCGAGATCGCGAGCATAATTCAGAAAGAAATTCCGATCCATATTTTCATCACCCGAGGAAAAAAAGGAACGGTTTATTTCGAACCCCGAAAAGAACCCTATTTCGTCCGGCCCCGGGAAGTCGAAGAGCAATTCGACATCGCCGGAGCCGGAGACACAGTCGCCGCATTGCTCATCGCTTCCTATGCCGGCGGCGCGAAAATGCACGAAGCATTGGAGCTTGCCACTGCCGCTTCGCAGGTCGCCATCCGCAAATTCGGGACTTCAGTGGTGACGAAAGAAGAACTTCTGGATTGGATCGGAGAGTAAACTTTCAATGTTGGGGTTCCCCCGGCATTGAATTTCAGATAACTTATGAAAAAAATAATTTTCCTCGACCGCGACGGGGTGATCAATGTCGACCATAATTATGTTTATAAAATAGAAGATTTTGAATTTGAAAAAAACGTGATTCCCGGCCTGAAAATTCTTGAACAAAACGGATTTCATTTCATTATCATCACCAACCAGTCAGGCATCGGCCGGGGCTATTATGCGGAGAAAGATTTTTGGAATTTCAACAACCACGTTGAAAAAGAACTCAAAAAAAACGGAATAGAAATTCTGAAAACATACTTTTCCCCCTACCATCCCGAAGGAATTGGAAAATACAAGAAAACTTCAAATTGCCGAAAGCCTGCTCCTGGAATGCTTGAACAGGCCGAAAAAGATTTTGAAATTGACAATGCGAATTCCTGGATGATCGGAGACAAATGGGCCGACGTGAAGTGCGGAAAAAATTTCGGGATCAGATCAATCCTCGTCAAAACGGGTAAGGGCGGCTCGGATGAAAAGCACAAGACGGACGTAGAATATATCGCCGAAGACCTGCTCGACGCGGCCAAATTTATTGTGCAAAAATAATAATTCGTATATTCGTAATTGATTCGTAATTCGTAAAAGCATATGAATCACAAAGAAAAAATAAAATCGCTTGACGAAATTCTGCAAATCGCCGCTGAAGCGAAAAAGGAAGGCAAAAAAATTGTCACAACCAACGGCTCTTTTGACCTTTTTCACGCCGGACATATCGACCTTCTCAAAAAAGCGAAAGAAAGAGGAGATCTTCTGATTGTCGGCGTGAACAGCGACAAGTCCGTGAAAGAATACAAAAAAAAGCCGGGACGGCCCATCATTCCCGACAAATACCGGGCAGAGCTTCTAGCGGCGATAATGTATGTGGACTATGTTTTTCTTTTCGACGACCTCATCCCCAACTCGTGGCTCGAAAAAATCCGCCCGGATGTCCACGCCAACAGCGCCGAATACGGAACAAAATGCGTCGAAACGGAAGTCCTCGACCAGTATGGCGGAGAGCTTTTCCTCGTTCCCAAAGAAGATATTCCCCTTTCGACTTCGCTTATCGAAGAAAAAATAAAAGCAGAGAAATAATCATCTCTTGAACGAAAAAGTGTTGATTTTTTTTCCAGTAACCGCTGAATATAGTTCGGTAGTTATTTTTTTGTTTTTCGCTTTTACGATCAAGAAATGTTTGTCGAGATAATAGTATTCACTTGAGCCCTCTTGTGGCGGAGGATAGGCTGATGTGTCTGTGTTCCCAACCGTGAACTGATAAATTGAATTTGACGCGCTCAAAAAAACGGACGAATCAATTTTTTTTCTAACAAAAAGATGTTCGTGTCCGGAAAAAACAGCTGTTACCTTATGTCGGTCTAAAATTTTCCACAGCGCATCTCGTTCTTCTGGATATAGATCGAGCGCGCTCCCAATATGCGAACTTACCGGGAATGCCGGCATGTGATAAAAAACAAATATATTCTTTTTTCTATTTCTTGAAAGATCTTGCTCCAGCCAATTGCGCTGATTTGAATCAATGATATAGCTATCCGGTTTGGAGCTGTTCAGAACAACGAAATGAGAATTGCCCTTGTTGAAAGCATATGACAATTCGGAGTAGTTTTCTGGACCATTGGTCGGGAGCTTGAAAACGGATTGCCAAATGGCGTCAGCCCCGGAATACGTCCTGTCATGATTCCCCATCACCGGATATGTTTTTCTATAAATCGGAGATATCGCGCTTTTCCAGTTGTTGAAATATGAAAGGCAAGTAGTGTCATTATAGCAGTCACTTTTCAAATCCCCCATTACAATTGCCGCCCGGATTTTCTTTCTTTTTATCTTTTTTGCCGCCTTTTGCAGAGCACCATTCGCATTTCCAGCTTCGAAACTTTGTGTATCGCCCATAACGGCAAATGTGACGGCAAATGATTTATTTGAGAAAAGCACGAAAGAAAAAGCCGCTACCAAAAGAATAAGCAACTTTTTTTTGTTACACATTTTTATTTTTTTAATTTTTATATTATCTTGGATATTTTTCGACAAGCTTCTTGAATTTATCAATCACTTCTTCCGGTTTGATCAGAAGCCGGCAGGGGTCTTTTTTCCATCGGACCGACAAATCTTTGCAGCCTTCATCCCAGCAGGGATAGCATTTGAGGCTCTTGGGCGGAGCCAGCACTTCGTATTTTTCGTAAAGATTGAGACGAGATTCCGGTGTCATTCCGCCGGTGAAAATGGCCAGAAACGGAATTCCGGCGAGAGCCGCGATGTGGGTTGCGCTAGTGTCAGCGGAAATCACGTATTTTCCAAGTTTCAGGGCTTCGATAAATTCCGTGATTGTTTTTGTTTTCCCGACCAGATTTACTACTTTTTCGCCTTTATAATATTCGCTGTCTTTCGTTCCCAGGATAAGCGGCGTGAATCCCATTTTTTCAACCGCTTCGATCAATTTCGGATAATACGGCCCCCACCAGCTCCGGGCGGGGTTGGAGGCACCAAGATTGAACACGACAAACTTTTGATTTCCGCCAGAGGCGGATCCGCCTTTGGCGGATATATCAACACCTATTTTAGTAATTAGTTTCTCCACTCTTTTTCTCGCCTCCGGATAATCCGGCATCGAGACTAACTTGAAATTCTCATCCAGCCCCATTCTTCGTGAATAAACGAAATGGCGGTTTATCTTGTTGTCATTTTTCACATTGCCCCAAATCGGCCCGAAGCTCATTTCAAGGTCAATGAAATTATATATTTTCCCTCCTTCTCCTGTCGGGATCGGAAGCGGGGAATATTTTTTCCCATTTGGAATCGGAATAAATTCGTCAAAAATGCCAAAGCCCGCCATCATTTCGATGTTGCGCTCATAGGTTGCGAGGATCAATTTTCTTTCCGGATATTCTTGCCCGCCGAAGCCTGCCCGAAGTTGCAACATCGTTGCAGGCGGGCCTTGGCGAAGGCGGGTTTCGCGAAAATTCTTGAAAGCGCTCACTCCCATCAAAAGATCGCCAATTCCGTCGTCGCGGACAATTGTGACGGAATTTTTGTATTCTTCCGGTTCGAATTTCACTCTTTGATTACCGGCGGTGATTATTTCATTAATTCTTTTTCCCCATCTTTTTTTCAAAAGCTGTCTGTCCGCCTCCCCTTTTCGGAAGTCGCGCGAAGAGCTTTCCAGATGATATATTTCACATTCCGGATTATAAAGGACTTTAAATCCGGATTCTTGAAGCCGCAGGCAAAAATCCGTATCCTGGCATTCCTCGAGGAAATTCTCGCTTAATTTGAACCGATCAAAAACATCATGGCGCGTTGCCACGCAGGCAAAAGTGACAACCGGAACAAAAGCATCAAAATTCACTTTTGGAAAATCCTTTTTTTCTTTCGCAAAAACTGCTATCGCGTTGCTATCTTGAAATTCCATTCCTGCGTGCTGGATTGTCTCGTCTTTATATAGAAGCTTTCCGCCAACAGCCCCAATTTGTTTGTTTCGAAGAGGGTCTACCAGTTCATCAATCCAGTTTCCTTTCACGATTGTGTCATTATTGAGAAGTATCAGATATTCCCCCTTGGCGTGATTTTCAATCAGCTGGTTATAGTTCTTTGAGAAAAAATAACGCCGGAATTTCACCACTTTCACATTTTTCCATTTTTTCCTGGCCTCGCGATAGAATTTCCAAACTTTCCATTGGCGGCTTCCTGTGTCGCCGACCAAAATTTCTACATCATATTTTTGGCTTAAATTAGCCTCAACAGACTCAAGGCATGTCTTCAAGAGCTCCAGATGGTCTTTTGAAAGAATGGCGATGGTCACCAGATTTTTCTGAAAATCATCGGCCGCCGGATATCCTCCCTTCCACTCCCCTTTCCGCTTTTTGAAATGCCGCCGCACCGCGAAAACCGTGTCGGAAAAACCTCCGAACTTGAATTCGTCCCACAAAAGCCTTGAAAGTCCCCGGTATTTTTTGAGGAAGCGTTTAATCCGTGCCTTGATATATCTTATATTCATGATAAGATTAATCTGCTTACGCTTATAATCTTAGTTTAGAAATAAACAAAAGTAAACATGAGAATGCTTATCACCGGTGGTGCGGGATTTATCGGCTCGCACCTTTGCAAACATTTTTTGGACAATGGCCACAAAGTGATTTGTGTTGATGATTTTTCAACCGGCCGGAAAGAAAATATCGCCGATTTTTTGACGAACCAAAATTTCAAATTTATTGAGCGTGATATCGCAAAACCGCTTGAGCCCGGAGAGAAAATCGATCAGATTTTCAATTTTGCCTGCCCCGCCTCCCCGCCCCGCTACCAAAAAGATCCTATCCAAACGATGAAAACTTCCATTTTAGGTTCGCTCAATATGCTCGAACTCGCCCGAAAAAATAACGCCAGGATAATGCAAGCTTCCACGAGCGAAGTTTATGGCGATCCGAAAGTTCATCCCCAGCCGGAAAGCTATTGGGGAAACGTCAATCCGATCGGAGTGAGGTCTTGCTATGACGAAGGAAAACGCGCCGCTGAAACATTATTTTTTGATTATCAGCGAAAATACGGAACAGATATCCGCGTCGTCCGAATTTTCAATACCTACGGACCGAATATGGATCCCGATGACGGCCGCGTAGTGTCAAATTTCATCACCCAGGCACTCAAAAATGAAGATCTGACCATCTATGGCGACGGAATGCAAACCAGAAGTTTCCAGTATATTGACGACCTTGTCGCAGGAATCATAAAAATGATGGATAATGAAAAAAATTTTCTCGGCCCGGTGAATCTAGGAAACCCGGACGAATTCACCGTGAAAGAACTGGCCGAAAAAATTCTTGAAATGCTTCCCGAAAGCAAAAGCAAAATCGTTTATCAAGATTTGCCTCAAGACGACCCGAAACAAAGAAAACCGGATATTTCGCTGGCAAAAAAAGAGCTGACTTGGGAACCGAAAATAAGACTGGAAGAAGGCCTCAAGAAAACAATAGATTATTTCCGGACTGTTTTAGATGGCCAAAAATAGTCCGTCCCGTACGGCGGGACACAAAAATTTTTACTTTTTCATTTTTCATTTTTAATTTAGCTATGGCCTCCCCATACTCACATACTCAAATCCCAAATTTCTCACCGCTTTCGGGTCATAAACATTCCTTCCGTCAACAATTTTCGGAACCAGCATTTTTTCTTTCACTTTTTTGAGATCGGCTTTTTTGAACTCGTCCCATTCGGTGACAACGAGCAAAACTTCTGAATCTTCGGCCGCTTCATACATATCGCGGCAGTGCTTTATTTCGCTGCCGAATATTTTTTTCACGCTGGCAACCGGATCATAAACATTGACATGCGCCCCCTCTTCGAGAAGCCATTTGATCACGTCAACCGCCGGGGCTTCCCTGGTGTCATCGGTATCAGGCTTGAACGCCAATCCCCAAACAGCGACTTTTTTGTTTTTCAGCGTGAACAAAGTGATTTCATCCACTTTCTGGCAGAACCATTTTCTCTGATCGGCGTTGATGCCTATCACCGCGTCAAAGATCGAAGTGTCCAGGCGATGATGGTCTGAAATGGCGCGAATGCTCTTGGTATCTTTCGGAAAACATGATCCGCCGTATCCGATTCCGGCTTTCAAAAACTGCGGGCCGATGCGCTTATCCATCCCCACGCCTTCCATCACTTTTTCAATATCCGCTCCGGTGACGTCGCAAACTCGGGAAAGCATATTGGTCGCCGAAACGCGAAGCGCCAGCATGAAATTCGCCGCCAGCTTGATCATTTCCGCGCTCCGGGCGTTCGTGACGATTTTAGGACAGTCTATTTTTTCGTAGAGCTTGAGAAGCGCAACTTGAGCTTTTTTATCGCCCCCGATGATGATCCGGTCCGGGTTCATGAAATCGGACACGGCGTTTCCCTCCCGAAGCGTTTCCGGGTTCGATCCGACGTGGAAACGGGTTTTTCCGCCGCTATAGGTGGCCAGAGACTGCCTGATTTGCATGGCAGTTCCGATCGGAACGGTTGATTTTCCGATCACCACAAAATCCTTTTTCGAACAGTTCTGGGCGACATGCTTCGCTGTTTCGCTCACGTAGAAAAGATCCGCCCGTCCGTCGGATTCCCTTTCGGGAGTGCCCACGGCGATCATCGCCAGATCGAACTTGTTGATATTCTTGTCGATTCCGACCTGAAATTTGACCCGGCCGGCTTTGATATTTTTTTTGATTATTGCTTCGAGGCCCGGCTCATAAATGGGACATTCTCCTTTTTTGAGTTTTTCAATTTTTTCCGCGTCAATGTCCGCCCCGCAAACCTGGTGGCCAAGTTCCGCGAGACATGCCGCTGTTACCAGGCCGACATAGCCGACCCCGACGATAAAGACTTTCATGTGTTCAAAGTTTATTGATTACCTCCATATACTAGCCAACGCGGCCGTTTCGGGCAAGCCCGGCCGAGCTGGCTTGAGCTTTACGGAAAAAAGATTTATTATGGAAGAGTAGCCTATTTCACGGCATATGAAAAATTTTTCCAAAATCAGCATAGTCGTTCCGATTTTAATGAAGAAAAAACTCTCGAGAAAATCATCTCTGCCGTTGAAAATGCGGATACTTTTCATCTGGAAAAAGAAATTATCCTGGTGAACGATTGTTCCAGCGACAAATCAAAAGAAATTCTTGAGAAATATAAAGATAGACACAAAATCCATCATCACAAAATTAATAAAGGAAAAGGCGCCGCCCTTAAAACCGGTTTTCAAAACGTGACGGGGGATATTATTGTGATTCAGGACGCAGATCTTGAATACGATCCGAACGAATATTCGGAAATTATTCAACCGGTACTGGATGGAAAAGCTGATGCCGTTTTCACTTCAAGGTTTTTGAGCCATCGGCCGCATCGAGTTTTGTATTTTTGGCATTATGTCGGCAACAAAATTATCACTAATTTTTCAAATATCCTGACCAATCTGAACCTTACTGACATTGAGTCCGGCTACAAAGTATTTACAAAAGAAATTCTGCAACAAATAAAGCATCAACTGAAATCGAAAAGATTCGGAATTGAGCCGGAGATTGTGGCAAAAGTTGCGAAACTGAATAAAAAGGGAGCCTGTCGCGTTTATGAAGTCGGAATCTCTTATTCCGGCCGGACATACAAGGAAGGAAAGAAAATCGGCTGGAAAGACGGAATTGAAGCCATTTGGTGCATAATTAAGTATAATTTGTTTAGCCGGTAAAATAATTTCTATGCCTTATCTTCTTCTCGCAGTAAATATGGTTTTGATGACTATCGGCCAGCTTTTTTTCAAGCAGGCGGCGGTTTTCTTGAACCAACACAGCGATTGGAGTCTTGTTTCAAAATATTTTTATAATCCCTGGTTCTACGCGGCCATTTCTTTTTTCGCTGTTGGAACCCTGACTTGGACTCAGATTCTGACATCAATGAAACTTTCAGTTGCTTATCCTCTTTTGAGCATAACATATATTCTTACTGCTATCGGAGCCTACTTTCTTTTCGGGGAAAAATTGAGCGCGGTGAATCTTGCCGGAATATTTCTCATAATGCTTGGAGTTTCGCTGGTTTCAGTGAAATAGAAACTTTAAACCTAAATAAAAACGGATTACAAGCCCTTAAGCAAGGGTTTTTTTCTGCGAAAATACTTGACTTATTAGCAAACCTTCTGTATATTGAAAAGTCTAAAAAGACACCGGAAAGTGGCTTATTTGGCCGCTTTAACTTTAAAAAATAAAAGGGAGGAATGAGCCGTGCGGAAACTGGTTTTGGGCGACTACGATAGCCTAATGGGAATTGGCAAGCCCTCAAAAATCGAGTGGCTGATCACCAACGGCGTGGAAAACATCGAGGGAGTCCAGATTATCAGTCTGGCCACCGACATGCTGCCGAAAAACCTCCTCACCTTCCACGAGCGGCTCTTTGCGCTCGCGGAAAAATTTCCGTTCCTGAAGCGCGTCTCTGTGGCGCTCAACTGCTGGCCGCTGATAACGACCAAGGAGAATAACATAAATGTTGACGTGGCAGCTACGACCTTTCTGGACGCTGACCGCTACTGCTATGCTCTCAGCATTTTGAAAGCGTTGCATTATCTCCATGAAAAGACTGGGTTACAGGTCGACATTTCCTATCATCCTATGCTGACTTGGCCCCGGTTTTTCTTTGAACAAGACTGGAACAGACGTCTCCAGTCCGCCCTCTACATCCAAAACAAACTTTGGGAATGGGAAATACAGCGACGCAAAGAATTTAGAGATTTAGTTTTCAGAGGAGGAGAATTTGGAAAATTATCCCCAGTCGGTATTTCCATTGAAAACGAGCCGACGACCTCTGACCAACAGGCCAATTTGCTCCATTCCGGCAACCGGCTGTTTTCAGAGATGATTAATGGCCTATCATACGGCTGGGGCGTCACGGCCGACCTCCAGCACCTCGGGATGGCACTGGCTTGTCTTCAGGGAAAGGATATGCATCCTTTATCCATATATCGGAAATTGACAACTGTGGGCGAGCAAATTAGGTACCTCGAGGAGCAGCAACAAGGGTTGGGACATCAGCTGATATTCCCGCCCTTCATGCCAAGCGGTTCTCATAACCCCGACCTCTGGACTTGGGAGGCTCAATTTCACTGCCTGCGTGACGTCATGGGTCCCATTACCTTCCACGTCGCCCAGGTGGAGGATCCTCTGCGCCACATCACTCCGCCGATCCGGTGGAATGACCCCATTATGCCCTGGCCCCTCATCCTCCGGCTTATGCAAGAGCTGGACGAGAAAAGAGGCGGAAATATCTGGTACGCCGTTGAAATCGATGGAGGACATCTCTACCCGGGAGGGTATCACGATGACTTAGATGCTCTCCTGCAACTTCAAGAAGTTTTTGGAAAATGATCCCGAACTCCCGAGCGGCCCATTCGCGAAACGCGAATCCGGGCCGCTCGCCAATTTTCAAGCCAAAAGCTTGATTTTTTTGGGCCAAAAGAGCTATACTTTGATGAGCAGCATTAGGAGGCTGTATTTCTTTTTGGAAGCACCTAACAAACCTAAATCAAACGCAAAATGAAAAAAAGAGTCTTGATTACCGGATCAGGAGGGCTGATTGGGTCCGAATCGGTGAGATTTTTCGCTGAAAAAGAATTTTTGGTTGTGGGCATCGACAACGACATGCGCAGCTATTTTTTCGGCGAAGAAGCCAGCACCAAGTGGAACAATAACCTGCTCAAGGAAAAATACTCGAATTTCATCCCGATCGATCTCGATATCCGCAACGAAAAGACGATCGAAAAGATTTTCGAGGAAATCAAATTTGATCTCATCATCCATACCGCCGCCCAGCCTTCCCATGACTGGGCCGCCAAGGAGCCGATCACTGATTTCACCGTGAACGCCAACGGGACCTTGAATCTCCTGGAAGCTTTCCGTAAGCACTGCCCGGAAGCCGTTTTCATTTTCACCTCAACCAACAAAGTCTATGGCGACAAGCCCAATGAACTGCCGCTCGTCGAACTCGAAAAAAGGTGGGAAATTGAAAAAGGGCACCCCTATTGGAACGGAATCGATGAATTTATGTCGATCGACCAGTCAAAACACAGTGTTTTCGGCGCCTCGAAAGTTGCGGCCGACATCATGGTCCAGGAATACGGACGCTATTTCGGCCTCAAGACCGGAACTTTCCGCGGAGGTTGCCTCACCGGCCCCCAGCACAGCGGCGCCCAGCTTCACGGCTTCCTCGCCTATCTCGCCAAATGCGTCGCGACGGGACAAAAATACACGATTTTTGGCTACAAGGGAAAACAAGTCCGCGACAATATCCACAGTTTCGACCTCGTCAATATGTTTTGGCATTTTTACCAAAATCCGCGGCAGGGCGAAGTTTATAACGCCGGTGGCGCACGGCACTCCAATATTTCGATGCTCGAAGCCATCGAAAAACTGGAAAATATCCTTGGAAAAAAAGCCGTTACGGAGTATAATGAAACCAACCGCGTCGGCGACCATATCTGGTATATCAGCGACGTTTCGAAATTCAAAAAGCATTATCCCGATTGGGATTTCAAATATGGAATTGACGATATCCTGAAAGAAATTTGCGAAAGCGGCCACTTTTAAGAAATGGATTATAAAAATATTTTAATCACCGGCGGAGCAGGTTTCGTCGGATCAAATTTAGCTTTGAAGCTGAAAGCGAAATACAGAGGCGCTGAAATTTTTTGCATGGACAATCTCAAGCGCCGCGGTTCGGAGCTGAACATTCCCCGTCTCAAAGCCGCGGGAGTGAATTTTGTTCACGGTGATATCCGAAACAAAGAAGATTTTGAGGAAATCGGGAAAAATGACCTGATTCTTGAATGCTCGGCCGAGCCTTCAGTTTTGGCCGGAATCACATCTTCGCCGTCTTATCTCATCAACACCAATCTTGTCGGCACAATCAACTGCCTTGAATTCGCCCGCCAAAACAGGGCGGCTTTCGTCTTTCTTTCGACCAGCCGGGTCTATCCGATCGATCCGATAAATAATCTGGTATACGTCGAGGAAGAAAAAAGATTCAATCTGGCCGACAAACAAGCCACAATCGGCGCTTCAAAAGAAGGGATTGCCGAAAATTTTCCTCTCGAAGGCGCCCGCTCGCTCTATGGAACCTCCAAACTTTGCTCAGAACTTCTGCTTCAGGAATATATTTATAACTATGGAATAAAGGGAATCATCAACCGCTGCGGCGTCATCACCGGCCCCTGGCAGATGGGAAAAGTTGATCAGGGGGTTTTTGTCCTTTGGGTCGCGCGGCATATTTTCAGCGGAAAATTATCGTATATAGGCTACGGCGGAGAAGGAAAACAAGTCCGGGACTTCATCCATATTGATGATCTTTTTGATATTCTCGACATTCAACTCAACGACATTGAAAAATTCAACGGAAATATCTGGAATATCGGCGGGGGTCTCGAAAGCAGCGTGTCTCTCAAGGAACTCACCGAAATTTGCGAAAAAGTGACGGGAAACAAAATTGAAATTGATTCGGTGAAAGATAATCGCCCGGCGGATCTAAAAATGTTCATCACTGATTCGACAAAAATAAAAAAGCTCACCGGCTGGAAACCGAAAAAAAACGCCGAGGAAACAATCAAAGACATCGCCGATTGGATAAACGAAAACAAGGAGCTGCTAAAACCAATTTTATCCTAAAATTATAATGCCCAAATTATCCGTTGTCATCCCTGCTCACAACGAGGAAGGCCAGATTGAAGATACGGTCCGCGCTTTTCATGATGAGCTCGAAAAAGAGCATATAGATAACGAAATTCTGATCGTGAATGACAACAGTCGGGACAGCACCGAAGAAATACTCCAAAAATTGTCGGCGGAAAATCATCAAATTCGTTATGTGAATAACATCCCGCCCAACGGAATTGGTTTCGCCATCCGAAAGGGGCTCGCAAATTACCAGGGTGATTGCGTGGCGATTGTGATGGCCGACATTTCCGACCGTCCCGAAGATCTCGTCCGATATTTTCGGAAGTTCGAAGAAGGTTTCGATTGTGTATTCGGTTCGCGCTTCATCAAGGGCGGAAAAACGATTGACTACCCGAAATTCAAATACGTGCTGAACCGACTCGCCAATACTGCTATTCGAATACTGTTCGGAATAAAATACAATGATGTCACGAACGCGTTTAAGTTGTATTCAAGGGAAACGATAGATGGCCTCAAACCATTTTTGAGCCATCATTTCAATATATTGGCAGAACTGCCTCTCAAAGCCATCGTCCGCGGATATTCCTACACCGTCGTCCCCAACCACTGGACGAATCGGAAAGAAGGAGAATCCAAACTCAAGATCAAAGAAATGGGCAGCCGGTATTTTTTTATTATCCTTTATTGCCTCCTTGAAAAATGGCTTTCGCGGGGAGATTATCGGAAGACACCTAAAATATGAAACCAGAAAAATGCTAAGCACCCTGATCCAAAAAATGAAACAGGAAGAAAATTCTAAAAAAATAAAATTCGTTGTTTTTTCGGCGGGATTTTTGCTCATACTATACAATTTTGTTTTCTTTGTCGGTAGGAACGCAGTTGACGTGCCTTTTTGGGATCAGTGGAGTATAGTGGAAATATTGGCCAAAAAAGCAAGCTTGTGGGAATTATTTCAATACCAACATAATGAACATCGAATTGGAGTCGGCTTGATTATAATCAAGTTCCTTGCAATAATTTCTCATTGGAGCCAAATTTTGGAAATAAAATTTGTGTCTTTACTGATGATTTCTTCCTCGCTTGTCATTTTATTTCTAAAAAGGTCAATAAGTAAAAAAATAGAAATTCTGGACCTGATAATCCCCTTGCTATTTCTGAATATTTTCCAATTTGAAAATATCGACTGGGGATTTCAAATTTCTTTTATTCTTCCCCTGTTTTTTTTCTGCCTCTGGCTTGCAGTGCTTAGGATCAAAAATACAAAAAAAAGAAATGCTGCCTTTTCAACGCTTTCCCTAATGAGCGCGTATTCAAGTTTTCATGGGCTGATTCTTCCTGTCATCACAATAGGACACATCGCTTATGATTTTTTCAGAAAAAAGAGCGGGAAGATCGGTAATTTGTTGTTTTTTGTTTTTTTGAATATTTCCATCATCGGATCATATTTTATAAACTACAAAAGAATCTTTCAACCTGCGTCGTTCCCTGGCGTTTCAAAAAAATCAATCGAGTATTTTTCATTAGCAGTAAGCAACGGATTTTTATATCCAAAGGAATACTCCTTAATTAGCTATTTTCTTCTAATAATCACTCTTTTTATTTTAGCGATTGCTTTATATGAAATATTTATTAAAAAAAAATGGCACATGAATCTCGTAGTTGGAGCATCTTCAATAGCTTTCGCTCTTGCCTTTATTTCCATCATAACAGTCGGCCGGTCTTCACTTGGTGCAGCTCAAGCTCTTGCTTCGCGATATGTAACCTTTGCCCTTCTTATCCCGATCGGCATTTTTTTTATTTTTTCCCAATACAAAAGAGGAGTTTATCTTAAATTAGCTCTGATATTTTTCCTCACCTATAATGTGGTATTCTTGACTTCTCCCATAAGAAGCTATACAAAAATGGTAACAATCGGAAAGCAGGAGGCTTTGGATTGTTACAAGACATCACCTCCGAGCAAATATAAAAAATGTTTCAGGATTTTTGCCCTTTATCCAGACGAAGAGCTTATCAGCAAGCTAATTCCGAAAGTCTTTAAAATAAAAAAGTTATTTTAACCCATCGTATCCATAAGAAAAAAATTATATGAAAAAAGCAATTATTGGCTATACTGGATTCGTCGGTGGTAATATTATCGCCCAATCTAATTTTGATTATTCTTTTAATACTACGAATATTTCGGATATCGAAGGACGATATTTCGACTTGCTGGTTATCGCAGCTCCATCGGCTGAAAAATGGAAAGCCAATCAGAATCCGGAGAAAGACCTCCGAAAAATTCAGAATTTAATTAGCACAATATCATCAATAAAAGCAAAACAAGTCGTATTGATTTCAACTGTGGATGTATATGAAAATCCGAAAGGTGTAGACGAAGAAACGATTATTGATCCTGAACAAAACCATGCTTATGGAAAACATCGATTTTATTTGGAAAATTTTATTCGAAAAAATTTCGTGAAGCATTTAATCATAAGATTGCCCGGATTATTCGGAAAGGGCTTGAAGAAAAATTTTGTCTTCGATATGCTTAATAGCAAAAAATCAGAATTCACTCACAGGGACAGTGTTTTTCAGTTCTACTGTCTTGATGATATTTGGAAAGATATTGAAATCGCCTTGCAAAATTCAATTTCACTGATAAATTTTGCTACAGAACCATTGAGCGTTGCGGAAATATGCCAAGGATGCTTCAATGTAGATTTTATGAATATTACCCCAAATCCGCCCGCTTCTTATGACATGCACACGAAATATGCTTCTTTTTATGGAAAAAAGGGTAACTATTTATATGACAAAAAAGAAATAATTAGACAACTAAAAGATTTTATCGAAAACTATGCATTATAAGATAGCGATATCAAACATTGCTTGGAGAAAGGATGAAGATGGAGAAGTCTATTCTTTAATGAAAAAAAATGGAGTATTTGGACTGGAAATCGCTCCTTCCCGGACATGGGAAAATCCATATGAACAAGATGATAAAACCATTAACATTTTTTTGGAGTTACTCGGCGAAAAAGGCATAACCGTCGTGGGATTTCAGTCTCTTTTATTCGGACATCCTGAATTTGCAATTTTTCAGGATGAAAAAACAAGAAATGACACAATGGAATATCTCAAAAAAAATATAATCTTGGCAGGAAAATTTGATGCCAAAGCACTGGTTTTTGGATCGCCCAAAAATAGAATAATTGGTGATATGGAAAAAGAGGAGGCTCACAACATTGCATTAACATTTTTTGGGGAGCTTGGAAGGTTTGCTTTCGAAAATAATACTTGCTTTTGCATAGAGCCAAACCCAAAAATATATGGGGGGGATTTTATTCTTACAACTGGTGAAGCAATTGAGTTGGTAAAAAATGTAAATCACCCTGGATTCAAATTGAATATAGATCTTGGAACAATAACTGCCAACGGAGAAGACATTGAAACAGCTCTTCGAACCGCTATTCCGCACGCGGGCCATTTTCATATCAGCGAGCCATTTCTGAAAAAAATAGATAACAATAAAGATAAGCATAAAAAAATCAAAGAATTACTGCATAAGTATGGCTACTCATCTGCTCTTTCTGTTGAAATGAAAGGTGGCGAACCTGAAATTTCCAACATAAAGAACATCCAAGAAACATTAAATTTCATAGGCAATATATACAATGACTGACCAGCCTTGGCAAATTCCTGCCTTCAAAAAATTTGAACTGCATCCGAAGAAAAAAAATTATTGTATCTGTATTCCGATTATTAACGAGGGACAAAAATTCAAAAAGCAATTAGTTGAAGTTGCAAAATTATCCCACTTAGCTGACATAATTATTTGCGATGGAGGCAGCACTGATGGTTCGACTGATCTCGATTTTCTAAAAAAAAATAATGTTCGTTCTCTTCTGGTCAAAACAGGACCAGGGAAGCTAAGCGCGCAATTAAGAATGGGATATTCCTATGCCCTTCGCGAAGGATATAATGGAATTATCACTATTGATGGAAACAACAAAGACAATTCGAGCGCTATCCCCTCTTTCATCAGGGAGCTGGAAATCGGATATGATCTTGTCCAGGGGTCGAGATTCATTCCCGGCGGGAAGGCAATTAACACACCGACCTTTAGGCTTCTTGCAATAAAGCTGATACATGCTCCGTTTATATCACTTCTTTCAGGTTTTCATTACACTGACACAACAAATGGATACCGCGCTTATTCAAAAAAATTCCTGATGGATAAGAGAGTTCTTCCCTTCAGGAATATATTTGAAACTTACGAATTATTAGCATATCTTTCTGCCAGGGCTCCTCAGCTTAGATTCAAGGTAAAAGAAATACCGGTTGAAAGAAGATACCCGGAGAAAGGAAATATCCCCACAAAAATAAGTCCGATCAAAGGGAATTTGAAACTAATCCAGATTCTGTTTAAACTGGCATTGCATTGGTATAATCCATAAGCAACTATATGAGACGGGAAAATTTTGATTATATGATTATTGGGGCAGGAATATTCGGCCTATATTCTGCTCTCCAACTTGGCAAGAAAAATTATAAGATTGCCGTTCTCGAACACGACAGTGCTTCATTCAAGCGAGCTAGTTTCATAAACCAGGCACGCGTTCATAATGGTTATCATTACCCAAGAAGTCTTTCAACGGCTTTGAAATCAGCGTCATATTTCGACAAATTCAATAAAGATTTTGATTTTGCTATTAATTCTTCTTTCAAGAAAGTATATGCTATCGCAAAAAATTTCTCATTTACCGATGGGATACAATTCGAAAAATTTTGCGAGAACGCTAAAATTCCTTGCAATGAAATAAAATTAAACAATATTTTAAATTACGACACCATTGCAAAGACCTACGAAACCAAGGAATTTTCTTTCGATGCAGATAAAATAAGGGATTACTTTATAACCGAGTTAAAAAAGCATGTGAATGTCACAATTTTCTATAATACACACCCTGTTGCGGTTGAAAAGAAACAAGATAAATATGAGCTGGAACTCAACAGCGAAAAAGGAATTTTCACCAGCGGATTTGTTATAAACGCTACATATTCAGGGGTTAATCAGATTATAGATTTATTCGGTTTTGAAAAATTTAAGATCAAATATGAAATTTGCGAAATCATTACATGCGAAGTTTCCAACAGCCTAAAAGACATGGGCATTACGGTTATGGATGGTCCGTTTTTCTCAGTAATGCCCTTTGGGCTCACAAAAACCCATTCCCTAACCGCTGTTGAATTCACACCGCATCTTGACTCCCAGAAAGAACTCCCAGTTTTTACCTGTCAAAATAAAAATCCAAAATGCACACCTAAAAAACTCGAGAATTGCAATAACTGCCCAGCTCGGCCAAAATCGGCTTATTGCTATATGAATCAGCTTGCAAAGAAATACTTAAATGAAGAAGTTAAAATAAAATATAAAGATTCTTATTTCGCCATAAAGCCAATTCTAAAAATGTCAGAACTGGATGATTCAAGGCCAACCGTTATCCGCCAATTTTCTAATAATCCGACTTTTATATCTGTGTTGTCTGGAAAGATAAACACGATATATGACTTGGACCCAATATTACAATGATTATTTCAACAAAAGAGAAAACTTTCATCTCGGCCGTAGTTTATGTGCATAATGCCGAAAGAACAATAATCAAATTCCTAGAAAAAATATATGGCTTCCTTTCTGAAAGATTCGAGTCATTTGAAATTATACTTGTTAATGACGCAAGCTCGGACAAGACTCTTGATGTTATAGTCGCAAGCAAAGAAAAATTTTGCGGCAAAGTCACGGTTATCAGCACTGCTTGGAAGCACAATAGCGAATTAGCCATGCTCGCAGGGACAGAAATGGCGATTGGGGATTTCATATACGAAATTGAATCTATCGGTTTGGAATACCCGATTGAGACACTCTGGAATGCATATGAAAAAAGTGGGACTGGTTATGATATAGTTTTTGCTTCCCCTGACAGAAAACTCAATTTTACCTCGGCAATATTTTACAAAATGCTGAACAGTTTTTCTTATCAAAAATTGAATCTTGAGACTGAGTCTTTCAAGCTAATCACCAGAAGGGCTCTAAACACAATACTAAAATCAAAAGAAAAAAATCGTTATAGGAAAATCATTTACAGGCGTTCTGGCTTTCCAACGGCCACAATCTATTTTACTCCTACAAAAAAAATAAGGTCGGACAGGACTTTCGGAGAAAAAATTGAACTCGCCGTTGAGGTGCTTCTCTCTTTTTCAGGAATTGGTCTCAAGCTAACACTTTTGTTGTCAGTGTTATTTTTTATATTCTCTGTGCTGATTGGAATTTACGCTGTTGTAATCTACCTCACGGAAAAATCAATTGTCGTGACAGGATGGACAACAACAATGCTGTTTCTTTCCTTTGGTTTTTCAGGATTGTTTCTTATTCTGACTATTCTGGGAAAGTATCTGACAATGATATTAGAGGAGACAAAGGACAAACCCACTTTTACCGTTCAAACAATAAAGAGAATAAAGTAAAACTAAAAATTTAATGCCAATCCGAAAAATAAAAAATGCGGAAATTGATAGCATCTAAAATAAATGAATTTATAAAAAGTATACCGCAATTAGCGCAGGAATATGGTTTTGCTATTTTTTTCTATACTCTTTGGATATTGAATCTTTGGCTGTCGCATCAATCATTTAAGCTTACAAATTTCAAGGGACGTATTATATCAGCTGCAACGCTTAGCCAGCTGGATGTCTCTGGCCGAATAACAACGACCGTAATATCGCTTGTTTTGGTTGTTCTTGTTGGCCTTGCTGTTTCTTTAATCTTCTCGTTTTTCCAGCGGTTCCTTTCTTCTGCAACACGCACTGTTATCAAAGCATCGTCATTTGTGGGATTATTTTCTTTCTTCTTTTATCTATTCATTCCTCAGGATCCCCCGTTCTTTTTTCTTTTTGCTATCCTCAGTATTCACCTGCTCAGCATTCTCAGCGAATTTCTTTCGAGACGCTGGCCGGTCCTGCAGTATCTAAACGCGCATACATACATGAGCTGGCTTTTCATTATTTCTTTCTCGGGTGCAGCATTCATTTCTGACAACTCGAAAATTTTCAATCTTTTGGGCTTTTCCCATCCTCCTCATGATACAATCTTTATTTTTATCATCTGCACAATAATCGCATTCGTTGGTTCATTGTTTTGGGAATTAATAATCCCGAAAAAATATCGACAAAAAACAAGTGATGGACAATTATCAACCCTGCTTCTTTCCACAGCGCCACTCGCGTTTGCTTCGTTTTTGCCTTTTTTTAGTAAGGAAGCTTACCTCGTCGCGAACCATCACGGCATAAATTTAGTTTCGCCAACAGCCATTTCAACGGTTGGAGTGATTGCAATATTCTTTTGTTCCGCAGTCTTATTTTGGATCAGCCGTTTCTGGAAGCCCAGCGCCGCCAAGTTACTCCACTTTGTTTATTTTCCAATGCTAATTGTCAGCCTTGGCACACTACTTTGGTATACTCCATTAGTTCCGGTTCCGACCGATATGTTCGAGCCGGCTAACTCGGGTTTGATGATCCAACAGTTTTTTGAATTCGGCAAAATACCAATCATTGAATCGTTTAATGCTCATGTCTTTTCTGACGCGATATGGGGATTTATATATGCCGGACTGAATGGATACAGCGCGACTGGATGGTCTCATTACGATTTTTTGCAAAGCGTTTTTGAAATGTTGGTTATCTATTTTTTCATTAAAGGGATAACTAAAAACGCTTATATTTCCCTGGGCACTATCCTTTTGGTTCCACAACTTGGAATATTATTTCCTGCTCTTTATACGATATCGCTTCTGGTATTGGGCTTATTCATTTATGCTCTTCGCACGCAAAAATTGTCGTCATATGTAATGCTGGCATCAGCGCTTCCTCTTGCGATTTTATTCAGAATTGATATAGGCACATCCTCTATTATCGCGATTATAGCGGCTGTTATACTTGCCCTTTCGGCTTCATTGCCTCTATCGATCCAATGGAAAAAATTGGTCAAAATTTTTGCCGTTATTTTTATCTTTGCATCGAGTCTTTTCATGGCTCTGCTTGCAATTCGTGAAACCCCGATCATTCCTTGGCTCAGAGATTTCTCTCATATCCTCAACTCCAATCAAGCTTTCGCCTATCCAGCGCTATGGAACAACAGGATAGACGGATACTCGATTTGGCACTATTTCATCACACCGTTTGTTCTCGTCACTAGCATATGCGCGCTTATCATTTATAGCCGACTGCGACGCTTAACTGTCAGTCGGGTGGTATTATTGAGCTACTTTTTTCTCGCTGCTTTTACGCTAATAAATATGGCTTTGCGCGGGACTGTGCGCCACAATCTTTTCGAAAACACGACAATGGAGCTTTCGACTTTCGCCACGCTTCTCTTCGGCGGATTAGTTTTTTTTATGCTTGAAAAAAAAGGTGTTTACGTTCAATTTTCAGGATTTATGATCGCGACTACATTTATTATTTACCAATTCAATCTGATTCCGTCTAATCCTAAAACGCCGATACTCTTGAAAAATACTGGAATCATGTCCGATGCTGTAGCACATTTAAAACAGCTTCCAGCCGTCAAACCGGAACAAGGCCGTATTGAGCGGGGAATAATACCAGAAAATATTGCGAACTCAAATTTCAATGAATTTGCGAACTTTATCAATAATCAGATGAAGGACAAAGAAACTTTTTTTGATTTCAGCAATAGCCCAATGCTATACGTTTATACTCACAAGGAGACACCTTTTTTCACAAACCACTTAATGCTGATGCATGATGATTATCTGCAGGAAAGTGCTCTTCGAAGACTGAAGAAATATGAAATCCCCGTATTAGTTTTTGCTTATACTGTTCCCTATAATTTGGATAGCGTTCCTTTTCAAATTCGCTACTATAAGCTTGCGGAATACTTCTACCAAAATTATCATCCATATGCAATTATCAACAGTCGCGAAATTTGGATCCGCAATGATTGGCAGCCCAAAAATAGTTCCCCGAAAAAAGAATTACTGGGCTCAAAGAAACTATTATCCGATGTTGGCAGCAACTCCATCGCTCATAATCCAAACGAAACTTTGTTTCAGGCAAACGGAAAGGATCCCTTTATATATCAATTAATTTCGGATAAAAAAGGATTAGAGCTGCAAAAACAAAGTTATTATTATCTTTATGCCGAGGGAGAATCTCAACTCGGCGGAATCATGCAACTTTTCTATGCTTTGGACGGTTCCGAATTCAAAGAGGAAAATTCGAGCACGCTAATGGCAAATTCCGGCCAGAATTATTTATATTTCCCTGTCACTCCGAAAAAGGAAGCAGCAAAGCTGGATGATCTTCGTCTTGATTTCGTTGAAAACGATCTTTTCGATTTAAAAACAATGCAGCTTATTCAATCATCCGATCCAATCATCGGAACAATTGAGGATTCTGTTTTGCCACAAAATTTTCAAATAAATTATCTGCCTTATATCTGGGGGAAGTATGATTCAAAAATAATGGAAAATCTTCCTGTTTTGCGAAAAGCTGAAGGATTTTTACAAAATAGACCAAATAAAGAACAAACTAATGTATCATTTCTTTCGGCTTCGGGAGATGATTCAAACAACGCCTACCGCTACGATTTTCCGCCGCTAACCGATGAAGAAAAAAAATATGGAACATATGTTGTGGTTGACTTGCAATCGTTTCAAGTTAGTGAAACAAATAATCCCAACATAATATTGCAATACGGCGATAATACGCAAACTCGAGGAACAGTCCAATTTACTGCCGTGAATGACGGCCAACAGCACAAATATGTCATACGAATAAGCGCACAGTATGCCTGGAAAGATTATCAAAATACGTGGCTATCCCTGCAGAACAATTCGCCGATACAATTTAAAATAAACGCTCTAAATATAATTCAAGCAGACTAAATATGACAAATGAAGCCATAGAAAAACAGGATATTCAAAAAGTCAGGAAAGATCTAAGCAATAAATATCTTCATGGAAACGGTATCGAAATTGGTGCTCTTCACCGCCCTCTTTGGGTAAATGAAAAAGCCGCCGTGAAGTATGTTGACCGCCTTGATAATCCTGGCCTCAAGTCTCATTATCCGGAGCTCGACCAATATGAATTAACAAGAGTGGATATTATTGATGACGGGGAGAGGCTCCTTACTATACAAAATGATAGCCTTGATTTTATTATTGCGAACCATATGCTGGAACACTGCGAAAACCCTATCGGCACAATTAGAAATCATTTGGCAAAGCTAACGAATAACGGAGTGCTCTATTATGCTGTTCCTGATAAGAGACACACATTTGATGCAGGAAGAGAACTCACGGATTTCAAACATCTTGTCAATGACGACAAAAAGGGAATAGCTGATGATAATTTAAGGAGAAAACATTTTTTTGAGTTCGCTAACGCTGTATATAAGGATAAACCACTTTCTGAACGGGAAGAAGCTACTAAAAAATTTCTGGATATGAATTATAGCATTCATTTCCATGTTTGGGATGCCCTAACCTTCAAAGAATTCGTAACAAAATCTCGAATATATCTCAATAACTCATTTGAAATATTAGAATTGCAAGAAAATGGAGAAGAGATAATAACAATATTGAGAAAACAAAAAAACGGCAAATTGCAGAGTATTTTGCGAAAGTTGCTAAGGTTTTTCAATTAATCTTGATACTGAAGTCTTCTTTTTTTTGGGTCAAATTCGGGCTGTAATAGGGATCATTCTCGATATACTTTTTCCACTTGTTTTTGGCATAAATTCTTTCCGACATTACTCTTTCGTATTCTTTCGGATCGCTTTCTTTGAAATCCTCGTCGTTTCCCCTGCTCAACGACTCATAGTGATAAAGTTTCGCAAAGGGCGTCCAAACAATCAAATATCCCGCTTCCCTTATTTTAAGGCAAAGATCAACATCATTGAACGCGACAGGCAGATTGCTTTCATCGAAACTACCAACCTTTTCAAAAACTTCTTTTTTCACAAGAATGCAGGCAGCTGTGACAACGTTGTAATTTTTTATTAGGTGATGGTGAGAAAAATATCCCGTCTCTTCGTCAGAGAAAGTTTTGAATGCATGGCCGGCAACTCCTCCCGGGCCTACAACCACGCCTGCATGTTGGATTGTATTGTCAAAATATAATAATTTTGCTCCTACTGCCCCCACTTCTTTTCTTTGGATATGTTCGACCATTGAATTCAGCCACTCCGGCGAAATGACTTCGACGTCATTATTGAGAAACAATATATAATCCCCGTGACATTTTTTCGTTGCATAGTTATTTATCGCAGAAAAGTTAAACGGACGGTCGTATTTTATCAATTTCACCTTCTCATTTTCCTTTATCGATTTTAGATAATCAGCGGTTTTGTTTTCATTGCTTTGATTATCGACTAGGATAATTTCATAATTGCTGTAAGAAGTTTTTTCGAGAATGCTTTTCACGCATGTATCTAACACTTTCACTTTATCCCGAAAGGGAATAACTATTGAAATTTTCGGATTCCCCAAGATTTTCCTTTTCACTCGATATGTCCCTGGAAATTTTCCGTCCAAAACTTCACCCTCAATATTGTTCCTTACCAAATAATCTTTCAGAGCTTTTTGGGCCGCTGCGGCAGTATAATCTTTAGCAATTTCATTTCTGGCCATCGAACCGGGAATTTTTTTCCAGTGATAGAGAATTTTAGGAATATGAAAAATATTTTCCGGTTTTGTTTTTTCAATGAATCGCAGAACCAGGTCATAATCTTGCGATCCCTCGTAGCCTTTACGGAATCCGCCGATTTCATTAATGATTGATTTCCGATAAACTCCCAGATGGCACGTATACATCTGCGAAAGAAAGAGATCGGGAGACCAGTCGGGTTTGAAAAAGGGATCATTTCTTTTCCCATTTGTTTCAATTTTATCTTCATCGCTGTATATGAAATCAGCTTCCGAATGTTCGTTGATGAGTTTCGCGTTTTCGAAAAGCGCATTCGGAGAAAGCTCGTCATCGTTGTCGAGAAGCGCAACAAACTCACCAGTCGCCAACTTCAGGGCTTCATTTGAGGCACCGGAAATATGCTGGTTTTCTTTTCCGTAAGATATTTTTATCCGCTTGTCGTCTTTTTTCTCCCATTTTTTGAGACACTCGACCGTTTCTTTTTTTGTTGAAGCGTCATCGTGAAGACGAAGCTCCCAATTTTCATAGAATTGACTTCTTACAGATTCGATGCATTTGTCGAGCCACTTTGGGTCAACATTATAAACAGGAGTGATTATGGAAATTTTCGGTTTGTATTTGAATTTTTCTATCTCTTTCTCTATCTCAACGCTATCCCACTTTTCATTTTTTTCGACCCATTTTTCGTAATCGGTCTTCGGCTTTTCGGGCTGCGGTTTTGGCTTGAAATAATCCCATCCGTGAATAAGATATTTATAAGTTGCCCATGAAAATTTCCCGACGCCATCTTTCCAGAGTATCCTAAGGGCTTTCGGAATAAGCTGAAAAAAGTGTTTCATCCGAAAGTATCTTATTTTTATATAGCGATTCCTTAAAATCCAGAATTTTGAGGACTTCATTAGATTGATTTCGACTTCCATCTGCTGGACAATCTGATCTTTCTGCTGGACAATCTGATCTTTCTGCCTGATTTCATTATCCTTACGCTTTATTTCGCTACTTAAATTAGATATTTTATTGTCTTTTTGCTGTAAGAAATTGCGAAGTTCGGCTAAATTTTGATTCTTCTGCTGCTCTGTAACACTAAGCAATTTTATCTCATTATCTTTTTTCTGTATTTCTTTGTTAATATTGTCAATTTCAAATTTGATAAGCTTGTTCTCGCTAAATATTGTGTAGTAATGTCTCCAAATTTCTTTGAATATATTTATCTTCTTATAGTGTTTTGGACCTTTGAACATTACACCTAGGCCATGTGAATGATCGAATTCCAAAGTATTATATTTTTTCTTGATTTCATCCCACAATTTATAAACACCGAAGTCTCCTGCTCTGACCGCAGTATCATGGAGAAGAATGATGCCGTCCTTTTTCACTTTGCCGATCCATGAATCAAAATCATGCTTCACGGCTTCATAAGTATGCAGCCCATCGATATGCAATATGTCAATTGAATTATCTTCAAAATCAGAAACTGCTTCGTCAAAAGTTTTCCGAAGGAGCCGGATGTTCAGACCATTATAAAAAGTATTTTTTATTTTTTCCACACCATTATAAACAGAATTGTCATAAAAACCGGAATGTTCGTCCCCTTCCCAGGTATCAACCGCGACCAGCTCCGCATCATCTGTCCCCTCGTCTTTTTCCGCCTGGCAGAAAGCAAAAAAAGAATGTCCGAAATGAGTGCCGAGCTCAACGATTCTTTTTGGTTTCGTGTTTCTGACCAGGTCATAGGCAAAAAAAACATGGCCAACCCACCCGGTTTCCAGCGGATTCAGCACTCTTTCGTATTCAAATTTTGGTTTATGGTATTTCCAGATCATGTTATTTCAGGTTAAAGCGATAATAGCATATATTTCTTTATGATTTGGCAAGAAATCAAAACTTTTTTTGAGCACAAATTTATTGAAAAAATTTTTCTTGAAAATAAGCAACCGGCAATCATCCTCTGGTGTTCCCTCATCCGCAGGATTATTTATAAGCCCAGTGCTTTTTGAATGTTTTCGACCGCTACTCGTCCCCAACGCCAAATACTTGCCTTGTAAATATAATCCCCTCGTATATCCCAAATCCAATTTAATCAATGTTAAATTATTTTTTTTAACACTTTTTGTCGAGGATTCGCAATAATAGATATTTCTTTTTGAAAATATACTGCCTTCTGTAAAAATTGAATGAGGGTGATAAATATGTTCGATTTCTTTTCTATTTTCAGTGATGTTCAGGATATAACCTTCGTCTGCAGAACTCCACTTTTCCGATTTTTTAGGGCCAAAAGCCGAAACATACATCTGATTGTTAAGCATGAATAAGGAATTTATATGATGAGTATCTGATATTTTATCGGAACCGTTGGGCCACCAAAATATTTTCTGAAAAAACAATTTATTTTTAACTCTATCAAATTTATATTGTAGAACTTGATCATTACCCGTAGACACAACATACAAAAAATTTTCGGAAACAGCCAAAGAATGAGGATCAAGAACTTCTTCCAATTTCTGCAACAATATACTTTTTCCAGAGCCTTTCTCAATAATATATATCCTTGTTGGCGAGGTCTGTGAAAGCGCGTATAAATATTTGCTATCTTGCCCAAGTCCGGTAAACCCACCTACATTGTTCAATAAATATCGTTTTTTGCCCGTTTTCAGATCAATCAGAAGAAGATTGTTTCTAGAATCTCCAGATTGGTTGCAAAAAGATATTAAAAATTTCATGATTCATTAGCAAAAAATATTTTTCCTTTTCGCTCTTAAATATTCAGCTACTTCTTTTCTCACGAATTCTTTTGGAATGATTTCGCCGTTTGTCAATTTTTCCCGCAATTTATTGCCGGAAATATCAACTCTTGCCTTTTTTCCATGCCTACATTCTTTTTCCAGAACTATTTTTTTGCATTCATTGCAATAAAAAGCATTTTCATATTTCAAAATTTTTATTCCCAATTCCTTTTCTTCGAACCGGTCAAAAATGTCATGTGCCGCATACGGATCATAATAATTTTCTGCTCCGGCGTGGTTCCGACCGATGATCATATGCGTGCACCCGAAATTTTTTCTGATCAGCGCGTGGAAAACCGCCTCTTTCGGACCGGCGTAGCGCATAAACGTATGGAGAGTCCCCAAAATGACTTTATTTCTGGGATAGTTTTTTTTCATTAATATGCCATACGCGCCCAAAATGTGCTCATCCCTGAAATCGCCTTTTTTTTTCCCGCCGATTACCGGATTAATGAACAACCCGTCGACTTTCGTGAGCGCGTCTTTTTGGATATACTCATGGGAAATGTGGGGCGGGTTGCGAGTCTGAAACGCGGCCACTTTTTTCCATTTTCTTTTCTCAAATATCTTTTTTGTTTCAGAAGGAGAAAAAAACAACTTGTGCAGTTTTTTCAATTTTTTCTTGAGCAAATGAACTTTTCCTCCTACTAAATAATCCCCCATTTCCAATGTTTTCGCAACCCCGGGATGGTTTTTGTCTTCGCTCCCGAATAGGTTTTTATAAAAAAATAATTTGTCGAATTTGAATGTGGAAATACCGGATAGCTTGAAGATTTCTTTGTTTTTTTTGTCTGCCAGGATTATTTCTTTTTCGCCTTTTATTTTTTCCGCGATGCTCTTTTCAGCATCCAGGACAATTGGCATCGGCCAAATTTTTCCGTTTTTGAGCCGCATCGATGTCAAGACCGCTTTCAGGTTTTTTTCATCTAAAAACTCCCCGAGAGGGTGATAGACTTTATCCGCGATATTTCTTGCTTCCTGCAAAATTTCGTCTGACACCGTGATTTTTTTCATTATCCGAGGTCATTTTAGCGTGCTTAGGATCTCGTCGAATTGTCGTTTATATGATCGGTATATTTAGGCCACCTGGCCAATCTTTCAAGCCGACTAATCAGCTCTCGGGCGCTTTCTCCCGCTTTTTTTCCTTCCGTATTAATGATAATTTCCGGTTTTTTTGGCAGTTCGTACGGATCCTGAATCCCGGTAAAATCCCTTATTTTTCCCGCCAGTGCTTTTTTATACAAGCCTTTTGTGTCCCTTCTGATACATTCTTTGATGTCGCATTCGACATAAACCTCGATGAAATTGGGACAAATTTTTCTCGCGAAATTTCGCATTTTACGATACGGTGAAACAAAGGCCGCAACTACATTCACGCCATTTTCAGCCAGCATCTGCGCAATATGTGTCACGCGCTCTATATTTTCATCCCGGTCTTTTTTTGAAAACCCCAAATCTTTGTTTATGGTTTTTCGCACAACATCGCCGTCCAGCCACTGGACAGGCAATTTATTTTTCTTGAAATATTTTATCAGTTCTTTCGAGATAGTCGTCTTGCCACTGCAAGACAAACCAGTCAGCCAGACAACCCGTCCTTTTATTATTTTCTTATTTTTCATATAATAATTAATTCCATCTGTAACATAAATCAACTAAACCTTCATTATGATTTTTTGAAATTACTTTAAAAATCTTTGACCTGTCAAGAAAATCATAAGCAACCGCACCATTTTCCCCAGAAATTCCGGTCTTGATGAAATAAGTGTTCGTTTTTAGCGGAATATTTTCATAATCGACTTGAAAGTAACTATTTTCTATGTATTTTTGCGTGTTAACTTTGTCGATAACCGTATTAATGCCAAAGATATAATTATTTTCCTGATTATAAATCGCAACTCCAAAATTGAGCTTAGAAACTTTTTTATTTTTTTTGAAATAAACTCTTACTGACATATTCTCCCCGGTTTCAAAAACATTTTTTTCTTTTCCGTATCTGTCCAAGAATTCTACTCTTGCTATTTCCACTACCTTGCTTTTTTCCTCTCCCTTCTTTCGCAAAATCTCCCTTTTTATTCTTCCTTTTTCTTCAGCCATTCTTCTTTCCTCGTCACTCATATTTTGATAGACATATTTACTGCCGACTTCTTGCGGATCTCCGATCATTTCAATCTTTCCGTTGCGAAGAAGCATCGCCCGGTCACAATATCTTTGGACTGTCGCGATATCATGCGTCACCAAAACCACGGTCTTCCCCGCGTCTTTGTATTTGTTAAACTCTGTCAAGCACTTACTCTGAAAATTTGTGTCCCCCACTGCGAGAACTTCATCCATCAGCAGAATATCCCGGTTCGCATGGATGGCCACTGAAAATGCGAGACGGACATACATTCCCGAAGAATAATTTTTCACCTTTTGGTCAATAAAGCGCCCGAGCTCCGAAAAATCCACAATATCTTGAAATTTTTCATCGATCTGCTTGTGCGTGAGCCCCAAAACAGCGGAATTGAGATATATATTGTCTCGTCCCGAAAGCTCCGGATTGAAGCCGATGCCGAGCTCAAGAAATGGTGAAATGAGACCGTTGATTTTCACCTTCCCCTTGTCCGGTTGGTATATCCCGGCGAGGATCTTGAGAAGTGTTGATTTCCCGCTGCCGTTTCGCCCAATGATCCCGAAAAACTCCCCTTTTTTCACCTCGAAGCTCACGCCGTCCAGCGCCTTGAATTCCTCATATCCTTTGTTCCGGCTGAATGCGTTCACAAAAGCTCCCCTAAGCGTCGAGATTTTCTCGTGGGGAATGCGGAAGGTTTTGCTTATATTTTCGGCTTTGATAGCAATTTCTTTTTCCATAACCTATATTTCAGCCTAGCAAAAATTATCCTGATTGTCTATTTTAGCTTGTATAAAGCAATAAATTGCATATTGACAGAATTTTTCTAGTTTGGTAGTATTATTCATAGAAAGGTCCTTCGGCCTGTGGTTTATACACCACGCATAGCGGAAGGTCCTTTTTTGTTCACATATCCCAATCCCATGGTCCGTCGGTTGGGAAAACGGAAATCAAAAATTTTTGCTTGTTTTTGACATCTTCCTTGATTTGGATGCAGAACAATTCATTATCTGCCGTGAGTCCATAAAACCGATGAAGCATTTCTTTTGATTTGTTTGGATTTTTCTTGGAAGTCGGCGCAAAGCGGGATTTTTGGATCAATTCAATCACGCAAGCAAAGTATTTCAGTCGCCTCATTCTGTCCCGCCAATTTTCTTTTCCGTATAAATGTTTCCAAAACAATTCCAGAAATATTTTCTCTTTCCTAAAATACGCTGAACGGACGTAGGGGCGTCTTTTTGATTTCTTTTTTATTTGAGTATAAATTTCGTGGGCCTTGCGGTTGACTTCCTGAAAATCAGTTCCGGACAACTTTTTCGCTTTTGTTTGATAAACTCTCATTATATTTTTTATGAAATCTCATAATCGATAAATCAAGTTTACCAAAAAAGGCCTGACTTGTCGAAGATCAAAGAGTTTGTGCTTTTCACTTTATGATTATCTTTTCCGCCTTATAGAAGCTTTCCCATTCCATCAATCTTGTTCTCGAAAAAATCTTCTCTCCCTCGCGATTTGGCTGAAAATAGTTTGATCCGATTTCATAGCACGGAACAGCCAGAGATGGAAATTCTTTGATAAAATAGAGTTGATTATCGTCCGCGTACAAAAACAGATACGATTTGACCGGATTTGTTTTGTTTATAAGTACGAAACCGAAAATGAATTCCGAATTGGTTTGCCGCGCTCCAGACGATCCGCTTCCGCCTTTTCGAAAATATTTTTTCCTTTCTCTTGCCACACAAAAATATTGTCGTAGGGGCTCCGCCAATCGACATAATTCAAGGGCTGTGGCAAATCATAGCGCCTTTTTCGGATAATTTCCGTCCGTTCCTTGAATAACTTTTCGCGGTTTTTGTATCTTTTCAATATCCTTTTGTTGTATCGCGGTTCCAATTCGCTTTTGATTTCAAAGGTTTTTGCTTTTATTATAGCTCATCAACTTCGATAATTAAGCCAAAATTTCCCTGAAAATAAGCTCTTTTTCAATTATTTCACTTTATGATTACCCAACTAATCATAAACTTAGTATTTATAATCAACTGCGCAAAGCCCCCCGCAGAGTTGGGATTTTCTCGTTGGGAATGCGGAAGGTTTTGCTTATATTTTCGGCTTTGATAGCAATTTCTTTTTCCATAGCAACAATAAAAGGATACCAAAAAATCCCCGTTTTGTCGAGGATTTTTCACTGACTATTTTTGCTTTATTTTGGCGCTATTTCTTCGGCTTGGCAGGCTTCGTCTGCACATAGCGAATTATGAAAAAAATGTTGAGAAGCGGCCAGATTAAGACGGAGAAGGTTTTCAGCCACCCGATACTGTAAAAATCAAACATCCCTGATCCTGCATTTAACAACACAGATATATTTGCCAAAACAGAAAATACGATCAGAGCCAGAATCTTTCTTCTCGCCACAGCAAAAAATATAAGCGAAACAATAAAAGATATACTCAGCAAAAAAAGCGTAATCCAAATATCTGCTCGAGCACTTCCCAGAAGTAACATAATTTTTCTTATAACTCCCACGTAATTTTCGTTTCGCGGAAATTATTTCAATTAATTTTTAATTATTTCTAATATAGTTGAGATCTTCAATGAGAAAATTTGCCGCTTTCGGGTCAATCCATTGGGGAGTTTTTCGGTTGATCTGACGAATAATTACGCTGATACTCTTGCTGATTTTTTTCTCAAGTGATGCAACTACTTCCTGTTTCGGCTTGGGTTTCAGATTTGAATTTTCTGCTTTTTTGAGAAGACTCAAGAGTTTTTCCAAATTTCTGAATTTGGCATCGAAATATTTGTGGGCGACTTTCTTTTTGATAAGCCCCAGGCTGAAATAATGGTTGAGATTGTTTCGAATTGCCTCAAGGCTCGTCACCACCTGAAAATTCGCCTCCTTTTCGATCGAATTCCCGGCATTATCTGCGGCATTTATCCGCAAAACATAGTTCCCAAGATGCTCGAACGAAAGATCAACAGCATTTTTCTGCCATCCAACATTTTGGCCGTCTTTTTCAACCTGCCAAACATTGCTTGCCACTCCTGATTCAGGATCCTGAACTTCGTAATCGATTGCCAGAATCTCATCATTAGTATAATCTTTTTTTTCCGGAGAGGAAACCGTGATCGTCGGCGGCGTCTTGTCGGGATTGTATCTTATCTGATCCTCGGTCACTTCCACTTTGGCTTCCCGTGTTTTCCCCGCTTGAGCCTCATCCTCAATCACGACGGAAGATTCTTTGGCATTGTCTGGATCAGCCGGATTTTCTGAAATTTCGGCCACTTCGATTTTATAGCTGCCGCCTTCGCCCGTCCCCTGCGCGAATATTTTATATTCGCCGTCTTCAGGATTCGGAATGGTGAAAAATTCGGTGTCATTTTTGAAACCACTATAGTAGGCTCCTTCGATTTCGCCGTATTCCCCGCCTGTTTCGAAATTTTTTCCAAGTCTTTTTCCGCTAGGCGAAACTATTTGAATATCAACCGGAGAAAAAACCAGCCCGATAAGAATATCATCAATCACCCAATTTTTCACTTCATTTTCCGGTTTTTTCCCGGTGAGAATTTGAAGAATATCTCGTTGGGCATCAGTAGGAATAATGTTATGTTCGGATTCAAAATATAATGTTTTGTTATTTGGAATATTAGATGATTCCGCCGAATATAGTGGCACGGTCTCGTCTCCATAATCTTTATTTATTCCCTGATCTCCTAATTTGGAAATTTCAAATCCATGCGGATATCCATGCTCCCACAACTCCCTTATATCAGCGTCAACTACATTATAACCGGAGATTGTTGTTTTTGCGCCTTCCGGTTTTCCTATTATCTTCGTAAACTCAACATTTTCCAACTTTTTCACTTTTTCCGCGCTATTCAAATTTTCCAAAAATTCATTTCTTGGATAATTTTCCGGGTAGCCCACTCGCAAATCATAATCTGTCCCGTTGTCGTCCCAAAGATAATCATAAACCGGCAAAAGTTCCTTGACGGAAGCAATCCGGTCCCGAATATAGTGAAATACGCTGCCGTATCCGTTTTCTTTGGCTTCTTGCTCGAAGATATATTTTCCCACCGTCTCAAAAATATCCGAAAAAAACGCGCCGGCTTCCCACTTCACATAAACTTTCGGCGCTCCTAAATGCGGAGTTGCAACCGTGATCAACTGTCTCACGTCATCTTGATAATCATCCGATTCAATATACTGCCTGGCGAGAAGCCCGCCCATGGAATGGGCGACAATATCAACTTTTGGAAATCCGGTTTGGTTTTTTATTTCCTGAATTTTATCTTTTAGTTTCACCGCATTGCTCACGTTGCTGTCCCGCCATTCATAGGGAAAAGTGAAAAGTTCTTTTTCCGGGATATATCCTTCATTTTTGAATTCTTCCAGCAAATTGTCGTAAGTATGAAAAATCGGATCAATCTGCCATTCCCCGTCTTTTTCCCAGGACGCCATTACACCGGGAACAACAACCACTGGAACAAATCCTCCTTTTCCAATCCAGGGATCAAACAAGACTCCGTTTGAAATTTTATCTCCTTTCCCGCTGGGATTTTTTGTTGATTGATAGGGACCGGACCGATCGCCCCACCAATTATTTCTCGCATCCAGCGTGTTATAGGAAGGATAAGCGACCCTCACGCCGAAATTGGCATTTTTCTCAAAAGAATTCCCGGAAATTGTTGCGGACAAGCCGTGATAGCAATCATTCAGCACAATCCCCTCTCCATTATCCAAGAAAGTGTTGTTTTCGATGATTTGATCAGGATTATAGTTGATGTAAATTCCCGCATATTGGTTGTGCTTGAAAGCGGAATTTCTCACGCTTACGCTGTTTTTCGAGGCTGAATCAAACGACAGTGTCCCCCAGGGATGCTCTCCTCCATAAAGGAAAGAGGTATTTTCGAATTGAGCCTTGGCGCTCGAGCCAATCAGAATTCTGTACCAATATCCTTTTTGGGGAGGGTGCGATCCGAGATCACCGTCTGTGTCTCCCCCGTTCTCATCATCCGTCCAGGCCGTGAACACGATTCTTTCTTTTTCGGTCCCGATGGCGGTGATTGAATCAAGAAAAGTTGCCGAAGCCGCGTATTTGAACTTGACCACGACGCCTGGCTCAATCGTGACAGGACTCGCTGCCTGGATAGTGTTCTTTATGACATAAGGGCTGTCAGATTTGCTCCAGACGGGCGGAATCGGGTCGCCTGAACCAAGTTCCACCTTTGCGAAAATATTCCGCGGAAACGCAAAAAACAGCGTGCCAGCCAGCGCCAGCGCGATTATCATCAGATTTCTGCCACTTTTCATCTTTTTTCTCTTACTAGATAGAAAATAAAAAAAACGGCCAATCAAAAAAAATATCTCAGGGGATGCGATACACGAATATTGTCTTCCCAACTCTCGCCACAAGATTGTCCTTGAGAATCGTGTATTTTCGCTCCGGCGGGATATACCAGGAATAAAGATTGTTCATATATTCAAAAACTGAAACAGCCAGATACGACCCGGAGGGCGGCAGATGTCCCTCGTCCTGCAAATTGAAATATTTCTGCCCGTCGCCGAGATAGTATTTCAAAGGCACATCCGCGAACATTTGAGTATAAATTTCCTTGACGTTGTTATCCCGCGTCCACTTGGCGAGCCGCCGCACATCCGATCCCCCCCAGTCATAATTGGAATCAGTCGCAACTTTATACCCTTTGTCCGTTCCCCCGCCCAAGATATTGTAGTATTCAAGATAATACGGAAATGAGCAAAAAACGGAGAAAAGCATGAGCACCGCGACGGCGAAAAATAAATGTTTCAACCTAAGGTCAAACCTTCTCAAATTTTTAAGGTTCGGCCTTAAAAATGAAAACTCCCAAAAAGAATTGGCACCTTTTCCAGTCAAAAGCGAGGCGGCCAGAATGACGGGCATTATGTGCCGAAGACCAATTTGAAAAGTCGAGTGGAGTGTGACGGCCATGTAGGCCATTATGAAGACTAGCAGTAACACTGAGAGCGGATTGGAAATAAAACCCGCCAATTTTTGCTTTATTTTTCTTTTTTTCTTGAACAGGCCGAAAAAAATCAGTGACATAACCAGCAGTGTGAAAAAATGCAGCCCGAGCGACAGTTTTGTGAAATATAGCACGGGCCAATATTTCCAGCCGGCTCCTTCATTGCCGAAGACATGGCCGAGAAAATAGGTGTTCTGTGCGGAAACAACCATCCGGCTGACAACCATAAAAGCCCCGTTTATATACGCCGCCAGGCCCTTTGTGAAAGGATTAAGATAGACCATCAGCTCGAGAATTCTATGCCCCAAGGCGGGCAGATTTTCTTCGGGATAGTTTTCATGGAGCTTCTGGACCAGAATTTCATTTTCCATCTTGTAGGTATGAAAAACATAGAACGCGGAAATGAAAAACAGCGCGAGAATCACAATCGCCGCATAGGAAAAAATATATTTTGCCGCAAATATGGTTCGATCCTCCCGGGAAAGCCGGACCTTTGTAAAGATTACATGAATTAGCCCGCCGAAAAATGCGGCGGGAAGAAGAACGACGGAAGAAAATTTCGCAAGAAGCGCCAGCGCAAAAAAAAGCGAAGTGATGAAGAAGTATCTCGAGGCGTGACTGCCATCCGCGTATCTTTTGAGATAAATCGCCAAGGCGGCGATCGCAATGCCCGTGAGAAGCGCCGACATGAAATCTATCACAACAAACGATCCGTGGGCGATGCTGAATTGGGAAACAGAGAAGAAGAATAGCCCGAGTAGCGCCGCTCTTTCGGACCATATTTCCGCGAGAAGATAAAATAATGAATATAATAAGAGCGTATTGGCAAGAATAACAGCCAGCCGCGCAAAAAAAGCGATTTTGTCCGGATTATTTTGCGGCTGGTAAAGAAACATCGTCCCGAAATGATCCTGATTGTTCTGCCACTCGAGAGCTTTTGGAAACTGAGCGCCAACGAATGGATATTCGGCACGATGAAAATCTGCCGGCAGTTCCGTTTGGTTTGTGATATTTGGAAGTTTTGGACTGATGAGAAGCTCTCCCAGACCCGCGATGTCTTTTACGAGAGGAGGGTGTTCAGGATTGATATAATAGCGATTTGTTTTGAGATAGTAGTAGCCGCCGGCGATATGGGGAATCTCGTCCGCCAGAATGCCGTTTCCGGAGTATTTCATGTTTTTCCGCGAAAAACCGGCGCTTGAGAAAAGCGCCAAAAAGAAAAATAAAAGGCAGATAAAAATAGCGGCGAGCTTGTATTTGTGTTTTAACACAAGAAAGATGTAAAATTGAAATCTCAAAATGAAAAATGGCAATTCAAAATGAAAAATTTTTTGAATCCCGAAATCGATTTCGACATTTGACTATTTTGAACTTCTTACTGTCATTTTTCATTTTTTTTACATTTTCAATTTTATATATTCTCCGCCACTTTTGGCTCAAGCTTTTTGAAAACGAAAAGGCTCGCGATAAACAAAACAAAAACCAGCGTCGTAAATACGCTGATTTGCGCCCATGTCGGATAATGGCTTTCCGTCAAAGCCAGCTTATTGAAATGGATTATGAAGCCTATCGGATTGGCAAGGAGAATCGCATGGTATTTTTGGGGAATAATCTGAAGCGGATAAACAATCGGCGACCCATAAAAAAGCGCCTGAACCGCCACTTCCCAGATTTGCGACAAGTCGCGGAACTTCACATAAAGGGGCGCGGCAATGAATGCAAAAGAAAGGATGAGAAGAAAAGTCAAAACTATAAAAAAAACAAACATCAGGATTGCCGGAATTCCCGGCCAAAATCCCTGCCAAACAAAAAATGCGGCGATGATAATCAAGTTCATCCCGAATATCAAAGTTGCGTTTATCGTCGAAGCCGCCACGATCGTCCAGCGCGGAACATAAATCTTGGTCACAAGCGATGCTTTTCCAAGAAGCGAATTGAGCCCCGCCAGCGTTCCTTCGGCAAAAAAATTGAAAAGCATAATGGAAGTGAGGAGCTGGAGTGAAAAATGCTGAATACCGGAATTTTTCGGGTTGAAAATCGTCGAGAAAACAAAGTTGAGGATCAAAAAAGTGAGGAGAGGCTTGAGAAGCGCCCATATATAGCCAAGAAGCGAGCCGTGGTAGCGCAATTTAAAATCAGTCCGGGCCAGCGCCCAGACCAATTCCCAATAATTTTCATGCCTTTTAGCCATTAAAAGGTGTCAAAAGGATATTATCACTGAAATAAAAATGGCTTTTTTTCTTATCTTTGCAGGTAAAAAGTTTCCGTCAGGCAGAAACTTTTTGCGGCTGATTTCATAGACCTAATTTAACTTAAACCAAATCCTGCGAAGGAAATTTGAGACCGCGCTTGAAAAACTGAACTTCTGTGTCTTCAAGACCAAACATTTTCTTGAAGTATCTTACGACCGTATCCTTGTCCATTATGTCCTTGCAGGTGTAGGCGTCGATGCTTACAAACCTTTTCTTGGGAAAGGTATGGATGCTGATATGAGACTCGACGATCATCACGAAGCCCGAATATCCGCCGCTGTCTTTGATGTTTCGCGGTTCGGCGTATTTCACTACTGGCTCCATCATTCTCTCCATTCCCAGTTTATCCGTAAGCTCGATGAGCGCTTTTTCGATCCGTTTTGGATCGTTGAGCTTTTCCGGACTTCCCCCGTAACCATCTAGGGTAAGGTGTACCCCAAAGGTGCAGGTTTCCCCGCCCCCCAACTTTTCGTTTTTCATTTTTTGTGTTTTGGGTTTTTGGCCTAATGATTAAATTTTGAAAACCTCCTCCTGCCCGCAACGCTCCAGAGCGATGCAATCAGGCGAGATAAAGTCCATACCGGTAGTCGAAAAAATTATTTTCATTAAAATTATACTGCGAATGTTTTTTTACAGCAAGGCTTTATCCTTTTTTCTTTCCGGCTTTCCCCTTCTTTTTCTTTATCTTTATATCAATCGTCTTTTTACCTTTGTAGTATCCGCAAAACTGACAAGCCGTATGCCGTTTTATCTTTTTTTTGCATTGCGAACAATTCACGAGATTTTTTGAAACAATTTTTATGTTCGCTCTCCTCCGGTCTCTCCTTCCTTTCGTGTGACGCTGTTTTGGAACCGACATGATTTTTGTGGAAATTTAGAAAATTATTTCTTACTAACTTGATTTTAGATTCTTTGAAAAGTTTGTCAAGCCCTTTTTTGGTTTTAGTCGAAAACTTTTTCTGTGCGCTTCGCAAGGTCCGTGCTTTTCGATCATTTCAAAATGAAATTTTGTCCCATATCCCTTATGTCGCGCGAAACCATACTCGGGAAATTTTTCATGGAGATCAAGCATCGTCCGATCGCGGGTCACTTTAGCGACGATCGAAGCGGCAGAGATGGAAAAAATATTTTTGTCGCCACCGACAATATTTTCCTGCCTCACCGAAATATTCGGAATTGGCTTACGGCCGTCAACCAGCACTATTCCGATTTCATTTTTCAAATTGCTTTTAAGATCTGAAATAGCCTTTTTCATGGCTAAAAAAGCCGCCTGCAGTATGTTGACCCGGTCAATTGTTTCATGGCTCGACCATCCAACTCCAAAAGGGAAACTGGCCGTGATCAGTTCATAGGCCCGCTCCCGCTGGCGAAAAGAAAGGGTTTTTGAGTCACGTATCAGCCCGAAAAGAGCGTCTTTTTTGATCTCTTCCAGCGTTTCAGGAAACACGACAACCGCTGCCGCCACCACCGGTCCGGCAAGCGGCCCCCGCCCGGCTTCGTCAATTCCGGCGACGATTTTCACGCCTCCTTCCCAATATTTTTTTTCGCAGTTTAGGGTTGGTAATATCATTTTGCTTTTTTCAAGCTTAGTTGTATTATATAGGTAATAATAATTTAATCAAAAAAATATAAATGAAAAAAATTATATTTCTTCCCGTTCTGGTTTTCGGATTAGCTTTGTCCGGATTTTTTGCAGTTCAGGGCGCCGAAGCAAAAACTGTCAAAAACGCCATTGTTGAGAAAATAGATTATGACGCAAAAACACTTGAAGCGGTGAAAAACGGGACAACATATGTTGTGAACGCCTCTAGCGCTAAAATAAGAAGGGGAAGTTCTGGGAGCCACAAAATCACCTACTCAAAAATAAAAGAGGGCGATGTGATCAATATCGAAGGATCTTTTGACGATGAAAATGTGACGGCTACCAAAATCCGCAATTTGAGCTATTATCACAAGCATACGACGACTTTCTATGGCGTGATCGATTCACTTACCGAAAGCTCCAATACTTTCAAGATTGAAACATTGGAACGTGGTGATCAAACCGTAGCCATTCTTAAATCGACAGATATCGAAGATGAAGACGGACGCAACATTGAATTTTCGAGCCTCAAAGAAGACGACAAAGTGCTTGTCCGCGGAAAATGGAACGACTCGAAGAACACTATCACAAAAACAAAGTGGGTTGAAGTTTTAGACGACGACGATTATGACGATCTGGAATCGCTTCTTCCGTCATAATAGCAAAATTATTTGTTTTTTTCATCGAAATGCCCGAGAAATCAGCTTTCGGGTGTTTTTCTGAAACTTTCAACTTTCTCGTAAATCATATATAATAACAAAAAACATAAAAAAGCCTTTTTATTGGCCCCAGCATCAATTCCAGCCATCCGTTATCTTATTTCACGCGCAGAGAGCGAAACGGCTCCGCCTTGCATCAGTTGAGTCTTTGAACAGTCAGCTAAAATTGATACGGGGTAAAGGAGGTTATTTTGTTAATGTTAGATAAAAATACCAACAAATCAAATTTCGTCCACCTCCACGTGCATTCGCACTATTCATTGCTCGACGGTCTCGCCAAGATCGACGAACTTCTTGACCGCGCGAAAGAACTGGGAATGGACTCTTTGGCCCTCACTGACCATGGGGTTCTGTATGGCGCGATTGAATTTTATGAAAAAGCGAAAAAGAAAGGCATAAAGCCCATAATTGGCTGCGAAATGTATCTCGCGCCCAATGGCCGGCAAAACAAGCGGCCGAAAATAGACGACACTCGACACCACCTGATCCTTCTTGCCAAAAACGGAACGGGATATAAAAATCTCATGAAACTGGTTACCATCGCCCATCTTGAAGGATTTTATTATAAGCCGCGCATTGATAAAGAGGTTTTAAGAAAGTATTCTGAAGGACTCATCGGACTTTCTGCTTGCGTCGAGGGGGAAGTTCCCTCCGTCGCTCTTTCCGGAAAAATTGACGAGGCGGAAAAAATCGCCCTTGAATACGAAGAAATTTTTGGAAAAGGGCATTTTTACCTCGAAATCCAAGATCACCCCCGATTTCCCAACCAAAAAATGGCAAATGACGCCCTGATTGGAATTTCAAAGCGCACCGGCATCCCCCTCGTCGCCACGACCGATATGCACTATGTTCGTCCTGACGACAATTCTATCCAGGATATTTTGCTTTGCGTTCAAACCAACCGCAAAGTGAGCGATACGAACCGGATGAATCTCATGGATTTCGAACTTTTCATGCGAAGCCCCGAGGAAATGAAAAAAAGTTTCGCCGATATCCCGGAGGCGCTTGAAAATACCAGCCGGATCGCCGAAATGTGCGATTTGGAAATCGAGCTCGGAAATACCAAACTTCCCTTCTACAAGGTTCCTAAAAACTTCACGCCCGAATCATATCTCGAAAAGCTGTGCGAAGGAGGGCTCAAGAAACGTTTTGAAAAGAGCACGCCCAAAGAGTACCGCGACCGGATGGAATTTGAGCTTTCCGTCATCTCCAAAACCGGATTTGCTTCCTACTTTTTGATTGTTCAGGATTTCGTCAATTGGGCAAAAGACCAGGGAATTATTGTTGGCCCGGGACGCGGCAGCGCGGCGGGCAGCTTTGTTTCCTATATTTTAGGCATCACTAATATTGATCCCATAAAATATAATCTTCTATTTGAAAGATTTCTCAATCCGGAAAGAATCTCCATGCCAGATGTCGACATGGATTTTGCCGACACCCGTCGTGATGAGGTTTTAGCGTATGTAAGGGAAAAATACGGCAATGACCACGTGGCCCAAATCATAACTTTCGGGACAATGGCTGCCCGGGCGGCGGTGCGTGACGCGGGCCGGGCGCTTGGATATCCTTATGCTTTCTGCGACCTGACCGCCAAGCTTATCCCGATGAATATGCCAATCCGGGACGCGATTGCCGGCGTTCCGGAACTGTCCAATTTATACAGATCTGATCCCGCCGCCAAAAAACTTCTTGACAGCGCCTCCAGGCTTGAGGGCGTCTGTCGGCACGCTTCGATGCATGCCTGCGGCGTGGTCATCACGCCTGAACCTGTTGTGAATTATACTCCTCTCCAGTATGTCTCCGGAGACACGGAGAACGTTGTCACGCAATACTCGGCCTCGACAAAATCAAGTTATGTTGAAAAAATCGGCCTTCTCAAGATGGATTTCCTGGGGCTCAAAAATCTCACTATCATTCAGCATGCCATCAAGATTATCGAAAAAACCAAGGACGTGAAAATCGTTATTGATGAAATTCCGCTCGATGACAGGAAAACATTCGAACTTCTTCAAAACGCAATCACCACCGGCGTTTTTCAGCTTGAATCCGGCGGAATGAAAAGATACCTGAAACAGCTCAAGCCGACAACTTTTGAAGACGTGATCGCCATGGTGGCCCTGTATCGGCCCGGCCCGATGGATTGGATACCGGATTTCATTTCCAGAAAACATGGAAGGAAAAAAATCACTTACGTCCATCCCCAATTGGAACCGATCCTAAAAAACACTTATGGCGTAGCTGTATATCAGGAACAGGTAATGCAAATTGCGCGAGCCCTCGCCGGTTTTTCCCTTTCTGAAGCTGATATGCTCCGAAAAGCGATGGGGAAAAAAATTCCGGAGCTTATTCGTGAAGAAAAAGTGAAATTCATTGATGGATGCGTGGAAAATGGCATTGATCGCCGCATTGCCGAAAAAGTTTTCGCCTTCATCGAGCCGTTCGCCGGATATGGCTTCAACCGCTCGCATGCCGCCTGTTATGCCCTGATCGGATACCAGACGGCCTATCTCAAGGCCCACTATCCAACCGAGTTCATGGCCGCTCTCCTCACTTCTGACCAGGACAATATCGACCGCATCGCCATTGAAATTGAAGAATGCCGGACCATGGGAATCGAAGTTCTTCCCCCGGACATCAACGAGAGTTTTGTCACATTTGCCGCCTTGCCCCTCACCACTTCTCCAGAAAAAAATAATCAAAATAATAATGGTTTACGCGATGGCAAAAAAGAGGAAGTGCTGAGGAGCAGAGAAAAAATCCGATTCGGCCTCGGCGCAATCAAGAATGTGGGGAAAAATGTTGCGAATGAAATCATTGATGAAAGAAAAAGAAGCGGCAGGTATAAAAGCCTCACTGATTTCATTGAAAGAATAAGGGTGAAAGACCTCAATAAAAAATCTCTTGAGAGCCTCATTAAAAGCGGAACTATGGAGGAATTTGGCGAACGCAACCGGCTGCTCGCCAATGTTGAAAATATACTGGGCTATTCGAAGGATTTTCAGCGCCAGGCCGCTTCCAGCCAAGCCAGCCTTTTCGGATCCGGCGGCGTAGAGATAAAGATGCCTGAAATCAGCCTGGCTGAGGCTGATCCGGCTGAAAAAATGCAGAAGCTCGCGTGGGAAAAAGAGCTTCTTGGGCTTTATATAAGCGATAATCCTCTGGCTGAATATTTGGATTTTTTTCGCCAGTTTTCAAAGCCGGTCTCAGAAATTGACGAGAGCTTTGTTGGCCAATCCGTGACAATCGGCGGCATAATAGAAAAAGTAAAGAAAATTTTTCTGAAATCCCAAAAGAGCATGGCATTCATCAGCGTTGAAGATGCCGGCGGCCAGAAAATGGAAATAATCGCCTTTCCCAAAACACTCGATCAATATGGCGGCCTGTTCGAAGAAGGAAAAATTATTCTGGCAACGGGAAAAATTTCCGACAAGGACGGGACAATGAAGCTGCTTTGCGACAATGCAAGAATAGTCAACCAGGAAGAAATCGAAAGATTCCGGGCCCTAGAAAATCAGAGGAAAACAGAGGACGAACGTGAAAAGAGCCAAAAAAAAATATTTTTGAAGCTTCCTCGAGAATCAAATTCAGAGCTCCTGCGAAAAATATCCGGCATTTTGAGCGAGGCGAAATCCGGAAATTGCAAAATATTTCTCGAATTTCAGGACGGAAAATCTGTCAGCCTGAACCGGCTTGAAACGCCGTATCGGATTGATTATGATAAAAATGTGGCGGATAAAATTCGGGAAATATTACAAAAGCCTTAGTCTTTACGAATTATGAATCTTTTACGAATATACGAATGCATATAATTCGTAATTCGTATATTCGTAGAGCGATGCGGATTCGTAATTCGTAAAAGGAAACTATGCATTTAGGACGCTACGACAATTCTCCATCGCGCAAAATTTTCTGGATCTTCGTTTTTTTGACGGTTGTTGGCGCCGCCATTATCATAAACTTCACCATCGCCCGCGCGACCATCGTCATCCGCCCGAAAATAGAGAAAAAAGAAAGTGCCGTCAGCCTGACGATCGACACGAAAAATCTGAAGCCCGATCCGGCAAACGGAATCCTGCCGGGAAGGATTCTTGAATCCCAGGGAGAAATCACAAAAAATATCTCCGAAGTGTCGCTTCGAAAAACTGAAGATTTTGCCAAGGGAGCTGTGAAAATAAAAAACATCTGGAAAAAAGATTTCTTTTTGCAAAAAGGAGCACAGCTTGTCCAGGGCGAATCGCCTGAAGCGGTTGGCTTTGGAATAAAAAATGTTTTTATTTTAGACACTAATACCGTTGCCACGGCTGAAAGCGAAGTGACGGCCACTGCGACTGCCAAAAACAAGGGCTTTTCCGGAAATATTCCCCCGGGTAAATTTTATTTTCTGCGGATGAGCAAATGGAACCGCGAACGAATCTGGGCGGAAAACGGCGAAAATTTCACCGGAGGTGAAATCGAGACAAAAGTTGTTTCTCCTGACGATATTTCCCGCGCTACCCAAACGACAGCCGAAGAACTGGGAAAACAGGAGATTGAAAAAATGAAAAATCAGGTTCCCGCTGATTCAAAGCTGTCCCCCGCCCTCACAAGAGTGGAAATTCTGGAATCCCGCGCCAGCGCCGCTCCGGAAACCCAAACAGGCAACTTTGACATGTTTGTCCGGGGAAATATTTCTTCAATCGTTTTCAATGAAAGAGATCTGAAAGACACCGCCATCGAGCGCTTCAAAGCTCAAATCGGCGCCAACCTGGAAATTTCGGAAATTGACGAGAATAGCATCAAATATGAGCTTTCTGACATCAGCGGCGCGGACGGCAAGGCCGAAGTAAAGGTTTCCGTGCCCGCCATTCTCACCCCGAAACTTCCGAGCAAAATGCTCGACAAAAAAGCCATCGCCGGCTACAACAAATCGGCCCTTCGGGAACGTTTCACTCAATTTCCGGAAATCGATTCTATCGAGGTCAAGTTTTTTCCTTTTTGGGTGAAGTCAGTGCCGAGTTTTGAGGGACAGGTGGGATTTGATGTAAGAGCAGAATAAAGAATAATTTCAAAAATAAATTAGCCGGAGACCCTGAGGATCTCCGGCTTTTTCTGTCTTATTTTTCAATTGGCTTAATCAGTCGTAATCGAACTTTGGTTTAAACAAAGTCTCGATCCAAAAGCACTTGGCGCTGACGGAAAATTTTTCAGCCAGGTCACTTTTCACGTTGACCTTGAAATCAGCCAGTAAATCGACAAAATCTTCCGCAACCTCCTCCCGTTTAAACGGCAATTTTATTGTTAGGCGAACCCCTCCCGCCTCGCAGCCGTTGTGAAAGGCGCCAAACAAAAATTCACATTTTTGGGCTTCAACAGCGAGGTGCGATGGGAGCGCCGTTTTCAGATAATCATCGATAACTATCTGGAGACTTGGCGGCACCTCCTTGTGCTGGTCATAGAGCTTTTTAAACTCAGCGTATTTTTGCGCTGCTTCGGCTAAATCCTTAAAAAATTCCTTTATTTCCGAATCCATACCAGCCCCCTGTAACGATTTTTTGATCGCAATTTTTCTATTAAATTTCTAGCACGGGATACATGTTAAGTCAATATAACAACATAAAAATCCCTTTTATAAGGGATTTTTTAGCCGATGCTATATTTGAGTTCATTGTTCCTAGCACTGGCCTACTCTCACCTTGCGGCTACCATCGGCGCTGACAGGCTTAACTGCCGAGTTCGGGATGGGATCGGGTGTGACCCTGTCGCTAGAAGCACTAGGAACAATAAGCTCAAACCTTAGAACGCTTTGATCACTGGAGATGTGAATATGAAAAAAACAACCGATAAAACAATAACAGCCAAAACAGAAAATGCCAAAATAAAACTCTGTTTGCAATCTTTCATTGAGATTTTAGTGACTCCTAATTGCTGGTCGAATCCGCCTAAATTTTTTTCGCAAAAAATTTGGGCGGAAGTAACGATAGAGGATATTCTTCGGCTTATTAGTACTTCTCGGCTCAATGCGTTGCCGCACTTACACCTGAAGCCTATCAACCTGGTCATCTCCCAGGAAGCCATCTAGTGCAAGCACTAGAGTTGCCTAATCTTGAAGTGGGCTTCCCGCTTATATGCTTTCAGCGGTTATCCCTTCCGAACATAGCTACCCAGCATTGCCCTTGGCAGGATCAACTGGTACACCAGAGGTTCGTTCTTTCCGGTCCTCTCGTCGGTTGTAATCCCGCATTTCTGCGGGCCCAGACTATATCTTCACCCGCCGCAATTTTCGAAGAAATTTGGGCGGGGCCGACATATTATAGCGGTTTAGATTTTTTATTAACTCGCTATTCTGGTCCGACGTGACGTCGGACCAAAGTCGTTACGGGGTCAATCCTAAAATTTTCATTAGCTCTTTTTTGCTTTTCTTTCTTCGCGAGACATAATTTTCTTTTTGAATCGCCAGAATATAGTCAACTAATTTTCTCAAATCTCTTTGAGAAAATTTTTTTTTACGAAGAATTTTCGCGGATTTCAGCAATGTTACGGCTTGGATTTTCTTGAACTTGATATACGGAATCAATAATTTTAATATTCTTTCCACCTGCTGGTAGCCATTCACCCGCAGTTCCGTAATATTGTCGTTTCTCCGGCAGATGTATCCAATTTCAAGTTCTTTTCTGATCCAAAGCAACGGTTTTTCATGACGAGTGTCCTGATACATGCAAATTGTGAGCATAAAGCGATTTTTTTGGTTATCGCTTCGTTTTTTTATTTGCATCATCAGGCTTCCGTCTCCGTCAAGAAAACCAGCTATATAAGCTAAATTAGTTTTGGGACGACTTCCCACGGTATTGCCTTATAAAATTATGGTCCTCAAGTAAGTTTATTCTAGCATATTTTCTCTGGACCGCAAAGAAATAAGCTCAATTGGCCACAATTTTATGAAGGTTTCACCGTTATTAGTCGGATTTTCAATTTCGATTACTCGAAAAAGTAGCAATTTTCTTACTAAGAAAGACTCTTCTCAAGCAACGGCGCCTACGTTGAACCCAGCTCGCGTACCGCTTTAATTGGCGAACAGCCAAACCCTTGGGACCTTCTCCAGCCCCAGGATGCGATGAGCCGACATCGAGGTGCCAAACTCCTCCGTCGATGTGAACTCTTGGGAGGAATAAGCCTGTTATCCCCGGGGTAACTTTTATCTGATGATCTTCCACGCTCCTACAAGCGATGGTCGGTTCACTAACTTCCACTTTCGTGACTGGTCGACTTATGGGTCTTCCAGTAAAGCTGGCTTTTGCGTTTGCGCTATCGCTCCGATTTCCATCCGGAGCTAGCCAACCTTTGTAAACGCCTCCGTTACCTTTTGGGAGGCGACCGCCCCAGTCAAACTACCCACCAGGCACTGTCCCCGGTCTGGTAGCTGAATTATATATTTTGGGTATAGTGAAAATTATAATCATCATCGATGATACTCTCATGTGAATTCTTTACTCTTGTTCCGAGTACCATCAATTGAAAATTATATAATTCAACTAACAGACCAGGGTTAGAATTGCGACTTCAGCAGGGTGGTATTACACTGGCGGCTCCACCTCGACCGAAGTCGAGGCTTCAAAGCCTCCCACCTATGCTAGGCAGCTAAAATCACAACCCAATACCAAGTTGTAGTAAAGCTCCACGGGGTCTTTTCGTCTTGCCGTAGGTCGGCAGCATCTTCACTGCCATTGCGATTTCACCGGGTCCCTCGTTGAGACAGTTTCCGAGTCGTTACGCCTTTAATGCGGGTCAGAACTTCATTTCGTTTGATCGCTTTCGCGAAAAATCAGACTATATCTTCAGCTTATCTAAAACACTTAGGAGTTCTGCTTCTTTGTATTTCCTTTTTCCAGAACAATTCATCCTGAAAGCCATTTGAATAATTTCTTTCAAGTGCTCTGAATTTCTATGTTTCATTTGCGCCACTTTGCCGCAGATTATTGAAAATATTTCAAAATCCGCCTTTTTTGTGGTCATCAAGGGAAACTTTCTAAAATGAGGGATTATGAATTTGCGCAATTCGTCAATATTTCTCACTTCATACTTGAAGCATTGATCGCTTTTGGAAAATCTTATGTATCCGCAAGTGAAAAATTGGCGAATCTTTTTCAGAATTTCCAGGCTGCGCTTGTTTTGTCCGATTGCAAAGCTCGGACGCACCTCAATTTTAGTTTTCAGCTTCTCTCGATAATTGAAAGACACTGAAAAGCATCCTTCGCCATCGATAAAGCCTGTCACATAAGAAGCAAAATCCATATGTTTCTTTTATTTGATAAGCGCTGGCGTGTTATCCCGTTTTTTCGGGATCTTGGCTTTCGCCTCAGTCGTTACGGGGTCACTCCGATAATCCATCGAAGGACTTCCCACGGTATTAGCATATCCTGCTTGCGCAAAATTTAGCCTTCACCGTTATTAGCCAGTTTACTTTTATCGCATTGCTGCGATATTCAGGCAAATATCTGACATCATTACCTGACAAGGAATTTCGCTGATCGCTCCTTTGGGCGATGTACCATATCTTCTCCCCGACATTATGCCGGGGGCACGGCGTATGGTATCTGAGGGTTCCCCGACTTGTGTCGGGGCCTTCCCTGCTGATCATCCCGACGAGTCGGGACTTCCCAGCATATAGCCATGTATTTTAGGACCAATTCTGCATTGCTGCAGAATGAAGCAGCTATTTTGTGTCTCATTTTTTTTGAACTCTTCAACTAGATTTTCACACTTTCACTATAATCGTTCCAGTCCTTGAGGTCACTTTTGCAAATGTCCTCAACCTTAGAACGATTATAGTTATCGCTGACGTTCACTGGCGCTTCGGGGATTGGCTTGCACCGCTCCCGTTAACGTTCCAGCACTGGTCAGGCGTCAGCCCCCATACTTCCCCTTGCGGGTTTGCGGAGACCTGTGTTTTTGATAAACAGTCGCTTGGAATCTTTAATTGCACCCCGACTTGCGTCGGGGAAGACATCTCCCGAAGTTACGTCTAGTTGTTTTGCCGAGTTCCTTAACGAGGGTTCTCCCGTTCGCCTTGGGCTACTCGCCCTGTCCACCTGTGTCGGTTTTAAGTACGGACGCAATATTATTAACCTTAGAAGTTTTTCCTGGTACCCTGCTCATCTCCGTTCGCCCGATAAATCGGACTTCCAGTCGCATCTTGGATTTGTGCTCGCGGGATTTTCCTCGCGAACGTCCTCAATGCGCCTACCCCAATCCAATAAGGGGCAGAGACTACTAGAGTACGTCACTCCATCGAATAATATTGCGGGGCCGGAATATTAACCGGCTGTCCATCGACTACGCCTTTCGGCCTCGCCTTAGGACCGCCTAACCCTGGGTTGATCGACATTGCCCAGGAAACCTTGGACTTTCGGCGTGTGAGGTTCTCACTCACATTGCGGTTACTCATGCCAACATTCTTACTCCTCAACGCTCCACGGTGGCTCACGCCTTCCGCTTCGCAGCAGATGAGGACACTTCCCTACCAAACCAGCGCAAGCGCTGGAGTCCGCGTCTTCGGTACTATGTTTGAGCCCCGTTGAATTTTCGGCGCGAAATCTCTAGACTAGTGAGCTGTTACGCACTCTTTAAAGGATGGCTGCTTCTGAGCCAACCTCCTAGGTGTCTCGGAGACTTCACTTCCTTTACCACTTAACATAGATTTAGGGACCTTAGACTGCGATCTGGGCTGTTTCCCTCTCGAACGTGAAGCTTAGCCCCCACGTTCTGACTGTCGGGATAAAATCATCAGGCATTCGGAGTTTGGTTGAGAGACCTAGGATTGCTCCACGATCCCTCATTCAGTAGCTCTACCTCCTGTGATCATTTATCCGACGCTAGCCCTCAAGCTATTTCGGGAAGAACCAGCTATGGCCGAGCTCGATTGGAATTTCTCCTCTACACACAAGTCATCCCCGCGTGTTGTACGGCGCGTGGGTTCGGGCCTCCCGCAGATGTTACTCTGCGTTCACCCTGCTCATATGTAGCTCGCCCGGCTTCGGGTCTAATCCATGCGACTTATTTTCGGCGATTAAGCCTCGCTTTCACTACGTTTTCCCCAGCATCAAACTTATAAAGTTGCGGCGGGCGCACGAAGTATTTCCGCACGCCACGCCGTAGAGATCCTCTATCTTTAGAAATATGACAATATTAAAGCTATTGCCATATACCATAAAAAGGGACAACTAAGGATGATTAACCATAATTTCATTTCCTTTTTGTCTCCCACTGTGGAACCTCCTTAAAGTTTTTTACTTTATAAATTCAATGCTGGGTTAAACTTGCCGCATAAAATTAACTCGTTGGCTCGTTCTGCAAAAAGCACGCTGTCACCCCGACTTGCGTCGGGGCTCCAACTCTACGTAAGCATATGGTTTCAGTTCTATTTCACTCCCCTCATCGGGGTTCTTTTCACCTTTCCCTCACGGTACTAGTTCGCTATCGATCTCAAGTGATATTTAGCCTTGGAGCTATAGTGGCCCCGGCTTCAGACGGGATTTCTCCGGTCCCGCCTTACTTGAGAATAATAACAATAAAGTTGTTTCGTTTTCGCTTACGGGACTATTACCCTCTTTGGTCTCACTTTCCAGAATTGTTCAGCTAACAAAACAATTTGTAACTTCACTCCCGTCGAGTAAAACGCTGACAACTATATTCAACGTTTTACAAGATAGGACGTTATTATCTCGCAACCCCGCTTCACCGAAGTGAAACGGTTTAGGCTTCTCCGCTTTCGCTCGCCACTACTGACGGAATCTTTTGGATTTATTTTCCTCCAGGTACTAAGATGTTTCAGTTCCCTGGGTACGCTTCACTGTCCTATGAATTCAGACAGTAATATCCCGATATGAATCGAGATGCGTTGCCGCATTCGGAAATCCCCGGATCAAAGCTTGCTCATCAGCTCCCCGAGGCTTATCGCAGATCGCTACGTCCTTCATCGCTCACTTGAGTCAAGGCATCCACCATACGCCCTTCATGAATACCGCTCTATCGCAATTGCATCGCTCGCATTTGAGTGCGAACGATACAGACCAGCAATTAGCAACCACTAAATTGATGCTAATCGCCATATTTTGAAGCTGTTTGGCTTATGCTTGGATTTTCCCGCGCCGACTTGGAATCAAAACATAATTTCAGCTTCACCCCTGCCCGCATTGCTTCGCAAAGCGTTGCAGGCGGGTACATAAATTGTCAAAGTTCCCTTTAGCACGGAAACGTTGAATTATAACTTTTATAAGCCAACGTCTCGGCGCTAAAAACTCGTAATTCGTATATTCGTGATAGCTTCGTAATTCGTAACCTAAAAACAAAAACCGCTTCCAGTGAAGCGGGCTCGAGCGCAAAAGAAAAACGCAAAAGTTTATCCGCTTCTTATTATTAGACTGACAACAAATTTTCTCATTTAGAATGCCTAAGGATTAGTTTTGTTTCGCTTTGTAATACTATAATTTTTTGAAAACAATGTCAACCCTTATCAAATAAAGAAAATATTGCTTCATTATTGGCTTATTTTGACTGATTTTCCCATCGTTGAGCAGATCGAAACACTTTTAATGAATTTTCCTTTGACTCCCTCCGGTTTTGATTTCCGGAGCGCCTCCAAAAATACTTTGAAATTTTCTTCGAGTTTCACGTTTTCAAATGATTTTTTTCCGATGACTTGATGGATATTTCCGGAATCGTCATTTTTGAAATCAGCCCGCCCTTTTTTGAGCGCCTCAATGATTTCTTTTACTTTGGGAGTGACCGTTTTGTTCTTAGGATTTGGCATCAAGCCCTTGGGACCGAGAATTTTGGCTATTGTCGCCAATTTCGGCATCATTTCAGGCGTGGCAACGGCAATGTCAGCGTCAATCTTTCCGGAAGATTTCACTTTGTCGATTAGCTCTTCACCGCCGACCAGATCCGCACCCGCTTCTTCGGCTTCTTTCTTTTGCGTCGTTGTGAAAACAGCGATCTTCTTTTTCTTTCCCGTCCCGTGCGGAAGCTCAGCCACGCCGCGCACCTGCTGGTCCGATTTCTTCGGATCGATCGCCAAGCGAACATGCGCCTCAACAGACTCGTCAAATTTGGCGACCGCTGATTTTTTGACTTCAGCGATAGCGTCGGTTATTGATAATTGCATACTTTCTGATTTTTCCATGATATCTCTTTACGAATTACGAATACCTGCCCGCATTGCTGCGCAAAGCGTTGCAGGCGGGCGCTTCACTCTGCGAATGTACTGATTACGAATATTTTTTGATTCGTATATTCGTAAGAGATTCGTAATTCGTAAAATTATTACTCAACTTTAATCCCCATGCTCCTGGCCGTTCCCTCAATGATTTTCATCGCCTGCTGGACGTCATTCGCATTGAGATCGACCATCTTCGTCTCGGCAATTTTGCGGACTTGTTCTTTGGTCACTGTTCCCACTTTTTGTTTCAGGGGATCAGACGCACCTTTTTCAATTTTGGCGGCCTTTTTGAGAAGTTCGGCAGCTGGAGGAGTTTTGAGAACAAAATCAAAACTTCTGTCTTCATAGACGGTTATCTCGACCGGAATCACATCCCCCATTTTATCTTTCGTGGCTTCGTTGAACTTCAGGCAAAAATCCTGGATATTGAGCCCGTGCTGTCCCAAAGCCGGCCCGACCGGAGGAGCAGGATTGGCCTGTCCGGCTTTGATTTGAAGTTTGACAATTGTTTTAATTTTCTTTGCCATAATAACTACTCGCTAATGAATAGCTAATTAATCGCAAATTTAGAGCTAATCATTTTAGAAAGTTCGCTCATATTCGCTTTCGATTCGCTACTTAATTCGCGAGTTATTTATATCTTCTTTATCTGCAAAAAATCGAGTTCCACCGGAGTTTCCCGCCCAAATATCGAGACCAGAACTTTTATTTTCCCGCGGGCTTCGTCAATCTCGTCAACTTTCCCGTCAAATTCTTTGAATGGCCCGTCAACAATTTTCACCGCGTCGCCGCGCAAAACATCAATCTTGTATTTCGGCTCGGAAACACCCATCCTTTTTTTCATTTGGTCGATTTCCTGCTGGGCAATCGGCGTTGGAGTCGTTCCGATCCCTATGAAACCTGTGACATTAGGAGTATTGCGGACCACATACCATGAATCATCCGTCACCACCATTTCTACGAGAACATATCCCGGAAAAATTCTTTCTTCGATAACCGACCGCTTGCCGCTTTTGATCTTTATCTTTTTTTCCTTGGGAACCATCACGTCGAAAATTCGATCCTGCATATCAAGTGATTCGATCCTCTGTTTCAAATTTTTGGCCACGTTGTCTTCATATCCGGAATAGGTGTGAATCGCATACCAGGCGCGGCCGTGATGTTGGGTTTGCTTCGCCATGAACTTATTACGAATTACGAATACGCTTCGCTCTACGAATATACTAATTACGAATTTTATTCGTATATTCGTAAGAGATTCGTAATTCGTAAATCTACTTCACAATAAACGTTCTCGATAAATATTCAAAAAAATAATCGAGTGCTCCAAGAAATACCGCCACTCCCAAACTCACTCCGATCACAACACCGGTGAATTTGATTGTCTGCGCGCGGGTGGGCCAATTGACTTTCCGAAGCTCCGCGCGGGATTCTTTGGTGAATGTCCAAAGCTTGTTCATTGTTTCCTGAGACTAAGTCTTGGGAAATTCCCAAGACTTAGTCTCAGGATTCCCTGTTGAGCCTTTTTTAAAAAGCCTTTGGGGCTTTTTTATCTGCTCATATCTTATAATACGAATTAAATTGTGTCAAACGGGCAAAAAAAAGACCGCCTCTAAGCATAGTGACGGTAAAGTAATAATCGTGATTTTTAAATCCATTCGAGCTATGTTCTAAACTATCCTTTTCTAAATCAAAGAACAAATTTTCTTCACGAGGTATTTCTTACAGCGAAAGCAACTTCGGTCCGCCATATTCGGTAACAAATAGAATGTCCCGGCCAGGATAAGGCAACCTGTAAAATTCATGGTCACCCCATCTGTAGCTATCCAGAAGCTCCAGCATATCCTCAAAAATTTCGGGATAAGTCCAGAAATCATTGAAGCAATATGATGCCATGGTCGTTGTCTGGTCATCCCAGTCCTCTTCCAGGCACTCCGGTTCGGTATACACAATACCGAGAGCTTCCAGGTCTTCGCGCTGCTTTTCGGATTTCAAAGCTTTGCGTAAATCTTCGCAAAAACCTTTCAAATCCCCAATGAGTGAAACTGACGACGGACAAAGTAAATTTTCGAGATGTTCTTGTTTCATCTCGCACCTCCAATTGATTTTTAGGAACATTGCCAATAAGGCTTCATTGACAACTTGTAATGTTAGCATATTTTAGGAATTTAGTCAATAGTCGAACTTAGCACAACAAAAAAAAGCCTTGAAATGGCCATTTTTCAATGAAATCTCTCAATTGGAAACCGAATTTTCTAGTGGACTACACGTCTAGATTCGCAACGCTTCTCGCTTCTGCCTGGATGAAGCGTTTGCGCGGTTCGACTTCGGAGCCCATCAAAATTTCGAAAATCTTGTCCGCTTCGGCGGCGTCCTCGACTTTGACCTGATACATCACGCGGTTTTGGGGATCCATGGTTGTCTCCCAGAGCTGGGACGGATTCATTTCCCCGAGGCCCTTGTAGCGCTGGACATTCACTCCGGATTTTTTTTCCTCGTCGCTGATTTCAATTTCCTCTTCTGCTTGCGTATCTTTTTTCTTCGACTTAGCCGCATTTTTTTGCTTTTCTTTGCTTCTTTTCAAAAGATCTTCAATAATTTCGCTTCTGTCTTCCTCGTTATAGGCGTAATGGGCTTCTTTTCCTTTGGCGATGCGATAGAGCGGCGGCGCGGCAATATAGAGATATCCCCGCTTGATTATCTCCTCGAAGTTTCGATAGAAGAAAGTAAGAAGCAAGGTGCGGATATGGGATCCGTCCACATCGGCATCGGTCATGATTATGATCCGGTGATACCGCATCTTGTCGATATTCATCTGGTCCCCCACCCCTGTCCCCATCGCGATGATGAGATTTTTTATTTCCTGGGAGGTGAGCATTTTGTCGATGCGCGCTTTTTCAACGTTTAGAATTTTTCCCCGAAGCGGCAAAATAGCCTGGAAATTGCGATCCCGTCCCTGCTTGGCAGATCCGCCGGCGCTGTCACCCTCCACTATGTAGAGCTCGCATTTCTCCGCGTCGCGCGACGAACAATCGGCCAATTTTCCGGGAAGAGTCATTCCCTCGAGTGCTCCTTTGCGGATCACAGCCTGCTTAGCGGCCTGGGCGGCAAGTCTTGCTTGCGCGGAAATCAAGCACTTTCCAATGATGGCTTTCGCGTCATTAGGATTTTTTTCGAGATATTCAGAAAATCCCTCCGACATTACCGACGAAACAATCCCGCGCACATCGTTGTTTCCAAGCTTCGTTTTGGTCTGTCCTTCAAATTGGGGATTTTTGAGCTTCACGCTCACCACAGCCGTGAGACCCTCCAAAACATCATCGCTTGTGAGGCTGCCGCCATTTTTTTCTTTTATCAGGTTGCTTTTTTTGCCATAGTCATTCAGCACTCTTGTGAGAGCCGCCCGAAATCCGGTGATATGCATTCCGCCCTCGGTCGTGAAAATGTTGTTGGCGAAAGAATAAAGATGCTCTTTGAGGCCTTCGATATATTGAAGGGATATTTCGACATAAACGTCGCTCACTGTTTTTTCAACGTAAAATGGCCGGAAATTTTTCACTTCTTTCCCGCGGTTCAGAAATTTTATATAGGACGCGATTCCCCCGTCGAAACAAAAGCCAATTCGTTTTTCAAGATGAAGGTTTTTTTCGTCCGTGACTTCCCGCTTGTCGAAAATTTTCACGTTGACGCCTTTCGTGAGATAGGCCTGTTGGCGGATATAATCGACTATTTTTCCCCAATTCCAATCGATTTCCGGAAAAATTTCCGGATCCGGAGAAAAAGTGATGATTGTTCCCGTTGTTTTTGATTTTCCCGATGCTTTCACTTGCCCCGTTGGTTTTCCCCGCTTGTATTCCTGCGTCCATATTTTTCCATCGCGCAGGACTTCGGCCTTTGTCCATTCGGAAAGCGCGTTCACGACGCTCACGCCGACTCCGTGCAGTCCGCCGGAAATTTTGTATCCGTCGCCGCCGAATTTTCCGCCGGCATGCAGTTTGGTCATCACCGTTTCTAGCGTTGATTTTTTCGTTTGGGGATGCTTTTCGACCGGAATGCCGCGGCCATCGTCGGTCACCTTGACAACATTTTCCGGAAGAAGCTCAACCACAACATTTTTACAGTATCCCGCCATCGCCTCGTCGATCGAGTTGTTCACCACTTCCCAGACCAAATGATGCAGGCCTTCGACGGAAGTTCCCCCGATATACATTCCCGGACGCTTGCGGACTGGCTCAAGACCCTCAAGGACTTGAATGGATTTGGCTGTATACTCAGCTGATTTTTGTTCCTTTTTCTTTGGCATAAAAATATAGAATTTAGAATTGAGAATTCTGAATTGTGAATGGGAATACAGAATTGAGAGAATATATTTTTTCCTTTTATTCGATATTCAAAATTCCCATTCTCAATTCCCAATTCCAAATTCGCAATTCTTTGAAATTATCTAGATAAAAACCACAATTCAATTAGCAGAATTCCCGCAATCACTATCCCCGCGTCCCACCAGACAAGAAGCCGGAAACTTTGAAGGGCAAACATTCCGCAAACAGCGAAAGCCACGAGCATTCCCTGGCGGAAACTCAATCCGACATTTTGGTAGACCACTTCATTCACATTCCATCGTCTTCGGACCCAAAATAAAAAAAGAGTGGCCATTCCCGTAATTGAGAAAAATAAGCTTACATAGAAAAGCACTCTTCCCAGAATTCCATCCCGGACAGGATCAACATAATATAGAACTGCCCCCAAGGCGGCCAACGCCGCAAGAGTGCTGAGGCGCATTCCCCAAAGGTAGGTTCGGACTGTCATTTCTAAGGCTAAGCCTCAGAAACTGCTAAGGCTTAGCCTTAGACAGCTACAAGGCAAATTTTGTGTTTATTTCGCATCTTTTTCCACTATTGTATAATAGCAAATTTTCAGTAAAAAATCAAGCCCGAAAAGCGGTTTTTTGTAAGCTATTTTTTGGCTTGTATAATGTTAATTTTGACTAATTTTCCAATTTTTTTTCAATAAACTCTTTTTTTGTCATTTTTCGGCTCATTTTTTCCATCGGGCAGAGATCATCGCCTTTGCGGTTCTTTATGCAACTGACGAGATTTTTGTAGTCAATTTTCACATTATGCTTCTCAAGACAGGCTTTTCCAGACCGGCTGATGGTTGGTGTCCAAACTTCTTTAACTTTGGCATAAACAAGAAATATCGCCGCCGCTTGTCCGATAATCTTATCAAAAACAACCGCCCCGCGCATTTCTTTTTTATGTCTTTTGATGCAAAATATCAAAGGCTTGAGATGCTGCGCTTTTGACTTGAAAACGATTTTCCCGTTTTTCATCAAAACAAAAGACCAGGATTTCTCAAAAAAGTATTCGAGATTATATTTTACAGTCATAATTAAAAGTAGTCAGTTATATCCACGTAGATAAAAATGACTACCCTGAAAATTAGTCGAATAAATAATCTCTAGAAAACTTTATAATAATCGGCAAAATAAGAAGTTGGAGAGCAATTCCAACCCAGCCATCCCTTACGGCATTTATAACATACGCCGCGGCATTCATTTCTGAAAATAAAAAAACCGCAAAACCGGTCAAAATAAGGCCAAGAACTATCGCGCCAGCAGGTGCTATGAATCCGTTGAACTTTTCTTTCAATATCCCCGCCAAAAAACCGTAAGCGGAGAGCTGTATGATAATAATCGGCAAAATATTGAGCATCGGCATTCCGGAAAGAAGGAAGCTTATAACCGGGCTCGCGAGTCCGGCTGCAATCCCCGCCCGCCAGCCGAGAGTCAGCCCCGCGAGCAAAACAAAAAAAGGCATCGGCAAAAATTTCCGCCCGCCGTCCACGCCCGCGAAGTGATGGACAACCATCGGCGCATAAATCGCTAACGCCGTAAAAACGGCAGAAAAAATTATTTCTTTAGTTCTTGTAATTTTCAACACTTGAACATTTTGCATCATATTCTCAATGTATTAATAGTAAAGTCGCTCCGCGACACAATAATTTTTAATTTTTCATTTATTGTATGTATCCCCACGACTGCAGTTTATCGCTGTCCTGAAACCATCTTGTGCCGATATCCACGCGAAAAAACATGTCGTGGAGCCGGATGTTCTTTATCCGGTTATAGGCTTGGCGCCGGGCGTCCTCCACCGTGATTCCCGAACCGGTGACAATGAGCGCGTATCCGGACGACCCCGCCAACTTCAAAACTCCGTCCGTCATTTTCACGTCCCCCCAATTGATGCCTTCCATCGCCGCTTCGTTTTTGAACAGAATAGAAGATCCCTTATAGACAGAAAATATTTCTTCGCTAAAGAAAGGATAAGGAGGAACCGCCAAAACCACGCCGATTTGAAAGCCTCTTTTCGTCTTGATTTCAAAATCTTCGCCCCGCGCCAATTTCAAAAGAAACTCTCCCATCGGCTCGATGATTCCTTCCACCTGCGTGCTGATGGTCGGATATCCGAAACGGGCCGTGAATTCGAGCGGGTATATTCCCCGCCCGTTCACGATGCAGTTTATGTCATAGTAGCCGACATAGCCATGCTCAGCCAGCACGCTTTCCATTTTAAGAAGAGTATTGTTATAGATCGCGTTGGGAGTCGTCCAATACATCAGCGCTCCCATATCGCCCGTGAAAGGCCCCTGATCGCCCGGAAAAAGCCTTTTGTGCTCAAAATTTATGTTTATCGGATGGACGAATTTTTTTCCGTTGAAAAAGGCTCCAGTCGCAATCTCCACCCCGGCTACGAATTTTTGAAGCTGAAAACTTTCAATTTTTCCGGAAAGAAAATCTTTGTTGTCTTCAAGAATTTCAATCATATCCTTCCCGTCGTCCTCTTCACCGATAAAAAGAAGATTTTTTTCATCCGCCGCCTTGCCATTGGGCTTGAAAACATAGCGGCCGGGATTTTTTTTCAAAAATTCGATGGCTTCGTCAAAGCTTGAGAAATTATAATTCGGCAGGATGTTCATCCCGAATTTTTTCATTTCTCCCTGCCCGAATTCCCGGTCTTCTTCCGTCCGGTCAGTATATACCGTCCCGCCGATAACCAGTTTCCCCTTTTTCCGGAGTTTTTCCGCTTCTTCTCCGAATCCGGTATCATCAAAAATAATCACGTCCGCCCAGCCGATATGATCCCGCCACTTGTCCACTTTTTCCAAAAGGCCGTCATAGACATCCGCTTCTTCTTTGTCGTCGATATAGTATTTGACGTTATGGTTTTCTTTTTTTACTTTCCAGGCCAAATCGCCGTTGAGGGCGATCCAGGAAACAAAAAGGAAATTTTTCGCTCCGTTGCCGTTTGCCATTTATGTTATCTTCAAAATTTACTTCTTTAGCACTAGTATTGAACCTCCATTTTCCCCATCGAAACTTTCCGCAAACTTTGCTCCGTATTTCTTGAAAATTTCAATGTATTCTTTTTTCGCGAGGACGCTTTTCCGAAACTTGTCCGGATTCCATTTTTGGCTCGCCGTCCAGGAATGCTTGAATATCGCGCCAAAAAAAATGTATTTCTTCGAGACTCCCGCCAGATTTTGAATGGCTTTTGGGATATTATTTTCTTCCAGGTAATTTATTACATCCAAACAAATCACGGCATCAAACTCATTTTTCCGAAAATTTAGTTTTTGAATATTTCCTCTCTTTATTTTTCCCCGAACGGATTTTTCTGAATTTTTGACGGCATACGGCGAATAATCAACCCCTCGCACGCTATGTCCATGTTTATTCTGGAGCTCGGCAATCAAGTACCCATGCGCGCACCCGACATCCAAGATCTTCGCCGGTTTATTGCTGATAATTTTATTTATTTTCCGGGCAGTTTTTGGCACCCACCGTTCGGCTTCTTTTTTATAGTCTTCATACGAACCGGAACGAAAATATTCTTTTCCAAAATTTTTGCTCGCCATCAGGTTGTGTTATTTTGCCAAGATGGCTTTGATTATTTCATATACCAGCTTCGCCGCCAAGAAATTTGGCGCTTCAAGGCCGGGAATCGGGCAAAGTTCCACCACGTCCGCGCCGACGATATTCACTTTCTGGCTTATTTTTTCAATCGCCTCAACTGTTTCGTTCCAGTATAACCCTCCCGGCTCGGCTGTCCCGACCGCCGGCATGATGGACGGATCAAGAACGTCGAGATCAAAAGTGAGATAAACATTTTTTGTGAGGCCTTTCAAAATATTTTCGACCGGCGGGATTCCGGGCGCGAAATGGATATTTTTGGCGTGTTTTTTGTTCGTCGAAATATAATCCTGAACTTCCGCGTTCATGTTCCGGATTCCCACTTGGGCACAAGAAATTCCCTCATCAAGGATACGCCGCATCACCGAGGCGTGGGAGTGTTTACTGCCCTCATATTCGTTCAAAAGATCCGTATGCGCGTCGAATTGCAAAACCGATAAATCTTTGTATTTTTTCTTGAGCGCTTTCACGACGCCAAAAGTGATAGAATGCTCTCCGCCGAGAACAAGCGGTTTTTTGTTTTTTGAAACTATTTCTTTTTCGATTGCCTGTTCAATTCCGGCCATCGCTTCCGGAACGCTGTTTCGCGAAACAACAATTTCATCCAGCGTGAAAACGTCAGTTGGCTCGAGGCCGATCAATTTTCCTTCGTGCGCGTCCAAAAGCTCATCAACATAGCGCGACGCATTGAGGATCGCGAAGGGCCCGTTTCGCTGTCCGGTTCCATAAGAGCTCGTCGCGTCATAGGGAATCTGCGCGATCACAATTTTCGCCTTTTCAAAATCCTGTTCATGGATCGAACCAAAATTAAACGGCCATTGTTCGTAAAGATTTTTATCCATAAATCTGAATATTATTTTGCATGTCAAGATTGAGATATTTACTGTGTAATCATCTGAAATTTGTTTTTAGAGAATGGAAAATTGTAATGGAAATTTGAAACTGGAAAATTGTCACGAATTTCAATTTTCTATTCTCCATTACCAATTTCAAACTTCATACAACTATTTTCCAGACTTTTTATCCAGCCGTTCCATCACCGCCTTCAAAATTATAGGCCAGGCGATCGTCGCGTCGCAATAAACTTCGGCGAAGCGCCCGCCTTCTTTGGGAGGAACCATTTTTCCCCAAGACACTCCTTCGGAATACGTGCATCCGGAGAGGCCGCCCCAGTGCACCGGCTCGGGGGAAATTCGGACGCCATAACTGTAGCGCAAAAATTTTCCGCCGACTCCCACTCGTTTCCCGATAAGGTCGAGATAACATGTCACTTGCTGGGCCCAATTTCGCGGCACACCGCCGCCAATCGTGAAAATACCGATTTTTTTCTGTTTTTTGATCAGTTCCGTGAAGTGTTCGAGGTCCAGATATTCGCTTGTGTTCAGAATTGGTTTCTTTTCAAGTTTCTGTCGCCGATTGAAGATCCCGATATCAAGAAAAAATTCAGAATCCGTGAAGGCCGGAATATATATCGGGACTTTTTTTTCATAAGCGCTTTTGAGAATCGCTCTTTCTTTGTCTGTATTTTTTTGGAGATATTTTCCGACTTCATTCAAGATTTCATTGCTCGAATATACTTTTTTATGATCCAGGCTTTTGAAAACTTCGAATACAATGAGTTCCAGATCGTCCAGATTTTTTTCAAGTTCCAGCGTGTCATAAACCCGGTTATATCCGCACGCGTAAAGTTTTTCATCGTCCATTTCCTCGTCATACTTGAAGTGGCTCATGCCAAAACCCTCAACCATGCCATGGGTCATGAGCGCTCCTGTTGAGACAACAGCGTTCACCATTCCGCGATCAATCATATCGCAAATCAAAAGGCCCATCTTTGCCACCGTCATTGCTCCGGAAAGCGTCAGCACGACAAAGCAATCTTTGTCACGGACCATCGCTTCGAGAACATCCGCCGCTTCGCCGAGATTCCTTCCGCCGAAAGCGGTCTTTGACATTCCGCGCACCAGCTCATCCACGTTCCCGGCTTTTCCCAAATCAAGCGAAGAAATCGGTTTCAGGTTATCGGAAAATCCGTCATGCTTCAGATCGCGCTTTGTCTCATACGCTTCGTCTATTTTTTTAAATTTAGATTTTTTTTCTTTCATTTTTTTCAGAAAATATATCTTCTAAATTATAATTTTTTTTTGGAAAAATGTAAACCTTTACGAACTACGAATCTTATACGAATATACAAATTCAAAAATATTCGTAATTTGTATATTCGTAGAGCAAAGCGAATTAGTAATTCGTAATGACTTCAAAATCCCACCATCTGCACTTCTTCTCTGAGCTGGATGCCGAATTTGTTTCGGACGCGCGTTTTGATGACCGCGGCAAGGATGATGAAATCTTCCGCCTTCGCGTTTCCCGCGTTCACCAGAAAATTTGCGTGCTTTTCGCTCACCTGCGCCCCGCCTATTTTTTTACCCTTGAGTCCGGCTTCTTCAATCAGATAAGCCGCGGGTATTTTTACTTCCGAACCGGAATTCTGGTATAAATTTTTATTATCTTTTACTTTCGTATTCGTTTCTCTTTCAAATTCACTAATCACTTTCTGATCTTTTATCGTGGGATTGGCAAAAAAGCTTCCCGAACTAGGAAAATCCATGGGCTGCTTTTCTTTCCTTTGAGCCAAAATTTCTTTCACTCTTTTTTCGCTTTCTTCTTTTTTGCCTTTTTTCAGCTTTAAGCTAACAGATAAAATTACCAAATTCGAATTTCGCTTAAAGATACTGTTTCTGTATTCAAAATCGCATTTTTTTAAATCGTAAATCTTAAATCGTAAATCTTTTTTATCCAAAACTTTTACAGATTCCACACAGTCCGCCATCGAGCCCCAAGGCGCCCCCGCATTCCCCCAAACCGCGCCCCCAACCATTCCCGGAATCCCCGCCGCCCACTCGAGGCCGGTGAGGCCGGCTTTTACGCTTTCACTGACGGCTTTACTCAATTGGCAGCCACCGTGACAAATAATATCCAAATTGCGAATTACTAATTGCGAATTTCGGAGTCGTATAACGACTCCGTCAAACCCTTTGTCGCTCACCAAAATATTGCTTCCGCCGCCCAGCACAAAAACCGGCAGTTTTTTTTCTTCGGCAAATTTCACCGCTCCCGAAATTTCCTCTTCATTTTTTGCTTCACAAAAAAACCTCGCCGCCCCGCCGACTTTCAGGGTTGTATATTGAGCCAAAGGGATGTTCTCCTGAATGTTCATATCTGGTATTAATTTTTCAGATTTCAATAGAAAATGATTCTTGGTAAATTGAAAATAGTAATAGAAACTGGAAAATAGAAAATGGACCAATTCCCAATTTCAATTATCCATTACAAATTTCTAATTTCCACCAACTAATTTCAAATTTCAGATACTAATTTCTCCGCTACTTCCCAGACATTTCCCGCTCCCATCGCGATGACCAGGTCCTCGCGGCCAATCTGGCCGGCGAGATATTCAACCGTTTCCGGAATCGTCGGGATATATTCGACACTAACGTGGTATTTTTTGGCGAGTTCCACCAAATCTTTTGAATGGACTCCTCCCTGGACTTCCCGCGCGCTGCCATATATGTCGAGAATAATCACCCGGTCCGCGTCTTCAAAGCTTTGGGCAAATTCAGAAAGCAAGGCTTTTGTCCGGGTGAAAGTATGGGGATGGAAAACGCACCAAATCCGGCGCTTGGGGAAAAATTCCCGCGCCGCCTTGAGAGTGGCTTTCACTTCTTCCGGATGATGGCCATAGTCGTCAATCAGAATCGCCCCGTTTCGTTTGCCGATATACTCAAATCGGCGCGTTGTTCCCTCAAAATTTGCCAGAGCCTCCTTCGCTTTTTTCATATCCGCGTTGAATTTGTAGCTCATTGCCACAGCCGCCGCGGCATTCAGCGCGTTGTGGCGCCCGGGAAGTTCAATCTCAAATTTCCCCAAGTTTTTTCCGCCATATACCAGCTCAAAATTTTGCTTTCCGCCCGCGATCTCATAGTTTTTTATTTTCAGATCATTGTCCTTCCCAAATCCATATTTCAAAACATTGCATTTCGCGCCCTTGGCAATTTCAAGCGTGTCGCTCCGGTCGCCCGAGACTACCAAAAACCCATGGCGGGGAATTTTTTGGACAAATTCAACGAATGTTTTTTTATAATCTTCAAAGGTCGGAAAAAAGTCCGGATGGTCCCAGTCAACACTCGTGAGAATGACTGCCTGCGGGCTGTAGTAGCGGAATTTTCCCTGATATTCATCGGCTTCGATGATCATAAACTCGCTCCGGCCGACAAGAGCCGAACTTCGCCACTGGCGAACTTGCGATCCCACCACAGCCGTCGGATCAAACCCGGACGCCTTGAAAATTTCGGCGAGCATTGCCGTAGTCGTCGTCTTCCCGTGAGTTCCTGAAACCGCAATTCCGTATTTGCCGTTGAAAAGGAGCCCCAAGAGCTCGGGATAGGAAATCATCGGCAGCCTTTTGAAGCGCGCGGCTTTCCATTCTTCGTTATTTTTTTCATTGTAGGCCGTGGAATAGACGACAAGGTCAATGTCGCCAGTGATATGGTCAGCGTCAAATCCCTCGTGAAATTTCACAAACAGTTTTTTCCTCAGAATATCGTCCGTGAAAAATTTTTCGTCCGTATCAGACCCGCTAATCTGGCATCCCCGGCGCTGCAAAATTTCAACCAGGGCCACCATTCCAGAGCCCTTGATGCCGATAAAATATATTTTTTTCGCTTTTGAAAAATCTATCATGCGTAATTGGTAATTAGTAATCCGTAATTCGGATAAGGAAATAATAAAAATCCAAATTCAAATTACCAATTGCAAATTACAAAAGTAATTTTTTTATCTCTCCCAATATATTTTCTGCCGCCTTTCTTCCTTCTTCGATCATTTCTTTTGTCTGGGAAATATCCGAGCGCTTGAAATGAAGTACGTCCGGACGAATCGCGATATCGCAGTCGCCATCCAGGAAAAGGCCTTTTTTATAATCAGCGCTAATGGCTCGAAGACCGATGAGATAAGCCTCGAAAAAATTGAACTTATGTTTTTCATAATCATCAAGCAGTTTCAATTTTTTCATGAGATTCCGCACTTTCCCGAAAAATTTTTCTTCGCTGGAATTCAACGCCTTGTCTCCCATTTTGAAAACCGGATTCAAAACCCGCCTCAAAGTGCTTTTTCTCATCATTTTTCTGAAATCTCCTACCGTTCTAGTGATAACGCTTCTGCCTACGCTCACATCAACCCCAATCACAGCTTCCGCCCCAAAATTGTAGGCAATTTTGGCTGGAACAAGCATGGCTGTCCCGCCATCAAAGACCAGCCTCCCGTGGTGCCTCTTGAGCGGAGCAAGCCCAGGAAGAGCCGTCGTGATCTCAAGGGCTTCAGCAATGCTGCCGGAATCAATCACGACTTCGTTTCCTGTCAAGGCATCTGTTCCCACAAAAGCCAATTTCAAGCCTTTGATATCTTCAAATTTTTTCCCATCGGTCAAGAAATCAAAAAGGGACCTCAATTGTTCCCCTTTTATCAAGCCACCGCCGGAAAAGCTCAAATCAAGCATTTTGCGGCGGTCTTTGTTTTTGAGAGGAAGTGCCGTTTCTTTGAGTTCCTTCAATTTTCCGCATGCATAGGCGGCCGCGACAATCGCCCCGCTTGAACAGCCGACAAGAAAATGAATCGGGAGATTGTTTTCCTCAAATACCTCCAAAACGCCGATGTGGGTCATCCCTCTCATTGTTCCTCCGCCGAGGGCTACACCGATTTTCTTTCGTTGCATTTTATTTTTCTAAGGCTAAGCCTTGGCAGAGCCGCCAAGGCTTAGCCTTAGAATCAACTTGCGATCTTAGCTATTTCTCCGGCAATCAACCTTGCCGCTTCCGGATTATAGAATCTTTTCACTCTTTCACTCAACTCAAATCCAAGTCCTTTGTCATCTATTATCTGATCAATTTTCGAATACAAAATATTTTCACCAAGATTTTCCTGCTCAAGCACGACCGCCGCTCCGGCTTGCGAAAAAACAAAGGCGTTTTGCTCCTGATGCTTATTGGCTGACCCCTTGATGGGGATGATTATCGCCGGCTTTTTGTTTGCCGCGATTTCCGTGAGCGTAACGGCTCCCGCCCGGCTCACAACCAAATCAGCCGCCGCGAAGGCATATGGGAGCTCCTTCGTGAGAAACGGGAAGACTTTATATCCTTCTCGGCCAGCTTTTATGCCCAGTTTTCCCGCTTCAGAAACAACGCTTTCAAATTCTTTCTTTCCGGTCACATGAATAAGCTGCCATTTCTTGAGGATTTTTGGAAGCAAAGTCACGATGGCCTGATTAATAACCCTGGATCCCTGGCTGCCGCCAATAACCAAAATGGTTTTTTTTTCAGGCTGGAGAGAAAATTTTTCCTTTCCCCCTGCCATATCATCCCGGATCATTTCTTCACGGATTGGATTGCCAGTCAAAAAAACTTTGCTTTCAGGAAAAAATTTTTCTGATCCCGGAAAAGATGCAGCCACTCTTTTGGCAACTTTTGCCATCAGTTGATTGGCCAAGCCCGGTACAACGTCTGATTCATGGATCAGGATCGGAATTCGATATATCCAGGCAGCCGCGGCGACCGGAATGCTGGCATACCCGCCCTTTGCGAATACCGCGTCCGGCATAAAAACCAGAAGATGCCAAAGAGACTGGAAAAATCCTACGGGAATTTTGAAAATATCGAGAAAATTAAGCGGCGAAAAATACCGGCGCATCTTTCCGCATTGAATTTTTTTCATGGGGACAAATTCTTTTTCCATAGCCTCCCTTTCCAATTCTCCGTCCGGTCCCAGAAAAAGAAATTCGACATCATTCTTCTCCCCTGCCTGTTTTCTAAGCTCCTGTGCCACGGCAATGATGGGAAAAATGTGTCCTCCCGTTCCGCCGCCCGTTAATACAATTCTCATAATTATATTTTCCCACACTTTTTGGAAATATTCAACAGGATTCCAACTCCGACCATGGAGAAAATAATCGACGTCCCGCCATAGCTGATGAAAGGAAGAGTGACTCCTGTCAGCGGAATGAGGCCGGTAATGGCAGAAATATTGATCAAAGCCTGAAAAATTATCCAGGAAGTTATGCCGATTGCAATCAGTTTTCCGAACATATCCGGTGCCTTTTTTGCAATTTTGAGCCCCCTCATGGCGAAAACTACGAACAACAATATCAGCATTGCCGCTCCAATGAGCCCGATTTCTTCGCAAATTATGGCAAAAATGGAATCTCCAACTGGTTCCGGAAGATAATTGAACTTCTGCCGGCTATGTCCCAATCCTAATCCAAACAGGCCTCCTGATCCGATCGCGAGAAGTGCCTGATTGATCTGGTATCCTATCCCGCGCGGATCCAGCTCCGGATGAAGAAACACAAGAAGCCGGTTCATTCGATAGGATTCAAATTTCACCAAAGCAAAAAAAGCAAGTATGCCCATGCCGGCCATGGATGCGATGTGAGCAGTTTTGGCGCCGGAAAGAAAGAATATTATCACTGAAATGACAACAATTGTCCCGAGCGTCCCCATATCCGGCTGCTTGATGATGAGAAATCCCACAATCCCAAGAATCGCCAAAAAGGGAAAAAATCCCTCGAATAAATCCCTCTTCAGATCTTTTTTGCTTTCAAGCCAGGCCGCAAGATACAAGATCATCGTGAGTTTCAGCATTTCAGTTGGTTGGAAGGAAAAAGGTCCAAGGGTTATCCAGCGGCTGGCTCCCTGGAACCGGAGCCCTACACCGGGTATAAAAACAAGGATCAGCAAAATTAGATTGGCCGCGAAAAGCAAAAAAGCGATTCGGCGCCAAAAATGATAATCTATTTTTTGGGCTATATACATCATAAAAAGGCCCGGCAGAACTCCGTAAAAAAGCTGGTGCTTGAAGAAATAATAGCCGTCATTGAAGCGATGCTGAGAGAGCGCCACTCCCGCTGAAGAAATCATAACCAGCCCAAAAACAATGAGGGCAAAGGTGGTGATGGTGAGGATTTGGTCAGGCTTGTTCGTGCTTTTCACTCAAGTGTAAAATTAAAAAATAAAAATGTCATGCCAGAGGCAGATCAGCCTTTGGCTGAAAAAATGACAATGCAAAAAAACTTTGAACTTAAAAGCCTCAATAGCAAAGGCACTTTAACATTTTGAATTGTCATTTTGATTTTTGCATTTTGATTTTTGCATTCTCTTTCCTCCATTCCTCAATCTCCTTGTGGTCTCCCGAAAGAAGAACTTCCGGCACTTTCCACCCATGAAATTCAGCCGGCCTGGTATATTGCGGATGCTCCAGATATCCTTTTTTGGAAAATGACTCTTTTGTTGCCGATTCCTTGTTCCCCAAAACTTCCGGCAATAACCTCGTGACGGAATCAACGACAGCCATCGCGGGAATTTCACCTCCCGTTAATATATAATCTCCGATTGATATTTCTTCATCCGCCAGATGCTTCGCGACCCGTTCGTCAACCCCTTCATATCGCCCGCAAATCATTATTATATTCTCATATTTCGCGAGCCTTTTCGCGTCAGCTTGAGTGTATTCCTTCCCTTTGGCGGAAAATAATAAAGTTCGACTTTGAGAAATTCCAAAAAAGTTCGACTTTGAGGAATTTTTTAAGGTTTGGCCTTGAGGAATTCCGAGAGCTTTGCTCGAGGAAGGGAAAGGCCGAACCTTAGAAAAATTCTTGATTTCGGATTTTATTTTCTCGAGACATTTATAAATCGGCTCCACTTTCATGATCATGCCAGGACCCCCGCCATACGGCGTATCGTCAACCGTCTTGTGTTTGTCGGCCGCGTAATCGCGCGGGTTATGGACTTTTATTTTGATTTTTCCCTTTTTTTGCGCGCGATTAACAATACTCTCGCCGAAATAAGAGTCAAAAATCTTCGGAAAAATTGTGACAATATGAAAAGTCATAAGATATTTTCTGACAAGAGCCCGACTCTTGTCAGAAGGAAATACGTATTTAAATACGTATTTATTTTCATTCCTAAAGATAAACTTTTTGAATAACTATGTCAGCAAAAAATATTTCAAAGGAATTTTTACCGCATTATGTTCCTTCGAATATTCAAAATCAGAATTGCATACAACTAAGCTGTATTTGGCGCTAACTTTTTCGGCAGTTTTCGAAACTTGTCCGTAGCCTTTTCTTCCCGCGCCAACCTCAACTATTATTTTTTGATTGCCAAATCCGACAATAAAATCAGCACCGCATTGAGAGCTGTCATAGGTCAAAGATGCATTTATCTTTTTATATAAAAATCGGCTTAAGTACATTCCGGCCAAATCTTCCAATAATTTTCCCTGAGAATTCTCCCTGGAAATAATATTTCCTACCATATTATAATACATCGCGCGAAAGGCTGGAGAAGAAAAAAGATATTTGGAAGGATATTTTGCTTGTCCGAGATGGGACGCATGCGGATAAATCCGAGTTAAGGTTTCCGTGCTTTCTAAAATATCAAAAATCTCCATTATTTTTGGACGACTGATTTCAAATATCCCGGAAATTTTGGAAAAATTTATTTGATCCATATCAGCAACCGCATACAAAATTGCCGATATTTTTGAAACGATTTCCGAACCAAATTTTCCCGTTTTGGCAACATCGCTGTTTACTATCCTGTCCAACGTTTTGTTTATTTGATCATAAACTAGCGCCTCATTTTTAAGCGAAACCATAAAAGGAAGCGATCCGTATCTTATATACCTGTCAATCTCCATTCTCTCGGTTCCTAAATAATAGCGATTAATTTTCGTCTCCAATTTTTTGACTGCCGAAAACAGTTTTTCCGCTGTTTCAGAATTATATAAAGCTTGGCGCATATCCGAACACAATCCTTTTTCTTCAAACTTTTCGTATTTAATTTTCAAATATTCAGTGAAGCTCAAAGGAAACAGCTTTTCATAAACTGTGCGGCGGGCAATATCCGGATTCGCATTCATCGCCAATGCGGACGATCCTGTCACAAAGATAAAAACTTTATTTGTGCGATCATATATGCTTTTTAACACTATACCCCACTTTTCGTCGTATTGAGCTTCATCAATGAAAAGAAAAAGCGGCTTTTCCAGTTTTTCAAAGGACGCCCCTATAATCTCCTCATATACTGATAAAACATCATGCAGATTCAGCCCTAATATTTGCACTATGTGATCGGCAGAGATAAAAAGGCGGTAAGCCTCCAAGCCTCGAGTATCCCAGTATGCCTGCGACATCAAGGTTGTTTTGCCGGAGCCCCTCAAGCCTGTTAGGGTCAGCCAGCGAACTGTTTTTTCGCCCCTATAGAAATTGTCTATGTAATTTTTGATTTTGACATAAACATTCCGGGTCGGACGCTTTTTATTGTTTTCATCCAAAACATAAGCCCTGGCTCTGAACTCGGCTTGGGCTATTTGATCATTGAGATAATTGATTATCTTGTTCTTTTGCTCGCTATTCATTGGAATTTTCGCTATTGCATATTTACTTGTCAATTATACTTTACATAAAACCTGGATTACTTGTCAATTATTATTTACATCGAGTAATTTGTTCCTAAAGTTCAACTTCAGAAGAGGTACCTTGACTCTTATTTTGCATACTGTAAAATTAAGAGTATCAACACCTGTCACGCCTCTTAACAATGCGAAACCGACAGGTTTTTTTATTGCGATTGAACTTATTATTCCCCCGCCGGAAATACGTATTTAAATACGTATTTCTTAATCCTGGAGTCCAACCTTAGGAACGGCTACTTTTTTTCTTTAACAGTCTTCTTTTCCTATTTTTCAATTCCCTGATATGTTTTTCTGTCGGCAGATTTTCGGGAAGAGTTCCGCCGATATCTTTTATTGTCTGCCTCACCTTTCCTCCAACCATAAAATGGGTCCGAGTTGCGTCATTCTCTCCCTTTATATTATCTTTTTGGATTTTTTCATCCGTCTGGGTAATTCGAAAAAGATTGGCAGCGAGTTCTGTCGTCCCCGCCCTATCCAGAAGTTCACCTTTTTTTATAGCCTTTTTATTTTCTATTTCGGAAAGTGGCATTCCATATAATCCTTTGTATCCAGCGTCGTTAAACAATCCAAATTTGGTGACTCCCGCCCGTTTCGCGGTGCTAAAAAGTTTTTTGTTTTGTGTTGACACCTCTCCCCTAATAAAAAGCCTTTTATCGGCTCCGGAAAGTTGTTCAAACACTTCCTGCCTTCTGGTTTGAATGGCAAAATATGTCTGCGCCATCGCGATTTCCGGCTTTTTAGGATCTCCATTTTGGGCGATCAGGTAGCAAGCATAGCGGTCAAGTTTCCAATCACGCACTTCGCGCACCGTATTTGAGCCAATATAGACCATTTTCCCCATTCGGTGAAAATGGTTATCCACAGCCTGACCGCTGTTAATACAGGCTCGCGCCGCTCTCGCTACAACTTCCTCCGCTTTTTCCCATTTCTTATAACCTAAAATTAGCATCAGCTCTCGAGCCTCCCAATACTCAACGCCGTTTTCATCAACCTTTTTGAGGCTCTCGAAATTTCTGTTGAGCGAATTTGCGATAATTTCTTTTGACATATGTTTTTATTAAATTTTTGATGATGTTCCTATTTCCCAATATTGGATGTTGGGAAATAGCATGGGTTATATTTTTTGCACACTATCTCTTAGAAGTATCCAAGAGGTCTTTACTATTGAAATAATACTTATAATGGAAAATAAAGTTGCTAAAAAAAATAATAACTTTCCTAAAATAGGATCACAAAAAAACAGATTACTCATCGAAAGCAAAATAATTGCATATATGATCGTAGCAGAAGCAATCACACCTGGATATTTTGTTGATTCAAATAATTTTTCTCTTTGATTTCGATAAATTTTCAGATTCCCAGCAGTATCTTTTATAAAACTCAAATTATCCAAAAAGTTAAAATTTTTTGCATAACTTTCAATTTCGGGTTTAAATCCAGAATTATTTTCGAATTTCTCAGGGTAATCTTTTTCAATTTCCTTTAATTCGTTAATCAAACCACTAACGCTTCGCTCATTAATTTTACCAGAATTTCCGTCTATGTGTTCATTTTTATTTTTTACTATATAATCAGCTCTTCTTTTATACTCTTTAATATTTTCGATTATATTTTGCAATCTAAGTGACACAAATACAACCGATAATCCCATAATAGCGGCCAGGGTTTGCGCAATAGTACTTAAAGTATAATACCAAGTGTTGTCCATTAAATTTCGTTAAATCAATGATTATTATTTCTAAAGTTCAACTTTATGAGCGGTTAGTTTTCCGTTTTCCCAACATTAAATGTTGGAGTTGGCTATGAAAGCAGTAAATAACTTTCAAACTATATTTTTTATAATTTTTTATTTTCCTCTCTTTGAATTCTGCTGGGTAATCCATTTAATAGAAAAAGTCCGAGTAATATAATTAGTCCATAAGACCAGAAAATACTAATCGAAGTGAAATTCATTAAAATTCCAAAAAGTAAATATCCCAAAACAGAGTAATTATTTGTAGAATTAGTCAATATGCTAATTTTTCCAGATACTGCCTGTTCTTTTTGAAGCATATAGCTGTATGGAACATAGCAACATGAAAAGGCAAATAAAAATATCCAAAATTTTCCTATAGCGGTTGAATTAATTAATCTCCATGACAATGTAATCGAAATCACAACTAACACAAAATAATACATTGGCATCAAATAACTCAATGTTTTAAAAGAAAACTTTTTAGTAAGGACTTTTTCCAGTGGAAAACTAATAACAAAAAAGAGAATTGTTGCCAGAATCAAAAGCAATCCATACAAAACTGTCATGCTTCGGAAATTAAGGAAAATAAATATGGCTGATACGAAAGGCAGAATAAATAAAATTGTGTTTATTGTTCCCATGGTTTTCAACTTAAAAATAAACTTTGCCAAATTAACTTTTTTATTTGCTCCTCCAATCCCTCACCACAACCCCGCCTTTGATCCGCTTCACAACCACTTTCTGCTTCTATCGCCAGCCGAGCTCCCGCGTCATTTCGACAGGCAGAGTCACCGCTAAGCTGGTTTTGCCCACCCGGGTTATTTTCCTGATATTTTTTTCTTCTTGTTTTCTGACTGACATATATTTCAGGTAAGTATTTAAATACGTATTTTATTTCTTAAGTTTGACTTTAGAAAAAGCCGGCCTTTCAAAAGGCTTGATTTCTTCTTTGATGAGCAGTCTCGAAATAGTTGCGTATCTTTGCAAGGCTAAACTTGGCTTGTGGGAAAAGCCGATGTATTCGACTTCCTTTCCCAGATGTTTCACTTTCTGAATCGCGGGAATTAAATCCGTGTCGGAAGAAATCAGAATTGCTGTATCATAAATATTATCATAAGCGCCAACCAACAAATCCACCGCTAATTTTACGTCAACGCCTTTTTCGTGATAGATTCCATCGTTTTTCATCAAATATCCTTGCTTCACAATAAACCCTTGATCACGAGACGAAAGATGATTGAATAATCTCACTTGATTTTTTCGAAGTATTTGTCCTCTTTTATCAGATTCCTTCGCTCTTATGACTCCGACATAATATCTCTTTGAAATAATTTCTCTGTCTCTCGCCAACCAATCAGCCAAGCCTCCATAGTCAAAGTATGTTATATTAGAGATATCGATATCCCGCAACTTATAAAAGAAATTGCTTCCATCAATATACACAGCGACTCTTTTTTGCTTTTGATCAATTTGCATCTTTTTTTAGGCAAAAAAACCCGCCGTGCCCAAAAGGGTCAGAGCGGGTGGTTTTAGCTATATAAATACTATCATCAACAATAAGATTTGTCAAGTAACCAACAATACCTGCCTTTTTCACTTTATTCATACATTTATTCCAGCTTATTTCTTTCATTTTTGAATTGTGCCAAATTTTGAATTTTTACCAAACAAAAACCGCGCTTTTATATTAGCACGGCTTTTGCCTTAAACAAAGTCAGCTGACGACTTTACACATTGATATCGTTGACAACATCGTCAATACTCTTTTTTTCTTCTCTCCGCTCGCCTCTTTGAGAACCTTCCGGTTCGTTGATTTTGAGGTTGACTCGAGCATTGTTCTTGGCTCCGACCACCCGAAGAAGGGTGCGGATAGCCTTGGCTGTCGCGCCCTCACGTCCGATGATCATTCCCATATCCTTTGAATCGACATCCAAAGTGATGAGAACTCCTCTTTCATCGATCGTGCGGTTGGCTTTCACAGCTTTTGGCGTGTCAACGAGAGCTTTCACGACATACTCCACAAATTCCTGGTCTTTTTCCATCTTTTTCAGTTTTAGGCTAATAATTTCGGAATTTGGCTGTTCGGCATCGACCACTGCCCTGCCATCTTTCCGCTTATCTAGCATTATATATAAATTTGTTCTTTTGTCAAACGAAAAAAACCGCCCGAATGAGCAGCTTATTTTCCTCATAAATTGCTGTTTTGAAGCATTTATTTCTCTTCTTCTGCCGCCTCAACCGGAGGCTCTTGTTCTGTTTTCTTTTTAGACTCCGCTTCCTGTTTGGCTTCTTCGGTTTTTTCTGTCTTTACTTCCTCTTTTTTTTCTGATGTTTCTTTATTTGCTTTAGCTTCAACGGAGGCAGGCGATTTCTCCTTGCCCGGCAAAGCCTCAGCGGCGGAGGGAACGCTTTCGACTGGTTCAGATTTTTCTTTCTTTTTCATTTTGACCGTTCTTTTGGGACCTCTCAATATCCCTTCTTTTACCAAAAGATTATGTGCTGTGTCCGAGCATTGGGCTCCTTTTCCGATCCAGGATTTTATGCGGTCGGCTTTGAGGTTCTTTTCCTTTGTGTGGGGGTTCAAAAAACCGAGCGCTTCCAAAAATCGCCCTTTGATCGGTGACGTATGCTCGGCCACTACCAGCCGAAAAAACGCCTTGTTCTTTTTTCCCCGTCTTGTCAATCGAATTTTTAGCATAACGACAATGTCTTACAAAACTAAAATACTTTGGCATTTTACCCGCCAATTGAATTATTGTCAACATTAATTGCTATAACGGCCAAAAATGCAGGAGATTGTCGATACAAAATATACCTGCAGAAAACAAAATTATCTCATTCTCACAGCGTTCACTCTTGTCACTTCTCCAATGCCGGGAACAGAAACTGCCAGAGGATAATAACCAAGCGTGCTGAAATCAGCCATCTCAAAAGTGCAGATTATTCTTTTTCCGTTTGAGCTCGTTCTCACCGCTTGGGCATGCTCAAAACCAAGTGTGCAGGATGTTCCCACTCCTGCCTTTCTCAAATTTCTTCCCTTAACTTTTATCTTGAAATCATTCTTTCTCGCATTGTAGCGAATATTTCTTTTTGTCACACTAGTTATTTTCATTGATTTCACTTTTGATCCTTTCTGGACCACGCGAAAAGCGCTGAAATGTTCTGGTGTGAAAGTCAGGCTTTTTTCGGCGCTGTTCCAAGACAGGTCGCTAAGATCAACTCCTTCCACTGCTTTTTTCATCTGCCTGCCGTTCTCGGCAGTAACATAGATATCAGGCTGTTCGGAAAACTGATCCAGTCCGTACATCGTAAAAGAAGCTCCATAATTAACCATCTCCGGAACCATCGCTGCGTTAAGGCTGATGTAGCCGTCATTGAACTGAACGAGATTTCCGAAATTATTCATAAAGTTGAAAAAGCGGTAAGTCATAAAATCAATAGTTTGATTGAAACTGATACGTCCCATTGGCAATCCATTTTCCGATTTCTGGAAATATAGACCGGTTACACTGTGCCAGTTGGAATTGCTGAACAAGCTTGTTTCAACCCCTTCCGCCACCATACTGCTTTGCATATCAGCTGGCATACCCGCAATTCCAGTGCAGAATCCCAACATTCCCTGCAATTCCGCTTGTGTTCGTTCTGCGTCATACCCCAGTCCGTTCACATAGTTGGTAACAGCCGTTGTGCATCCAGAAGTATCGGTTGGATGAGTCATCTGCGCGAAAAGCGTCCAGAAAATGTCATCCTCCGCCGGCATTTCGTGATCACTCGGCTCCGCCATTACCGGCGCCGCCATCACCACCATTGCGAAAATGGCAATACTCGCCAAAATCGCCCTTTTTTGTTTTTGTCTCATGTTTTTTTCTTAATTATTATTGAGCAAAAATAGTTACCTCAACAAAACGAAAACTATTAGAAATTCAAACGGCGCGGATCTCCATCCGTGATATCCACAACCTGACCCGCTTTGCCATGTACTTTGATATAATATTTGCCCGTAGCGAGATTCAAGGCCTTATACCACCCGCCGGAACTCCGTCTATTATATACTATTTTGGTTCTTTTCCATTGGCTGCTGTTCTTTTTCTTCTGCTTCATTTTCCAGATTTTCACCCGGCTGCCTTTCGATTTTGCTGAAGCAGACACCTTGTGCGTTGCTTTTTCGACTATTGTTCCGCTCACCTGCCCATAAAGAGTAGCTCGAAGGTCATTTTGCGAGAGGATAACAAAGCCATCGCTATAGTCAGTTGTCATTGACCACATGTCATCACCCAGAAAAAATATCTTTCGAACATCGTTGAAATCGTCATTTGCGTTTCGAACGGAATAATATGTCCACTCTGCCGTCACCGGATCAAAAATCGCCGCTCCTCCGACAGAATCATAATCGGCGTCTTTCACGGTTGTAAACCAGATCCGGCCCGAATTGTCTTCAGCAATCTGAAATATGTTGTTATCAAGCAGACTGCTGTTGTCTTTCGTCCAAACAGACCAGCTCGCTCCGTCGAATTTTGACACCCCGGAGTGGGTTGCCGCCCAAACATTGCCGCTCGAATCGATTTTGAGACTTGCGATAAAGTTGCTGGCCAGTCCGTCGGTTGTCGTATAGTTCGTCCATGTTCCGCCGTGATATCGGTAAACTCCGGATGAAGTCGTTTCTCCGTAATATAAATAGAACCAGAAATCTCCGTTCGTGTCGCTCACGGCACCTTTTAGCTTTGCCTGATTGGCATAGCTTATGACTGAATCTGCGGGCAAAGCCGTGGACCAGATTCCGCTGGTGCTTCTTTTTATAAGTCGCACGCTATCCTGGCTGCCGATCCCCGTAGCCGACACTGATGCGACAGAATACAGATTTCCGGATTCGTCTCCGAACATGCTATAGAAATATCCTCCGTTTATTCCCGACACGGACTGTCCAAGAACCTGCTCCCAAACTGTTTGAGGAGAAACCAGGCTCCAATCCGCCCCATCGTATTTCAAAAGCGTGCAGGGCGTCGCCCCGACCCAGACATTGCCCGATTTATCCGCATAGATGGAGTTTATCCCCCAGTTAGATGAATCTTCCCAAGTAACATTCTGACTCACAAGATTTCGAAGAGTTTCCGTGTGATCCACCCATGCTCCGGCTACGGTGTACTCATAAAGGAAGCTGTCATTAAAACCGTCGGACGTGGTGCTTTCATATGCATGAAACCATTTGTTGCCGGCTGTATCCTGGACGGCCGCATTCACGTTTCTCGTTTTCATCGTCGCTTTGTTCACCAGGTACTTTTGCGTCCATGTGTCGGCGTTTGCGCTTCCGGCGGATAAAAAAATAAGAGCCATTATCGCCAGAAAAACAATTTTTGCTTTTGCTTTTGTTTGCATTTTTTTATATTAATTTTTATTATATACAAGCCATTATTTGCGCTTAGGTCCGGAACAGGCTATATCTTATTCACTCTTTTCGTCACCGTCTTTGATCCTTTTGAATTGCCGGCCATTATTCTGATTGTGTTTAGTCCGCTTTCTAAATCAATGGTTGTGTTGTATCTCCCGCCCTTTCCGGCTGTGAGCGTTTTTTGGATCAGGCTGTTGACGCTCACGGAAACACTTGCTCCTTTTTTTGTTTTTCCCCTCACGGAGACAGTTGTGTTCGTCGTCCTTTTGGGAATTTTTTTTACGCTCAACTTTATTTTTTTCTTTCCCAAAATCGCGAATCGCGTCGCGTGACTCACCGTGAACTGGCAAGCCTCGTCTTCAATCGTGCAGGTGGTTTCATTGGCCCATTGATCACTGTTTTCACCGAGAGATTGGATCTTCAGTTTCGTTTTGTCCCGCAAATCATTGAATTGAAGTTCAATCTCAACGGGTTTACTGAAAGAAAGATTGAGTCCCGGCACTCCAATCCTCAACGTTGAAAGCGGAAAGCCGGCAAGGCCGCTATCAGTCACTTCATCGAATTCATAGTCTTGGATCAGCATCTGGTAAAAAGCAAAATTTCCTCCTTCTTTCTTCATGATAACCGTTCCTTGAGGAAAGGTGACTTTATCGCCGTTCATTGGATTGATGATCGAATATTCGCTGTCAATCGTCACCGAATCATCTTCGGCTGAATTACCGATCGTGGTCGAATTCAAGCTGGCAATTGACGAAAAAACGTCGTCATTCGGCTGACGGGCTTGATCGGGATATTGAAACGCATGATAGGTTCTCATATTACCGTTTTTGTCCACCGCATATATAAAGTCAAGCTGCCAGGGACCTATTTTGCTCCCGGCTGGCATCACAGCCGTGGCTTGATAAACGCCGTCATTGGCGTTTCCTGAAATCAGGTTGAAATTATAAAAATCCAAAACTTCCGTCCCAATTGACTGAAACCGAACATACGTCGGCGTTCCGACATAGTCATTTCCGCAATCACCGCTCACACATACACCCGATTGATCGTCGGTGATGTGAATTGCCACAGTGAAAGTTTGGTCTTGAGCCGAAGCGTCCGCCGCCTTGGGTGTCACTTCAAAAGAGGTAATGACCGGGGTCGTTGTGTCCCCTTCCGCATTCGCGCTTCCTGACCACAAAAATACTGCTGCTAGTGCCGCAATGGTCAGTACGATTTTGTTATTGTTTTTCATCTTTTAATTTATCGTTAAAACATTATTCGCCCGCCAGGTGCCGCGATAGGTTGTTTTTCCTCTTTTTCCTTTATAAGTAAGAGACAGATTGTAGTTTCCAGCCGACCATTTCGAATATTTCAAATTGGATGCCATCAGCACATTGTTCCCGCTTTTTCTCACTCTTGAAAGCTTGATTTTTCTCCCGTTTAACCTTATTTTTGCATCTTTTTTCTTTATCTTCAAATTAAGGTCCTGAAAATTGAAAGTAATTTTCTTTTTGGCTTTTTTTGAAGAGTTATATGCAAGCGTCGGCGTGTCGGTCAGGAGTTTATTGAATTTTTTCACCGCGACCCGATAGCTCGATTCCGGCTCGTTAATATAATCCGAGTAGGTTACATACGGTTCTCCTGTTTGAGGATTGAAAACGAGATCAAATAACATTGGATCGCCGGAATCAAGCCCGACAGTCCCCGCTTCTATCCAAGAAGAGCCGTCAAACCGACGGGCAACGGCCTTATAATAATTGCCGTCGTCATAATAAACAACCCACGGCTCATTCGTAGTGGGAGAAAAAGCAAGCGACATATACATGGCCTCGCCGATTCCGAGTTTCGAACCGACCTGAACCCAAGAAGAGCCGTCAAATTTTTTCACGACGCCTTTATCGATTCCCGCTTGCTCTAAATGAAGAATATGCGGCTCTCCCGTTGCTGGATGGAAAGCAAGTGTCATTACCGCCGAGTCATTTCCTTCAACAGACGAACCGACCTGAACCCAAGAAGATCCGTCAAATTTTTTTACGTAAATTTTTTGAGCGGTCATGTCGGAGTAAGCCACATAAAGTTCTTCCGTCGACGGATTGAAGCCGCAAGCGATCATATAAGAGTTTTTATCACTTATTGACTCCCCGCCAACATTCTGCCAGGAATTCCCGTCAAACCTCTTGACCGCGACTTTAGCGTCGAAGCTTTGATCAGTATAAGCGACATAGGCTTCGTTGGTTTCAGGATGAAAAGCGACACGGGAAAGTTCCAAATCATCAAAAACCTGCCCATTGCTGAAGCCGTCTTGCCCGACCGCCGCCCATGAGCTTCCGTCAAATTTTTTTACGGCTGCCTTATCGCCATTTTGGCCATCTGGATAGAAAACATAGGGCTCTTTGGTTCGCGGATTGAATGTCAATGAAATTAGTGGCGTGTCGGCAGAAAGTCCATTCGTTGAAAGATCCGACCAATTGGATCCGTCATATTTTCTGAAAATTGGGGTATAACTGCTTCCAGATCTTGTGGTATAAATGATATATAGATCGTTCGTGGTCGGATGAAAAGCAAGACTGCTGAAAATTGAATTGCTGGCCAGCCATTCGTCATAGCCGACAGCTTCCCATTCCCCGCCGGCAGCCTTCGCCGGAAAAAAACCGGCGCTGAAAACAAAAAAACCCAACAGAAAAATGCCGGGAACAGTAAAAAAGCTCTTGTTGTTTTTTTTGCTCATTTGTTTTTGTTTTACTCTTTTTTAAATTATACCATAAATCTCCATACGGGCGCAAACGGATTATTTTGGAAAAATTCTAGCTATTTTCTCCAGACATTTTCAATACCTCCTCAAAAACCAAGGGGAATTCGAAAAATCCGTTGCCGGCGTTGAGATGCTCTCCGTTTGGGATGACAATCAATTTGGCGCCCAGTTTGTCCCGCAATATTTCTCCGTGTTCCATTGGAATATACGGGTCATTATCGGAGTTGACAACTACCATATGCTTCACGGCTTTTTTAATTTTTCCATAATCAAAATTTTTGGTAAAAAAATTTTCCAGTTCTTTGATGCCAATTGATTTTGCGACTCCGGCCACCAGAATCGCTCCGCCAATTTTCTTTCCCGCAGAAAGTGATTCCAGATAGCGGAGGATTGCCGCAACTCCCAAACTATGCCCGACCAAATATGTATTTTCATCCGGCTTCTCGACGATTTTTTGAAGATGAGCAACCCACTCATCCATTATTGGAAAATCCGCATTCGGCATTAGCGGAACTGCCACCTCAAAATCTTTTTTCTCAAGTTCATTCTTGATCCACGGAAACCAATTTGAATCCGGGGTTCCTTCCCAGCCATGGATGATAAAGACTCTTTTGGACATGAATTTTATGATATTTTAATCGGTTTACAGTATACTAGAATAATGTAAACGGACTACAAATTATTTTTTATCTTTTTTACGGCGTTCATTAGCTCTCCGAAATCATGAATCATCACATTCGGTTTTCCTTTTTTGAGCCGCGTTTTGCCATGATATCCCCAGGTGACGGCAATGGTCGGCACTCCAACTTTTTTCGCTTCGCGAATGTCTCCCAAAGAATCTGTAACAAAAATACATTCTTTCGGTTTCAGATTGTGTTCCCGAAATAAAAGTTTGAATTTTTCGACCTTCGATTTATGCGTTTCCATCCCAAAAATTCTTCGGAAGCATTTTGAAATTCCCGCCATTTTCATGAATTTCTCGATTCCTTTCTCGGGACTGCTTGAAATAACCGAGAGTTCATACTTTTTTGCCAGCTTTTTGATCTGATTTTCGAGAGGAAATGAATATTTATCGCTGATGCGGCTATTGTAATTCATACAAAAATATTCAATTTCTTTTTTTGAAAAAGTCAGCTCGGAGCCTGCGAAAACATTCCCATCCAGAAGATCCTTATATTTCCTAACTGTTATATCAACCTTTTGTTCCCGATTTATGCCAAAACAAAGATCAAACGTATCCGCGATCACTCCGTCGAAATCAAAAATAATGGCTTTTAGCATAAACAAATCTTAATTTATATTGATAAAAATATTAGGAGTTAGTCTAGAACACGATTAGAGCTACTTAACAATTTCCTGATAATTAAGCCTAAATTCTGCTGTCTGTAATTGAAACGAAATTCCATCTCC